>Ga0164290_1000047_pt1 | contig 468143 bp, 405 predicted proteins | sample Micstemetagenome_FD_108782 | JGI IMG/M metagenome (GOLD analysis project Ga0164290, IMG submission 108782) | Contaminated culture microbial community from soil near Moab, Utah, USA - Microcoleus steenstrupii SON62 (Illumina Assembly) | ecosystem: Environmental > Terrestrial > Soil > Soil crust... | reverse complement strand
CCTGGCGAACGCTGCCGGGCGAACGATGCCGGGCGAACGATGCCGGGCGAACGATGCCGGGCGAACGATGCCGGGCGAACGATGCCGGGCGAACGATGCCGGGCGAACGATGCCGGGCGAACGATGCCGGGCGAACGATGCCCGGCGACGAATGGCGAGCAGTAGACGGGGCGACGGTCATGGCCGGACCGATGATGCTGGAGCGACGGATGCCGAGCGATCGGTGCCGACGAACGGTGCCGCGGCTGCGCGGCGCGCCGGCGCCTGCGGCACGCATGGCGTCAGCACGCCTTCACTTCGCGGTCCGAGAGGGGAGGGCCCCCGCACGTGGATCCGCGAATGCCGGGCTGCTGCGGCCCGCACGGGGCACGCTCTTCTGGCCTCTCGTCGTGCGATTCGCGGCGCCTCCGAAACACCGGCCGACGCGACCGGCCCCCGCGTTGTCGCTCGGACCGGCTGTGTTACGTTCCGCCGCCATGCAGACGACCCGACCTGTGCAGCTTCGGATCGGCGGTCAGAGCTACAAGGTCGTCAGCTCCGCAGACGAGGCCGAGCTCCAGCGTCTCGCAGATACGGTGAGCGCGAAAGTCGAATCGCTCACGCCCGTCGGTCGCGCGGCCCATCCGCAGGCGGTGCTCCTTGCGGCCATTGCGCTCGCTCATGAGCTCGAGGAGGAACGCGCGCGCCGGATGGCCGTCGAGCGGCGTGCGCGGGACATGCTCCGCCGAGTGCTGGTCCGACTCGACGACGCGCTCGACGTCGCTGCGGAGTAGGCGCCTCCTCGGACGCGCCGCATCAACGTCGCCGCCGGCGTCCGCGGAGCCTCCGTGTCGGCTCCCGCACGTCCGCCTAGAACCCGCGTTCGAGGCCGTGTGCGTCCGGGTCCGCGTCCGCATCCGCATCCGGCACTGACACCGCGACCGCACCCGCGCTCGCATCCGCATGCGTCCGCATAGGTAGCCGCATCCGCATCCGCGCCGGCGTGCGCATCCGCATCCGCTCCGGCGTCCGCATCCGCATCCGCATCCGCCTCGGCGCACCCTCAGCGCTTCAGCGCTTGGTACGCGAACACGAAGGGGAGGGCGAGGTACTCGAGGTCGACCTGCACGCCGCCGATCGCGTCGGCCTGCTTGCCGTCGCCGAAGCCGTAGCGGCCCTGCGCGAACAGGCCGACGCCGACGGCGTACGCCGAGTGATAGTTGAAGCTGCGCGAGCCCCAGAAGATGGTGGCGGCGACGCCCGGCTCCCAGCCGAAGCGGCTCGTGCGCGCGAAGGCGCCGCCCGAGAACACGAATGCGGTCGCCTCGAGAGGCACGAGCCACGCGAGGCCGCCGCCGGTCTCGAACGTGTCGAACGCATGCGTGGCGACGTCGATGTACGGGCCGAGCGCCATGTCCTTCGGCTTGTCGCGGAGGAACAGCACGTCGAGACGCGCGCCGAGGTGGTACGCGACGCGCGGCGCATTCGAGGCGCGCAGGTCCGTGAACGCGAGGCCCGTCGTCGCGACGGAGGTGATCTGCGGCGTCGCCTGCGCCGGCGACGAAGAGGCGACGATGCACGCGGCGAGGAACGCGCCTGCGGCGGCGTGCGTGCATCGCTCGGGGCGGAGGCCGGAACGCGTCATCGCCAAATCGTTCTCGCATTAAACGAACGACGCCGTCACCCGCGGGGCGACGGCGTCGTGGGGAGCTCCGCGCACCGGTCGGCGTGCGCGTCGCCGTCAGGGCGTGGTCCCGTTCAGCTTGAGGGGGTCACACGCGTCCCGCCCGATGCAGAGCCGGCAGTCCGTAGCTTCGTCCTGTCCCAGGTTGCAGGGCGCGTTTTCGACTGGACCGTTAAGCCTGATAAGGCAGTTCGGACCGGGCTGCGCCGCGTCGTTTGCCTCGCCAGGGAAGATGACCGAGCAACCGTTGCAAACACGGACTGGAAACAGGAACTCGTCGGTCTCGACCTCCTTACCTCCGACGGTGCGGCCGAACACTTTCACGTGTGCGTGCACAGTCCGCGACATGAACCGAGTTGGTAGGCTCGGACGGAGGATGTCGGTCGTCGGCGCGTCGAGGACGATGAAGCCCACGGCGCCGAAGTCGGGCGCGTTGTTGTTTTGCGGATCGGCAAAGCCGGTGCCGTACGACGTGAACTCGCGAATGAGCGCGCCGTTCGGCTCGGTGACGCGGACGACGCCGCCCTCGAGGTGCACGCGCATGCTTTCCGCGCGCGCCGCGGCCGGGTCGCCGCGGGGTATCATCTGGTTGCCGACGAGGAAGACGGCGACATAGTTGTCTCGCACGCCGAGGTCGAGATCGCCGCCGCCGAGGAGCACCGGTTGCTGCGGGTCGTCCGTGTACGTGCACCGGCCTTGCTGGCGGTTCGTCGACGGCGCGAGCGCCGCCCGGATGAAGATCGATTGGTCGTTCTCGACGCACGCCGGCGCGAGCGCGCTCAGCGCGATGCCGGTGGCCAGCACCGAGACGACGTGACCGGTTCTCCGCTTCATGGACGCATCCTCCGCTAGAAAAGCGCGCTGTCAGTCACGGGCACGAGCAAGCTCGAAGCGCGTACGGCAGCCGTGAGGGGAAGCGTATCGGCCCGCGCGAGCGACTACCAAATTCTGGCGAGCCGCCTGGCCAGCAACGGCACCGTCACGCAGTCACGCCGCGCGCGCCAGCCGCCCGCCCCGCGACCCGCCCGCCCTCGCTGCCGCGCCCCGGCGCGCCGCCGCACGCACCATGCGCACCGCGCGGCGGCCCCCACTCACCCGAACACGGCGGCGCGCAGCGCGTCGAGCTCGACCCTGACGACCTCCGCCACTCCGGGGCTCCGCACGACCGGAAGCTTCACCGCGGTCGCCGCTCTCTTCTTGTCCGCGAGCACGTACGGCCACGCCGCCTCGAGGTCCGCACGCTCCGCCTTCGTCGGGAGCCCGAGCCGCCGAAAAAGCTCGGCCGCCCGCTCCGCCCCGCCGCTCTCTGCCAAGCCCATGCGCTCGCACGCTGCCATCTCGAGCACGGTCCCGACGGCGACCGCCTCCCCGTGCAAGAGACGCGTGTAATTTCCCTGCGACTCGAGCGCGTGTCCGAGGGTGTGCCCGAGATTGAGAAGCGCCCGCACGCCGCTCTCTCGCTCGTCCTCGCGCACCACCCGCACCTTTTCGGCGACCGCCTCGCGGATCACGCTCCGCAGCACGTCCCGGTCTCCCGCCGCAACCCGCTCCGCCTCGCGCTCGAGCACCGCGAGCAGCCCCGCGTTCCGCACGAGCGCGATCTTCACCACTTCGGCGAGCCCCGCCGCGCGCTCGCGCACCGGAAGCGTGGCGAGGTGCTCGATATCGATCAGCACTCGGTTCGGTTGGAAGAACGACCCGACGAGGTTCTTGCCCGCCGCGTGATCGAACCCGGTCTTCCCGCCGACCGACGAGTCGACCATCGCGAGCAGCGACGTCGGCACCTGCACGCAGCGCGTCCCTCGGAGCAGCGTCGACGCGACGAAGGCGGCGAGGTCTCCGACGACGCCGCCTCCGAACGCGACCACCACGACGTCGCGGTCGACGCCGCGCGCGAGCGCCTCGTCCCAGAGCCGCGACACGGTGCCGAGCGTCTTCGACGCTTCGCCCGGCGCAATCGCCACGTCGTGACGAGGCACGCCGACCACGGCGAGCGCCGCCTCCAGCCACGCGCCGCGCGCGGCGGCGACGTTCGCATCCGTGACGACGAAGAGCGACGATGGCGCGAGCTCTTCGAGCGCAGTCCCGAGGCGAGCCGGGTCGCCGTCGGTCAGCTCCACCGCATAGCTGCGGAGGCCGAGCGGAACGGCGACGGCGTCAGCCGCCGCGATGGCGAGCACGCGCGCCGCGATCTCGGCGGGGGAGCGTCCCTCCGTCGCGATCGACGCGTGACACTCCGCGTAGGCCTCTCGTCGCAACTGGAGGAGGTCCCGCGCGCGGTCCACGGGCGACGACGTGAGGAGGTTCGGGCGGCCGGCGAGGGAAGGGACGCGCGCGATGATGGTCTCCGGCGCCGCCGTGAGCGTCACGAGAGTGCCCGCCTCCATCGCCGCGTGGCGGATGCGCGGGTTCGTGACGACGCCGCCGCCGAACGAGACCACGCGCACGCTCGCGTCGGCGAGCAGCGGCATGATGAGCCGCTCCTCGCGCTCGCGGAACCGCGCTTCGCCTTCCGTCGCGAACAGCTCCGCGACGTCGCGCCCGCTGTCCGCGGCCAGCAGCGCGTCGGTATCGACGAAGGGAACGCCGAGCTCCGTCGCCACGACGCGGCCGACCGTGCTCTTGCCGGTGGCCATGAAGCCGCTCAAGAAAATCGGCCGCGCCGCACGCATCAGAACGCCTCGATCTGTGCGCGGTACCCTTCGACGTTGCGAATCAGCTCGCGCATCGAGTCGCTCCCGAACTTCTCGAGCACCGCGTCGCAGAGCACGATGGCGACCATCGCCTCGCCGACGATCGAAGCTGCGGCGACGGCGCAGATGTCGCTTCGCTCGTGCGCTGCATCGAACGCCTCCTTGGTGCGGACATCGACGCTTGGAAGCGCCCTTTTCAAAGTCGCGATCGGCTTCATCGCCGCGCGGCACACGACGGGCTCGCCGTTCGTGATGCCGCCCTCCAAGCCGCCCGCGCGGTTCGACTGCCGGACGAACCGGTGCGCCTCCGCGTCGTAGAAGATGGGGTCGTGCACCTGCGACCCGCGCGAAGCCGCAGCGTCCCACCCGTCGCCCACCTCGACCGCCTTGATGGCCTGAATGCTGACGAGCGCGTGCGCCAGCCTGCCGTCGAGCTTGCGATCCCACTGCACGTGCGCGCCGAGGCCAGGCGGAGCGCCCGTGGCGACGACCTCGAACACGCCGCCGAGCGTATCGCCCGCGTGCGCGGCTTCGCGGATCGCATCCTTCATGCGCGCCTCCGCTTCCGGGTCGGCGCACGCGAGATCGGACGCACGCGCACGCGCCTTGAGCTCGGCCGGGGCGAGCGCCGGCTTCGTCGCACGCACGCCTCCGATGGCGACCACGTGCGCGAAGACGTCGACCCCAATCGCGGCGAGGAGCTTCTTCGCGACGGCGCCGACTGCCGTCCGCGCCGCCGTCTCGCGCGCGCTCGCACGCTCGAGCACGTCACGCAGATCCTTGCGGTCGTACTTCAGACCTCCCGCGAGATCGGCGTGCCCTGGCCGCGGCCGCGTGAGCGGTTCCGGAGGGGAGGGGAGGGGAGACGGCGCCATGCGGTCGAGCCAGTTCTGGTGGTCACGGTTCTCGATCGCGAGAGCAATCGGCGACCCGAGGGTCGCTCCGTCGCGAACGCCGCCTTGGATCTCGACTCGGTCGGTCTCGATCTTCATGCGTCCGCCGCGGCCGTAACCGCGCTGGCGGCGCGCGAGGTCCTCGTCGATGTCGGCCGCGAGCAGCGGAAGCCCGGCCGGTATTCCTTCCACCATCGCGACGAGCCTCGGCCCGTGCGACTCACCTGCGGTCATCCAGCGAAGGCGCGACACGCTGCCGATTCTGCCACTCTCGACGGCGACTCGGTACTTCCGTCGCGCGGTCGCGGCACACGAGGCACGCTGCAGCAGACGCGGCCGAGCTCGCGTCGCGGCCACGCGCGCGCGCACGCGGCAGCGTGATAGCCTATGGGCCGAGGATGGGGCTCGCCTTCCACAAGTACGAAGGCCTCGGGAACGACTTCGTCGTCGTCGACGCGGCGACGGACGACGCCGTGTCACCGGAGCTCGCGCGCGCGCTCTGCGATCGTCGGTTCGGCATCGGAGGAGACGGCGTTCTGCTCGTCCTGCCGCCGAGCAGCCCTGGCGCTCATGCGCGCATGCGCGTGCTGAACGCGGACGGCTCCGTTCCGGAGATGTGCGGCAACGGTCTTCGCTGCGCCGTCGTCCACGTCGCCCGCGCGCGCCGGCAGGCGTCGGGCGAAGTGATCTTCGACACCGATGCCGGCCTCCGGCCATGCACGATCGACGACGCCGATGGCGGGGGCCTCGTGACCGTCGACATGGGCATCGTCCGCGTCACCGAGGACGTGTCGCTCTCGATCGACGGCGAGCCGTGGCCGTTCACTCTCGCCGACGCGGGGAACCCTCACGCGATCACGTTGCGACCCGCCGACCGCGCCGTCATCGACCGCGTCGGACCGCGCGTCGCCACGCATCCACACTTCCGCGCCGGCACGAACGTCGAGTTCGCATCGTTCGCCGACCGTCGCGTCGATCTCGTCGTCTGGGAGCGCGGCTGCGGCGTCACGCACGCGTGCGGAACGGGCGCATGCGCGACCGTGGCCGTCGGCGTCGCAAAAGGCCTCGCGCGCGCGAACGAGGAGTGGACGGTGAACCTTCCCGGCGGGGCGCTCGCGATCACCATCGAGGCGGACGGCCGCGCGATCATGAGGGGACCGGCGAGAGCCGTGTTCTCCGGCTCGTTCGATGCGAGCGCGCTCGAGCGCGCGGTGCGGAGCGCGCCACGATGAACGAGGCGGGGGCGCCGCTCAACGTGCTCGCGGTAGTCGAAGACGACGAGGTGCGGAGGGCGATCGAGCACGTCGTCACCGACGGCGGCGATGCGCTCACCACCGTTTCGACGATCGACGAGGCAGTCTCGTTCGCGTCGAGCTCGCGCGTGGACGCCGCGTTCGTCGACCTCCGCGTCGCCGGCGGAGCGGCGCTCGCGCTGTGCCATCACCTGCCGAGCCTTCGGCCCGGGATCGTGGTGCAGGCTATCGTCGGCGCCCGAGAGCTCGACCGCGGCGGTGAGGCGCTCTCGCTCGGCGCGAGCGGCGTCATCGTCGCGCCGCCCACGGGCGACGCGCTCGCGCGTGTGCTCGCAGACATCAAAGCCGAAGCTTCGCGCGCCAAAGAGGTCGACCTCCTCGAGCAGAAGCTCACGCGGGAGCGTCGGCGCATCGAGACGTACGATCGCCTGGTGCGCTTCGCGCGCGGCGCCGCACAGTCCGATGCGGTCCGCGCGATCGTCGACGGCGTCGCGCAGCTGAGCAGCGCCCGCGGCGTCGCTCTCTATGCAACGTTCGGCGACGTCGACAGCGAGCGCGTCCGCCTTGCGGCCATCGGTAGTGCGCTCGACTTGCCTACGACCTCGCAGCCCGCCGATCTGTCGCGGCTCGTGCAGGCCCGTCACGCGCGCGTGGTCCCTCTCGTCGCCGGTGGAGGCGAGCTCGGCATTCTCGTCCTCGATCACGCGCCGAGCGTGCCGGAAGGCGAGCTCGCGAACCTGGCCGACCTCGCGGCCGCGATGCTCTCGCTCGTCGATCGCCACGACCATGTCGACGAGAGCGTGCGCGTGTTCCCACCGCGTCACTTCCGCACCGTCGCCGACCGCATGCTCACGCTCGCCGCTCGCCACGACCGGCGCGCGAGCGTGCTCGCCATCTCGCTCCCGAGCGGCGACCGCGCGGGTCGAAAAGAGGAGGCGACGCTCGAGATCGCCGACATCGTCCGCAACACCGATGCGCTCTGCGGCAGCGAAGACGGCGACCTGCTCGTCTTCCTTCCGGAGACGACCGGCCTCGGCGCGCATGCGTGTCGTCGTCGAATCCTCGCGCGCCTCACGGGGGACCGGCGCGCCCGCCCGCGCGGCAACGCCGGTCGCGGACAGGAGCCGCGCAGCCGCATGGGCACCGTCGCGATCGGTGTTGCGACGTACCCGCACGACGGCCCCACGCTGAAGCGCCTCGTCCGCGCCGCGCGCGCACGCGCGTTCGACGACAGCCGGTCCCCGGTGCACGCCCTTGCGCTCGATACGATGGCGCTGCGGGAGGTCGTCGACGCGCTCATCGCACGCCCCATGTTCGACGCGGGGCCGCGCTCTCCGTACCCGCTCGACGTTGCCTGCGCGTCGCTGTTCGCGCTCGTTTCGCGCGCGTGCCGCGAGGCACTTCGTGGTGGCGAGGCGAGCGTGCTGACCACGCTGCAGCCTGGGCTCGGCGTCGCGGCTGCGGCACGGCAGGTCGCGACGCCACGTGTGCTCGACGTGCGCTCCGAGCCCGGATGCGAGAACGTCGAGGCGATCGTGGTCGAAGCCGAGCACGGCGCGTGGGTGTGCTGCGGCCGCGTGATCGGGGAACGCTTCCGCGGCGTGCACGCGGCCGACCCGCTCCTCGCCGACCTGCTCGCCGGCCGCATCTCCGCGGCGGGAGGCGTGCATGCCGGCTAGTCGCGTGCTCCTCGTCGATCACGACGTCGACGCCCTCGCGCACCTCGCCGCGCAGCTTCGCGAGCGCGGCATACGCGTTTCCCTCGCGAACGGCTCGCAGATGGCATGTGAGCGCGCCCGCACGGGCGGCTACGACGTGGTGCTCGCGGCGCGCGCCGTCGCCGAGCCGGAAGACGGCGCGATCGGGGTCATCGATGCGCTCAGCATCGAGCTCCCGCACGTTCCTCCGCTGCTCGTCCTCGACGACGCGGACGGGGCGCGCGGTGACGCGCGCGTGCCACGGAAAGACATCGACCGCATCGTCGCGCGCATCGAGGAGCTCGCAAAACCGGACGCGCGAGGCAGTCACGCGAGCTTCGTTCCTTCCGCGCACGCGCTCGAGCACGCGCCGCTCGCCGACCTCCTCGTCGTGCTCGCGACCGAGCGCCGCTCCGGCACGCTGACGGTGACGACCGCGAAGGGCTCCGGCGAGCTCCGCCTCGTCGACGGAGACATTGCCGATGCGGTGTACGTACGGCTCGAGGGCAAGAAGGCGGTCACGCGGATGATCGGCGAGCGGGACGGGACCGCCACGTTCGCGCCTGGCGCGCCGGCCATCATGCGGCGCATCCACGAGGGCACGCGTGCGCTCGTCGCCGAGGCGAAGGAGCTCTCGGTGCGCGCCGAGGCGCTGCGTTCGCGCGCGAAGGAGCTCGCCACGACCACGCTGGTCGCCGTCGAAGGCTCCGCGGAAGGCCTCTCGGAGGTCGACCTGCACGTGCTCGCTCGCCTGCGCGTGCCGGCGCTGATCGAGGACCTCCTCGACGAGCTCCCGCATGCCGACGCCGCCATCCTGCAGTCGATCCTCGATCTCGACGCACGCGGCCGCGTGAAGAGGCTCGGCAACGGCTCGTCGCGCGTGCAGATCTGCGGCCCGGATCAGCTCCACCTCCTCCGTGCGGCGGCGGCGCGTGCACGTACACCCGGCTTCCGCGGCGCGGCTCGCATCGTGTTCGCGGCCACGCCGGCGCGCCTCGCCGTATTCGGGCACACCGTCCTCTCGCTCGCCGACGCCTTCCCCGCGCAGGAGCCGACCCCTTCGGCGCCCGTGCCGTACGTGCTCGCGACGATTCGGCTCGGAGACGGCGTGGAGCTCGACGTCGTCGCGCTTCCTCTCGTTCCCGCCTATGCGCCGCTGTGGCCGATGGCGCTCGCGGGCGCAACGACGGTCGTGCGCCTCGACGAAGCCGCGGTGCAGTCGCTCGAGGAGGCGTGCAGCAGCGTCGCGCTTCCGATCCTCGATGCGCGCGCCATTTTCGGCACGCTCGAGGAGTCGAACGCGGTGCAGGTGGCGAGCCTCGTGAAGACCGCGCTCGATGCCGACGGCACGAACGTGACCAGCCCCTGAACGGCCACGCCCGGTACATCCCCGATCCGCGGCGTCGCGCCCGCACTCCCGCGGTACGTCGGTTGCAGCTTCGCTCTCCCATGTCTTTCGGCTTGGGGGCCCGGCAGCCCCTCCCCGCGCCCGTCCCGTACTGCATCGCGAATCGTTACGTGGTGAGCGGCGAGATCGCTCGGGGCGGCTGCGCGACGGTTCTGGAGGCCCGAGACGCCGTCCTGGATCGCCTGGTGGCCATCAAGATCCTCCAGCCGGGGGGCCTCGACCGCGCCGGGCTCGAGCGCTTCGCCCGGGAAGCACGTGTGGCGGCGGCGATCCACCACCCGAATGTGTGCAGCGTCATCGACGCGGGCCGGCTCGACGACGGCAGCCCGTTCCTCGTCATGGAGCGGCTCTACGGCGAGACGCTGCGCGCGTACGTCGGTCGCGTCCGCCGGCTCGATCCCGAAGACGCCATCGAGATCGCCCTCCAGATCTTGTCCGGCCTCGATGCCGCTCACGAGCTCGGCATCGTGCATCGTGACGTGAAGCCGGAGAACGTGTTCCTCGTGCGTCCGCACGACGCGTTGCCCGTCGTGAAGCTGCTCGACTTCGGCATGTGCCGCGCCGGGGACACGCGCGTCCGTCCCGTCGTCGCGATGCGGCTCGACGACGATCGCACGCTGACCCGCGCCGGTACCGTCGTCGGGACGCCGGAGTACATGGCGCCGGAGCAGGCGTCCGGACGCCGCCAGTTCGACCTGCGGATCGATCTCTACGCCGTGGGCGTCGTGCTCTACGAGGTGCTGACCGGCACGCGCGCCTTCTATGGGTCCGACCCGCGCGCCGTGCTCGTTTCCGTCCTCGCGCGCCAGCTTCCTTCCGTGCGCGCCATCCGACCCGACCTGCCGATTGCAGTCGACCGCATCGTCGCTCGCGCGCTCGAGCGCGATCCGCGCGCGCGCTACGCCTCGGCCGCCGAGTTCCAGCACGATCTCTTGCTCGCGCGTACGTCGCTCCGCCGGCAGCGTCAGGCGAAGCTCGATGCCGAGCGCATGCGCGCCGAACGCCCGTCGTCCACGCGCCCGGTCGACGAGTGGGAGCTTCCCACCCGTCAGATGTCGAAGCGCATCGCGCGTTGCCGCGCGTAGGCTCGGTCAGCCCTCGACGATCGTTCCGATCGGCTCGCCGAAGACGACCCGCTTGATGTTGCCGGGCTCGGTCAGCTTGAAGACGCGGATCGGCATGTTGTTGTCGCGGCAGAGCGTCGCCGCCGTCGAATCCATCACGCCGATGCGGTCGTTGATGAAGCGGTCGAAGGTCATGCGCGAGAACATCGTCGCGTCGCTGAACTTCACCGGGTCCTTGTCGTAGATGCCCTCGACCTTCGTCGCCTTGAAGAGCGCCTCGGCGTGGACCTCCATCGCGCGGAGCGCGGCGGCGGTGTCCGTCGAGAAGTACGGGTTGCCGGTCCCCGCCGCGAAGATGACGAAGCGCCCCTTCTCGAAGTGACGGATCGCGCGTCGCCGGATGTACGGCTCCGCGATCTGGCGAATCTCGAGCGCGGTCTGCACGCGCGTCGGGACCTCGCACTTCTCGAGCGCGTCCTGCAGCGCGAGCGAGTTCATCACGGTCGCGAGCATGCCCATGTAGTCGCTCTGCGCGCGGTCCATGCCGGCGCTGGCGCCCTTCAGGCCGCGGAAGATGTTGCCGCCGCCGACGACGATGCCGACCTGGACGCCGGCCGCGTACACGTCGGCGAGCTCCTCGGCCGTCGTCTTCATAACGCTCGGCTCGATGCCGAAGCCTTGCGAGCCGCACAGCGCCTCGCCGCTCAGCTTGAGGATGATACGGCGGTAGCGCAGCTTGGGATGCCGCGGGGGAGGAGCGATCGTGTCGAGGCGGGGGCCGGAGAGGGGGCCCGAGCCGCCCGAGCGCGGGTCTCGCATGGTGGCAGGGTCCTTAGTCGCGGGGCCGTGAGCGTGCAAGGGAGCGCGCAGAGTGGTAGGTTCCGCCGCCGTGAAACTCCCGGCGCGAGCTCCCTACGGAACCGCGGTCCTCGCGTTCGCGGTGGGCTCGCTCTTCGCGTTCGGCGCGGCGCCCCTCGCGGGCTGCAAGTCCTGCGACAAACCCGACGTGCCGGCGGCCGACGGCGGGCACGCGCAGGCGACGTCGCTCACGCCGGAGCAGAGCAAGCAGGTGCTCGCCCGCGTCGGAGACGACGTCATCACGCTCGGCGACTATGCCGCGGCGCTCGAGCACATGGACCAGTTCGACCGGCTCCGCTACGAGTCGGCCGCGCGACGCAAAGAGCTGCTCGACGAGATGATCACCGTCCACCTCCTCGCGAAGGAGGCGACGCTGAAGGGCTACGACAAGGATCCGCTGGCCCAGCAGGAGCTCCGCGCCATCCTGCGCGATGCGATGCTCGCCGAAGCTCGGAAGGGCGCGCCGACGCCGGCCGAGGTCCCCGAGTCCGAGGTGCGTGCCTGGTTCGAGGCACACCGTGCAGAATACAAAGATCCGGAGCGAAGGCGCGTCTCGGTCGTCGTCTTGAACAACGAGGCGAGCGCCCGCGAGGCTCTCGCGGCAGCGCAGAAGGCCGCGGGTCCGGCGCAATGGGGAGAGATCGTGCGCGCCAAGTCGATCGACCCGCAGGCGCGCGCGAACGTGCCGGTCGATCTCGCGGGGGACCTCGGCATCGTCTCTCCGCCCGGCGATCCGCGCGGCGAGAACACGCGCGTGCCGGAGGAGGTACGCGCAGGCGTGTTCGAGATCGCCGAGGTGGGGCAGACGCTCGACCGCGTCGTCTCCGTGAAAGACAAGCACTACGTCGTGCGGCTCACGCAGAAGCTGCCGCCGCACGAGCGCTCGTTCGCGGAAGCCGAACGCAGCATTCGCGTGAAGCTCGCGCAAGACAAGCTGCGCGCGCGCGAAGACGAGCTCATCGCCGAGCTCAAGAAGTCGGTGAAGGTCGAGGTCGACGAAGGCGCGCTCGCGACCGTGCACGTCGAGCTCGGGCGCGATGCCGGTGCTCCCGTCGGCGGCGACGCCGGGACGCGCTGACGTAGGCGAATTCGATGGCCGCGCTCGTCTCGCCCGCTTCGCTCGTCCGTTCGAAGGACCCGGCTTCCGCCGAGAAGGCATCCGCCCCAAGGAAGCAAAAGCGTCTCTCGCGCGGGCCGCGCGACTGGCCGGGCCAGCTCCGCGCTTCCGTCCGGAGCGTCGCGGCGCTCGAGCAGGCGCTCTCGCTCACGCCCGACGAGCTCGAAGGCGCGCAGCGCGCCGAGCGCGAAGGGCTGCCGCTCGCGATCACGCCATATTACCTGTCCCTCTGCGACCCGCACGATCCCACGTGCCCCGTGCGCCTGCAGTGCGTGCCTCGCGCGCTCGAGGCGCGTGAGGTGCCGGGGGACCTCGAAGATCCGCTCGGCGAGGAGGACCACGAGGTGGCGCCGCATCTCGTGCGTCGCTATCCCGATCGCGTCCTCCTGCTCGCGACGGACCGCTGCGCCGTCTACTGCCGGTTCTGCACTCGCTCGCGCATGGTCGGTGACGGCGGTGGGCCGGTACCGGTCGATCGCCTCGAGGAAGCCTTCCGCTGGATCGCGGCGCACCCCGAGGTCCGCGACGTCATCGTGAGCGGAGGGGATCCGCTCGCGATGGCCACCGAGCGTCTCGATCGCCTCCTCGCGCGCATCCGCAGCATCCCGTCGGTCGACACCATTCGGCTCGCCACACGGGTGCCGGTCACGCTGCCGATGCGCATCACCGGCGAGCTCGTTCGCGCGCTCCGCAAGCACCACCCGATCTGGGTGATGACGCACTTCAACCACCCGAAGGAGCTCACGAAGGAGTCGCTCGCCGCGTGCGCGCGCCTCGTCGATGCGGGGTTCCCGGTGATGAACCAGACGGTGCTCCTCGCGGGCGTCAACGACGACGCCGACACGCTGGAGGCTCTCTTCCGCGGCCTCGTGCGCACGCGCGTGCGCCCGTACTACCTGCTCCAAACCGACCCGGTGCGCGGGACCGGTCACCTCCGTACGCCGCTCGCGAAGGGCCTCGCCATCATGGAGCGCCTCCAGGGGCGACTCACCGGAATCGCGCTGCCGAAGCTGATTTGCGATACGCCGGGCGGCAAGGGGAAGGTGCCTCTCGTTCCGGATTACGTCGTCTCGCGCGGCGAGGGCCACACCGTGCTCCGCACGTTCCGTGGCGAAGAAGTCACGTACGTCGATCCTCCGGCTCCCGGGGCCGGCTCGGGTCGACCCCGCGAGTGACCTTCACGCCGCATCGCGCCTCCTTTTCGGGGTAAGCTCCGCAACGATGCGTGGTCTTCGCTTCGTCTCGCTGCGCGGGCGGGTCGCCGCTTCGCTCGTCTCCGCCCTCCTCGTCTTCCCGAGCGCTGTCTTGCCGAGCACCGCGCTCGCGCAGGGTGCCCCCGCGTCGACCAGCCTCGCCAACGCGGACAAAGCCGCGAAGGCGAAAGACTGGGCGAAGGCGCTCGCCGAGTACGAAGCGGCGAACAAGGCCCAGCCGAGCGCGGACGCGCTCGAAGGCGTCGCGAACGCGAGCTACCAGCTGAAGCGCGATGCGGAAGCGTACGCGGCGTACGACGAGTGGAAGCGCACGTACGGCGCAAAGGCGGCGAAGCCGAAGGCCGCGGCCGTCGACGCGCGCCTCAAGGAGCTCGGCGACCGCACCGGTACGCTCGTCCTCGAGGGCCTCGACCCTGCCGCGTCCCTGACGATCGACGACAAGCCGGCGGTGGCCGCCACCACGTCGGGCACCACGACGACGGTGCGGCTCGCGCCCGGTCCGCACCGCGTCCGCGTGACGAAAGAAGGCTTCGCTGCGTTCGATCAAGTGCCGAACGTCGCCGCGGGCTCGGCCACCCCGCTCACGGTCAAGCTCGATGCCCAGGGAACGAAAGGCCGCCTCGCCGTTCGCGAGAAGACGGGCAAGCCGATCCGCGTCATCGTCGACGGCGTCGACATGGGCGACGCGCCGTGGACCGGCGACGTCGATGCCGGCCCGCACGACGTGTCCGGCCGGTCGGGCAGCCTCCTTGCCGCGCCGGAGAAGGTCACGGTCGAACGCGGCAAGACGCGCGACGTCGAGCTCGTCGCGTCCTCCACCATCGCCACGCTCAAGATCACGACGAGCGACGGCAAGGGCCTCATCTACCTCGACGGGAAGCTGCTCGGCGAAGGCACCGTCGCGTCCGAGGTCCCCGCCGGCGCGCACACGCTACGCATCACGCGCGAGGGCTACGATCCGTTCGAGGAGCAGATCGAGCTGAAGGACCGCGAGACGCTCGCGCGGTCCGTCACCCTGAAGCTCGTCTCGAAAATCGAGACCGGCGAGGTGAGGAAGGAATCTGCGCGCCTCGAAGGCATCTACGGCGGGTTCGGCCTTCTCTACACCGTGTCCCCTTCGGGCATGAACCACACGATGCAGAAGACCTGCGAGAGCGACTTCGTCGCCGCGGGCCGCACGAACGCGAACCGCCCGACGGAGCTCGTCGGGTGCGAGGGCGCCGGCGGAAGCAGCGGCGGCGGGCTCACCGGCTTCGTCGGCTACCACTGGGACCCCATCGGCGTGGAGCTCTTCGGCGGCATCCAGTACGACCAGAGCTCGCCGACCCTGACGTGGGCGGCATCGAGCGTGGACCCCGGCATCGGTCCCGACCCGGCGCGACGCGAAGAGTTCGCGGTCCGCCGCATCGGCGGGCTCGGCGTGTTCCGCATCCGTCTCACCGTGCAGGGGGAGAAGCTGCGGTTCAGCGCGGCCGCCGGCGTCGGCCTCTCCTACCGCGCGATGGTGCTCGAGCGCGACACGAGGGCGCTCGCCAACGCCGACCTCCGCGACGTCTACGTGCCGGACGCGCAGAGCTACCTTTCGCCGGTGCTCTCGCTCGAGCCGAGCATCGGCTATCGCCTCACTCCGAAGACGGCGGTGATGCTCGGCCTCTCGCTCCTCGTCGAGAGCCCTCGCGCCTTCGATCAGGTCCCGACGACGCTGCCCGAAGGCGGACACCGCCTCGGCCCGAGTGGGCTCACGACGCCGCGCTACGAGCTCGCGACGGGCACGCAGGTGTTCCTGGGGCCGTTCATCGGGATGATGTTCGGCCCCTGAACGCCGCTCACTTCGGCTCGCAGCCCGCCTTGTGCGAGAACATCGGCACGGCGCCGGCCGGCTGTGTGTACTGATTGTTGTAGAGCGCAGCTTTCCGCAGGATGTCGCGGTAGTCGCTGCACGACTTGCCGCAGACGCGGAGGCGGTTGCCCGTCACGGTGTAGCCGTCGACGTTTTCGGTGCCGGTGATGCAGCCCGCGACCGGCGCGATGCTGAAGAACGTCTTCTGCGGCGGCACCGCGACGGGGTCCGAGTACGTGAGCACGTCGCCGGCGGCGGGCGGCGCGCCCCCGACGTCGTAGACGCACGTGGCGAGCTCGTTGACGATCGTGCGGAGCGCGTTCTGCGCGACGCCGCTCGTCTTCGCTGCCCGCGTACGTGCGTCGAAGACGCCGTGCACGTTTCCGCTGCCCGCGAGACCGAGCTCGTTCGCGCCCGGAACCGGCGGAGGCGCATCCGCCGTGCCTCCGCCATTCTGGTCGCGCGTCAGCATGACGACGTACGTGCTGACGCCGACACCGCGCGCCGACAAAGCGGCGTTCGCCGGGCTCGTCGAGCACGTCGGGCTCGCGTCGAAGCCCCGATTGCCGATGACGAGGATCGCGCGCCGCTCGTACTCGGCGCCCTTCGCCTCGAGGGCGAGGGCGGCTTCGCGAATCGCGCCCGAGAGTGCGACCTCGCTGTCGAGCGGCTTCAGCGGCGGCGCGCCCGCCACGCGGTCCGCGAACGCTTTGCTGATCTCGGTCTTCGCCTTGGTCGCAGACTGCAGCGGGACCGCGGGGGTGAACCCTCCGCACGCCGCCGAGCTCCCCGGGAAGAACGTGAGGCCGATCTCCGTCTGCGCGAACGCAGGGTCGTCGAGCGAGAGGCTGAGCGCGACGCTGTCCGCATCCTGCCCGTCACCGCCGCCGAAGTAGAAGACGCGGCTGTCCTCACTGTCGTCGGCGAGGATCATCAGCGCGGCCTTCGCTGGCTTCTGCAGGGTCGACACGCAGGCCGGCGGATTCGCGTTCGGCGCAACGCCGCCCGGCGTGCCCATCGCAGCGAGCTGGTCGTCGGCGCACAGCGGCTGGAACGGGCTCTTCGCCTGGCACACCCCGGTGGCGCGCACGGCGGTGATCCGATGCTTCGTCTCGCCATCCGGTCCGACGCCCTTCACGAGGTCACACAGGCCGGGCGCGAGACGGAAGCGCTGCGGCTTCGTCGGGTCGGGGATGGTGAAGCCCTCTTCCGGATCCTTGTCGAGGATCTCGCGGTTCAGACCGCCGTCGTACGTCACCTCGACGTTGATGCCGTCGCCGACGCTCTTCAGCGGGTTCGGCGGCGCGCCCTCGAAGAGCGGCGGCGCGCTCAGGGTGTTCGGCAGCGCGTAGGTGCAGTCGTTCGGATCGACGACGACGGCGGGAACGGCGGGCGCGAAGCACTCGCTCGCGCGGAAGCATCCGCCGCCCGTGCCGTCGACCAGGTCCTCACTGAACCGCGGCAGCGTCTTCTCGTCGATGATCGCGTCGACGCAGCGCCCCGCCTTGCACGTGCGCTCTTGGCTGCCGGTCTCGCAGTCCTTGTCGAAGCAGGAGTACTTGAGCGCCATCGGCAGGAAGACGATCTCGTCGCGGCGATACGGCTGGCGGCTGCGGCGTAGGATGCGCGCGTTCTCGCCGGCCTTGATCGCCTTGAGGCAGTCGAATTCGTTCGAGCGCTCCGCATCACCAAGGTCTTCGGTGAACCCGACGACGGTGAACGTGATCGGCTCGCCGAGGCGCGACTGCGTCGCGGGGAACGAGCCGAGGCTGCGCGGCAGCTGCACGCGGCCCTCGTAGACCTTGTACGCACGGCAGAAGACGTTTGCGCCGCCGACGCTCACGTCGATGCGGATCGTCTTCAGGTCGCGCGGGACCTGCACCTGCGTGGAGACGCCGGCGACGTACTCCGTCTGCTTCGACGCCTCGCAACCCGACCAGGCGAGCGTGAGAGCCGCGAACGATCCGACGACGAGTGCCCTGCGTGCGAAGAGGCGCATGTTCGTTACCTCCAAAGAAGGCTCACGCGACCGCGTGGCCCGACGGTTGTTTGTAAGCTGCAGGTATCAGAAGCGAACAGAAGGCGTACCGACGGTGAAGGGCGGGAGCGTGCCGTTCACGGGCTCCTCGTCCTTCGGCCGCGTGATGAAGTACACGGCCGCGGCGCTCGCACCGATGACGACGACGGTGCCGATGAGCCAGGGAACGAAGCTCGTATTGCGGTCCTCGTTGAGCGAGGCGGTGATCGGGCGCTCGGAGCCCTTCACGACCTCCACGTCCTGGCTGAACGTGTAGAAGCCCTGCTTTTTCACGGTGACCTGGTGCGTGCCGGCGTCGACGGGGCCCTCCCACTTCGAAGCGCCGACGACCTTGCCGTCGATCTCGATGATCGCGCCCTCGGGCTTCGTCGCGACGACGAGCTTGCCCTTGGACTGCTCCTGCGAGAGCTGCAGGGTGAGATTGAGCTGCTCGCCGTCGCGCACGGTGGCCGACTGCGTCGCGGGCACCCAGCCTGGGGCCTCGGCCGAGAACTGATGCGGCTCCGGGCTGACGACGACCTGCCCTTTGTAGGGCGCGGGGCCGACCTCTTTGCCGTCGACCTTCACGACCGCGTTCGGCGGTCCGACGACCGAGACGCTGACGAGCGACGTCTTCGTGGTGGGCGCGAGCTTGAGCGTCACGGTGCCGGACGCGCCGCCGCGGAGCTCGATCGTCTCTCGTGCATCGGCGTAGCCCGCCTTCGTCGCCCGGACGCGGCGCTCGCCGAGCGGAACGCTCACCGGGCCGGGGAGGGGAGACGTGCCGACCTTCGCCTCGTCGACGAAGATCTCGGCGCCGGGCTCGTTCACGTCGATGGTCAGCGAGGCGACGAACTGCTCGAGGCCGGTGATCTGTTGCTTCACCTCGGTCTCTTCTTCGGCGGAGAGCTGGCCCTTCCCTTCGGCGAGCTCGCGCTTGAAGACCTCGATCGCGCGGGCGAAGCGGCCGAGATTCTTCTCGCACACGGCGACGTTGAAGAGCACGCGCGGGTTCTTCGAGACGTCGTACGCGGCGTTGAAGCTCGTACGCGCCGCGTCCCACTGACTGCGCTGGTAGAGCGCCACGGCGGCGTCCCAATGCTTCTGCGCGTCGGGCGAGAGCTGCTCGCGGACGGTTTTCTTCTTTGCAGGCGCCTGGGCGTACGCCGCCGTCGACGTGAGGAGCGTCGCGGAAGGAGCGACGATGGACGTCGCGACGAGCAGGGCGAGGAAGCGAGTCGGCTTCGTTCTCACGATCATCATCTCTCGTGCGCGACCGGATTTCCGCCGCGCGTCGGGGCTCACTGCTTCATGGTCGTGTCGAGCACGTTCGTCGGGTGCGCCGTCGGCGTGCTCGGGTGGCCTTGCGGCGGGGGAGGCTTCGTCGTCGACTTCGGCGACGCGGATGCGGATGCAGATGCAGATGCGGTTGCCGACGCCGGTGCGCTCGCGGTCGCTGCCGCGGTGCTCGCCGTCGCCGTCGCCGTCGTGAGCGCGGCGGTCGGCGTGGCCGCCGTCGGAACGACCTCGCTCGTGGCCGTCGCCGCGCTGCCCGGCGTCTTCGGACCTCCGCTCATCGCGCCGCGGAGCGCAACCACGCCCCCGATGCCGACGAGCAGCGCAACGACGGGCAACGCAAAGAGCAGGGGCGAGCGTGATCTCGTCGGCTCAGGCGCGGCCGGAGCGTCGCGCGACGCGCCGAGATCGGTCTGCACGCCGGCGGTGACGACGCGCACCGGATCGCCTGCGCCCCGCCCCGCATCGAGCTGCGTTCGCGCGCTGGCATCCTCCGATCGAACACGTGCATCGACGTTCGACGGCGCCGCCGACATGCGCGCGGGAGGCTCGGAGCCGCTGCGGATCACGGGGCTCGCTGCGACGCGTCCAGGCGCGTCGGCGAGGAGCTGCGTGACGGGCGGGCTCTTCATCACGTCCGTGGTCGGACGGTTCGCCATCACGTCGGTCTGCGGACGCGCATCGAGCGCAGAGAACGCGACGAGCGACGTCGGGAGCGGCATGTCTGCCGGCGGCGGCATCGAGAGCGCCTCGGCAGCCTTGAACGTCTTGATGCGCGCGAGCACGTGACGGCTCTCGTCGCCGGCGTAGGGCTCGAGCGCGGCGGCCATCTCCTGCGCGGTCGCGTAGCGGTCGTTCACGTCACGCGCGAGCGCCTTGTGGACGACGGCCGCGAGCCCGTCGTCGAGGTCGGGACGCGTCGACTTCACCGGCGGCGGGTCCGCGGTGAAGAGCTTGAAGAGGATCTCGGTGAACTCCCCGCTCTCGGAGAAGAACGGCGTGTGCCCGGTGAGGAGCTCGTAGAGGATGACGCCGACCGAGTAGATATCGCTGCGTCCATCGACGTCACGCGGGCTGCGGGCCTGCTCCGGCGACATGTAGAGCGGCGTGCCGAGCGCCGAGTTCGTCTGCGTGAGCGACGCGCTCTGGCCCGGCTGCACGACCTTGCTGATGCCGAAGTCGAGGATGCGGACGAAGTCGCCCTCGCCGTCGTGCTTCACGACGAAGCAGTTCGACGGCTTCATGTCGCGATGGATGATGCCCGCCGCGTGCGCCGCCTGGAGCCCGCGGAGGATCTGGACGGTGAAGTGAATCGCGCGCGAGGTCGGTAGACCCGGCGTTCCGTCCCGCGCGAGGAGGTCGGCGAGGTCGACGCCCTCGAGGCACGGCATCACGAGGTACGGCGCGCCCGTCGAGAGCTTGCCGACATCGTCGACGGGGACGACGTGATCGCTCCGAATCTTCTTCGAGGCGATGCCCTCGTTGATGAAGCGTTCGACGGCGCCCGGAAACGTCATGAACTGCGGGTTCATGAACTTGAGTGCGACAGGCGCCCGCAACACGAGATGGATGGCCTTGGCGACGCAGCCCATGCCGCCTTCGCCGAGGATCCTCTCGATCTGGTACTTCCCGTCGATGACTTCGCCGGCCGTCGGGTACGGGCTCGGCATCGAATGACTCATGGCGCCGCTTCGGAGAATAGATGGCCCGCCGTCCACAGGCCAGACGGAGTCGTGACCCCCAAGCGAGCGACGATCGCCCCGCCATGCGCCCCGTTCGGGTGACACGAGCCCGTGACACGGGATGACACGGCCCGCGAAGCGAGCCTATAACGCGGGCCATGTCCGCCCGCACCGCTCCTCCCGACGCGAACGCCACCGGCCGCGCCCCGGTCTCGAATGCGCCGCCCGCGCACATGAAGCGGCTGGACGAGATGAACGCGCAGGCCCTTCTCGGCGGCGGTGAAGACCGGCTGAAGAAGCAGCACGACGCGGGCAAGCTGTCGGCCCGCGAGCGCATCGACCTTTTGCTCGACCCCGGGTCGTTCGTCGAGATGGACCGCTTCGTCACGCACCGGTGCACGGAGTTCGGGATGACCGAGCACAAGTTCCTCGGCGACGGCGTGGTCACCGGCTACGGCCTCGTCGACGGCCGGAAGGTGTTCGTCTTCGCGCAGGACTTCACCGTGTTCGGCGGGTCGCTCTCGGGCGCGTACGCCCAGAAAATCTGCAAGGTCATGGACCTCGCGATGAAGGTCGGCGCGCCGGTCATCGGCCTGAACGACTCGGGCGGCGCCCGCATCCAGGAAGGCGTCGAGTCCCTCGCGGGCTACGCAGACATCTTCCTCCGCAACACGCTCGCGAGCGGCGTCGTCCCTCAGATCAGCGCGATCATGGGCCCGTGCGCCGGCGGCGCCGTCTACTCGCCGGCCATCACCGACTTCATCCTGATGGTCGAGGGGACGAGCTACATGTTCATCACCGGCCCCGACGTCATCAAGGCGGTCACCCACGAAGAGGTCACCAAGGAAGATCTCGGCGGCGCGACCACGCACGCGACGAAGAGCGGCGTCTGTCACCTCACCGCGCCCGACGACCGGACGTGCATCGCGCAGATCCGCGAGATGCTCTCGTTCATGCCCTCCAACAACCAGGAGGACCCGCCGTTCAAGGCGACGCAGGACAGCCCGCTGCGCGAGGTGCCCGAGCTCGACACGATGATCCCGGTCGAGTCGAATCGCCCGTACGACGTCAAGACGGTCATCCGCGCGGTCGTCGACGACGGCGTGCTCTTCGAGATCGCCGAACAGTTCGCGTCGAACATCGTCGTCGGCTTCGCGCGCATCGGCGGGCGCTCGGTCGGCATCGTCGCGAACCAGCCGCAGGTGCTCGCCGGGGTGCTCGACATCGACGCGTCGACGAAGGCCGCGCGTTTCGTGCGCTTCTGCGACTGCTTCAACATCCCGCTCGTCACGTTCGTCGACGTGCCGGGGTTCCTGCCCGGCACCGACCAGGAGTACCGCGGCATCATCACGAACGGCGCGAAGCTGCTCTTCGCGTTCGCCGAGGCGACGGTGCCGAAGGTCACCATCATCCTTCGCAAGGCCTACGGCGGCGCGTACGACGTCATGGCGTCGAAGCACATCCGGGCCGACGTGAACCTCGCGTTCCCGACCGCCGAGATCGCGGTCATGGGCCCGGATGGCGCGGTCAACATCGTCTACCGCAAGGAGATCGAGAAGGCCGCTGACCCGCAGAAGGCGCGCGCCGCGTTCATCGCCGACTACAAAGAGAAGTTCGCGAACCCGTACAAGGCCGCGGAGCTCGGGTTCATCGACGAGGTCATCTACCCGCGCACGCTGCGGCAGCGATTGCACCGCGCGCTCGAGATGCTGAAAGACAAGCGCGACTCGAACCCGCCCAAGAAGCACACGAACATCCCGCTCTGAGGCGGCGGGGGAACCGAACGGCGCGCTCCGCGGAGAGCGCGCCGCGGGCCGAGAAGCTTACTTCTTGAACTTCTGATCGCACGCCATCGCGCAGGACGTGCGCGCCGGGATGCAGCGCGAGCCGGGCGGGACGGTCTCGTCGAGTCCCTGGCAGCTCTTCTTGCACTCCGCGAGATCCTTGGCGCTCGCCTGGGGCTCGCCCGACTTGCACTTGCCTTCCATGGGCGAGGCCGGCGCGGCGGACTGCGAGCTCGTCTCCTGCATCGGCATCGTTCCGGTCGGATCCGCCGGCTGCGAGATGCCGCCCGTGCCCGCCGGCGCGACGGCTCCTGCCTCTGCGCCCGGCGACACGGGAGCGTTCGGCCCCGACGCATTGCCCTCGCATGCGACGAAGGCGAACGAGCAGGCGAGGAGGAGCGACGACGATGCGACCGCGACGAGCGAGCTCTTCATGATGGCCACCTCGGTACTGCATCCCGCGTCAAGGGCCAAGCGCAGAAACTTGGCCCCGTTGCGCGATGTTCCTTAGGACAAGCGGCGAGGCCACAGGAGAAAAGCATGAGCACTGCAAGCGATCGCCGCGCGCCTGGAGCGTCGCGGATCCCGTTCGATGGAATGGTCGAGGTGGGCGGCGCGCTCGGTCCGTCGTTCGAGGCGCAAGCAGTCAACCTCTCCGAGGATGGCATGCACCTCCGCACGGCGTACCTCCCCGAGGTCGGTCAGCCGGTCACTTGCCGGTTCGACGCGGGCCAGGGCATGGTCGTCGTCGCCGCGGGTGAGGTCCTCTGGAAGGACGACATGGGCGACGGAGGCGAGTTCGGCATTCGCTTCACGAACCTCGATGCGACGAGCACCGCCGCGCTGCAGCGCATCGTCGGCATGGTCGAAGAAGGCGGTCACCTCCGCCCGCCGCAGGGCCGTAAGGTCCGCCTCCACATCGAAGGGCTCGCGTCTCCGATGCGGGCACGCGTGAAGGGCACGCAGGGCTCGAGCGTCACCGCGTTCAGCGAGCTCGGCTTCCTCCAGGTCGGCAAGCACCTCGACCTCGAAGACGCGGCGACCGGCGACAAGCGCCCGGCGCTCATCGATCGCGTCGACGTCGAAGTGGAGCAGGCGTCGCGAATCCCGCAGCTCGTCGTGACGCTGCGCTACGACGACGAAGAGGCGCGGGCAGCCGCGGCGGCAGCGCACGGCGGCGACCCGCACGCCCACGCGCCGATGCACGCGGCGACGGACGACGTCGCGCACGACGGCGCGATGGACGACGGCAGTGACATGGACGGCGACGACGACATGATCCCGCCGCCCGCGGATCCGTCGCTCCACACGAGCGAGGCCGCCGGTGACGACGTCGCGCCCGTCGCCGCCCGCGCGCATGCTCCGGGCTCCGAGGACCCGGCGGACGAGGAGCCCGCGGGCATGAAGAGCGCGTTCGCGAAGAACGCGGCGAAGATCACCCCGGCGCTCGAGAAGTGGGCGAAGCGCGCCAAGGCGACGATGGCTCTTCTCGCGGCGCGTGCCGCGAAGAAGGCCGGCGGCAAGGGCGATGACGTCGAGATCCCGGTTCGACGTACGACCGCGCCGGCACCCGGCGGCGGCCTCCACACCTCCGGCCGGAAGGTCGTGCGCGGGGAGATCGCGGAAGAGCGCGCGCCCGAGGAGCCGGCGAAACCGCGTTTCGCGGTGACGAAGAAGAAGATGGTCGTTGCTGGCGCGGTCGGCACGGCGGCGATCCTCGCGCTCGTCGCGATGCGCAAGCCCGCACCCGCGCCCGTCGCGGCGGCGCCCGCGGAGAGCGCGACGACGCTCGCCGCTGCACCGAGCCCGGTCGTCCCGCCCGCTCCGGTCCCGAGCATGCCTGCATCGCCGTCGACCGATCCGCTCGCGCAGGCCGCGCTCGGCGGCATGGCTCCGATCGACCCGTCGAACCCGGCGGACCGCGGCAAGAAGGGCAAGCCGACGCCCTTCGGGAACGGTCCCGTCACGCGCGCGAACGTGATTCGGCTCAAGATGGACGGCGCCATCGAGCGCATCCAGGGCGCGTCGCAGCCGGCGGGCTTCACCGTCGTCATTCCCGGACGGAAGTCGCTCGATGCGGCCGGCCCGCTCGCCTCGAAGGATCCGCGCATCGCGGCCATCCGCGTCGCGAACGAGAACGGCGGCGCCGAGCTCACCGTCACCTTCAAAGACGGCGTGCCGAACTACCAGGTGAAGGCGCACGGCGACGTGCTCGAGATGCACCTCGCGCGGCCGCACGGCGGCGACAAGGCGCCCGAGGCGCACGCGAAGAAGCCGTCGAAGAAGCACCACCGCTGAGCGCGGGCCGGCCCGAAGCCGGCCGCCGACGTCAGCGCGGAGAGGCGAGCTGCGAAGAGGTGATGCTCTCGAAGGGAAGACCTTCGAGCTTCGCCTCTTCGTACATTTGGGCGATCGCGGCTTCGAGCTGCGGGAGGTACGCGGCGGCGGTCTCCTCGTGGAAGCCGACCGAGACGATCACGTTCCTGCGGCGGTCGCGCAGGTACTCGGCCTTGTTCGCGCGGAACACCTCCATCATCTGCGCGGCGTTCACGTAGTCGGCGAGCGCGCCGTTGTCGGGCACCTCGACGAGCGAAGCGCCTTCCGCGGCAGGGAGTCGATACGGCTGCGAGGTCGACGTCGTCCCCTGCCAGAGCTCGCTCAGCCAGTCGTAGACCGGGTACGCGGCGAGCTTGGGCTGGAGGAACACGGTGGGCACCGCCGAGTGCTCGTATTTCAGACCTTCGGCCGCGATCGCGTCGCGTACGGAGGGCTTTGCCATCCAGCCTCCGCAGCGGAAGCTCTTGGCCCGCCCGAAGCCGTTCGCCTCCAGCGTGTCGAGGCTGAACTTCACGACTTTGCGGAGCTCGGCCGTCGAGTAGAGGCTGATCGGCACCTCGTGGCCGCAGTCGGCCATGCACTCGCGACCGCGCGCGTCGAGGCTCGTGCCCCAAAACGTGGGTGAGGCCACGAACGTCGCGCCGGCGGCTTCGAAGAGGCGCTTCCAGCCATGGATGTGGAGCGCCTTCTCGTCACCGGGGAGGATGGCGCGGTTGATGCGCTTCGTGATGTCGACCGGGTCGGCGAGATCTTTCGTGTAGTATGCAGCGTTCAGGAAGTGGACGATCTTCACGTCCGGGAAGCGGGCGTGCAGGTTCTCCATCGCGCGGATGTTGTCCTCGCGCAGGTCGCGGCCCTCCCAGTCCACCGTGACCACGAGCTGCAGCTTGCCTCCGCGGCGCGTGAGGTCGTCCTCGCTTGCGGCCGCGGCGTCGTCATCGGCGGCGCAGCCCGGGGCTGCCGTCGCGAGCAAGCCGATCGCGAGCGACGACGCGCAAAGCTTCCCGAAGAATCCGAGGTACCGATCGAGGCGGGCGCGCATGGTGCGCACCTGTACGCACACGGTGTGCCGAGCGTCTCGGCGCCGCGGCCACGCGATTCGGCGGCAAATGCGCGGGTACGCCGCCGTCCCGCGCGGGCCATGGATGATGCGTGATCCATCTCACGGCAGCCCTCGCTCGCCGGTCGCGCGCGGATTGCGCAGGCCGGGCTGAATGCGCGGGACCCGTCGGCCGTTGGGTGCGTGGAGCCTGCTCGCCTGATGTGGCCCGTCCTTCCCGCGCCCGTGACCGCGCTCGTCGTGCTCGCGATGCTCGGCGTCGCGCTCTTCGCCGTTCGCGTGCTGCAGCCTGCATGGTGGCGGGTGCGCGCCGTGCGTCTGGCGGTCCGCGGCGCGTTCGTGTTGCTCGTTTTCGCCATTGCGGTGTGGTGCTTCGGGCGCGCCATGCACGACCGCGAGCTCGTGCAGCTCGGCGCGGGAGCCGCGTACGTCGGCGTGCTCGTTCTCGGCCCGGCGGTCGCGCTCCTGCCCTTCGGGGCGGCGTTGGATCGGCTCGGACGCACGCGCGTGCAGGCGCGCTCTCCGCAAGATGCGCCGGCGAAGCTGTCGCGTCGCGCGCTCTTTCGCGCCGGCGGCGCGGCGATGCCGGCGCTCGGCGCGCTCACCGGCGCGAGTGGGTTCGCCGCGGCGAAAGCGCCGCCGCGCATGCCCGTGGTGCGCATGGCGTTCGAGGGGCTTCATCCCGATCTCCACGGCCTTCGCATCCTGCAGATCAGCGACGTCCACCTCGGCGCTTCGTTCGACACGGGCGATCTCGCGCGTGGTCTCGAGGCGGTGTTCGCGGCGCACCGACCCGACCTGGTCGTCCTCACGGGCGACCTCGCCGACGACGTGCGCCTCGTCGCGCCGGCGCTGGAGCTCGTCGCCAAAGCAAACGCTCGCTACGGCGCGCTCGCCTCGCTCGGCAACCACGAGTACCTGAACGGCATCGCCGGAATGCGCGCGGCGTACGAGGCGAGCCCGGTACCGCTCCTCGTCTCCGCGGGCCGCACGCTCCGCATCGGCGGGGCGCGGCTCTTCGTCGGCGGGGCCGACGATCCGCGCCAGATGGGCGGCGACATCGCGGCGAAGCTCACTCCCTCGATCGTCCGCGCGGCGGCGGATGCTCCGGCAGAAGCCGACTTCCGGCTGCTCCTGTGCCATCGGCCCGAGGGCTTCGCGCCCGCAGTCGCGAACGGCTTCGACCTGGTCCTCGCCGGGCACACGCACGGAGGACAGCTCGGCCTCTTCGGGCGCAGTCTGCTCGAGCTCGTGAAGCCCGACACGGACTGGTGGGGCCGGTACGAACGCGCGCGACCCGCGTCGCCTGCCGCGCAGCGGAGCAAGCTTGCCGCCTCGCCGGCGCGCCTCTACACGACCTCGGGGTTCGGGCACTGGTTTCCGTTTCGGCTCGGGTGCCCGACGGAGATGCCCATCGTCGTCCTCGAGCGCGCCGGTGTCGAGGACGGCGGGCGCCGCCCGGCCCGCCGGGTATGACAGCCGTGTCGCGCCGCGGCTGGGATTGTCGTGGTCAGCGAGGGATCCAAGCGGCGCGGAGGGCTGGTTTCTAGGCCGATTCATGCGGATCGGGCTTTGCTAAAACCTCTCTCCTTCGAGGACTTCCAGCGTGGATCAATCCCTTCTCCGTCTGCTCATGCCCCTCTGGGGCGTCGCTTTCGTCGCTGGCTTCGTGATGACCGCCTGCCATCGCTGAGCGCCTGCCCGCGTCGAGCGCGCCGTCCCCGCAGCGGAACGCGGCCGCTCAGCGCACGCCGCGACCCTTGCGGGTCGTTCGCGGAAGCGAGGTCGCGCTGGTCGCGACGAGATCCCATCCGTCGCGCTCGCCCGCGCGCAGGCGCACGAGCCCCGCGTAGGCGATCATCGCCGCATTGTCCGTGCAGCTCGCGAGCTCCGGCAGCACCGCGCGCATCCCGCGCTCGGTGGCGAGCTCCGTCACGCGCCGTCGTAGCTCGCGGTTCGCCGCCACGCCTCCGCCGATCACGACGGTGGAGACGCCTTCTTGCGCAGCCGCGGTGACGAGCTTCTTCGCGAGCACCGACGTGACCGCGGACTGGAACGAGGCGCAGAGATCCGCGAGCTCCTGCTCGTTGGCGGGCACGCCGTGCTCACGCACGCGCGCGGCGACCTGCGTCTTGATCCCGGAGAAGCTCATGTCGAAGGAGCGCGTGTGGCCCATCGGCAGCGTGAACGAAACGGCGGCGGGATTGCCCTTCTGCGCCATGCGGTCGACGACGGGGCCGCCGGGGTACCCGAGCCCGAGCAGCTTCGCGACCTTGTCGAACGCCTCACCCGCGGCGTCGTCGCGCGTCGCGCCGAGCTCTCGCACGTCAGCGGCGCGCGGGCCATCCACGCGATAGATCGCCGTGTGCCCCCCCGAGGCAAGGAGCGCGACGAACGGGAACGAAGGTGGCGGCGCGCCCTCTTCGGAGCGACGCAGGAAGACGGCGAGGAGATGCCCGACGAGATGGTCGACACCGACGAGCGGCAGCCCGCGTGACCACGCAAGGCCCTTCGCGGCCTGCACACCGACGAGCAGCGCGCCCACGAGCCCAGGACGATTCGTGACCGCGATGCCGGAAAGGGCGTCCCACGACACGTTCGCGCGCGCGAGCGCCTCGCGCACGACGGGACCGGCGTTCTTCAGGTGATCGCGCGATGCGAGCTCGGGAATGACGCCACCGTAGGGTGCGTGCAGGCTGACCTGGCTCTGGACGACGTCGGCGAGGACGCGGCCGCTCGCGTCGACGACGGCGGCACCGGTTTCGTCGCACGACGACTCGATGCCTAGAACGAGCACGTGCCCTCCCGACGCGCGAGCGCGAAGACGCCGAACATCGGCGGCGTCGCACCCGCGGCTGCCGCGCCGGCATCGCTCTGCGGCGCGCCGCGCACGAGCCGCACCTCGAGACCGCCCTCGTCCATGAGCGACACGAACACGAAGACGTCCTGCGAATCGCCAGGCTGCGCGGTGCCTGCGTCGGTCGTCGGCGGCGCCCCAGGTGTCGCCACGTAGACGAGGTTCTGCAGGCGACCGTCGCCGAACGAGAGCGTCGAGAGAGGATCGTGCCAGATCTGCGGGATCGGACGGAGTGGCGTCGCTCGGAAACGACCGTCCGTGGTCGTCACCGTCCCGGGCGCATCCTGCAGTCGGTCGACATCGAACGTCACGCACATGCGCACGTCGTCGGCCACGCCCGCGCGCACGAAGCTGCCCTTGACCACGTCGCCTTCGTAGTGGTCGCCCTTGTTCGAGAAGCGCGTCGCCGTGTCCCGGCAACCGACGGCGAGACCGGCGGAGGCGAGGAGGAACGTACAGGCGACGGCGCGCGGGAGCATGACCGTCGCCACTATAGCGCGTGCGCGCCGTTCACTTGCCTGCGCGGATGCGCGCGGCCGTCTCGCGCACGCGAGGTTCCGCATCCGTCGTCGCGATCGCGGCTGCGAGCTGCGCCGCCTCCGCGCGGTCGTACGAGGCGAGCGCGACGAGGGCCGCCTCGCGGACGAGCGCGTAGGATTCCTTCGTCGCCGCTTCGCGGAGCTGCTTCGTGGCTTCGGCGCCGGCGCCTGCTGCGCCGAGACGGCCGAGAGCCTGCGCGGCGAGGACGCGCATCGCCCAGCTCTCGTGGCTGCGCATCACCTTCGCGACGGCAGCGACCGACTTGCCGTCGGCATGCCGGCCGAGCGACGCGAGCGCGACGCGTTGCACGTTCTCGCTCGAATCGGTGACCGCCTGCGCGATCGCGGCGGACGCCGTATCGGACTTCGAGCGCGACAGGAGCACGAGCGCCTTCGTGCGCACGCTCGGGTCCGGATGCCGAGACAGGGCGACGACGCTCGGCTCGATCGCGACGGCGATCTCGCTCGCCTTGGCCCGCGCCGCCGCGACTGCCGCATCGGAGCCGTCGTCACTTCCGAGGAGGGGCTCGAAACCGCCTTCTCGCGTCCCCAGCGCGTCGAGCACGGAGCGCGCGCGTTCCGTCGACGTCGCGAGGGCGCTCTGCGCTGCGCGCTTCAGCGGCTCGGCAAAGGCGACGAGCGCTGCGGCGCGATCCTTCGCGGAGAGCCCGCGCGGAACGAGCTCGGCGAGCACTTGCTCGGCGTCCACCGTTTCGTCCGGCTGCGGGAGCGGATCCGGCCGAGGGTCGGCCGCTCCCTTCGTCGCAAGAATCACGAGCGACGCAGCCGCCGCCTTCTGGAGCGCGTCACTCACTTCGTGCGCGCGCCCGCTCTCGCCTTCGCCAGCGAACACCGCGTCGCTGATCGCCGCGAGCGCCGCTCGTCCGCCCGGCGGCTCGCCCTTCGGCGCGCCCATGCGTGCGAGCGCGAGCACCGCCATCTCGCGCGGGAGCGCGTCGGTGCCTTCGGCGAGGGTCACGAGCGTCGTCGCTTCACCGGGGTCGCCGATCTCTCCGAGCGCGTACGCGGCGGCTGCGCGGGCGACCGTGCCTCCATCGAGCGACCGCGCCGTCGCGGCGAGCAGGGGCACGCTCGACCTGTCGCGGAGCGCGCCGATCCCGAGAACCGCAAACGCGCGCATCGGCGGCGTGCCGTTCTGCGCGACCTTCTTCAGGAGCGGCAGCGCGCGCTTGTCTCCGAGCTTCGCGACCGCCCAGCTTGCGGCTTCGGCAATCTTGTCGGACGCCATCGCCTCGCCGCCGCCTTCGTGCTTCGGGAAGAGGAGCGCCTCGTATTTCGGCAAGAGAGCCGGATCGCGCAGCGCACCACACGCGAGCATGGCCCGCGTACGCAGCGGCGCTTCGCCTTGTCCCGTCGCGAACGCGAAGAGCGCAGAGCCGGCGTTCTTGTTCTGAACGTAGCCGAGCACGTCGATGGCGACGCGCTGCTGGCCGGCATCTCCGTCGGCGAGCGCATCGAGGAGCGGCTTCACCGCGCGATTGCCGATCCGTGCGAGCGCTGCGCGCGCCTCCTCCGCGTCTTTGCCGCTCGCGTGCCTGCTCTTCTGGACGAGCGCGAACGTGAGGTTCCCGTAGATCTCGACGAGAAGGCGCCGATAGACCTTCCGCTGCGGGTTGCCGATGGCGAGCGGCAAGAGGTCCTGCTCGAGCGACTCGAGCGTGCCCTTCCCGAGATTGATCTGCATCGAGAGGCGCGCGGCGCGCGACACGAGCTCCTCGTCCGGTGCGCCCCGGATGACGCGGCGGAAGAGGCGGTCGGCCTCTTCGCCCTGCCCCTTCGAGAGGAGGAGGTCCGCCAGCTCGAGATAGGTGATGTAGAGCCGGTCGTTCTTCGCGATGGCGGCGCGGAACTCGACGATCGCGTGATCGACGTCTTGCCGGTGTCGGTAGCGCTCGCCGAGGCGGCGGTGCCCTTCCGCGTCGTCGGGATTGAGCTCCACGGCGCGCGCCGCGTACTTGATCGCGTCGTCGTCGCGATAGAGCTGCGACGCGTACTCGGCCATCCGCTGGTACAGCTCGCGTGCGCGCTTCGGCTCGACGGCGACGAGCTTCTCGAGCACCGCGATTGCGTCGCCGGTCTTGTTCTCCTGCACGAGCACGCGCTCGAGCGCGAGGTAGCTGTCGGCATCGCCCGGGGCCGCGGCGATCACGCGCCGGAGCGTCGCCTCCGCGTCGGCGAGCTTGCGGAGATGGAGCTGCACTTCGGCGAGCGTGCGGCCCGCCTCGATGTCGGGCGGAGTCGCCGCGAGCTTCTGTTGCAGCGGCGCAATCTGCGCGTCCAGCGTGCGCTCGAAGCCCCACAGCGTGACGATGCGCGAGCGTGCTTCGCGCTGCAGGATCTTGTCGTTCGTCTGCCGCGCCTTTTCGGCGAGCTCCTGCCAGAGGACGCGCGCCTCGCGGAATCCCTTCGAGCGTTCGAGCGCGCTCGCGAGCTGCTTCTTGTAAGCGAGGTTCTGCGGCTCGAGCTGCACCGCCTCTTTGAACGCGGCGAGCGCGTCGGGCGTCATGTCGTGCTCGAGGTATACGTCGCCGAGCGCCGAGAGCGCGCGCGCGCGTGGCGAGATGGTGGTGAGAATGCGCTTCCAGGTCTGCACCGCGAGCGCTTGATTGCCGTCCTGGAAGTAACGATCGCCGAGGTCGACGAGGTGCCCGGGGTCGTTCGCGCCGATCTGCGCGAGGCGCGTGAGGACCTTCAGCGAGCGTTCGTTCTCGCCGATGCGGCCGTAGAAGTCGGCGACGCGCGAAAGCACTTCTTCGTCGGTCTGGCCGCGCGCTTCGAGCTCGGTGAGCAGCTTCAACGCGCGCGCGCGATCGCCACGCTGCATGAGCGCTTCGCACTGCTCGAACACGAACTGCGGGTTGTTCGGGGCGGCGCGGATCAGCGCCTCGTACTCGGCGATCGCCTTGTCGAGCTCGCCCTGCGATTGCAGGACGCGAATCATCTTCAAGCGAAGGTCGATGTGCTTCGGATTCACCGCGAGCGCGCGTCGGTACGTCTCGAGCGCTTTCGGCGAATCGCCCGTTTCTTCGTAGAGCGCGCCGAGGAGCGCGAGGCGCTGGAAGTCGTTCGGGTGCTCGGCCTCGATCTGCGAGATCAGGACGGGGAGCTGCTGATCGGCACGGTAGATCTCGGTGATCGTCTCGTAGATCTCCGCGCGGACGGCGGCCTCTTGCCCGGCCGCAGCGAGAGCCTTCTTCAGCGTCGCGAGCGCCTCTTGGTTCTTGTGCGCTTTCGCCTGCGCCTTGCCGAGATCTTTCAGGGCGGGAGCGAGCGTGCGGTTGTCGCCCGCCGCGGCCTGGACGAGATCTTTGAACTCGGCCTCGGCCTTCTCGAACTCGGCACGCTGGAAGAGCTCCCGACCGAGCTCTCCGCGCACGAGGAGGCGCGTCGGGTCCATCTTCACGAGGTCGCCGTGGAACTTCTTCGCGCTCGTGAAGTCCTTCGCGTCGAGCGCGAGGGTCATGAGCGTGCGCAGCGTCTGCTCCTTGTCGGCCGCGGAGCTCTGCAGCGCGAGCGCGTCTTCGTAGCGTTTGCGCGCGCCGGCGACGTCGCCGCGGTCTTGGAGGAGCCGCGCGAGCGCGAGGATCGCGATGGGGTCGTTCCCCTTTTGCGTGATGGCTTTCTCGAACGTGCGGATCGCGTCGTCGGGGCGGCCGTCGATTTTGTAGACGCCGGCGAGGCTCACCGTGGCGGCGTACGTGTCTGCGCCGGCAGCCGCGCGGGTCTCGAAGTCTTTCACCAGCGCCGAGAGGTTTCCGTCTTTGTCGCGATAGAGCTGCGCGAGCCTCTGGAGCGGGAACGGCGAGCCAGGCTGCGAAAGGACGATCTTCGTGTACCGGTCGATGAGCGCCGTTTGCGTCTGTCCCGCGTCGCCGGCGGTGCTCGGCGGCGCAGGTCTCGCGGGCGCTGCGCCCGGCTGAACGGGACGTGCGCCGCCGGGCTGCGCAGGGCGGGCGCCGCCAGGTTGCGCAGGGCGTGCACCCGGCGTCGGCTTCTTCCTGCCGCGCGGGTCGAAGTCCTGCCCGCTCGCGTGCGGCGCGACGAGAAGCGCAGCGAGCGCGAGCGACGTGAGCGTCAGGAGCCGGCGAGAACGCACGCTTCGAAGCTTAGACGCGAATGCGCGGCTTCGCACTCCGGCCGCCCGCGTGAGGCGCTTCGGGGGTCCGCGCGCAAATGCACCGCGGGCCACAAGGTCATCCCTTGCGGCCCGCGATCACCTGCGCCGGACGACGTGGATGGGTCAGAACTGGAACGTGTAGCCCGCGCTGAGGCCGATGCCGACGGAGAGCCCGCCGGAATCACCGATGTTCAGGAACATGGCCTGCGCGCGGATGTCGATCGGCAGGTCACGGCTGATTTGGTAGCCCGCGCCGAGGTTCAACCCGAGCCGCGGGTCGGTCGAGCTCGGCGTGCTTCCGATGCCGAAGTCGATGCCCGGCGTCATGAGCAGGTTCATGCCGAGCTCACCTCCGACGTAGAGGCCCGCCGACGGGTCGAGCACGAAGTAGCGTGCTCCGGCCCAGATCGGCAGGATCTTCACCGCGAGGTCGCCCGCGCCGAACAGGAAGCCGGTGCGCCCGGTCAGCTCGAGGGCGGGGGTGACGCGGTAGCCGATGCGGACGAGCGGACCGACGAACACGGAGACCGCGTTCGAGAGGTTGCCCGTCGGGATCACGAACTGCGCGTCGAGACCGAGCCCCCAACGCTTCTCGTCTTGATCGGTGCGGACGTCGTTCGGTGCGCCCGCAGCCGGCGTACCGGCATTGGCCGCGGCGCTCGCCCCGGCAGGCTGCGCGCTTGCCGTGCCCGTCGCGAGCACGCACGCGGTGAGCGCGGCGCCCGCGAGGAGGCGCTTCGCCTCAGAACGCATAACCGCCGCCCACCGCGAACGTGTAGACGAAGCCGCCGGGCGCCCATCCACCGAGCTCGAGGGGATGACCGCCGACGTACACCCCGCTCTCGTTGAAGAAGTACTTCACGTCGGCGCCGATGCCGAACGCGAACGCCGCGTCGACGTCACCGTACGCGAGACCCGCGACGCCGTACGGCGTGACGTTCAGCTCGTTCGGGCCGCCCTTGATCGGGATGGAGATGGCGTAACCGAACTTCGCCTGCGTCGTCGCAGCGAAGCCGCCGGAGAAGAAGTTGAAGCCCTGGCGCCCGGCCACGACGAAGCCTTCGTGCGCGCCGCCGAAGTGATAGCCGCCTTCGAAGTCGATGTGGAACGCGCCGGAAGACGCGCAGACCGATCCGATGAGCACGCTGCCGGTGTCCGCGCACTGCGTGATGACGCTGTAGCCGAGCGGAGTGCCCTGGACGTACGCCGCGCCGTGTTGGGACTTCTGGGCGCTGGCCGTGCCCGATCCGAGGAGCACTGCACCGAGAGCCAAACCCGCAACGATGATCTTACGCATGACGAACCCTCCGACGTTGCCGCGAACATGCCAGAAAGCTCCTCCGCCCGGAAAGAATTTTGCGCATCGTCATCCGTTGTGATTACGGGCGCAGAGCCGCACGCGAACGGGCATTCGCACGCGCCGCTCGGTCCGGCCGACTACGTGTAGATCGCAGCGATCCGTTCAAGGCAGCGCGGAGACGAGCTCGATCGCCGCGAAGAACGTCGCGGCTGCCATGGCTCCGGCGACGACCGCATTCGGCGGTCCTCCGCCGAGCTCGCCGCGCCAGTGACGGAGCGCGCGCCGGCAGTAGGTCACGCCGATCGCGAGCGCGACGAGCGCGAGGCCGACGTGAATGGCGATGGCGACCGGCGGGGGCGCGGCCACGACGAACTTGGCGATCGGCCAGCCCTCGGCGCGGTGGAAGACCTGCATGAGCACGCCGACGACGAAAACGACGACGGCGCCCACGACGGCGACGCCGATCAGCGCAGCGACGTCGCTCGCGGGCTTCGCAGCCGCGGGAGATTGTGCCGGGCGCGGTCGTGGCGGTCGAGACACGGGCGCGTGCGAGGGCGACGCCGCGAGCATCACCCCCGGCAGCGCCGCTTCGGGGGCGAGACGCGACGCGCGCGGCGGCGGTCGTCGTGGCGGAGGCGGCGGCGGGAGGGAAGGAGGGCGCGGCGCGCAGATTTCGGACGGGGGCTCCTCTCGCGCAGGCGTCACCGGAACGGCGTGCTCGCCTGCTTCCGGCGGAAGGGATTTGCGACCGGTCGGCTCGAGCGGCTCGCCCTTCGATGCGTGCGCGAGATCACGCGCGAGCTCGGCGGCCGAGGCATAGCGCTCGTCGGGGCGGCGCCGCAGGCAACGCTCGACGATGCGCGAGAGCTCCGGAGAGACGGCCGCGTTCACTGCTCGCAGCGTCGGCGCGTCTCTCGTCGCGATCGCCACGAACAGCGCGGGCGCATCCATCGCGTCGAACGGGAGCCGGCCGGCGAGGAGCTCGAACATCATCGTGCCGAGCGCCCACACGTCGGTGCGCGGGTCCGCGTCGCGTGCACCCTGCACTTGTTCGGGCGCCATGTACGCGGGCGTGCCGAGGAACGTGCCCACCTCGGTCGCGCGCACGTCCGGCGCCGTGACCTTCGAGATGCCGAAGTCGAGGAGCTTCGGCACCGTCCCGCGTGCCGTCTTCGCGAGGAACACGTTCGCCGGTTTGATGTCGCGGTGAACGACGCCGCGCGCGTGCGCCTCGGCGAGCGCATCGATCACGGGCGTGAGGAGGGCGACGAGGTCGCCCTCGCGCAGCTTGCCTCCGCGCGCGTCGACGAAGCTGGCGAGGTCCTCCCCGTCGAGCAGCTCTTGCACGAGGAAGGGCGTCCCGCGGTCGTCCTTGTCGATGTCGAGCACGTCGACGACGTTCGGGTGCCGCACGAGATTCGCCGTGCGCGCCTCCCGCATGAACCGCTCGACGACGAGCGGGTTCGCGACGTGCTCGGGCCGGAGCATCTTGATGGCGACGGCGCGACCCACGCCTTCGTTCACCGCGCGATACACGTCGCCCATCGCGCCGCTGCCGAGGAGAGCCTCGAGGCGGTACTTCGACGCCAGCACCTCGCCGATTCGGCTCGCCGCAGCCACTCCCGCCAGCATAACGCGGCCGATCGCCGCAACCACACGTTTCCCACGAACACGAGAGCGTGTACGAGCGTTGGACGTCGCCCATGTTGCCGTCTGCCCTTCCTCGCTCGGCCTTTGCGCTTCCTCTGCTCGGGTCGGTCCTCTTGCTCGCCGGTTGCCCGCGACGTGAAGGAACGGGGGCAGAGCGCGACGCCGGGTACGCGACGGCGAGCGCGTCGGCACACGGGGCGAGCCCAGCGCCCGCGGCAAGTGGCAGCGCCGCGGTCCCTGCCGCGACCGACGTCATGTCCAATGCGTCTGCCAGCTGGGACGCCGGCCCCGCCGTGGTCGCCTTTGGCGCCGTCGACGGTCACGCGCTCCGTGCGCGCACGCGCGAGCGCCTCGCTTCGGACCGATCCGCGGTGACGCTCCTGCAAGGCGGTTCGCCGCGCGAGCTCGGGCAGCGGCTCTGCAACGCCGTCGTCCCGCAGCGCCCCGCGACGATGCCCGTGCTCGTGAAGCCGAATCTCGGCGGCTTCGAGTGGTTCAAGGACCCGGCGAAGAACGGCGGCGACGACGGCCTACGCGGACGCATCACCGACCCGGAGTTCGTCCGCGGCATCGTGCGCTGCTTGAAAGCACGAGGCCACGCTCACGTCACCATCGCCGAGGGCTGGGGCGCGAAGCACGCCGACTGGGAGCGCCTCGTGAAGCAATCCGGATACGAAGCCATGGCCCGCGAAGAAGGCGTCCGGCTCGTCGCGATGGATGACGACGGCGTCTTCGACGTCGAGGGTGACACGCCCGGCAAGCCGCTGCGCGTGCTCGGCATGGAGCAGACGCACACGCCCACGTTGCTGATGCCGAAGATCCTGGCCGAGCACCTCGCGTCCGGCCTCTTCATCTCGGCTCCGAAGGTGAAGGCACACCGCTTCGGCGTGACCTCGATGGCCATCAAGGGCGGGCAGGGCGTGGTCATGCTCTCGGACGCGTCTCCGGCGTTCAACCAGAAGTGGCGAATGCACAAGGAGCTCGGGAAGGCGCTCGACCTCGTCGCGAAAGATCCCGTCGCTGGGAAGAAGGCGTACCTCGATGCGCTCGACGTGTTCGCCGAGCGCATGAGCGACGTCCTCGAGGTCGCGGCACCTCACGTCGTCCTCGCGGACGGCGCGCCCGCGATGGGTGGCGACGGATTCGGCAAGCGTTGGCCCGCGCCCGAGCAGGTCGCGATTGGCGGCACGAACCCCATCCTCGTCGATCGCGTCGGCGCGGCTTTCCTCGGCCTCTGGGACAACGCCGACCTCGCCCGTGAGCTCGGTGGCCACGCGACGTCGCCCCTCTTGGAAAAGGCGGCAAAGCGCTTCGGCGTCGACATCGCCGCGCCCGTGGTGGAGGGCGACGGTGCGTCGCTCCTCGCGACGAAGCGGCCGGTGCACTACGTGTCGATGGCCGGCTTCCAGCTGCATTCCGACGAAGCTCCGGCGGAGATTGCACCGGCACCTCGCTCACCCGCGAGCGCCGTTGACGATGTGGCAGACGCGGGCGGCCGCCCAGAGCTCCACGCGAACGAGGTGGACGAGGAGCGCTCGCCGGTCGTCATCGACGGCGTGCGCGGAGCGAGCGAGCCCTGGGGCGCGGCGACGACGTTCGATCGCGACTGGTCGGGCGAGCCGACCGCGATTCGTACGTCGGTGCGGGTGATGTACTCGCGTCGTGGCCTCTACCTCGCGTGGGAGCTCGAGGGCGCGGGCGTGAACGTCGATGCGTCGCGACCCGTCGGCATCGAGCGCGACAAGCTCTACGAGGAGGACTGCGTCGAGGTCTTCCTCGGGCGCGATGCGGCGGATCGCTCTCGCTACTTCGAGGTCGAAGCCGGTCCGCTCGGGCACTTCCTCGACCTCACCGTCGATCGCCGCTCGAAGAAGAGCGACGTGGGCTGGTCGAGCGCGCTCGAGATCGCGACACAGGTCGACCGCGGACAGAAGCGCGTCATCATCGAGATGGCGCTGCGCTCTCCCGACGTGCTCGCGCTGCTCCGCAAGGGAACGCGTCTGCCGCTCGCGCTCTATCGCATGGAGGGCAAGAGCCCGCGGCGATACCTCGCGTGGAGCCCCACGCGAACGCCGAAGCCGAACTTCCACGTGCCGGAGGCGTTCGGGACGCTGGTGCTGGAGTAGAGCCGCTCATTCGCGCTCGGCGCGAGCGGCGGGAGCGGGCGGCGGAGCGGGCGCCACGATGTCGTCTTCCGTTCCCATCTTGCCGTCGGGACCCGCGCTCGCGACGCGGATCGCGCCGCCCTCGTCGCAGTTGACGACGAACGGCCGGTCCCACGCATCGGTGGTCTTCGACGCCGTGTCGAGGATTTGGTTCTTCACGAGGGAGTCGAGCGTGGGGCAGTCCTCGGCTCCCGCATTCATGCGCTGCATCATCACCGCACTGCGAATGCGGAGAGCGTTCTGTCGCGTCGTCTCGATGCGGGCCTTCGTGAAGTGCTGGAACAGCGCGAAGCCGACGGCCGCGCTGAGAAGACCGATGATCGCGAGGACGACGAGGATTTCGAGCAGCGAATAGCCGCGGCGCGCGCGTCGCACGCGCGCGAGAAGCGTCGGTCGGTGATGAAGCATGAACGTTCCCTCCGGGAGCGGCAGGCGCTCCGCGATGTCGTAGCGATGCGCGTGCCGAAGGTGCCGCCCGGGGATCTCGCGCGAAAGAGGACGTGCTCGGCGCGCGAGCGTGACGGCACGTCCAACGCGCCGCGCGCGCGTGACAGGCTGTCAGCGGGCGCGCGAGGGGGCGAGGAGGCGCTCTTCTCGTGCGATGCGGATCAGCGTCGAAGGGACGACGGTCGCCGCGACAATGGCTGCGGCGGGGACGCTCGCGGTCGCCGCGGCGAGCGCGAACGCGAACACCACGAGCCCGACGTCGGAAGGGTGCCGGAGCCACGCATAAAGGCCGCGCGTGACCACTGGGCGGCCCGGCACGAGGACGGTCTCGCTCGTGAACGCGTCGCCGAGCGTGCGCACGGCGACGACGCGGAGCGCGACACCGGAGATGCCAGCGGCGGCTGCGGCCGCGAGCATGCCGAACGGAGGTGTGATCGAAGAAGGAAAGACGAGCGCCGCCCACGTCGTGAGGAGGAGGCCGACGGCCGAGGCGAGCGCCGAGCGCGTGCCCGGCGCTCCGAGCCGCGCCGGATCGGAGCTCTTTCGCGAGGATGCTTCCGACGTCGAGAGCGCGACGGAGAGAGCGACGACGAGCAGCGCCCCGGGCCACGCCGCGCGCGGCGGGCGCAGCGCGAGCGGTGCGGCGACGACGACGGCGTGCACGAGCGCTGCGACGACGCGAGCCGCGGTGCGCTGCATCACGCCGCGAGCTTGTCGATCACGCCCTTGAAGTGGGTCGGCGACATCTCGAGGGCGGCGGCGAGCTCGGCGAGCAGCGTGGTCTCCTCTTCGCTCACGTGCCCGTCGGCGGACGCGACGAAGAAGGCGGCTTTCACGACGAGCTCCTTGCCGGCATCGTTCAAGCTGCCGACCACGCTGGCGAGGTACGGCCGGAGCCCGCGTCCGTCCGCGCGGCTCGCCTCGACCTCGCGCTGCACGTCTTCCTTCGAGATCTCGGCCTTCGCGAGCTTGCCGTACACGAGGCGGATCGTCTCGATCTCCTCGTCGTCGATTTTCCCGTCGGCGAGCATCATCAGCACCATCACGCGCTTCACGGCGGCGTGGAACTCGGCCTCCATGGCGCCGCGCGCGCTCGCGGGCGGAAGCTGCAGCACGGCCGGCTTGTACGTGTCGCGGCAGTGCTGGCACTCGACGTACTCGCCGATGGTGTCGAGCGGGATGAGAGGGATGAAGTACAGCGTGAAGAAGCGGCGCACGCGCTTGTGCACGTAGCTGCGGCTCTCGTCGCACGAGGGGCAGTAGAACGTGCCGGACGCAACCGTCGAGGTCACGCCGCGCGTGCCGAAGATGATCAGAAAGACCATGAAACGAGCCCTCCCCGAAAGGCGCGCCTCGCGCGCGCCTCCGCCCCGGATTAAGGTGACGAGCGATGCCGTTCTACCAGACCCCCCCGGAGCTCGGAAACCAGTACGTCGGCGACGACGTGCTTCGTCGGTATCTCCGTCACACGCTTCCGCCGGACGTCCTCACGTCGATCGAGCCGGAGCTCCAGGAGCTCGGAGAGCTCGCGGGCGGAGAGCTCCATCGCGCATCGCTCGAAGAGCGGAGCGACGAGCCGAAGCTCGTGCAGTGGGACGCGTGGGGCAAGCGCGTCGACCGGATCGAGCTCTCACCCCTTTGGAAGCGCGCCGCGAAGATCGCGGCCGAGAAGGGCATCGTCGCGACCGCGTACGAGAAGAAGAACGGCCCGTTCTCGCGCGTCCATCAGTTCGCGCTCGCGTACGTGATCGACCGGTCGTGGCACGTGTACTCGTGCCCGCTGGCGATGACCGACGGCGCGGCCAAGTCGCTCCTCGTCTCGAAAAACGCCGCGCTCGTCGACCGCGCGGTGCCGCGCCTGACGAGCCGCGATCCCAACGTGATGTGGACGAGCGGGCAGTGGATGACGGAGCGCACCGGCGGCTCCGACGTCGCCATCTGCGAGACGGTCGCGAAGAAGGACGGCGACGCGTGGCGCCTCTACGGCACGAAGTGGTTCAGCAGCGCGACGACGTCGCAGATGGCGCTGACCCTCGCGCGTCCCGAGGGGAACCCGCCGGGCGGGAGCGGCCTCGCGATGTTCTACGTCGAGGTGCGGAATGCCGACGGGTCCATGAACGGCATCCAAGTGAATCGCCTGAAGGAGAAGCTCGGGACACGCATGGTGCCGACGGCGGAGCTCACGCTCGACGGCGCCCTCGCCGTTCCGGTGAACGGGCTCACGGGCGGCATCAAGAACATCACGCCGATGCTGAGCATCACGCGCACGTGGAATGCGGTGTGCGCGGTCGGTGGAATGAGACATGCGCTCTCGCTCGCGAAGGATTACGCGCGTCGTCGCGTCGCCTTCGGCGCGCCGCTCGCGGACAAGCCGCTCCACGTCGACACGCTCGCCTGGCTGGAAGCCGAGTACGAGGGCGCGTTCTTGCTGACGTTCCGCGCCGTGGAGCTCCTCGGCAAGGAGGAGACGGGCGACATCACCGAGCACGAGGCGGCGCTCCTCCGGCTCCTCACGCCCATCGTGAAGCTCACGACGGCGAAGCAAGGCGTCACCATCGCGAGCGAGACGCTCGAGGCCTTCGGCGGCGCCGGCTACATCGAAGACACCGGGCTGCCGCGTCTTCTCCGCGACGCGCAGGTGCTTCCGATCTGGGAAGGCACGACGAACGTGCTTTCGCTCGATCTCCTGCGCGCGCTCTCGAAGACCGGCTCGATCGAGCCCATCGTTCGCGAGATCCGCGCGAGCATCGAGGGTTGCGACGCGGCGCTGCGCGTACCCGCGGAGACCGCGGTACGAGCGATCGACCACGCGCAGGCATGGGTGATGAAGACGATGGCAGAGGGCGGTCCGCACGCGGTCGAAGCCGGTGCCCGTCGCCTCGCGCTCACCGTTGGACGCGCGCTGGAGCTCGGCTTTCTCGTGCGCGAGGCCACGCGCGCGAAGCGCTACGGCGACGACGCCAAGCCGGCGGCGGCGGCGCGTCGTTTCGCGCGGCAGGGCGTCGACCTCATCGTCGACGAGCCGCTCGACGCGGACGCGCGTCTTCTCTCTTCGTGAGCTCCTGAGCGGAGCTCGCGCGGGCAGGCGGGGCGCGACGCGCGCAGCCGCCTGCCGCTCGCGGCCGTCTCAGGTTCCCGGCTTCTTCTTCTTGCCGGGCGCCTTCTTGCCGGGCGCCTTCTTCGGCGGAGCCTTCTTGCCAGCAGGCTTCGCCGGCGGCGGGTCGGCCGGTTCGGCGGCCTCGTCGGAAGAAGCGGAGGCGCTCGCGCCGGCCGACTTCGGCGGCTCGTCGGACGACGAGGAGCTCGACGACGACGACGAGTCGCTCTTCGGCTCTGACTTCGCGGCCTTCGAACCGCCGCTGCCCGGTGACTCGTCGGCGAGCGTGGCGATCTCCTTGCGGATCTCTTCCTTCTCTCCGTTGTGGTAGCCGGCGTGGATGTAGCGGACCTTGCCGCTCGAATCGAGGATGTACGTCGTCGGCATCGTGCCGACCTTCCAGCGATTCGCGATGGTGTGGCCCTCGTCCCAGCCGATCGCGAACGTCGCGCCGTGCTCCTTCGCGAACTCGAGGACGCCGTCCTTCGAGTCGTCGACGGAGATGCCGACCACTTCGGCCTTGCCCGCCTTCTGGATCTCTTCCAGCGCGGGGAACGACTCCTTGCAGGGCCCGCACCACGTTGCCCAGAAGTCGACGACGACGACCTTGCCGCTCAGCGAGCTGTTGTCGATCTTGCCCTTGTTGTTCAGGGTCTGGAGCGAGAGATCGGGCGCCTGCTTGCCCACCTCGGCCGGGCCGGCAGAGTCACCGCCCTCGCCACCCGGGCTCTTCGCTTCCTGTTTGCTCCCGCCGCACGCACCCGTGCTCGCGACGACGAACGAGACGACCAAAGCCGCAGACCATCGAGAAAACCTTGCCATTCGTGAGTCCTCCGCCTCGACAGCGCGCGCTCTGGGCGGCGCGAGCGAGCTCCTCCAACGTCAGCGAGATCAAGAATCACGCGCGGAGCGTCCCGTAGCAAGCGGTGCGCGCACGCCGCGCGTCATTTCGACTCAGGCGCGGGGGTTTCGCGGCGTGGTCGCGCTCGATCCAGGGCGCGTGACGGACATCTGCTCACCCGCGCTTCAACCCTTCGCAACGAGGAGCACCGCGAGGAGCGCGAAGCCGAGGATCGATGCGAGGAGAGCGATCGCGAGCCCGCCGCCCGGAGACTTCGCGGTCACTTTCTGCGCGCCTTCGTCTTCGTCGAGCTCGGCGAGCTGCAGCGCGATGCGCGCCTCGCGTGAGGCGCCGACGAGGAGCACGGTCTCGAGCACGCCCGCCGCGAGCAGCGAGACGAGCCCGATGAGGAGGCCGAGGCGATGGCGCGTGCGGTTCGCGCTGCTCCGCGCGGGCAGCCCGTCGAGCGCGACCCACCGCGGAGTCCCGGACGCGGGGCGTTCCGCGAGCCAGGGTCCCATCGTGCAGGGGCCGCTCGTCGCGTCCGGTGCGCCCGCCGGCGAGCCGACGAGCACGGCGCGCGCGACCGCGGCGCCGGTCATGTGCTCGGCGCCGCGCGGCTCGCCCGAGGCGACGACCCAGTAGAGGCCCGGCGCGAGAGGCGGAAGCGCGAACCGCGCGCGAGGAGTCGGGTCGCCGGCATCGACGGTGACCGGGAGCGCGGCGGCGACGACGCGACCGGACTCGTCGTCGAGCTCCGCATAGACGACGTCACGCGGGTTCGGCGCGACGAGGACGACCTCGGCGGGCGTGCTCGGCGCGAGCGTTCGCGGCGCGCTCACGAAGAACGCTCCCGGCGCGACGGGGAGGGGACCGAACCATTCTCCGTGGAGGTCGGCGGGCGCGGGGCCGGGAGTGGGGTCGTGATCGCTTGCGAGGCGCGCTTCGAGCTTGGCGCCGACGACGTGGGCCTGGGCGGTCATCGGGAGCTCGGCCCAGCCGCTCGCGCACGGATGCGCGTTCGTGACCTCCGCGAGCAGGCCGGGCTCCGGGTCCGCCGTGACGACGAGACGCGACGGGGCGATGCCGGCGGGCGGCGATGCGCGCACCCAGACCGGCGTCGGAAACCCCGGGACGAGGCGCTCTCCCTCGATGACGACGTCGAGCGCGACGTTGCCGCGGCGGACCGTCGGCCGAGCGGCGACGGCCGCCCGCGCTCGCGGCGGTGCGACATCGCCGTGGCGCGCCATGCCCGCGGCGAGCGGCGCTTCGTCACCGGCAACGCGGACCTCGAGCTCGACGGGGTCACCCGCGGCGAAGCGCGGGAACGCGAGCGCGACTTCGGCGATCCCGTCTTTGTTGCTCGCGCCGCTCCACCGGCTCTCGTGGCCGTTCGCGCGCGCGATGACGGTGAGCCCCTGCATCGGGATCGTCTCCTTCACGCCGCGGTCGTCGAGGAACGTGAGGAGCTGCCATGCGAGCCGGATCGAGCCATCGGGTGCGGGACGCGCCGGCGGGGCCGCGAAGACGACCGCCGCGCGTACCGCCTCCCCTCCGCCGATGCGAAGACCGAGCATGAGCGTGGCGACCGCGACGAGCGGCGCGACGACCTGGAGCACGCGCCGGAGCGGCGGCAGCGGCGGGACCTTCATCGCGTCCGCCTGCGCGCGGCTACTCCCATCGGACGTCGACCTTGGCGTTCGCGTCGTCGTGCACGGGCTCGCCCTTTCGCGCGCCGAGCGCGCCGGGAGCGAGGACGATCGCGGACACCCCGCTCGTGCCGGGCAGCACGTGGATGCCGTCGTCGCGGCGTTCCACGTCGACGTACGCGTCGGCGGGGCTGCTCGCGTTGCGGCGCACGAGGATCACTCCGTAGGCGCCGCGGTCGGAGGCGCGCACGGCGCGATACGACACGCGCGAGGGATGCACCGGCGCACGCGCGGTGGCCGCCCGAGCGACGACGCGCGCGAGGCGAGCGACGACGAGCGGCGCTTCGTGCCCGGCGCCCGGGACGCGTTCGAGCTCCACGGCGAACCCGCGCTTCTTCATTGCGTCGAAGAGCATCGTGCTCTGCGCGATCGGCGACGTGCGGTCCTCCTCGCCGTGCGCGAGGAAGACGGGCACGTGGCGCGCGTTCTCGACCACGTCGACCGCGTTCACCTTCCGTGCGCCGGCCTCGTTGCCGAGGATGGATCGCACGTACGTCGTCAGGTCGTACTTGGAATCGCCGAAGAAGCTCGCGACGGACGCGAACCGGTCCGGATGATGGAAGCCGATGGTCGTTGCGCCGGCGCCGCCCATCGAAGCACCCCAGATCGAGACGCGCTGCGGATCCACGCGAACCGCAGCGCCGAGCGCGTCGATCGCGCCCATGACCTCGTCCTCCGCGTCCGCCGTGTAGAGGGAATTGCCGAGCCCGTCGGGCATCAAGAGCACGACGTCGCGCGCCTGCGCCTCGTCGAGGAGCTCGCGGTACGCCGCGTAGGTCCACGGCGAGCCGTTCCACGGATGGGCGCCGACGAGAACGGCCGAGGGCTGCGCCACGTCGTGCCCGTACGGAACGAAGACGACCGCGTCGCGGCCCTTGCGGGTCGGCGACGACGTGGGCAGCACGCCGAGGCCCTCCGTCTCCGAAACGCGCGCGCCGGCTCGGAGCTTCTCGCCGCAGGCGATGCGCTTCTCGTAGGCGCTGACCGTCACCTCGACGACGACGGCGTGCTCGCCGGGCGCGAGCACGAGGACGAGGCGCCCCTTCGTCCCCGGGTCGACGACCTTGCCGTCGACGAGGACCCGGCCGCGGCCGTTGCAGTGCGGCACGAGGAGCGCGGCCGCCGCGGCCCGGAACCGAAGAGAGTAGAGGGCGGGCCTCCGCGGGGTGCCCAGGCTGGCCCACGCGACGGTTTCGCTCTTTCCGTCCGGCCCGGCGACCTCGATGACGTCGATGGCCGCGCCGGTCACGCCGGGGTGGGACGGGAGCGAGGCGGCCGACGTGGAGCGCGTCGCGAGCGAAAGGACGGCCAGGGCGAACAGCTGCGCGAGCGGCGCACCGGTGCCTTTTCGGCGGGTCGGCGCCGCAAGGGATGCGGCGCTGGAGCACGCCTGAGTTCGCGGCCACGGGGCTCTCATCGCGACGGGGATCGTATCCGCCCTTGTCAAAAGGCGTCACCTTCCCCTAAACGGGCTGGACGATGAGCACTGCGGAAGCTGCGGGCACCCGCCGCGACGGAACGTTCCTGCGCGCCAGGCTGGGCTCCTTTCTCGCCGTCGTGCCGCTCGGCGTCTGGACGGTCGCGCACCTCTGGCAGAACCTTGCCGCCTTCAAAGGCGGCGACGCGTGGCAGGCCGAGGTCACCGAGTACCGGCATCCGCTCGCCTTCTTCGCGTCGTCGGCCGTTGCGCTCCTGCCGCTCGTGCTCCACACGGTCTGGGGAATCGGCCGCCTCGTCTCCGTGCAGCCGAACAATGTACGATACAAGTACTTCAGCAACGTGAAGTACCTCCTCCAGCGCCTCTCGGCGATTGGAGTGCTGTTCTTCCTCGGCGCGCACATCTGGCTCGCGATGCTGCACCCGCGCATCACGACCGGCCGCCCGGAGCCGTTCGCGGACATCTCGCACGAGATGGCGACGCACCTGCCGACGCTCATCGTCTACGTGCTCGGCACGCTCGGCGTCGCGTACCACCTCGCGAACGGCCTCTACTCGTTCATGATGTCGTGGGGCATCGTGACGAGCCGCCGCGCGCTGAAGAAACTCGAGGGCGCCACGATCGTGGGGTTCCTCGTGCTCCTCGCGATGAGCTGGGGCGTCATCTACGCGCTCTGGAACGCGGGCCACCGCTGAACGGCGGCTGGCGGCGCCACGGCTGTAGCCGGGGCGCGCTTCATGGTATGCCGCGGCCCATGCTGACCCGGCGGCTCTTCACCTTCGGCCTCACCACCCTCGCGATCTCGGCGCTCGCATGCGGCGGATGCGGGAAGAAGTCCGACGAGGTCACCGTCGGCGCGTTCCTCTCGCTGTCCGGCTCGGACTCCACGTTCGGCACCGACACGCGCGAGGGCATCGAGCTCGCCGTCGAAGAGATCAACGCCGCCGGCGGCGTGAAGGGCAAGAAGGTCCGCGTCCTCTACGAAGACGACAAGTCGACCACGCAGGAGGCCTCGCAGAAGGTCCGGCAGCTCATCGATCGCGACAAGGTGCTCGCCATCCTCGGCGAGGTGGCGTCGAGCCGCTCGCTGGCCGGCGGTCTCATCGCGAACACGAGCCACGTGCCGATGGTGTCCCCGTCGTCGACGGCCGTGGAGGTCACGAAGGGCCGCGAGTGGGTGTTCCGCACCTGCTTCACCGACGACCAGCAGGGCCAGGTCGCAGCGCGCTTCGTGAAGAACGAGCTCAAGAAGTCGAAGGTCGGCATCTTCTACGCCGCCCAGGACACGTATTCGTCCGGCCTGGCGAGGAGCTTCCGCGACGAGCTGAAGAAGCTCGGGGGCGAGGTCGTCGTCGACAAGGGCTACCAGAAGGGCGAGACGAACTTCACGACGTACCTGAACGAGCTCAAAGCGCAGAGCCCCGAGATCATCTTCGTCCCGAATTACTACAACGAGATGGTCCAGATCGCGCGGCAGGCGAAGCAGGCGGGCCTCTCGGGCGGGATGTTCGTCGGAGGCGACGGCTGGGACTCGGCGAACCTCATCGAGGGCGCCGGCGCGGAGCTCGAAGGCGCATACTTCACGAACCACTATGCGCCCGACGTGCCGTGGCCGAACGCGAAGAAGTTCCTCGCTGCGTTCCAGGCAAAGTACAAGCACGAGCCCTCGAGCCTGAGCGCGCAGGGCTACGACGCGGCGGGCCTCCTCTTCGACGCGATCGGCCGCGCGCCGGAGATGACGCACGATGCGGTGCGGAAGGCGCTCGCCGAGACGAAGGACTTCCAGGGCGCGACCGGCACGATGTCGATGGACGCCGACCGGAACGCGAACAAGCCGATCGTCGTCGTCCAGATCAAGAACAAGAAGTTCGCGTACGCGACGCAGGTCACCGCGAAGTAGCGCGGGGCGCGCGGGGGACCATGAAGATCGTCGAAGCGCTCGTCACGGGGCTCACGCAAGGCGCGATGATCGCGCTCGTCGCGCTGGGCTACACGATGGTCTACGGCGTGCTCAAGCTGATCAACTTCGCACACAGCGAAGTGTTCATGATGGGCGCGTACTTCGGCTTGTTCCTCCTGGCCGCGTTCGGAGGCACCGCCAATCCGCTCGTCGCGGGCATCGCCGGGACGCTCCTCGCGATGGTCGGCGCTTCGCTCCTCGGCATCCTCGTCGAACGGGCAGCGTACCGCCCACTGCGCGGGCGCGGCCGTGGGGCGCTCCTGCGCATCACGCCGCTCGTGACGGCGCTCGGCATGTCGGTGCTCCTCCAGAACCTGGCGCAGCTGCTGTTCACGGCGCGGTTCCGGCCGTACCCGCAGCTCATGCCGGGAACCGTGCAGCTGCCGGCCGTCGGCACGCTGAGCGCGTCGCGCGTGGTGATCCTGGTGGTCACCATCGTCGTGATGATTGCGCTCGAGATCATCGTGAAGCGCACGTGGTTCGGCAAGGCGATGCGCGCGCTCAGCGCGAACGAAGAAGCGGCCCGCCTCATGGGCATCAAGACGTCGCGGGTCATCTCGATGACCTTCGCGCTCGGCTCGTCGCTCGCAGCGCTCGGCGCGGTGCTCTTCTGCCTCGATCAGTCGCAGGTCTATCCGACGATGGGCGTCATCATCGGTACGCGCGCGTTCGTGGCGGCGGTGCTCGGCGGCATCGGCAGCATCACGGGCGCGATGCTCGGCGGCCTGCTCATCGGCATCATCGGCGAGCTCGTGAAGCTCACGGACTACTCGGGCGGCGTGGACGTCCTCGTGTTCCTGGTGCTGATCGTCGTCCTCCTCGTCCGCCCCGCGGGCCTCCTCGGCTCGACGCGCGCCGAAAAGGTGTAGAATGCACGCTTGTACGCCCGATGCGAGCGCGAGCGCGAGCGCGTCGGCCTTCGCGCAACGAGCCATGCGCGCCGTCATCCTCGTTCTCGTCGCCGTGGCGGTCGTCGGGTGCCGGCAGCGGACCGAGCCGCTCGATTCAGGTGCGCCGGCGCTGCCGGCGAGCGCCGTGGAGCCGCTGCCCGCGGCCCCGCCGGTCGCGACACCCGAACCGCGCCTCCCCTCCGCTCCCACGGCGGCCGGGGAGGCCGGCGCTGCCGCCGCTGCGGATTCCGCGGCCGCTCTTCCGGATGGCGCTGCGTCGGACTCGCCAGACGGCGCGACGCTCGAGCGCGCCCGTCAAGCCGCCCTCGAGGGCCGGTCGCGCGACGTCCGGAAGCTGCTCGAAGCGAAGGTCCGCAAAGGACTGGGCACCGCGGAGGAGGTCCGGCTCGTCAAAGGCGCCTGCCAGGCGATGAACGATGCGGCGTGCCTCGCGGACGTGAAGAAGAAGCCTCGCGGATAGCCGCGGGGCCCGCGCGGCGTGCGCCCGCATTGTGCCCACGCCGGCACGGCCGGGCGCAGCGACGCCGTCTTCTCGCGGTGGCAGCGCGGGCGGCGGGCGGCGGGCGGCGGGCGGCGACCGCGGCCGCGGGCGCGGTGGCCGGGAGGCGGGCGGCGGGCGGCGACCCGCGGGGGCGTGCGGCGGGCGGCGGCCCGGGCGGCGGGCGGCGGCGTCGGCGGCCGGGCGGCCCCGGAGGAGGGCGGCGACCCGGTGGCGGGCGGGCCGCGGCCCGGTGGGGGGCGCCAAACGTGGAACCCCAGCAACGAGCTCCAAAGTCTTGAAAACCGGCCCCTTTGGCCTCGTTGCGTGGGTGACGATCGAAGCGGCGGTCGATGACCGTCCTTGGAGCGCGGTGCGTCGCGGTCGTGGTCGTTGCGCGCGTGACGACCGCGAACGGATCGTTGTTCCGGTCACGTTGGGTCGGGAACGTCGCCCGGGTGCCGCGGAACGTTGCGGGGGTGACGACCTGGCCGGGCTCGTTGCGGGGGTGACGACCTGGCCGGGCTCGTTGCGGGGGTGACGACTGCGCCGGGCTCGTTGCGGGGGTGACGACTGCGCCGGGCTCGTTGCGGGGGTGACGACCTGGCCGGGCTCGTTGCCGGGGTAATGACCTGGCGCGTCGTTGCTGGGGTGACAAAGGCGGGGCAAACCGTGGCGTAGCAACGATCGCTTGCGACCCTGCGCGGACCGCCGACGACCGGCGCGATCGTTGGCAGGCGAACGATTCGGCCGGTTCCTTTCGGAGGACCGCTGCGATGCGGTCGTTGCCTCGCGAACGACGTCCCTGGAACGCTGGAGGGCCCGAGATCGTTGATGGATCTCACGCTGAGGAGATCGTTGCCTGGGTTCCACGTTGCGGAGACCCCCCCACGAGCGGCCTGCCACGTCCAGAGCGCGCCCGCCGGCGACCTCGCTGGCGAAAGGACTCCGTCGAGAGCACGTAGACGCCGGGCGTGGGGGGCTGCCGCGACGAGGAATGGCATCGCGCCTCGACGGCCGCCCTCCGGCCGGTTCGCCCGCCGAGCCCGGCCGGACGGTCCCGCTCGCGCGACGCCGCGCGCCACGCAAAGCCCCGATGCGGCGTGCGTCGCGGATCTGACGAGACGTGAAGAACAAGTACCGCGAACGTCAGGGGAACAAGACGAGCCGCGCGCCGAGCGTCACCCAGGCGTGCACGGTACCGTCCACATCGCGCTCGGCGGGCGCGCGGGTAGCCGTCCGGTCCTGCGAGTGGCCCGTGTACATCCCGAGCGCGACGTCGACGAGCGGGCCGATGCCGACGGATCGCGAGATGCGGACGTCCATGCCCGCCATGAGATGCGCGAGCTCGATCCCGGAATACGACTCCGACGTGCTCGTCCGGCCCTTCGCGTACGCGAGCGTCGTGGACTCGTAGCCGATACCGTAGCCGACCCAAGGATCGAGGCGCCGCGACGGCAGCAGGTAGAGGATCGCTTCCAGCCCCACGCGGTAGGCGTTCGAGGCGCACGAAAGACCTTCCGCACGGCAGGCCGCGTCGAGCGTGCCGGCGACGGGGCCCCACGCGAAGCCCGCGGTGGCCCCGACGAAGAGCTCGGGGATGGGCTTGGCCCCGATCTCGACGACGGCCGGCACTTGCCACGCGAACGCGTCGCTCTGCGGTCTTCCGCTCTCGGCCGTACCGGCCGGCAACATGACGCCGGTACGAAAGGCGACCTGGAGGCCGGTACGCGCCGGCGGCGGCTCTCCCGGAGGAAGAGGCGGATCGTCGGGGGGGACCGTGATTGCCCGTGCGTCGGTCGTCAGCGTCGCGCGTTCGACGGCCTGCGCCGCCGCGGGTCTCGCGCCCGCGAGGACGCACGCGACGGCCGCGCCGAAGACGAGAGGTGGTCGCCTCACGACGCCGCGTTGTTTCGCTCGTCCTCGAGGCGCATGGCTTCGAGCACGAGCGCGCCGACGGAGCCGCGCGGCGGAGGAAGCGAGCCGACGTCGCGCGGACGGAACGCGAAGCGCCCGGCACGCCACGAGAGAACCTCCCGCAGCGCATCCAGCGGAGAGCGCGCTTCGCCGCCGACCTCGCTGCTCGCGAAGAGCCCCGTCGAGAGCACGAAGATCGCACGCTTGCCGCTCGAGGCGACCACCTCGAGCGTGCCCGTGCGTCGCTCCATTTCGAGCATCATGAGGATGCTCGCGAGCGGGAACGTCGAGAGGTCGCCGCGGAAGGCGGCGGCGACGACCGACGGCGTCGATTCGGGCGTTTCGCTCGCCGAGCCCGGTCGGAAGCGCCGCACCATCGCGACGAGCGCGTCGACCTGCGCGACGATCTCTTCGTTCGAGATTGGCTTCTCCAGCACGACGTCAGCGCCCACATGGAGGCCCTGGATTCTCGACTCCTTGTCGGCCAGATCTCCGACGAGGAGGATCGGCGTCCGCGCGACCGCTCCGCCCTCGGTGCGCACGCGGCGGACCACCCAGAAGCCATCGATGTCCGGGAGATCGACGGCGCAGACGATCGCGTCCGGCGGCGCTTCGCACGCGCGTTGGAATCCCGTTCGCGCGTCGTCGCGGACGTCCGCGCCGTAGCCCCGTTCCTCGAGGCCACGCGCGAGCAGGCGACCGAGCCACTCGTCGCCGTCGATCACGAGAATGCGGCCGCGGGTCACGCCGATGAAAACCTATCACGCCGCCTCACACTCCGCGAAAAAGCGGGGAGGAGGGGCTGCCTGCCCGCGCCTCCGGGCCCTGCCGCCGCGCCGCCGCGCCGCCGCGCCGCCGCGCCGGCCTCCGCCCCCGCCGGCCGCCCGCCGGCGCCCCGCCTCCGCCTCAGAAAACGCGGACGAAGGAACGCGGCGCGCGCTTCCGCCGTCGGCACTCCGTGCGGCCGTCCATGTAGCAGACGCTCAGCGCACGCCGCGGCTTGCCCGTCTGCGACCGCGCCGAGCGATGCCACACGTGGTTGTGCACGAGGATGACCTCGCCCGCGACCGCCGGCAGCGCGAGCGCCCGCTCCTCGGCACGCGCCGCCTCCACGTGGTTCGCAGGCACCACGCCGCCGAGAGGCGTCGCCAGCCCGCCGCGATGGCTCCCCGGCACGACCTCGAGACACCCACCGTCGAGCGGCGCATCGTCGAGCGCGGTCCACACCTGGAGCACGGGATCGCGATCGAGGCCCCAGAAGTTGCCGCCATCCTGGTGCCACGGGAGGTCGGAGCCACCGCCCGCATGCTTGTTCATGAGGAACGCGCGGTAGAGCGCGACGCCGCTCACGTCCGCCTCTGGATACACCCGCCGCGCGATGCGCCGGAACACGTCGCTCGTCAGCCACGCCCAGAAGAGCGGGTCTTTCTCGAGCTTCTCGATCTTGCGGTACGCGAGCGATGGCCCGCACCAGCCCTCGCCGTACGCGAGGTCTTCGTACCGGCCCGTCTGCGAGTCGTGCTGGAAGAAGAGCCCGTCGTACGTCACCTCGCCGAGCATGATCGCGTCGATGCGGTCGCGTAGCGCTTGCATCGTCTCCCCGTCGCCGAGCCGGCCGACGCGAGCCCAGCCGTGCTCGCGGTAGTGCGCCACGATCCGCTCGAGCGCGTCGTCGTCCACCACCTCGCGCGAGGAGACCCCCGCGATGCACCGGTCGGCTGCGGGAGCGGCCATGGCGTCAGCGCACGTAATACGTGTCCGTGCCGAGCCACATCCGATAGAGCGCGTCCACGAGCCCGCGCACCTCCGGGGTCAGCCCGCGGCTCGAGGCGCGCACGCCGTCTTCGAGCTGCTGCACGTTCGCCGGGCCGAGCAGGATCGAATCGACACCCGGCGCCCCGGCGAGCCACGCGTACGAGAGCTCCACGAGGCTCATGCCTTCGGCGCGCGCGAGACCGCCGAGCGCCTCGACCCGGTCGAACATGGCGTCCGTGAAGTACCGTCCTTGATAAAGGCGATTCTTGTCGAAGCGCGAACCGCCTTGTGTCGAACCGTCGCGCGCGTGCTTGCCACTGAGCAGCCCGCCGGCGAGCGGGTTGTACACGGTCGTGTGCAGGCCGTAGCGACGCGCAAACGCGAAGTACTCGATGTCGAGCTGCCGCAAGACCACGTTGTAGAGCTGCTGCGCGATGACCGGCTTCGGCATCGCGCGCGTGGCGGCGCCTCGCTCGGCGACGTGCATCATCTCGAGGATCTGCCAGGCGGCGTAGTTGCTCACGCCCCACGCGCGGATTTTCCCCTTCTCGAGCAGCTCGGCGACGGCATCGAGCGTCTCGTCGATCGGCGTCTCGTGGTCCGGAACGTGGAGGTAGTAGATGTCGACGTAGTCGGTGGCGAGCCGCGCGAGGCTCTGATCGCATGCCTCGAGGATGCGCGCGCGGGACAGGCCTTCGAGCTTTCCGCCCACACGGCCGAACCCGCACTTCGTCGCGATCACGACCTCGTCGCGCCGTCCGCGCACCGCTTCGCCGACGATGCGCTCCGACGCGCCGTCGCCATAGGCGTTCGCCGTGTCGATGTGCGCGATGCCGAGCTCGAGCGCACGCGCGAGGATCTTCTTCGATTCCGGCTCCGGCGTGCGCCGGCCGAAGTTCATCGCGCCGAGGAACGGGCGCGCCGTCTCGCCGTCGGCGCGCTTCCGGAGGACCTGGGAGAGGACGTCGTCACCCACGCCGCGTGTCTACCTCCGCCGGCCTTTGCCGCCTAGGCCCCCACGACCCCCTGCGCCGCACGCCAAAGCTGGAACGTGACTCACGCCTGAGTTACGCTTTTCCGCACGCCGGGAGAACGGCCGTGCTCGCAGCTTCGCGCGCGGACCCTGTACTCTGGGCTTTCTTCGATGAACGACAAGCTCGCGATCCTCGTCGGTGGTGGTCCCGCACCCGGTATCAACAGCGTCATCGGCGCCGCGACCATCCGCGCGTCGTTGTCCGGCGCCGAGGTCCTCGGCATCCAGGACGGCTTCAAGTGGCTGATCGAGGGCGACACCTCGCGTGTCGTCCCGCTCACGATCGCCGATACGAGCCGCATCCACTTCCGTGGCGGCTCGATGCTGGGCATCTCGCGCGCGAACCCGACGAAGAGCCCCGAGCTCCTCGCGAAGTGTCTCGACACCCTGCAGCGCCTCGGCGTCGGGATGCTCGTCACCATCGGCGGTGACGACACGTGCTTCAGCGCCTCGACGCTCGCGAAGGCCTCGCAGGGCAAGCTCCGCGTCGTCCACGTGCCGAAGACGATCGACAACGACCTCGACCTTCCGCAGGACGTCTACACGTTCGGGTTCCAGACCGCGCGTCACATCGGCGTCGAGATCGTGAAGAACCTCATGGTCGACGCGAAGACGACGTCGCGCTGGTACTTCGTCGTCGCGATGGGCCGCAAAGCCGGTCACCTCGCGCTCGGCACCGGCAAGGCGGCGGGCGCGACTCTTTCGCTCATCAGCGAGGAGTTCGAGAATCCGGTCGCCCTGCAGAAGATCGTCGACACGCTCGCGGGCGCCATCATCAAGCGGCTCTCGCAAGGGCGCACCGACGGCGTCGCGGTGCTCGCGGAAGGTCTGGTCGAGCACGTCCGCACGAGCGACATCGAGGGCCTCGAAGGAGTCGAGCGCGACGCGCACGGCCACATCCGCATCGCCGAGGTCGACTTCGGCAACATCGTCAAAGCCGCCGTTCAGAAGCGCCTCGCCGAGCTGAAGATCAAGACGACCATCGTCTCGAAGAACATCGGCTACGAGGTGCGCTGCGCCGATCCGATTCCTTTCGACATGGAGTACACGCGCGACCTCGGGTACTGCGCCGCGCGTCACGTGATCGAAGGCGGCACCGAGGCGCTCATCAGCATCCAGCGCGGCCGGTTCGTGCCCGTGCCGTTCGCGCAGATCATGGATCCGGTGAGCGGCCGCATGCGCGTGCGCATGGTCGACGTCACGTCCGATCGTTACAAAATCGCGCGCAGCTACATGCTGCGCCTCAAGGCCGAAGACTTCGACGACCCGATGGAGCTCGCGCGTCTCGCGCAGGCGTCGAACCTGAAGCCGAACGAGTTCCGCGAGAAGTTCGGCTACCTCGTCGAGGGCGACGCGCGCCACAGCATGGCGCCTCTCAAAGCGGCCGCGCCTCACGAGTGACGCTCGCCGGGACGCGTCCGCCGCGCCGTCCCGCGCCGCCCGCCGCTACTTCTTGAAAAGCTTTCCGAAGAGGCCGCCCAGCGTCTCGGGCTGCGGTGGCTTCGTGCTCGGACGGCCACCACCACCGCCACCAGGACCCGGCGGCGGCTTCGTTCCGCCGCGGATGTTGTGCAGGCGGACTTCGCGCATGGCGTCGAGGTTGCGCGGGTTGAGCTCTCCCGCCTTCTTGAAATCCTTCATCGCCTTCGACGTCTCGTCGATGCGCTTGTAGAGCATTCCGCGCCAGAAATACGCGCGCTCGCAGTTCGCGTTCATCTTCAGGCACCGGTCGAGAACGGCGATCTTCTCGAGGGTCTTCTCCCGTCCGGAGAACTCGGGGCGCAGCGCCTCGATCCACGTCACCATCGCGAGGTAGTCGGCCTGCTCGGGGTCGAGCGTGTGCGACTTCTTCGCGAGCTCGTAGGCCTGCGCAACGTCGTTCCGCTTCAGGAAGATCTCGGCTTTCTGGAACTCGGTCGCCGCTTCGAGGACCGCCTGGATCTTCGCCTGATCGTCCGGCGTCGCGCCGCCGTCCTTCAGCAGCGTCATGTATTCGTTGCGACGCTCCGGATCGGTGAGCGTCGCATGCGCCTCGGTGAGGTGCGTGAACACGCGGCTGCACGCGTCCTTCACGTCGACGAGCGCCGCAGGCAGGCGGTCGGGATGCCAGACCTTGGCGAGCGCGATGAACGACTTCTGCACCTGCTCGGTCGAGGCCGAGCGGTCGAGGCCGAGCATCTGGAAGTAGTCCTGGCCGGAGATGGCGGCCGCGCGGTCCAAGATCTTCTGCTTCAGCGACGTCTGCTCGGCCGTGAGCGGTGCGGACGCAGGCGCGCTGACCGGCGGCGCGGAGCCGGGGCCGCTCGACGGCGGTGCGGACAGCGGAGGCGGTGCTGCCGAGAGCGGCTGCGGAGCAAACGGTGCGTCGGGCGTGTGATGCACCGGCGGAGGCATCGACGACTGGATGGTCGTCGTGATCAGCGAGCCGATGTCGAGGCCGCTGAGCGCGGCCGGCGGCGCGGCGGGGCTGACGCCCTCCATCCCGGCGATCACCGGCGCGGGCGGCGCGCCCGGGATGATCGGCGCCATGCTGCCGAGCGCCTCGGCCGAGTACCGCGAGTCGTCACCGAGCGGAATCGCCTGGGGAACGGGGCTCGCGATGCGGTTGTCTGCCGAGCTCCGCGCGACCGGCGCCTCTTCGACGACGAGCGGCTGACGTGCGACCTGCTTCGCTTGGAGCTGCACGCGCGCGAACGCCTGCCCGCTCGTCGGCCCCGACTCGCCGCGCGGAGTGTTCGGGCCCGCGTACGCTGCGATTCGGCCCGTCGACGACGGCGATGGCGACGCCGCTCCCGCGGCCCCGGACCCCGGAGGCGCACCCGCACCCGCGGGCTGCTGCGCCGGTCGGACCGACGCGACCTCGACGAGGTCGACCTGCTTCGTGATGACGAGCACGTAGACGAGGAGCTGCGCGACCGACGGCCCGACGACCTTCGCATTCGCGAGATCGACGACGCGCATCGGGCGCTGCCGCAGGAGCTCCACCGCGGAGAGCTCGGCGCGCGTCAGCTGAAATCGCTCGATCTGCGCGGTCGGCGCGATGCGAACGGCGGCCGACCCGACTCGACGCAGCGTCGCATCGACGTGCTCCCACGCGGGCGCCTGCCTGACGCCTCGCCAGATCACCGGCAGCGGGTCGACCGCTGTGGCCGGGCCACCGTACCGCGCGAGGAAGTCGGCGTGATCGAAGTAGGAGAAGACCGTGTCGGCCGGGAGCGCGAAGAGGTGCTCGACCTTGCGCTCGAGCTGCGCGCGCACGCCCGCTTCGAGACGCGCATCGTCGGCCGCGCCGAGCTCCTTCAGGATCTCCCCGTAGAGGCGGGGGCTCTCCTGCATGCGCGCGAGGGCCGCGGCGTGCGCGTCAGGCGCGACGAGGCCGAGCTCGAGCATGACGTCACCCAAGAAGTGCACCGCGTCGAGCGTGCGGAGCTTCGCCGGCGCGCCTTGCGTGACGAGCAGCGTCGCGACGGAGGCGCCTTCGACCGTCAGCTCGAACGTCCCGCTGAGCCCACGCTCGAGGGCGTAGACGAGCAGATGTGGGAACGGCGTCTTGACGAACGTTCCCTGCGCGGTGGGGACGGGGGCGGGGGCCTGTTGCATCGCCGGCGAGCTTCCCGAGCATACACGCGCGATGCGGCAGCACGCGAGCGCGGTCGCCCTGGGCTCGCGTTTTTGGGAGCCGCCGTGCCACAATCGGCGAGAACGCCCGTTCGACCTTCATGCCGAGTCACGCGCCGATCCCTCCGCAGATCGCAGAGTTCGAGATCGTGCGACGCCTCGGCTCCGGCGGTATGGCCGAGGTCTTCCTCGCGAAGAAGCGAGGTGCCGAGGGCACCTTCAAGGTCGTCGTCCTCAAGCGAATCCTTCCGGGGTTCACGACGTCGCGGCGCTTCCGCGCGATGTTCATCGACGAAGCGCAGCTCGCGACGCGCCTGAACCACCCGAACGTCGTCCAGGTCTACGAGTTCTCGAACGAGGGCGAGGCCGGCCACATCCTCGCGATGGAGTACGTCGAGGGCTGCGACCTCGGCCACCTCATGAGCGCGGCGAAGTCGAAGGCGACGCGCATCCCGCATTGGGTCGCCGCCTGGATCGTCGCGGAAGCCGCGAAGGGCCTCCACTACGCGCACGAGAAGCGCGACGAGGGCGGCGCGCCGCTCGAGATCGTCCATCGCGACGTCTCTCCGCAGAACGTCCTCCTCTCGTTCGAGGGCGTCGTGAAGATCGCCGACTTCGGCATCGCGAGCGCGCGGCTGACCGACGAGGAGGAGGGCGTCCTCAAGGGAAAGTTCGGGTACATGTCGCCCGAGCAGGCGCGTGCCGAGAAGGTCGATCGCCGAAGCGATCTCTACTCGCTCGGCGTCATCTTCTGGGAGTGCCTGACCGGCCGCCCGCTTCACGGAGGCCTCGGCGGCGAAGCCCTCCTCGACATCGTTCGCTCCGGGAAGATCGAGCCCCCCAGCACGTACGTGCGCGACATTCCGGAGGAGCTCGAGACCATCGTCATGAAGCTCCTCGCCCCGCGCGCCGAGGACCGCTTCCCGACAGGGCGCGACGTGGCCGCTGCGATCGGGCGCGCGATCGTGACGAAGCAGGTCTTCGTCGACGCCTCCACTCTCGAGGCGACGCTCGCCTCGCTCGTGCCGCGCGAAGAGCCGCTGCCCTCCGCGGACGACGCGCCGCCGGAGCACCACACGCAAGCGGCGGCGCCCCATGCCCTCTCCGGAGGAGGAGGCGGCGAAGGCGTCGTTCGTGGATCGCAACCGCCGCCCGCCGGACGCCAGAGCCGCCAGAGCCAGCCGCCGCCTTCGGGAGGATCGCGTCGTCCCGAAGCGCGCGAGGTTCGACACGTCGCGATCGTCACGCTTCGTCTCGTTCCTTCGCGCGGCGAGGAGAGCCCGCTCAGCGAGGAGCAGCGTCGCGCGCTCGTCCGTGCGCTCGAACGATCCCGCGGGATGCTCGGCGACATGGCGTACAAGCGTGGGATGCGCTGGGTGTGGACCAGCGACCTCGAGGCGCGTGCCATCGCAGGCCTCGGTCCCAAGCCTGCGAAGGCGGCTTCGGATGCGGCGTGGCTCGCCGTCGAGACGCACGAGGCCATCGCCGCGATCGAGGAAGATCTCCCGGCCCCCGCGTCGGCGTCGATTTCGATCGTGCGCGGCATCGCGTCGGGTACGCGCGATCCGGAAGGCAACCTCGTGCGCTACGTGCTGCACGACCCGGTCGCGTACCTGGCCGACGTCCTCGCGCGCGCGACCCCCCCGAAGGGAACGTGGGTCGCCGGCGGCGTCTATCGCCTCGTCCGCCGCGACTTCCGGTGGGGAGATGCACCGACGCTCGACCTCAAGGCCGATGCCGCGCCGGTGCAGAACCTGCCGCCGACGATGCGCATCTACGCGCTCGAGCGGAGCCTCTCGCGCGAGGAGAAGGCAGCCGAGCAGGCGAACGCGCAGAACGATCTCATCGGCCGCGATGCCGAGAAGGCCGAGCTCCACGCGGCGTACCACACGGCGGTGAGCGGTCGTCACGGCGGCCTCGTCTCGTGCCGCGTCGTGTGCGGCGAGCTCGGGATCGGAAAGACCGCGCTCGTCGCGACGTTCTCGTCGGAGCTCCCTCCGAACGCGCGGCTCGTGCGCGCCGAGTGCACGCCCGTGCGTCAGGAGGTGCCGTTCAGCACGCTCGCGGAGCTCGTTCGCGACGCGATCGGTGCGAGCGGTGACGAGTCGTACGACGAAATCGCGCACCTCATCGCGCGCGCCGGTGGAGGCGCCGCCCAGGCCGACGTCACGAATCCCATGGTGGCGCGCCTCGCGGAGATCGCCGCCAATCAGCAGCAGCGTTCCCCGGCGAGCGCGAGCGAAGACGAGGACGCGCACTACCGCAAGAAGGTGCTCGTCAGCGGCGTTCGTCATCTCGTCGCCGCGGTCGCCCTCGAGCAGCCGCTCGTCATCGTCGTCGAAGGCGCGCAGTGGGCAGACAAGCCGACGCTCGATCTCCTCGGCGAGCTCCTGAAGACGCCAGACCCGCTGCCTGTCCTGGTCGTCCTCGTCACCCGCCCGGACGATCGCGTCTCGTCCCTGCTCGAAGGCAAGGTCCGCATCGAGCTCCAGGCGCTCTCCAGCGAGGAGCAGATCCGCCTCGTCGAGGCGCGGCTCTCGGTGCGCGACGGCGTTCGTCAGGTTTGCGCCGAGCTCATGCCGCGCGTCGGCGGCAATCCATTCTACCTGCTCGAGATGATCGATGCGCTCCTCGAACGGGGCGTGCTCGAAATCCGAGACGACGCGCTCGTTCGTCCTCACGGAGCGGATCTCGAAGCGATGGGCCTTCCATCCACGCTCGAGCAGCTCCTCGCCGACCGCCTCCACGAGCTGCCCGGCCCGGAGCACGTCGTCGTCGACTGGCTCGCGATCGCCGGCGGACCGCTCGGCCTCGCCGACCTCGCGACGCTCAATGCACGCGCCGCGCAGCCGCGGGATGCGGCAGGTCCCGTCGGCGATGTCGCGTCGCGCGCGCTCCGCGCGAGCGAAGACGCAATCATGCGGCTCTGCGCACGTGGGCTCTGCGATCGAAAGGGAGACGTCCTCGATTTCCGGCACCCTCTCACGCGCGATGTCGCCTACGCCGCGCTCGATACGACGACGCGTGCGCGCATGCATCGCGCTCTCGGCGAGCACCTCGCGGAGACGTCCCTCGCGCGCGGTGTGTCGGCTGCCATCGTTGCGCGCCACCTCGTCAAAGGCGATGCGCTCCCTCGCGCGGCGCACTTCTATCTCGAGGCGGCGGACGCGGCGCGGAACGCGTACCAGACGCAGCTCGCGATTCGCTACTACCTCCGCGCCGCGCAGTACCTCGCGCCCGACGACGTGCGCCGCCTCTCGGTGCACGAGTCGCTGGAAGGCGTGTTCCGCGTGCTCGGTCGAAGGCGCGAGCGCGTGCGTCACCTCGAGATCTTGCGCGCAACGGCCCGCGCCATCGGAACGCCGCGCGCGGCGTGTCTCGCGCTGTTGCGAACGGCGCGCTTCGATCTCGACGAGGGACACCTCTCGCGCGGCCTGCCGGTCGCGAAGCAAGCCGCTTCCGTCGCGCACGCCGCCCAGTCGACGGGCTCCGGCGGGAAGCTGACGTGGGCACCGAACGCAGAAATCGAAGCGGAGCTCCTCGTGAGCGAGCTCGCACGCGAGCTGGGCGACGTGCAAGGCGCGCTCGCCGCGAGTGATCGCGCGCTGGCGGCCTGCAATCCGAAGGTGAACCCGGGCGTGCCGGCCCGCGTTCGCGCCGATGTCCTCCGCACGAGAGGCGTCCTCCTCCGGCGCGTCGGCCGCGTGCGCGAAGCGGTCGACGCGTACGTCGAGGCCATCGGCGTGTTCCGCAAGGTCGGCGCTCGCCGACAGGAAGCACGCGCGAAGAATGCGCTCGCGTACGCCATGTTCGTGCAAGGGCGCTACGAAGACGCCATCGCGCTGGCGCTGGAGTCGATTCGCATCGACCTGTCGATCGGCGGTCGCTTCCAGCTCGCGAAGACGCTGACGAACATCGGTCAATCGTACGCGCGCCTCGGCGACATGCCGCGCGCGCAGGCCTACCTGAAGCGCGCTCGCGATGCGCACGAACGCTACGGCGACCAAGACGGGCGCGCGGACACGCTGCTCGTCAGCGCCGAGGTCCTCCTCGAGCTCGGAGACATCGACACCGCCGAAGCGTACGTCCGCGAGGCCGAGAAGATCGCGCACACGACGGGCAACGCGTACGACATCGCGCACGCATGCCTCGCGGCAGCCGCCATCGCACGCTTTCGTCGCGACCCGAAGACCGCGATCGACAGCGCCCTCTCGGCGCGGCGCAGCTCCGAAGCGCAGGCGCTCGTCGCCTACCACTTCTACGCGTTCGCGATCGAGGCTGCCGCTCGCGTCGATGCCGGAGAGGTGCACGCCGCGACGCTGCTCGCGACGACGGCGCTCGGGGCCGTCGAAGCACTGCAGGGCTGCGAGTACGGCCTCGAGATCCGCGTCCTCTGCGCGGATGCCTTGAAGCGTGCCGCTTCGCCGCAGGCGCCCGCCGCCCGTCAACGTGCAGTGGACTATGCGGCCGCCCTCATGAGTACAATCCGGGACGCGCGCCTGAAGCGCCGCTTCGCCGAACGACCTCTCGTGACCACCTTGTTCGACAGCACGCCGATGCCTCAGGCCGTCAGCGACGCGCCCGCACGCACGCACGCGCGCGGCTCACAGGAAGACAACCGTTGAGCGGACCTGCCTCGCTCGCCATCCGCCCGAAGAAGCGGCGTACGGCGATGATCCTTTCCGGCGGCGGCGCGCGTGGCGCGTACGAGGTCGGAGTCCTCTGGTACATCATGGATGACCTCGCGCGCATGCGCGGGGCCCCGCCGCGTATCGACATCCTTTGTGGAACGAGCGTCGGTGCGATCAACGCGTGCTACCTCGCCGCGCATCTCGCCGATCCCGTGCTCGGGATGCGCCGGCTCGTGCATCTCTGGAGCGAGCTCCAGATCACGCGCGTTCTCGGTTTCGGCGCTCGCCAGCTCGGCGGGTTGCCGCGCCTCCTGCTCGGAGGCGGCGAGATGGGCACGGGCCTCTTCGACGTACGGCCGATGGCGGAGCTCGTGCAGCGCGAGATCTCGTGGCGTGCGCTCGCGAGGGCGCTCCGAAAGCGGCAGCTCCGGGCGCTCACCGTCTCGACGACCGAGGTCGCGACCGGCCGCACCGTCGTCTTCATGCAAACCGCGCCGGAGGTCGACATCCCGCAGACGGCGCCGCCCCGCACGCTGTTCCGCGCCGACCACATCGGCCCGCACCACGCCCTCGCGAGCGCCGCGATCCCGCTCTTGTTCCCGCCGGTGAAGATCGACGACGAGCTGTATCTCGACGGCGGTCTTCGCCAGAACACGCCCATCGCTCCGGCCCTCCGGCTCGGCGCAACGCACATCTTCGCGATCGGCAGCTCGCGCGAGGTGCAAGGCATCGTCACCAACGAAGGGCCCGGCATCGGCGCCGTGCGCGCTCCCGGCGCCGCGTTCCTGCTCGGCAAGGTGCTGAACGCGTTCCTTCTCGATCACGTCGACGTCGACCTCGAGCTCCTCCGACGCTTGAACAACGTCATCAAGGACGGCACGCGGACGTATGGTCCGGGCTTCCTCGAAGCCATGTCGCGCGAGGCGCGGAAGCGGAACCAGCCGCCCTATCGGTATGTCGAGGCCTTCGAGATCCGGCCGAGCGAAGATCTCGGGCGGCTCGCGAGCGACCACGTACGACGCGGGAAATTCATCGGCAGCCCGTTCTTCACGAAGCGCCTCTTCGACCTGCTCGACATCGGCGTCGGCGCGGAAGCCGACCTCGCGAGCTACCTCCTCTTCGACGGTCATTTCTGCCGGCAGCTCATCGAGATGGGCCGTGCCGACGCGCACGCCCGCCGCGACGAGATCCTCGCGTTCTTCGGCGAAGCGTCCGACGACGACGGCGGCGGCGACCAGGACGAAGACAGCGGCATCTGGGACAAGCCCGCATCGCTCACGCTGCCCATCGGCACCTGACGCGTTCGCCTCGCGACCCGCGCGGGCGACGCGCTCGCGTTCGCACTACAGTGGCGCTCGCATGCGTCTCCCTTCGTCTGCCGCGCTCCCGTTCGTTGCCGTCGCGCTCCTCGCCTGCGAGAAGAAGGCGCCGGCGCCGGCGGAGACGCCGCGTGAGCTCGCAACCGCCAGCGCCGCGGCCCCTGCCGCATCGTCGGTCGGGGCGCACGACGAGAGTCGCGTCGAATTCCCAGAGGTGCCGATCCGGGCCGGCGCGACGACGACGGTGAAGGTCGCGTGGAAGACTCCGCCCGGCACGGGCGTGAACGAAGAGGCGCCGTTCAAGGTGCGGTGGACGAAGAGCGACGCGCTCGCCGAAGCTCCGAACGACGTGAAGGCGACGGGCAGCGCCGCGAAGGATGGATTCGAGATCCGCGTGAAGCCGCTCGACGGCGCACCGAACGCGACGCTCGGCGGCGTCGTCGATCTCGTGGTGTGCGACGTCGAGAACCACGCCGTGTGCGTTCCCGTTCGTCGCAAGATCGACATCGAGTTCGTCGTCGGGAAAGCGGCTTCGGCGGACACGACCGTCGCCGTTCCGCTTCCCCAAGCAAAAGCCCGGTGAGGAGCGAGCTCCTCCCGGGCCTTCGATGGTCGACGACGCGCCGCTCTCGCAGCGCGCCGCTCCCTATGCGATCAGGCCTTGCCGATCGCCTTTTTCACGGCGGTCGCGACCGGAGCGCCTTCCGCCAGCGTCGCGTTCTTCACCCAGGTGCGGACCTTGAGCAGGTGGTCCTGCTCGTTCGCGAGCGCCTGCTCGAACTGCCCGGCGAGCTGCGTATGGCCGGCAGCCTTCGCGAGGTCGATGAGGGTCGACCAGCAGTCGTTGTCGGTCAGCTCCGCGACGAGGATCGCCTCGAGCGACTGCTTCAGGTTCATGCGCGGGTCGGAGACGACCTGGAAGAGGCCCATCGACGCGACCGCCTCCACGTCTGCCGAGGGCGTCATCGCCGTCGGGTCCGCGCCGAGCGACTTCATCGCCTGACGACAGAGCTCGAAGTGCTGCAGCTCTTCGTTGTGGATGTGGACGAGGTCTTCGCGCGTCGGCCCGCCGGGGAGCGGCTCCGAAGCGTCGAACTTGCCGATGAGCGCCTCGTACAGGCGCGTTCCGCTTCGCTCGAACGAGAGACGCGCGCCGAGCTTGTCGAGGAACACCGTGGCGCTCGCGCCCTTCGCCATGTCGAGCGCAGCCGAAGCCGCGCCCTTCACGGTCCCGGGCGGCGGCATGCTGCCGATCGTCTCGGGATCCTCGAAGTACTCGGCGCGAGCCTCGGCCATCACCGTCTCGTCACCTTCCATGCTCGGAACGGTGAGCGCGGTGACCTCCGCGAGCTCCTGCTTGTGCACCGGCGAGAGATCGACGCCGGTGCGGTTCTTCCCCATCGTCACCGTGTTCTTCATCATGCCGTCACCTCTTTGCCGTTGCCGTTCATGGCCGGGGCGAGCTCGGTGCCCGGGCGGTAGCGGTAGCCGGCGGCCACGCGCTCCGACGGCGAACCGGCGCGGTTCATGCGCTCGCGGTACGCGAGCGACTTCTGCGACTCCTGCTCGAGCGGGACGAACACCTTGCCGTTCGTGCGGAGATCGACCTGCGTGCGCAGGACTTCGCGCACGTACTTGCGCTGGCTCGAGAAGTCGATCGGCTCGGGCAGCGTCGCCGGCAGGATCTCCGCCGGATCGCGCTTCTCGACCATCTTGAACATCTCCATGGCGATGTGGAGGTGACCGAGCTCGTAGTCGACGAAGCGCTCCCAGATCGCCTTCACACGCGCGTTCGACTCCTGCTTCGCGCAGGAGAAGTACGTGTAGACCTCGGCGAGCTCGTGCATCATCCACTTCTCGAGCCACGTCTCGCGCGGATCCATCAGGCACTCGTACTGCGTCGTGTGCTGCTCCTCGATGGACGCGATCTCGGCGTAGAGCTGCCGCGCGACGGGGTCGGCGAACGTCGGGCCGACGTTCATGTAGTAGTCGTGCGTCTGGTTCTCGGCGGCCGTGATGATCAGCGCATTGAGCTTCGTGATCGGCGCCGCCGTGAGCATGTCGTAGTGCTCGCGGAGATCGTCGTCGGGATGACGATGCTCGACCACGGTGGGGCGGCCCGGCAGCACGTCCGTGTAGCACTGCAGGATGTTGTTCGAGTCCTTGCCCTGGAGGCGATCCATGAGCGCCGAGTAGCGGTACATGTGATCGAAGTCTTCGAGCAGACCGAAGTCCATGGTCTGCTTCACGTACGGATCGGGCTCATGTTGGGCGAGCGCCGCGGTGAGCTCGATGGCGACCTGCTCGAAGCCGATCGTCGTCTCGAGGACGTCCTGGTCCGGCGGGTTGAGCCAGTTGATCATCGTCTGCTGGTGCTGCTCGGCGCGGCGCACGCGCGCGAGCTGCATCTGCAGCTCTTTGTTCATGCGTGCACACGCATGGCTGAAGCGCAGAGCCTCCGACTCGATGCCGTTCATGAGGATGACGCGAACGCGGGTAAACGCGTCGTCGTCGAGCTTCGAGTAGGGGACCTGGACCAGGTCCTTCCAGTCGAACTCTTGCTTCTCGAGAGGAGCTCCGCGCTCCTTGAAGATGTCGAGGGACATGCCGCCTCCTTGGGGAACGCGTGCCTTGTGCAGCGCGCGTGCCGAGGCGGAAGCACGACAGTGTGTCGCGCGGCGAGGATGCCGAAGCGGTTTTCCCCGGTCCGGAGGCTCGCGTCACCACGAGCATCCGTAGGTGGTGCGGGGCGGCTACGCCATCGTGCGAGGCAGTTTTCCACGAAAGCGCGGCGCCTCTACGAGCGACGCCGCGCGGCGTGGTCCGAACCCGATGCGCTCAGCGCTCCTGACAGAGGTAGAGCACGTTCTCGTCCGGATCGCGGAAGTGCGCGAGCGTGACCGGCCCATCGTTCTTCACGTCGAACGTGATCCCACGGTTCTCCAGGATCTTGATCGCCTCCGCGATCGGCACCTTCGGGTAGAAGCCGATGGACGGTGCGAACGCGCCGCGACCTTCGACGCCGCCGCCCTCGTGCAAGCCGATGCGGAAGCCGTCACCCGCGTCGATCACGGCCCAGCCGCGACCCGCCTGTTCGACGAGCTTCATGCCCAACGTCTCGACGTAAAACCGAACTGCGCGCGGAACATCCCGCACGAACAGCGTCACGAGTCCCCCTCGAATCATGACGTTCTCCCCTTGGCGTGTGGTTCGCGTGTCTCAGCTCTGGCCGTGGCCGAGCTTCTTCTTTCCGTCCTGGAACAGGATCTCCACGCGGCCCGGCTCGACGTCGGTGACGACGCCCTTTCCGAACTTCGTGTGCACCAGGAGCTGCCCCTTCGTGAAGCGCGCGCTCATCGCATACGGCGTGAACGCATCGTCCTCTTTGCCCTCGACCGCCTCTTCCCACGTCTTCTCGGGCGCGGCAGGCTTCGCCCAGAAGTCGGTCTCGACGTCTTTATCTTTCGCGCCGGTCCGCTGTTTCGTGCGCTTCATCGACATGGTTGGCGGCCCCTATCTACCAGAGGACCGAGCCGAAAGGCAGGGGGCTCCCCATTGAAAACGGCGCGGCCCAGGACGAGAGTACGGCCGCCTAGATGAGCGCGAAATCCCGACATGCGGACCTCGTCCGCGAGATCGAAGCGCACGAGTACCGCTACTACGTGCTCGACGACCCCACGATCAGCGACGCGGCGTTCGACGCGCTGATGAACGACCTGAAGGCGCTCGAGGCCGAGCACCCGGAGCTCGTCACCCTCGAGTCGCCGACTCAGCGCGTGGGCGGAGAGGCGCGTCCCTTCGTCACGAAGATCCGTCGCGAGCACCGGATGTTCTCGCTCGACAACGCGTACTCCGCCGACGACATGGCCGAGTTCCACCGGCGCGTCGTGCTCGGTCTCCGCGAAGGGGACGTGCCGATGTTCTGCGTCGAGCCGAAGCTCGACGGCGCCAGCATCGAGGTCATCTACGAGGGCGGTCGCCTCGCGCAGGCGACGACGCGCGGCGACGGCGCCGAAGGCGAGGAGATCACGCCGAACGTCCGCACCATCCGCGGCGTCCCATCGCGCATCGCGCACCAAGGCAAGCTCACGCTCCGCGGCGAGGTCGTCATCTACCGCAAGGACCTCGAGAAGATGAACGCGGAGCGCGCGGCGGCGGGGCTCGAGACGTACGCGAACCCGCGGAACGCCGCGGCGGGCGCGGTGCGCATGATGGACCCGCGCGAGGTGGCGAAGCGTCCGCTGCGCGCGCTGTTCTACCAGGCCGTCGAAGCGGCTTCGTCGCGATCGACGCATGCGGCGACGCTCGACTGGCTCGCCGAGCTCGGGCTGCCGACCCACCGACGTCACGTCGTCACCGCCTGGGAGGGGGTGATGGATGCGATCGCCGCGATCGACCGCGCGCGCCGTGACTACCCGTTCGAGACCGATGGCGCGGTCGTGAAGGTGGACGCGTTCCGCCAGCAAGACATCCTCGGGGCGACTTCCAAGTTCCCGAAGTGGGCCGTCGCTTACAAATTCCCGGCCGAACGGGCGATCACCACCATCCGTTCGATCCACGTCCAGGTCGGCCGGACGGGTGCGCTCACGCCCGTCGCGACGATGGATCCCGTCGAGCTCGGCGGCACCACCGTCGTGCGCGCATCGCTCCACAATGCCGATCAGATTCGCGAGCTCGACGTCCGGGTCGGAGACAAGGTGGCGATCCAGAAGGCCGGCGAGATCATCCCGCAGGTCGTCTCCGTCGAATCGCGTTCACGTCCCGAAGGCACCGAGCCGTTCGCGATGCCGAAGGAGTGCCCGGTCTGCGGCACCACGGTCGTCGCGCGCCTCCGCGAGGAGGGAAAGCCGGAGCTCGGGTCCGAGGCCGCGGTGAGGTGCCCGAATCGTTCGTGCCCCGCCCAAGTGCAAGGACGCATCCTCTACTTCGCGAGCCGCCCGGCGATGGCCATCGACCACCTCGGCGAGTCGCTGGTCGAGCAGCTCGTGTCGAAGGGGCTCGTGAAAGACGTGGCCGACCTCTACGACCTCGATGCCGCGAAGCTCGAAGGCCTCGAGCGCATGGGAAAGAAGAGCGCGCAGAACGTGGCGACCGCGATTCAGGTCTCGCGCGAGCGCACGCTGGACCGGCTGGTCGGAGGTCTCGGCATCCCGCAAATCGGGCAGGTCGCCGGCCGTCAGCTCGCGCAGGTGGCAGGGACGCTGGAGACGCTGCTCGCCTGGTCCGAAGAGGAGCTGCGCGAAAAGGTCTCCGGCATCCACGGCTTCGGCCAGAAGATGGTCGACAGCATCGTCGAGTTCCTGAAAGACGAGGAAGAGCGCGCGGTCCTCGAGAAGCTTCGTGCACGAAATGTCGGACGCCCGCAGCCCGCGGAGGCCGTCGCGACGGAAGGGCCGCTCCTCGGCAAATCGTTCTGCGTGACCGGGGTGCTCACGCGGAAGCGAGAGGACGTGCACGGCCTCCTGCGGAGCGCAGGCGCCACGGTGCACGACTCGGTGAAGAAGGGCACGTCGTACCTCGTCGCCGGAGACAAGACGGGCAAGACGAAGCTCGATCAGGCGAAGAAGCACGGCGCGCGCGTCATCTCCGAAGAGGAGATGGACAAGCTGCTCGCGGGCGAGGAGCTCCCTCCCGTCGCCTGACGCTCGCAGCGGGTTTCGTGAGCTGGGAGGTCTAGGGGCGGCCGAAGAAGCGCCCTATTCGAGACAGTCCTCGGGGACCCAGCCCTTGATGGTGCGCCCGGGCGTACGCGCCCAGATCTCGCTCCAGACGATGCGCCTCTCGCGCTGCGCCGGAGGGGCGTCGCCGTTGCAACGGACGCCGCCGCCGGGCCGGTCGGTCTGGCAGTGGTCACCCTTCTGCTCGTGCACGTGCGTGGCGATCTGGTGCACCCTCGTGCCGGCGCCGACGTACCCGAGCGTCAGACCGCCGCCGTCGATCTCCGGCGTGCCGTAGCTGACGTACATCTCCTTGCCCCGTCGTTTGCAGACCGCCTGCTTCGTGCGGTCGTTCACCGCCCAGTCGGTGCACGTCCCATACGTGTAGAAGCCGGCCGGGTCGTCCGGGTTCCCGCCGCGGTACTCGCCCTCGGGGAGGCACTGCTCCTTCACGGTGCGGATGCGGCCAACCTTCGGATCGCCGTCCGCCGCGCGGTCGTCCGATTGAAACGCGGGCCCGTTCGGCAGGCTCGGCCCGAGGTTCTTGCGAAGGTTCCCGGTGAGATCGTCGACGTCGATCCATGCGCGGCGCGTGTATTTGTTTCCACGCACGGTGGCTGCGGCCTTGCGCGCGGCGGCCTCGCTGATCCGGCAACGCTTCGCGAGCTTCGGGATGTCCTCGTCGGCGCGGAGGCCGTTGAGGTCGGGGTCCGCCCACACGCGCGAGCCGACGCGGCCAGGCTTCGACTGGACGAGCACGTACCGAGGGCTCGCGTCGTCGGTCACGAGGATGTCGCCGAACTTGCTCGTCGACGTGATCGTCGCGCCTCCTTCCGGGTCTCGATAGAGATTCGTGCTCCGCTTCACGCGCACGCAGATCTTCCGGCCGGCGATCGACTGGTTGCGGATCGCCTGCTCCTCACTCTCGACCGCGACGTCGTCGTCGTCTGCGGAGTCGTCCTCCGCGGCGCACCCCAACCCGCCTCCGCCTGCGCCGACGCCCGCGAGCAGCACGACCCACGTGGCGAGCTGCGCCCGAAATCCTCGCGAATACAGCATGGTCGATGCCCCCTCGGCAGAAGGGGAGTGCAGCGGACGTGCCGTGCGATCCGTTCGGGAAGTGGCGCTTGCCGGCGCGCAAGCTGCGCAAGCGCCCGCGCGCGGAGGTGCGAGCGTGCGCACGGGCGCCCTGACGCACATGGATCTTTCCGCTGAAGGCGCAGGGGATATCCTCACAGGCCATGCCCGCACTCCTCGTCATCGGAGGCATCGCCTTCGTCATCGGCATCATCGTGACGCTGAGCAACCTGAAGAACTGGAAGCGGAGGCAGCGCATCATCGCGACGCCCACGTCGCCCATCATCCAGGCGCCGGGTAATGGGCTCGTGGAGATCAAGGGGCGCATTCTTCCGAGCGAGCAGGGCATGATTCAGACGCCGTTCAGCGGACGGCAGGCCGTCTGGTGCCGCGTCACGGTGCAGGAGCTGCGCTCTTCGGGTCGCAACAGCTATTGGCACACGCTGCTCACCGAGGCGGACGGCCGCGTGTTCATGGTGGACGACGGGTCGGGTCAGCTCGCGCGCGTCCTCCCCGCCGGCGCGAACGTGATCCTCGACGCACACAACGTCGCGTCGAGCGGCACCTTCAACGATGCGGCCCCGCATCTCGAGGCGTTCCTCGCGTCGCGCGGCCTGAAGAGCACGTCGTGGCTCGGTCTGAACAAGAGCATGCGCTACTCCGAGGAGGTCCTCGGCCCCGGCGATACGCTCTACGCCCTCGGTCCCTCGCGCAGGGAAGCCGGCCCGCCCGTGAGCGACGGCTATCGGATGGTCCCGGGCAGCCAGCTCGTGATGGCGACGGGGATGGGGCCCGAAGGCGAGCTCCTCCTCACGAACAAGACGGAAGAGCAGCTGACGAGCAAGCTCGCGACGGGCTTCATCGTCGGCCTCGTGCTCACCGGCGTCGGGCTTCTGAGCGGCATCGGCGGCGTGATCGCCGGTCTCGTCGACGCGTTCGTGGAGTAACGGCGGCTCAGCGGCGGCGCTGCGGGGGAATCGTCGCGTCGTCGCTCATGTCGATCTCGACGTCGAGCTCGTTGCCCTCCATCGCGACGGTGTCGTCCGGATTGAAGGGCTTCGCCGGCGGCTTCTCCGCTTGCGGCGCCCTCAGGCGGTGAGCGGCGAGGGCCTCCGGCCGCTTCACCATCGTGGCGGCCTCCCACTCGTCGCCGGCGAGCGCGGAGATGTCGACGGGCGCAGGCGCGAGCGGGACGGGGTCGGGAAGGCGAGCGCTTGCTCCCGGACGTGTCGCGGGAGGAGCCGACCGCGCCGACAGCTTCGTGGCCGACGCGCTCTGCGGTGCGCGCGGCACCGCGGGGTGCTTTCCTGGCCGGAAGATCTCGGTGGGCACGTCGTCGACGTACTCCGGCGTGCGCGACGGCCGGCGTGCGGGCGAAATCGGCGTGTCCGACACGGGCGTGAGATCCGAGCCCGTGATGTGGATCGGAATCTCGATGGAGTCGCTGTCGGGCTTCGCGGCGGGGAGCCGCGGGCGCGACGGCGCCTTGCGCCGGATGTCGAGCCGCGTGGCCGGGTCGGTTCGGCCGGTCTGCGAATGCGTCATTCCGCTTCGCAACGTGGCTCCCGCGGCTTCCGCAGGGTCGGCCACGCTCCGCCGCGGGCCGACGGTACGTGCGTCCGCGGCCGCCGCGCGGGGAGGCGGCGCCGGGTGGGCCGGATGCGGTGCGTGGTGGCCTGGGTGGCTCGGATGCGTCGGCTGTGCCGGATGCGCCGGGTGGGGTGGATGCGCCGGATGACCGCCGAGCACCGGCGCTCGCATCCGCTCCTCCGCGGTCGGCGGCGCGGGCAGCCGACTCGGTACGCCCACCGGCGCGAGGCTCGGGGCGAGCGCCTGGAGGTCACGCAAGAGCGCGCTCGCCGATGGATAGCGATCGTCGCGAGCCTTGGCCATCGCGCGTTTCACGATCGCCTCCAGCGCGGGCGGCGTCGCGGTGCGGACCTCGCGAAGCGGTTTGGGCGTCGTGCTGATGATCGCGAGGAGGAGCGCGTTGTAGTTCGGCGCGAGGAACGGTCGTTTGCCGGCGATCGCCTCGTACATCATCACGCCGCACGCGTAGACGTCGACGCGTCCGTCGAGGTTGCGTTCCCCGCGCGCTTGCTCGGGCGACATGTAATAGGGCGTGCCCATCACCATGCCGGTGCGCGTGAGATCGAGCTGCTCTTCGCCGCTGTGGAACTGCGGCATCATCTTGGAGACGCCGAAGTCTAGGATCTTCACGATCGGTGGGCAGCCCACACGCCGCGCGAGGAAGATGTTCTCCGGCTTGATGTCGCGATGGACGATGCCTTTGTCGTGCGCGGCGATGAGGCCGGCGAGCACCTGGATCACGACGTCGACGAGCTCGTCGAAGGGCAGCCCGCCTTCGCGCGTGATGCGGTCGGCGAGCGTCGAACCGACGAGCTTCTCCATGACGAGGTACGGGCTGCCGTCATCGAGCTGGCCGAGGTCGTAGACCTCGCAGATGTTCGGGTGCCCGATCGCGCCTGCCGCGCGCGCTTCCTGCTGAAAGCGCTTCACCGCGACCTTCTTCTTGGCCTGCGAGGGGCTGAGGACCTTGATCGCGACGTCGCGCCCGAGCCCGATGTGCTCGGCGTCGTAGACCATACCCATCCCGCCCTCGCCGAGCACGCCGCGTACGCGGTAGCGGCCACCGACATTGCGTCCGACGAGATCGGCCTGCAGATTCCGCGTCGGAGGGAGCGTCCCCGAGATTTCGCCGGACGGCGCGCCGCGGCGGTTCTTCGTCGGCGCGAAACCGAGCGGCTCGGGCCTCCGCTCGGGCGGTGGCAGCTCGCTCATTCGCGAGGGCCGGCCCTCGGTCGGCGCGATGCGTCGTCCCGTGGTGGGGCACACGCGCTCCGCGGCGTCGTGGGGGAGCTTGCAGTGCGGGCAGCGGACGAAGCGGTCGATCATGAAAGCTGGCGAGACCCCGCGCCCTCTCCTCAGAGTACCGACATTCGCCAGTCGCTCGCAACGAGACGCGCGCGGCCGCGCCGAAGGGGTGGCACGGGCCAGGCGGGGCCAGGCACGGGCCGCGTGCCCGGGACGCGCGCGCCGTCGCGGCGCCCTCTGATGTGCCGAGATTCGTGGGCCTTCGTCGCGCGAGGCACGAGCTCGACCGGACGGCGCGGCGCGTGCAGTTGCGGCGCTGGCGGCCGGTGCCGCCGCGATCGCGATCATGGGACCCGAACGGAACGACCGACTGGACGGTGTGCTCGTCGTCGCGCTGGCGGCGTGCGCGGGTGCGCTCGCGTGGTGCGCTCCGTTCGTCGCCGGAGCGGCGACGTGCGCCGTCCTGGTCGCGTATGCGGTTCGCGTCGGCCAGCGCGGCGACGCGCGCGGTGCGAGCCGTGCTGGCCGCGAGCTGGCGCATGCCGTCCTTCGCGCGCGCGTGTACCTCGCCGCGGTCGCGGCGGCTTCGGCGTTCGCCCTCGGTGCGGCCCGCGCATGTGCGGCCATCGATGCGTTCGAGCGCGCGCGAGCCGTCGTCGTCTCGCGCGACGGCGCGTGGCCGGCGCGTTGCGTCGTGCGCGGCTCGGTCGTGCGCTCCGCCGTGCTGCTCGGCGACTCGCTCGTGGTGGACGTCGCGTCCCGCGCGGCGTCCTGCACGTCGCGCACCGGAGAACGCGAGGGCGCGCTCGGGCGCGTCACCCTGCACGTCCCGTGGTCGGTCGCGCCCGAGGGGCTCGCGCGTGGTGACGACGTGGAGGTGATCGCGCAGCTCGCGCCGGCACACCGATTCTGGAACCCGGGGCTCGGGGACCCACGGCCGCGGCAAGCGCGGCGAGGTGCGGTGCTCTCCGGTGGCGCGGACGACGTGCGCGTCGTCGCGCGGGGTGGCGGCATCCTTGCGTACGTCGACCGCGCGCGCGACCACCTGCGCCGCCGCATCCTCGCGACGTTCCCACCGGCAACGTCGCCGATGGCGCGTGCGCTCGTGCTCGGCGAAGACGATCTCGAGGCGGTGGATCAGCGCGCCTTTCGACGGAGCGGCCTCGCGCACCTCCTCGCGGTCTCGGGCATGCACCTCGTGCTCGTCGTCGCGTCCGTCGTGGCGCTGCTTCGCGCGCTGCTCGTCCGCATCCCCGCGCTCGCCGCGCGCGTCGCGCCCGTACGGCTCGCCTGCGCGATCGCGGTGCCGCTCGCGTGGCTGTATGCAGAGCTCGCGGGCGGCAGCGGCTCGGCGGTGCGTGCCGCGTGGATGACGTCGGCCGCGCTCCTCGCGCAGGCCCTCGGAAGGCGCGCGGACACGTGGCGAGCGCTCGCGCTCTCCATCGCCGTCATGCTCGTGCGCGATCCGCTCGCGCCGTTCGACATTTCGTTCGCGCTTTCGGCCGCCGCGACAGGAGGGCTGCTCGCGTTCGGTGCGCCGCTCGCTTCGCCGCTCGTTGCACGTCTGCCGGCGCTGCTCGCGCCGGCCGTGCGAGCGGTCACTGCGTCCGTCGCGGCGTCGCTCGCGTGTGCGCCGATCATGGCGTCGATGGCGGGAGAGCTCCCGGTCGTCGGCATCGTCGCGAACCTCGTTGCCGTTCCGATCGGGGAGGCGGCCGCCCTGCCGCTCTGCCTCGTGCACGGCCTCCTCGCGCCGGCACCTGCCGCGGAGCGCGGCTCCGCGATCGCCGCTTCGGGAGCGCTCGCTCTCGTTCGACGCATCGCGCATGCCGCTTCGGGGCCGCGCTGGAGCGCGTTACGCGTTCCGCCGCCGACGCCGGCGCAGCTCGCCGCGTTCGCGGTCGCGCTCTTCGCTCTGTCGGGCGCGGTGACGCGGCGGCGCGTGCCGTGGCTGGCGGCAGCCGTTACGGTGGTGGTGCTCGCGGACATCCGTGCACGAGGATCGGGAGCTCCGCGCGGCGTGTTGCGCGTGACGTTCCTCGATGTCGGTCAGGGTGATTCCGCGCTCGTCGATTTGCCGGACGGCACGTCGCTTCTCGTCGACGGCGGAGGGCTCGTCGGCAGCCCGGTCGATGTCGGTGAGCGCGTCGTCGCTCCAGTCCTCCGCGCGCGGCGGCGGAACGCGCTCCGTCTCGTGCTCCTTTCGCATCCTCATCCCGATCACTACGGAGGCCTCCCTGGCGCCGTCGCCGGCGTGTCCGTCGGCGCGCTCTGGGACACGGGGCAGGGCGAGGCCGAAGGCGTCGGCGGTGCGTACGCGGAGCTCGTCTCCGGTCTGCGTGCGCGCGGCGTGGCCGTGCGAACGCCGGCGGAGCGGTGCGGCGTGCACGATCTCGGCGCTGGCGCGAGCCTCGAGGTCCTTGCTCCTTGTCCTGCGGTCGATCCGGCGCATGGTCCGAACGACAACTCGCTCGTCGTCCGGCTCCGCTTCGGGGAGAGGAGCTTCCTCTTCGTGGGCGATGCGGAAGCGGCAGAGGAGCGCGATCTCGTCGCGCACCGACGGGCGGCGCTTCGCGCCGACGTGCTCAAGGTCGGCCACCACGGCAGCCGCACGTCCTCGTCACCCGCGTTCCTCGCTGCGGTGCATGCCGAAGTCGCGATCATCTCCTGCGGCGTGCGAAATCGCTTCGGTCACCCCGCGCCGACGACGCTCGATGCGCTCGCGCACGCCGGCGCGCGTGTGCTGCGAACGGACCGCGACGGCGCAGTGACCATCACGACCGACGGGCGCTCGCTCGAGGTCGAGACGGCGGCGGACAGCGTCGCGACCGGCCAGACCGACCGATGAGCCCGACGTCCCGGCTGCTCCGTCGACGCCCTCGCTCCGCGACGGCAATTTAGTTCGCCAGCCCACCATCCCGCGCCCCGGCGCGCGCTCCCGCGATGCCCGATGCGCGTCGGCGTGGTGCTGTCGTGCCGTGCGTGCCGTCGTGCTGTCGTGCCGTCGTGCCGTCGTGCTGTCGTGCCGTCGTGCCGTCGTGCCGGCGTGCCGGGCGGACTGCGTGTTGCGCGGAGGGCGGGGCGCGCCGCGAACTGCTTCGTCCCAAGGCGGAGCGTCGGCTCGTCGCCACCGCGCGAGCGCCACCGGAGAATAGTTAGCCGGCTAAGCATCTGCCTCGCCTGCGACGCGTCCTCCACACCTCGCCGCGCGGCGGTCGGTCGCGACCGCACCCGCGGCAGCCCCGCGCCCCGCGGCGAGGCAGAGAAATTAGTTAGCCGGCTAAACATCTCGCGCCGCCGTGAGCGCCGGTGAGGCCGTCGCGGCGTGCCGCGTGCGTGTCCGCCGCCCCCGAGAATGGTTAGCCGGCGAACGATTTCGCAGAGGCGCCTGGCCGGTGCGCCTGGCCGGTGCGCGGCACCCGCCCGGCACCCGCGCGGCCGCGGTTACGAGCGTTCGATCACGCCGATGTACGGCAGGTTCCGGTACTTCTCGGCGAAGTCGAGACCGTACCCCACCACGAAGCGGTCCTCGATCGTGAAGCCCAGGTAATCCACCTGGACGCTGACGCGTGCGCGCGCCGGCTTGTGGAGGAGCGCGCAGACCTTCACGCTACGCGGACCGCGCGTGCGGAAGAGATCCATGAGATGCGCGATCGTGAGGCCGGTGTCGACGATGTCCTCGACGATGACGACGTCCTCGCCAGCGATCGGCTTCGAGAGGTCTTGCGTGATCTGGACGACGCCGCTCGTCTCGGTGCCCTCGCCGTACGAGCGCACGCCGAGGAAGTCGACGCGGAGCGGCAGGTCGATCGCGCGCGCGAGGTCCGCGGCGAAGACGAAGCTGCCCTTCAGGACGACGACGAGAACGAGGTTCCGGTTCGCGTACTCCTGCGTGATCTGCGCGCCGAGCTCCTTCACCCGGGCGGCGATGGTCGCAGTGTCGAGCATGGTGACGAGGCGTTCGCTCATGGCTTCCGGCGCTGTGTCGCCTTGACGCGCCCCGAAGTAAAGACCAGAGATGTCTCCCACGATGACCGCGCCGAACAAGCGCCTCGCATTCCTGGAGAAGGTGACCGCGGAAGGCTCGGACGACCCGCTCGCCTGGTACGGGCTGGCGATGGAGTACCGGAAGCTGGAACGCTGGGACGAGGCGCTCCAGACGTTCACGACGCTGCGTACGCGGAAGCCCGACTACGTCGCGATGTACCTGATGTGCGGGCAGATGCTGGGCGAGCAGTCGCGCACCGACGAGGCGCGCGAATGGCTGGAGGCCGGGCTCGCCGCGGCGCGCGCAAAGGGCGACGGCCACGCCGCGTCGGAGATCGAGTCCGCGCTCGCGACGCTCGACTGAGGCCAACGACGCACGCAGGCACGACGCGCGCGCGCACGACGCACGCAGGCACGACGCGCGCTCGCGACCGCCGCGTCAGGCCTTGCGGCCGAGCCGGACGTCGAGGAGGAGGTCGACGAGCCGCTCGATGTCGACCGGCTTCGAGAAGTGGGCGTCGAACCCCGCGGCGAGCGCGCGCTCACGGTCACTGCGCCCTGCATACGCCGTCACGGCGACCGCTTTCGTGTGGCCGCCGCTCTCCTCGGGCAGCGCACGGATGCGCCCGATGAGCATGTAGCCGTCCTCTTCCGGCATCGCGATGTCGGAGATGAGGACGTCGGGGCGCTCGCGTTGGAGAAGCTCGAAGGCATCCGCCGCGCAATCGGCGACGTGCACGCGGGCGAGGCGCTGCAACAGCACGGTGTGCAGCAGGTCGCGCGCGTCCGCGTCGTCGTCGACGACGAGGATGCTCAGCCCTTCGAGTACGCCGCGCACGCCGGACGTGGTCGCGTCGCGCGCGCCGTTCGGAGGGGTAGCGTCGTTCACCGTCGTCAATCTTAGCATCCAGGTTGTCTCGACAAACCCACCCGAACGGGCGAGACGTGTCGCCGCACCCTCTCAGCGCACGGCAGCTTCGCCGCGTAGCAACCATCGGACCGTTTCCGACAGCTTCTTCAGGCTGAGGTGCCGAGTGAGGTCCACGAGCTTCTGCCGCACGTCGCGCTTCGGGAACGTGAGCAGGTCGAGCGGCAGGACGCCGAGCCCGTCGGCCACCTGCTTGAGGGTCTGGATGTTCGGGCGCACGAGCCCACGTTCCATGTTGGACAAGTGGCCCTTCGAGCCGAGCTCGCTGGTTTCGGCGAGCTCCTGGATGGTCAGTCCTTCTTCTTCGCGTATCTCGCGGATGCGTTGGCCAACAGCCAGGGCGAGATCGTCGGGTGCGGTCCGTCGCGGCATACGGATGAAGTCAGCAAAGCGCGAGCCACGAAAGCGCGTGCGATGTTACGAGCCGGTAGCGTGCGCGCGCCGGTTCGCGCCGCCTCGAATCGAGGCGATTGTGCGCGCCACGCCGTGGCGACACACACCGGCAAGCGGCTTCGCCTCGGTGTCTTCATCGCGCGGCGCGGCGGCCGGCGGCGGCGGAACGTCGCAAACGTCGCAAACCCTTCGGCGCACCGGCGCATCGCCACGACGTGGGCCCCGCCGACTATCGGCGCGGCTCGTCGCCGCCGCTTGCCGCGGGTGCCCCCGCCGCCGGCGCTCCCGTCTCGCGAGCAGCATCTTCGTCGCGCGACGCGGCGCGGCTCGCACGCAACGCGGCGAGCCGCGCCCGGATGCGGTTCTCTTCGCCGTGCTCGGTCGGCTCGTACAGCGCGGTCCCGACGAGCTCGTCGGGCAGGTACGTCTCGCCGGGCACGACGCCCTCGTCGTAGTCGTGCGCGTACTTGTAGCCGGCGCCGTAGCCGTCGTTCTTCATCAGCTTCGTCACGGCGTTCCGGAGCTTCATCGGCACGGCCAGGCTCCCGTGCTCTTCCACGAGCGCCTTTGCGCGCTGCCACGCGTTCTTCACCGCGTTCGACTTGGGAGCGCACGCCAGATACAGCGCCGCGTGCGCGATGGGATAGAGGCCCTCCGGCATGCCCATCCGCCGGAATGCGGCGTCGGCGCTCGACACGACGACGAGCGCCCGCGGGTCGGCATTGCCGACGTCCTCGCTCGCGAAGACGAGCATGCGACGCAGGACGAAGAGCGGGTCCTCGCCGGCTTCGAGCATGCGCATCATCCAGTAGACCGCGGCGTCGGGATCCGAGCCGCGCATCGATTTGATGAACGCGCTGATGACGTTGTAGTGCTCCTCGCCGGCCTTGTCGTAGAGGAGCGGCGCCTTCTCTTCCGAGGCCGCGAGCACGTCCGTCGTGATCTTCGTGTCTCCGCGCGAGCGCGTGTACTCGGCCGCAGCCTCGAGAACCGAGAGCGCCCGCCGGGCGTCGCCGCGAGCGAGCCGCGCGATGGTGCGCACCGCCTCCGCATCGGCCTCCATGCCGAGCGCCCCGAGCCCCTGCTCCCGATCGACGAGCGCGCGTTCGAGGATGCGGACGAGCGCTTCCTCGCCGAGCGCTTCGAGCCGGAACACCTTGCAGCGAGACAGGAGCGCCGCGTTCACCGCAAACGACGGGTTCTCGGTCGTCGCTCCGACGAGCGTGATCGTTCCCGCCTCGACGTGGGGCAGGAACGCGTCCTGCTGCGCCTTGTTGAAGCGGTGGATCTCGTCGACGAAGACGAGCGTGCGCTCGCCCTTGTAGTCGAGGCGTTCCTTTGCCGCGCCGACGATGTCGCGGAGCTCCGCGATGCTGCCGAGCACGGCCGAGAACGGGACGAACACCGACCGCGTGCGTGCCGCGATCACCTTGCCGAGCGTCGTCTTGCCGACGCCTGGCGGACCCCACAGGATCATCGAGGGGACGCGGTCTTTCTCGATCGCGTTCGCCAGCAGCTTGCCTGGCCCGACGAGGTGCGCCTGGCCCAGGTAGTCCTCGATCCGTGCAGGACGCATGCGTTCGGCGAGCGGTACGGCGCCGCTCTGCACGGCCTCGCGGCGCGCGGCCGCGGCGAACAAGGTGCTGCCTTCGCCGGGCTTCGTCGTGCGCGAGCGGGACACGCGGGAGACCCTAGCAGAGGTGGGCGCGGTCCGAGGACCGCCGCGGCGCCTGTCAGGAACGCGTGAGCCGCATGACCTCGGCCGTCGTCGTCACCCCGGCGAAGAGCTTCCGCAACGCCGCGAAGCGCAGGTTCCGGAACCCGTGTCGCGACGCCTCTTCGCGAATCTCCGCGGTCGACACGCGCGCGAGGATCGCGCGGGGGACGGAGTCGCTGCCGGGGAGGATTTCGCGAATGGCCGTTCGCCCGCGGTAGCCGGTGCCGTGGCACGCGCGGCACCCGCGGCCCCGCGCGAAGGTCGTTCCCACAGGCAGCTCGGAGAGGCCCAGCGTCGCCACCTCGAGAGCATCGGGCCGATAGCGCTCCGTGCACTCCGTGCAGACGCGCCGGAGGAGGCGCTGCGCGACGACGCCGACGAGCGCCGGCGCGAACGCATGCGGCTCGATTCCCATCTCGACGAGCCGCGTCACCGCCTCGGCGGCATCGTTCGTGTGCAGCGTGCTGAGGACGAGGTGACCGGTGAGCGCCGCCTCCGCGGCGATGGCACCCGTCTCGCGGTCACGCATCTCCCCGACGAGCACGACGTTCGGGTCCTGCCGCAGGATCGAACGGAGCGCGGAGGCAAAGGTCAGCCCGCGCTTCGCGTTCACCTGCACCTGGTTGATCCCGGGCAGCTGGTACTCGATCGGATCTTCGACGGTGACGATGTTGATCTCGTCGGACCGGATGTCGTTGATCGCGCCGTAGAGCGTCGTGCTCTTGCCGCTGCCCGTCGGGCCGGTGACGAGGAGCAGCCCGTACGGCTGCCGGATCATCTCGAGGAAGATCGCGAGGTCCTCGGCCTCGAAGTCGAGCATCGCCAGCGGACGCGCCGCACGCGTGCTGTCGAGGATGCGGCAGACGACCTTCTCTCCGTGCTGCGTCGGGAGCACCGAGACGCGCACGTCCATGCCGCGCAGCTTCATGCGGCCGTCCTGCGGCACGTGGTGCTGAGCGATGTCGAGCTGCGCGAGCACCTTGATGCGCGAGACGATCGCGACGTGCGGGTCCTTCGGGCGCGTCTCGACCACGCGGAGCACACCGTCGATGCGCATCCGGACGACGGTGCCGTGGGCGCCGGCCTCCACGTGGAGGTCGCTCGCCTTGGCTTCGATCGCCTGGGCCATGAGACGGTCGACGAAGTCGGAGGCGCGATCGATGTCCTCGGGCGAGACCTCGGCGACGTCGACGTCGTTCGCGACGACCGGCGCCGCGGTCCCGCCGCGGTACAAGCGCGCGAGCGCGTCGTCGATCTCGGCGGGCGTCGCGACGACGACGACGATCTCGCGATGGAGCTCCTTACCGAGCCAGTCGAACACGTCCATCCGCGTCGCGTCGTCCGTCGCGAGCGTCACTTCTTCGGCCGATGCGGCGACGGGAATGACACGCAGCTTCTCGGCCTGTGCGCGGGGCAGCACGTCGGCGAGCGCGGGCGCGAGCTCGAGCCCCGTGAGCCGGAGCTTCGGCACTTTCAGCCGGTCGGCGAGCGCCTGCACGAGGTCGTCCATCGACGAGAAGCCGAGCGCCTGCAACTCCGTCGACGTCGGAGGACGTCCGCGCTTCACGAGCTCGATGGCGCCGCGGACGTCGACCCGCGCGTGACTCGTAACGGCGCTCATGACTTCCGGAACAGCTGGTCGATCTCGTCTTGGGTGACGAAGCGACGTGGCGTGCTCGATGCGCGTTCCGGGGAAGCGGGCGTGCGGAGCAGCTCGCTCATCTGGTCGGCCGCGACCATGTGGAGGTCCGACCGCACGCTGGCGGGCGCAACGGCTCCGTTCACCGCGTGGGCCAGCTCGCCTGCGCAGCCCCCGCAGTACGCGTGCTCCATCTCGTTCGCGAATCCGCAGCGCACGCAGCGCGTCGCAAGCATCGTGGCGCAGCGGCCACAGTACATTCGTCCCGCGGCATTGGCCGTGCCGCAGCTCGGGCAGCCGGTCACGGTTTCCCTCCCGCCGGCACGAGCACCTCACCCGCGACGCTGACGAGCTTCTCGGCGGAGAGCGGCTTCACGAGGAAGCTCGCGACGCCGAGCGCGTGCGCCTCGAGGACCTGCTCGCGCGCGGCGAACGCGCTGCACATCACGAGCTTCGCTTCGGGGTAACGCGCCAGGATCTCGCGCGCCGCGGCGAGACCATCCATCTCGGGAAGGACGACGTCGAGGAGCATCAGTGACGGCCGGTGCATCTCGTACAAACGGACCGCCTCGGTCCCCGTCGCACCTTCGGCGAGGACCGCCCAACCCGCGCGCGTGAATGCGTTGCGCGCGAAGAAGCGTCCGATCTTCGAGTCGTCGACGATGACCGCGGTACGGACGATGCGCGGCAGGGCGGCAAGAGAGCTGGGCATGGGTCGAAAGACCAGAACGGCCGCGCGCGACGGAACTTCAGGCGGCGAGCGCGCGATCGACCTCGGCGAGCGCGTCGCACAGGGCCGGGACGTGCGCGCGCGCGATCGGGACGTCTCCCCCGCGTGCGGCGAGCTCGATCTCGGCGGCGACGCTGGAGGCTGGCGCGCACTGCAGGCTCAGCAGCGTTCCTTTCAGCTCGTGAGCAGCGCGGACGAGACCGTCGGCGTCGTTGGCGGCGGCGGCGACGACGACGCGCTCGAGCAGCGCCGGCGCCTCGGCGCGGTAGAGCGCGATGGCCTCGGCGACGAGCGCGTCGTCTTCGAGCATCGAGACGAGCGCGTCACGATCGAAGGTGGGAACGCTCGAGTGGGCGCGCGAGGTGAGCTCGTCGATCGTCGCGAGGACCTGGACGGCGGAGAGCGGCTTCGACAGGTACGCGTCCATCCCGGCGGCGAGGCATGCGTCCGCGTCTCCCTTCATCGCCTGGGCGGTGAGCGCCACGATGGGTACGTGACCGCCGCGGAAGGCCTCAGCTTTGCGGATGCGCCGCGTGGCCTCGAGGCCGTCCATCTCCGGCATCTGCACGTCCATGAGCACGAGGTCGAACGCGTCGTGCGAGAGCGCGGAGATTGCTTGGCGCCCGTTGCCCACCGCGACGACCGTGTGACCGACGCGCTCGAGGATCGCCGTCGCGACGCGGCGGTTCACGACATTGTCCTCGGCGACGAGCAGGCGGCGCGGCGTGCGTGCGACGAGCTTCAGCGGAAGTGGTGACGACCGACCCACGCCGGTGAGGAGAGCCTCGATCGTCTCGAGCAGGTCCGAGGCGACGACCGGCTTCGGGATCCACGCCGTACGCACGTCGTGCATGTCGCGGGGAGGCGTCCCGAGCATGACCAGCGGCACTCCGTTCGGTCCCGCGATACGCGCCAGCGAAGCCGCGGCGCCGTGGTCGACGGAGCCGTCCACGATCGCGAGGTCGAACGGCGCGCCATCCACGCGCCGCGCAGCGACGCGGTCCGCGGCGTCGGCGACGGAGCCGAACGCGTCGCACGAGGTGCCCCACGACGTGAGGAGATCCTCGATGATCTTCCGCCCGGTTTCGTTCGCCTTCACGAGCACGACGCGCGCGCCACGTGCCGCCGTCGCGACCGGCCCGTCGCCGCCGCGGTGCACCGGGTCGGCGACGTCGATCGCGAACGTGAACACGCTGCCCTGGCCGAGCTCGCTCTCGACCGAGAGGCATCCGTTCATCATCGTGACCAGCTGCCTGCAGATCGCGAGACCGAGCCCGGTGCCGCCGAACGTCCGCGTCGTCGACTCCTCGGCCTGCGTGAACGCCTCGAAAATGACGCCGAGCTTGTCCGGAGCGATGCCGATGCCGGTGTCGCGTACGCTGAACGTGAGCGAAGCGCGTTCCGTCGTCACTGCCGCGGCGCGCACGCGCACGACGACCTCTCCCTTGTCGGTGAACTTCACGGCGTTGCCGACGAGATTCACGACGACTTGCATGAGGCGGTGGGGGTCTCCGACGACGGAGTCGGGCACGTCGTCGTCCACGCGCAAGAGGACCGGCACACGCTTCTCGTTTGCGCGTGAGGTCAGCGCGCGCAGCGCGCGGCCGAGAGTGGACCGGAGCGCGAACCGGCTCGCGTCGAGCCGCAGCTTCCCGGCTTCGATCTTCGAGAAGTCGAGGATGTCGTCGATGATCGCGAGCAGGCTCTCTGCCGACGAGCGTGCCGTCGCGATGAACTCACGCTGCTCCGACGTGAGCTGCGTCTGCAGGGCTAGCTCGGTCATCCCGAGGACGCCGTTCATCGGCGTGCGGATCTCGTGGCTCATGCGCGCGAGGAAGTCCGTTTTCGAGCGCGCGGCCGCCTCGGCCGCGTCTTTCGCGGCGTGGAGCTGCTCCTGGATCCGGAGGCGCTCGGTGACGTCACGGCCGATCGAATGCAAAGCGCGCGTGCACCCGCTCTCGTCGACGGACGCGCGGAGCGCCGTCTCGAACCAGCGGTAGGTGCCGTCCTTGCAACGGAGACGGTGCAGGAGGTCGATTCGGGTATCTGGCTCCCGCACCAGACGATCGATCGCGGCGCGCATCGCAGGCCAGTCGTCGGCATGCAGCACCGGCTCGCGGTCGACGAGGAGCTCGTGCGGCGACCACCCGAGAAGGCGCTCGCACGACGGGCTCACGTATTTGCGCGTCGCGTTCGTATCGTGGATCCAGATGAGGTCCGTGATGTTCTCGGCCATGTGACGGAGCCGCTCTTCGCTGGCGCGAAGCTGCTGCGTCGTTTCGCTCAGCGTGCGGGTGCTGCGCCTCTCGACGAGCAGCGCCGTCGCGAGGAGGAGCACGCCGAGCGCGCTCGCGACGACGGTGATGACCGAGCTATGGACCTCGGCGCGTCGCTCGGCGTCCGCGCGTTCCTCCATAAGCGCTTCTTCGTCGGCGTGCATCGCATCGAGGACCGAGCGCATCGCCGCAAGCGAAGCGGGCGCCTTGCGGGCGCCCGCGACGTGCGCCGTCAGCCACGACGTGCGCTCCTGCTGCCGCGGGTTGTCGGACGTGAGACGAGCAACGTCTGCGATGGCGCCGACCAGCTCGGCCTCCGCGCGTTCGGCGTCGGCGGCGCTTGCGGCCGTTGCGGACGTCGCGGACGTCGCGATGGCGTCGAGCCGGCGGTGCGCCACCGCGATCGCGAGCTCCACCTCCGTCGTGTGCTTGACCCAAGCGGTCGCGCGCCTCGTCTGACGGGCAGTGCCCCACCAGAGGAACAGCGCGACGACGAAGCAGGCGCTCGCCGTGAAGGCCACGACCACGCGATGCGAGAAGCGGCGGGCCGGAGGCGTGGCAGGGGAGTTCTGCAAGGGAGGCCGCTCGTCCTAACGACCGGCGCCACGCCGCCGTTCAGCCGGGCCGGCGCCGCGACGTGCGCTGGTGTAAGCTCGCGCCGTGACTCGCTTCGTACGCGCGACGGCGAAGATGCTCGCAGCAACGTCCGTCACGGCCGCGCTCGGGACGGCGAGCTGCGGGAAGAGCCCCGATGGGATGGTCCCGATCGATCCCTCGCAGCGGCGCACCCCGGCGGCGGACATCGCGGAGCTCGAAATCCGGGGACACGGCGTCGACCGCTTCGTCATGTGCCCGCCACCGGGCGAGCTCGGACAGCCCTGGTTTCCGGAGCCTCCCGCGTGGTCGCCGCCTGCTTCCGCCGATGCGGGTGCACCGGGCGACGTCGACGAGGACTACATCACGCGTACGAAGGACCGCTCGCTCACGGAGATCGCGATCGATGCGACGCACCGTGATTTCCGCAGCTGCTACCGCCGCGGGCTCGTGCACGACCCCGCGCAAGACGGGCGCGTTGCCATTGCGCTTCGCATCGGACGTGACGGGCGGGTCGCGCGCGTCGAGGAGTATGCGGCCTGCGAGATCGCGGTCGACGCGATCACGTGCATGAAGGGCGTCGCCGCACGCCTTCGCTTTCCGCCACCGGCGAATGGCGCGGAGACCGTCGTCATTCCGGCGGCGTTCACGTCGCGCGACGGGGTCAGGCGCAACGCGGGCTCTCCGAACGACGCCTACACCGCGGGCGCGTACCTCACGCTCGAGCGCGCACGTCCCGGCCTTCACGCGTGCGAAGAGCAGGCGCGACGCGACCTCCGCCCGCTTCAAGCCACGGGCACGTTCCTTCTCACGCTCGGCGCCGACGGCAAGGTCACGCATGCGCACGTCGACCCGTGGACCGGCGAGCAGTCGATCCTCGCGTGCGCCGCCGGCGTCCTCGAGACGCTCAAGTTCTCGCCTCCGCCGAGCGGCACCGGCACGGTCATCACGAGACTCAATTTCAACCCGCGTCAAGGCACACGTTGAAGAGGTCGCGAGCTCGCGCGTGATCGATCGCCCAGCTTGTGTCGCGTCGTCTCTCACGGCATGGTCGTGAGCTGATGCCGAGCCCGCGAGTCGTGGTCATCCCCTTCGGCGTGCCGGACGACGGCCGCGGACTAGGTCTCGGGCTCGCGGCACTCGTCCACAGCTTCGCGCAGATCGACGGCGAGAGCGTCGCGCTCGCACAGCTCCTCTCGCAGCAGAAGCCCGTGCGCGGTGAAGACGACGACGAAGAGGACGCAGACGACGTCGTCGCGCGCGAGCCGAGCCCGGTCGAGGCGTTCGTTCCGCCTCGCGCCTGGAAGGACCTCACCGGATCGAGCTCCGAGCCGAACGGCGTCAGCTTCGTCGTGACCGGCGCGTTCGAGCCGCCCGTCGACGGACGCGGCCTCATCCAGCTCCTCGTCTTCGAGACGAAAGAAGGCCGAACGCGCGCGAAGGTGGAGGCGCACGTCGACGGTGAGAACGCGGGCCGTTCCCTACTCGATGCGCTCGAGGACCTCTGGTCCCAGCTCGACATGAAGACCGAGCTCGGAACGGTGCGCGACATCGGCGATCTCCCGTGGGAGGCGCTCGAGAGCGTTCTTCGCGCGGAGCGCTGCGCCCTTCACGATCCGCTTCGTGGGGGCCCGCACGATCGCCTCGCCGCGATGGTCCATCTCGGCCGCGCGATCGGAGACGCGCCGGAGTCGCGCTTCCCCGCAAGCCGCCTCGCCTCGCTCGCGCTCGACGTCGCGGCGTTCCCGTCGAACGACACGAAGCTCGCGGCGGCTGCCCTGCGCGCCCTCGAGCGTGCGATGGAGGACGCGCCGCGCAACGTCGATCTCGTCGAAGCGGTCGCCGCGCTCACGTTGCGCATCGGCAACGGTGAAGATGCGGAACGGCGCGCGGAAGAGGCGCTGGCGATCGATCCGGACCGCGCGCGGCTCTACGCCTTGCTCTCGGAGGCGCGTCGCGCACGCGGTGACCTCGAGGGAGCGCTCGGTGCGATCGAGCAAGGGCTGCTCCGAGGCGCAGACGACCCGCTCCTCAACACGGAGCGCGGCATCGTGCTCGCCGAGCGTGGCAATGCAGACCTCGCGGAGCGGGCCTGGCGCATGGTCCTCGACGAGCGCCCGCTCTACGCGCCTGCCTTCACGAACCTGGCGTCGCTCGTCATGGAACGTCGCGATGCGCTCGCGGCGGCCCGTCTCGTCGACGAGGTCCTCGCGCGTGGTCCGGCGCATCCCGAGGTGCTGAAGCGCGCGATCCAGCTCTCGCTGGCCGCGGAGCCCGAAGGAATCGCGCGTGCCGCACGCGTGGGCAAGCTCGCGCACTCGCTCGTGGAGCGCACGCCGAACGACGCGTGGGCAAACCTCGTCCTCGCCCGTTCGCTCGCGCAGACCGGTGACCGCTTGACGGCTGGCCGTCGTTTCCAGATGGTCGAGGAGCTCGCACCTTCGTCGTCGCTTGCCTCGGAGGCGCAGCGTGCGCGTTTTGCGCTCGAGGAGCCGCATGCATCGGCGGAGATCGACGCGGTCCTTCGCGCAGCGTATCAAGCGGCCCCCGACGACCTCGATCGCATCGCCACGCGCGCACGGGGTCTCGCCGCCGCGCACGGACAGTGGTGTGCATGGTTTGCCGCGGGCATCGCCGAACGTCGGCTCGAACGCTGGCGGCCCGCTCGCGACGCGTTTCGCGATGCGCTGCGCGCGGCGCCGGGCTGCACCCCGGCACACCTCGAGATCGTCGCTGCGTACGTGGCGCTCGGTGACGCCGACTCCGCGCTCGACCACGCGCGGACCGCGTGCGAGCTCGACGGCGAGACCGCGCGCACGCTCTCCGTTCTCGCGACCGCGCTCCTCGCGGCAGACAAGCGCGCCGAGGCGAGCGACGCGATCGAACGAGCTCTCGCGCTCGACGCCACGGACGAAGCGAACCGCGCGCTTGCCGAGCGCATCCGGGCGACGCGGCCGAGCGCTCTCACGCGCATCCGCGATACGCTCGCGCGCCTCCGCCTGCGCTGAGCCGCCGCGCGCGCGCGGCTGGCGTCAGCGGCTGCCGAAAATCGCGCTACCGACGCGAACGATCGTGGCGCCGCACGCGACGGCGACCTCGAGGTCGTTGCTCATGCCCATCGAGAGATCGGGCAGGCGCGTGCGTCCGCCGTGCAGCGAGCGAAGCGAGCCGAGCGCTTCGAACGCGCGCCGCGCGCCCTCGAGATCGTTCGGCGGCATCGTCATCAACCCACGCAGCCGGAGCCCGCGCTCGCTCTCGACCGCGGCAAGGACGTCCCCGAGCTCCGCCGCCGAGGCGCCGTGCTTCTGCGGTTCGCCCCCGACGTTCACTTCGACGAGCACGGCGAGCGGCTCTGCGCTTCCCTCGCCGCGGCCGTCCTTGATGGCGCGCTTGCCGAGCTCGCGCACGAGAGCGATCGAGTCGACCGACTGCACCATCGAAGCGACACGCACGACGTGCCTCGCTTTGTTCGACTGCAGGTGACCGATGAAGTGCCATCGAATCTCCGCAGACAGGTCGACGAGCTCGTCGGCCTTCTGCACGAGCTCCTGCGCGTAGTTCTCGCCGAAGTCGCGGTGCCCGGCTTCGTACGCTTCGCGGACGGCGGCAGGCGACTTCGTCTTCGAGACGGCGACGAGCTTGATGTCTGCGGGATCGCGTGAGGTTGCCTCCGCTGCGCGCGCGATGCGGTCACGAACGCGTGCGAGCTCGTCCGCGATGCTCATCGTCGTCTCCTCTTTCGCGCGTGCCACACCATCACGTCCGACGATTGTATTAGCGGCCCGCCTTGGAAGTCTCCGTAGACCTCGGTCGCTTCGAAGCCGTTGTAATGGAGCAGCGCCTCCCACTCGCGGGGGAAGAACTGACGATGTGCGAGAGGCACCATGAACGGCTTTTTGCCTCGCATCTTCGGCTCGAAGCACATCGAGCAGAACAAGATCTGCCGCACGCGGTCGTAGTCGAAGACCTCGCGGTACGAGACCGGGCCGGCGCTCGGGTGCACGAACGGCCGCAGCGAGTACGAGGTGCCGGGCTCGTCGGCGAGGTCCTCGAGAATCGGCATCGAGATGTCGAGGACGAGCTCACCGCCGGGCGCGAGGTGCTCTCGAACGCGCGCGAGCCAGCGCTCGACGTCTTGCCGCGTGTAGAGGTGCAGCGCCGTGTTGAACGTGCAGAGCACGAGCGGAAAACGACGCCCGAGGCGCACGGTCCGCATGTCGCCCGCGCGCGCCGTGACGCGCGCACGCAGCTCTCGGGGTAACCGTGCGAGGCGCGCGCGAAGGTCACGGAGCATCGGCCGTGACAGATCGATGCCCGTGACGCGCGTGCCGGTGCGCGCGATCGGGATCGCAATGCGCCCGCTGCCGATGCCGTACTCGAGCACGGCAGAATGCGCCGACGCCACGCGCGTGTAGTACGCGACGTCGTCCTTACGCTTCTGGTAGGTGACCGCGTAGTAGTCGGGATCGTCGAAGTGAGCGCGTGCGCCCGCGTCGAGCTCGCGGTCTTTCACGTCTTTCACGTGCCGCGGCAGCCGCTGGCAAAGGCGCGGCGGTCAGCCGGCGATCAGTAGAGACCGGTGCGGTGCATCTGCTCGATCCACTCCTGCACGACTTCGTTGCTCGTGCGGTCGAAGTGGACCTTGCCCGTGGCGATCTCGCGAAGGGCCGTGACGGCGGCCTTGTTCTTCGAGTGCACGAGGGGGCTCGCGCCCTTCATCAGCTGCCGCGTACGCCGGGCCGCCAGGATGACGAGGGCGAAGCGATTCTCCTCACGCTCCAGACAATCTTCGACGGTGACGCGGGCCATGGCAGATCTCTCGGTTGTCGCAGGGGTCTCGCGCCGCCCACAGGGATGGACGCGCGGGACCGACTGGGAGTCAGGGCCGGGAACCGTAGTCGCACCGCTCTTCGCCCGCAAGCCTTTCGAAAGACGCCGGAATTTCGGGTATTTGGTGGAGCGGCATGGCCATCCTCTACTTCGCGCGCCACGGCGAGACCGACGCCAACGCGCAGCTCGTGTTCCAGGGGCAGTCTGGGAAAGGCTTGAACGGCCGCGGACGCGCGCAGGCGAAGCGTCTCGCCGAGCGCATGCAACGGACGCGGCTCTCGGCGATCGTCGCGAGCGACCTCGAGCGCGCGGTGGAGACGGCCGCCATCGTCGGCGAGGCCTGCGGGCTCGTCCCTTCGCTCGATCCCGACCTCCGCGAGGTGGACGTCGGCCGCTGGACCGGCAAGAGCCACGACGAGATTGCCGCCGCGTACCCGGAAGAGTGGGCGGCGTGGTCGACGGGGCTCGATGTCCGCCGCGGCGGAGGGGAGACGTACGCCGAGCTCGCCGGGCGCGTCGAGCGCGCGGTCCTCCGCATCAAGGCTCTCGAGCTCCGCGACCCCGTGCTGGTCGTTTCGCACGGCGGCGCCATCAAGAGCTACGTCGCGAAGATCTTGGGCGTGGGTCCGGAGGGGCTACGCGCGCTCGCCGGCGTAGGCAACGCGGGTCTCACGATGATCGAGATCGACGCGCGCGACCGCGTACGGCTCCACGCGTGGAACGACACCGCGCATCTCGAAGGGCTGCTCGTCGAAGAGCAGACCGACTGAACGCGGCTCCGGCTCAGCCGCAGACGAGCTTCCGCGCGCCGCTCTCGAACAAGATGTGCGCGCGGCCGGGCTCGACCGAGAGCACCACGCCGGCGCCGAACTTCGGGTGCTCGAGGACGTCACCCGCGGAGACCTTCGCGGTCGCCGAGTACGTCGACCTCTTGCCCTTCGCCTCGGAGACGGCCTTCTTCCACTCGCTCGCAGGGTCGATGGCTGCCGGCGCGGTCGACGTTCGCCCGATCGGCTTGTCGCCGTTCGTGCGGTCGTGCAGCTCGCGGATGACGTCGGTCGCGAGCCGCTGCAGGCGCTTCTTCGAGGCGACCGAGTCCGCGCGCCTCATGCTGGTCACGCGCGCGCGGATCCGCTCGAGGTGCGCGGCGTCTTCTTCGGAGAGCGGATGGAGGTCGTCTTCGGCGACGGCGATGAGGTCGCGAACCTCGGGATTGAGCCGTCCGCCCGCCGCGTCGAGGACTTTGCGGACCTTCGTGAGAAACGTCGACGGCGTCCACGCACCGTCGTCACGCGGCGCAACGACCTCTTCGTACGCGTGGAGGAGGAGGAAGCGCGCATCGTCCGAGTAGCGCTCCGAGAGCACGGCCCACGCGCGATCGACCGGAAGCGCACCCGCGGCGTTGCGCGTCCAGATCGCGTACACGAGCACGCGATCCGACGCTTGCGGCGAGATCTGGACCGCCTCTTTCCGGTTGTCGATGTCCTCGAACACGATACCGCGCATCCTACGCCGGACGCGCGCGCAGGCGGAAGCCCCGCCTCAGCGAAGCGCCGTGCCGAGCGAGGTCATCCAGCTCGCCTTATGGATCGACTGACGCACCTCGGTGCCCTCGAGGATCGCGATGCTCGCGCCGTCCGCACTCGCCGCGGCCCAGCGCGCCTTCCCGGGACGGCCCGGCCAGATGGTCGTGAGCCGCGCGCCGAAGCCTGCGGGGCCCACCGGCGTTGCTTCCGCAGCGTCGCGCGTGAACCGCACCGCCCGCATCACGGGTCCGGCGCTCACGGCGGAGACGACGAGCTCGTCCACGCCGTCGCCCTCGAGGTCGCCGGCGGTCATCTCTGCGCCGAAGCGCGTGTCGCCGGCGAGGCCGCGCACGCAGGGACCTTCGACCATGAAGCTCTCGCGGCTGCCGAACCACACGCACACGGCCGACGAGCCGTTCGAAACCAACGTGACGGCGACGTCGCTGAGACCGTCGCCGTCGAAATCGCCGGACGCGAACGCCGAGGCGCTCGCGTCGTCCGCCTCGAGGTTCGTCGCGCGCGTCGCCTTCAGCCCGCGGCCGTCGTTCACGCGCATGTCGGCGCTGCCGCGCGCCGCGAACGCCGGACCTTTGTGGAACGAAGGGAGGTCCGTCCCGGGATCCGGCTGCGCGCCAGCGCCGCGCGCGAGCCCTCCGCCGAACGGCGCCCACTTCTTCGGATCGTGCGTGCGACGCGCGCCCGCGCCCGCGAGGATGCTCGACGACGCGATGACGACGTCGCCGAGACCGTCCGCATCCGCATCGAACGCCGCGATGATTGCGCGGCTGTGATTGCCGGGCGGAGAAGGGTCGAGCGGGAGGACGGCGCTCGGGCCGCTTCGCGTGCCGAACGTCACGTAGCCGAGGTCGTCACCGCCCGCGACGATGTCGCCGAAGCCGTCGCCGTTGATGTCACCGGCTTCGCGGAGCACGGGCCGCACCCCGGGATAGAACGCGCCGAAGTTCATGAAGGGGAGGACGTTCGAGCGGTCCATGTCGAAGCCCTTCTCCGAGCCGTATTCGACGTGCGTGACGTAGAGCGGACCGGCCTCGGTGGGGAACGCATCGGCGCCGGCGTGGACGACGTCGGTGAAGCCGTCGCCGTCGACGTCGATGCCGCCGCCGAGGCTCTGGCCGTCGACCTGCGGGTCGCCGTCGAAGACGCCGAACGGCTTCGCGCCCGCGCCGTCGTCCTGGGACCCGTCGGGCGTGCCCGGATACGCGACGATCAGCGGCCAGTCGGCAGGATCCCCGGGCCTCGCCTTGTCGTCGTGCTCGACGAGCCCGGCGAGGAGATCCGGCAGGCCGTCGCCGTTGAAGTCGACGATTGCTCCCGCCGGTGCGTCCGACGAGCCGTGGGCGGCAGGGCCTCGAACGAGCACCTCCCACACGACGCTCGGCTTCGTCCCGTGCTTGTCTGCGGTGCGCCCGACGAGCCGCCAGAACCAGATGCCGGGCTCGAGGTCCTCGGGAACGACGAGCTCGCGGCCACTCGCCGGAAACCGGCGGACGTCGCCGTCGAACGCGCGCGTTCGCGCGAGCTCGACGACCGCACCCGTCGCATCACCCGCGAGCTCCCACTTGAAGCGCGGACGGCTCGTCGCGACCATCGAAACCGAGACGGGAGACACAGGACGGGGCGCGGCGATCGCGTCGTCGACCTTCGAGCCGCCGGTGAGCCCGTCGTACGAGCTCGGGGCAGCGCACGCGACGTGCGCGAGGGCGAGGACGACGAACGCCGCGCGAATCTTCACTTCAGCCTCGCGCGGATCAGCTGGAAGTAGCGATGGGCGACGCCGCTCGCGCGGGCGGCCTTGGTGACGCTGCCGCCGTGCCGCGCGAGGACGCGCTCGACGTACCGACGCTCGAACTCCTTCACGACGCGCTCGCGTGCGCTCGGGAACGGGAGATCGTCTTCGATGACGGCAGAGAGGAAATCGAGGCCGGAGTCCTTCGCCTCTTCCGAGCGATAGGCCTGACCGAGCTCGCCGAGCGCGCTGCGAGCGACCACCGCGCTCTTCAGCTCGCGCACATTCCCCGGCCACGGGTAGTGCTCGAAGCGCGGGAGGAAGTCCTCGGGGAGCGCCTGCTCGGCCTCGTTCGTCGCGAGCTCCTTCCAGAACTGGCGCGCGAGGAGCGCGACGTCGCCCTCGCGCTCGCGAAGCGGCGGCAGCTCGACGCGACCGGCGGCGAGCGCGAAGAACAGCTCCTCGGCGAAGCGGCCACTCGCGACGTCGCGATCGAGATCGCGACGGGTACCGGCGATGATGCGAACGTCGTGACCGCCTGCGCCCGCGATGACGTCGTGAAGCCGGGTCTGGATGTCACGCGGAAGGTTGCCGACCTCGTTGATGAAGAGGACGCCGCCGCGCGCTTGCTCGAGCAGACCGGGCTCCTCCTGCTCCGGCGCGCCGAAGAGGCGCGCCGCGAGCTCCTGCGTGGGCAGGGCGCTCGCGTCGAGCGTGACGAACGGCGCGTCTTTACGGCGACCCGCGAGATGGAGCTCCTCGGCGACGAGCTCCTTGCCCGTTCCGGCTTCGCCCTCGAGGAGGACCGGCGTGTCGCTCGCCGCCAGGCTCGCGAGCACGGGGAAGAGCTTCCGCATCGCGGGGCTCTCGCCGAGCACGCGTCCGAACGAAGACGACTGCGCGAGCTCGACGAAGCGCGGAGCCTCACGACGCACCTGCATGACCGTGCGACCGACGCGTATCGCTTCGCCGCCGACGAGGCTCGCTTCCTTGATGAGGACGCCGTTCACCGTCGTGCCGTTCGTCGAGCCGAGGTCGATGAGCTGGAGGTGGCTCGCGGTGACGGCGAGCGACGCGTGACGGCGCGAGACCTCGGGATCGGTCAGCCGTAGCGAGCAGACCGGGCTCTGTCCGAGCAGCGCGCGCGGGCCGCTCGCGTCCAGCGTGACGACCATGCCGGTGTCGGGGCCCTCGACGACGGCGAGGACGAACGTCGTCGCCGCCGCGCTGGCGGGCTTCGGTCGCGTGAAGCGTTCGCGACGAACGGTAGCCATGTCACCGGGCCTCGAGATCGTGTGCGAGCGGTCCATGATGTCCTTGTCTATGAGCGACTCCGCAGACGCGCGGAGCTCAGTGGCGGGGGTCGAAGAGCCAAGTCGCGGCAGCGAGGGCGAGCGCGCCCACGCCGACGCCGAGTGCCACGTTCGCGACGACGAGCTTGTCGCCGAGCGCGTCACGCGCGGATTGATCACACGCCGGCGCGCACGTTCGGCGCATCTCGTCGGCCTCGGAGTCGGCGTTCAGGCGCACGTAGAACGAGCCGCCGAGCGCGAGGAGCCCCGTCGTTCCGAGGATGACCGGCAGGTAGGGGAAGCGGCCCGATTCGGCTTTCACGACCGGCCTCGCGGGAGGCGCGGTCGCGAACGACGCGGCGACCGGGCGGTTCTTCTCGCCCTCGCGCGCGACGATCTTGATCTCGGTCGCGCCGCCGCCCGGTCGCTCGAAGCGAACGACGTGGGTGCCGGGATCGAGCGCAACGGCGCGGCCGTCGAGCGCGCCGGACACCGCCTCGCCATCGAGGAGGACGCGCGCGTCGGTCACGTCGTGGCCGTCGACGCGTGCCGAGAACACGACGCTCGGAAGGGTCGCATCGAGCTCGACGATCGACTTCATGCAGTCGTCGCGAACGAGCTCCGGGCACTCGGCCGCGGAGCACGCGAGGAAGCTCGCCCGTGCGTCGCGGAGCTTGCGTGCAGACTGCAATGACTGCGCGCGGTCGAGGTGCGCGACGCACGCCGCCTTCGACGTCACCTTCGCGTCTTCGTCTGCCGCCGCGCGGCCCGGCGCAAAGGCGACGAGCGCGAGCGATGCCACGGCGGCGAGCGCGAAGCGCGCCATCAGAGACACTCGACCTTGTAGTGGCGATGCCCTTCCGCATCGACGACGTACGGGAGCTTGCACGAGCCGGACTTCGCGTCGGGTTTCGCGTCCGCCGCCGGAGGTGCAGGCGTGGTCGTCGTCGTGACGGGCTCGCCGCCCGCCTTCGCCGGTGCAGCGGCCGCGGCGCCGCGCTTTCCGTGCGGGCGAGCGGCGCGTGCAGGCGCGGGACGCGCGGAGGTCGTGGTCGCGGCAGGCTCCGCGACCGCCGGCGGGGCGGCCGTCGTCACCGGCGCGGAGACCGGCGCCGATGCCACCGGGGCTTCGGCCGCGGCCGCGTGGTGAGCGGGCGCGGCATGGGCGGTCTCGGCGCGCATCGCACGGCCGACGACGACGCCGCCGAGCACGAACGAAGCAATGCCGACGAGCATCGCGAGGCGCGACGTCTTCCGGCTGGGGGCCGTCTCTCGCACCGAGACGTCGGTCTCGACGGGCACGATGCTCGTGCGAGAGACGCGCGAGACGACGGTGTGCCGCTCGAGCACCTTGACGATCGAGTCTGCGCGCGCCGCGTCGTCGGTGAGGTCCGACGTCGGGCCGAGCGCCGTCGAAGGGATGGCGCGCGCGCTCGCGAAGCGCCGCATCCACGCCGAGATCTCCGTGCGCGGAGGGAGCGTCGCGATGCGTGAGAGTGCCTCGGCCATTTCGAGCGCCGTCGCGAAGCGGCCGTCTGCGTCCTTCGAGAGCGCACGCAGCACGAGGGCGTCGAGCTCGGTGGACACGCCCGGCGCGTGCGTGCTGGGCGGAACCGCCGCGCCCTCGTCGATGCGGCGGACGAGGATCTCTTCGCTCGGACCGTCGAAGAGGCGCTGCCCGGTGAGCGCCTCCCAGAGAAGGACGCCGGCGGCGTAGACGTCGACGCGACGGTCGACGCCCTCGCCGAACAGCTGCTCCGGCGGCATGTACGGGATCTTCCCCTTCACTTCGCCTTCGTTCGAGCAGTGCACGCGGCTGCGGGCCTTGGCGACGCCGAAGTCGAGGACGCGCGCGAGACCGTCGAGGCCGACGATGACGTTCTGAGGAGAGACGTCGCGGTGGATGATCGCGAGCGGCTGGCCGTCGTCGTCCTTCGCTTCGTGCGCCTCGTGGAGGCCGAGAAGGAGGTCGTGGATGATCGCGCAGGCGATGCCGACCGGGATGCGGTCGTTCTTCTCGCGCACGAGGCGGAGCAGGCCGGCGAGCGACTCGCCGTCCACGTACTCCATGACGATGAGGAGGTGACGGCCCTCGGAGACGATGTCGAGCGTCGGAACGATGTTCGGGTGGCGCAGGCGGGCCGTGAGGCGCGCCTCGTCGACGAACATCGACGCGAAGGAGGGATCCTTCGCGTACTGCGGGTGCATGCACTTGATCGCGACGAGCCGCGCGAAGCCCATCGGCCGGCGCATGCGTCCGAGATAGACCGTCGCCATGCCGCCGGTCGCGAGCTCGCCGAGCACCTCGTAGCGCTCGCCGTCGCGGACGACGCGCAAGCTGGCGTCGTCTCCGCGGGACGAGGTCCCGTGAGCGTCGCGGTGCATAGCGATCGAGAGGCTGGCCACCATCCGATTCCCTTCCCGGCGGAGGTTCAGCAAAGTCGGTGCCGCGGAGAGGAAAGCCCTGTTGTCTCGGGAGCATCGCTATTTTCCAGATCGCGTTGGCCTTCCTCCGCCACTTGCCTACGTTGTGCGACGAAAGGGCGCCGGATCCGAGCACCGGATCGCGTTTTCCAGGGGGGTTCTCGCCCCTGGCTCGATCCAGATCATCCGGGCAGCGCCGTATCCGGCGTGCCGCGAAACGCCGAAAAGGGCGGGGGTGATCCGGCTGCGCGCGGAGCGTGGTCCGGCGACTGCACTGGCGAAGGCTCCGAAGCGCCCGCGCCGACCACGGCGCCGGGCCTCCTGGAGGTTTACCGATGGTGCTCGTCTCGAAGCGGCTCGGCCTGGCTCTTCTCCTCGCGTGCGTCGCGTCGGTCGCGACGGCGTGCGCCGCGCCGACCATCCCCGGCGCCAACGAATCGAGCGACGTCGAGGAAGACGAAGACGAGGTCGTCCCGAGCAAGAAGACGAAGCCGAAGTCGGAAGACAAGCCGGCGGAGGACACGGACGGCACGGGCAGCGGGGCCGGCACGGGCACGGGCACGGGCACGACGCCGAAGGATTGCTCCGCCGAGGCGAGCGCCGATGCGTGCTTCACGTGCTGCGATCCGAGCAACGCGATCGAGCCCGCGTTCGAGGCTTTCGGCAACTGCGTCTGCGCGACGCCGGGCACCTGCTCCGCGCAGTGCGGAACGAGCTACTGCAACGGGCAGGAGCCGACCGCCGAGTGCAAGCAGTGCCTCGACGGAGCCACGCAGTGCAACGAGCTCGGAGAGACGACGTGCGGCGCGAGCTGCAAGGCGGCGATGACGTGCGTGACGACGAGCAAGTGCGCGGAGAAGGGTTGACCGCTCACGCCTTGCGGGCCGGCGCGTTCGAAACGCGAAGGGCGCCGGGACGAGCTCGTCCGGCGCCCTTGTCTCTCCTTCCGCTCGCGCGCTTCTCCGCGCGAGCGCGGTCTCAGCCGTAGCGGTGCGCGACGGCGCCGTGGTCGCGGCGATAGTTGTCCGCGGCGTGGTAATTCGTCACGAACCAGACGAGGAACAGCCCGACGCCCGACACGATGAAGAAGTTTCGCGCCGCATCGTGGTTGTTGAAGTGGAAGATGAACGGCGAGAGCACGAGCAGGCCGGCGACCGTCGCTTCCACGGCGGCGTGCACCGTGAACGGGATCACGTGCTTCACACCGAGCGGATACGCCGTCAGCAGGCTCAGACCGAGCTGCGCGACTGCAACGACGTAGCAGAGCACCTGCGCGACGCCGCCGAACCCGAACAGCGTCGGGGCGAGCGCGAGCAGGAGCACGGCTGCGTAGTCGAGATAACCGTGGATACGTGGACTCAGGATTCGCATTGCCGAAGGCCTCCTGGGTAGGTCGCAGGTGCAGCGCGCATGCCTGCTCATGGCTGCGCTTTCGCCCTCGGTCGCGCTCGTCGCCTACCGCGTGCAGACTGCACGTTTCCGGATGGACTCGGAATCGAGCACGGAAGAAGACTTCGCGACGGAGCGGCCGACGGAGGCGCGTGACCTCGTCGCGTCGGCGACCGCCATCGTCGTGGGCCTCGCGCTCACGAAGTCGTGAACGCGCGCGTCACTTCGGCGCCGAAGGTCCGCGCGGTCGAGGGTCGCCGACCCAGAAGCGCGGGCCGGGCCCATTCGCGCCGGCGCGGTCGCCCGGATTGGCGAACGGGCATTTCTCGAGCGAGAGGCACCCGCAGCCGATGCACTGCGTGAGCCCGTCACGCAGCCGCGTCAGCTCCGCCATCCGCTCGGCGATGCGCGCGTCCCATCGCTTCGCGATGCGGGCCCAGTCACGTTGGCTCGGCGCTTCTTTCGTGGGGAGGCGCGCGAGCTCATCGCCGATTTCGTCGAGCGACAGGCCGATGCGCTGCGCGAACACGATGAACGCGAGGCGCCGCAGCACGTCGCGCGAGTAGCGGCGATGTCCGGAGCCGGCGCGCAGCGAAGCGACGAGGCCACGCTCCTCGTAGAAACGGAGCGCCGAGGCGGCAACGCCGCTGCGCCGCACGACCTCTCCGATGGTGAGAACGCGCTGGAACGGCATGGTGCGAAGAGAGCACGACACCCCGCTTGACCTCAAGCTCACTTGAGCTTCTAGCCTCGCTCACGCACCACCCAGGAGCGAGAAGAAACATGACCACCGCCGCCCCCGAAGATCCCTACGTCGCGCAGCACGCAATGCTCGTATCCGTTCATCACGCGCTCGTCGGTTCGCTCCACGCCGTCGTGTCCGCGGCCTCCTCGTCCGCGGTCGACGTGGCCGTCTCGCAGGCGCTCGCGACGGCGAGCTTCTTGCGCGGCCATCACGACGCCGAGAGCGAGCTCCTATTTCCTCAGCTGCGGCGCCTCGGCCGCCTCCGCTCGACGGATGCCGCGGTGCTCGACGCATGCGACCGCGAGCACCACGAGATTCATGCGCTCTGCGAGCGGCTCCACGGGTTCGCGAGCGACTCGCACCCTCGTAGTCCCGACATCGAGCGCGTCGCGCGTGAGATCCTCGCGCTGTTCGTCCCGCACTTGCAGCGCGAGGAATCGGCGCTCGCACCGGAGCAGCTGCGCGCGATGGTCACGCCGGACGCTCTCGCCGAAATCCAGCGCTTGGGCGAGGAGCGACGACGCGCATACCGGCCGGCATAGCCGCGAGCGTCACTTCGGCGTTTCGAACGTGACCATCACCGGGCGATGGTCCGACGCTTTCGTCCCCGGCACCCACGAGAACTTCGTCGGGCCGAAGCCCTTGTCCTTGTAGACGAAGTCGATGCGGCGCGTCGGGAACGACGCAGGCGTCGTCCAGCCAGCGAGCGGGTTCGTCGTCTTCTCGTAGTGCGCGTCGACGAAGCCCGCGCCGGTGAACGCCTTGCCGATCGCGTTGTCGCGCGTCTCGTTCATGTCGCCGACGATGACGGTCGGGCGACGCGCGGTCCCGAGCGCCGCGAGCACGCGCTGCGCGTTGCCTCCACGCTCTTCACCATGGAGGCTCGCGTGCATGGTGACGAAGGTGATCTCTTTGCCGTAGGCGGTGACGTCCGCGGCAACGGCGATGCGCGGCTCGTACCCGTTCCCTCGCTGCGTGTGCGCATCCATCCGAATGACGCGCGTGTTCGTGAGCGGGAAGCGCGAGAGGATGGCGAGCCCGTACTGGCCGCCGTCGAACGCGAAGTTCGCGCCGAAGTACCGGTGAGGCAGCTTCGCGAGCTTGGAGAGCTCCTCGGTCTGCCGGACCTTGCCGCTGCGGTTCGTGAGCTCGTCCACCTCTTGGAGGCCGACGATGTCGGGCTTCTCGGTCGTGACCGCTTGCGCGACTGCAGCGAGGCTCGATTCGAGGCCGACCTTGATGTTGTACGACATCACGCGAAGCGTTCCGCCGCTCACGGACGGCTCGCCTCCGTCGTCGTCGGGAGGAGGCGCCGGCGTGCCGGAGGGGTCCTCCTCCCCGGGAGTCGCCGGAATCCCGGGCGTCCCGGGCGTCGTCGTGCCGCCGCCCGTGCTCGTCTCCCCGCCGGGCGCGCCGGCCGGGTCGTCCACTGCGGTGTCCGTCGCGCCGGAGCAGCCGAACGCACCGAGCATCGTCGCGAGAAGGAGGAGAGCGCCCGTCCGCATGCGGCGAGCTGCAGCAAGGCCGAGGCCACCTGCCATGTGCGCGAAATTCCGGGCGAGAGCCGCGCCTCAGCGCGCGTCCGCGCATGGACCGCTCGCGATCCGATCCACCGCACGCGCGGGCGCGATTGCGCATCGCTCTGCTCAACGCGCCGCGCGCTCGATCCACGCGTCAGCTCGCGAGCAGCAGCGCGAGGAGCACGGCTCGAACCGCCGCGGGGCGCGCCGCCCAGTTCTCGGGCAGCCGCACCACGGCGTCCGCGGCCCCGCAGCGCCAGCCGCGGTACGCGCGCGAGCCCGCGACGTGTTGGAGGTCGTAACCGCACGCGCCGAAGAATCCGGAGAGGCGCTCGTCGGAGAGCTCGAGGCGCCCGAGCCGCCCCGCGACGAGGCCACGTACGCCGAGCCCCGCCTCGCTTTCGGTGATGTGAAGGTCGACGGGCTGCGTGTCGACGGCGCCGCGCACGCGGTCTCCCTCGACGCGTACGTCGATCACGCGGCCGAGCCAGCGGCCGCGGTAACCGTCGTCGAAGCGGTTGATCTCGATGTCGGGACCGAACATCCGCGCCTCGTCGACGCGAACGCTGCGTGCGATGCCTGCCGACGTGAGGACGAGATCGTGCGGGGAGCCCGACGTCGCGCAGGCGCCGAGCGTGACGAACGACGCGAGAAGGGCGCAGCCGATCGAGCGCGCGAGCCGCATCGCGATGCGGTCAGCAGCCGTCCGCGGCGTTCGCACAACGCGGAGGCCCGCCGCCCTTGCAGCAGATCTGGCCCGTCGCGCACGTCTTCGCTCCGCATGCAGAGCCCGACGGAGGCGGCGCGGCCCTGTCGTCATCGTCGTCGTCTTCGTCGCCGGGTCGGGACGGCGGTTCCGTGGGCGCCGCCGTCGTCCGCGCCGCATCGCTCGCGTCGTTCGCTTCGGTCCACGAAGCACCCGCCTCGGCCGCCTTTGCTTCGTCGCCGCCCGCCGGTTCTGCGCTCGTCGGCATCGTCTCCGTGCGCGTCTGACGGATGACGTCGAGCTCAGGCGTGCCGATGCAGGCGACCACGGACGCAGCGGCGGCCAGCACGCCGAGGAGGCTCCGCACGGTCTTCACGGCCCGGGCGCATCCACGCGCCGTGCCACGCGTGGACCCCGTCATTTGTCGTGGTTTCTCCCTCCATTCACGGCACGGGACCGCGGCGGAAGCTGCGCGTGTGGCAAATGGGAACAAGCCCGAGAGCGGTCATGCCGCGCGGCTCGTCGGCGCGAGGTCGTCGACGAGCGACGTCGCCGCGGCCCACGCCTCGAGCGCGCGTTCGAGCGTCGGCATGAGGGCTCCGCGCTCACTGGCGAGCGCCGAGAAGCGCGGCCTCAGCGGCGAGATGCCGAGATCGCGCGCGCTCCGCGGAACGACGCTCTTCGCGCTCACCCCTGCCGCCTCTGCCGCGGCACGGACGAAATCCGCCGGCGTGCACGCGCCGACGTTCGCGAGGTGCCAGATCCCGCTCGCGCCGTCGACGAGGAGGGTGACGATGTTGCTCGCCACGTCCGGCACGAACGAAGGCGAGACGACGAGGTCGTCCGCGACCTCGACGTCCTCGCCCGCGGCGAGCGACGTGATCGCCCGCGCCAACCAGTCATGGCCCGTGCCGAAGAACGTGCTCGGCCGAACGACGAGGCCGCGCGGCAGATGCTCGAGAACGTAGCGCTCGGCGCGGTGCTTGGTCGCTGCGTAGACGCCGCGAGGCCTGGCGCCGTCACTCTCGACGTACGGCGAGGCTTTGCCGCCGTCGAACACGAGATCCGTCGAGAGCGTCACGAGGGGCAAGTCCCGCTCGGCGCACGCGTTGGCGAGGTGAACGGCCCCGAGCTCGTTGTCGCGTGTCGCGCCCCGCGGGTCACGATCCGCGCCGTCCACGGACGCATAGCCACCCGCGTGCACGATGGCCCACGGCTCGTGCGCCGCAATCGCGGCCGCGACGGCCGCGGGATCGGCCGCATCGCACTCCGCTCGCGTGAGCGGTACCGCGCGCAATCCGCGCTTGGCGCAGGTCTCGACGAGCGCCGCGCCGAGCCTTCCAGCGGCACCGACGACGAGGATCGGCTGCACGACGGGCGAGGGCTTCCGCGTCGGCGCGCACGCGCTCCGGCCGTGAACATGCGCGAGGAGCCGATCCGGCAGGTGCCAGGAGCCGACGTCCGCGAGGACCGGATGGTCCGAGCGGCCGGTGCTCGCGAGCTCGGAGCCGACGCTCACGAGCGCCGTCTCGCGCACGATGCCTCCGCGCGTATCGAACACTCCAGGCTCGAAGTGGCCGCGCTCGAGGCGAAGAAGGCTGTCCCAGTCCTCCGACCCGAAGACCGACCAAAGCGTGATCCCGCGCACGTCCGCACCGGCGTCGCGCGCCTGCTGAGCGGCCTCCCAGGCCTCGACCGCCCAGCGAACCTGCGCCTCCGGAGTGGAGCCGAGGTGGACCTCCGTGATCGCGAGCGGCAGGTGATAGCGATCCCAGTACCGCTCCAGCATCCGGCGGTGGCCCGTGATGCCCTCACGGCGGACGACGAGCGCGTGAATGTCCGCGTGTCCGCTGCCGCCGTCGATCGCGTCGTCGGCGTGGAACTCCTCGTCGTAGAGGTGCTTCCGCTCGTCGAGCCAGCGGTCGCTCGTGAGGTAGTAGTTGAGGCCGATCACGTCTGGCGGACACGGGCGCTCGCAGAAGCTGGCGAGCTCTTCCTCCCCGATGCCCCAGCCGACGATGCGCGCGTAGAGCGGATGCTCGGGACCGACGCGCCCGGTGAGGAGATCGAAGCCAAAGAGCTGCCGCGCGTTCTGGTACGCCGCCTCGGCGGCGAGCGCCGGCGTGGAGAACACCATCCCGCCGTCCTCGGTCTGCACGAGCTGAGCGTCGGGCGTGACGGTCCGAATCGCCTCCATCGAGGACCGCACCGCCTCCGCTTCCACGAGCGCAGCGCGATAGAACGCCTCGTGGCTCTTTCGGTGCGGGTGCCAGAATCCGTACAACCCGCTGAAGCGCGCCGTGGTGATGAGCTCGTTGATCGGCGTGAAGTGCTTCACCCACGGGTAACGCTCCGCGACCGCATGGGCGAATTCGGCGAGCCGCTTCGGAAAGTCGCGGTCGGTGAGCGTCGTGTCCCGCGGACCACTGCCGTGGTGCACGAGCCCGACGATCGGGTCGACGCCGAGCTCGCGCAGTCGCCCGAGCCGCTCGTCGGCCCACGACCAGTCCGCGGACGCGAGGCCGCGCGGCGCGGTGCGCTCCCAGAGCACCGGATAGCGAAGCTTCGACACGCCCATCTTCGCGAGACGGTCGAGGTCGTCCACACGGTCCTCGTGGCCCGTTCGCTTGGTCTGATCGACGAAGCGTTCGCCGATCTTCAACACCGTGCACTCTACACCGGCCCAGAGCTCGAGACTCATGTGCTGCTCTCCGCCCCCCGCAGTTGTTTTCCGATTGCGACCTACCCAGTGCAGCGCACGTGCCGCACGGCGCAGACACCGCGAAAAACGCGCGGACTCCGCGATGGCCGGTATCCCGGTGCGCACACCTCGAGCGCAGGCCCGCGGAGGCACGACGCGAACGCGGCACCTTGTCGGTCTCACGTGAATTCGAAGGCGTGAGCCGTCGTTCACACGCACGCGCGAACGTCGTGTTCCTCGCACGCGTCGAGGCATGGGCAGGCTCGTGCAAGGCACCACGCATGGCGCTCTCCACGCGAAGCTCGCGAGGGCTCGACCTCGTCAACGTCTTCATGGCCGACGTCAAAGACGGTGTCGGCGTGTACCTGAGCGTCTACCTGCTCGCGGTTCACCACTGGTCGCCCTCGCGGATCGGTATCGTGGTCGCGCTGCCGTGGCTCGTTTCGATCCTCGCGCAGTCCCCCGTAGGCGCGCTGATCGACCGCACCACGAAGAAGCGCCTCCTTCTCGTCGTCGCCTCCGTCATCGTTGCCGCTTCGTGCATCGTGGTCGTCGTGCTGCCGCGCTTCGTTCCGATCGCCGTATCGCAGGTAGCGCTCGGGCTCGTGCAGACGATCTTCCCGCCGTGCGTCGCTGCCATCAGCCTCGGCATGGTCGGACATGCGCGCATCGGTCGACGCATCGGTCGCAACGAGTCGTTCAACCACGGCGGCAACATGCTCGCCGCGGTCGTCGCCATCGTGATTGGCCGCTACGTCTCGTATGAGGGAATCTTCTACTTCTCCATGTTCCAATGCGTCGCGATCATCGCGGCGACGCTGCTGATCCGCGAGGCAGACATCGATCACGACCTCGCGCGTGCGGCGGCAGAGAAGGCCGAGCCGTGTGGCTCGTCGTGGCGGGGCATCCGGACGTTGTTCCGCGACCGGCGAATCGTCGCCTTCACCGCCGCGATTGCGCTCTGGAACGTCGCGAATGGCGCGATGCTTCCGCTGCTCGGTCAGAAGCTCGGCCGCGACGACGTCGCGAAGTCGGCCATGTACCTTTCCATCTGCATCGTGATCGCGCAAACCGTGATGATCGCGGTGGCGCCGCTCGCCGCCAGGCTCGTCGAGGCGGGTCGCAAACGAATCTTCCTGATCGCGTTCCTGCTCGTTCCGCTACGCGCGCTCGTCTTCGCGTTCGTCGACGATCGGACGACGCTCATGGCGCTCCAGCTCGTCGATGGTGTCGGCGCCGGGATCTATGGCGTCCTCAGCATCCTCGTCATGGCCGATCTCGGGAAGGGGACGGGCCACTTCAATCTCCTGCAGGGAACGACCTACGCGGCAGTCGGGCTCGGCATGACGACGAGCAGCGTGCTGAGCGGCTTCGTCGTCGCCGCGTATGGCTATCCGGCCGCATTCTGTGTCCTCGCGGCGCTCGGTGCGGCAGCCTCGACGTTCTTCGTCGTCTTCGTGCCCGAGACGGCAGGCGCGCGCACGTCGCGTGGTACGCATGCGGGACCCGATGACGACGTACAGGAACCCGGTGCACCCGGAGAGCTTCGCGGACCCGTTCGTCTGGCGCGTGGGTGACGCCTACTACGCCGTCGGCACTGGTCCCGCCGAAGCAGAGGGCCACGCCCGCGAGGCCGTGTTCCCGCTCCTCACCTCACGCGATCTGGTTCGATGGCGCGCGCTCGGCGAAGCGCTCGTCCGTCCGGATGCCGCGCTCGGCGATACGTTCTGGGCACCCGAGGCTGCGTCGAAGTACGGCGTGCACTATCTCTACTACTCCGTCGGCCGTGGTGACCGCGGCCATCAGCTGCGCGTCGCATCGGCCGAACGCCCGGAGGGACCGTACCGCGACGTCGTAGCGCTGACCGACCTCGCGGAATGCGGCTTCGCGATCGATGCGCACGTGTTCTCCGATCGCGACGGCCGCGACTACCTCTTTTACGCACGCGACTTCCTCGATGTCGACGCAGCGACGGGCGTGCGCGCAGGGACCGCGCTCGTCGTCCAGGAGCTCGCCGACATGACACGGCTCGTCGGCGAGCCCACCGTCGTCGCGCGTGCGCGTCACGACTGGCAGCGTTTCGCGTCCGACCGCCCGATGTACGGAGGCACGTACGACTGGCACACGCTCGAGGGCCCCAGCGTCGTCGAGCGCGACGGCGTCTACTACTGCATGTACAGCGGCGGGTGCTGGCACACGCCGCGTTACGGTGTCGACTACGCGACCGCGACGAGCGTGCTCGGTCCTTGGACGGACGAGAGCACGGCGGACGGGCCCCGGCTTCTCCGCGGGGTGCCGGATCGCGTCGTCGGTCCCGGGCACCACTCCGTCGTGGCAGGGCCGAGCGGCTCGCAGCTCTACGTCGTCTACCACGCGTGGGACGTGGCCATGACCGCCCGCCGAATGTGCATCGACCCGCTCGACTTCACCCCCGCGGGACCACGTTGCGACGGTCCGAGCTGGACGACGCGCCACTTGCGGTGAGGCCGCGGCGCTCAGCGCGCGCGTTCGGCGACGGAGGCAATCGCTTCGCGCACCGCGTCGGGCTCCACCGGCTTCGTGAGGTGTGCGTCGAATCCCGCTTCGCGCGATTGGCGGCGGTCGTCGTCTTGCCCCCAACCTGTCACAGCGACGAGCAAGATGTCCGCGAGCCGCGCATCGGCGCGGAGCCTGCGCGCGAGCTCGAAGCCATCCATCCCGGGCATGCCGATGTCGAGGAACGCGATCTCGGGCGCGAACGTACGGATCACCTCGAGAGCGGCGGGACCGCTCGCGGCCGTGCGCACGTCGTGCCCTTCGATGTCGAGGAGCATCGACAACATCTCGGCCGCGTCTTCGTTGTCGTCGACGACGAGGACACGACGCGCCGTGCGCGCCGACGCGGGCGCTCTCACGGCGGGCGCCGGCGCCTCGCGCGCCACGATGCAGCCCGGCAGGTGAACGAAGAGCGTGGTGCCCCGGTCGAGGCCTTCGCTCTCGGCCCATACGCGTCCGCCGTGGAGCTCGACGAGACGGCGCACGAGCGTGAGGCCGATCCCGAGCCCCCCTTCGCCGCGCGCCGTGGAACGCTGCACCTGCGTGAACATCTCGAAGACCTCGCCGAGCATCTCACGCGGGATGCCCACGCCCGTGTCCTGCACGCGAACCAGGAGATCGTTGCCTTCGCGGTGCACGACGAGGTCGACGCGACCGCCGCGAGGCGTGTACTTCGCCGCGTTGTTCAGCAGGTTGCTGAGAACCTGCGCGATGCGCGTTCGATCGCCTCGGAACACGATCGGTTGCTCGGGCAGCGCGGCCGCGAACTTGACGCCGGCGCCGTCGAGGGCCGGGCCGCTCACCTCGACGGCATTCGCGACGACGGACCCGAGCTCGAGGTCTTCGAGGTGCAGCTCGATTCGACCGCGAGTGACACGCGAGACGTCGAGAAGGTCGTCGACGAGCCGGACCATGTGCGCGAGCTGCCGCTCCATGACCGAGTACGTGGTCTCGACGACGTCGGAGGCGGGCGCGCTGCGGAGGACGCCCAGGCCGGTACGCAACGGCGCGAGCGGGTTGCGCAGCTCGTGGGCGAGCGTCGCGAGGAACTCGTCTTTCCTGCGGTCCTCCTCACGCAGCCGCTCGTACAGCCGCGCGTTGTCGACCGCGGCTGCCGCGCGACGGGCGAGCTCCTGCGCCAGCGAGACGTCGCGCTCGCCGTACGTGCGACCGCTCTCGGCGTAGACCAGCGTGAGCACGCCGATTGCGCGACCGCGCGAGACGAGCGGAACGCACACGTACGAGCGCAGGTGCAGCTCACGAATCATCGCGAGGTGCTCCGCGTCGTGAGCGACGGCCGCGAGGACGTCTTCAGCGATTTCGTTCGCCCATTCGGGCTTGCCCGTCTCGAGCACACGATACGCGCCGTAAGCGTCGGATCGACGCGGCGGGTACTTCGCAAAGAGCTCGGTCCCGAGCGCGACGCGCGCGGGATCGGCGTGGAACACGGCGGCTCGCTCGAGCGCGCCGCTCTCGGCGACGAGATCGACGGCGCACCAGTCGGCAAGACTCGGAACGACCACTCGGGCGAGGTTCTTCAGCGTCAGCCCGGCGTCGAGTGACGCGCCGAGCGTCTCACCGGCGTCCGCGAGCAAGCGCGTGGCCTCCTCCGCCAACTTGCGGTCGGTGATGTCGACGGTGACGCCGATGATGCTCGCCGGCGTTCCGTCCTCGGCGCGGCGAAGCCGGCCGCGGCTCGTCACCCACCGGACGCCGCCGTTTTCCCGCACGATGCGGTACTCGGATTCGTACGGCGCGCCCCCCTCGATCGTCGAGATCGCAACGGCACGCAGTAGCGCTACGTCGTCCGGATGAACGACCGCGAGGAAGTCGTCGACGTGCCCGACGTCGATGCCCCAGAACTCGCGCGCATTCTCCGAGCAGCGCACGCGGTTCTCCGTGAGCTCCCAGTCCCACACGTTCATGTGTGCGCCGTGGAGCGCGACGCGTAGCCGTTCCTCGCTCGCGCGGAGCTGCTCGGCGCCGCGGACCTCGGCGGTCACGTCTTCGTGGATGAGGACGACCTCCTCCACGGTGCCGGCGGGATCCTTGATCGGGTACGCGAAAGCGCGCACCCAGCGAACCGCATCGTCGAGCGTGCTCCCGATGGGCACGCTCTTCGATGCGTCGTAGGCGATCGCCGGCAGCTCGACGGCCTCGCCGTTGAAGGCGCGCTCGAGGTACGGCGCGATACCGCGTTCGACGAGCTGCGGATCCTGCCGGATGTTGTAGTCGGCGAGGACTTCGACCGTGAGACCCCAGAGCTCCTCGAAGGCTTTGTTGACGCCGACCGTGCGGCCGCTCGGATCGAGGATCTGCGTGGAGAGGAGCGACTGCTCCATCATCGCGCGGAAGCGACTCTCCGAGCGGCGGAGCGCAGCTTCCGCGCGCGCGCGCTCGGCGATCTCTCGCTGGGCGGACCGATAGAGGCGCGCATTGTCCACCGCGACGGCGGCGCGGCGCGCGAGGTCGGTGGCGAGAGCGACATCGTCCTCTCCATAGCGCCGGTCGGACTCGGTGATGCCGAGGCTGATGACGCCGACGGTCGTGCCGCGTGCCACCATCGGCACCGCGATGTGCGAGCGCATGCCGAGCCGGCGGATCAGGCTTTCATGCTCGGGGTTGCGCGTGCGTTCGGCGACGATGTCGGGGGTGACTTCGACGAGGAGCTCGGGGTGGCCGGTGCGGAGGACGCGCGCGGCCGGCGCGGGAGAGTCGCCACCGGGCGGGTAGTGCCGCCGGAGATCTTCGATGAGCTGCGCCTTCTCGGGGCGCACGTGCGCGCTCGCGAGGCGGCGCAGCTCGCCTTCCTCGATGACGTCCACGACACAAAGGTCACCGAGATCCGGAAGCGACAGCTCGGCGACGCGGCGCAGCGTCTCTTCGTACTCGAGAGATGCCGCGAGCACCTCGCCGGCCTTGGCGAGGAACTCGAACCGCCAAGCCGCATTCTGCGGATTCGGCTGCGGGGCAGTCGCCATTGGCGCACGGAGTAGAGCGCGAGGGCGACACCGCGCGCAAGCGGGCGTTACTCGCCGCTCGCGCGCTCCGCGGGTCGCCACGACCGCGGAGCCACGACGGCGGCCGCCTCTCGGAAGAGCCGCCGCGGGTCTTCGCGCGCGAGCACGACCGTGCTTCGCGCGGCGCGCCGCCACGCGCGAGCGCGGACGCGGTCCTGGATGTTCTCGACGAGGCAATCCCGGAAGATCGCGACGAGCTGGCCGAGCCCGCGCTCGTAGGCGCGCTCGAGCGAGGCGTTGCCGGCGACGTGAGGAAGCTGACGCTCGTACACCGTACGGATACCGCGCAGCATGCGCTCTCCGTCGCGCGACGTGCTCGCGCTGTAACGGCGATAGCGCGTGACCGGCTCTTCGTGGCAGTAGGCCGGGTACGCGCGCGCGACGCGCAGGTAGAAGTCGAGATCGTCCGGTCCCCACGGATCGCGGAAGCCGCCGACCGCCTCTACGACGGAGCGTCGGAACATCGCCGACGAAGGCGGGATGATGTACCAGTCGAACGCGAGCAGCGTCTCGTAGAGATTGCTCTCCTTCGGCGACGCGGCGACGCCCCACGGCACCGGCCCGCCTTCGTAGGTCATCTCCTCGCGACGCCCGATGACGAACCCGCACTCCGGGTGAGCCTCGAAGGCGCGGAGACCTGCCTCGAGCGCGCCGGGCAGGAGGTGGTCGTCGGCGTCGAGAAACACGATGTGCTCGCCGCGCGTCTCTTTGATTCCCCGATTGCGCGCCATCGCCGGGCCCGCGTTCGGCTGCCGAACGACGGTGAGGTGCGCGCGCTTCGTCAGCGCCGACGCGACGTTCACCGGAGAGCCGTCGTCGACGACGACGGTCTCGAAGTCCGCGAACGTCTGCGCATCGACCGTGCGGAGCGTCTCTTCGAGCAACGCGAGGTGATGAGGAGAGGAGACGAAGGCGGGGATGACGATCGAGACGCGCGGTGCGTTCGGCATGGCGGCCCGAGCATGCAGTGCCGCGTACGCGAGCGCACCGACCCATTGGATCGCGCAGGACCGTGTCGCAGACGTGCGGCACTAGGCTGCTCGGCCCCTTGCGGCCCGTCACCTTGGACCGAGACGAGGCCACTCCGTGTCGGTGCGACGCGCGCGGCATCGCCGGCCCGCGGAGTCGCTCACCGCACCGCGCGGAGTGGTGCGCGCGTCGGCACTCGCGCGACGTCGTCCGAACCCTCGCGTTCGTCGCGCGCGGCCGCGTCGTCGACGCGCGGAAGCGTGAACCAGAACGTGCACCCTTGACCGGGCACCGAGCGGACGCCGACGGTGCCGCCGTGGGACTCGGCGAGGCGCTTCACGGTCGCGAGACCGAGACCGATGCCGGGGGCCTTTGCGGAACGCGCGCGCACGTACGGCTCGAACACGTGATGCTCGACGTCCGGAGCAAGGCCCGGACCGTTGTCGATCACCTCGATGCGCACCGCTTCCGCCGAGCTCTGGACGCGCACGACGATGCGGGGCTCCGGCGCGGTGTCCGCATGCTTGATGGCGTTGCGGACGAGGTTCGCGACCAGGCTCGTGAGGACGCCGCGGTGACACGCGACCGCGATGCCCGCCAGCTCGCCCGCGATCTCGACGCGCGCGCCGGTCTCGTTTGCGGTCGGCTCGAGCTCGCGGACGAGATCCATCACGGTCGCGCCGACGCTCGTTGCTGCCCCTGGTGTCGGCCGCCCGCCTGCACGCGCGAACTCGAGGAGGCCACCTACGAGGGTCTTCACGCGGTCGAGCGCGGCGCGTCCGCGTTGATGAATGCGGCGCTCGCCGCCGGCGAGCTCGAGGGCCATGCCGACGGCTTGCAGCGGGCTCAGGATGTCGTGCGCGATCCGGCCTGCGAACTGCTCGAGCTCGTCGGCGCGTGCTTCCAGGAGCTGGCGGTGTCGCGCGTCGAGCTCGGCGTGCACCCGTTGCGTGCGACGTACGAAGAAGACGCCTGCGCCGGCGATCGCGATGCACACGGCATCGAGCACGAGGGCGAACGTGATGGAGCGGTCCCGGACGAGCCGGATGTGACGGCTCGCCGACTCCGCGTGACGTGCATTCGCCTCGACGGCGCGAGACGTCGCTTCGTCGAGCCGCCCCACCGCCGTGGTCGCCGCGCGAATGTCGACCGGACGATGCAAGGCCCCGAGACGAATCAGCGCGGCATCTACCTCTTGCTTCGTGCGGAGCACGTGCGCGCGCACCGGAAGATCGGCGCCGACGGCCGGGAGCCCGAGGAACTGCTCGAGCGCCTCGTCCAGGGCGGCGTGCGTCTCGTCGATGGCGCGGAGCTCGTCCGCCGACGGGACGATGAGCTCAGAGCTGCTCGGCGCGCCGTGCAGCAGGACGCGCAGGTGACGCGTCTCCGCGCGCGCTGCGGCGAGATGCTCGATCGCCGGTGCAGCGGTTTCTTCGATGTCTCGCGCGGTGCGATCGATCGAGCGCGTCTGCCAGTAGAGAACGCCGGAAGCGGCGAGGAAGCTCGCGACGACGACCGCGACGACGGTCGAAAGCCAGAAGGTCGTGGTCGGAGCTCGCATGGTCAGGTGCACTCGAGCGTAGGTCTTCGCGATGCGCGGGTTTACCGGCGCCGCGCGGTCACACTGTTCGCGAGCGAGAACAGTCGCGCCCGCGGCTTCCTCCGACCGCGAGCCCTTTCTGCTATGCGAGGACAGGCGATGCGCGCGACCCCGGATGACATCGTCGGGATGACGTTCTTCGCGCGCGTCGTCGAAGCGCGGTCGTTCAGCGATGCCGCGCGGCTACTCGGCGTCTCCAAGTCGGCGGTCAGCGCGCGTGTATCGCGGCTCGAAGAGCGGCTCGGCGTCCGCCTGCTCCATCGCACGACGCGTCGCATTGCGCTCACGGCAGACGGCGTGCGCCTCTACGAGCGGTGCGCGCGTGTGGTCGCCGAAGCCGACGAAGCGGCGGCCGTTGCGGCCGGCGCGAGCGCAGAGCCTCGTGGTGTCCTGCGCGTGTATGCATCGGCCGGCCTCGCGCAGGCACATCTCACGCGTGCCATCGGCGCCTTCATCGACGCGTTCGCGGACGTACGCGTCGAGCTCCGGCTCGGCGACCGCGTGCCGGACATCGCCGTCGAAGGCTTCGACGTCGCGGTCGTCGTCGCGACGCGGCTCACCGATTCGGGGTTCACCGTTCGCAAGCTCGCGACGTCGCGGGCCATCGTGGCGGCTGCCCCCGCGTACCTCCGGCGTCGTGGGATCCCGTTCCGCCCGCAAGACCTCGTGCACCACGAGTGCCTTCTGCACTGGAGCCTCGGAGGCGAAGACTGGCGCTTCGAGACGGAGGAGGGCGCCGTGTCGGTCACGCGTTCGGCGCGCCTCGCGGTCGACGACGCGCGCTTTCTGCGCGAGGCCGCCCTCGCGGGGCTCGGCATCGCGGTCGTCCCGGAGCTGCTCGTCGTCCACGACCTCGCGGCGGGTCGGCTCCGCCGCGTGCTCGACGGCTTCGCCGATCTCTCGCTCGGCGCCTACGCGCTTCATCCGCATGCGCACCTCGCGCCGGCCAGCGTCCGCGCGTTCGTGGAGCACCTCGTCGCCTACTTCCGCGAGGTGGCCCGGGCGCCGGCGCTGGACGGGGGTGGGCGAAGCGAAGCGCCGCCGCGCGTGGCCACGAAGACGCGCGCTGCGGGCGCTCCGATGACGGCGCAAGACGTGCGGCGGCTCGAAGCGGTCGCCGCGATTTTTTGCGAGACGGAGCCTGCGGCGGTCGAGGCTCTGCTCGCGATCGTCGCGCGCGCACGAGTCGTTCCCGCCGCGCGAATCCCGCGCAACGTCGTCACCATGAGCTCACGCGTGCGATGTCGCGATGCGCACGGCGACGACGTGGAGCTGACGCTCGTGTACCCGTGGGACGCACGCGACGGCCGCGTCTCGGTGCTGACGCCGCTCGGGCGCGCCCTGCTCGGCGCGGCTTCGGGCGACACGATCGAGGCGAGCGGCCGTACGCTGCGCGTCGCCGCGCTCCTCTACCAGCCCGAGGCGGCCGGGGATCATCACCTGTGAGCGTGGCGCTCTCCGCTCGCCTCGCCGTCACCCGCCGGCCGTCACGAAGCGCTCGATGACGTTCACGAGCCGCGGCGGCATCTCCTGCATCGGATAGTGGCCGCTGTCGGTGAGCGCCTGCACGGTGAGCGAGTCGCAGAGGGGCGTGAGGAGGCGCGTGACCGACTCGCGGCGCATCACCTCGGCGTCGTGCTCACCGGTGACCGCGAGCACGGGGCACGTGATGCGCGAAGCGGAGGGCGGAAGCCCGTCGCGCGCGAACATGGCCGCGTACGCGGCGAACGCCTCCACGTCCGACGTCGCGCGCCATCGTTCCACCTTGTGCCGGGCCCACTGCGCGGACAGACGACCGTCGAGGCGAGAGAGCCACCACGCGAGGCGCTTCTCGTCGTCGGTACGCGCGAGGGCATGCATCCCCGCGAGAGCGGTCTCGTCCGCGCCGAAGCCCTGCGGCGGCGGCGGGGTGATCACCACGGCGCGCGACACGCGGGCCGGCGCCTCTTGCGCGAGCCGAAGCGCGACGAGGCTGCTCATGGAATGCCCGACGATCGTGAAGCGATCGGCCCCGAGCGCGTCGGCGAGGGCGAGGACGTCGGCGGCTGCCTCGAGGAGATCGTAGTCGCCGCGCATCTCGCGCGAGCGGCCGTAGCCGCGCAGGTCGGCGAACACCCAGGTGAGCTCGCGCGTGTCGAGATAGGGGCGCGCCGTGTCCCACGTGGATGTGTCGCAGAGCCAGTCGTTCATGACGATGAGCGTCCGGCGTCCGTGACCGACCGAAGCGTGACCGAGTACGTGCATGAGGAGTCGCTTACCGCAAACGCGGGCGACCCCCGCGAGCAATCGACGCGTGCGCGCATCTCCCACCGCGAGCCGTCGCGATCTCGCGAGACCTGGATCGCGCGTGCCCGCGAGCGGAGGCCTGCGCTGCCCACGCAGTGAATCTCGTCGGCCTCAGTTTCGTGCAGCGTGAGCGGTCACGTTCGCGGCGGCTGTCCGGGTTGTTCAAGGCCTTGAACAACCGTGTGATTTCCGCGTCGTGGCACATGCGGTGCTTCAGAGCTCGTCGCTCCGTTCGGACGACGGCACCCGGCCGACTCCGATGCGGTGGTCATCATCCACCACGCTCGCGTGCGCGTTCGCGCGTCGCTGCGCGTGGTCCAACGACCATCGGCTTGCCCGATGGTGGAGTGCCTCAGCATGCCTATGTCGCCGAACAACTCCGAGATGTGGCGCGCATCGTTCACCGCACGGGTGCTCTTCCTGCTCGCGGCGCTGGTCCTGCCCGCGTGCGCCGTCGCGAGCGACGAGGAGACGGATCCGGCGGACGACGACGACGAGGGCATCGCGCAGAGCTCGAGTGAGCTCTCGCTGCCGGGCGGCTGGGCGCCCCCGGGCGACGTGCTCGCGGCAGGCTCGAAGCAGTTCGTCCGCTACGACGACTCCGGTCCGTGGCGCGGAGCTGCGGGCTGCGGTGGCTCGCTCCTCGCTGGCACGAAGCAGCTCGGCGACTACATCCGTGCGAACTTCCCCGGACGCGTCACGTCGTACGGTGGCTACTCGTGCCGCCAGAACACGGCGAACAAAGCGAAGACCTCCGTTCACGGCACTGGCCGCGCGCTCGACATCTTCGTTCCGCTCTCGGGCGGCCAGGCCGACAACACGAAGGGCGACGAGGTCGCCAACTGGCTCGTGCGCAACGCCGCGGCGATCGGCGTCCAGTACATCATCTGGGACCGCGCGAGCTGGCAGGGCAGCCTCTCCGGCAACAAGATGCGCGGCTACACCGGTCCGCATCCGCATCACGACCACCTCCACGTCGAGCTGAACACGGACGGCGCTGCGCGTCGGACGCCCTTCTTCTCCAACATGGCGCCTCCGCCTCCAGGCGGTGGCGGTGGCGGCGGCGGCGGTGGTGGTGGCGCGTGCGGCGTGCAGCCCGACGGCAAGCTGTACTGCACGAACCGAGACAACGCCCCGCTCCGCTCGGCTCCGAACGGCGGCGCGCCCGTCGTGAACACGCTGCGCACGACCTCGAGCTGGTTCACGTGCTGGGGCCGGGGCGAGCCGCACGCGGGTGGCAACTCGACGTGGTACTTCACGCTCGGCGACGACAACGGCAATTGGGGTTGGGTCCCTGGCGTCATGCTCAACACGCCGGACTCCTTCGACGCGAACCCGAGCGCGCGCGGCCTCAAGGCATGCGGCGGCGCACCGACGGCGCCGGCTCCGCCGGCCTCGACTCCGGGATGCAGCGTGCGCGCTGACGGCAAGCTCTATTGCACGAACCGCGACAACGCCCCGCTTCGCTCGGCACCGAACGGCGGCGCTGCCGTGGTCAACACCCTTCGCACGACGAACAGCTGGTTCTCGTGCTGGGCCCCGGGCGCGCCTCACGCGGGCGGCAACTCGACCTGGTACTACACGCTCGGCGACGACAACGGCAACTGGGGCTACCTGCCGGCCGTCATGATGAATACGTCGTCGGCGTTCGACGGCAACCCGTCGGCACACGGCCTCCGCCGCTGCCAGTGACGACGCACGCTCGCGCGCTCACGCGACCCCGAAACTGACGCGAGAGCCGAAGACGAGCCGCACGCCGAGGAGGCGTTGCGGCTCGTCGCACGTTCGATGCACGCGGGATCAGAGCTTCGAGAAGAATCCCCACGCCGCGGTCGCGCCGAAGCTCGGCCACTCGTGCCCGCCGGCATGGCTGCAGAAATGCACGGGCCGCGCGGGGTTCGGGCACGTGTACGCCGCGCACGTCGCTGCGGGGCCGACCGCCGTGGTCGTCGTCGTGCAGCTCGCGTCGGTCCGCCAGAAGTCGCGGAACGCGATGCGCCCGGGGACCGCTTCACCGTCGCCGATCGTCACCCACGCGGCCGGCTTGCCGACGCACTTCGTCGGGTCGAAGTAGATCACCGCGCCGCCGCTCGCGATTGCGCGAATGTCCGTCCGGTTGCAGCCGAGCATGCCGGAGAACGAGCCGCCGCCGCTGAAACCCATCGAGAAGATGCGACCCGTATCGATGCAGAGTGCACCCTTTAGGGTCATGAGCAGCGCCTCGAAGTAGGCGAGCTCGCCCACGAGGTCTCCGCGCCAGTCACCGTCGTCGGCTTCCGGTAAGACGAGGATCGCCTTATCGCTGACGATCGGGCGGACGGCGCGACCACCGGTCATCACGTCGAAGTAGCCGGCGTTCGAGCCATTCGGATGGAGCGCGAGGACGAGCGGCCAAGCCTTGCCCGCGGCGCCGCCGGTCGGCTTGCGAAGCACGTAGCTCCGCGTCTTGCCACCGACCGTGAGCGTCGCCGCGCCTTCCGGCAATCCGGTGCCGGTGGTGCATCCGGCGCTCGGCGGCGAGCCTCCGTCACCCGCGTCGCTCGTGCCGCCGCCGTCGCCGCTGCCGCCGTCGGTGACCGGGTCGTTGCCGGCATCGGTGTCGTCGCTGACGCCGCCGTCGCCCTGCGGGGGATCGACGGATGCGTCGAGCTCGCCTCCTTGCTGCGCCGGCGTCGCGTCACCGCCCGAAGACGAGCAGCCGACGACGATGACGCCCGCGAGCACCCAACCGACCGAGCTACGCATGGCAGTAAGGGTGTCCTCTCTCGGCGCGCGACGCGAACCATTTTCGCGCGTCGCACGGTGACGTACACGAAGCGACGAGAGTCACCCGGCGAGCGTGCGCGTGTGCCAGGCGCGCGTCGCGTCGAGGCCGAACGCTTCGAGCCCCGGTGCGACGGCGTGCTCCATGCAGTCGAGAAAGACGTCGCGACCGAGCTCCGGCGGCACGATCCCGAGCGCATCGTCGTCTGCCCCGCGCGGCGCGCCATTCGGCTCGCGCACGAAGGCGCGCTCGCACACGGCGAAGACGTGTCTCAAGTAGCGTGACACCGATGCGCGAACGTCGGGCCGCTCGCGCAGCCAGTCTGCCCACGCGCCGAGATAGTAGAAGCCGAACCGCCCGTGGAGGACTTCGTCCGCCAGGAGCGACCGCGTCGTCGCGCGCAGATAGGGGTCCTTCATGCGGTCGAGCGATGCGACGAAGAACGCGACGCTGTGCATCTCGGAGAGAGAGGTGACGAGCACGTTACGTAGCGCGCGCTCTCGAGCGCACACGCCGGGATGCACCGCGATCGGCGCGACGGAGGTTTCGCGCGCGACGCGGGCTGTCCCGCCCATGGCGCGCACGACGTGTCCGCAGATCTCGGCGTGGCGGAGCTCGTCTTGCGCCATTCGCAAGACGACGGCCCCTGCGTCGATCGTGGCATTCGCCTCGACGAGCTGCGCGAACAAAGCCGAGAACACGGTGGTCGACGCGTACTCGTCGACCATGCGCTTCTTCCACGACGCGCGTGCTCTCGCGATCGAGATCGGGTCGTAGGCCGTTCTGTCGAAGACGCCGGGATCTTCAAAAGCACGCGCGATGCCTCGAACGAGCGCGCGATACTCGTCCGCGATCGCGGTCGTGCCCGGGTCGGGGACGAGATCGGCGATCATGCGAGCTCGAGGGGCAGCTCGGGGGGAACGATGGGACCGGACGAGAACGGCAGGTCCGCGTCGACGCCGCCGTCGTGCGCGGTGCCGGCGTCTGCCAGCTCTTCGTTCGCGGTCGGGGCCGGAGCCGAGGGCGGCGCAGTGGTCGTGTCGGCGGTCTCGGCTGGGCTCGGTGCAGGACCGTCGGCGGCGCCGCTCGAGCAAGCGGGAAGGGCGGCAGCGAGGACGAGGGCTTTGACGAAACGAAGGTAATGCGGCGTGCTCATGGGATCTCCTTGTCGAGGCGCCAATCTGCCGTTCGCCGACCTTAACCGCACCTTAATGGGCCCTTATCCGAGGGGGCTCACCCGAGGCTCTCGATGCGTACGACGACGCTCTGGGCCAGCGCGTACCCCCCCGCGCCATGCACGAGGAGCCCGCGAAGACCCATCTTGCGGAGCGATGCGAGCGCCACGTAGGCGCGGTTCAGCGCGGCATCGCTCGCGATGCGCTCGCCTGGCCAGCCCACGCCGATGATCGTCTCGATGGTGACGACCTCTCCTGGCGCCTCGATACGCTTCACCGCGAGGTGCTCGAGGATCCGGCGCAGCGGTGATCGATTCGGGAGCTCGACGACCTCGGCTCCCTCCGGCGTGCGGAACGATGCTCCGCCCGGGGAGACGACGAGCGCGCTCGCCGCCTTCGCTCGCGGCGCCATGCCCGACGCGTGCCGGAGCACACGCAGCGCGAAACGAGAGTCGTCGTTCGGGCTCGCCGCCACGAGCGCTTCGGCGTCGCGGAGGAGGCGAGGAACTTCGCTGCGCTTGCCGGCGCGGAGCTCCAGGGTGAGGCGGTGGAGCTTCACGTTGGCGACGAGCGCAGGTTCGTCGGCGACGTCCATCGCGGCGCGCTCGGCTCGCGCGAGCGCCTCCTCCGCGGCGGCGAGCTCACCACTCGCGGCATGCGCGCTCGCGAGACAACCATCGATGAGCACTTCGTAGCGCTTCGCCCCCACGCCCTCCAACGTCGCGCGTGCGCGTCGCAGGATTGCCACCGTCTCGCGCGGTTCGTCGCGCTCGAGATACGTGCTCGCGAGATAGTAGAGCGAGCTCGCCTCGCGATGGCGCGTGCCTGCATCGCGGAACACGCGTGCCGCTTCGGCGTGGTGCTCGAGCGCTTCGTCCAAGCGACCGAGCTCTTGCAAGACGCATCCGCGCGCCGTCTTCAGCGCGCCCGTCATGACGCGGACGTCCCCGCGTTCAGCCACGCGGAGCCCCTCGTCGAAGCAGGCGAACGCTTCATCGTGCGCTCCGCCGAACATGGCCACTACGCCCAGCTCGTACATCGCAGCGGCCAGGCCTTCGTCGTGGCCGAGCTCGCGGTAGCGTTCGATCGCGAGCTGCACGGCGACGCGCGCCTCGGGCAGGGCACCTTCGCGTCGGCGTGCATGTCCGAGGAGCAGATAAGCCTCTGCTTCTCGTCGCGCGCGAAGAGCTCCCGGCGGCGTCTCGGCGAGCAGCGCGAGAGCTTCGTCGAGCCGCGCGCGCGCGGATCGCGTGTCGCCGGCGACATCGCTCATTCCGCCGAGCCGCGTCAGGGCGACGGCGGCGAGGTCGCTTCGTCCACGCTGCCGCGCGATCGCGAGCGCGCGCTCGAAGTCTTCGCGTGCGGCGGACGACTGGCCGAGCTCGCGACGGCTGATCCCGCGCGCGAGATGCGCTTCGATGGACGGAGGGTCACCGGCGGTTTCGAGCGCACGCATCGCGTCGTCGAGCATGCGTGCGAGCACGCCGATCTGCCCACGCGCCGAGAGGAGCGTCTCGATTCCGAGCGCGATCGTGAGCGCGCTTCGCGCATCGGGCGGGCTCGCTCCGAGCGCTCGTGCGTAGGCCTGGTGATAGTTCTCCAGATCACCCGCGACCGGCGAGCGGGCCGCCTGCTCGGCGTAGAACGCCACAAAGCGGTCGACGGCTCCGGGCAGCACTTCCGCGGCGGCGAGCTCCTCGGCGACGTCGCGAATCAGCTCGAAAAACGAGTAGCGCGCGACGTCTCCGGCGCCGATCTCCGCACGGAGCAGGGAATGTTGCACGAGCGCCGAGAGGTCCTCGAGCACCTCTCCCCCGAGCACCGCTTCGACGGCGTCGAGCGTGAAGCCGTTCTGCATGATCGAGCAGCCCGCGAAGAGGCGACGGGCACCCGCGTCCAGGAGCGCCACGGAGTCGAGCACGGTCCGCCGCATCGAGGCATGCCGGCCGACGTCGCGGCGCCCGCCCAGCACGTCTCCGCGTTTGTTCTCGCCGCGCGGCGCGGTGAGCCGCTCGTGGAGCTGCGACGTCGAGAGCAGCGCGACGCGGCTCGCTGCGAGCTCGATCGCGAGCGGGATGCGATCGATCGCATCGACGATCGAAGCGACGGCTTCCGCCTCCTTGCTCGCGTCGAACGACGGACGTACCCGTCGCGCGCGGCGCGCGAAGAGCTCGATGGCATCGTCACGCGTGAGCGGCGAGAGCGACCATAGCTGCTCGCCCATGAGATCGAGCGCGACGCGTGAAGTGACGAGGAAGCGGGCGCTCGGCGCAAGGCGCAGCCAAAGGCCCACCGTCTCCTCCGCATGAAGGACGACGCGCTCGAAGCTGTCGAGCACGAGGAGCAGGCGGCCCCGCCGCGCGAGGCCCTCGCCGACGCGCGCGCTGAGGCCGAACTCCCGCGGGTCCACGGCGAGATCGAGATCGAGGTCGAGCGTGGCAGCGACGATCGCGGCGACGGCCGACGCGTCGCGGGCATCCGTGAGATCGCAGAACCACACGCCTCCCCCGCGATGGGCCGCGTAGGCGGCGACCCGTTCCTCGGCGAAGCGAAGCGCGAGGCGCGTCTTGCCGATTCCACCTGGCCCGAGAATGGTGACGAGGCGCTCCTCTTCGACGCGCTGAGCGATCGCCGCGACGTCCGCCGCGCGCCCGACGAAGGATGACGGCAGCGCGCGCAGATTCGTCGGCGGGCGGTTCGTCGGGTTCTTCACGCGAGCGCGGAGAACAGTAGACCCGGCGGTGTGACGGGCGCCAGAGCGGCGCGCGCAGTGATCCGGAGGTCGCCGGCGAGCGGTCAGAAGTACTGGTTGATCCCGAGCTGGACGAACCACGCCGTGTTCGGCTGATGCAGGCGCGCGACGTCGACGCGGAGGAGCGTGTCGACGAGCGCGGTCGGCAAGAGGCGGAGGCCCGCGCCGGTCGACCAGGCGGTCTTCGTCGACTGCGCCTCTCCGCGCGCGTCCATCGGCTCGAACACGGCCGCGTCGCTGAAGAGAACGCCCTGGATGTACCAGCGACGCGCGATCTCGATGGCGTGGCGCACCTCGACGTTCGCATAGACGTGGGCGCGATTGCGGTAGAGCGCGTCGGGCAGCCCGCGGACGCCGGCCTGACTCCCGACGAGCGTGCTGTGATTCGGGTTGCCGGCATTCACCGCGTCGGCGTTCACGTTGAGCATGACGACGGTGCGTGCGCCGAGAGCGATGCCGGCGATGGCCTTGAGGCGGATCTGGTGGCGCGGCTGCGCGGGGCCGACGAACACGCCGGGGCGGAGCTCGAGCGAAGTGCGGAAGCCGGTCGGCGTGAGGTCGTTCCAGGTGTAGCGGTCGTAGATCAGCTCGCTGGTCGTGCCGAGGTACGTACCGTCACGCGGCTGCGAGGGCCCCTGCGCGATCGTCAGCGTCTCTTGGTAGGCGTTCAGCTGGAGCTCGTAACGCCACTTCGTCGAGTAGAGCGACGGCGAGAGGAACTCGAGCTCGGCGCCGAACCGATTGCGGTGCCACTTGTACGGGGCATCCGCGCCTTCGAAGCGGAAGCCCGAGCCGGCGTAGTAGATCTCCTGCTCGCGTGCCCACCGCTGCGGCCGGTACGGGTGCTCGTAGAGCCACACCGTGAAGTTCAGGCCGCGTTCGCCGTAGCTCGCCTTGCCACCGAGGCGGCTGCCGTGGCCGTCGATGTCGTGCTCGACGGCGCCGAGCGTGACCTTGGTGTCCGCGAGCGTGCGCCCCGTCGACAGATCGAAGATGGGCGAGATGGTGAACTTCCGCCGCACGCGCACGAGAAGCGTGGTGCCGGCGGGCTCGACGCTCACCTCGTCGAAGAGCGCGAGGTTCTTGATGCGCCGGCGTAGCTCGATGATCTCGACCCCGGTGAGCGTCGTCGGCACGGCCCGCGGCAGGAGCTCGGTGATGGTCTCGGGCGCCGTCCGCTCGAGCCCCTCGCTTCTCACCGCCTCGACGACGTAGCTCCGTGCGGGGTCCACCTCGGCGTGCGCCATCGCGGCGCGGAGCGAGCCGGCGAGCACGACGGCGAAGACCAGCCGCCCCCTCATCGCGCCGCCACGCAAGAAAACCCCGAGAAAACGGCCCATGGACAGGAACCCCGGAGCCGTGGTGTCAAGTTGACACCACCGGTGTCAAGACAGGAACCCCGGAGCGGTGGTGTCAAGTTGACACCACTGGTGTCAAGTTGAAGGTCGTGTGTAGCATGCATGTAGCTGGCGCAGGCTGAACGGGGAGGGCGGGCGGTCGCGCAGGACCGTCCATCGCACGACGCGAGGGGCGGCGCGGGAGGAATCGTCCGCGGCGCTCTCGCCACAGGTCGCCGCGCGGCGGTTGCTTCGCTGGGGCAGGGCGTACGCTTTGGCGACGACGTTGCGGCTGCTACCTCGAGCGCTCGGCACTCGGTGGGGACCTGCGGTCGTACGTCTCCTGATGCCGATGAATCGCGTCGATGTGCGCGAGCGTCCATTCTTGGAGCGCCGCGAAGGGCTTCTGGAGTGACCTGCCGAGCTGCGTGAGCCCGTACTCGACACCCGGGGGAGAGCCACCGAGAACGCGGCGACGGATCATTCCGTTGCGTTCGAGCTTCCGCAGCGTCTGGGTGAGGACGCGCTGCGTGACTCCTTCCAGCCGTCGCTTGATCGCGTTGAAGCGGTGTGGCCGCGAGACCAACACGGCGAGGACCATCATCGACCACTTGTCGCCGATCTGGTCGAGGATCGTCCGGCTCGGACAGTCGGCGCGATAGACGACGGCGTCTTCGGTATCGTTCGGCATACTTGGGATGCTCAAGATGCGTTCTTGCACCTAAGTATTCAATCGATACCTTGCGCGCATGCTGCGTTTCAAAGACAAGGTTGTGGTCGTTACTGGCGGCAGTGACGGAATCGGGCTCGCGACGGCCAAAGCGTTCGCTGGCGAGGGCGCCAAGGTCTACGTCACGGCACGCCGAAAGGACCGGCTCGACGCGGCGGTCACCGAAATCGGTGACGCCGCCGTCGGCGTCCAGGGCGACGTTGGGAACCTCGGCGACCTCGAGCGGCTCTACGAACGGATCAAGCGCGAGCAAGGCCGTGTCGATGTCGTCTTCGCCAACGCGGGGATCTCCGAGTCGGTCGCGATCGACGCCATCGACGAGGCGCATTTCGACCGTGTGTTCAGCGCGAACGTCAAGGGCATGGTCTTCACCGTGCAGAAGGCGCTCCCGCTTCTCGCGTCGGGTGGGGCGGTGATCCTGTCGGGCTCCGGCAGCGGCAGCAAGGGTTTCGCTGGTCTGACGGTCTACAACGCCACGAAGGCAGCGATTCGGTCACTCGCCCGAACGTGGACGACGGAGCTCAAGAGCCGAGGCATCCGCGTGAACGTCGTATCGCCTGGCGTCATCGACACACCTGCGATCCACGCTTTCCTTCGGAACGCTCCCGAGATGGAGACCGTGCTGAAGCAGATGACGCCGCTCGGTCGTATCGGTGCGCCGGAGGAGGTCGCCAAGACCGTGCTCTTCCTTGCTTCGAACGAGAGCAGTTTCGTGGCCGGCGTCGAGCTCTTCGTGGACGGCGGCGTCATGGCCGTTTAGCGCCTAGTCCTTGCCTGCCGAGCGTCCGCACCGGCCCAGGAGATGCTCGGCGAGCAAATCGCGGAGGAGCGTCACGCGCCCCCGTAGGTGGCGTGAAGGGGGCACGAGGGAATGAAGCGCCCCCCTCGAGACGAACTTCGGGAGGACGCTGACCAGGGGCGATGCCGACGAAGCGGACGTGCGACGAGATGCTCCGGGACGAGACCGATGCCGTGGCCGCTCACGACCGCGTCGAGTACGAACTGATGGCTGTCGCCGCTGAGCGCGCCGCTCGCGGTGACGGGCTCGGGGCCGCGCGGCGCGAGGAGCTCCCATTCCACGATGCGCTCCGAGTCCTCGAGTCGGCCGGCGACGATCGCAATGTCGACCTCAGCGCCGGTGACCTCGGGAGGCGCTGCGATGTGCACCGTGCCGCTCGACTCGCGGGCGGCCCGCGCAGTGGTCAACAACGTCCAGCGTTCCCTTCTCCGCCGAACGATGACGCACACGTACGTGTTCACCGGGCTGCGCCCCGGGAGGCGCACGGATCCGCGTGCGTGACTATCGCGTCGAGCAAGGAGTGGTTCTCCTCGACGTCTCCAAGCAGTGGGCCCTCCGGCGTGGCGGGCTTCCCGAGCGAATCGCGGCCCCGAAGACGATTCAGGTCATCGCAAGATCCGGGTCCATCGGAGCTCGAAGGCGCCGAATGCTGCTCCTCCGAACTCCGCACCTTTGGTCCCAGTCTTGGTCCCGCGCAGATGTTGATTTCAGCGGAGGAGGAGAGATTCGAACTCCCGGTAGGTTGCCCTACGGCGGTTTTCAAAACCGCTGCCTTAGACCACTCGGCCACTCCTCCGAACGATTCGCCCAACGTGCTTGCCTGAGCGTCCGCCCTTCGTCAAGGACCGCCTCCTCACCGCTTCGGGCGCAGCGACCGACAGAGCGCATCCGCCGCCGCGTGATCGCCGCAATTCACTTCGGCCCACGTGCACTCGTAGTGGCCGCCCGCGACGTCTGCGTACACGACATGGACCTTGCCGATGGAGGCGCCCGTCGTGTCGATCTGCTCGTACGTCAGCTCCCAGCCCGTCGGCGTCGTCTTCCCCGCGAGGCCCCGCGCAATGTGATTGGCCTCGAGCGTCTTCTCCGTGGCCTCGAGCGTCTTCGGCGCCGCGCTCCGCACGAGCGACATGAAGAGCTTGCCCTCCTGGCTCGTGATGCGCGCTTCGATGTGCTGTCCGCTCGGGATGCCGCCGAGACCTCCAGGCCCGGGCAGCACGCCGTCCTGCACCTGCTGCACCGCGCCTTTCGGCGCGCGGTACTCGATGCCCTCGAACGTGTGCCACGTTTCGTTCGCGACGAGCTTCTCCTTGCCGCAGCCGCCGCCGAGCAGCAGCACCAGCATCACCCCGAACGAGCCTCGCATCCTCTCAGCGTAGACGCTCGTTCACCTCCGCGTCGCGCGCACGAGCTCGCTACGGCTCGTCACACCGAGCTTCTCGTAGATCGCGCGCAGCTGGTTCGCGATCGTGCGCGGAGAGACCTGGCGCTCGGCGGCGATGCGCTCGTTGCTCCAGCCGCGCGCGACGTAGCTCGTCACCTCGAGCTCGGCGGCGCTCAGCGCACTCGCCGCGGAGCCTGCGGGACGCGCATCGACCGACAGCACCGCGAGCTCGTCGCCCGCGAGCGTCACGTCGAGCCGATCCATGCGCGAAGGATCCGCGAGCACCGCGACGTCGACGCGTCGCTTCACGCCGAGCTTCTTCAGCACGCTCGTCACGGCCGAAGAGACCGTGCCCGCTGGGAGCCCGAGCGCGAACGAGATGTCTTTGTTCGCCGCGCCGAGCGCGAGGTACTTGAGAATCGCGCTCTCCGACGCGGTGAGCGCGCGCGGGTCACGTAGCTCCGGGCGGTTCCGGTACGCCGCGAGATACCTCTTCGCGCCGCGTTCCCAGTGGTCGACGAGCGACCACTCTCCGGCCACGAGCCCCTGCCAGAGCTCCAGCGCGTGCTCCGGCGAGCCTCGCGTCGCACCGCTCCGCGCTCGCTCCATCGCCGCGACGGCGCGGACGAGCACGTCCTGCGCGTTGCGATCGCCCGCGATCGCCGCAGACGCGTCCTCCACCTTGCCCGCAGGATCGAGCAGGGCGTCGCGAGGCGCCGCATGATCGGCGAGCCTTCTGCGCAAACGAAGCGCCGACGCGACGTGCAGACCGACGCGCCGCCAGATGCCGCGTACGCGAGGCGCGACGTCGAGGGCGCTCCGCGACGGCGCCGACAAGCTGATGCTGTTGCCCTGCGCGTCGTGCGCAAAGAGGCTGAAGCCGTCGCTCACGCCAGTCGGCTCGAGCACCGCGCGGTAGCTGCGGAGGATGGGAGAGTCGACGCCGAGCATCTGTCCGAGCGCGCCGCACGTCACGAGACGCCGCAGGAGGATCTCGCGTACGTCGGCAGGCGCGTCGCGATTCAGCTCGGCGATGCGCTCGGCGAAGCCCGCGTCTAGATCGAGCGCGGCGAACACCGGGCTCGCCTCGAAGTTGGGCAGCGATTCGTTGCCCGTGAACGCGTACACGCCGCATCCGGCGTCGATGTCCGCGCGCACGGCCGAGAGGACCCGGGTGAGCCACTCATGCTCCGTTCCGTCGAGCCGGTATGCGCTCTCGACCGCATCGATCGCGCGCAGCGCGTGCATCGAGATCGTCTGTCGTCTCATGCCCCTCCGCCGGAGCATAAACAAACGCGGCGTCGCGTCCCATGTTCCGCGTCCGATGTCATTGCGTCGTGCGAAATGACTACGCGGTCACTGCCGTCACTTCGGACACGGAGCCGGCACGGGGCACACGCCGACCTCGGGCTTGGGAAACGTCTGGTTGCACTTCGCCACCTCGGTGAACGTGTTCGTCGCGAGGAGATCGACGGGCCCGCCGGTCCACCCGCGCACGATCCCGTGGCCGGCGCTCTGCTCGATCGTCGTGTTCGTCACGAACGGCGAGGCGGGGCGTCCGCCGATGAGGAGGAGCGCGCCTTCGTTCGAGCCGCTCGTAGCGCCCGGGCTCGGGCAGTCGTAGCTCGAGATCTGCGAAGCCCCACCCGCGTGCGCGATGCGCGCGTGGACGATCGCGTTCCGCGGGTCGGGCGGACCTTCGATCACGATGCCGACCCAGTCGCCCGGAGCGGGGCTCGGCGCAGCGGACTCGAACACGATCGGTGCAGCGGCGGTGCCTTCTGCGCGGAGAGCGCCGGCGGGGCCGCTTCCGGCGGTGTCGACGAGCAGGCGCACCTGCTTCTCGAAGCGCATCGTCACGCCGGGCTCGATCGTGAGGAGCGGGGTCCCGCTGCCCGCGACGACGAACGCCTTGCCGCCATTGCCGCCGCCGACACGATAGGGGACACCGCGTGCGGCGAGCGTCGTGTCCTCCTTGATGTCGTCGCGCACGCCCATCGCGGGCAGGATGATCTCGTCGGTGGCGTTGCCCGTGTACGTGCCGGATGGCAACGTCCCGACCGCGCGACCCCAGATGCTCACCGGGAAGCTCGCCCCGCCCGTGACGGTGAGCGCTTGCGAGCCGGGCGCGAATCCTCCGCCCTCGCGCACGAGCACGCCGAGCGATTGCGAGCCGCGTACGGTGACGTGATCGGCGAAGAAGATGGGCTGCGTCGGCTTGTCTTGGTCGCCGCGGATGTCGAGCGCGCCGACCGTGGCCGGCCGGTTGCCGCCGGTGTCACCGCCACCTTCGACGGTCACGTGCGCGAAACGAATTTCCGCGCCCTTGCGCGCCTCGATCGTCTTCCACGGCGCGCCGGACGCGACGGGCTGAAAGCGAATCGGCTTGTCCGCGGCGCCTTCTGCGAGGAGCTTGCCGTTCACCAACACCGATGCGCCGGCGCCCAAGTGGACGACGGCGCACGGCTCGAGCGTGAGCGTGCGCCCCGCAGGAATCGCGAGGCTCGTACCGATGACGTGCGGGCTGTCTGCCGCCGTCCACGTCTCGTCGGCGGCGAGGGTCGCATCGTGCGTCGTGCCGGCGCCCGAGGTCGCCGCGCACGTCTCGGGAACCGCCGCATCGAGTGCGCCGCCGTCCGTCGGGTTCGCCGTCGTCGTGGACTCGTCGCTGCACGCGAAGGCGAGCGCACAGCAGAGGAAGGACAGCGAGGTGAGGCTGAATATCGTCGTTCGGTTCATTGCGTTCACCAGACCGGGTGGCAGCTCACGCCGTCGTCCGTCAACGCCGCTTCCGTAGGCGGGTCGGTGCTGAAGTCGATGGCGTGCAGGTTCGTCGTGTTGCCCTGCTGGAGGCAGTAGATGATCGCGCTCGAGTCCGGCGCGATGGTTCCGTCGATGACGCTCGCCCCTGCGGCAGGCACGACGACGGGCAGCGCTTTGCGCGACGCCATGTCGAAGACGTACAAGCTGCGTGCGTTCCGCGTCGTGCCGTTCTCGGGGACTCCTCGCACCCCGACGAACACGAAGCGCGACCCGTCGGCAGCCCACCGCGGGGTCTCCAGCGAAACGCTCGTCGTCCCGTCGTCCGGGACGAGCAGCTCGGGCGTGCCGGAGCCGTCCGGCGGGTAGAGATGGATGCCCTCCACGCCTTGCCCGGGGATACAGACGCTATGGGTGATGGTGACGTTGCCGGTGCTCGGGTCGGTCGACGCATCGAGGAACGTGCACGGGTTCGGCCGCTTGAACAGCGTAGGTAGCGCGCCGCCGGCGGTCGCGACGCTCCAGATTCCCGAACCGCCCTCGAGCGAGGTGCCCTCGTACCAATACTCGCCGTAGTTGTAGAGAACCTGCGTTCCGTCTCGCGAGAACATCGGATCGCGGACCTCCAGGCTGAATCCGGATCGGCCACCGCCCGTGTTCTCGAAGACCGGCGTGAGCCGCTTGAAGTCGGTTCCGTCGGGAGAGAACGTCCAGATGCGGCGCGTGGCGAGGCGCGTGTCGTTGTCGGCTTTGGTCGGCCCGTACAGCGTCGCCATCGCGATGCGCGTTCGGTCGGGCGAGATCGCGTAGCCGCCGATCGGCCAGCCCTCGCTCCCATCGCCTCGGAGGTCGGTGACGACGCGCGTCTTGCCCGTCGTCGTGTCGAAGGCCATGAGCACGTGGCTGTCGGCCGAGGGCTTCGACACGTACAGGAACGTCGTCGTCGGAAGCGCGCCAGCCGCCAGCGCGGGCGCTTGTGAATCTCCGCTCGTGGCAGCGCCGCCGTCTCCGCCGGTGGGCGTCGTCTCCGGCGGCGTGCCCGGCGGGCCCGAGGTGGCGCCGGGCGTGCACGCGTACACAAGGACACCGAGGCAGGCGACGGCCGCCGCGGTTGCGGAGCTCGTGACTCGCATTCGTCCCAGGCTACGGACGTGGCGTCGCGCAGCCATGGCACGTTGCCGCGGCCGGAATGGTCAATTCGCACGACGAAACGCGGGAGCCGCGCGCGTCCGGCGTCGTCAGCCGCTCAAAGCGACAGCTTGTACCCGAGCAGCACGTCGAGGTTCTGGCCGCTGCCGCCGCCGATGCACTGCCAGTAGCTCGTCGCGGGGAACGCTTCGCCTTTCAGCGTGAAGCCAGTCCCCGTGAACGTCCACGTCTTGTCGATGTCGCAGCTCGGGTTCGCGCCCGGGTCATCGATCGCTTCCGCGTGGAACCGCACCTTGACGTCGGTGCCCGGCGCGAGCGTTGCCGTCTTCGTCACCGCGGCGCCCTGCGAGCACTGACGCACGCCGGTACCGCTCTGCACGCGCGAGCACGACGGCACGCTCGAGGGCGACGACGCGGGCGCATCGATGGTCAGCGTCAGCGAGACGTTCGCGTCGCAATCGTTGCCGAACAAGTTGCAGTTCTTTGCGTCGAGGTTGACCTTGAACGGTGCGGGCTGCCCGGCAACCAGCCAATCGGCGCGCGTCGGCACGAGCTTGATGACGACGGACTGCGCGCCGCCGCCGCCTCCGTCGCTCGCGTCCGCCCCGGAGTCCGCGGCCGCGTCGCCTCCACCTGTCCCCGCATCGCCGCCCGTTCCGGCATCCTCGCCATCCGGCGACGGAAGATCCGGCGTCCCATCGCTCGGCGCGGGCATCGCGTGCGAGGCCGCGTCCTTCTCGGTCGTCGCCGGCGACTCGTCGGTCGTCACCTCGTCATTCGGCGACGTCGCGCACGCCGCAAGTCCGATCATGGTTCCCGCTGCGAAGACGAAGCAGAGATGGCGCATCGCGAGTCCTCCCCAGGTGGCGGTGATCACGCCGACGTTGCTCACGCTAGCGCGCGATTCCCGGGGGGCTCTCGCGAATCGTTTTACGATGTAAAATAGCTCGCACTTCGGTGCACACCCGCCGACCGAACGGGGCTCGGCGCGCGGCTCACGGGGGCGCGTCGAACGCGTACGCGGTGCGTGCCGCCGCATCGCCCGTGCCGAACGCCGCGGCGAACCGCACGAGCGCGGGGTAGCTCTCGAGCGGTAGCGTCTTCCGCCACGCGATGTGCTCGACCAGGCAGAAGAGGGTGACCTCGAAGAAGCTCAGGTCGCGACGCTCCGGCAGCGCCGCCACGACGTCGTCCACGTGGTCGTCGAGGAAGCGCAGCGCTCCCTCGAACCCGGCGCGCGCCTTCGCGAAGTAGACGTTGTCTGCCGGAAGCTTCGCGACGAGCGTCCCGAGCACGAGCTGCACCTGCGCGTTCATCCCGTGCCACGCGAGCTCCTGTGCGTTTCGCGAGAGGTCGTCGCGCAGGTCTTCGGGCCATACGATGCCCTTGTCGCGGGCCGCGAGCTCGGCGAGCGCTCGGCAGATGTTCTCGGTGCCGAGCAGCACGCGGCCGTCGTCGCGGCGGAGGACCGGCACCTTGAGCGCGGGGTTACCCGCGAACACGTCGGCGGCGGTCGCCGTCAGATCGTGCACGGGCGCGAGCACGTAGGGCACCTCCAGCGCCTCCGCGAAGATCCGGGCCACGCGCGTGAAGTGCGAGCTGCTTCGACCCACGATCACCGGCATCGGTCGTCTCTCCCGGGTTGCACGAGACAGCTTCCGGCGCCTCCGCACCGCTCCGCGACGGCATGGTTGCCGTTCGCCGCGCAGCGATAGAGGACGTCCGGATCCCCATCGAGCTTGTCGCCACCGCAATAGAAGCCACCGGGCGTGCATGCGATCGGCGGCTTGCACGCCGCCTCCGTCGCGCCGCTCGCGTCGCCCGGCGCGCATCCGCCGCCACATTGGACGACGCGCGCGAAGCCGCCGTCGACGCACCGCTCGAGGGTCACGCCGTCGGCGCGGCACGCGAAGCGACCGTCCGCGCAGCTGCCGCCGTCGCCGCCCGCAACGGCTCCGCCCTCGGCACCCGCATCCGCGTCGCGCCCCTCGAGCGAGAAGTCGTAGCAACCGGCCGCGGTCGCGATGCCCGCGGCAAAGGCGGCGATCACCGCGGCTCTGGCGGCGCGTCGGGCCGAGCGCATCCACGTTCGCGTCGCGCCGCTCTCCATCGCGCGTGGATCCTGCGCCACGCCGTATGCGGCGGCAAGCGGTGCTAACCTCCCGCGCCCGATGGCCGAGTCCGGACCGAAGACGCGCACCGTCGTCGCGCGAGGCGCGGTCGTTCCGCCGTTGCCGCTGCGTCTGCGCGTGGTCCGCTCGGCAGCGGGCGCTCCTCCCGCCGAGATCGTCCTGCGCGAGGGCACCGCCATCGTCGGCGCGTCGTCGACGTGCGACGTGATCATCGACGACCCGGCCGTATCACGCCGACACCTCGCCGTGGAGCTCGCGCCGGAGGGCGTGGTCCTGCGCGACCTCGGTAGCCGCAACGGCACGTTCTATCTGGGGCAACGCATCGAGCGCATGATTGCGTCTCCCGGCATCATCCTCGAGCTCGGCGGCACGTCGCTCGCGATCGAGCTCGCGCCCGAGGCGACCGCCGACGGCGAGCCGCTCCGTCTCGGCGGCTTCCGGGGAATGATCGGCGCGTCGTCCGCGATGCAGACGCTGTTCGGCAAGATCGCGCGCCTCGACGGCTCTCTCCTCCCGATCCTCGTCCTCGGCGAGACGGGGACCGGAAAAGAGCTCGTCGCGCGCGCCATCCACGAAGGCTCGCGCGTCGCCGAAGGGCCTTTCGTCGCGATCAACTGCGGAGCCATCGCGCGCGAGCTCGTCGCGAGCACTCTCTTCGGTCATCGCAAAGGTGCGTTCACCGGCGCGAGCGAGTCGCGGCGCGGCGCGTTCGGCGCTGCCGACGGCGGCACCCTCTTCCTCGACGAAATCGGAGAGCTGCCCCTCGACGTGCAGCCCATGCTGCTGCGCGCGCTCGAGACCGGCGAGGTCACGCCGGTCGGCGAGGACGTGCCGCGGAAGGTCGGCGTCCGCCTCGTCGCCGCCACGCATCGCGACCTCCTCGGAGCCGCGCGCGCGGGCACGTTCCGCGAGGATCTCTACTATCGCATCGGCGCGCTCACGCTGCGGGTGCCCCCTCTGCGCGAGCGCACCGAAGACATCCCGCTGCTCGCCGATGCCATCGCGCGCCAAGAAGGTTCCCCGGGATTGCCGGCCGACGTCGTCGAGGCGCTCGCGCGGCAGTCGTTCGCCGGCAACGTTCGCGAGCTGCGGAACGCCGTGCGTGCCTACGTTGCGCTCGGCGAGCTCGCGGAGCGACCTGCGGCCTCGGCGGTGACGACCAACGACGCAGACATCGACGCGGCGCTCGCGCGCGTCGTGCGTCTCGATCGGCCGTTCCTCGAGCAACGCGACGACCTGACGAATCGCTTCACCGCCCTCTACGTCGACCGCCTCCTCGCCGAGTCGGGAGGCAACCAGACCGTCGCCGCGAGAATGGCCGGTCTCGACCGCACGTACCTCGGCCGTCTGCTCGCGAAGCTCGGGCGCCGCTAGAGCACGCGCTCCTCCGCCGCTGGTATGCTCGACGGCGGTGACGCGCCAGCGCCTCTTCGTCTCGACGATCTCGACGGCGCTGGCTCTCGGCGTCGCGTCCGCCTCCGGCGATGCACGCGCGGCCTCGCCCGAGGACGAGACGGAGGCGCGCGCCGATTACGATGCGGGTGCCGCGGCGTACGACCGACGCGACTACGGCACGGCCGCGGCCCGCTTCGCACGCGCGGACGAGCGGGTGCCGAACGCGCGTGCGCTGCAGCTCGCGATGGCCTCGGCCCTGCTCGCCGACGATGCCGCGCTCGCGATGACGCTCGTCGATCGCAGCTCGGCGCGCGCGGCGGAGAACGGAAGCTCGCCCGCCATCGCAGAGCTCGCCACCAAGCTTCGTGCCCGCTTCGAATCGCGCGCGGCGCGCCTCCGCCTCGTCTGCGCCGGGCCGTGCACGGCATTGCTCGACGGGCGGCCGATCCGGGAAGGCTCGCGGTGGGTCACGCCGGGTCCGCATGCCGTCGTCTTCACCGCGAGCGACGGTGCGCGTGTCGAGGTCGCCGTCGCCCCGCGCGCCGGAGAGACCGTCGCCGTTCCGTTCGACGATCCCGAGGCGGCTCGTGCGCTCGCGGCTCCGCGGCCGCCCGCGACCGAGTCGCCTCCTCCCGCGCGCGGCATCTCGCCAGTCTTCTTCTGGTCTGCGGCCGGAGCGACGGTCGCGGCGGCGGGAATCGCCACGGTCTTCACCGTCGTCCTCGAGAACCGCCACGACGACTTCGTCGCGCGTCCCACTCCCGAGACCGCAGCCGCGGGCGAGAGCGCGCAAGCGAACGTACGCATCGCGTGGGCCGCGGCGGGCGCTCTCGCGATCACGACCGGCGTCTTCGCGTGGCTCACCGACTTCGGCGCGCCGAAGAAGGACGATCGTGCTCCGCGCGTCGCGTTCGGCCCTACCGGCTTCACCCTCGGGGGCCGCTTCGATTGAGCGCGCCCGCGTCGCCCGCGCGTTACGAGACCCTCGCCGTCCTCGGGCAGGGCGGCCTCGCGACGGTGAGCCTCGGGCGCATACGCGGCGCAGCGGGGTTCTCTCGGCTCGTCGCTTTGAAAAGGGCGCATGTCGCGTCGCCGGATGCGGTCGCGAACTTGCGTCGCGAGGCCGAGCTCGTGTCGCGCCTCGACCACGCCAACGTCGTACGCGTGCTCGACGTCGTCGAGGACGGCGCCGACCTCGTGCTCGTGCTCGATTACGTCGAGGGGGGATCGCTGGCCGACCTCGTTCGCCGCGCAGCCGAAGTGGAGCTCGACACGCGGACGAGGGCCCGCATGTTCGTCCGCATCGTCCTCGACGTCGCGCGCGGGCTCGATGCGGCTCACCGGGCGACCGACGAGAGCGGTCGCATGCTCGGCCTCGTTCATCGCGACGTTTCGCCGAGCAACGTGCTCGTCGGGACCGATGGCGTGGCCCGGCTCACGGACTTCGGAATCGCCAAGGCGCTCGAGGCCGCGCAGGACCGAACGGATACCGGCAATCTCAAAGGCAAGATCGCCTACATGGCGCCCGAATACGTCGAGTCGCAGCGCGCCGACGCGGCGGGCGATCAGTTCGCGCTCGGCGTCGTCGCGTGGGAAGCGCTCGCCGGGACGCGGCTGTTCCGCGGACCGACCGAGATCGAGACGATGAAGCGCGTCGTCGCTGCGCGCGTGCCGAGCCTCGCGAGCGTGCATCCGGAGCTCGCGCCGCTCGGGCCCGCGATCGAAAGGGCCCTTGCGCGAGCACCGTCCGACCGGCACGCTTCCGTTCGAGACCTCGCCGATGCGCTGGAGGCGAGCGCGCGCGAGGCGGACCTCGTCGCGACGCACGACGACGTGGGCAAGCTGGTGCGCGAGCTGCTCGACGCCGAGCTCGAACGCCGTCGAGCCGCCGTGCGCGCGCCGGAGGGCGCGTCGCCTCCGTCGTCGTCGCCTCCGGGGCGAGACCTCGTGGCGACCGGCTCGATCGTCGCGCCGCGCATCGATCGTGCGCCGGCCGACGTACCGCGAGACGCACCTGCGGACGATCGCCGGCGACGGCTGCTCGTCGTCGCCGTCGTCGTCGCCGTCGCGACCGTGCTCGCGTTCGTCGCCGCGTCTCCCCGTGGTCGGTCGAGCGCGACGTCGCCGCTCGCGTCGTCGTCGTCTTCGGTCACGTCCGCCGCCTCGCCCGGGGCGGTGGCGCCGGAGCCCGATCCTCCGTCCGCCGAGGCCGACATCTCGACGGAAGGGACGGACGCGCCGCCCGCCACGTCGTCGTCGGCGAGCACGACGCGTAGGCGCGTTCGCGGAGCGCCACGCAGGAGCCCGCCACCTCCGCCTTCGCTCGTGCCGCGCAAGGCACCGCCGAACCCGTACGTGCGCTGAGCCGCGATTTCCACTCCGCTGGAAATCGTTCGTGCAAGGCGGATACGGATTGGGGCTGCGAGGCCGCACGGCAGCGGCCGACTCTCCGCGGCTGCGTCCACTCGAACGGCGCGTTTCCGCGGCAACGGACCCGCGTCGCGAAATCCCCGACCGAACGGTCATGGCACTGCCGGTGCTTCGAGGGCGAGCATGCAAAACCGACCCTTCCGCCTGCACCTCTCCGTCGTGCTCAGTGCCGCGCTCTTTTCTGCCGTGAGCGTCAGCGCGTGCGCGACGAGCGACACGACGGACGACCTGGCGATCGACGGCGAGCACGACGACGGCGACGAGAGCGATCTCGAGCTCGCCTCGCGCGCACCGAGCGACGACCCGAGCGTCGACGACGCCGAAGGCCTCGAGTCGAGCGAAGAGGCCGCGATCGACGACGGAATCACCGGCGCGTTCGAGGAGATCGACGTGACCGACATGACCCAGGACGAAATCGAGACCCTCGCCGCCAAGCGCGTTGCCTCGCCGGTGCCGGGTCGCGGCGTCACGTATCGCTACGGCGTCCGCAACCCGCGGTACGCCGCCGGCTTCCACACCGGTCAGGACCACGCCGCGCCGACCGGCACGCCGGTCGTCGCCGTCCGTAGCGGCACGATCCGCTGGTCGAACAACTACGGCGGCGCGTACGGGCGCTGGATGGGCCTCGATGCGAACAACGGCCGGACGTACGTCTACTGCCACCTCAGCTCGCGCCGGTTCAAGGCGGGCACGAGGGTCAAGGCCGGGCAGCGCATCGGTCGCGTCGGCGCGACGGGCAACGTGACCGGACCGCACCTCCACTTCGAGGATCACCCGCGCGGGCCGTTCCGCTACGCGCAGGTCCGTAAGCCGCGTTGGTGAGCCGGGTTGCGCGAATCGTTGCGCATCCGATCCGTGGCACCTCTTCTGCAGGAGCAAGCACCCATGACCGCCCGTTCGTACCGCGTCTCGTTCTTCGCCGTGCTCGCCTGCGCGGCGCTCGCTGCGTGCTCGGAGCCGGCAGAGACGCTGTCCCGAAACCTCGCTGCGGCAGGTGACGCGGACGGCGACGACGGCGACGGTGACCTCGACCCGTCGACCCCGCCGCCGAACGACGATCCAGCGATCGGCGGCGACACGACGGACCCTGCGCCTACCGACGACCCTTCCGACGACGAGCCGGCGAAGGACGCAGGACCTGCCAAAGACGGCGGCACGGACGCGGGCACGCCGCCCGCGCAGAAGGTCGCGTCGCCCGTTCCCGGCAAGGTGGTCACGTACCCGTACGGCGTGAAGAACCCGCGCTACGCGGCCGGCTATCACACGGGGGAGGACTACGCGACGGCGACCGGTAGCAACGCCGTCGCCGTTCGGTCCGGCACGATCCGCTGGTCGAACGACGCAGGCGGCGCGTACGGCAAGTGGATGGGGCTCGATGCCGACAACGGCCGCACGTACGTCTACTGCCACTTGTCTTCGCGCCTCTTCAAAGCCGGCGACAAGGTCGTCGCCGGCCAGGTGATCGCGAAGACGGGCGCGACGGGCAATGTGACGGGACCTCACCTCCATTTCGAGGACCACCCGCTCGGCCCGTTCAAGTACGCGCAGGTTCGCAAGCCCGCGTGGTGAGAGCGTGCGCGCCGTCTTCAGGGCGGCGCGCCGAAGTGCTCGAGCAGCACCTCGACCATCGCGCGTACGGCGGGCGAGACGTTGCGTGCGCCGGGGTACACGATGACCGGCGTAAGCGGTGGAGGCGCGAAGCCGGCGAGCAGCTCGGTGAGCTCGCCGGCGGCGATGGCCTCGTCGGCATGGAGCCCGGGTACGCGGGCGACGCCGGCGCCCGCGCCCGCGAGCGCGCCGATCACGCGGAAGCTGTTCACCGCGATGTACGGCTTCACGGCGACCGACCGCGTCTTCCGGCCCTCGAAGAACGGCCACGACGTGGGCGTGCGTGAGCCGGTCATCACGAGGCAGCGATGGTCGGCGAGATCGCGGGGCTTCCGCGGCGTGCCCATGCGACGCAAGTACGTGGGGCTCGCAACGACGCGCATGCGTTGCGCGAGCCCGAGACGACGGACGACGAGGCGCGAATCGGCGAGCGGCCCGATCCGCACGGCGAGGTCGTAGCCTTCCTCGATGAGATTCACCTGACGATCGACGAGGTCGACCTCGATCTCGACGTCGGGATAGCGAGCGGTGTACGCCGCGAGCACCTCGCCGAAGAGGTTCTGTCCGAGCTCCACGGGCGACGTCATGCGGAGGCGGCCGCTCGGGTGCGCTTGGAGCGCGCCGACGAGCGACTCGGCCTCGCGCAACGCAGCGAGCGCGGGCACGACCTCGCGATGAAAGCTCGCGCCGATGTCGGTGAGCTTCACGCTGCGCGTGGTCCGCGCGAGCAAGCGAACACCGAGATGCGCCTCGAGCGCGGCGAGCCGTTGGCTGAGTGTCGACTTCGAGAGGCCGAGCGTCCGAGCGGCTCCGCGAAAGCTCGCATGCTCGACGATCGCCGCGAAGGCGAGGATGCCGTTCGGATCCGCCTGACGCACTGTCCGCACAGCCGGACAGTACTTCCCAATTCTCAGGATTGTCCAGTCGCGGTCCCGAACGCACGATGCGTTCATCCCGTTCTGGAGAAATGACGATGAAGCTCTTCTCGCCCCTTCGCCTCGGCCGTCTCGAGCTCCCGAATCGCATCGTGATGGCGCCGATGACGCGCAGCCGAGCTGTCGGCAGCATTCCGAACGACCTGATGCGTGACTACTACACGCAACGCGCTTCGGCCGGTCTCATCGTCGCCGAGGGGATTGCCCCTTCGCCGAACGCGCTCGGTTACGCGCGCATCCCGGGGCTCTTCACGCCGGAGCAGGTCGGCGGGTGGCGCGCAGTCACCAGCAGCGTTCATGCTGCGGGCGGCCGCATGGTCGCGCAGCTCATGCACACCGGGCGCGTCGGTCACGCGCGGAACCTCCCAGCGGGCGCGCGCGTCGTCGCGCCGAGCGCCGTCGCCGCGAACGGCATGATGTACACCGACGAAGAGGGGCCCCAGCCCATGCCGACGCCGGAGGAGATGACCGCGGCCGACATCGCGCAGGCGAGAGACGAGTTCGTCGCGGCAGCGAAGAACGCGATCGACGCGGGCTTCGACGGCGTCGAGCTCCACGGCGCGAACGGCTACCTCCTCGAGCAGTTCCTGAATCCCCACGCGAATCTGCGGAAGGACGCGTACGGCGGCAGCGTCGACAGTCGCGCCCGTTTCGTCCTCGAAGTCGCGAACGCCACGGGGGAAGCGATCGGACGCGACCGCGTGGGCATGCGCCTCTCGCCGTTCAACACGTTCAACGATCTGCCCGCGTACGACGAGACGGAAGAGCAGTACGCGCACGTGGCACGCGGACTCCGTGGCCTCCTGTACGTGCACCTCATCGGGAACCCCGCGCCGGGCTTTGCGCGCGCGGCAGAGCGCATTCGCGAAAGCTTCGGCGGCCCCGTCATCCTGAACGGCGGCTACGACGCGGAGCGCGCCGAGGCGGCGCTCGCGTCGGGCGAGGCGGACCTCGTCGCGTTCGGCAGGCCGTTCATCGCGAACCCCGACCTCGTCGAGCGCATCCGGCGCCGCGCCGAGCTCGCCCAGCCCGATCCGTCGACGTTCTACACGCCGGGCGCGAAGGGCTACGTCGACTACCCAGCGCTCTGACTCGGCGCTCAGCGCTCCGCGACGAGCACCGCGACGTCGTCGGCGAGCGCGCCGGACGGCAATCGAGCCGCTTCCACGAGCGCATCGGCGATGCCGCCGAAGCGCTCGCGCCGTGCGAGCTCCACGATGCGCTCTTCGGGCGCGTGGCGGAAGAGCCCGTCCGACCCGACGACGAGCCGCGCGTCGAGCTCGCGTCGTGCACCGCCGACCGGCTTCGCGCGGCCGCTACCGAGCCTCGCGCGGTCGGCGTGCTGCGTGATGCGCTCCACGGACGATGCGTGCACGATCCACGCTTCGCTGTCGCCCGCCGCGCTCCACACGAGCATGCCCTCGGCGAGCACGACGACAACGGCGGTGGTCTCGCCTACGCCGGCGAGCGCACCGTCGACGTCCGCGAAGAGACGCTCCCAGGCCGTAGGCGCGAGGAGGTCGAAGGCAGGGTCGAGCACGGCGTCGCGCACGCGCACGAGGAGGAGATCTGCGGCCGCGCCCCCGTCTCCGGTGCCGCCGGCGCCGTCGGCGACCACGGTCACGGCCAGCTCACCGCGTGCGAACACGTCGGCGCGATCCTGCGACGGCTTTGCCCCCGCAGCAGCCACGGCACGCGCGACGAAGAACGACATGGTGGAGGCTCAGGGTAGTCGTACCTGCGCTCGCGCTCGCTTGCGAAAACCTGCCCCACATGGCTCGCGCGGCGCTCGTCGGCTATATCTCCCGCCGCCGTGAAGCGTGCCGTACGCCGGACTCTCGTAGCTTCCATAGGCCTCCTCCCGCTCCTCGGCGCCCTCGTCAGCATCGGCTGGATGTGGGCCGTGAGCGGACGGCTCTCGAGCCTCCGCTCGTTCGGCGAAGCCGGGTACGCGATGCTCACGCATCCCGTCGGCATCGTCGTCGTCGTGCAGTCGCTCTACACCGCGCTGCTGAGCTCGCTCTGGATCCGGTACCGGCCGTTCCGCGTCGGCAGTGACGCGACATGGCCGCGCGTCAGCGTCGTCATCCCTGCCTTCAACGAGGGGCCGATGGTCGAGCGCAGCATCCGCTCGGTCGCGAGCTGCGCGTACCCGAAGGACCTCCTCGAGATCATCGTCGTCGACGACGGCTCGCGCGACGACACGTTCTTCCACATGCAGCGGCTTCGCCGCGAGCACCCGGAGATCGTCAAGCTCGTTCGGTTCACCGGCAACAAAGGCAAGCGCGAGGCCCTCGTCGCCGGCTTCCGCGCGGCGACCGGGTCGGTCCTCGTGACGATCGACTCGGACAGCGAGATCGATCCGCGCACCATCCACGAGATGGTCACGCCGTTCCTCGCGGACCCGGATGTCGGCGCCGTCGCCGGCCGCGTCGCCGTTCTGAATCGCGACACGACAATCAGCCGGATGCTCGAGGTGCAGTACGCCCTCGCGTTCGACTTCGCGCGCGCGGCGCAGTCGACGTACCGCTGCGTCGCGTGCTGCCCCGGGGCGCTCACCGCGGTTCGTCGCGAGGCCGTGCTGCCGTTCCTCGACGAATGGGCGGGCCAGACGTTCCTCGGCCGGCCGGTGAACCACGGCGAAGACCAGGCGCTCACGAACATCGTGCTCCGTCAGGGCTACGACACGGTCTATCAGCGCACCGCCGTCGTGCACACGCTCGCGCCGGTCACGTATCGGCAGATGTCCCGCATGTTCGTGCGGTGGGACCGGAGCTACATCGTCGAGGGCTTCAGCTTCGCGAAGTTCATGCTCACGCGGTACCGGAAGAAGAACCGCGTGCTGCCGGTCGTCACGTTCGTCGTATCGAACCTGCGGCTCTTCCTCTTCTTCTATGGCCTCGTGCAGCTGCCGCTTCTGTTCCGCGCGGAGCTCACGACGGTCTTCCACTCCGCCATCGCGCTCCTCGTGGGTGCGCTGTTCACCGCCCTCTACTACTTGCGAGTCGAGCGGAGCTTCCGCTTCCTCTACGGCGTGCTCTACGCCGTCTTCAGCCTGCTGCTCTTGCAGTGGATCCTGCCGTGGGCGCTCCTGACCGTTCGCGACGAGCGCTGGGGAACGCGCTGAGGCGAGCGGCTCGGGGGCCGCTCGGGCGGGTGAGCATCGTCTGCGTCGTCGCGGCGGCCGTCGCGTTCGTCGTCCTCGCGTGGAAGCACCGCGCGTTTACCGTCGACGACGCATACATCACGCTCCGCTACTCGGCGAACCTCGCGCGGGGAAACGGACCGACGTGGAACCCTTCCGACCCGCCGACCGAGGGCTACACGACGTTCCTCTGGATGCTCGTCGCGACGCTCCCGCACGTCGTGGGGGTGGACGCGCTCGTGTTCGCGAAGGTCGCGGGCACTCTTTGCGCAGCCGGGACTGCACTGGCTGCGGCCGCCCTCGCGCGCGAAGTGGCGCGCGGCGTGGCCGCCGAGATCCGCATCGCAGCGCCCGTCCTCGCGTTCGTCGTGGTCGCCTCGTCGACATCGACGTCCGTGCACGCGATCTCCGGGATGGAGACGTCGCTGTACACGCTGCTCGTCACCGCCTTCTTCGTCGCGCTCCTCGCGTGGGTGCGTCGCGCGCGAGAAGGTGAGCCGCAACGCATCCCGCTCGCCGCATCGCTCCTCGCGCTCGGCGCTGCGCTCACGCGTCCGGAGGCGAACCTCCTCGCCGCCGCTGCTGCCGCGGCCGCTGTCGTGCTCGTCCCGCGCAGCGATCGAAGGCGGCTCGTCACGACGGGTCTCCTCGCGTGGGCGCTCCCGTACGCCGTCTACTTCGCGTGGCGCTATGCGTACTACGGATTGCTCGCGCCCTTGTCGTTCTACGTGAAAGCGACGAACGAGCCGGGCTTCCTTCGCGGGACGGGCGAGCTCTACGGGCTCTTCCACCTCTTCTTCTTCGCGCAGCCGCACCTCGGAATCGCGCTGGTGTTCGCGCTCGCGGCTCGCGCGCGGGCAAAAGCGGTGGTGCCGATGCTCGCGGGCATCGCGGCTTTCCTCGCCTTCTTCCTCCTGCCCGCGCCGATCATGGCGTACGAGCGTCGCTACCTCTTCCCGGTCATCCCCGCGCTGCACGCGCTCGCCGCGGCCGGTGCCGTCTTCGGCGTCGAGCGTCTCGCGCAGCTGACCGCGCGGCGCTGGGGAGCGGAAGGTGCGCCGCGTCGCGCGCAGGTGGTTGCGGCCGGAGTGGTGCTCGCGTTCTCGCTGCTTGCCGGCGTGCAGATCGCGAAGCATGCGGCCGGTAGCATCGAAGGGTTCACCGCGTACGGCGAAGGGCTCGTGCGTGCGCAGGTGCAGCTCGGTCACGATCTTCGTGCGCGCGCTACCCGCAAGCCACCCGGCACCATCGCGCTCGTCGACGTCGGTGCCGTCGCCTACCACTCGGGGTGGCGCGTCATCGACACGTTCGGTCTCAACGATGTGCATATTGCACGCAGTCGGGGCGCGCACGATCCCGCGTACGTGCTCGCGCAGGATCCGGAGATCGTCGTCTTCCTCTCGAAGGAGGCCGACCGCGTCTCGCCGCATCTTCCGTGGGAAGCTGCGATGCACGAGCAGTTCGCGGCGCGCGGCTACGTGCTCTTGAAGAGTTATCGCTTCGCGCCCGATTACTTCCTCGTCGCGTATGCGCGTCCCGAAGAGGTCAGCGGCGCGGAACGAACGCCACCGCTGCCGTGACCGCGTCCGCGCCGGTGATGCGCAGCGATTCGCCGTTCGTTCGCGGATGCACGTCGACGGCGACTCCGACGATCACGCCACGCATGCGCAACGTCACCTCGGCGACGCCCCCGTCGCGCGGGAGCGACTCGACGGCGAGCTCCACGTCTTCGCTCGGAGTCGACGCGCGCGCCCAAACGTCGTGCGGGAGCGGCCATCGGCGCTCGAGCCGCGCGGTGCCGCTCGCATCGACGCGCCGCAAGGTTGCGTCGCGCTTCTTCGCGTCGAGAGAGAGCACGTACGCGCCCGATGCGTCGGCCAGCACGTGCACCGTCACGACGTCACCTCCGCGGTTCGGCCACGGGAGCCGCATCGCAACGGTGATTGCGCCGAGCGTCGCGAGCGCCGCCGGCACGCCATCGCGAAGGAGGAGCGACGCGTGCGCCGGGCGCGGAACGGCATCGTCGCGCCGGTAGCGCCCGCCTTCACGTACGAACGTCTCCGGAAAGAACGCCTCGTCGCGGCGCGCGAAGCCGAAGAGATAGCTCTCCATCGTGCCGCGTGTCTGCGAGGCATGGGCCGCGATCGCGCGGATCTTCACGTTCCTCGCCGTGTCGCGGACGCGCGCGCTCGCGCCGACGAGCAAGCGCTCACCGAACGCATAGCCTTCGAGGCGGTTCGTGAGCGGAGGCGTCGGCAGCTCCGGATCGATGACCGGCGCCGTGCACGGCTCGTGCGGTTCCGGCCCGGTCGGCCAGCAGTCGTCGTTGTGCACCATCGCGCGATGGACCTTGGGCGGTTCGTCGAGCGCCTCCATCGCTTCGCGGAGGAGCGAGTACGCCATCGCGTGATCGGGATGCGTATCTTCCGGGTGCGTGACGATGACGTTCTCGGGGCGGAGCTCACGCAGGACGGACGCGAGGTCGCTCGCCGCCGCGGCTCGCGTGTACGGCGCGGCGCTCCCCGTGCGTGCCTTGTGGACGTCCGCGTTGCCTGCTCCACGGGCGCCGTACGTCGTGTTCCCTTCCTCGCAAACGCCGGCGATCTTGCGCTTCCGCGGCGGCAATGGGGCGGCACCGAGGTCGGCGAGCCCCCCGTCCGGGTACCCGAGGAAGTACACGCGCGACTCGGGCAGACCCACGGCGGCGAGGCCCGCCACGCTCTCGCCTTCGCGCACGAGCCCGTCGTGGAGGCAGTCGAGATCGCCGTTCGTGAGGACGACGACCGCGGCGCGCTCCCCGCTCTCGATCGCGCGCGCGAGCGTTCCGGAGCCGATGAGCGCCTCGTCGTCGGGATGAGGCGCGATGACGACCCACGAGGTCCGCGTCGTATCGCGCGCAGTGCGAGGCTCGGAGCGCGCGCCGCTGCACGCACAAGCCGCCACGAGGAGCGCCGCGACGAGGCCGCTCCGCAGGGCTCTCACGACACGGCCGGCCCGACCGGGATCTTGGACGTGCTCGGCTGGACGCGGAGCACGCGGCGGATCGCGCCGTCGGGGAGCGAGTACGCGTCCGGCGCGGTGAGATCACCGTGGGGGATGAGGAGACCGCTCTCGTGGAGGAGCTGCACGATCACGTGCGCGGCCTCTTCTGCCCGGCGCGCGAGCTCGTCGGGCGCGAGCGTCTCCGCGATCCCGGTCTGGACGAACTCGCTCTCGATCTTCTGCTTGGCGAGCGTGGCGAGCGTCGAGAGCGAGACGCTCTCTTCGCGCGCGAGACGGCGGAGCAGCATGCCGGTGACTGCGTTCCGCGGCGCGATCTCGCTCTCCACCCACACGCGAAGCGGGGAGCCCTCCCGTGCTTCGCGAGCGATTGCCTCGGTCGTGCCCTCGATGCCGACTTCGACGGCGCCGAGGCTGCCCTGCCGCGCACGCTCCGCATCGTAGAGCTCGAGGATCGAAGCTCCGAGCCGGCGGAGCAGGAGAGGAACGCCCTGCGACTCCTCGACGAGCTTCGCGAGCGCCGCGTCGCTGAACCGAATTCCTTGCCGCGCACCGAGGCTGCGCATCATGGTCGTCGCCGCATCGTCACCGAGGCACGGCACGCATACGCGCTGGAAGCTGCCCATGATCGACTGGTGGGCGAGGGTGCGGAGTGGAGCCCAGAGCAGCGGGTGGAGCGCGCTCGTGAGGAACACGCCGATGGGCGATCCGCCGTCGGGCATCGCGCTGTCGCCAACGGCGCCCTTGAGACGGCCGATGACGATGGCGAGCACGTCGAGCGCGCGACCGAGACGCTGCGGGCCTACGGCGAGCGCTTGTTCGAGCTCGTCGAGCACGACGAGCAACGCGGGCGGACGGCCGGACGCCACGCGGCAGGCGCGCGAGAGATCACGGAACCACAACGTCAGCGCGGCAACGTCCAGCGTCGCGCCCTCGGCGGGCGCATCGGGGAGCTCGGCGTTCGGCCAACGTGCCCGCGCCGACTCCACGAGGCGGAGGCACACGAAGCGGAGGATGCCGTCTGCGCGAGCCGCGGGATCGTCGGCGTGACCGAGCTCGTGATCGAAGCCCGCGACGTCGACGTAGGCAGAAGGCCCGGGCAGACGGCGAGCGACCTCGAGCGCGAGCGACGATTTTCCGAACCGGCGGAGGCCGGTGACGACCATCCAGTGTCCCGCCTGCGCAGCGGCGAGGAGGCCGGAGACGAGCCGTTCACGGTTGAAGAACTGCGCCGATGTCGCAACGCGTCCGCGGAGCTCGAACGGGTTGCCGCGCAGTGAAGACTCCTCGACGAGGTCGAGCACGTCGTGGGCGCTCTTCGACCAGCGCGCACGAGAGACGCCGATCGGCAGGATCTGTACGGCGCGCGAGCCGCCCTTCGCCGCCCACTCGAGCATCGCGCGCACCGCCGAGAGGTCGGGCGATGCCTCGTCGTCGTGCTCGAGGAGGACGACGGAGGCGTTCAGCCGGCGCGCGACGAACGCCGCGTGGTTCACGTCGCGCTCCAGCACGCGCGTGCCCGGCGGGACGCGCACGACCACCGCCTTCGATCCCCAACGCTCCCACGCCGGATCCGAAGGCACCGAGAGCTCCAGAGCGTCGAAACGGGACGGCAACACGTAGCGCCAGCGATCGGAGCGGCACGCGAGGCCGATGCCATCGAAGAACGTCGCCGTGTCTTCTGCCCACGCGGCGTACCGACGTCGCGCGATGCGCAGGCGGCCGAGCCACACGGCGCCGACGAGCGCGATGGCAAGGCCGGCGATCGCGATGAGCAGGTTGCGCGTCCGCGTGGACCACGACTCTTCGAGGCGCGCGACGAGAGCGCAATCGTACGTCGCCGTTTCACTGCCCGAGGCGCAGACGCGGCAACGCTCGTCGCCGAGGCCGAGGAGGTTACAGGCCGACGCGCCGCCGGCGACGTGTGACAGCCACGGACGTGACCCTTGCGCGGATTCGAAGCGAACGAGCTCCACCGGCTTCGACGTCTCGGGGTGCACGCGGAACGGTGGGCGATCGGTGCCTTCGCCGAAGACGCGCGCGAACCGCGCCAGCGTCGCGATCGCGTCCGGGAACGAAGCCGGCGCGCCGCGGCGTTCTTCGCAATGCGCGCGGAGCCGCCACATCGCGGTCGGCGGCATCGCCTTCGCGACGACCATCTCGTCGATCGACGGTGGCCTCGCGAACGATCCGTCGATCGACGCAGCCTTGCCCTCCCACATCAGCTGCGCGAACTGCGCGCACATCGCGAGCGGCACACCCGCGTCGTCGAGCTTCGTGCCCGCCACGCTCCACGCTTCGAGCGCGGAGCGGAAGTCGCCGGACGGAATCGCGCACGTCGGCGGAACGACGAACGTCTGCATCGCGCGGACGGCACGCGCGCACACGGCTTCGCGCGAAGACTCGTCCCATTGCGCCCGAATCGCATCGACGCGCTGGAGCCGTGCGCTCGTGAGCGCGGCGGCGGGCGGCAGCTGCTCTTTCAGCCACGTGCCGTACGAGAGGTGCTGGCTCGCATCGTCGAGGTAGCAGGCGAAGAGCTTCGCGTGGGCGGCCTCGGCGATTTCCGTCCAAGGAGCCCCGCCGATGTGCGCGGTCGGAAAGTCTTCGATCCAGGCGCTCACGACGGCGGGAGAGATCGTGGTGCACTCGGTCGCCCAGATCTCCTGGAGGCGCCTTCTCACGACGAGCGAGCCGGTCGACTCGAGGAGCTGCTGCAGCTGCTTCGCGCGCGCGCACTCGCGAGCATCGGTGCCGTGACACTGCGCGGCCATCTGGAACGCGCGCACGAGGTGGAGCGCGGCGGTCAGGGGCGAGCCTTCCGGCGCGCTCGCCTGCGTCGGTGCGCGCTGCGCCTCGGCGACGACGTCGTGGTCGAGCGGCGCGGTCGATACGAACCACGCGTCGATCGCCGTCGCGCCCCCGTCGCGGATGCGCTGCCAAGCCTTGGGCGCGACGAGCCTCATGGCGTCGACGAGGAGCCGACGATGGAAAGGGCGCCCGCCGGCGTCGGTGCCGAGCCGCTGGATCGCACGCTCGAGGGCCGTGCTCCCGGCGCGCGGGCGCGGGAACGTGTCCGTCTCTCCGGACTCGAACGCCGCGAGCTGGCTCACCCACGTCGCGGCGCCCGACATGCCGCCGACGTACGCGTCGAGGCGGCTCTGCTGCTCTGGCGTGACGCATCCCGTTTCGCCGGCCGCGCGCGTACGGCCTCGCGTGATGTCGTCGACGAGCGCCGACGTCGCGGAGCACAGGTGCTCGCGCTCTTGTTGGCAGGAGCGCGATGCCTCTGCGCTCTGCTGCAGACGTGCCGACTGCGCGGCAAGGTCCGTCTTGCACTCCGCGGCCTCGTGCGCGGCCGCGTTCGCTTCGCGCCGCACCTCGTCATGGGCTCGTCGCGAGGCTGCGAGCTCGCGCTCGACGGCGACGCAGGAGGCTCCGGCGTCCGCGACGACTTGCTGGGCTGCTGCTTCTCGCGGCCCCCACGCGATCAGCACGAGCACTGCGAGGGCAGTGGCGATCAGTTTCGAAGGAGAACGATGCATGAGGAGGACTTGCAGTGGAACAGCTCCGAGAACTCGTTCGTACGAGCGCGCGCGGCGGTGGCGAGCGGCGACTTGTCGTCGACGACGAAGAGGCGGATGCGCTTGTCTGCGAGGATGCGCTCGGTTTCGTCGGCGCCCGCACCGTCGGGGATGCGCGACGCATGGCGCGACAGATCCGCGGGCCACGCGAGGTACGGCAGATCGAAGGAAGCGTCGAACGCCGTCGTGTCGCCGGGTCCGATGCGCTCGAGCGCGTCGTAGAAGCGGGCGGGCGAGCCATCGGCGCCGACCGCGCGGAGTCGCTCGTCTTCGCTCAGCCGCAGGTATTCGGGGAGCGTCGGTCCCTCGCCCGCGAGCGCGGGATACGCGCGCACGAGGCCGAAGCACCCGGCGACCGCCGACGCCGCGAAGACGGCCTGCCGGACGCGTGGACCGAGGTCGGCCATCCGGGTCGCTGCCGCGGCGAGCACGAGACCGGGAAAGGCGAGGATGTAACGCGGCACCGCCGGATCCGGCGAGGCGAGCGCTGCGGCCGCGAGCACACCGAGCGCGATCCATCGCCGACGGACTGCGGTGAAGACCGCGACCGGCAGCGCGGCGAGGTACACGAGCCCGAGCCCGCCGAAGCGCATGTCGAACACGGGCGGCGCGTCCAGCGTCAGCCACGAACGCACGACGCGGAGAGGAAGAGGGCCATGGAGCCGAGGTGCGGCTGCGCCAGAGTCGAGGAGCGCGCTCATGGGTAGCGTGCCAGGAAGCGAGATCGGTCCGACGACGAGGCGCACCGGCCAGATGGGATTGCCGTGGCGCACGAGATTCACGAGGTAAGACTCGCCGCCAATCGCTACCACGCACATCGCCGCGGCGACGAGTGAAAGGCGCCGCCCTGCGGCCCATCCCCGCACGGTGACGAGCGCGAGCACGAGCGTCGTCGCGACCGGCGCATTCGGCTTCGACCCGAGGAAGAGCCCGAGCGCCACCGCCGTGGCGAGCACGTTGCGCGGCTCGGCGGGCGCGAGCGCGAATGCCGCGGCCGCGAGGAGGAATGCCGCGGAAGCGACGTCGATGTAGTTCGTCGGCAGCTGCAGGAACGCCGCGGGGAGCGTCATCCACGAGAGGCCCGCGGCGAGCGCGTGGTCGTTCCGTGCGCCGAGCGTGCGAGACGCAACGGCGATCGCGCCGGCGCCGAGGAGACCGAACGGGATCTGCGCCGCGTCGACGAGGCGATCGTCGGGGAGCATCGCGCGCCACGCGATGAAGAGATGCTCGACGACGTGCGGATACGTCGAGATGTACGGCACGTCCGGCGGTACGTCGGCGAGCGATCCGCGCTGCAACGCGAAGTTCACGAACGGCAGGTGGTAGCCGAGGGCGTCCCACTGCCAGACCGGGATGAAGTACGCCGACAGCGAGACGACCGCGAGCGCGCCCGTCGCGAGCGCCACGACGGGGGCCGTCTCCGCCGACACGAGGAGGCGCGGCCGCAAGCCGAGGTGCCGGTCGCGGCGGACGAGGAAGAGCACGGTCGCGAGCACGAACAGCGTTCCGAAGAGGAGATCCTGCGCGAGGCCGCCGAACGCGCCGAGCACACGTACGCCCATCGCGAACAACGCGGCGGCTGCGATCGCTCCGAACAACGCGCGTTCGCGCGGGGCGCCGCGGTGGAGCACGAGGGCGCCGAGACGGAGCGCCACGACGACGCCGAGAACGAGCGCGACGGGGAGCAGACCCCAACGCGAGGACGTGTCGAGGCGAGAGACCGACGAGAGCACGGCGCGCGGAGACTGGTGTGCCGCTCTGCGGCGGTCAAACGATTCGAGTGGGCGTTGCGCAAGCGAGCGCGCGACGGACGGCCGTTCACGGTGGACCGACGACCATCCGAAAATGCCGTTCTACGTGTAAGCGCGCGGGTGACGAAGCGTCGTTCGCCGGGTTTTCGTGGCGTGCCGTCGTGGCGCGGCGCTTGCCATGACGTGACTCATGCGTCGCTCACTCTTCGCCTTCGCGTCTCTCTGCGCCATCCTCTTCGCTGCCGGTTGCAGCGCCGCCGGCGACGAGCCCACGCCGTTCGACGTCGGCGAGGAGACCGAAGCCGAGGAGCTCGCCGCTGCCGACGTCGATCCGAACGCCGAGCCGATCGTCGACGAGGAAGACCTCGCGCTCGACGCCGACGACGACGTCGCGATCGCGAGCTACGAAGGCGACGTGGACGACAGCGCGCTCGACGAAAGCGACGAGGGCGAGGAGCCCCAGCTCGATACGCTCGCGCTCGGCCCGCTGTCCGACACGCCGAAGGGCGAAGCCATCAACGGGATGAAGCCGCGTCACTGCCGCGTCGACGGCAAGGTGATGCAGGACTGCATGTGCTTCTTCTCGCCGCTGAACTGCCAGATGCCGACGTCGCAGCGCGGACGAAACCGCATCATCCCGCCCCGGCTCTATCAGGAGATGATCGCGCGCACGGATGCCAAGCGGCGCAACCCGGGCAACCTCGATCCCGCCGACATCAAGACTCCCGTCGACGTTTCCGCATGGCGCATCGCGCCCGGCACGACCGTGTACGACGGCAATGGCGTCGCGCGCGGGACGGTGAAGGAGAAGTACGCGAGCGGCAAGCTCGCGAACGAGTGCCTCGGCTACGACGGGACGTCTTCGTGGATCCCCACGGCGCAGGGCGGGACGTGCGCGAAAATCAACTTCGGTCTCAAGAAGAAGATCGCCGCGCTCGGTGACGCCACGATGGTCTACGCGTTCGCGATCCAGACGAACGGCGGCGGCGTGCTGAGCGGATGGGTGAAGCTCTCGTCGATCGCGGAGAGCCAGCGCGACGATCTCCGGCGCATGCGTACCGTCGCCGGTAGGCGCATCGCGAGCTCCTCGTTCGCCGGCACGAGCTACGTCGTGAAGACGGCGGCCGAGTACGGTCCGAAGCTCCCGGCCTGGACGGAAGGAAAGGTCGTGAAGCCCGAGGGTACGTGCGCCCAATTCAAGAAGCGCGTGAAGAACGCGAAGGTCGGCGACTACATCGTCCGCAGCAACGACGTGTGGAACCTCGCGTACAACACGCCGGGGCCCGGCGGCATCGCGGTCGACACGTTCGTCGTCGCGAAGGATGCGCTCGGCTTCAAGCGCGTTCGCTCGAAGAAGGCGCGACCCACGCTCGTGCGCGTGAAGGTCTACTGCTCGTCGCAGATCAAGAGCATGGTGTTCGCCTACGGCGCGGTCACGACGAAAGACGGCCTCCGCTACGGATGGGCGCCGCTCCGCGCGCTCCGCAAGGGAACGCCCGTCGCCGCACAGGCATCGGCGCCCGCCGCTCCCGCGGCCGAGGAGACGACCGAGGCGAAGCCCTCGAGCCAGCCGGTCCCGGACGAGTTCTGCGGCGGCAAACCGGACGGTTTCCACTGCCTCCCGCTCGGCGACAACACCGTCGCCGCCCAGTGCACCGGCGGCGTCGCGACCGCGGCCGTCGCGTGCGACAGCGGCTTCGTGTGCGAAGGCGCGAACGAGTCGAACACCAACGCGACGTGCAGCCGGCGGTGATTCGGCGAAGATTCGGCGCGTCCGCTCCGCGCCGGGTCCTCGCCCCGAACACCGATCATACTAGCACGAATGCATGTAATTTCAACGGATTGACCTTCGGCGTCCCGGCGCTCATCTTCCGCTCCACGCGCGGGCTTCCGCTCGCCCGCGTCGTCAATCGGGAGGTCCGCGATGGGAGACCGCATCGTCGGGGTCACGGCCGAGGACTGCGCCGTGATCGAGGAGGAGCGCGCGCTGCTCGTACGGGCGCGCGCCGCGATCGCACGCGAGGAGGAGAGGCGAGCACGCCAGCGCGAAGAGGCGCGCCGCGCCGAGCACACGCGAGAGCTTCGTTCGATCGAGGCGCTGCGCGAGCTCCGCGACGAAGCTTCTCGCGCCAGCGCCGACGACCTGCCCGCGCTGCTCCACGAGCTGGGGGTCCGTCAACAGCTCGCACGCCAGACATCGGCCGGCGCTCTGCCCGATCCGGCCGCGCCGTACTTCGCCCATCTTCGCGTCCGCGAGGGCGCCGTCACGAAGGACTACCTGCTCGGGCGCGCCACGTGTCTCGACGCTCGGCTCGACGTTCGCATCGTCGATTGGCGCGTCGCACCGGTCAGCCGAATCTTCTACCGCTACACGGAAGGGGAGGAGTTCGAGGAGTCGTTCCCCGGACGAGACGTCGAGGGAACGGTGCTCGCGCGGCGCATCGTGGTGATCGACGGCGGCGAGCTCGTGCGCATCCTCGTCGGCGACGTGGCGCTCGTTCGCGTCGGCGATGGCGATCGCGAGAGATGGGAGCGGTCGGGCCGCGGCGCGCTCTCGCTCTCCGCCGGCGGCGCGGGCACTGCTGTGAGACCCGCCTCGCGCGCGGCGAGCGACGTGACGGCGCTTCTCGACCGTGAGCAGTTCGCGGCGGTGAGCGCGCCGCCCGAGCAGCCGCTCGTCGTCCTCGGAAGCGCGGGCAGCGGGAAGACGACGGTTGCGCTGCATCGCCTCGCGCACGTCACCGCCCGGAATCCGCGCTCGTATCCGCTCGCGCGCACCGAGGTCGTCGTCCCGGAAGAGGGCCTCGCCCGACTTTCGCGCCGGCTCCTTGCGCCGCTCGGCGCGGCCGAGTCCCAGGTGCACACGCTCGACGCGTGGGCGCTCGCGCGCGCGCGGGCGGCGTTCGGTGAGCCGTTCCCGCGCGTTTGGTACGAAGCGCCGGGGCTCGTCGCCAGCACGAAGCGGCATCCCGCGCTCTTCGATGCGCTCTGCAAACGGTTCGCGAAGGCGAAGCCTTCGTCCACCTCGCTTCGCGCGCTGCGCCGTCGGCTCGCAGACGTGCTCACGGATCGCGCGTTCCTCACCTCGGTCGTCGCCGCGTCGAGCGGGGAGCTCCCGGTCACGGCCGTCGAGGAGACGGTCCGCCATACGATGCTGCAGCTCGCCGAGCCGGTGAAGAAGCAGCTCAGGTCGATCACCGACGCCTCGAAGAAGCGCGCGGTGGATGGCCGCGCGTTGGACGACGGCACGCCCGACGAGCTCGCCGGCACGATCGACGTCGAAGACCTGCCGATCCTCCTCTTCCTGCGGGCCTTCCACGGCGGCGCGCTGCCGGGCCCTTCGATCGCGCATCTCGTCGTCGACGAGGCCGAGGACTTCGCGCTGTTCGAGCTCTTCGTCCTCGGCAGGCTCCTCGGAGATGGCCGGAGCGTCACGCTCGCGGGTGATGAGGCGCAGCAGACGTCGCCGTGCTTCGCGGGATGGTCGCGTGCGGTGGAGACGCTCGGCGCGGACCACGCGGTGACGTGTCGGCTCGAGATCTCGTACCGCTGCCCGGCGCCGGTCGTCGCGGTTGCGCAGGAGATCTTGGGGCCACTCGCGACGTCACCAGGCCGAGCGCGCGCCGCTCGCGACGGAGCTCCCGTCGGAGTACACGCCTTTCCTGCCGACGCGCACGCAGAGCTTTTTCTCGCGACGACGCTGCGCGACCTCGTCGATCGCGAGCCCCAGGCGTGCATCGGCGTGCTCGCTCGTGACGCCGCCGCCGCCGTTCGCGTCTTCGGTTCGCTCGCCGACGTGCCGCGCGTCAGGCTCGTCACCCGCGGCGCGTTCACGTTCGAGCCGGGCATCGAGGTCGCCGAGGTCGACGCCGCGAAGGGCCTCGAGTTCGACTACGTCGTCGTCCCCGATGCGACGGCTGCCGCGTACCCGGCGACCGATGATGCGCGGCGGCTCCTGCACGTCGCGGCGACGCGCGCATCGCATCAGCTCTGGCTCGTGTCGGGCGGAGAACCTACGGCGCTCGTCGGCGCATTCGCTGCTGGCGCCCGCGCCGCGCATCACCGTGCGCTGGACGCCGGCGCCGGCTCGCTCGCTTCTTCCGGCAGGTGATCCTGCGCGCCGAGGAGCACGAGCTCGGCGCCGACGAAGTCGAGGAACGCCGGCACGAGCGGCGCGAAGCGCTTGTCGCCGAACGTGGCCTGCAGCTCGTCCGGGAAGATGGATGGCTCGGCGAACGGGGTCGCCTCGTCGGGGTTGCCGCCGTACCGCATCACGGCCTGCCGTGACCATGCGGCGAGCGGGTTGAAGACCGCGACGACGAAGCTCCCTCGCGCGGTGACGCCGAGCGCCTCGAGGAGCGCGCGTCGCTCGCTCGCCGCGTCTTCCTCCTCGTGCGCTTCCTCCGACTCGGCCTCGAGCACGTACGCCAGGTGCGTGTGCGTTCCGTGGGCGAGCACGCGGTAGTGACCCTCGGCGACGACGCTGGCGCCGGGCTGGTGCCGGACCCCGCGCGTCGTCGTGGTGTACGTCGTCGCGCCGAGATCGGCGAGGAGCTCACGGCGACCCTCGGCGATGCGATCGACATAGGCCCACTCGCGCTCGCGCCCGTGGGGACGCGGGAGGCGCTTCTTGCCGACGACGACGCGGCGCGCCGGTCGCCCGTCTTCGGGCTCGAGCAGGAACAGAAAGCGCTGCACGCCGCGCGCACCCTCGACGCGCGGACGCACCACGAACGCGACGGAGCCCCGCTCGAGCTCACGAAGCTCCGCGGTCTCGTCGTCTCGTCCGTCGTCGCGGGTTGGGGAGTCGGGCACGGGACCCGGTCGATGCACGACCGGGTCCATCTCTGCTCGCGCTTCAGAACTTCCCGGACTGAAAGTCGACGATCGCCTGCTCGATCTGCTCGGGCGTGTTCATCACGAAGGGACCGTACTGGACGACCGGCTCCGCGAGCGGCTTGCCGGCGACGACGATGACGCGCGCGGGTCCGTCCACCGCCGTGAGGCGTACGTGATCGCCTTCGTTCATGACGCCGAGCTCACCGCGGACGAGACGGCGCTCGCCCACGGCGACGCCCCCGTCGAACGGATACACGAATCCTCCATGGCCGGGGGGCACCGGCACCGTCGCGGACGCGCCGGCGGGCAGGGCGACCTCGACGAAGAGGGGGGCCGTCGTACGGTCCGCGATCGGACCGGTCACCGCGCCGATGCGACCGGCGACGAGACGAGCGGTCGCGCCGCCGCCGAGCTCGACGACGGGGATGTCACCGGGCTGCACGTCCCGGTACGCGGGCTCACGCATCTTCTCCGCGGCAGGGAGGTTCAGCCAAAGCTGGAGACCCCAAACGAGGCCCTCCTCCGGCTCGGGCATCTCGGAGTGGACGATGCCGCGCCCGGCCGTCATCCACTGACCGCCTCCGGCACCGAGCACGCCCTCGTTCCCTTTGTTGTCGCGATGACGAAAGCGCCCCGCGAGCATGTACGTGAACGTCTCGAATCCGCGATGCGGATGATCGGGAAACCCCGCGAGGTAGTCCTGCGGCTCGTCGGAGCGGAACTCGTCCAGCATGAGGAAGGGGTCGAGACGCCGGAGCACGGGCGTTCCGATGAGGCGGGTGAGCTTCACGCCCGCGCCGTCACTCGTCGCCATGCCGCGAACCGAGCGACCGATCGTCCGCGCGACGCTGCTGCTCTTCTCGATGACGTTGGGCTGAGCCATGGGATGTCTCCTCAGCCGCCACAGTAAGGAGGCGCCGCCGGATGCTGAACCCCCGCCCACGGCAATGCATTGTCTCACCGGCGGAACAATCGCGGTTCACGTGCACGTCGCCACGATCGCGCGGAGCGTGTCGTGGAGCTCGGAGACGCGCTTCTTGCCGAGGCTCTTCGCGAGCTCGCCTTCGAGCTCGGTGAGCACCGCGAGGCCGGCGAGGAGGGCCTGCTTGCCGCGCGGTGTGAAGCGTACGAGCTTGGCGCGCGCGTCCTCCGGGTCGGGGACGCGCTCGAGCGTGCCCATGTCGACGAGCTCGTCGACGAGCTGACCTGCCGCCTGCTTCGTGACGCCGAGACGGCGCGCGATCTCGGTGAGGCGAGTGCCCTCGAGATCGATGTGGGGGAGGAGCGTGGTGTGCGCGACGCGTACCGGCTGCCCGCTTCGCTCGCGTACGCGGCCAATCGCGCGCTCGTTCAAGAGGCGCGCCGCCTTGAACAGGAGCTGCAGGGTGCTCTTCGCCTTTTCGGACTCGAGCCGGCCGGGGAAGTCGTCCTTCTTCTTCGGCATCATCGTCAAGCTTACTTGACGGATTAGTCAGGCAGACTTGACTATCCTGGCGGGAGACCCCAGGAGGAGCGGCATGCTGAAGACCATCGCGGAAGACATGTGGGCCATCGAAGACGTCGTGCGGATGCCTCTCGGGCTCCGCATGCCGTCACGGTCGACCGTCGTACGCCTCTCGAACGGGAAGCTCGTCGTACACGCGCCGCTCGCCATCGACGACCGGCTGGCGCGGGAGATCGATGCACTCGGGGAGGTGACCCACCTCGTCGCGCCGAGCTGCCTCCACCACCTCTTCTTGCGCGGCGCGTCCGAGCGCTGGCCGCGCGCGCGCGTGCTCGGCGCGCCCGGCCTCGAGAGCAAGCTCGGAGGACTACGGTTCGAGCCGCTCCCGGCTCACGGCGCGATCGATGCGGTCGCGGGCGAGCTCGACGTCGTGCGCATCGCTGGCGCCCCCGCGGTGAGCGAGCACGTGTTCTTGCACGCGCGCTCGCGCACGCTGCTCGTGACCGACCTCGTCTTCAACGTGCATCGCGATACGAGCTTCGGGATGTCGCTCGTGCTCCGCATGGTCGGCGCCTGGAAGAAGCTCGCGCAGAGCCGCTCGTGGCGGCTCTTCGTGAAAGATCGTGCGCTCGCGGCGGATGCGATGCAGCGCGTGCTCGCGTGGGACTTCGACCGCCTCGTCATGGCGCACGGCGACGTCGTCGAGCGTGGCGCGCACGCCGAGCTCGCGGCTGCCGCCGCATGGCTGCGCACCTCGGCACGTGCCGAGCTGCCCGCACGCGCTCCGTCGTGAGCTCGCGCGCGGTCAGGTCCAGATGGCGATCGTGCGGACGCCCGCGAGGTTGCCCGCCGGCGTACGGCCGACGATGATCACGCTGACGCCGACGCCGTCGACGTGACCGGGCGAGCCATCACGGCCGAAGTACATCAGCTTGATGCCGCGCAGGTTCTTCTCGAGCGCGTCGTTCATCTTCTTGATCGCCGCGCACTCCGTCGGTCCGGGGTACTCGTCGGGCGAGCACGAGTCGAAGCGCTTCTTCCACTCCGGCCACGACGCGTTCATCGCGACGAGCGTGGCGAGCGGCTTGTCCGCCGCCGGATCGCCATCGACGTACGAAGCGAGCTTCTCGCGAACGAGCGCCTGCGTGATCGTCTTCTGCCCTTCGAGCTTCGCGGTCACGTACGTGAACGGGTAATCGCTCTCGCTCACGTAGATCGCGCCCGCCGCGGCCGCCTCGATGGCGGCCTTCACCTCGGCGTCCGTCTTCGAGCGAACCTCTTCGGAGAAGACCTCCGTGTCGCCCTCTTCCGCGGCGGCGGGCGGAGCCGCCGTTTCGCTCGCGCAGCCGGCGACGAGCGCGAGGGACAGGAGGGCGGAACCGAGGAGGAGGAAGCGACGAGCGTGCATGCACCGCGTCATGGCACATACATCCACCCACGCAAGTGACGTTTGTGGGTGCGGTCGGTGACGCCTGGCTTTCGGCGGTCTTCGGGGGCTCAGCGCTGCATGACGCGTGCGAGTGCGAGCGCATGCCGCACCTGCTCTTCGCTGAGCCCAGCGCGCGTCGCAATCTCGGCGATCGTTGGCTTGCGACCGAGCTCCGGGCCGAGCGCGCGCGCCGCCGTGAGCACCGCCTTCAGCCTGGCCTCTCCGCCTCCGCCTTCCGGGCCGAGGATGGTTCGTCCGCTCGCTTCGAGCGACGCGAGCAGCGCTTCGATCTCGTCCGGAGCGACGGCGCGCGTGCCGATCGCTTCCCCGACCGCGTCGAGCGAGATCGCGCGCGTCTCGGCGCTCGCCTCGAGGAGCGCATCGCGAATGGAGAGGAGCTCGGGGCGCATGCTTCGTCAGGCGGCGCCGCTCGACACCGCGGGCCAGAGCTTGCGGAAGCCGACCGCCACGACCGTGCCGTCGTCACGCACGACGAGCGCGCCGTAGCGGCACTTCTCGACGAGCTTGCCCGTCGTGAGGCCGCTCGACTCGTCGGCATACCGGACCGGCTGACCCTCGACGAGCGTGCCGAAGACGTGGGCATCGGCCGCAATCTTCGCGAGCTCCAGCGGCTCGTCACCCGAAGCAGGCACGAGGGTGAGCGACGCCGGCGCGACTTTGCGGAGCCGCACGCCGTCGACGAGCACGTGCACCTCCGAGGCGCTCGCGAACACGACGACGCCCGTGCGGACGCCGCCTCCCGCTGCGGGGATCGTCACGACGCGACCAGGGACGACGCCGGTAGGCGGAATGCTCGCGCCGCGCGTCGACCCGCCGAGACGCGTGCGCGCATCCTCGAGCGAAGGACGCTTTGCCTTGCGAACCTCCCCTTTGACCTCTCCCTTGCTCTCGCCGCGTCGCATCGAGTCGCCGAGGACGGGGAGGTTCACTTTCTTGGCCACGATCTCAATCTACCGCCCGAAGTGCGTGAGGGCGAGGACCGGCCGCGCGGCGGCGCGTGACTGCTCGAGGTCGATGGTGACCTCGAAGTACCAGTCGAGCGGCGCGTCGCCTTCTGCGGCGTCGTCGTCGGACGCGGCCTCCGCGGATGCCGGCGCGCGAGGTGCGAGGAGCGCCTGTCGCACTCGCCACGCGTGCTCGCCCTCCTCGATTTGCATGTGTTTCGGGCTCCTCGCTTCGGGGTCGACGCGGATCGATCCGTGCTCCTCGAACAGAGGCGTGACGTCTGCCTCGATACGCGCGGCCTCGCGCACTTCGGCCCCGGGCGGAGCCGCGTCAGCGGGCGGCAGCACCGTGCGTGCCGCCTCGCCGTAGTCGCGCCGCGCGATGGCGCGGATGAAGCGAAAGATCTCGTTGCGAACGAGCACCGTGAAGCTGCGGCGATCCTTCGTGACGTCCTTCGACCCTTCGGGCTCGAGCTCGTCGCGATCCGGCCGCGCCTCGATGCGTTCGGCAGGGTTCTTGAGCCGCTCCCATTCGTCGATGAGGCTCGCGTCGACTTGCCGGACGATGGCACCGAAGTACGTGGCGACGTCTTCGACCGCTTCCGTCTTCGCCCACTTCGGCACGGTCTGGACGAGCGACTTGTAGACGTCCGTGAGGTAGCGCAGGAGGAGGCCCTCGACGCGCTCGAGCCCGTACTCGCGGACGTACTCCGAGAACGACATGTACTGCTCGTACATCTCGCGGGCGATCGACTTCGGGCGGATGTTGTCTTCGCGCACCCACGGGTGCTTCTTCGCGAACGCGTTGAACGTGTCGTAGATGAAGTCGCGATTCGGCTTCGGGTACTCGAGCTTCTCGAGCTCGGCCATCCGGTCGTCGTACTCGACGCCGGCGGCCTTGAGCTCCGCGACCTTCTCGCCTTTCAGCTTGTCGAGCTGCCGCGCGAGAATGACGTCCGGGTTCTCGAGGATCGACTCGACGACGGTGAGGAGATCGAGCTCGTACGCGCCATCGGAAGGAACGAGCAGCTTCAGCGTGTCGAGGAGGTACAGCGACAGCGCGTGGTGGATGGAGAAGTCCTCGCCGAGGTCGCGGTCGACCTCGATGAAGCGCCGACCCCACTCGTCGTGATCGACCGTGAGGATGCCCGCCTCCTTCAGCGATTCGAACATCGCCATCGCCGTGCGACCGAGCGCGCGCTTCTGCGCAGGACGTTCGTGCGAAGCTTTGATGAGGCGTGCGAGCGCCATGCAGCCGCCGCCGGTCTCGCGCGACAGCACGCTGACGACCATGCCGTGCGAGAGCGAGAAGCGTGAGACGAGCGGCTCGGGCTGGGAGGTGACGAGGCGATCGAACGTCGTCTTGTCCCAGTGCACGTACCCCCAATCCGGCGGCTTCTTGCGCACGATCTTCCGCTTCTTGCCGGGGTCGCTCCCTGCCTTCGCTTCGAGACGGAGGTTCTCGATGACGTGCTCCGGCGCCTGCGCGACGACGCTGCCTTCGTCGTCGAAGCCCTTTCGCCCTGCGCGGCCGCTGATCTGCTGGAAGTCGCGCACGCTGAGGATCGAGGTCTTCTCGCCGTCGAACTTGCAGAGCTTCGTGAAGAGAACGGTCCGGATCGGGACGTTCACGCCGACGCCGAGCGTGTCCGTTCCGCTGATGATCTTGAGCAGACCCTTCTGCGCGAGCTTCTCGACGATGAGGCGGTACTTGGGGAGCAGACCGGCGTGATGAATGCCGATGCCGTGCCGGATGAAGCGCTGGATCTCGCGGCCGTAGGGACTGTCGAACCGCGCGCCTTTCAGCGCTTCGGCGATCGCCTTCTTCTCGTCCTTCGTGCAGTAATCCATGCTCATGAGGTTCTGCGCCTCCTCGGCGCAGGCCCTCTGCGTGAAGTTCACGATGTAGACGGGGTGCTTGCCCTTCGTGACGAGGTCGTGGACCGTCTCGTGGAGCGGCGTCTCGCGATACGTGAAGTCGAGCGGAACGGGTCGGTCGGTGCCGCGTACGACGGCGGTGCGCTTCTTCGTGAGCGCCGTGATGTGCTTCGCGAAAGGATCGGGATCGCCGAACGTCGCGCTCATGAGGAGGAAGCGCGCGTTCGGAAGCGCGAGGAGCGGCACCTGCCATGCGACGCCGCGATCGCGGTCCGCGTAGTAGTGGAACTCGTCGAGCACCGCGAGGTCGACGTCGGCGCGCGGCCCCTCGGCGAGCGCGATGTTCGCGAGCACCTCGGCGGTCGCGCAGATGATCGGCGCGTCGCGGTTCACCGTCGCGTCACCCGTCATGAGCCCGACGTTGTCGGCGCCGAACGTGCCGACGAGCGAGAAGAACTTCTCGTTCGCGAGCGCCTTGATGGGCGACGTGTAGAAGGAGCGCTCGCCGCGAACGAGCGCGTCGTAGTGGGCGGCCTCGGCAACGAGCGACTTGCCGGAGCCGGTGGGCGTATTCAGGATGACGTTCGACCCGCCGAGGAGCTCGAGGATCGCCTCCTCCTGCGCCGGATAGAGCGAGAGCCCGCGCGCGGACACGTACGCCAGGAAGCGGTTCAGGATCTCGTCACTGGGCGCGTCTTCCGGGGGGAGATCACGCAACGACGCGTCGGGCATGGGCGCGGCAGGATAGCAGCGGTTCTCGGCGTTCGGCGGGGCCGGCGGCGGTCGGGAGATCGGGAGCGTCTCCGAACGAGGGCGTGAGGCTTCACGTGGTGTTCACCGGATCCATGATCGGATCACGCGCGCACACGGGTCGGCGCTGACGCATCGTCGCTGCGGGCGCGTGGCTGCGTCGCTCCCCGCACAGAAGAGCTACGGCGCGCTCGTTGCACCGGGGTCGAGCATGCCCTCGTCGCGCGCGCTCCTCTCCATCGGTCTGGTCCTCGCGGCGATGGCGACGTCGTTCGGGTCGGCAGCGGCTCCCAAGAAGAAGCCGAAGCCGGCGCCGGCGCCGAAAGACGATGCCGCGGCGGCTCCCTTCGACCGGCAGGCCGCTGCATCGGTGCTCGCCGGCGTCGACCTCGGCAAGTGCAAGACGACGAACGCGCCGCGCGGCGAGGGGCACGTGATGGTTCGCTTCGCGCCGGGAGGGAGCGCGACGGAAGCGACGGTGGATCGCGGTCCGATGGCAGGGACGCCGACCGCGAAGTGCATCGCGACGCAATTCAAGAAGGCGAAGGTCCCCGCATTCACCGGGGACGCCGTGCAAGTCGGGAAATCGTTCCGGTTCGAGTGACGCGTTGTAGAGTGCCTGCGTGCCTCGAACGCGACGTAGGCCTTTCGTCTTCGCGCTCGTTCTCGCAGGTGCGGCCGCGGCGGCGCCCAGCGGACCGCTCGAGCGTGAGGCGCGCGCGGAGGAGCCGAAGCTCGACTACGCCGACGGGCCGACCGCCTGCGAAGAGTTCGAACGCCGCAACGAGCGAGAGCTCGCCGAGTGGAGCAAGGGCCAGCCGGCCACCCCGTACGCGTACCCGCGGCAGGACATGGTGCTCAACGCGCCGTGGGGAACGCTGCTGAAGGAGATCGGCTCGCGCGGCGAGCTGCTGCTCGCCTCGTTCGTGCCGCACGCGGGCGCGCAGCTGCGGGAGCAGGACGTGGCGGCGGTCGTGAGCTGGCCATGGTCGGTGCCGTTCGGCCCGGCGTTCACGTGCTCACGCGCGCGCGGCTCCTTCACGGTGCAGAAGTACCGGAGCCACCGGTTCTTGCTCGAGCCGGGGGTCGTCTCGAGCATCCGCGGCGTGGGCGTCTTCACGCGTCCCGGCTATCGGTTTCTTTATCACCCGAGCGACTGGGTCGTCGGCGCGGGAGGCGGCCTCGGCACGACGATCGAGATCTCCGGCAACCGCGAGCCCCTCCGTCCGTCGATCAGCCCCGAAGCCGTCATCCAGTTCGGCCACTGCTGCGACTCGAGCTACTTCACGCTCGCGTTCCGCTACGACCACTACTTCGGCGGCGGCGTGACGGAGATCTTCTGGGGCAGCCTGGGCTACACCTTCTTCTGAGCGCCGGCGCTTCGGAGCGGCGGTTCGCGCGGCGGTTCGACCGCTCCGTGGAGGAGGAGGTTGCGCCGGGAGGGCCGAGGCGGTAGATCCGTCGCGCCCACTCAGGAGAGGTGACCGAGTGGCCGAAGGTACCCGCTTGCTAAGCGGGCGTCGGGCTAAAACCCGACCGCGGGTTCGAATCCCGCCCTCTCCGCGAAGTCTCCCCGACCTGCGTACGCCGCGTCCGCCCGCGACGACGCGGTCGTCGGGCGTGCACCCTCGCAGCTGCGGGCTCGAGCCGCGCTCCGGCTTCCGCCGAAGCGCGCGGCGCGCGGCGACGGGGAGGGGCTCGCGGCGCGGTGCGGGTCCTCGACATTCCAGGATCCGAAGGACCTCGCGCAAACCGCGCTTTTGCCGAGACAGTCACGCAGTCGTGTCCTCGACATCTCAGGATCCGAAGGACCTCGCGGAAACCTCGGCTTTTACCGAGGCAGTCACACGATGATGGTGCGGGTCCTCGAAGATTCAGGATCCTGACTAGCGTGCGAGAGCCCCCCCGGCCGCCCATCCGGCGCGGCGCCGACGCCGCGCCGGGACGCGCCTCGCTCGCCGATAGCTCGCCGCATACGGCTCGCGCATACCTCTTAGGGGGAACGCTGCGCGCGGGCGGACGAGGTACGTGAGTTGTGATCGCCGCCGCGAAGGCTTGCTCGAAGTCGCGTATATTGAGCGATCACCGTGACGCGCAATGTGAAGGGGATCCTGTTCGCGGATTACGTCCGCATGATGCGCAGTCACAAGGGCTTCGATTGGGGCATCCACGTGCCTCGCGAGGACCTCTTCTACCTACGCGCCAAGATAGAGCCGCTCGAGTGGTACCCGATGGAGACGTTCGAGCGGTTCGGCAACGCCATCCTGGCGGAGATTGCCAACGGAAGCCTCGAGGCGGTTCGAATGTGGGGGCGGTTGTCGGTCGACGCGCTCACGGCCGCGTCGCCGACGCTCGTCGCTCCCGGTGACCCCGTCGATACGATGATGCGCTTCCGCGTGCAGCGCGCGACGTACTTCGACTTCGAGGCGCTCGAGATCCCGACGCTCGCGCCCGGGCACGCCGAGGTGGTCATCCACTACTACATGGGCGCGAAGGCGGAAGAGGCCGCCTCGTACCAGACGATGGGCTTCTTCGAGCGCCTCGGCGAAGTCGCCGGCGCCAAAGCCGTGCACGCGAAGTTCACGAGCTGCTCGTGGACGAACGCGGAGCGCACGCTGCTCGCCCTCGACTGGGAGTGACGCGCGGCAACCGCGCTCCTTCCGCGACGAGCGCAGTCCGCCGACGGACCCGCGGAAGCCGCCGCGGGTCGTCGGTCACGAGCTCACTCAGCCGGCCATGGACGCCATGCGCCGCTCCATCTCCTCCGGCGAGATGTCTTCTTTGTGCGTCATGATGCTCCATCGCTGGCCAAACGGGTCGATCACCGAGCCGGCACGGTCGCCGTAGAACTTGTCGCTGAGGGGCTCGAGCACCTTTGCGCCTGCGTCCACCGCACGCTGGAAGACCGCATCGCAGTCTTCGACGTACAAGCACGTGAGCGACGACGTTGCCGGCCACTCTGCGCCGCCCGACGCGAGCATCAGGATCGAGTCGCCGATCTGCAGCTCCGCGTGTCCGATGCTGCCGTCCGGCATGGGCATTCGCATGCGCTCGGTCGCGCCGAAGACGCGCTTGTAAAAGTCGATCGCCTCCGCGCATCGCGGCGTGACGAGGTAGGGGGTGAGAGCTCCGTACTCCGGGGGAATCGCTTTGACCGTCGCCATGCGGCTGACGCTATCACGCGAGCCCGGCATCCCGACGCCGCGCGCGCGGGCGTTCGCGCGCTACGCGCCCTTTCGCATCCACGCGAGCGCGTCTTCCATCCGCGCCTTCGCATCGCTGTCGATCAGCTCGCCATGCGCGAGCACCACGCGATCGAAGTCCCAGCGCAGGATCTCTTCTGCGCCCCGGGCGGCCGCCGCGCGATTCTTCGTGAGCACACGCCACACCCGGTCCTGGGCGGTCTTCTTCCACGCGCCGCCCACCCAGAGGAAAGCCTTCATCCCGAACGTCTTCGCCTCGTGCACGTTGAAGACCAAGTCGGTGACCACGAGCGTGCGCGAGCGCGCGTGCAGGAACACGTGCTCGGCGAGATAAGGCACGCCTTCGACGAGGCGGATGGCGACGTCCGCGCCCAGCTCCGCAGCCGCGCCCGTTGCGGGCAGCGGAGTGAACGCGAGGTCGGGAAGCTTCTTCTCGAGGCCGGGAGGGCCGAGCACGGATGCCCGCGGCCATCGCTCCGAAGCTGCCTGCAAGAACATCCAGTGCAGCTTGCTCGGCGCGACGAGCGCGCGAACTTCCCCCACTGCGTCGATTGCGCGCGCCGTGTCGTCGTCGATCGCGAGAGGCGAATGCACGATGAGACCACCATCCGCGCGTCGCAAGATGGTCGTGCGTGCCGGCATCGGACCGACGGGCATCCGCAGATCGTTCTCGAACGCGAAGACATCGTCGGCGATCGTGCGGAGCATCGGGGTGCGCGGACTCTGGGGCCGTCGCGCTGCGCTGACAAGCTCGAGGTACCCGCAGCGCCGACGCTCCACGCGCGAGCGCCCCCGCGTGCACGCGCAACGCAGCGCCGCGGGCATGCGCGGTGCAGTCGCGAACCCCCGGAGGTCGACATGCAGACGCGGAAGGTTCTCACGGTCCTAGGTTTCGTCACTGTGCTCGGGCTGCCCGGCGTCGCGTCGGCGGATCCGCAAGACGTCGGCACGTTGCGCGAAACGGTGCGTGAGCTCGACGCGCGTGCGAAGGCAGTGCGTTCGCAGGCCGAGCGCGCGGCTCCCCAGGTGAAGAAGGAGTCAGAAAGGATCGTGTCGCAGGTCGACACGCAGCGCGTCGCCATCGCCACGCGCCTCGACCTCCTCGAGATGGTCGGGCGCGCGAACGCGGTCGACGAGCAAGCCGTGGGCGAGATGAGCGCGACCTTGCAGAGCGCGCAGCAGCTGCTCGCGCGCGTCGAGAGCTGGTTCCGGCCGCGCTGACCGCGGCTACTTCGTGCCGAGCACCTTGAGCGGCACCGACACGAAGCCGACGCCCTTCTCCGGCCGAGCAAAGACCGCGCGCGAAAGCACGCCGACGCTGCAGTCGCGCACGCTCGCCGGAAGAGGCGAGGAGCTGGTCGCGAGCGCGCAGTCGACGCGACCCGTTGCCCCGATACGCGCGCCGACGTGCACGACACGAAGAGCACTGCTCGAAGCAAGCGAGCTCATGCACGCGTCGAGCTCCGGGAGCAGCTTCTGGAGCACGTCTTCGGCGTCGCGCACGCCATGGCTCTCGATGGTGTCGAGCGTCGGCGCCGTGGGCGCAGCACGCCGCAACGTGACGGCACCGCCCGCCACCACGATCGGCAGCTCGAGCGCGAAGGGCGCGCCGCGCGCGTACGAGCCTTCGGCGAAGCGCGCCCGCATGCAATCCTCGACCTCCTGCGACAGCCCCGTGTCGTCGGCGGGGATCACGCACGAGGGCTTCCCGAGAGCATCCACGGAAGCGAGCAGCGAGAGCTTGCCGTCGCTCATCGCCGGCGCGTTCTTTCTCCCGCCCGCGTAGCACGCGGCAAGCGCAGGCTGCAGGCGGCCGAAGACGTCCTCCGCGGTTGGTGCGCGCGCCGCTCCGCCCGCGACACTCGCGCCGCCGCCGCCCGCGTTCACGCCGGAAGGAGCAAGCGCGTCGGCCGGCGCCGTGCCGTTCACGGACGCGCCCGAGCCGGTCGTGCCGCCCGCAACACGCGGCGCCTGCTCGCTCACGCCGGAGCCGCACGCCGCGCTCGCGACCGCGACTACGATGAACATCACCTCCCGGAGCCCACCTCGCGCGCGCCTCATCGCGCCGAGCGTACCGCGGTCTGCCCCGATGGCGCGCGCGTTCACGATCTCACGAGACGACGCGCAGCGAGCCCTTCACGACGCCGTAGCCGCCGTCGAGGCGGAGCTCGCGCCACACGTCGTGAGCGCGCGCGGGCTCCTCGATCGCTCGGCGGTACGCGCCCACGAGCCGCGTCACGTCCGCAGCCGTCTCACGCACGAGCTCGATGCGGAAGCGGGTGACGCCTGCCGCCGCGAGCTGCGGAAGGAGCTGCACGGCGCTCTGCGGGCGCGCGTGGAAGACGGTATTGCGGCACCCGACGTCGGCCTCGACGGGATGCTCCATTCCGGCGCGGTCGCGCAGCGAGACCTTGTGACGGTCGCAGGGCCGGCCGCAGGTTCGATAATCTTTGCCGTCCGAGAGCAGCGACGCGATCGCGCAGTGCTCCATGTGGAAGAGCGCCATCGGATGGTGCACGACGACCTCCGCCCAAGGGCCGAAGGCGTGACCTTTCTCGCCGCCGAGCAGGTTCACGAGCTGCGCGGCGTCGAGGTCGAACGAGGGCGTGAACGCGGCGACGCCGCGCGCGAGGACCTCCGCCGCCGTGATGCGGTTCGTGACGTTGAGCGAGAAGTCGCCGATCGCGAGCGGTGCCTTTGCGGACGGCGGCCGGAAAGCGAGCTCGCGAAGGGCGCCGAGGCCACGCACGAGGATGGCGTCCGGCTCCAGCGAGGCGACGTAGCGATCGATCTTCTCCTCGCCAGGCTTGCGGATGCGCGGTGGCGCGATGCCGACGAACGCCCCGCGCTCGCCGAGGAGGCGTCGCGCTTCGCCGGTTCCGGTGAGCTCGAGGAAGTCGAGGTACACGCCGGCCGCGCCGGCATCGACCGCCGCGAGCGCCTGGTCGACGTGGCGGCAGAGAACGAAGAGCCCCGAAGGCGCCGGCGCCCTCGTGGGAGGCGCCGCGCTCGCGACCATGTCCGTGTATTTTACATCCGTCGTCCGATGCGAGCGAGCTGCCCCCTCGAGCAGGGCGGACGCGAGCGCCCTTCTCGCCCGGTTCAAGGACGAGACCGGGACGATGGTGCCGGGCGGAAGCGCGACGTCGAGCTCCGCGAGCTCGAACGGGGTGTCACCGAGCTTCCCGAGCTTCTCTCGCAACGCGGCGGCATCGAGCGGCGCCGAACGCGCAGTCTCGACGTTCGCGTCGCCCGTCACCCGCGCGAAACCGCCGGCGCGGGTGCGTCCTTCGAGCACGAACGGCTCTCCCACGCGCCCTGCGATGCGCACGTCGAGCGGAGTCTTCTTCGGCGACGTGGTGAGCTCTGCGAGGATCTTCTTCTCCGTCGCCGGATCGCTCGTGCGGTACACGCGACGCCCGGTCGGCAGTGTCGCCTGCGAGAGGTCCACGTCCGGTCCGAGCCACACGTGCGCGGTCGTATTGGCCACGGCGCGCTCGACCTCGCGTCCGCCCACGGCGAGCGCCCACACGCGTCCGCCGAGCTCGCCGGCGCCGCCGAGGCCACCTTCGACGAGCAGGCCGTCACCGCGTGCGACGTCTTCGTCGAGGGCAACGGCGAGCGAGGCGCGTCCGCGGAACCGCTCCACGCCGCGGAACGTGCCGACGGGCAGGCCGCGATGGTCGCAAGCGCGTCCTTCGACGAGGCGCTGGTGATCGACACCCGGGAAGAAGCCGGGCCCAGAGCCGCGCGTGAACGTCTGCAGCGCGGCGCGGCGCTCTTCTTCGCTCGGCGCGGGACCTTCGCCGAGCACGCCGTCGACGGCCTTGCGGTAGAGACGCGTCGTCGCGCCCACGTACTCGGCGCCCTTGAGGCGCCCTTCGATCTTCAGCGAAGAGACGCCGACGCGTACGAGGTCCGGGACGAGAGACGATGACTCGAGGTCTTCCGGTGAGAGCAAGAACGCGCGCTCGCCTTGGTCGACCTTCTCGCCGTCGACGACGAGCTCGTACGGGAGCCGGCACGCCTGCGCGCAGGCGCCGCGATTGGCGCTGCGACCGCCGATGGCTTCGCTCGTGAGACATTGCCCGGAGTACGAGATGCAGAGCGCGCCGTGAACGAAGACCTCGACCTCGACGTCGGTGCCCGCGCGCACCTTCGCGATGTCCTCGAGCGACAGCTCGCGCGCGAGGATGACCCTCGAAGCGCCGAGCTCGCGCGCGAGCTCCACGCTGGAGGCATCGGTGCAGGTCATCTGCGTCGATGCATGGATCGGCAGCTCCGGCGCGATCGCCCTCACGAGGCGCGCGACGCCGAGGTCTTGCACGATGACCGCGTCGACGCCCGCTTCTGCGCACGCGCGGACCGCGGCCTCGACGCTGGCGAGCTCTTCGTCGAACACGAGCGTGTTCAAGGTCACGTACCCGCGCACGCCGTGCTCGTGCAGGTAGCGCAGCGTCGACGCGAGGTCCTTCGCATCGAAGTTCGTCGCCCGAGCGCGAGCATTGAAGCCCTGCAACCCGAAGTACACGGCGTCAGCGCCGCCGCGTACGGCCGCCTCGAGCGCCTCGCGATCACCGGCGGGCGCGAGGATCTCCGGCCGCGCGAGGCGGGCGTCCTTCGTCATGGCCCGTCTCTAGCGCAATCTGCGGCGAAATCACCTTTCGCTTCGCGGCTTCGGTCGCCCCGCGGCCGGGAGCTCGTCCTTCAGCGCGATTCGCGGAACACGTCGAACCCGCCCGCTCCCGGCGCAGTGAACCAGAGCGACGCGCACGTCGCGTCCGGCGAGGCGTAGAGGCGGTCACCGAGGTCGACCGGGACGTCGAACCCGCAGGCTTCGGCGCGCCGCGTGCTCGAGGCAGAACGGCCCGTCGCCTCGTCGACGAAGAAGAGCGTGCGCTCGTCGGCCGACACTCCCGACGGCACTTTCCGTTTGCCCAGGGCGCTCGCGATGCCGACGCCCTCGACCGGCGTGGCGAGCGGCCACGTATCGCCGAGCTTCTCGCGCTTGGTCGCGTAGATCGTCTTCGTGGCTTCCGTGCCGTAGCGCGCGAAGTACAGCGTGAGCCCGTTCGGCGTGAGGATCGGGTCGCCGTAGACCTCGCCTTCGAGCTTGTAGAGCCGCGCGTGCTCGTCGAGCGCCGCGAACGCGTCACCGCTCCCGCGGACGAAGCTCTCCGCGCGCGAACCGCGTACGAGCTCGACGAAGCTCCTCCGCGAAGGAGCGACGAGCACGAGCTGGAGCCCATCGGCAGACAAAGCCGCGCGCGTCATCGCATAGGGCCCGCCCGGCACCGCGACGGGAACATCGAACGGCTCGTCGGCAGACGTCCTCGTTGCGACGAGAACGTCGGCTGCATCCGCGACGTCGGGGCGCGGAACCACGACGGCGACGACGAGCCCATCGGGCGTGACCGACGCGATGCGTTCGTCTTCCGGCGTGGAGACGAGCGCCTTCCGTCCGCTCCAGTGCGCGCCGGCACACTGCGCGGGCGGCACGTTCGCGGGCGCACAATCGCCCGCCGGCGTGTCGTCGCCCGGCACCGGCGAGCGCTGCGCCGGCGCGGGCGCCTCTTCCGCCGACGAGCAAGCCGCGGCGCAGGTGGCGACGACGAAGGCGAGAACCGTGATGAATCGCGTCGCTTCCATGGTCACTCCGCCGGGGTGCAGTCGAAGAGCTGGCGCCACGCCTGGAGCACCGGCGTGTTCGACGGTGACGCCGACGGCGTGAACGCCATCGTCACGCGCAGGTACTCGAGCGACTTGAAGCCGGACGCCGCGAGGATCTCGTCGACCGTCTGCGTCGACGAAGCCCAACCCGTGGTCTGCGTCGGCGGTGCCTGTGCCGTCGCGACGGAGATCAGCGGCGCACTCGCCAAGCCGGCGAGCGTCGATGCGGTCTGCACCTTGAAGCTGATCGACGTGCCGACGGGCGTAGCCGATTTCCACTCGAAGTAGCGCCACTGCAGCTGCTCGCCGACCGCGCACTTGCCTTGGTAGTCACGCGTGAACGTCGCGGGGTCGAACTTCTGCGGGTACGCGCACTGGGCCTGCGCGCAGATGGCCGGCGAGCAGCAGTCCGCCGTCGTCGCGCACGAGTTGCCGGCGAGGCTGCACGAGGTGACGGTCTGGCAGTGGCGGACCGGAGGTGACGAGACCGGCAGGTCGATGCGGCACTTCGAGCCGGCGCAGCAATCGTCGTCCGAGCTGCACAGCGAGGCTGCGCTCGTACCGGGCGCGCGGCACTGATCGAGCACCCAGTACGCCCGCTCGTTCGTGAAGTTCTTCGTCGTGATGTTCGTCGAGTAGTTCTGCTGCGGAAGCCAGAACGCAGGATGGCTGCGGTCGACGGCGCCGCTCTTCGTGTCGTCGACGGCGGCGACCCAGAGCTGACCCGCCGCGCACGTCGCGTTCGTGCCGACCGGGTTCACGAGATGTCCGAACGGCCGTGTGCTCGTGAAGATGACCCAGCGATAGCCGCCCTGCGACTGCGGGAGCACGGTCGGCTGGTACGCCTTGTTCTCATCGTCCGGGCGCTCGCCGTCGTTCGCGCGCTGCAGCTCCACGGGCGTCGCGCCGGCCTTTGCCTCGACCGACCAGAGCTCGCCGGTGCCGGTGTTGTAGTTCGACGGCGCCATGTTGCCGTAACCGTGATTTCCGGTCTTTCCGTCACATGCGCCCGGCGTGCAGCGGTCCGTCGCGACGGAGCGCACGTAGACGATGCTTTCGGAGTCGGACTCGAACGTCGGCCACTTGAGGATCGCGCCGCCCGCCCCCGTGGACACGACGTTGCGTCGATTCGTGAAGCTCTTGGCCGCGATGTCGGCGTCGAAGATGGAGAGCCCGCGCCTCCAGCCGCCGCCGCCCGCCGTCGCGTCGCCGTCGATGAACGCGAGCTTCTTGCCGTTCGGTGCGAACGTCGGAACCAGCATGAACGTGTTGCCGAGCCCCCAGTTCGAGGGCTCGAGCACGGGCGCGACGCCCGGGGTCGTGGACACCTTCCAGATCACGTACGGCTTCGCGCCTGCCGCGGCGGTCGTCGCGCCGTCCCAGCGAACGTTGCCCCAGAGGAACGAGCCTTGGAGCGCGTAGTCACCGTTCGGCGCGAGCGCGGCCCACGCGAAGCCGCGGTACGGTTCGCCGGCAGACGTGCCGGGGTACTGCGGCGAGTTCGCGATCGGCGTCGTCGTCCCGCCGGTGTCGATGCGGAGGACGCCCGCGTTGGCGCCCCAGGCGCGGTCGGCGGTGACGAGCGTGCGGCCGTTCGCCGACACCGTGTGGCACACCGGGCAGCCGCCGCCGCCGACGGCGTCGATCGGTACGGCTGTCGAGGTGCCCGGGTCGAGAGCGCGCGTCCGCGCCGCGTTGGAAGCAAAGCTCCCGCACGCGCCGCCGGGGTTCGGCGAAGGCGCAGCGACGCCCTTGCGCTCGTACTCCGTGTAGAAGATGCGGCCCGCGAGGTTGTCGGTCGCGAACACGATGTCGCGCGTGGTCGGGGTCTGCAGGTTGCTCGCCGCCCAGCGCTGTAGCGTGATGCGGGCCGTATCGCCCTTTGCGGTCTGCTCGAACGCGCGCCAAACCGCCTGCGGAATCGGGACTTCCTGCGTCGTCTTGATGAGCTCGCCGATCTTCATCGACCAGTCGAACTTCGCGCCCGTCGCCGCCGGGTATCGCAGCGTGAGCTTCACCGAGTTGCCGGGATTCGCTCCGGCGATGTACTGGACGAGCGGCGCGGCGAGGCCGAGCGGAAACACCGTCTGGTCGTACGGGTACTCCCACGTGACGTCCGAAGGCGCGCCGATCGGATCCGAGTACTTGGCGCCCTGTCCCGCCGGAACCGGCCGCGTTGCCGGAGCCGGCGCGTCGGCGATGGCGACCTTCACGTTGAGGATCGTCGAGGCGGTGAGCGAGCCGAAGTAGCCCGTGATGACGAGCGGTCCACCGACGCCCGCGACGTTGCGGACGACGCCGCTCGCGTCGATCGTCGCGCGATCGAGGTTGTCGATCGACCACGTGATCGAAGGCGATGCCCCGGCGCATCCTGCCGGGGCGAGCGTTGCCGTCACCGGGGTCTGCACGGGCGAGTTCGTCACCGCGCCGGTCGTGCCGTCGATCGCCGTCACGGTGATCGTCGGGCTCGCCGCGGTGAGGATCATCGACGTGCACGTGTCGCCGACCGTCTGCGGCGTCAGCGAGAGGCCCGCGTCCGTGGCCGAGAAGCCCGCGCCTGCGTCCAGGCCAGGCGCGTCGTCGCTCGCCATCATGCAGTACGGATCGCAGGCGTTCGCGGCGGAGCAGCGCGCGACGGCGCCCAGGCCGGAGAAGTGGACCGTGCTCGCCATTTTGGTCGTGACGACGTGCGTCCCGTTGCAGGCTCCCCACCGGCCGCCGCTCTCACACACGCGGGTGCCTTCCGCGCACGAGACGTAGCCGGTCGGGGAGACCTCGCGGACCATGCCGCACGCCACGACCTCGCCCTCGCTCGCGCAGGGGCAGCCCTCGTTCGGCGTCGAGCAGGCATTGTAGGTGGAAGGGGCTGACGGGCCCGCGCTCTGCTCGCCCGCGGTCGCCGTAGACGGTCGCGGATCGCTGCACGCGGCGAGAGCCCCAGCGCCCGACACGAGGAGCGCGAGCGCTGCGAAGAGCGTGCTGCCGGCGGTGGACGTCACGATGCGCATGAAGGACCTCGCGTCTGGGAACGGCCGTCACCGCGCGCAGCAATAGGGGTCCGATGACGAATCGCCGGCGCACGCCTTCAGCCTGGCTCCGACTTGCCGTTCCCCGCGGTCGAAGGAGGCGACGCTTGGACCGAATCGCTCGAGCAGGGAGGATGGCGCGCGCCGCGGCGGCTCTCGGAGCCGCGCTCGCGATCGGCTGTGGTCCCGCAGACCGCCCCGACGCGTCCGGCGAGGTCGCCGAGATGGCGGCTCCTGCTCCTGCGCCTGCGTCCGCGCCTGCCGGCGAGCAGCCCGCGAGCGACGGAAGCCCCTGCGAGCCTGCGTCGCTCGAGGAGTGCCGCATCTATTACATCGACGAGGACGGTCGCATGCAGTGCCCGATGAGCTATCGCGTGTGCCGTCTCGACGGCAGCGGCTTCTATCCGTGCGGCGAGTACCGAATCGGCGCCGACGGAACGCCCGTCAAGGTCACGTCGTCGCGCGACGGCGGCTGACCGCGCGCGCGGCCGCGCTCACTCCGAGCACGGCGTTCCGAACGGCGCCGGCGCGGAGAGCACGGCCGCGCCCGTCTTTCGGAACGACTCGTGGAAGCAGCCGTACTGGTACATGACGGCGTCCTTCTTGTAGTGAATCGAGTGTCCGTCGTAGCCGTCCGGCGCGTACTGCACGACGGCACCGGTGTACGGCGCGCCGTCGACCGACAGGAGGTTCGACTTCACCGGGTACGCGAGCGGCTGGTCGATGCCGAGGAGCTTCTGGGCTTCGCGCATCGACGGCCACACCTCGTCGCCCACGCGTGGATGCCCGTACGCGAGGTCCATCGCGTCGTACACCGAGGTCGGGAAGTACGAATCGTCGATGCCGACCGGCTCGTAGATCGGCCGGGCCGGGTGTCCCGGCAGAGGACGGCGGCCGACGCGTGCCGCGCTGACGATGGGATCGATCGGCTCGATCGCCGTCTCGCCGATCTGCATCGTCGGATGCAGGAACGTCAGCTTCTCCTGCGTGCGGAAGAGGAGCCCGAGGAGCCCCGGTGCCTGCGGAGCCGTCGGCGTGCGGAGGAGGAAGTACACCCAGTACCCGCCCGCGCCGGTCGGCACCGCGAGGCGAATGCGCTTGTCCGAAGCGCTGACGAGATTCGTGTACATTCCACCCATCGACTGCCCTTGCGCGTGCGGGCCTTCGGCGAAGCGGAACGCCGTCTCCCCGTCCGGAAGCGTCGGACCCGTGCAGCCCGCGAGCGCGGTCGCCGGAATGCGCGCGCGTTCGAGGGCCGAAATGAGGAGCCGCGACTCGAGGACGCCCTGGCGGAACGTGTCTCGGATCGCGACGAGGTTGTTCACGTTGATGTAGTCGGTCTCACCGGCGCCGGGCACGCGCTCCGGGCTGATCGGGAGCGCTGCACCGGCGCTCGCGAAGCCGCGCTTCGCCATGACCGGACCCACCCAGCGATCCGGCGGATCTCCCGGGTCACCGCCGTCGATCAGCTGCCGCGACACGCCGCCGGAGCCATGGAAGTAGACGACGAGCGGGTAACCGCCCGGGGGCATCGGCCTTCGCGGAATGGCGAGCGAGACCGGGATCGTCTCGTCGCGCTGCTTCACCGGCGCGCCGTCCGGGCCCATCTCGAAGAGACCTTCCACGTCGTAGATCGGCGTGCCCTTCTGGAACTGGGGAAGGACGATCTTCGCGCGCACGTGGCAGAGGTCCGGCTGCTCCGCGACCGGCTTCACGGTATCGAGCGCGAAGTCGGTCAGCTCCGGCTGGTAGGTCGCGAGCACCTTGTCGCCGAGCGCCGCGTTCTCGGCGACGACGTCGCCGGTCGTGAACACCGTCGCGCCGACGACGTCCGTGCGCGCGACGCCGAGCGTATCGAGCGTCTCCCAGAGCGGCGCGTAAAGGTCGCGCATGCGTGCGCCGCGAGGGCCCGGCGGAGCTTCGCCGCGTGCGAGGGCGGCGAGCGCGGGCGGCGCGGCGGGCTCTCCTCCGGCCTCGAGCCCGATCCCGCGCGTCACCACGAACGCGAGCTTCCGTGAGGGCGGCAGCACGATCCCAGGACGTGCCGCGATCGCGAGGAGGTTCTCGGGCACGTACGCGTCGGGGTTCAGCGTCTGCGCCACGACCGGGTAGACCTTGCCGCGCTCGTTCGACGCGGGATCGACGTCGACGAGGAGGACCGGCGCCCGCGCGCCTCCTTCCACGAGCACGTCGGGATCGCGCGCGGCGAGCTTCGCGGTGAACGCGAAGTAGCCGACGGGCAGGTTCGGGAAGCCCTTTCGCTGCTGCGCGCCCTTCTTCAGGCCCACGAGGAGCGGCACGCCGGGGTCGGGGAACGACGCGACGTCCGGCGTGCCCTCCGCGGTCAGTCGCAGGTCCGAAGGGTAGGGGAACGCGAAGAACGCGTTCTCCGCCGCGAAATCCGCATCGGCGTCGAAGCGCACCGTCGCCGCGGCGGGCGACGGCTGGGTCGCATCGTCGCTCGCGCAACCGGGCGCGAACGCGAGCGAAGGAGCAACGGACGCAAGGAAGAGAAGCGCGAGAGGATGACGCCGCATGAGGATCGGGCGGGACTGTACACTCCGCATCGTGGAAGCGGGCGACGGCACCCCCGACGGAGACGCATCCGAGGCTCGCCTCGAGCCCGCGCCGCGCGACGGCGTGCTGCCGGAAGACTTCTACGCGACGACGAACCTGCCGACGTACGTGCGCGTGGACGGCATGTGGCGCGCCGTCGCCGACGTCGAGATGGAGGTCGTCGTGCGGGTAAGGCGCGGCGCGCCGGGAGAGACGCGGGTGGAAGCGTGTCCGATGCATCGCGTCCGCGCCGGAGACCTCGTCGTCGTCGGAGAGGCGGGCGTGCGCGTCGATGCTCCCGCGCGTGACGAAGGCGGCGGCAGCTTCCGTTTCATGTCCTCTGCGCTCTCGACGGAGCGTCCGAAGGCGCGCCTCGTCGCCGACGTCGCAACGGCCATGCATGCTGCGCGTGCACGAGGCGAGCGCATCCTGTTCGTCGGAGGGCCCGCGATCGTCCATTCCGGCAGCGCACCATTCCTGGCGTCGCTCGTCCGCGACGGCTGGATCGACGTGCTCTTCGCGGGCAACGCGCTCGCCGTCCACGACCTCGAGGCGGCGATGTTCGGCACCTCCCTCGGCGTCGACGTCTCGTCCGGGGCGAGCCCGCCGCATGGCCACCAGCACCACCTTCGCGCGATCAACCGGGTACGGCGCGCAGGGTCGATTGCCGAGGCGGTGCGGGCCGGGCTCGTGACGAGCGGCATCATGCACGCCTGCGTGAAGCGCGGCGTGCCGTTCGTGCTGGCCGGATCGATCCGCGACGACGGCCCGCTCCCGGACGTCGTCACCGACGTGGTCGCCGCAACGGATCGCATGCGCGAGCTCGTTCGCGGCGTGGGCGTGGCGATCGTCGTCGCCACGACGCTGCATGGCGTCGCCACGGGCAACCTCCTCCCCGCCAGCGTCGCGACGTTCTGCGTCGACACGAGCGCGGACACGGTCATCAAGCTCGTCGATCGCGGAACGCACCAGGCGGTCGGCATCGTGACCGACTGCGAGTACTTCTTGAGCGAGCTCCGGCGCGCGTTGTAGCGTGCCGCGCGATGCGCGCCTGGATTTACGCGGTCTTCTTCCTGTCCGGGTTCGCGGCGCTGCTCTACCAGATCGTCTGGCAGCGGGCGCTCTACGCCATCTACGGCATCAACATCGAGAGCGTCACCATGGTGGTGACCGCCTTCATGCTCGGCCTCGGTGTCGGGAGCATCGCGGGCGGCATCGTCTCGAAAGACCCGAAGCGCCCGGTGCTCCTGATGTTCGCGCTCGTCGAGCTCGGGATCGGCCTCTTCGGCGCGGTCTCGCTCGGCGTATTTCATGCGGTCGGCGAGGTCACGCTGGGCATGAGCGCGCTCTCGACGTTCCTCGTCACGTTCCTCCTCGTGCTCGTGCCGACGCTGCTGATGGGCTCGACGCTCCCGCTCCTCGTCGCGCATCTCGTCCGGTCGAGCGGCAACGTCGGCAAGAGCGTCGGCACGCTCTACTTCGTCAACACGCTGGGCTCCGCGTTCGCGTCCGCCGCCGCGGTGCTCTTCGTGCTCGGAAAAGCCGGCCAAGCGGGCACGGTGCGCATCGCCGCCGTGATGAACGTCACCGTGAGCCTCCTCGCGTACGTCGCGCACCGCCGGGCGCAGCGGCCCGGTGAGATCCAAGCGCAGCTCGCGAGCGTGAAGGCCGCGGCCGAAGCCGAAGCGGACGCCGAGGCGCGTTCGTGAGCTTCGCGCTCGCCCTCGTCGTCGCCGCGGTGAGCGGCTTCATCGCGCTCTCCTACGAGATCCTCTGGTATCGCGTCATCGCGTTCGCGAGCTGGGGGTTGCCTGGCGCGTTCGGGCTTCTCCTCGCCGCCTATCTGCTCGGGCTCGCGTGCGGCTCGCGCGTCGCCGGTGCGTTCTGCAAAGACGAGGCGAAAGCGGGAGATACGCGGCAGCTCCGCGCCCTCGCGGCGTTCGCCTTCGTAGCGAACCTCGTCGCGTGGGCGGTCGTCCCGTTCTTCGGATGGTCTGCGAAGAAGTACGACTGGCCGCCTGCGCTCGTGCTGGTCGCGCTTGCCGCCGGCCTGCTCGGGGCGATTCTCCCGCTCGTCGCGCACTTCGGCATCAAGGCCGACGACCGTGCCGGGCAGCGCCTGAGCTACGTGTATCTTGCAAACATCGTCGGCTCCGCGGCCGGCAGCCTGACGACCGGATTCGTGTTCCTCGATCTCTGGCCCATCGCGACGATCGGCGTCGTGATCGCGCTCGTCGGTCTCCTCCTCGTCGCGCTGCTCGTCGCCCTCGCCGATTATCGCAGGCCGGCTCGTCTCGGCGCGCTCGCAGCGGTCGGCGCGGTCGCGCTCCTCCTCGTCCGCGGCACGCCGTCCGCGTACGACCGGATTTGGGAGAAGCTGCTCTACAAGGGGAACTACGAAGAGGCGACGAAGTTCGCCGAGGTCATCGAGACGAAGAGCGGCGTCATCACCGTCACGCAAGACGGCACCGTGTACGGCGGCGGCGCCTACGACGGACGGTTCAACACCTCGATCGTTCACGACCGGAACGGCATCACGCGCGCGTACGGCATCGGCGCGATGCATCCGGCGCCGCAGAAGATCCTGATGATCGGGCTCGCGTCGGGCTCTTGGGCCACGGTCATCGAGCACCTCCCCGGGCTCGAGCACCTCACCATCGTGGAGATCAACCCGGGGTACACGAAGCTCGTCGCCGGTCATCCCGAGGTAAAGGGCATTCTCACCGATCCGAAGGTCGACATCGTCATCGACGACGGTAGGCGATGGCTCCATCGCCATCCGGGCGAGCGCTTCGACGTCATCGTGATGAACACGACGTGGCACTGGCGAGCGCACATCACGAACCTCCTCTCGACGGAGTTCATGGAGCTCGCACGCGGGCACCTCGCGCCCGGCGGCCTCTTCTACTTCAACACGACGTCTTCACCCGACGTGCAGAAGACGGCTGCCAGCGTTTTCCCGTACGCGATGCGCGTCTACAATTTCATGGCGGTCAGTGACGCGCCGCTCGTCTTCGACAAGGGGCGTTGGGAGAAGACGCTCGCCGCCTTCCAATTCGACGGCGCTGCCGCCATCGACCGGTCGACGGAAGACGGCAAGAAGCTCTTCGAGGAGCTCGTGAGCTTCGCCGACACCATCCACGCCGAACCCGTCGACGAGGGGCTCGAGGCCCGCGACCGCATCCTCGCGCGCACGGCGAGCGCGCGGCTCGTCACCGACGACAACATGGTGCCCGAGTGGCGCGAGGTCCTCCGTTTCCAGGACCCGCCGTGACGGACGCCTAGGTCAGCTCGCCGCGGCAGCGGCCGCGATCGGCTCGTTCGGAGCCGCCGCGCCTTCGGCAGGCGGGGCGAGCGCGGCGCGCCAACGCGCATCGGGCGAGCGTGCGAAGAGCATCGCGTCGTCGTCGACGCGGCCGAGCCGCATGGTCGCGAAGTCGAGCAGGTAGTTCTGGCGCAGGTACCACGGCGCCTTCTTCCCCTGCTTCGGCAAGGCGCTCGCCGCGCGGAGCACGTATCCGGACGAGAGCCCGAGCAGCGGCTCGCGTCCGTCGAGCGTGGCGTCGACACGCGGAACGCAGAGGCGAACGCCGCGGCGATCCATGTGGTTCAAGAGACGGCACACGTAGCGCGACGAAAGGTCCGCGCGCAGCGTCCACGACGCATTCGTGTAGCCGACGCACCATGCGAGGTTCGGCACGCCGCTCAGCATGAGGCCCTTGTAGACGACGGTGTCCGCCGGCTCGACGCTCCTTCCGTCCACCTCGAAGCGGATGCCTCCGCACGGCAGGATGCGGAGCCCCGTCGCCGTGACGATGATGTCGGCCTCGAGCTCGCGCCCCGAGCAGAGCCGAACGCCCTTCTCCGTGAAGGTCTCGATCGCGTCGGTCACCACGTCGGCCTGGCCGGAACGAAGCGAGGTGAAGAGGTCACCGTCGGGCACGAGGCAGAGGCGCTGATCCCAGGGAGCGTACTTGGGCGAGAAGTGCGCGCCCACGGGGTAGTCCTTCGGCAGGTAGCTCGCGACGCGCTTCTGGAGCACCTTCTTCGCGGCGTTCGGGAAGCGGCGGCAGAACTGGTAGAGGCCGAGACCGAGGAGCACGTTCTTGCCGCGGGCGAGGCCGTGCGCGACCTTTTCGGGAAGCGCCGCTCGAAGGACGTCGGCGACCGGATCCTTCGCCGGCAGCGACGTGATGTAGCTCGGCGAACGCTGCAGCATCGTCACGTGCGCCGCGCGCTCGGAGAGTGCGGGCACGAGAGTCACCGCGGTCGCGCCGCTGCCGATGACGACGACGCGCTTGCCGCGGTAATCGAGGTCTTCCGGCCAGAACTGCGGGTGGACGACCTTCCCGCGGAAGCGATCCTTGCCCGCGAACTCCGGCGTGTGGCCGGCTTCGTAGCTGTAGTAGCCGCTGCACAGGTAGAGGAAGCGGCACGTGAAGCGCGTGCGCTCGCATGCTTCGCCGACCTCGACGTCGAGCGTCCAGCGCGCCTCGGCGCTCGACCACGAAGCGGACACGATGCGATGCCGGAGGCGCACGACGCGATCGATGCCGAACTTCCGTGCCGTCTCCTCGATGTACGCGAGGATCGACGAGCCGTCGGCGATCGCCTTCGCCTCCTTCCACGGATGGAAGGGGTAGCCGAGCGTGTACATGTCCGAGTCGGAACGAACGCCCGGGTAGCGGAAGAGGTCCCACGTGCCGCCGATCGCGTCGCGCGCCTCGAGCACGGCGATGCTCTTGTCCGGGCACTCGGTCATGAGCCGGTAGGCCGCGCCGATCCCGGAGAGGCCGGCGCCGACGACGAGCACATCGAGATCGTTCTGCGGGTGGTTCATCGCGGGTCCTTCCGGAAGCGGAGCGGTGGCGGGCGCAAGGCGCGCGGTACCGGCCGGTACCAACATGGTACCACGCGGTACCAAGATGCCAACCCGGGCGCCGGCGAGAGCGCGATGGGCGCGTAGGGGCGCGGTAAGCGCGGGTCCCCTGAATTGGCGACTTTACGCCGCGGCCGGTTGTAGCGATGCTGTGCGGTCGATGAAGAGGGCTCTGTTCGTTCTCGCTCCGCTCGTTGCTGGTGGTGTCATGTTCGCCTGCGAGGAGGGCGGCGGGTCGAGCGGCGGCGCGATCTTCGATCCCGACGCGGGCACCTTCGACTCGGGCTCGGTGCCGGAAGCCGCGCCGCCGACCGATGCTCCTTCGGACACGACGATCCCCTCGTCGGCGGTGAGCGTCGTCGTGCATCGCGGCGCCGGGCTCGCGGCAAACGTCACGGTCGTGTTCCACGACGCTGCCGGCGCGGTGCTCGAGGTGAAGAAGACCGGCACGGACGGCCGCGCGACGAGCTCTCCGGGCGTGACGCCCGCGATGGCCACCGCGCTCCTCGGCGGCGGCTCGTACAAGCACATCCTCACGTGGGCGGCCGTGGAAGGCGGCGACGAGCTGCACGCGAGCGACCTCGGCACGAACGGCTACCTCGGCGAGCTGCACGCCACGATGCAGGGCTCGTACGCGGATGCCGGCGCGAACGGCCATCGCGCGTACGTCGGCGACTGCCAGGGCTTCCCGAACACCGCCCTCACGCAGCTCGACATCATCATGTCTTCGGACTGCATGCGTGGTCCGACGGCTTCCGTGCTCGCGATGGCGCTGAACGGCGGGAACACGATCGGCTACGCGTTCAAGAAGGGCGCGCCGCCTCCCGCGGACGGCGGAACGTCGACGGTCGCGCTCGGCGCATGGGCAGCACCCGCGCCGCTCGCGGTGAAGGTCGCGAACGCGCCGGCGCCGGGTCTCGGCCAGTCGCTCGCGCAGCTCACGGCGCTCTCCGAGGGCAACGCGTACTGGAACGACACGGCTGGCGCGGTGCGCGGAGGCGCGGCAACGTTCGACGTCGCGCCCGGCTTTGCCGAGGCCTACCAGGCGTCGGTTCGCTACACGCCGTCGAACCAGGGCGGCGCCTCGAGCGTCATCGTGGGCAAGCGCGTGGCGGCTCCGCAGACGGAGATCACCATCGACATGGCGACAGCCCTGCCGATCATCGACAAGGCGGACATCGAGGCCGCGAACCCGAAGCGCCCGAAGGTGACCTGGGGCTCCGTCGCGCCGCTCACGGCGACGAAGGGCGGAAGCATCCTCCTCGACTGGTTCGACGGTCGCGACGAGTCGCACGGCTGGTCGCTCATCGTCTCGCCGACGGCGACGACGGTGACCGCGCCGGCCCTCCCCCCCGAGGGCAAGGACTGGGAGCCGCGCGCGGAGGGCGATGGCGGAGTGAACGCGGAATACCGCGAGCCGCTCATCACGTTCGCCGATGCGTCGATCTTGCCGAACGTCGCCGCGTTCCGGCGCGAGGTCGGCCGCATCATCCCGCTCTCGAACGGCTACGACCGCGACAGCCGCGCCGTGCTGCCGGCGAACGGTGACATCCGCCTGACGACGAAGGCGGAGACGCCGCGATGAGGCGAGGGCGCTAGCGGCAGGCTTGCACGCGGGTCTCCTGCGTGCCGTCGGCGCAGCCGAGTAGGCCGAGGAAACCCTGCTTGCACGTCACGAACGTGCCGGAGGTGCCGCACGCGGGATCCCCCGTGAACCCCTGAATCGACGCGCAGTTCGCACCGAGGCTGAGGCTCGCGCACGTCACGTTGTAGGGCAGCTGCTTGATGACCTTGCCATCGCAGTTCCAGTCGTACGCGGGCGTGTGATTCGACGGCCACTTCACGTCGGCGATGAAGGTCTGCGCGGGGGTCAACGCCTTGTCCGTGTCGTCGCAGTCGTAGACGTTGCCCGGTCCGCCATCGCACGCGCCGCCTCGGCGGAAATACCCGTCGTTGTCGCAATCGCACGTGGTGCAACCGGAGGCATCGACCTTCGTTGCGGCGTCACCGATCACCGCAGCGTCTTGATCTTTGCCGGTCGGGTCGACGTCCGGGTTCGTCGGCGCGCCGCCTTCGCCCGTGACGTTGCCGGTATCGGGCGCTGCGTCGCCGGTCTGCGCGGCGTCACCGCCGTCCGGGAACGTTTCATCGGCAACGAACGAAACCTCGGGGAAGCCGCACGCAGCAGCAGCGGCGACGCTGACCGCCGTGACGACGAGCGCGCGCCGGAACCGCCGCGTTCCGCTCACTTGCATGGCTGCTTCCGGCGATCGATCTTCACCGCCTGACAGCTACCGCCGAAGAGGCCGAGGTCCTGGCACTCGAAGTAGTCCGCCTCTTCCCCGCACTTCGGTCCGGCGCCTTTGAAGCCCTGACCGCCTCCGCACGGAATGCCGCCGCACGTGAGGTTGATCGGATACGCGCGGGTCAGCTCCTTGTCGCAGTTCCAATCGCCTTCGGGTGACTGCGATGGATCGGGCTTGGCCTCGCTGAAGTCCGCCCCCGGATTACGGAGCGGGTCGAGATCGTCGCAATCGAGCTTGATCGCCGCGTCACCCTGGCCGGCATCGCACTGCGAGCGAAAGTACGTGTCGTTGTCGCAATCGCAATCCGTCGTCAGATCGCACGCGCCGTCCGGCACGCGCTCCGTAGCGTCCGTGCGCGCCGTTGCATCGACGACCGGAGCCTCCGAGATCGCGTCACCGGTCGGCCCGCCTTCCTCACCGCCCTGCGGACCCCCCTCGCCCGGAAGCTGCGAATCGGGCACGAACTCGGGATCGGGGAACGTGCATGCTGCGCCGATCGCGAGCGTCGTGGTGAGCGCGACCAGCGCGACGGTGAGCTTCCTGCGGCGGTTCATGCCTCAGAACCTCCACACCGCATCGACGCGGCCGAGGCCCGGCGTCACGCGCCAGCCGGTCTGCGTCGCCGGCGACGGCGCACGTGGTGCAGACGCCGTCGCGGGGGCGGGGCGCATCTCCTTCGAGCTCGAGCCCCAGAGGACGAGGCCGATGCCTGCACCCGCGGCGACGAGGCCGACCGGGAAGAGGATGCTCGTCATCGTGCTCATCGTGGACCCGCGATCGATCGCGTCCTCGGCGTCCGCCTTTCGCGACGCGGGGCACTGGCCGGACTCGTAGCCGGGGCACGCCGTCTCGAGGTCGCTCAGCGCGCCTTGCCGCATGAGGAAGGTGACGCCGCTGCCGAGGAGCGCCGCGCCGCCGACACCGAGGAGCACGAAGCCCGCCGTGCGCTTTCCACCGCCGGTGTCGACCTCCACCATTGCCGGTTCTTTCGGCGGCGGCGTCTGCACGATGCGCAGCGTGATGCGACGCGAGTCGCCCGCCGCGAGCGACACGTCCTGCGTGACGGCCTGCGCATGCGGAGCCTGCACGCGGATCTTGTAGCTGCCCGGATCGCGATCGAGCGGAGTGCCGACGAGGTTCGGACCGAGGTTCTCGCCGTTGATGAAGATCTCGACGCCAGACTTCTCGTTCGCCGGTCCCTCGCCTTGCGGCGAGCTCACGATGACGTCGACGAACACGGTGGCGACGCGCGGCTGGAGCCGCTTCGCCGCTTCCTCCGCGTCGCGATCCCAGCCCACGTACTTCGGGTCCTCGGGCATCGTGAGGAGCGCGCGCTTGATGTCGAGCCAGGTGCGCCGCGCCGAAGCGAAGTGCCCGAGCTGCTCTTCGCATTCGGCGAGGTTACGCAGGCTGCCGAGCCCCTGCGGGTAGATGCGCGAAGCCTTGCGAAACAGCGGAACGGCCGCCGTGCAGTCACCGCCGCCGCGCAGATCCTTGCCGCGCTGGAAGAGGTCCTTCGCTTCGGACTCGGGATCGGCGCTCGCCGTCGGGGCCGCGAGCAGCGCGGCGCACGCGACGGCGGCCCCGACGCTCAGGCGTCGAAACCGGAAAGAAAAGCCCACGATGACGAGCTTACTTCACACGATCGGGATAGTCGAGCGCCACCCCTGCTCGTCCGCGCTCGCGAACGAGCAACACGCGACACGCGACACGCGACACGCGACACGCGACACGCGACACGCGACCGGGCAAGCGCTCCTCAGAACACCTCGCTCTTGTCGAGCGGCTTCTTGGGCGTCGCCGGCGTCGTCGTTGCCGCGCCCTGCGGCGGCGGCGTCACCGGCGGCGTCGGCACCTGCGCCGGCGTCGCGGCGTGAGCGTTCGCCGTCGGCGTCGTCGGCTCACGCACCGGCGGACCCGGCGCACGCACGCCCGACTTCGGCCCTTTCGCGACGGGTGACGTCGGCGTCGTCGTCGCGATCGGCAGCGCCGTCGTCACCACCGGCTCCGGCGGAGGGATCGATCCGCGGTCGTTCGTCGGTGGCGCGTTCGTGAGCGCCGTCGTCTCCGCCGGTGGTGGGCTCGCCGGAGCTGCCGGCATGCGCGTCCGGAGAAGCGTGAACCCGACGACGCCGACCGTGAGCAGCGCGGCCACCCCCGCGAGGAGCCACCCCGACGATCGCTTCTTCCTCGTGTGGCTCGTCCCCTCACCGACGGTGAAGCCGACCGGGTCGCTGGTCGTCTCGAGAGGCTTTACGACGCCGCCGGGCGCGCTCCCGATCGACGGGTCCGAGCCACGTCCGGACGTGGGCAGGCGCCGTGAGCTGTGCGGCGCGCGGATGCCGAGCGCCGCCTCGAGCTCCGCGGGATCGACGAGCGCCTCGAACGCCTCGGCGAGCTCTGCGGCCGACGCGAAGCGCGCGTCGAGCTTCGGCGCGAACGACTTTGCGAAGAGCGCGTCCACCTCCGGCGGCAGGTCTGCGCGCAGCGTGCGGATCGCGACCATGCGATGCGTGCAGATGCTGAGGAAGATGTCCTCGACCGTGTCGCCTTCCCACGGAATGCGCTTCGTGAGCGCCTCGTAAGCCACGACCGCGAGCGCCCAGAGGTCGCAACGATGGTCGAGCGAGTCGAGGCCGCGGGCCTGCTCCGGGCTCATGTAGCTCGGCGTGCCGAGCACCATGTCCTTGCCGGTCATGAACGGCGAGCGCGTGCGGAACGGCTTCTGGGTACGTGCGATGCCGAAGTCGAGCAGCTTCACGAGGAGCCGCCCGTCTTCGTCCTTCGTGAGGAAGACGTTCGCGGGCTTCAGATCGCGATGGAAGATGCCTTCCCCGTGGGCCTGGCCGAGCGCGCGCGCGATCTGCGTGACGATGGCCACCGTCGTGGCCAGGTCGAGCGCTCCGCCGCGCTTGATGCGCGCCTCGAGCGACTCGCCGTCGAGGAGCTCCATGACGAGGTATGCGAGCCCGTCTTCTTCGCCGTGGTCGCTGACCGAAACGATGTGCCGCGTCTTTCGCGAGAGCTTCGCGGAGACCTGCGCCTCGAGCTGGAAGCGGCCCGCCGCCGTCTCGTCTTCCGGCTCCTCGCTCGGCCTCACGAGCTTGATCGCGAACTCACCGCCGAGCGAATCGTGCGTGGCGAGCCAGACCTCGCCCATCGCGCCCTTGCCGAGGAGCCGAACGAGCTCGTACTTGCCGGCGATCCGTCGTCCGACGTCGATGTCCACGGTCTCCACTGGGAAGAAACTCTATCGCATCGGCTCGACGGCCGTAGAGGGCGCGCGGCAGCACGGCGCGGATCGGTGGGAGCCGCGCGCACGCTCGCTCCCGTGGGATCATGGACAATGGCAACACGTGACGCCGGCGCCGACGCGCGGTCGCGAGGCCCAAGTGCGACAGGAGGGACTGTTTCAACACGTATAGAAATCGCTCGCGCACCCTCCGGTCGGGAGCTATCGTGAGCGAGGATGGGGCAGGAAAGCGGGAAGCGTCCGAAGTTCGATCTCGACGGCCGCGCGGCCGAGCCTGCGCAGGACGAGCATCGAATCTTCAACGCGACCGTGGGCGAGGGCATTCGCCGCGCGCGCCAGGAGCACGGCTGGACGCAAGCGTTCCTCGCCGAGCAGGCGGGCCTCTCGCCGAACTACATCGCGCGGCTCGAGCGCGGTGAGCTCGGACCTTCGCTCTTCGTCGCGAACCAGATCTGTCAGGCGCTCCAGATCGAGCTCGAAGCGCTCGTCGGCCCGCCGGGCGGCGCGGGTGGTACGCGGCGCACGACGGCGAAGCGGCGCGCAGCGGGCTGACGGACCTACGGCTCGATCTCGGCGCTCACCGCGCCGAGGCCATAGCGCGCGACGACGCCTTCGCGCGACGCGCCAGGACGCGCGGACGCGAGGAAGCTGCCGCCGACGCCCCAGAACGCGCCGGTCGGGTCGACCCATGCGCCGTGCAGATCGGTGAAAGGCACGGTGCCGAAGTCGTCCTTCCACTCGGTGCCGACGAGCCGAAGCTTGAGGCTGCCGCCGCCGACGACGACCGCGCGACCCCACGGCCGGCTCGGTGCACCCGCCGGCGCGCACGCGACGCCGTTCACGTCGTTGACGAGGAGCGTCTCCGATCGCGTCCACGTCTCGCCCGCCTTCGTGAGGAGCTCGCGTCCGCCGACCGCGAAGATCTCCCCCGTACTGCAGCCGTTGATCGTCGTGAGGCGGCCCTTCGCGACCCCCTCCGCTTCGCGGGTCCAGCTGCCGCCGGTCCGGTGCCACACGACGCCGAGCTCGCCGACGACGTAGACGTCGTCTTTGCTCGTGCCCCATACTTTGAAAAGGGCGACTTTCTTCTCCTCGGGGAGCTTCTCCGGCTTCCACGCCGAGCCGTCCCAATGGAGGACGACGTCGTTCGGCCCAGCGCCGCCGTCGGGCACGCCGCCGACTGCCCACGCATCGTCGGGAGAGGCTGCCCAGAGACCGAACAGCGTCGCCGTCGTGCCCGAGGGGCGCTCTTCGAGCTTCGCGCCGTCCCAGTGCGTGATGCGGCCTTTTTCGCCGACGAACCAGACGTCGGTGGCGCTCGTGCCGTGCACCCACCAGAACGTCTCCGTGCCGCCGGGGTGGAAGCGTTTCCAGCTCGTGCCGTCGTAGTGGAGGACGAGCGGCTCGCCTCCGTTGCCGAGCGCGCCACCGACCGTCCATACGTCGCGCTCGGACGTTCCCCAGATCGAGAGGAGCGCGCCGCCGAGATGCTCGAGAACGGGCTTCCACTCCGCGGTCTCCTCCACCTGCGCATCGGGCTGAGGATCGATCGGCGGCGTCGCCGAAGGGCAGCCGACGAGCGCAGCCGCGAACGCGAGATGCGCGAGGCGCGCTGCCTTCATGGCGTGCCGCCTTCCGGTGCGCCGGCATCCTCACCGCACGATTCGCCGAGCACGTAGCCCGCCTTGCACAAGCACCGGCAAGACGTCTCGCGTGCGCCGGGCTCCGCGCAGCGCGGCGTGACCGTCACCTTCTTCGTCGCGGCTCGCTTCAGGCGATCGGTGATCTGCACTTCGACCTCGAAGGGCTCGTCGAACACGTCCTGCTTCGCCCACGAATTCGGGCAGAGCGGGACGTTCGAGTAGTCGCCGATGGCCTGGGAGTCGTCGATGTTGGTGATGTTCGCGCCGCGACCGGTGGTGCCCCAGCCGTCGGCCTCGCGCGCGAGGTTTACCGTACGTCCGTCGAGCGTCACGCCCTTCGACACGGGATCGCGCAGCGCGCCGATGATCTTGAGGCCGCACCCGTCGACGTTGCGCGCGCGCACGCCGAGGAACGCGACGCGCCCGCCTTGCGGAGGGAAGATGATCGCGAGCTCGCCGCCTTCGGTCAGCGGGACGTCCTCACCCGTCGCGGTGAGCGCGCGAAGCTCGATCTCCGGCGCCGCATTCGGGTCCCCGAGGAAGCCCGTCGCGCACGGCGACGGGCCGACGTCCGCACCCGCGTCGTCCTCCGTCGTTCCACCACCGTCGGGGCAGCCGGCGAGCGGCGCCGAGGAGAGCGCGATGGCTGCGGGGAGGAGGACGGCGAGGGCGAGGGAGCGGCGCTTCACGGCGGTCAGAAGCAGTTAACGTCGTCCTGCTTCGGGTAGTAGTAGACGAACGCGTTGCAGTGCTCGTTGCGCTCGACGATCGGGCCGAACGTGTAGCAGCAGTCCGGAGCCTTGTCTTTGTTCGCCGGCTTCGACTGATCGATCTCGTCGAGCTTCGCGCAGCCACCCGCTTCCGCCGTCGGAGGCGTCCACTGGAACTCACACGCGTAGCGGACGCCGCCGCCCGGCGGCACGGCCACGTTCAGCTCGGGCGAGCGGAGCATCGGCGGCTCGTCCCACGTCTGCGACTCGTAGAACTTCTTGTCCTCGGGGAGCGCGATCGACGTGCCGTCCCACGCGTACATCGAGAACTTCCGGCCGCGCGCGTGGAAGTGACCGTTCGCGCCGATGATGTTCACGGGCTCCTTGTTGTTCAGCTGGCAGCTGCCGTCGAAGCTCGGCGTCGGGTTGCTCTTGCAGACGCGGATCGATTGCTTCGTGGCGAAGAGCGTCCCCATCTCGAACTTCACTTGGTCCTTCGCGATGGTGTGGAAGTTCACCGCGACCTGACCGCCGTCCGGCGACTTCTGCGAGCTCGCATTGACGTAGTGGGTCTGGAGCATGAGCCACTCGTCGGGCTGGAACACGTTGGCGACGCCATCCGGGAACGTCCAATCGAGCTCGCCCGTCTGCTGCGTGTTCGCGACGAGCGGCCAGTCGGCCCAGTTCGGGCTCTTGAAGCACTCGCCGACGCCGTTCTTGTTCTCGACCGGACCCTTCGTCGGATCGAGGCCCACGATGCTCTTCACGCGGAAGATGTTCATGTGGTGCGAGCCGGCCTTCTGCACGATCTCGACGCGGTGGAGGTTCACCGGCGCATTCGGGTCGAGGCCGCCCTTCGCCGCGAGATCACGGACCTTGTAGAAGTAGCAATTCTGGACTTCGGTGTTCGGGTCGACCGGGAAGAGCTGCGTGCCGAACTGGAAGCCTTGCCCCTGCAGGGGCGCGCCGAGCTTCGCCGGATCTTCGATGGGCGCGTCCGTTTTCGGCTCCGGCCCGCAGCCGCCGGCGGTGAACGCGATGGACAGCGGGAGAGCGGCGGCGGCGAAGAGGGCGACGAAGCGGTTCATGCGGACCTCGGCAGGTTATCGTGGACGCGTGGGCGAAGACGCGCGTGCGGCGACCTCGAGCAGTGACCGTGCCATGGCGCGAACCGGCGCAAACCCCGCGATTTCTGGCGGGGGCGCTTCTCCGGGGCCGGCCCAGGGCCGACATCGCGGTCATGTGTGCCAAGTCGAGCGCGCGTGGCACGGTTCGGTCGGACGCGGAGGGTACCGGCTTCGGCTTCCGGCCGCGGCGCTCCTCGGGCTCGCCGCGGCGGCGGCAGCATGCGGAGGCGGTGGCCGGCAGGCGGAGCCCCACGGGAGAGCACCGGCCGTCGTCGACGGAGCGCGTCCAGCCGCGCCCGCGCGGGACGTGAGCAGCCTTCCGCTCGTGCCCCGCCCGAAGCGAGTCGAGACGTGCGCGGGCGAGCTCACGATCGACGCCGCGACGGTGATCACCGTCGACGACCGCCCCGAGACGCGCGGCGTCGCGGCGAGGCTCGCACGCATGCTCGGCGTCGGCGAGTCGCGCATCGTCACGCGGGCCCCAGGGGCCGGAGCTCCGCGCAGCATCGCGCTCCGCCTGGAAGCGAACGGCCCTTCGCGCGATCCGGCCGTCGAGCCGCCGCTCGCGCGCGAAAGCGACGAGGCGTACGCGCTCGATGTCACCGCAGACGGGGCCGTGCTGCGCGCGGGCCATCCGGCCGGGCTGTTCTATGCCGCGGAGACGTTCGGGCAGCTCGCAGGGGCGCGCCGGATCGTGCCGCTCGGAGGAAGGCCCGTCCATGATGGCTCGGCACGTGAACCGGTGCCGTGCGTTCACGTCGTCGACGCGCCGACGCACCGCTTCCGCGCGATGCATCTCGACGTCGCGCGACACTTCTTCGGCAAGGACGTCGTCGAGCGGTATGTCGACTTGCTTGCGTTCTACAAGCTGAACGTCTTCCACTGGCACCTCACCGACGACCAGGGGTTTCGCCTCCGAATCGCCTCGCATCCAGAGCTCACGGACGTCGGCGCGAAGCGTCGCGAGACCGACGGGAGCGAGCACCGGGGCGAGTACTCCGCGGCCGATGCACGCGAGGTCGTCGCGTTCGCGAAGGAGCGGTTCATCACGGTCATCCCGGAGATCGAGATGCCAGGGCACGCGCGCGCGATCCTTGCGTCGCACCCCGAGCTCTCGTGCACGGGCGCGAAGCAGCCGGTGCCCGCGACGTGGGGGGTGTTCGACGACGTGCTCTGCGCCGCCAATCCGGCGACGTACACGCTCCTCGACGACGTCCTCCGCGAGACGATGGACATCTTTCCGTCGCGGCTCGTGCACGTCGGCGGCGACGAAGTGCCGACGAAGCGGTGGGCGAGCTGTCCGCGATGCCGCGCGAAGATGGCGCGGGAGAAGATCGGCGTGGAGAGCCTCGAGGCCTCGTTCCTCCGTCGCGCGACGGCGCCGATCACCGAGCGCGGCCGGCGCGTACTGGCGTGGGACGATGCCCTCGGTGAAGGGCAGCACGACCGCGGAGCCTTGCCGACCGACGCGGTGGTCGTGGCGTGGCGCGGGCAAGAACGCACGGCGTCTGCGGCGGCGCGTGGGCACGACGTCGTCGCCGCTCCGCACGAGACGGTCTACTTGAACTATCGGCAGGCGCGCGGGGCAGGGGAGCCCGGGCACGAAGGGCTCCTGCCTTGGACGAAGGTGCTCGCGTTCGATCCGGTGCCGCCGGGGAGCGCGGGTGATGCGCGGCAGGTGCTCGGCGGCCAGGGGGCGCTCTGGACGGAGCACGTGCGAACCGCGAATGAGCTCGAGACGCTTCTCCTTCCTCGCCTCGCGGCCCTCGCCGAGGCGCTGTGGTCGGGGGCCGAGGCGAGCACGTCCGGCGGTGGCAGCGGCGCCGAGATCGCCTTCGCGTCGCGCTTCACCGCGCAGCGCCCCGCGCTCGACGAGGCGCGCGTTCTCTACTTCGTGGAGCCTCCCGGAGGGCTCCGAAAGAAGAAGGTGTTCCTCGAGACGGCGACGCTCGACCTCGTTCGTCCGGCGGCGTTCCCGGACGGTGTCATCCGCTTCACGACCGACGGCAGCGATCCCACGCCCGCGTCGCCGATTTTCGAGCGTCCGCTGACGTTCTCGTCCTCGACCGACATGGCGGCGCGCCTCTTCTTGCCCGCCGGCCGCGCGAGCGTGGCGGCTCGCGGCAGGTTCGAGCGCGCGACGCCCGCTCCGGCGCTCGCGCGTACGACCGGGCTCGAGCATGGTGTAAAATACAAGTACTTCGAAGGCGACTTCCACCAGTTGCCGGACCTCGATGCCGTGAAGCCCAAGGCGAGCGGCACGGTCGACGCGCTACGACACGATGTGCCGGGGGCGCGGAAAGAGCGTTACGCGGTGACGTTCGACGCGCTGTTCGACGCGCCGGCCGACGGCGTCTATCGCTTCGTCGCGAAGGCCGACGACGGCGTGGCCGTCGAGGTCGACGGCGCGCGGATCCTCGAGGACGACGGGGAGCATGCGCCGCGCGAGAGCGATGGTGAGGTCGCGCTCGCGACCGGGCTGCACGCGGTCCGTATCCTGTACTTCCAGGGTGGAGGCGGCGCGTCGCTGGCGCTCGCGTGCGAAGGGCCACGCGGGAGCCAGGCGCCGTGCCCGCTCGTGCGGGCCGCGGCGCGGCTCAGCCCTTGAACAGCAGCTTGGACGCGAAGCCGAACGCGTCCTTCAGGCCGGGCACCGGCACGAAGGTGAGCGCCGCGTTGATCGCGCCGCGCGGGTCGCCCTTCTTCAGCGCCGCGATGCCCTGCAGCGAGGCGCCGATGGTGCTGTCGCCGGGGAACATCTTGCCGGCCGCGTCGAGGGCCCCGTCGGTGTCGCCGTTCGCCGCCGCACCGGCGACGGCGAGCGCGTTCTTCGCGTTGCGCGGGAGACCGGGGGCGCCTGCGCTGCCCGGCGCAGCGGCGACCGGGCCGCCGTTCTTTTGATAGGCCTGGAGCGCGCCGGCAGGCAGCTCGGACGTGTCGCCGGTCTGCGCCGCGCGGCGGAGCGAGTTGCACGTGCCGCCGCCCACGAGCGACCCCGGGTCGACGGGCTCGCCGCGCATGCACTTGCCGACGTCGGTGACGTACTTCGCGTTGCTGTCGGTCACCATCTGCGTGACCGACTTCTGTGCCTGCGCGCCTTCGGCCTGCGCGAACATGGCGTCGATGCCCTGCTTGAACTGGCGCTCGTACTTGGCGTCGCCCCAGGTCTTGCGCATCTGCGCTTCGTAGCGCGCCTTCACCTTCTGGACGTTCTGCCCGAGCGCGGAGACGTAGCCCTTCGCCTCGTCGTCGGTGACGGTCGGCTTGAGCGGGAATGCCTTCAGCGAAGCGTCGGCGATCACGTCGAGCGCCTTGGGATCGCCGCCGTCGTTCACGACGGCCTGATACGCGGCGAGCATCGCCATCGTGGTCGCCGCGATCGCTTCCGCGCGCCGCTGCCGCTCGAGCCCGCGCTTCACGAGCGCGTAGTCCGAGGCGTCGAGGTCCATGTTGTACATCTTGCGCGAGCGCACGAGCCCCGAGACGCGCAGCATCGTGCTGAGGCTCGACGTCTGCACGTGCGAGTTCACCGAGACCGCCGCGACGCTGATCTTGCTGACCTGCATGCGGAGATCCATCAGCTTGAAGGCGATCTTCGAGTACTGCATCATCTCGCGCTTCTCGGCGGCGGTGGCCGTGCCCTCGGCGGATTTGCGGGAGAGGAGCGCGAGGCGATCGGTCGGCTCGTCTTTGAGCTGGAGGAAGTCGTCGTTCTGCTGCCCCGTCGCCGCGTTCATCACCGGCTCGAGCCGCATCTTCACGTGCTGCGCGCGAAGCGCCGCGATGCCCTGCGAAGCGGGCAGCGGCATCGGTTGGTTGTCGGACCACTTCTCGAGCCCGCGCGCGACGCGGAGCGCCGTGAGCGTCTCCTTCTCCATGCGGTCGAGCTGCTCGTCCTCGGCCTCGTCGGCGCGTGCGTACGCGCTCTGCTCCGCCTTGCGAACCATGTCCTGGCTCTCTTTCGGAACGACGTAGCCGGGCTGCGCGGGCGACGCGCCGGCGGCGGGCGACGCGCCGGCGGCGCCCGGGGCGTGGCCGTTCTGCGCGCCGAAAACGCCGGGCCCGGGCTGGGCGGGCTGCATCATCATCCCGCAACCGGCCGTCGCGGCGGCGAGAACCAATGCGGAGAGCGAGGCGAAGGAGTGCCGAGCGCGCGTCATGGCGGGGTCATACGCGCGAGGCGGCGCGAGCTTCCTCCCCGGGGGGGCCGAGCGCCCCGGCGCGGGCGGAGAAGCGCCCGGGGGGAGAAGCGCGCGGCCGGGGGGAGAAGCGCCGGGGGAAGAAGCGCCCGCGGCAGGGAGAAGCGCCCGCGGCAGGGAGAAGCGCCCGCGGCAGGGAGAAGCGCCCGCGGCAGGGAGAAGCGCCCGCCGTACCGAGGTTCTCGACGCACTGCGCTGTTGAAATCGACGGGTGGTGCCTCGACAAGCCACCCTTCCCATTGTAGGTGGACGCCCTCTTCTCTCGCACTGTCTGGGAGCGGTGCGCGGGACCAAGTGGGGCGAAAAAAAAGATGAAGAATCTCCTGTCGATTGCGGTCGTCGGCCTGACGCTCGCCGCGTGCTCGAACAACGTCGTCACGAAGAGCGTGCCGCCGCCGGAGCAGGGCACGCAGGGCACCGAGCCGCCCGCGGACGGGACGACCCCGCCGGACGACGGTACGACGACGCCGCAGGCGACCGACCCGTGCGCATGCCCGAACACGTGCGCGTCCGAAACCGAGCCGAAGAAGATGGTCTGCCATCCCGCGCCCGCGCCTGCGGAGCTGCCGGCGGGTGAGAACATCGGGCGTTTCCAGATCACCGGCTACGAGTACTGGCAGTGGAAGAAGCCGGACCCGTACGACGGAGGCAACGAGGTCGCGTGGGGCTACAACGGCGACGGTGAGCCGAAGACCGGCGTGAAGCCGACCGACAAGTCGCGCGCGTGCATGGCCGAAGCGCGCAAGGTCCTCGTCGACATCCTCACGAACGACGTGCCCGCCGAGCTCGAGGCGTTCCGCGCCAAGTACCGCATCAAGGCGTTCTGGCAGTGGAACAACGACATGACGGACACGAAGCCGAATGTCGAAGTGCCGGACGAGTACCAGAGCCTGTGGCTCTATGACGGTCGCCTCATCAAGTGGATGAGCCACACCGAGCGTGATGGCAGCTGTCGCCTTCCGACCCGCGCGGACCTCGTGAAGTTCGCCACGGGCTGCATGGCGGAGATGGACCGAAACGCGGGCAAGTCGAAGGGCTGCTACAACTCGTCGTTCTGACGGCGCGGTCGACGACGCCGACGTCGGGAGCGGGGCCGCGGGCACCGTTCCCGGTGTCGCAGTGCGATGTTCGGTCGCGTGCGAGCCCGCCCCTCGTGTGGATTCGCGCGAGAAGCGCCCCGTTCATGCCTCGAGGACCCTCCGCACGTACGAGAAGCGCCCCCGCTGCCCGCGGGGGAGCGCTGCGACGCGGAGCATGGGCGTGGCGCGTCCCCGAAGAGGCGCGCTCTCCTCGTAGGCCGCCGCGCTCCTGCGCGCATGCTCCTTGCGCGACGGGCCCATAGTAGCGCGCGCTCTTCCCTCGCGTGGGAACGGCCCGCCGAGGCTGAGAAGCGCCCCATTCAACGCGACGTCGGATCGGCCACAGCAACGCGAGGTGGCGCGTGTGGACGGATGCGGCCGGCGCGAGGCGCGCCGCTGTCGAGGGCGCCGCACCCGCGTTCAGCTCGGCAGCCTCGGCATCTCCGTCGGCTCGAGGAGGCCGTGCTTCCGCCACAGCGCCGCAAGTAGTGGCGTCTGGGCGCGCTCGTTCGGCGGCGGCGTGTCCGGCGGCGGCCGCGTACGCGGGTGCGTCGACGCCCACCCATCGAACCACGCCGCGGACGAGCACGGGTCGATACACGGGCGGCCGTCCGTCACGCGGTAGTGTTTCTTGTAGTTCGCCAGAATGTAGACGAGCGCGTTCCGCACCTGCCGCGGCGTCTTGAGGTCTCGACGGTGGTAGCGGTCGCCGAACACACGGCCGCCGCGACGGCCCAGCGCCTTGTTCACGCGGCGCGCGATGCGTACCGCGAAGCTGCGCATGCCGCGAGAGAGGCGGTCCCTGTCGTCGGCTTCCGCCGCGACGTGAAGATGATCGTCCTGTACCGAGAACTCGACGATCCGAAACCCCTCTCGGCGTGTGGCCCGTACGGCACCTTCGATGACGGAGTAAAGCCGCTGCGACCGGAGCGAAGGAATGCCTCGCGCAATGCGCATCGTGAGATGCAGCGCGTTCCAGTACTTGTGGTCGGGCCTCGTGCGATGCCGCACGCGCGGACGCCGCCCGACCTTCGGGCCGGAGCCGGGGCGCGGACCACCCCAGCGCGGTCGCTCTGCGAACGTGAGTTGACGAGGTGCGCGGCGATGGCGGCGCCGCCGCTGCGACCCGCCGCGTGCGCGCGAGGAGCGTGGTGGCGGGGGGCCTTTCGCTGCCCGCCGCGCCTTTCGTAGGGCCTTCTTCTTGGCGCGCGAGAGTGGATGCGGGGTCGACGTCACGCGGCGGTCAGCGGCTCCTTCCGCGCGCTCGGGCGCGGTCTCGTCGAGGTCTTCGTGCAAACGGTGCCTCCGTTGGTGCGGGCGGTGCCGAGCCGCCGATGGCCCGGCCCACTTCTGTCGGCAGTCGCTTCCCGCGCGCACGCGCGTCGGGTCATGCCGGAGTGCGAAGCACGCCGCGTGCCGCGGTCGAACGGCTGGTGGCGGCGCGCGGCTGATCTTGGTAGGGGCGATTCTCCTTGTGACGGCAACGTGCGGATCGGGCAGGCGCAGGCGCGCAACTTCCCTGGGCTTTCCCTTCGTCCTTGGCTCCTCGGCTCTGCGGGCGCGGCGGCCGGTGCCGTCCGTCGACGCGCCCGCGCGCGAGCGTCACCGGCGCTCCTCAGGGTGGCCCGGGCCTGGCCCGGGCCAGGCGGGGGGCCGCGTGGCGGGCGGGGCGTCGCGCGAAGGGCGTCGCGTCGGCGCCTCGACGATGCTTCCGCGGCGCTACGGCGGTTCGGGGGATTGCGGTTGAAAGGGGCGCATCCCGGTCCAACGCTGCTCGCGACCGCGGAGGCTTCGCCCATCGGCCAACGCGAGAAGCGCCCCACCCCGGCGGCGCGCAAAACCAACGCGGCGGCGCCTACGCCGTCTGCTTCGCGACCGGCGATACCGATCCGACGTCGAGCCAACGGGGAGTCGTACAGGGCCGAGTCGACATGGATGGGGCACTTTTCCGGGGCGGCGCGTTGGCGGCGCGGCCGCCGCGCGGCCGCCACGCGGCCGCCACGCAGCCGCACGCAGTCGCTTCGCCGAGCAGCTACCGCTCCCGCGTGGTCACCGCCGGGTGCCCGCCGGGGGTTTGGACGGGGCGCTTCTCGATTTCGGCGAGCGCGCGCGCCCTAGGCCGGCATGAGCGTCGCCGGCGCGCTTGGACGGGGCACTTCTCGTTTTGGCGGCTGCGGCCCTTGCGGCGTGGGGCTATGGCGCCGGCACTTGGACGGGGCGCTCTCCGTTTTTCGCGCCTACGGCCCCGGGCGGCGCGACCGTGGGGCCGGCACTTGGACGGGGCGCTTCTCGCTTCGCGGCTGCGCCCCGCGTATCGCGGCGGATGGCCGCGCCGGTTGGATGGGGCAGTTCTGGTTTCGCCGCCTTGCAGCCCACGGCGGGGCGCTCACGCCGCGCGAGCTCGCCTGTGCCCCGCGTTGAGGCCTCTCGGCCGCGCCGTCGACTCGGCCGCGCCGGCGGCACACACGCCGCGCGGCCGCGACCCCGCCGCCGGCCGCCGCGACCCCGCCGCCGGCCGCCGCGCCCGCGCCGCCGCCCCCCCGCCGCGGCGCCCGCCGCCCCCCGCCCCCCGCCGCCCCCCGCCGCGGCGCCGCACACGCCGCCCCCCGCCCGCCGCCCCCCGCCGCGCCGCCGCTGCCGATTAATCCGCGCGATACATCGTCATCACGCACGCGCCGCCCAGGCCCAGGTTGTGCTGCAGGGCCACTTTCGCGTTCGGGACTTGGCGCTTGTCGGCCGTGCCGCGCAGCTGCCACACCAGCTCGGTGCACTGGGCGAGGCCCGTCGCGCCGAGGGGATGGCCCTTCGAGAGGAGGCCGCCGGACGGGTTCGTCACCCACTTGCCGCCGTAGGTGTTGTCGCCGTCTTCGATGAACTTTTCTGCGCCGCCCTCCGGGCACAGGCCGAGCGCTTCGTACGTCAGGATTTCGTTCGCCGTGAAGCAGTCGTGCAGCTCCACGACCTGCACGTCGTTCGGGCCGAGGCCCGCCTGCTCGTACACCTTCTTCGCGCACGCCTTCGCCATGTCGTAGCCGACCATCTTGATCATCGAGTCCTCCTTGAAGGAGGAGTCGAAGTCGGTCGTCATCGCCTGGGCCGCGATGTACACCGGCTTGCTGATGCCGTGCTTCTTCGCGAATTCGTCGGAGCAGAGAATCGCCGCGCCCGCGCCGCACGTCGGCGGGCAGCACTGGTAGCGCGTCAGCGGATCGAACACTTCGTCCGATGCAAGGATCTCCTCGACCGAGAGCACCTGGTTGAAGAGCGCGTACGGGTTGTTCGACGCATGCTTCCGCGCCTTGTGCGCGACCTTCGCGAACGTCTCGCGCTTCGTGCCGTACTTGAAGCGGTACTCTCGGCCCGCGCCGCCGAACATCTGCGCGGCCGGCGGCGCTTGGTTGAACCCCTGCACCTTGCTCATGAGCCCCGCCTGCCACTCGAGGGGGTTCGTGCGGTCGGTGAACTTCGACCCGAGCGCGCCCTTCTCCATTTTCTCGAAGCCGAGCGCCAGCACGCACTCGTAGAGCCCGCCTTCGACCGCCTGCTTCGCGAGCATGAGCGCCGACGAGCCGGTCGAGCAGTTGTTGTTCACGTTGAACACCGGGATGCCGGTGAGACCGAGCTCGTACACGGCGCGCTGCCCGCACGTGGAGTCGCCGTACACGTAGCCGACGTACGAAGACTCGACCTCGTCGTACTCGATGCCGGCGTCCTTCAAGGCCGCCTTGGCGGCATTCACCGCCATGACGTTGTATTCGTCGCTCGCGCCCGGCTTCTGGAACTTCGTCATGCCGACGCCGATGACATTGACCCTGCGACCCATGGTGCTTCTCCTCTGTCCTGCGGTTGTCTTCGGTGTCGGGCTCAGACGAGGCCCTTGAAGAACGTGAGCTTGTGCGCGACGCGCACGTCGCCGTCGATGCGAACGCGTCCGTGCTGATAGAGATCCTTCAGGCTCTCGCCCTTCGCGAGCGCCTCGAGATCGTCGTCGGCGAGCTTGAGCGTCGTGTCCGCCTCGCCCTTGCCTTCCTTCACGGCGACGTTCTTGAAGTCGAGAAGGTAGGCGCCGTCCGGGCTCGTCACCACGAGCTGCACGACCGCATCGACTTCCTTCGCGAGCCCCGGCGTCTTCGCGAGGCGATCGGTGAGCGCCTTCACGATCGCGGGAGCCTTCGCCGTCTTCGGCGCCGCCGCTGCGCCCTGCGGAGCCGCCGCTGCGCCCTGCGGAGCCGCCGCTCCGCCCCCGGCCGCGCCCGCCGCCGCGCCCGCGCCACGCGCCTTCTTCACGACCTCCAGCGCGCGCTGCGGATCGATCTTCTTCAGGAACATCAGCTTCTGCGAAGCCATGATGTCTCCGCCGATCTTCATCTTGCCGCCGAAGTAGAGCTTCTGCGGGTCTGCCTTGCCCGCGACGAGGTCACGGAAGTCCTGGTCCGAGATGTCGAGCGTGCAGTCGGCCTTGTCGCTCGCCTGCGCCGCCGCGACCGAGCCCTTGCCGTTCTTCAGATCGACGAGGTACGCGCTGTCCGGTCCCGAGAGACGGAACAGGAACGTCTTTCCAATCTGACCGGCGAGGTCACCGTTCCGCTCGATGTGATCACGAATGACGGCAAACGCTTCTGCGCTCGTTGCTTCGCCCTCGTTCGCCGCGGCCGCTCGAGGCCCCCCGGTTCCGACGGACGCGCCACCTGCCGCCGCGCCCGCGTCACCACGCAGCTTCGTCACGACCTGGATCGCCCGCTGCGGATCGATCTTCTTCAGGAACATGAGCTTCTGCGAAGCCATCACGTCTCCCGAGATCTTCATCTTGCCGCCGAAGTAGAGCTTCTGCGGATCGGCCTTGCCCGCGACGAGATCACGGAAGTCCGCGTCCGAGATCTCGAGCGTGCAGTCCGCCTTCGATTCGCCCTGCGTGACGGAGCCCTTGTCGTTCTTCAAGTCCACCGTCCACGCGCTGTCCGGACCCGTGAGCTTGAAGAGGAACGTCTTGCCGATCTGACTCGCGAGGTCGGGGTTCTGCTCGATGTGATCGCGAATGACGGCGAACGCCTCCGCGCTCGTCGCCTCGCCCGCCGCCGCCGGCTGCGCGCCGCCCGCGCTCGCCCCCGCGTCCGGACTCGCCCCCGCGCCCTTCTTCTTCGCCGGGGCGGTCGGAATCTCCTTGTACAGCTCGATCGCCGCGTTCGAGATCACCGTGCGATCGCGCTCCTTCACCTTGCAGCGGAAGATGATCTTCCCGTCGGGCTCCTTCCACATCTCGGTCACGAGCGTCTCGCCGGGGAACACGCTGTCCGAGAAGCGGACCTTAATGCTCTTGAAGTAACGCGGATCGTTCTTCGCCATCTCGCGGATGACGTGGCGAGCCGCGTAGCCGAACGTGCAGAGCCCGTGGAGGATCGGCTTCGGAAAACCGAACGCCTTCGCGAACGCGGGGTCGACGTGCAGCGGGTTGATGTCACCGGAGAGTCGATAAAGGAGCGCCTGCCCCTCGCTGATCTTCTCGGTGACCACCGCATCCGGCGTTCGCTCCGGCGCGACGTTGATCTCCGTCACGGGGCCGCGGTCTCCGCCCCAACCACCGGCGCCGCGCACGAACGTGGTGAGCTCGTTGTAGACGAGCTCGTTGCCTTCCTCGTCGTAGCTCGTGATCGAGGTGACCACGATCGCGTTCTTCCCCTTGTCGAAGATGTCTTTGACCTTCGCCTTGTGGGTCAGCTTCGCGTTCGGCGGGAGCGGCCGCTTCACCTCCGTGTACTGCTCGCCGTGGAGGATCCGGTCGAACCCGTAGTTCAGGCCCGGTGCGGTCTCGCCGCGCTTGGCCATCTCGAAGACGAGCTTCAGCGCGGGGACGACGCCGAACGTCGGCAGCGCCTTGAAGCCGTCACCGGCGTTCTCGTACACGTACTGGAGCTCGCCCGCGTCGTTCGGGTTCGCACCGGCGCCGACGCCGAGCGCGTAGAGCGCGAGGTCCTTCTCGTCGTAGCTCGAGGTCTGCGGCGGGAACTCGTAACCGAGCGCGGTATCGACATCGATGAGGTCGTTCCCGCCGAGCGCCTTCGACTGCAGGTTGCCGAGGATCGGCTGCATCGACGACGTGATGTCCGTCGGATGAGTCGCCTTCGAGAAGTCCGTGATGACTGGCCACGCCTTCTGCACCTGCTCGGGCGTGATCGCCTTGCCCAGCTTGAACAGCTTTCCTTCGGTGCGCTCCCACCGCAGCTTTGCCATCAGGCCGCCGCCGACCTCGAAGAGCCCGCCGTTCTCCTCGCAGCTCTCGTGCGCGAGCCATGCGACGAGCGCCGAGACGTACTCCGGCTTCAGCGCATCGGTGATCTCCTTCGGCAGTACCGTCTCGGTCAGACGGGAGCCGGCGATCGGCGCAATCGTGTTGACGAAGACGTTGTTCTTCCGACCTTCGAGCGCAAGCGTGTTCGAGAAGCCGACGAGACCGAGCTTGGCCATCGCGTAGTTCGCCTGGCCGAAGTTGCCGTAGATGCCCGCGGCGCTCGCCGTGAAGATCACGCGGCCGAACTTCGCCTCGCGCATGCGGTCCCACGCGGCTTTCGTGACCTTGAACGCGCCGTTCACGTGCACGCGGTAGATGAGGTCCCAGTCCTCGGGGCTCATCTTCGTGAACGACGTATCGCGCAGGATGCCGGCGTTGTTGACGACGATGTCGATGCGCTTCCACGTATCGAGCGCGGTCTGCACGATCTTGTCGCCGTCTTCGACGGAGTCGTAGTTCGCGACGGCCTCGCCGCCTGCCGCCTTGATCTCCTCGACCACCTTGTCGGCCGCTGCGCTCGACTTGCCTCCGCCGGTGGCGCTCCCTCCGAGGTCGTTCACCACCACCTTCGCGCCGCGCGACGCGAGCAGGAGCGCGTGCGAGCGCCCGAGACCATTGCCTGCGCCCGTGACGATGGCGACGCGACCGTCGAACCGGAGATCGGACATCGGAGACTCCCTTTGCGTGAGGCGTGTGGTCCCGGCCTTCGCGGCCCGGTACCACCGTTCAGGTCTGAAAGTTTAGCGTGCGAACTATCCGAGCCCAAACGGCTTCCGTCAAGCCACGACGGCGGGCCTCGGCCGCGGCCTCTCGCGGAAGCGCTAGAGTCCGCCCCCATGAAGTGGACGACCTCGGTCGCGGCGCTCGCCGGTGCGGCGTTCCTCGCGCTCGCCTCGTGCGGCAAGACGAGTGACGGCGAAGCTTGCGAGGCGAACGACGAATGCGAGAGCGGTGTCTGTTCGATCCGCGGAAAGTGCGGCACCGGCGAGTGCGCGTGCACCGGCGCGGAATGCGGGACCGTGCGCTCGTCGTGCGACGAAGGCCGGCTCTGCTATCGCAGCGATGACCCTCTCCTCCGCGACTACACGGAGTGCCGGCTCGCGTGCGGTGCAGACAAGCCGTGCCCCTCGGGACAGCGATGCGACGGTCGCATCTGTCTCGAAGGCGCCGAGTCTTTCGCGATCACGTGGGTGACGTTCCCGCGCGCGAGGCCGTGTGGCGCGCGCGTACCGTGCGCCTACGAAGTGAAGCCGAGCGCCGGCATCGAGGTCGATCGCTACGTGTGGAGCTTCGGCAAGGAGACGAAGGAGCCGAAGACCACGCACGAGTGGCAGGCGGTCGGGAGCTACGAGGTGAGCGTCACCGCGTACGCGAGGACGGGAGCGACGGCGCGCGTCTCCGGCGTCGAGACGCTTTGCCTACCTCAGGGTGCAGAGTGCGACCGCGCAGGCGCGCCGTGCTGTTCGGGGACGTGCTCCATCAACCGGCTCTGCGTCACGCCGGAATGAACCGCGGCGCCTCCGTGCGGCGGAGCCTGCGTGGGCCTCGGCCCGTCGCCGTCATCGCGCCGTGACGCTGCGGGCAATCGTCTCCTCAAGCTCCGCGACGCTCTGACGTTCACTCCCGAGGCGGAAGAGCGCTTCCGCCAAGTGCGCCCGCAGTGGCGCCGGAGGGAGCTCGTGAAGGTAGCAACCGTCATCGTGGCGGCACTCGGTGTCGTCGCAACGTCGCTCGCCGCGCACGCGCAGGAGCGCCGGCCCGACGCGGACGTCCCGGAGCGCGCGGCGCCCGCGAAGAAGAAGAACAAGAAGGACGGCGTCGCCATCGGGTTCCAGCTGGAGAGCGCCGCCGCCTCGGTTCATGTGAGCCGAGGCAACTCCCGAGGCGCGACGAAGACGACGCCGGCGACCGAGGATCTCGCGGCGCTTCGGGTGCGCGGCCTCGGTGCGGGCGTGCTCTCGCTCGGAACGTCGTTCTCCGCGCCGTTCACGCGGACGGCGAATCAGCCGCGGAACGCCATGGACGTGATCCCGTTCGTGAACTACCGCGCGCCGCTCAGCCCCCTCGAGATGACCGGTGGGTTCGTGCTCAAGATCTTTCCGGACGCCGAGATCGTCGACGGTCAGTACGAGATCCTCACGCGCGTGGCGTACCCGAACAAGTGGATCACGCCGGCGATCGAGATCCTGCCCGAGGTTTTGCGGAGACGCGGCGCGTACGCGGCGGTGAGCCTCGAGCACGACTTCGTCTACGGGCCGGTCTCGATTCGCCCGCGCGTCCTCCTCGGATCGCAGGGCTTCGACCTCGAAGACGAGCCCTTTCACGTCAACGAGCTCACCGCGATCGCGCTCGCCCGCGTGATGCTCGGTTCCGGCTTCTACGCCATGGCTCGGCCCGGATTCTCCCTCATGCTCGCGCCGGCGCGATACGTCGACGACCCGACCTGGCGAGGACGTTCGCTCGCGTACGTCGCGGTCGGAATGGGCGTCGAGCGCTGAATCCTCGTCGTCCCCGCGCCGTTCATCAGGGGTGACCATTTTGCAGCGCTCGATCCAGACCAAGCTCCTCGCCGGGTTCGTCGCCGTCGCGCTCGTCAGCGGCATCGTTGCTGCCGTCGGGCTGTGGGGCATGAGCCGTCTCGACGACTCCATCTCGCACATGTCACGCGACCTCATGCCGGCGCTCCGCGCGCTCGGGCAGGTCCGGTCTTCATGGGTCGCCGCGCGGTGGCAGACGAACAAGGCCATCTCCGCCGCGATGGCGTCGGACGCGCCCACGCTGAAGAAGGCGCGTGCTGCTCGGGAGACGGCGCTCCGCGAAATGGACGCCGCTTCGGCACAGTATGCCGAGCTCCCGAAGACGGCCGAAGAGCGGGCGGCATGGCAAGCTTTCCAGGAGAACTACGCGGAGTCGAAGCGGCAGGCCGACGTCGTATGGGCCGCGATCGACGCTGGCGAAGGCCGCCGGGCGCACGAGATCCAAAACAGCCAGAGCGCGGCGGCGAACGTCGCGGCAACGGTCCCGCTCGAACGCGCGATGGCCATCCAGGGGGAGATCGCCCAGGGACTGCAGGTCGACTCGGCCGCGAAGGTCGCCCACGTGCGCAACGTCCTCACGGGCGCGCTCGTCTTCGGGTTCTCCGCGGCGCTCGGGATCGGCATCGTCCTGACGCGCATCATCACGCGGCCGCTCGGCGCAATGACGAAGGTCGCCGCGGCGATCGCGGAAGGCGACATCGGGCAGTCGATCACGCACGAGGGCTCGGACGAGCTCGGTGCGCTCGCGAATTCGTTCCGCCGGATGATCGCGTACATCCAGTCGGTCGCGGACGCAGCGCAGGCGCTCTCCCGCGGCGACCTGACGAAGACGATCGAGCCGCGGAGCGAGCGCGACGTGCTCGCGACCTCGATGCGCGGCGTGACGACCACGTTACGCGACGTCCTCGACGAGACGAGCTCCCTCATTCATGCGGCCGAGCAGGGTGACCTCTCGCGTCGTGGCGACACCGGCCGCTTCGAAGGCGCCTACGCCGACCTCCTCGGCGGCACGAATCGCATGCTCGATGCCGTCGGCGCGCCGCTCGCCGAGAGCGTTCGCGTCCTCGAGGCCGTCGCGCGACGGGACCTCACGACCCGCACGAAGCGCCAGTTCGAAGGGGAATATGCGCGCATGATGGGCGCGCTCGAGCAAGCGGTCGGCGTGCTCCAGGAGAGCCTCGCCCAGGTCTCTTCGGCCTCGCAGCTGGTCAATGCCGCTTCGAGGGAGATCGCGTCGAGCAGCCACTCCGTGGCGAGCGGTGCGACCGAGCAGGCGGCGGCGCTCGAGGAGACGACGAGCGCGCTCACCCAGATTGCGAGCTCCACGCAGCGCAACGCGGCGAGCGCACGCGAGGCCGACGATCTCGCGCGTGGCGCGGAACAGGCGCTCAGCGGCGGCGCCGAGTCGATGATGCGAATGACCGAAGCGATGGCGAACATCCGCCGCTCGGCGGAAGCGACCGCCGCGCTCATCCGAGACATCGACGACATCTCGTTCCAGACGAACCTGCTCGCCCTCAATGCAGCGGTCGAAGCCGCGCGCGCGGGCGAAGCGGGGCGAGGCTTCTCCGTGGTCGCGGAGGAGGTTCGCGGTCTCGCGCTGCGCGCCAAAGAGGCGGCGAGGCGAACCGCGTCGCTCATCGGCGAGTCGCTGCAGCTCACCGCCGTGGGTGAATCGACGAGCGGCGAGGTCGAAGCGTCGATCGGGCAGATCGTCGGCGCGGTGAAACAGGTCTCGGGGCTCGTCGCCACGATCGCGAGGGACAGCGACGAGCAGGCGCGAGGCGCGCGCGAGGTCAGTCGCGCGATGGAGGACATCTCGTCGGCGACGCAGACTGCGGCAGCGAGCTCGGAAGAGACGTCGGCCGCCGCCCAGGAGCTCGAGACCCAGGCGCGCGTCCTCGATCAGCTCGTCGCGGGCTTCCAGCTCGTCGGCGCGGCACCGGCCGCGAGGTCACGACGCACCGCTCGACGGGCGGCGTGAGGTCGTCGCTTCAGGTCAGCTCCATGACGCGCTGCTCGAGGCCACGGCCCTTCGCCACGCCGCTGATGCGAGCTTGGTTCTGGAGGAGCACCCAGAGCACCGCGCCGATGACCTGCTCGGCGTCGACGCCGGGACCGCGGTCGAAGTAGACCACGATCTCGCGCTCTTCCTCGTTCCACTCCACGCGCTTCACGATGGGGAGATCGCGGACCGCCGGAATCGGGACGGGGCCCGGCGCGAGCTCGATGCGAATCTCCTGGCTCGAAGCGGTGAGCTCCGCCATCGAGCCGCTTGCGACGACGCGGCCACGGTCCAAGATCGCGGCCGCGTCGCAGATCTCTTCCAGCTCCTGGAGATTGTGGCTGGAAACGATCAGCGTGCAGCGGCCCTTGCGCGACTTGATGAGCTGCCTGACCTCGTAGGCGACGCGCGGATCGAGGCCGGCGGTCGGCTCGTCGAGGAGGACGACCTCGGGATCGCCGAGCAGCGCCTGCGCAAGCTGCACGCGCTTCGCCATACCGTGCGAGAGGCTTCCGCAGCGGACGTTCCACCAGTCGCGACCGTCGACTTCCGCGAGAACCTCGCGCGCCGACGGCTCGACGCGGTCCTTCGGGATGTCCTGGAGGGCTGCCATGTGGCAGAGGAAATCGCCGACCTTGTCCGCGCCGGGCAGGAGCGCGTCCTGCGGAAGGACGCCGACCCTCGAGCGGAGCTCGTCGACCTGCGTGGGGGCGTAGCCGAGCATCTCGATGACGCCATCGGTCGGCTGGAGAAAACCCGCGAGCATCGAGAACGTGGTCGTCTTGCCGGCGCCGTTCGGGCCGATGAGCCCGTAGACGGAGCCTGCCTTGATCTTCAGGGTCACGCCGTCGACGGCCGTCTTCGGGCCGAAGCGCTTCGTCACCTTCGTGAGGCGGACGGCGATCTCGACGGCCTTCTTCTTCTTGCCCTTCTTCCCGTCGACCTCGGCGCCATCGCGGCTCGGCGCGGCGACCAGCGCCGCGGCGTCGGGCGCGGGCGCTTCGGCGGCCGGGGTGGGCGGGGATGCAGGCGGCGCAGCCGGCGGCTGACCGTTCGTGAGCGCAGCGTCGTCGGTGCTCATCAGACGTCCTTCTTGGAGAAGAGGAACGACCCGCCGCCGACGTAGAGCGCCACCATCACGAGGCACGCCGCGAGGCCCGTCATCGAGCGGTTGATCTGCGGGTGGATGAGCATCGCGTCGTAGAAGTTCGGGTACACGTACTGGAGCGCCTCCGCGTGCGTGACCTGCCCGATCATCCAGAAGAGCCACAGCCCGAAGAACACCGAGAACGTCACGAGCAGCGCGATGATCGGCGACTTAAAGAGTGAGCTCACGAACGTGGAGAGCGCGCACCACGCCGCGCTGATCGGCAGCGTCACGAACCAGAGCCGTACACCCCAGCCGAGCGCCGTGGCGGCAGGAGCCTCGCCGCGCACGATGCAGAGCACCCAGATGACCGCATGCATCGTGAGGGTCATCAGTGAAACGGTCGCGAAGACGCCGGCCCACTTGCCGATGAAGTACGAGCTGCGCCGCGTGCGCAGCGTCCAGTAGCGCACGGCCTTGTGCTGCATGTCGCCCGAGACGGTGTCGAACCCGAGGAGCGAGATGACGAGCGGCGTCAGCCAGATCGTGAGCAGAAGGACAGCGACGAGCACCTCCGGCGCGTCGGCGAGCGACTTGCCGGTGAGCGGGTCACCGTAAATCTGCGTGGCCGCCTCTTCGCGAAGCGCTCGGAGCGCCTGCGGATCGGCGCCGGCGAGCTTCTCTCGTTTGAGCTGCTGCGCCTTGACGAGAAGCAGCGTCGCGCCGGTTCCGCCGAGGAGCGAGAGGACGAGGAGGACGATGCCCTTCGCGCTACGGAAGCTCTTGGCGAGCTCGCGTTGCGCGACGATACGCACTTCGGAGAGAGGGCTCACGCCGGAGACCGTAGAACGGCAGAGCCTCCGGCGCAAACGAGCTGCAAGAGCGGAAACGGCGGCGCCGCTCCGCGACGATCAGGCGCGCGCCCGACGACGACGCGCAGCGGTGACGAGTGCGGCGGCGGCGAGCACGGCGGCGGCCGACGTGGACCCGACGTGGCGCCCGGGGCTCGCCACGACGCAGCCGTCCTCGGCGGCCGACGCGTCGGCGACGGGTGCCGCGGGAGCCGGCGCGGGCGGGGTCGGCTCGGTGGGCGCGGCATCGCGCGGACCGAACGCGACGGTCACGTCGTCGTAGACGCCGTCGCTCTCGCCCTTGTTCGCAATCTGGAGGTACACGTCGGTCGCGCCTTCCGCGATCTCCACCGATGCGGTGTAGCGGCCGGCCTTCTCCGCCGCCGTCGTCGAGTCGGCGTCGTGGGTGGCCTCACCGCGCGAGACGGTCCAGGTGATCGCCTTGCCCGCCTTCACGAGGACGACGGGCGTGAACGGCGTTCCACCACCGCCGAAGGGGCTCCCGCCACCGCCGCCGCTGGCGCGCGACGAGAACGAGACCGTCACCTTGCCCGCGCCCGCCGGGACGGCGCCGTGGACCTGGAGGATTCCGGGCGCGAGCTCGCCGGTGAGGCCGAGCGACTGCGTGCCGGGCGCGGCGAATCCGCCGGCGGCGCCATCGAACGCGCGAACGCCGGTCTCCTTCGCCTCGAAGATTCGCTCGCACGCGGGAAGGACTCCGCGCGACGTCATCGCCGCCTCGAGCGCGGTGGCGCCCGCCGGGAGATCCGTCTTCAGGGTCGAGAGGAACATCTTCGTGACGTCGTCGAAGCCGACCTCGCTGCGACCCGAGCTCGTGCGCATCGCCTTGTAGAGGGCGGCGTCGAACTTCGCGCGATCCGCTTCGGGGAGCGAAGTGCGCGCCTGCCAGAGCCCGCCCGAGAAGAGCGTCGAGTCGATGTGCACCTCACCGATGAGCGCGCTCGGGCAGCGGTCGTCGTTCGCGAGCGTGCGAATCACGCTCGCACCGGAGATGTCCTTCGATGCGTACTCGCCCACGTCGGGATCGCCGGTGATGGCCGACGAGAAGTAGTCGGAGAGACCTTCGTTCATCGCGCCGGGAGCGTCGATCGCCCCACGAGCGTCGATGTGCCACGCGCCGAGCTTCAGGGTGTCGTCGACGACGGCATGCGTGAACTCGTGATAGACGACATCGCCGTCGTACGCGTAGTCGCGCTGAGGCCCCTGACCGAACCAGAGGCCGCCACCCTTCAGGCCATAGAGCTGCTCGAAGATCTGACCTAGGCCGCCGCCCGCGGGCGAGAAGAACGCGTTCTGGAACGGCTCGAGCGCACGGTCCGGGTCCGCGGCGGTCGCGAAGTTGCCGGACGTGAGGCCCGCCGCGAGCTGGAGGTTGGCGACGACGCGGAGCGGCTTGTCGCGCACGACGGTCGCGTCGGGGACGCCCTGCAGCTCGCGGAAGAACGCGTACGCCTTCGACGTGTGGAAGTAGATCGAGAGCTCCGCGTACGCGTCGCGCTTCGATTCGGCGCTGTTCGGAACGTCTGCGGGCGCGTGATCGAAGTCACCCGTCTCCGTCTTCTTCGCGACCTGGACGATGTCGCAGACGTGCAAGTTCGTGTTCAGCCCGAACATGTTCACTTTCTTGACCGTCTTGTTGTCGATGCAGTTCGAGGCGACGACGACGTCGCTCGTCAGCGTCTCGCCGGGCGGCACGATCGCGAGCGGGAGGTCCTGCAGCTCGGGGGTTGCGATCGGGTTCTGCGGATAAACCCGCGCCATGCCGGCGGAGCGCGCGAGGTCGCGGGCTTCGAGCACCTTGCCGGTCGTCGCATCGACGACGATGCGCGGTGCGGCCGCGATTCCGGTCGGGACGCGGGGGAGCACGGCATACGCGAGGCGCGCGCCGCCCCCGCGGAGTGGCCACACGACGAGATGCGCGTCGTCGGCCGTCACGTCTCCGGGAACGAGGCGCGCGGCGATCGCGGCCGCCCGGCTCGCATCGAGCGCCGGCGTCGTGTCGGGCAGAGCCTCTTCGACGTCGACCGAGGTGGCGAGCGCGGCGCCGCTCGCCGCGAGCCGCACGGTGGCGCCACGACCGATCACCGGCAGGCCACGGTGCGTCTGGTCGAACCGCACGATCGCGTCCCCGTCGCCGTAGTGTGCGGTCGACGTCGCGACGAGGACCGCCGTTTTCGTCGCCGCGGCCTTGGACACGCGCGAGAGCGCGAGGCGCGCGCTGCCTTCGAGGTCGACGACGTACGCCGGACGTGCGCGGCGCGCCTGGGCGACACGAGCGGCGCTCTCCTCGTGGAACGCGCGCTCGGCGAAAGCCGGCGACGTCGCCCCTGCGAAGAAGAGGAGAGCTCCCATCGGGGCGAGACCCCGACGCACGATCGTTCGGCTGCGCATGACGTCCTCCGTTTTCGCGCGCTCGGGATTCCCCGCCCGAACGGCGCGCGCACTCTGGCAGTGCAGGCGGGGAGATCAACACGAATCCTGGCCGGCCGGCCGGTCGCCTCGCCGAACCGCCGGATTCGCCTTCGCTATTCGCCGAGGTCTCGATTGCCTTTCAAAAGATGCTCGACGCCGCGCGCGAACGGATCTACGGAGCTTCTCGCAGCCATTCGATACGTGTGGCCCTGTCGACCCGGAAACGTGAACCCCGCCAGGCCGGAAACGGAGCAACGGTAGCGCGGAAGGGTGTGGCAGGGCCTTTACCTATTTCCCGTTTGGCTTCCGTTTGGCTTCGTGTTGGCTCCCGTTTGGCTTCTCGCCCGTGAGCCCGCGCGCCTGAGGCTCGCGCGTGAGGCCCGCGCGCGCGGTCGCGCGCGACAAACCCTGGCGCGGCGAGCCGAAGTCCGGTACTTCTCACGTCAGGAGTCGCGGCCGCACGCCGCTTCCTCCGAAGGTTTCACGCCCGGCGCTCTGGCGTCGGGCTCACTTTCGAGAACGATCAACGTGGTCTTGGGGGTAATCGCAGATTCCGTCCACGACCCCGCGCACCAGCCCGAGCGCGCGACGAGCTTTGCCACCTCCCCGTGAGGTGGTGGTCGACGACGAAGATGGAGTCACGCGAGATCGCACACCGCATCCTTGGCACCCATGGCCGGGCTCGAGCAGCAGCCCGTGCGTACGTGGGTCCGTGCGGGTCACGTGTGCCTCGCGACCGATCCTTCGCGGTTCGACCTGCCGTGGCGCCCCCGGGCGGGAAGGCATCTCCCGTCCATGGCCAAGAACATCCTCGTCATCAGCTGTGACTTCCGCGAGACGCGCGCGGCGCTGATCGAAGACGGCATCATCGCCGAGCTCCACATCGAACGAAAAGGCCGGCAGTCGAGCACGGTCGGCAACGTGTACCTGGGGAAGGTCACGCGCGTGCTCCCCGGTCTGCAAGCCGCGTTCATCGACATCGGCCAGGAGCGCGCGGCGTTCCTCCATGTCGAAGACCTCATCCGCCCGGACGACTTCGACGAGTACCTCGCCGGCGGCCGCAAGCTCGCCCGTGGCAAGGAAGAAGGCGGAAGCGCGGAAGACGAAGGCGACGCGGACGCCGACGAGAGCGACGCGCCGCCGGCCGCGCCGCCCGTCGCGGACGCCGAGCTTGCCGCGCATGACGCAGGCGCCGCGGAGCCCGCTCCCGCCCCTACGGCCTCGGACGACGCCGCCGAGGCCTCCGCAGCTGCGGATGCCGAGGACGAGCCCGCGATTTCCGGTGAGCGCGATGCGGATGACGACGCGCGCGAGACCGCGGTCGGCGACGACGAAGCGCATGCGAACGCGCCGACGAGCGACCCGCCGGCGCGCCTGCGCGGCGAAGATCTCGAGACGACGGTCTCGTACCCGAACTGGCCGCATCCGCCTGCCGGTCGTGCAGCCGGCAGCTCGCGCGGCAGCCGCAACGGCATCGGGAGCATGGAGCGCGCGCTGGGTGCCGACGCCGAAGCGGCGCCGGCGAGCGGTCCGTCGTCGCGCCGTCGCTCGGTTCCGCCGATCGCCGTCGAGGCACGTGGCGAGAGCGCCGAACGCGCCGACGACGTTTCGGCGCCCTCCCTGAGCGGCTTCGTCCCGCCGGCGGAGAACTCCGCCGAAGAGCTGCTCGTCGGTCGCGACCGGACGAGCAACGCGCCCGACTCCGATCCGTCGATCCACTCCGCGCCCACGTTGGACGAGCTCCCCGAGGGCGAGGACGAGGACGACGACGCCGTCGACTCCGAGGACGAGCGCGACGGAGAGGACGACGAGGACGAGGGCGACGACGCCGAAGCGGAAGCGGAAGCGGAAGCGGAAGGCGACGTCGAGGCGCAGGGCGCAGGCGCCGGCGAGCGCGCCGCCGCGGACGCCGCCGAGGACGACGACGACGAGCTGCCGGACACCGGCGACCTGCCTGGCTTCACGATCTCGGATCCCGGTGAGCCGGTCCCGAGGGCCCCGGCACCTGCACGCACCGACGAGCGTGCGGGCGGCCGCGGACGTCGTCGCCGTGGACGTGGTCGCGGCGGCGATCGCGCCGAGCGGTCGGGCGGCGATCGACCGGCGGAGGCGCGCGGCGGACGCGGAGAGCATCGCGGCGGCGGCGCGCGCAGTGACGGGCGCAGCGACCGGAGCAGCCGCGATCGCCGCGGCGGCGGCAACCGCAGCCAGCCGATGCCGGGGCGCATCTCGAAGACCACGCCGATCCGCGAGGTCGTCAAAGAGGGCCAGGAGATCATCGTCCAGGTGACGAAGGATCCGATCGGCACGAAGGGCGCCCGCTGCTCGAGCCACATCTCGCTGCCCGGCCGTTACGTCGTGTACCTGCCGACGGTCGATCACATCGGCATCTCGAAGCGCATCGGATCGGACAAGGAGCGCGCGCGCCTCCGCGAGGCGATCGAAGCGATGAAGCCGCCGTCCGGCGGGCTCATCGTGCGCACGGTCGCCGAGGGCCTCACGAAGAAGGGCCTGAAACAAGACGTCGGCTATTTGGTCCGCCTCTGGGGCGAGATCGCGAAGAAGCGCGAAGGCGCGCGTGCACCGTCCGTGCTCTCGAGCGAGCTCGATCTCGTGCTCAAGGTCGCGCGTGACCTCTTCACGGACGAGGTCGACGAGGTCGTCATCGACGACCGCGAGCAGTACCAGCGCCTCTGCCGCTTCGTGGAGATGTTCGCGCCGGAGCGCGTGAAGGACGTGAAGTTCTACGACGAAGACGAGCCGATCTTCGACGAGTACGGCATCGAGGACGAGATCGGCCGCGCGCTGTCGCGCAAGGTGCCGCGCCCCTCGGGCGGCTACCTCATCATCGATCAGGCCGAGGCCCTCACCGCGATCGACGTCAACACCGGTCGCTTCGTCGGCAAGGGCTCGAAGGACATGGAGGAGACGATCCTCAAGACGAATCTCGAGGCGGTGCACGAGATCGCCTACCAGCTTCGTTTCCGGAACATCGGCGGCCTCATCATCCTCGACCTCATCGACATGGAGCAGCACAAGAACCGCGAGAAGGTGCGCCGCACCCTCGAGGAGCTGCTCCAGAAGGACAAGGCGAAGACGACGCTGAACCGCATCTCGGAGCTCGGGCTCATCGAGATGACGCGCAAGCGCACGCGCGAGAGCCTCGGTCGGCTGATGCACGAGCCCTGCTTCTACTGCGACGGCACCGGCCAGCTGCAGTCGAAGGAGACGGTCGCCTACGAGATCCTGCGTGAGCTCCGTCGGAAGAAGGGCACGCTCCCGGGCTACTCCGTGATCATCAATGCGCACCCCGCGGTCGCCGACGTGCTCACCACCTCCGAGAAGGCGGCGGTTCAGGACGCGGAGAACAAGTACATGCGCAAGATCATCGTGACGCCGCGCAAGGAGTACCACCTCGAGCAGTTCGATCTGCAGGGGAAGTGAGCGTCATGAGCCAGGACAAACGCGAAGGCGAACGTCTCACGATCAACAAAGAGTTCGAGTCGTTCGACGCGTTCATCCAGGAGTACGTCACGAACATCTCGCGCACCGGCGTCTTCATCCGCGCGCAGAACCCGCTCGCAGTCGGCACGAAAGTGAACCTCCGGTTCACCGTGATCATGGACGACATCGAGACCATCGAGGGGGTCGGCGAGGTCGTTCGCGTCGAGAAGGACGGCATGGGCGTCGTGTTCCGCGAGCTCTCGGCCTACTCGAAGGACCTCATCGACAAGCTCCTCACCGGCGGCAAGCGCTAGACGCTCAGAACAGCACGGCGGCGTAGAACGCGCGCGCGCGCGGCATCGGCCCGGACGTACGCCAGCGGGTGATGCGCACCGCCGCCTGGAAAGCGGGCGGGGGGACGCCGCCGCCGGACAACCCGTCGAGCGAGGGGAAGACGGAGCAAGCGCCCGTCGCGATTGCGGCGGCGAAGACGCCGACGAGCAGCGTCGCCGTGCGACGCCCCGTTGCCAGCAAGGTCGTCCGAGGACAACGCGAATGGCGGTTACGGGGGCCAAGGCCCGCGTCGCGTGCGATCTGGTCGGTCGTGGGCGCAGTTTGGTATGCTCGCGCCACCGTGAAAAACCCCATGCGACTCCAAGTGATCGCTCTCGTGCTGTTCCTCGCAGCGTGCGGTGGTGGCATCCCGGCTCCGGCCGACCGCCTGGCCTCCGCGGAAGCGGCGGCGCGCAGCGCGAGCGAGCTCGGCGCAGCGAAGGAGCCCAAGGCAGCGCTCCACCTCAAGCTCGCGCAGGAGCAGATCGATCAGGCCAAGATGCTGATGAAGGACGGCGAGAATCGCCGCGCCGACCTCGTGCTGCAGCGGGCGAGCTCCGACGCCGAGCTCGCGGTCATGCTCGCGAAGGAGAACAACGCGAGCGGCGAGGCGCAGCGCGCCAAGGAGCGCGTGCAGAACATCAAGGCAGGAAAGTGAGATCCATGAATACCTCGAAGCTCGGTCTCTCGTTCCTGGCGCTCGCCCTCGCGACCGCGGGCTGCGGTAGCACGCTTCCTCCGAAGGAGCTCGTCGACGCACGCGCGGCGTACCAGTCTGCCGCGAAGGGCCCGGCGGCGCAGCAGAGCCCGGCGGAGCTCCACGTCGCCAAGCAGGCGCTCGACGTCGCCGAGCGCTCGTTCAACGACGACGGCGACTCGGCGGCCACGAAGGACTTCTCGTACATCGCCATTCGCAAGTCGCAGCTCGCCGACGCGTCGGCACGCGCAGCCCTCGCGATCAAGGAGCGCGAGGCCGCCGAGCGCGAGGCGCAGAACGTCCAGGCCGACCAGCTCCGCAACGCGCGCGGTGAGCTCGCGAAGACGCAGGACCAGCTCGCGAGCGAGAAGCGCGCACGCGAGGAGGCCGAGAAGAAGGCCGCGCAGGCGATGGCCGATCTGCAGAAGATCGCCAGCGTGAAGCAGGAGTCGCGCGGCATGGTCATCACCCTCTCCGGGTCGGTGCTCTTCGCGTCGAACGAATCCACGCTGCTCCCTGCCGCCATCGTGAAGCTTAACGAGGTCGCCGATGCCCTCATCAAGGGCAATCCCGACTCGAACATCACGATCGAGGGGCACACCGACTCGCAGGGACAGCGTCAATACAACATGGACCTCGGCCAGCGGCGTGCCGACGCCGTGAAGGCCCAGCTCGTCGCGCGCGGCGTCGCCGGCGACCGCATCAAGACGGTCGGCGTCGGTCCGGATCGTCCGGTGGCCGACAACAAGACGGCCGAGGGTCGTGCGAACAACCGTCGCGTCGAGATCATCGTCGAGGGCGGCGGACGTCACTGACTCCGCAGCTCACGCCACCACCGCTCGCGCGCATGCCTCGCGCGCGAGCGGCCGCGCGGTTCATCGACGATTCGTCGATCCGGAGGTGGTCGTGAGCGGCGCGTGACCTGCGGGACGTGCGCGCGGCCTCGGCGCGGGCCGCGTCTCGTGCGACGAAGCTGACGTCGACGCCGTCGGCGTCGCCATCGAGGGCAGCGGCATCGGCACGGGCGCCGACGACTCGGACGCGCTCACGGCAGGCGGCGCGGCGGACGCGCTTCCACGCGGCGCTTCGGCGGGCGTGAGCTCGATCGTCTTCGCGCGGGGCCGCGCCGAGGTGAGCCGCCACGTCGCGACGCCTGCGAGCACGCACGCAGAGAGGACCGCGGCGGCGAAGGCGAGCAGCGCACGGCGGGATCTTCGCTCTGGCGAGAGGAGCACCGCGCGTGCGGGCTCTTCGGGCCTCGCAACGCCGAGCGTCGTCGAGATCTGGTCGACGAGCGCACGGTCGCGAGCGGGTGCGAAGGGAAGCATCGCCTGCGCGAGGTGCGCGAGTGTCGGGAAGCGCGCATCGCGATCCTGCGCGAGGCAACGCTCGACCACGGCCGCGAGCTCCGGCGGCACGTCGGGCGCGACGCTGCGGAGCGCACGCAGAGGCTCCGTCGCCATGACCGCGAGGATCGAGACGACGGTCTTCCCCTTGTACGGCGGCTGGCCGGAGACGAGCCGATACAAGAGCGCACCGAGGGAAAACACGTCTGCACGCGCGTCCACGTCGCGCGCGCTCGTCATCTGCTCCGGAGACATGTAGCCGGGGGATCCCAGCGCGACGCCCTCGTTCGTCAGGTCGCCGCCGCGCGTGACGCCGAGACTCTCCGCTCGGTCGTCGATGATCTTCGAGACGCCGAAGTCGAGCACCTTCACCGTCGTCGTCCCCGAGCCGTCGCGCGCGACGAACAGGTTCGCGGGTTTGAGATCGCGATGAACCATTCCGAGCGCGTGCGCCTCGGCGACGGCTTCCATCGCTTGCAGCACGTAGTCGACGGCCTCCGGCCACGGGAGCTTGCCGCGCTCCGTCAGGATCGTGGCGAGATCGCTCCCGTCGAGGTGCTCCATCACGATGAACGGCGTGTCGTCTTCGAGCGCGCCGACGTCGAGAACGCGCGCGACGTGCGGGCTCTTCAGCCGCACGAGCAGCCGCGCCTCGCGACGAAAGCGGGCGAGAGCCTCGTGGCTCACTTCGCGCAGGAACTTGATGGCGACCTTCTGCGCGAGCTCCACGTGCGTCGCCGCCACGACGACGCCCATGCCGCCCGTCGCGATGATGCTGTCGATGCGGTACTTGTCCGCGACGACCTGGCCCGCCGACAGCTCGAACACGCGGGCCATTCTCCCATACGCGCGAAGGTCGCGGTACGGGCGAGGTCACTTGCGCGGCGGCCGGCGTCTATCGTGGAACCACGCGCGGTACGACTCCATGCGCGCTCGTTGCTCGGCCGGCGCCTGCGCGCGGCACGTCGCCATCTCGTCCGATCCGGGGGCGGCGCCCCAGCGGAGCTCGGCGCAGTCGTTCGGGTTGTAGGCCATCTCGAGCAAGCTCGCGCGCGAGGCCACTTGGGCGAGCGTGAGCGTGGTCGGGCTGCCGTCGGTACGTGTATACGTCACGCTTCGCGATGCGAGCTCGCGTTCGAGGATCTTCTCGAGCTCCGCCTCGACCTCCTTCGCCGACGGGCCGACCGGCATGGCGTATCGTTCCGGGCGGCGCGCCACGCGCGCGGGGAAACCGCGCACCACGTCGATGGCGATGAGCAGGCGGAGGTCGCGCGACGGAGTAGAGAAATCTTCCCACGTGCCCGTCGTCTCGAAGATCTCGGGCCCCTCGGGCATCGGGGCGACCCCCTTTGCCGCCTCGAGCCAGCGTCGTCCGTTGTCGACCGACTTCACCCGCGTCCTGACTTGCTCTTCGAGCGCGGCGAGCGTTTCCAGCATCGCGCGCCGCGGGTCGAGCGGACGCGGAGACAGGACGTCGTCCATCCGGTCGTAGAACGCTTCGACGTCGAGCTGCGCCGCTTCCCGCGAGACGTCGCCGTAGTCCGGGTGCTTCTTGATCGCCGCGTCGTCGAGGCGCTCGAGGTGCCCGGAGCGGCGCGCGATCGGACGGAATCGCTTGAAGCCTGGGCCGCCGAGCTCCTTCTGCGTCGCGTAGAGGAAGTTCCCTCGCCAGTAGCGCTTCCGCGCGACGGTTCCGTCCGGCTGCCCGTCGACCGCGAGGAGGACGCCCCCGCGTTCGGCGGTCTGGGGCAGCCGCTTCGCGATCATCAGCACGTGGCCGTACGGATCCGCGAAGATCGTCCCAGGTCGAAGGCTCTCGGCCGTGAGCGGCACGGGATAGTAGTCGCTGTTCTCTTCGTCGAACGGCTGACGCGCGGAGCCGGAGTGCGCCTTGTCGGCGAGCGTGCCCCGGAGAAACGTTCCGAACTGCTTCACCACCGTGCCGTTCGGATCGAAGCGCGGCGGAGGATCCTCGTTGGTGATCAACGTCGGCTTGCACGAAGGCGCAGTGCCTCCGCCTCCGCGATTGCATTCGCCCACTCCGAACGGGAGCCGGAGCTTGAATGCGAAATACGCGCGGAGAAAGTACGGCAGGTCGGCGCAGTCGGGGCGCACCGTCGGCGCATTCGCGGAGTCTTCGCCCGCGGCGAGATGGTCGAAGAGCAGGTTCCGCTTCTTGTCGCGGAGCACGTCGTGCAGCGCCGGCCAGCTCGGCATCTCGCCGTCGGGTGCGTCGAACAGCGCCTCGATCCATGCAGAATACAGATTTTCCGTGGATCGGCTCCACGACCGCTGAACGGGCCATAGCGCTTCGCCCTCCGCCGGAGCGGCGGGCGCCGTCGGCTTCCCGGCGGAAACGGCGAGTCGCCTCGTAACGACGTTCTTCCCTTGCTCGCATGCGCGCTGAACGAGTGACGCCGAGTACGTCCCAGCGCGCGCGCTCTCGATCTCGGCGACCCAGAAGTACGGAGGCCCACCTCGCCGCGCATCGCTCGCCGCGACGGCCGGCGCCTCGAGCGAAGCAGCCTTCCCTTTCTGGTCGACGGCGATGCGGAGCTCGCCGGTGAGCGGCTTGTCACTCACGGCGACGACGCGCACTGGCGCGCCGGTCCACGCGAACGCGGGAGAGACGAAGAGCGAAACGCCCTTCGTGTCCTCGCACGTCGGCGGGTCTTCCGGCGGCGGCACGGCGGCAGGCGCGTTCGCAAAGACCGACCCCGGCGCGTCCGTGGCTGCATCCGCATGGCCTTCGGGCGCCGCGCCGCCATCGGCGAGCCCGGGCGCCGGAACGTCGCGCGCGGGGCTGTGCGAGCACCCGAGCGCGAGGGCGGTGAGAACGACGAACGTCAGCGCACCGTGAGCCTGCCGCACCACGGGTGAATAACGCACGGGCGCCGGATCGTCATCCTTCTCGCCGGAAGCGCCCTCGCGCGGCCCGGCTCAAGCGAGGAGGCGGCGCCAGAAGCTCCGGCGTCGCGGCCGGAAAGCGGTCATGCCGAGCGCTGCCGAGCCGAGCGCGGCGACGCCGACCGCGATCGCCGCGCGGTGGAGAGACAACCAGAGATGCGCGCTCGTCCCCCGCGCCTCCCCGTCGAAGCGGCCGTGCGCTCCGCGATCTCCGGGAAGAGGCGCAAAAAGGTTGTCCCTCCGTCCGAGCTCCGCGGCCTCTTCCGTCTGCTGCGCGTCGTAACCCGTACGGCCGAGGTACCAATCGGCGACTCCCGGCGCGAGCTTCTCCGCGAGCATCGCCTTCATCGCGGGCCAACCGACGACGAGCTCGCGTCGCGGGTGCATCGCGACGTGCACGACCGCTTCCGCCGGCACCTCGGGCTGGAAGATCGGAGGGACCGGCTGCGCCCGCCGCGGCATGCGCGACCGCGTCCAGTCGAACTGCGGCGTGTTCACCGCCGGCAGCTGCACCTGCGCGATCTGGACGTTGCTCTTGTCGTTGATGAGCTCCGTGCGGATCGACTCGGAGAAGCCCTTCACCGCATGCTTCGCGGCGCAGTACGCAGACTGCAGAGGGATGCTCCGGTACGCGAGCGCGGACCCGACCTGCACGACCACGCCGCGGTCACGCGGCTTCATCCGCTTCAGGGCAGCCAGCGTGCCCCACACGTAGCCGAGGTATGTCACGTCCGTCACGCGTCGATACTCTTCGGCCGTCATCTGGTCGGCCGGCGAGAACACCGAGACCATCGCGTTGTTCACCCAGACGTCGATCGGCCCGAGCTCGGTCTCGACCTGCTCGGCGGCCGCCTCGACCGCCTTCTCGTCGGCCATGTCGCACGGGATCGCGAGCGCACGACCGCCGAGCGACTCCACGTCCGCACGCGCGCCTTCGAGGCCGTCCTTGCTTCGCGCCAAGAGCGCCACGCTGGAACCGCGCCGTGCGAATGCGCGCGCGATCGCGCGTCCCACGCCGGCCGAAGCACCCGTCACCACCACCACACCCAGTGCGCGCGTACCCGTGGCCGTTCCCATGAACGGCCCGCCAAGCAAGGCTCGGGCCTCAGGGCACGGGCGCGATGCACACGTCGTCGAAGCGGATGCGGGCGCTTTCGATCGCGCCGGCGACGTAGGCCGCCCCGATGCGCACCTCGACGGCGTCGGCGGCGACCACGGGCACGATCGCCTTCGACTTCACGACGCTTCCGCCGACGACCACGTCGACTTTGCCGCCCGCGAAGTCGATGCGCAGCTCGAGCGCGCGGAAGTCGGTGAAGTCGACGCCCAGCGCCGTGTGCACGTCGCTCCGCGGGTCAGTCCCCACGCCCGGCGGCAGCTCGACGTCCTCTTGCAACGTGAAGAGCCCCGCGTGACGCACGAGCGCGAGGAACCAGCGTCCGACGCCGGTAGGGTTCTTCACGTCGACGGCGATGAGGTCGATCTCCGCGTCCTTGCCGCTCGTCTCTGCACGAAGCTGCGCGCGCACGGTGAGCTGCGGAGCGAACGGTGCCGCCTTCGCGAGGTACGCCTTCTCGAGCGGCGCGCCGAGCGCCGCGCCGAGGTCGATGCCGAGCGCGTGTCCCGGCGAGACGAACGCGTCGGTCACGCGCTTCACGTGGCCCTGCTTCGATCCCCAACGCGCGCCGAGCTCGCCGACGTCGAAGCCGTCGCAGAACTCCGCGCCCGCGTTGCGGCCAGCGTCGTCGACGCGCGTGTCGGCGGCTGCGTCGCCCGGTCGGGCGCCGGCATCCTGCGACCGCGTGCCGGAGTCCTCGCGGAACGAGGAGCACGCTGCGGCCGTCCCGAGCATGACGAGCAGCATGGCGACGCACGACGAACGCACGACGACGATCATACCGTAAGCTCGCGGCCACCGTGACGGCGCGAACGAACGGAACGAGGAAAAGCCCGGGCGAGAGCGCCGTGCTCGTCCTTCTCGTCGCCGCCTACGCGTCGCTCTACGTGTGCCGGGCGAACGTCGAGCCGGGCCTGAACCTGCTCGCCGTTCGCTACGGGTACGACAACGAGCGCACCGGCGTCGTCTTCGCGATCGCCTTGGCCGCGTATGCCGTCGGTAAGGTCGTGCTCGGGGCGGTCGGAGACGTCGTCGGCGGCAAGCGCATCCTCCTTTTCGCGATGGTCGGCTCGATCCTCTCGACGCTGCTCATCGGCGCGGTCGCGTGGCCGGAGGTCGTCGGCGCAAACGCGGCCCTCTGGGTCATCGGCGCGTTCGTGGTGGCGAACCGCTTCGCGCAGTCCGGCGGCTGGGGCGGCATCGTTCACGTCGTCTCCCGGTGGTTTCCTCCGGAACGCGCGGGCACCGTCATGGGCGTCGCGTCGACGAGCTTCGACGTCGGCAACGTCGCCGCGCTCCTTCTCTGCGCATGGCTCGTGTCGAAGGGCTTCGGCTGGCGGGCGCTGTTTCTCGTGAACCCCGCCGTGCTCGGCGTCGTGACCGTGGTCGTGGCGCTCACGCTGCGCGGCTCGCCGGGGCCGCTGCGCGCCGAGGTGCGGGCGGACGAAGCGAATGCGGCAGACGACGAAGAGCCTCGCGAGCCGATGCGCGCGGTGCTCGCGAAGCTCGCGCGCAGCCGTCCCTTCTGGATCGCGGTCGTGCTCTCCTTCGTGCTGACCTTCGTGCGCGCAGCGTTCATGACGTGGACGCCGAGATATCTCTACGAGGTCTCCATCGCGGCAGGGACGGAGAGCGCGCTCTCGTCGTCGATCGCGAAGAGCGCATTCTTCGGCGTCGCGGGTATGACCGGCTCGCTCGTCGTGGGCCGCCTCTCCGACCGGTGGGGGCCGGGGAAACGCGCAGGGGTGATGACGCTCTCGCTCGCGCTGCTCCTCGTGGCGGTGCTGGTCCTCGCGCACGCTGGTGTGAAGGATCCGCTCTACGCGGCGCTCCTCATCGGGGTCGCTGGGCTCTTCCTCCTCGGACCCTACTCGCTTCCGGCCGGCGCCATCGCGCTCGACGTCGCGGGCAAGCGCGGCGCGTCCACGACGGTTGGCGTCGTCGACGGCGTCGGCTACTTGGGCGCGAGCCTTGCCGCCGTCGTCCTCGGAAGCGTGTCGAAGCGGAGCGGGTGGTCGGCCGCGTTCGACGTCATCGCCGGCGTGAGCGCCGTCGCGCTCGTCATAGCTGCGCTGTGGTGGAGGAGCGCGCGACCTCGACCGTGACCTGGTGCGGCGTCTGCATCGATGCCGGCCAGGAGGTCACATGCGTTCCGCTCTTGCTCTCGCTGGTACCGCGCTCGTGCTCACCGCAGCCTGCGCGCAGAACTTCAAATCCGATCGGGACATGCAGCCGAACCCCGGTACCGGTTACACCGTGTACACGACGGGCGCCGACCTCGTCGGGCGCGACGATCCGAATGCCGTGGAGGGACGCCCGGCGCAGATCGACGACGTCGCGGGCCGCCTCGCGAGTCAGATCTGCGAGCGCGAGTCGCGTTGCCACTCGGGCAAGCGCAGCGCTGCAGATTGCCGCCAGGCGAACCTCGGCCGTGCACGCACGGAGCTGCATTCGTGGAACTGCTCGCCGGCGGCGACGCGTGCGCGCGCCGAAGAGTGCCTGGCTTCGATCGGAGCCGAGCCCTGCGAGCTCGATTTCGCGTCGCGCGCCACCCTCTGCGCGAGCAACGCCGCCTGCGGGTCGGACGACACCCGCGCGGGCACCGGGTCTTCGCGTACGACGCGGGGCACGACGGCGAAGTGATCACGCCGCGCGGCCACGCTCTCCTCCTCGACGATCAGTGCGCGTACGTGACGCTCGCGAACGAAGGCAAGGTCGTGCGCGTCGACAAGCGCACCGGCGACAACCCCGGTGGTCCTGCAGCACGCGGGGCCTCGCGCGCCCCATCGGGCTCGCGCAAGACGATACGGCGATCTATTTCACCGACTTCAGCGCGGAGGGCCGCATCTGGCGGCTCGTGAAGTAACGCTGCGGCTGCTGGCGGCGGCGCTGCTTGCGTTCACTCGACGGAAGCAGGCGCGTGGCAGGGGTCGAGCTCCTCGCGCCCCTCGGAGTGGTCGAAACCCAGCAGCCCCGTGTCCCCGACATCGAAGTGGTGGAGCCCGGGCCCGACCACTTCGATTCGTCCGTCGTCCTCGAATTTCCACCGACCCGCGGCCGGCGCCTCATGCGTACCGAACCCCGTCACTCGACCATCGGGGAGGAGCGTCAAGCCGCCCTTTCCGCCGAATGCCATGCCGCTCTTTCGCCAGCACCACGTGCGCTGTTTGGCGAGCGTCGTACGCAGGCGAGCAAGACTCTCCTCGCGAGCACGCGTTTCTGCGGGTGAGGGCGCCGGCGGCGGAACCAAGCCCAGCATCCGGGTCGAGACGGTCGCGTCGTCGACGGAGCACTCCAGCGCGAGAGCGTCGGCCTCCCGCATCGCTTCTTCGAGCTCGTGGCCATTGCCGTTCAGTCGGGCAACATCGCTCCGAACGTCGGCAAGAACCTCCGCCGAGTCGGTGCAGAACCGAGCAGCGTCGCCCTCATCGTCGATCGCCACGCGAACAGTCTTACCGTTCCACGAAACCGCTCGAACGTCGCCCGTCCAACCTGGCGCCGGCGCTTCGACGGCCTTCGAGGGGCCGCGCTTACGGACGAGCGCCTCCATGATGGCCGCCCATGTCACGCCACCACCCTGACAGCGCTTCGCGCGGAAGACCTGGTGCGTGGATGCCGAATTGTCGCGGGCGAGAACGTCGAAGCAGCGCGGCGTCCGCGTGGGTTGCTCGTCGGATTCGTGGGATGCGCGCGCGGAGGGCGGGTTGCGCGGCGTGCAGCCGAAGCAGAGCGCCAAGCCGAGAAGTCCCGTGAGGCCGGATCGGTGCATCGAGGTACAGAGCCAGTCGCGTCGGCCGTGTCGCACGAATCGGAGCGATCGTTGAGTGCGGGCACGCGCGGCGGTGGCGGGCTCACGCGCGCCCGCCGCATTTCACCGATACTTTGCCGCCAACGCTCGGAGGTACCCCGCGACGTCCGGTGTCCTCTGCCTCGCCTCTCGCGCGAGCTGCCATCGAGGGTCTCTGCACGTCATCGAGAACGCTGACGAGCTCGGCAAACGCGGCGTCGACCTCGGGCGAATGCTCGAGCGGCGCGAGCGGCACCTCGAAGTAGCCGCAGTACTCACCGATTGGGAAAAGCGTCCGCTCCTTCGCTTCCGTCTTCGCGTTCGAGCCGGACGCGCCATTCGTCGACGGCTCCCTCGAAGCGGGGGCGATACTGCTCGGACAGCCGGGCGAGGAGCTCCGGCTTCGAGCTCCGCACGTTCGGCCCGAAGAGATCGCCCTCGAGGGAGCGCAAGGTCCGGACAGCGCTCATCGTCCCGACGACGCGACGCCTCACGTCACCCGAGGTGAGGTTCTCCTTCGAGACGTGCTCGGCGAACAGCCGCTCCAGCCAGCCAAGGTACTTTGCGTCCTCGTCTGTGCCATCGGACGCGTGCGCTCGCGCGCACACACGTTTCAGGGTTGGCTCGGCGGAGAGCAAGGGATTCGAACCCTTGGTACCCTTGCAGGTACACCTGATTTCGAATCAGGCACCTTCGGCCACTCGGTCAGCTCTCCACTCACGAAATTCGTCCAAAGCGCGCCCGGCGTCAAGCGGCACGAGCACGAGCGAGCACGAGACGAGCCGTTCAGCGGACGGGGGCAGGCGGGCTGAGCACCGTGCCCGGGCGGCCGACGCGACGGCCCATGTCGCCTGCGGCGATCACCCGGTCACCGTCGACGTCTTCGACGTCGAGCACGACCTCGACGGCCACTTTCGCGCGCTCGTAGGTGCGGAGGCCGAGATCGAACCCCACGATGCCCGCGACGACGGCAGGGAAATACGGGCCGAGCACGGGGTCGGGCTCGCTCGAGCGGTTCTGGATGTTGAACGCGCGGTTGTAGAGCGCCGGTCCGGCGAACGGGCTGTCCGCGGCGGGCGGCGCCGCGGCGATGCGCATCGCGGTGCCGAGATCCGTCGCGAGCTCGACCATGTCGTCCGGGGTGATGATCCCCTCGACGCGCGCGAGCGGTGGCAGGACGAAGAAGCGATCGATGCCGCTGAAGTTCGGCGTGGTCGCCTCTTCGCTGACCACCACGCCCGGCTGGTACCGCACGAACTCGTTCCACGGGTCGACGAGGATCTCGACGGTGTGTGGGACGTTGTCGAGATTCGAGAGCGTGAACCTCGCCGTGATCCGCGTCTGGGAGGCGAGGTGGAACGGCGGACGCGGGTAAGGCGGCGCTTCTCCGCGCGGCCGCTCTTCGTCGGTCGGTCGCCGCACCGGGAGCTCGACGGGAACGAACGTCTCCCAGATCTGAACCTGCCCGTCGTCGTACGTCGGGGGTGCGGTCTCGAGCAGACCGAGCACGACGGGCGGGATCACCTGCTCCTCGTCGGTGCTCGCGCACGCGCCGAGGGCGAGCAAGGTGGCAGTCGCAACCGTCGAGAGCAGGGGGCGGGAACGCAAAGCCGATCCTCCGCCTTTCAGCGTACCACGAAGGGGAGTCACGTCCCGAGGACGCGGTAGAGCCCCTGGCGGCTCACGCCCAGCGACCGCGCCGCCTGCTTCTTGTTGCCTTCGGCACGGGCGAGCGCTCGGCCCACGAGCTCCCGGAGCTCGGCTCGGTGCCTCGCCCGCAAGGCCGCGAGGGTGGTCTCCGCCAGCGCAGCAGGTGCGCCGGCCGCCCCTCCGCGCGCGGCATGCGACGAACCGATGGCGGCCGCGAGCTCCGGACGGCCGATCACGGTCCCCTCGACCATCGCGGCTGCGACCCGAAGCACGTTCGCCAGCTCGCGCACGTTGCCCGGCCACGCATGCTCGGAGAGGCTCGTGAGCGCCGGCACGTCGAGCCGGTGCTCGCGCGTCGAGGGATCGCGCGCGAGCAGGGCACGCACGATGGCCGGCAGGTCCTCCGGCCGCTCGCGCAGTGAAGGCACGCGAACCGTGATCGCGGCGAGGCGATAGTAAAGGTCTTCGCGGAACGTTCCCGCCGAGACCATCTGTGCGAGATCGCGGTGCGTCGCAGCGATCACGCGCACGTCGACGTTTCGCGACCGCGTTCCGCCGACGGCACGTACCTCGCCGTCTTCGAGGACGCGGAGAAGCTTCGCCTGCATGGCCGCGCTCATCTCGCCGACCTCGTCGAGGAACAGCGTGCCGCCTTCGGCTTCGACGAAGAGGCCGCGGCGCGCGCGTTCGGCCCCGGTGAATGCACCGCGTTCGTGCCCGAAGAGCTCGGCTTCGAGCAGCGGCTGCGGGATCGCCGCGCAGTTCACGGCGACGAAGGGCGCGCGCTCGCGCGGCGAGAGCCGGTGGGCGAACCGGGCGAAGAGCTCCTTCCCGGAGCCCGTCTCGCCCGTGAGAACGAGGCTCGCGTTCGACCGCGCCGCACGCGCGACCGTGGCGACCGCGCGCATCAACGCCGGCGAGGATCCGGCGATGCCGATTTCCTCTTTCGCGCGGAACACTTCGTCTCCGACCGCGAGCTCTGCATCGGAGCGCTTCGATTGCCGGAGCGCGGCGGTGCGTTGCTCGACCTGACGAAGCGTCCGCAAGAGCGTCTTCCGGTGCTCCGGCGGCGCGCGCTCGACGAGCCGCGCACGGAGGATGACGAGCCCGCTTTGCGCGAGGTGCCCGATGGGCTCCGGCTCCGTCACGAGAGCGGCATACGCCTCGTGCTCGATGCGCGCGGAGGCGCCGCCGGTCGCGCACGCGAGCGCACCGAGCCAGCGCAGCAGCCATGCATCGGGAGCTCCGGCGCGAGCGGCGATCGCGAGCGCCTGCGCGGCGTGGGCCCGCGTACCGCCCTTCGAGGCGCCCGACATGAGCGCAATGGCGACACGCTCCGCTTCGTGCGCCTGCCCACGCTGGAGCAACGCAAGCGCGCGAATGCGTTCCAGAGCGAAGCGGGTCGGCGCCTCCAGCCGGGCGATCGCGAGACCCTCTGCCGCGATCGATTCCACGCTCTCTGGCCGTGCGCCCGTAGCGAGCGCGATGCCGGCGCGGAACGCGAGATGCTGCGCGCGCTGCCAACCGGACTTCAGCTCCTCTTCGTCGGTCGCTTCGAGCAGCGCACGCGCTTCGTCGTTCGCGCCCATGTCGATGAGCGTCAGAATGCGTGCAGACCTCAAGGTCCATGCACCCGCCGCGCTGCCACCCGCCGGCGGGAGCTCGTGCTCGCGATCCAGGATGCGCAGCGCGAGGTCGAAGCGGCCCGCGGCGCGATGCGCCATCGCGGCGTTGTAGAGGACGCGCACGCCGCGCGCACGCGGCATCGTCCGCAGAGGCATGGCGAGCAGCATGTCGAAGGTCTCGCGCGCACGTTCCTCGTCGCCGACGCGCGAGAGGAGGAGCGCATACTCCGCGAGGACCTCGGCGGCCGTTCGCGTGTCACCGCTGCGCTCCGCGACGCTTCGAGCCCGTGAAGCATGCTCGAGGCCGGCGACGTAGTCGCCGCGCGCGCGATGCACCTCGGCGAGCGCGAGCTCCGCGAGAGCGATCTCGCGGCGAGCGCCGGATGCCCGTGCGATGCGCACGGCTTCTTCCGCGAAGCGCTCGGCGTCGTCACCTCGATCGTCGTACAGGAGAGCGAGCGCGAGGATCCGGCGGGCCTCCGCGCGCGAGCTGTCGCGCTGCACCGGTCGCTTGCGATCGTCGGCATCACGCACCGCTTCTTCTGCGTGCGTCCGTGCGCGTGCGAAGTCGCCGGCATCGAGGGCTTCACGCGCTTGCGCGAGGGGAGCAGGTCGAACGGCCATGAGTGTCCGGAAATGTGACACTCGACGTCGCGCCGCGTCCAGCCCGCTCGGCGCGCCCGCGCGAAACCGGTCCCTCGCGCGTGCGTAGACCAGCTCGATGAGCAAGCGCGCGTGGATGATTGCCTTGTTCGCGCTCGCGTCGGCCGGCGGAGCGGTCGCGGTCCGAGCGACGACGAAAGAGGCCGAAGCGGCACCGGCGATCGCGCCTCTTCGTGCGGGAGAGGCGGTGCCGGTCGACCCTGCGGCGACGCCCGTGCTCGTCGAGCTCTTCACGTCCGAGGGTTGTTCGAGCTGCCCTCCTGCCGATGCGGTGCTCGCGCGTCTGGAGCGCACGCAGCCGGTGCAAGGCGCTCGTATCGTGCCGCTCGGTTTGCATGTCGACTATTGGGATCGGCTCGGGTGGACGGACCCGTTCTCGTCGGAGCGCGCCAGTGCACGACAGCGCGCGTACCGCGTCCTCGGCGCGGGGCCGTACACGCCGCAAGCCGTCATCGACGGTCGTGCCGAGGCGGTCGGCAGCCGTGCCGGCGCGGTCGAGTCGGCGGTCTCCGAGGCTGCCAAGCGGCGCCACGCGACCGTCGCGATCGAGGTGCTTCCGCCGAACGATCCGCGTTCTCGCGTCAGAGATCTACGCATCGCGGTCGGCCCGCTGCCGACCGACGCGGCCGGCGACGCGGAGCTGATCATTGCGGTGACCCAGAACGGCGCGCGCGTGGTGGTGGCGCGCGGAGAGAACGGCGGCTCCACGCTCGAGCACACCGCCATCGTGCGTGACCTCGTGGTCGCAGGGTCTGCCGCGCGCGCGGGAGGCACGTTGCCCGCGCACGTTGCCCTGCCGAGCGGCGCGGAGGCGCGCGACCTCCGAATCGTCGCGTTCGTGCAAGAGCGTTCGTCACGGCGGGTGCTCGGTACGGCGACGCGCGATCTCACGACGCCGCCGCCCTGAGCGTCGGCCGCCCGCACACGCGCCAACGCTGCTATCGTGGCAGCCGTGAACGTGGGCTCGACGTCGCCGCTCCTCTCTGCCCAGGACCTCCGGGTAGACGTCGACGGCGTGCCGACGTGCGACGGCCTCGCGTTCGAGACGACGGCCGAGCGCGTCCTCGTGCTCGGCGCACCGCGTGCGCTCTTCGAGGCGGCATGCGGGCTCCGGCCGGTCGTTCGCGGGAGTCTCGCGGTCTGGGGCGCTACGCCCGCGCGTGCCGTCGACGAGCGCGTCGTCGTCGGTGCGCCGCTCGATCCTCCGCTACCGCCGCGATGGACCGCGCTCGAGTACGTCGTCTGGAGCGCGCGGCTCGCCGGGCACTCGAAAGCCGATGCCGCCCGCCTCGCCGCCGCCGCCGTCGCCGCCGTCCAGCTCGGGCCGCTCGCGAAGGGCGCGCTCGGAACGCTTCCGGTGCATGCGCGTCGCGGAGTCGTCCTCGCAGCGGCGCTCGCAACGGATGCGCGCGTCGTCCTCCTCGAGGATCCGCTCTCCACCTTGCCGGACGAGGTGGCGCGCACGTTCGCGCGGATCGTGGTCGCGGCGATTGCCGACCGGAGCTGGGCGGTGTTCGCGCCGCGCGTCCCGCTCACGTCGCCGCTCGCGATGGCCGCCGAGGAGGCGTTCGTGGTCTCGTCGTCACGTGTCGATGCGCAGGGCGCGCCGGCCGAGATCGCGGCCGCGGAGAGACGCTACGTCGCGCGCGTGCACGGCTCGGTCGAGGCGCTCGGCGCCCGGCTCGCCGAGCGCGGGGCGCGGATCGACGTGCAGGGCGCCCAGGTCGTCCTCGATCTCGGCGAAACGCTCACCACCGCAGAGGTCCTCGGCATGGCTCTCGAGGCGAACGTCACCGTCGTCGAGCTCGTGCCCGTCGCCCGCGCGCTCGCGTGACGTCTGCCGCACGGGCAGACACGTACGTGCGCGACGCCGAGCGGAAGGACGCGACGCTCGTGGTAACGTGCTCGATGCCATGAGTGACGACGACGTCGACATGACCGCGAAGCGCAGCGACGCGCTCGGCCGCCGCCAGCTCGGGGGCGGAAGGCTCGGCACGTACACAGTCCTCGGAGCGGCATGCGGGGTCGTCCCGCTGCCCTGGGTTCCCGACGCGACGGCTCGGCGCGTTCGCGGTGCCCTCGTGCACGACCTCACGTCGCGCCACGGCCTATCGGTCACCCCCGAGGCACGCGCCGTTTTGGTCGAGCCGGCGGGTACGGAAGGGCCGCGCGGCGTCTTCTCCCAGGGCATGACCTTCGCGGTATCGAAGGTCCTCGGGAGGTTCGGGCCGCTCGCGTTGATCGGTCCGGTGCGTTCGGCGCTCGGCACGTTCGTCCTCGGCCATCTGCTCCAGCGCTACCTCGAGACCGCGCGTACCGCGCGCTCGGTGCGCATCGACGTCGAGGAAGCGCGTCGCGTGCGTCGCGCGATCGACCAGGCCCTGCTCTATGCGCTCACGACCGATGCGCACGCCTCGCGCGAAGATCCGCCGTTCGCGCCGGAAGACCTTCGAGACCAGGGAGACCAAGTCGTCGACGGCGTGCTCATCTCGATCGCGAGCGTGCCGGGATGGCTCGTGCGAAGGCTCGACGCGGCGTTCGACGAGGTCCTCGCCAGCGTTCGCGCATGACCGCCGCGGGAAGCCCTCGCGCCGCGGTTGCGAAGGCTCGCCGCGTCGTCGTCAAGATCGGCTCGAGCACGCTCGCGCGCGACTCCTCCGCATACGACCGCTTTGCCGCCGCGGTGAGGGCGCTCGCGGACGCGAAGAAGCAGGTCGTCCTCGTCTCCAGCGGGGCGATCGCGCTCGGCACGAAGAAGCTCGGGTACCGCGCACGGCCGAAGGAAATGGCTCGGCTCCAGGCCGCGGCCGCGGCAGGACAGAGCCTCCTCATGCGCGCATACGAGGAGGCGTTCGGGAAGGTCGACCTCGCCGTCGCGCAGGTGCTCCTCACGCATGCAGACCTCGCCGATCGCGTGCGTGCGAACAACGCGCGCGCGGCGCTCTCGGCGCTGCTCGACGCCGGCGCCGTTCCGATCCTGAACGAGAACGACTCCGTCGCCGTCGAAGAGATCAAGTTCGGAGACAACGACGAGCTCTCCGCGATGGTGACGCCGCTCGTCGCGGCCGACGTCCTCGTGTTGCTCTCGGACGTCACCGGGCTCCTCGACGCGCGTGGCGAGCGCGTTCGCATCGTGCGAGACGTGGTCACCGAGGCTCTGCCGCTCGTCCGGTCGACGAAGAGCGACGTCGGCACGGGCGGCATGGCGAGCAAGCTCGAGGCGGCGCGGCGAGGCACGCTCGCGGGCGCGCACGTCGTGATTGCCGACGCACGCAAGGAGGACGTGCTCGCCCGCATCTTGGCGGGTGAAGACGAAGGGACGCTTTTCGTCGCTTCGTCTGCGAGGCTCACCGCGAAGAAGCACTGGATCGCGTTCACGCTGCGTCCCCGCGGCGACCTTCTCCTCGATCCCGGCGCCGCGAACGCCGTTCGTACGAAGGGCAAGAGCGTGCTCGCCGTCGGCGTTGCCGGCGTGCGTGGAGACTTCCGGGCGGGCGATTCGGTGCGCCTTCGCGCGCCCGACGGCGAGGAGCTCGGGCGCGGCCTCGCGCGGTGCTCCTCGGCCGAAGCCGTCGTGGTGGCAGGCAAGAAGGACGACGACGATCCCGCCGTCCTTGTTCACCGCGACGAGCTCGTCGTGTGGTGACGCCGGCGAGCCGCGCGGCGGATCACGGTCCGACGTAGACCGCGCCCTGGTCGTACTGTGAGGGGTTCGCGCAGAGCGCGCGTACGGCTTCCGACGTGCGAGGGGGCGCCAGGAACACGTCGCCGGCGTCGGCTTCGATGTCGCGGACGTCGTAGTACCAGTCGTAGACGACGGAGCCGTCGTCGTTCTTCGAACCGACGCGGCAGCCTCCCAAGATGCGCTCGCGTGGGCACCGGCCGATCTCGGTCCGCGCGCCGTGCTTCTGCTCGCAGTCCTCGATGAACCGCTGCGCGGCGACGGTGTCGAGCACCTCCTGGCAGAACGCGGCCGGGCGCCCGCGCTCGACGAAGCGGCGGTCGCAGTACGCGTCGTGGCGCGAGCCGTGGGCGTTCGCGATCTCCGACGCCACGCCGCCGACGTTCGCCTCGCAACCCGCGCCCGGCGCGGCGCAGAGGAGCGTCAGTAGCCCGCCGGCGCCGATGACGAGGGCGCGCCGCGCCCAAGACGACGGAAAGAAAGAAGAAGGATGCACGGGCGAGGTGTAGCGCGCGCGGGCGCGGGCGCCACTCGCCGCGCGTGGCCGCCGCACCGTCGGCGGTTTGCGCCATACTCGAGCGCGATGACCTCGCGAATGCCCTCTGCGCTGGACGACGTTCCTTCCCTCGCATTGTTCCTCGATGTCGTCGAAGCCGGCTCCTTCGCGCGCGCGGCGAGGACGCGGGGCCTGACGACGTCGGCGGTGAGCAAGCGCATCGCCCATCTCGAGGACCGCGTCGGTTTGCGCCTGCTGCATCGAACGACGCGGCGCCTCGCGCCGACGGATGCCGGGCGCACGCTCGCTCTTCGTGCGGAGCGCGTGCTCGGGGCCCTCCACGACGCGGAGCACGACCTCGCAGAGCTCGCGCAGGCTCCGCGCGGGGTGCTCCGCGTCGCGACGAGCGTCGGGCTCGCGCGCTCGCACGTCGGGCGGGTCGTCAGCGACTTCGTCGCTGCGCACGGCGAAGTCTCGATCGAGCTCGAGATCGACGAGGCCATCGTCGATCTCGTCGCCGGCCATTTCGACGTCGCCGTTCGCTGCGGAGCCATGCCCGACTCGTCGCTCACCACGCGCCGCATCGCGCGCGCGCGGCGCGTGCTTTGCGCTTCGCCGAAGTACCTCACCGAGAAGGGAACGCCGGCGCGTGCTTCCGACCTCGCCGAGCACGTCTGCTTGCGGCACGCGCTCGGCGATGGAGGCACGACGTGGCGCCTCGGACCGAAGAGCGCGCCCGAGGAGGTCCGCGTGCGCGGCGGCTTCCACGCGAACGACCCCTTCGTGGTGCGAGACGCCGCCGTTGCGGGGCTCGGCGTCGCGTTCCTTCCGAGCTTCGTCGTCGCCGACGACGTTCGCGCGGGTCGCCTGAACGTGCTTCTCCCGCAGCTCGCGACCGATACCGGCGCCGTCTACGTCGTCCTGCCGCCGAACGCGCGCCCTTCGCCCCTGACGCGCGCGTTCGTCGATCACGTCGCGAGCGCGATGGCCGCGGCGCTCGCCTGACGGTCAGAACCGCCCGGCCGTCATACCGCCGTCGACCGGCAGCACCACGCCCGTGACGAACGGCGCGTCTGCGAGATAGAGCACGGCGCGCGCGACGTCGTCGGCCTCGCCGATGCGTCCGACCGGCTGGGCGCCGCGGAGCGCGTCGGGATCACCACGAAGGAGAGGCGTGCGGATGATGCCCGGCGCGACGGCGTTCACCCGGATCTGCTCGGCGGCGAGCTCCAGGGCGAGCGCCTTGGTGAGACCGTTCACTGCCGCTTTGATCGCGACCGGGAAGGACGCGGGGATCCCGAGCTGCGGGGCGATCGCGATGGCTGCCGATACGTTGACGATGCTGCCGCGCGATCCGGTCGCGCGCCACGTCCGGACCGCCTCGCGCGCGACGAGGATCGTGCCGCGGAGATTCGTGGCGACGAACGTGTCGAGCTCGTCGATGGCGTAGTCGACGAACGGCTTCGCCGCGAACACGCCGGCGCTGTTCACGACGTGATCGAGCCGGCCGAAACGTTCGCGTGCGGTCACGACGAGCGCGCGGGCGGTCGCCTCGTCGGCGACGTCTCCGGCGACGATGGCCACGCGCGCGGGTGCGCCGATGGCCGCTTGCACCTCGGCGAGCCGGTCCGCGTGGCGGCCTCCGAGCACGACGGCAGCCCCGCGGGCGGCATACGCGAGCGCCACGGCGCGGCCGATCCCGCTCGACGCGCCGGTGACGACGACGACCTCCGGCGCGGTCATTTTCCGCCCCCTGCCGCGCGGAGCGCCGCGACCGACTTGCCGCGCCACCCCCAATCTTCGCGCTCGACCACGTCGATGAGCACGAACGTCGACTCGGGATCCTTGTCGAGGAGCTCGACGAGCAGGCGGGTCACGCCGGCGATGAGCTGCTCCTTTTTCTCCTGAGTGACTCCGTCGGGCGTGATCTTCACGTTCACGTAAGGCATTCGCGACCTCCTCGCGCGCACGACCGTGCTGCGCGAGAGAGACGATGCGGTGCCGCGGCGATCGCCGGTAGTCGCTCTGCCGTCGCGAGATCGTTGCGTAGCAGGAATCAATCGGCCGCGCCGGGTGAGCGCGCCCGATCGGCGGTCAGCGCCTCGTCGGCGGTCCGAGCGGCGCGCCACGTGCGCTCGGCGGCTTCGCGAGGTCGAAAGGCGCGGCGCCGCGCGCGAGCGTCGCCGATGCCTGCGTGACGAAGTCGGGGTTCAGCGCCGCGTCGATGGGGCGTCCGCTGATCGACCCGTGGCATTGGGCGCAGAGACCGTCGAAGAACTGCTCCTTGAAGGACTGGTGCACCTCTTCGCCGGGCGTGAAGACCATCGCCTCGCGCTGCACGCGCGGAAGGTTGCGCTCGCGCGAGAGCGCCGTGTCCGGCAGCTCGAAGACGAGTGGTAGACCGCCCGGAACGTTCATCTTCACCGAGCCGTCTTTCTCGACGGGAGCGGTGCCGAGCAGGCGCCTGCGCACGAAGACCCGCCCGAAGGCGTCGCTCACCACGTTCGCGCCTCCCTTCTCGAACGAGTCCACTTCGAGCGGCGGCGGCATGTCTTCGTAGACGGAGACGGTCCCCAGGTCGCGTTCGAGGACGCGTCCGGTGGGCGTGTTCTGGAAGAAGAGCGATGCGAGCACGGGCATGTCGAGCACGTGCACTTCGACCGCATTCGTGCCCGGCCGAAGCCGCGTGTGACCGTTCGGCTCGTCGAGCGTGGAGCGGAACACCGGCCGAACGAGGCGGCCGTAGACGCCCACGGCCTCCACGTCGGCGACGCCCGGCTCACCGAGCAGCCTCGACTTCGCGCCCGTCGCCGGGTTCATCACCCACACGTCGTAATCGCCGTTGAACGCATCCACGTTCGGCGCCTCACCGAAGCTGACGAGGAGGCGAGCGCCAGGCAGTGCCGAAGGAGACGTGTAGAGCCCGGATGTGGCTTGCCCCGGCCGCGCATTGGCCGCGGGGTCAGGCGTGCGCAGTGAACGGAGGAAGAAGGCGGGATCGGGAGACTGCGGCGCGCCAGGATCGAGCACGGCGGGATCAACGGGGTAGTCCGCCGGGTCGGTGCTCCGGAAGTCAATGCCGAGCGATCGATTGAAGACGACGAGAGCACCACCACCGTGCGGCGTCCCCGGCTCGCGGAAGATGGCGGCGAAGTCTTTGTCGGCGAGCTCGGCGACCTGGGTGGCCTCGCGATAGCCGATCGAGCCGCGCTGCGCGTAGAGCGGGTGGTAGTCGCCGCCGTCGAGGTTGATGCGACGGAGCGCGAGCTGCGCGAAGTCAGGCGCACGCTTCTCCGCCGTGAAGATGAGGCGGCCGTCGTTCATGAAGCTCGGCTCGCGCTCCATGTTGAGGAGGAACGTGAGCTGCCGGATGCGCCGGTCAGAAGGCGACGTCGGCTCCCAGGCATAGAGGTTCGCGTTCGGCTTCGTCGGATCGGCCGGCGTGCGCTGCGGCCCCGTGTAGTCGTAGCTCTCCGTCGAGAGATTGCCGCGCGTGGACGCGAACACGATGCGCGCGGGCCCGCCGTCGGGAGGCGCGTACGTGGGGTCGAAGTCGTGGACCAGAAGCCCGTTCTGGGTCGGCGGGTGCGCGCCGATCTCCGGGTGCTTGCCGCACGCCGTTCCGTCGGCATTCATCTCGTACACCGCGAGCGGCTCGGCCGAGCTGGCCCGCGCCGCGAACGCGATCTTCGTTCCGTCCCACGAGACCTGCGGCCTTCGGATGTCCGCGGTGGCCGGGTCGAGGCCGCAGCCGGCGGTGAGCGAACGCTCGACGCCCACGACCGAGAGCGCGCCGTCCGCAGCGGGAGAGACGACGGCCCGGCGGAGGTCGGCTCCGGGCGAGTAGACGTCGAAATCCTGCGAGCGCTTCACGCTGCCGAGCGGACGGCGCACGTAGACGACGGCGGACAGAGGCGCGAGCTTGAACACGTCGCGCTCGCGGCGGAGCCACTCGGCGAGGACGCAGTACGCCGGGATCTTGTCGAGCTCGCCGGCGTCGTAGTCGTACTTCGCATCGGCGCAGAGCTTCGGGTTCGCAGCCTGGGCGCCGAAGTCTTCGAGGAGGGGACCGCCGCGATGCGCGATGCCGGTCGCGTTCTCGCACCCGCCCACGCTGCACACGTCCGGGCGATAGAGGTTCTTCCGCACCATGCGGCTCGCGTTCGGGTCGTCGCTCTCGACGGCGAGCTGCGCGAGCGAAAGCTCGTAGTTCTTCCGCGTGGCCGAAAGCGAGAAGCTCCCGGCGGACCCGCCACGCAGGCGGTAGTCGTGGAACATCGTCGCCGAGTGGCACTGGATCATCATGCAGCCCTTCTTGACGAGCATCGGCTGCACTTTTTGAGAGAAGAACGCGAAGCCGGGGCCGGCTTCGGCGACGGTCGGCGGTCCATGCGCCTTCGCCCACTCCTCGAGCACGCGATAGCCTTCGTCCGAAGGCGAACCGAAGAGCACGCCGCCTTCGTGATACGCGCCGCCCTGCGCGGGCGAGAGCGGCCGCCTCAGGAGCTCGCTCTGCTCGGCGGTCTGCGCGAGGTACTCCTCGGCCGCGAGATAATTCCAGCGGACCTCTTCCGGAGTGTTGCCGCATGTAAAGTACAGCGAATTGGCGATCGTGCCGTGGCAGTTGCCGGCCGCGCAGCTCGCGCCGAACGGCTTGCCCGCCGCGCCGTCTTTGCCGGTCAGCACGGGATTCACGCGGTCGCGGAACTGCGCGAAGTCGCCGCGTGCGGGGTCCTTCGTCACGTCGAAGTCGGGGCGAGCGGGTACGAATCCGCTGCACGGCAGGCGCTCGACGCTGGAGGGCGGAACGCCGGTGTTGTTCTCGGTCGCGCCGTTCTGGATCCATCGCCGGAGCGTCTGGTACGCGGTGCCGGTCGGGTCGAGCACCGAGCCGCCGGCGTGCTTGATGTCGGTCGTGATGGCGACGCGCTTGCCGTCAAACGTCTGCACCTCGACCTGGAACGGCTCCACGTTCTTCACGAGGAAGGCGGGCTGGCCATAGGGGCCGTAGTCGGCGAGGAGATCCTTCCGCTTGGTGAGGCCGGCGAAGCTCGCGACGTCGAGATTGCCGAGGGCGTTCCCCTTCGGATCGGCGACGTGGCAGCCGGCGCCGGTGTTGGCGCGGACGCACGAGGTCGTGAGGATGGGGCTGACGCTTCGCGCGAAGTACGTCGAGCTCTCGGGCTCCTTCGTCGTGCACGAGGCGGGCAGGAGCGCGACGAACGACGCCGTCGCCACCGCCATGGCGGGCAGTAAGCGCTTCACGCGGGGATCCTACCAGGCAAGGGCGCGCGAGGACGCGCGCTTCCAGTGTTCGCTCAGAGACGGCGGAGAGCGATCTCCGCCTGGTCACGGACGAGCCGATCGGGATCGCTCGCTTTCAGCGCCTCGAGCGCCGGACGAGCTCGGCCGTCGCGAATCTGCCCGAGGGCGTGCGCCGCCGAGTTGCGGACGGCCGCGTCGCCGTCCTTCGTGAGGGCGATGAGCCCGTCGACGGCATCCTTCGCGCGCATCGCGCCGAGGAGCTCCGCCGACTTGCGACGAACCTTCGGGTCCGCATCGCCGGCGAGGCGCGCGACGGCGGCCACGTCGGTAAACGTGTTCACGCGTCCCGCCGAGCCGAGCGCGGAGAGCTTCACCCGCGAATCGACGTCGCCGAGCGCCTTCGTCAGCGCGCCGCGCCCGTCGTCGTTCAAGCGGCCGAGCGCCGACGCCGCCGCGGCGCGGACGTTCGGATCGCCGTCGCGATCGATGGCTGCTGCGCAGGCCTCGATGCCGGGCGCGGCGAGGAACTCGCCGAGCGCGTACGCCGCGTTCGTGCGTCGCTTCGGGTCGGGATCGTTCGCGAGCGTCTGCAGCGTGCGCTCGTAGACCTCGCCCGCGCCGAACACGCCGAAAATGCGCCGGCGCAACCACCACGCCGCGATCTCGCGCGTGCGCGGATTCGCGTCGTAGAGGAGCGGCTCGACGGACGGGATGCAGTCGAGGCACTCGACGCGCTCGCCGTGCTCGAGCGTCTCCCAGATCGCCATCATCGAGCCGGACGCGGCGACGCTCTTGATGCGGTCACCCGTGGAGAGGAACTCGATCTGGTCGGGCGGGATGTTGCCGTAGACCTTCTGGGTGCCGCCGATGTTCTCGGTGACGTTGCCGCCGCGGGCGTTCGACCCGGAGAAGAGCGACGCGCACGCGAGCGCGATCGCGGCCGCGCCGAAGAGGCTCTGCCCGAGCTTCTGGTTCTTGGGAAAGGGCATGGTCCTCTTGCCTCCTCAGTACTTCTGTCCGGGCGCCACGGGGTCGCCGGAGAAGGGGACGAAGCCGGTGTTCTGGCGAGCATAGAACTGGCCGCCGACGTCGATCGAGCGGATGAGCGCGAGACGCTCTTCATCGGTGAGCGTCACGCCCTTGTCCTCGGGGTGCATCGCGTTCGTGCCATAGGCGAACGTGCCGTCCGCCGCCTTGACGTTGAGCTTCTTGATGAGCACCGACTCGCGCGCGTTGTTGACGATGGCCCACATGGGCGGCACGTCCCCGGCCGGCGCCGAGTTGCCCATGCCCATCTCCATCGATGCCGGGAAGAAGAGCGACACGTACGAGGCCGGGTAGGTCTCGACGCGGCGGTCGTAGACGACCGTGATGGGGCGGTTCGAGAGATCGAGGTACGGGATCGTGTACGCCTGCGAGGCGCCCGTTGCCGGCGTGGTCGCCGTCACCGTGTACGACCGGCCCGCGAAAGGATCGTTCGCGCCGCCGGAGTGACAGGACACGCACTTCTTGTCGAGCAGGTCCTGGATGACGATCTTCGCCTGCGCGCCCGGGTACTTCACCGGGTCGAGCGCCCACGGGAGCTCCATGCGCTCGGCGATCGGCTGGAGGTATTTCTCGGCCTGACGCTGCTCGGCGACGGTGGGGTTCTGGCCGAGGCGCGGCGCGCCGACGCCGGAGCGCTGCTCGTGGCAGCCGACGCAGCGACGATCTTCCCCGGGCATGCCCTGGATCCAGAGGCGCTGGTTACGGATCGACATGCCCCACTTGTCGATCGGCTGGAGATGCACCGGGATGAACGGCGGGATCTCGGCGAGCCAGCTGCCGTCCGCGTAGACCTGCGCCTCGCCGAGGATCGCGGCGCCCTCGTCCATCGTGAGCCCGAACATCGTGACGCCCTTCGCGCCTTCGCTCGAGAAGCCCTCGATGATGCGGACCTTCACGGCGTCCTTCAGGGCGACGTCGAGCGTCACGCCGGCTTCACCGTACTTCCCGCCGCGAACCGTCTCGCGGAGGCTCGTCTTCGTGACGTCGACCGAGCCGATGCGAACGGGGGTGCCGAGGTCCTGGTTCTTGCTGACGATGTCACCGATGACCGGCGGCTCGACGCGCGCGACGACCGGCAGCGCGTTGAGCTCCCACGTGTTGCGGTCGTTGTAGATGAGCTGGTTCTTCCTCGTCGCCGGATCGTAGATGTAGACGCCGAAATCCGGCGGCGTGAGCGACTGCTCCGAGAGGTCGTTGACGGGACCATCCGCCCAGGAGACGAGCACGCGGCCGTCGGGCAGCACGGAGGGCTCGCGGTAGCGACCGACGGGCGAAGGTCCGTTCCCCGTCGGGACGTCCGGCGTGAGGATCTCGAAACGTGCGTTCTCCTCGTCGAGGCAGGCGCGGCCGCCCTTGTCGAGGATCTTCGCGTCCATGCAGACGGGGTCGGTCGCGTTGCGCGCGTCGATCTTCACGAGCGCGCCCGCGTGGATGGTGCGGTTACGCGTCGTCGCGATGCCGATCATGACGTTCGGCTCGATCTCGCGGACGCTGAAGAGCGAGTTCGACGGCTTGCCGTGCTGGCCGCCGACGGCGACCATCTGCGTGCCGTCCGGGTTCGCGGCGAAGAGCTTCACGTCGTTGACGCCGCCGAGGTGCTCCCAGCGCGAGTAGCCGATCTTGCCGTCGTGGCGGATCCACGGCGCGACGGTGTGCGAGAGGTTCTGCGAAGCGAGGCGCCGATCGGCGTCGCCGCCGTCGACGGAGATGGTCGCGAGCTGCGTGACGACGCGGCCGTGCTCGTACTCGTCGGCGCGCGTTCCCATCGCCGTGTACATCTCGTTCGTCACGAAGGCGATGCGACCGCCCGGGATGTAGATCGGATTGATGTCGTCGCGATCGCCGCCGGTCTTCTGGTGAATCTCGAACTTGCCGTCGGGACCGGGCGTGAGCTGCGCAGTGTAGAGGTGATAGCGGTCGCTCGCGTCGCGGCGCATCGAGAAGACGACCTGCTTGCCGTCGAAAGAGACGTCCGCGCCGTTGAAGTCGGCGAGCGGGTAGTCGACGGTGATGTTCTCGAGCTTGCCGTCCGGGCGGGGCGGCGTGAGGACGACGAGCGAGCCGCCGGGGACGTAGCGCTCGTAGTCGAGCACCTGCCCGTTGCCCCCCGCGACGTCGACGCTGACCCCCTGGTCACCGACGACGGTGTGGGCGCGCTTGATGAAGAGGATCGACGTCACGCCGACACCGGCCTCCGGCTTCGCGTCGTCGCCGCAGGCGGCGAGCGCCGCCGGTGCGACGATGGCTCCGAGCACCAGAGAGAGCGCGGTGAGTCGGGTGAATTTTCGCATGGGGGCTCCCTGATGAGAGCAGGAGTCGCGCCAGCGATGAAGGCCCACGGAGCCCGCGAGATTTCAGCGTCCTCGGAGCGTTCCGTGCTGGCTGCAAGGGGCGGAGACCCCGGTTCGTGGGGGGACGGCCCCGCATCGCACATCGAAGGTGCCTGGCGGAGCGATTTTTCAGGGGCGGGATGCTCGAGGGGGGATCGCTCGTAGAGCGAAGGGTGGGGACCTCGAAGCGGAGTCGCCGCGCAGACGGGAAGGCGGCGGTGGGGGTGGGAGTGGGGGTGGGGGTGGGGGCAGTCCGCGCGCTGCGGGCGGCGCTCGCCGTCGTGTTCGTCGTCGTGGGCACGCCCGGGTGCCTCGGCTCGTATCCACGCCTGTCGTTCGCCGTCGAACAGCGCCTCCTGCGCGAGACCACGTTCGACGATCTCCCGGAGGGCGTCGCCTCTCCGGACGACACGGTGGTCCGCGTGATGAGGACCGGGCGCGGCGCAGGCGCGTGCTCGGGAGCTCTCGTCGGACCGCGGCACGTCCTCACCGCGCAGCATTGCGTCGTCGAGGCGGAGCCGACGCGCGAGCTCACCGAACGGATCGTCAGCGCGGGTCGGGTACATGTCGAGCTCGGCGGCGGCTACTTGCCTTGGGGGCGCGTGAGTGTCCGCGAAGTCGTGCCGTGCGAGGGGTACAGCGGCGATCTCGAGCACGACGTGGCGATGCTCGTCCTGACGAAGCCCGTTCCGGACGACGTCCCCACCTTCCAGGTCTCGTTCGACGAACCACACGACGCCGGCATCTTCGCGCTCGCGGGCTTCGGCACCAACACGACGCCGCGGGTCGTGCCTCTCACCTCGTGGGGCGTGTCTTCGGTGACGAGACACTTCCATCGAGGCCCAGTGACGAAGGTGACGACCGGCGCGCTGGTCGTCGCCATCGACGGCTCCCCCGGCGACTCGGGCGGACCCATCCTCGATCTCGCGACGGGACGCGTCGTCTCGGTCGTCTCGCGCGGCATCTCGCGCGCGGAAGAAGCGAAGGCGCGCGGCGTCGATTCGGACGACGGCGTCCCACTCGTCTCGGGCCCCCGCCTCACCGCGTGCAAGCGAGCAATCGCGACCGCGCTCTCGCACTGACGACGTGTCGCGGTTGCAGTTTGGGCGGGGCAGGGCGCGGAGGACCGTTTCGTGCCCGTTGCGCCAGCAGCGATCGCGTGAATGCGTCGCGGTCCGGCGCGAGGACCCCTTCCGTGCGCGTCACCCCAGCAACGATCGGGCGACCGCCGTTTTCCAGGCCGGAGCGGGTCGTTGCCGGGCGAACGATGCGGCGGCAGCAGCGAAGCTTGCCGCGCCCCGGAGTCGTGACTCGGGTCTGCGGCCGAGTCGACGAACGGCCGGCGCGATCGCGCCCGCAACGTTGCGCATGCGAAACGTTGCCGAAGGTACGAGCGCCGCGCGGGCGATCACGACGCAACCTTTCGCACATGGAACGTTGCCGGGGTGACAAGCGCCCGCGGCGCCGATCGCGACGCAACGTTTCGCCTGCGAAACATTGCGGAAGCTTCAAGCCGTCGGTGAAGGAGACCCTGGCGCCTCTTTGCCGAGGCAACGAAGCTCGCCGGCAGGGGGTCCGTTTCGTGACGCGGCATCGTTGCCTAGCGAACGATCCGCAGCATGGCAGAAACATTGGGTTCTCAGGTCGTTGCCGGGGTGACACGTTGCGGAGGGGGCCCCACCCCCCCCGGCGCGCGCGTGGCGCAATAGGCACGGCCGCGCGGGCGTCTGCCCAGCGAGCCGCTGCGGGAGAGCTCCGTCCGCGTGAGTCAGGCGCGCGCCGCGGCCACGCAGACGTTCGTGGCGGCAGCGGCTTTGCCGATGATGATGGTCGGCTCGGCGAAGCCGGCTTCTTCCAGCGTGTGCGCGAGCGCCGTCGCGGACGGGCGCGCGTCCGACGCGACGAGCGGTTGGTAGGCGAGCACCAGTCGACCGCGGGGCGCGAGATTCGCGCGCACCCGCGCGAAGGCGCGGGCAGGCGCCTGACGGAGAAAGAGGCCGACGTGGATTGCGAAGATGGTGTCGAAGGGCTCGCGCCCGAGCGGCGCCGTCTCGAAGGCGACTTGCTCGACGGTCGCGCGGCCCGCCGCGATGTGTGCGGCGTTCCGCGCCGTCGCCGCCGCGATCATCTTTGCGGAGCGATCGAGCGCGAGGATGTGCCCGCGTCGGCCGAGCCGCTCGCAGACGAGCGACACGGCAACGCCGTGCCCGCAGCCGATTTCGAGAAGACGCTGGCCGGGGCGCACGGCGAGCTGGTCGACAGCCCACGCGATGCGCGCTGACGCGCCGGAAGATTCGCCTGCGACGGTGCGCGCCCGCGTCACTGCTTCAGGCGGAACGCCAACGGGAGCAGCTCGGAGAGCGCCACGACGCGCCCGACCTCACCTTCCGACTCTTCGAGGCTGGCGAGCACGATGGGCATGTCGGTCGCGAACTCTGCGAGCACCTGACGGCAGATGCCGCACGGAGAGCCGCCGTCTTGCGTGACGACGGCGCACGCGATGGGGTCGTAGTCGCCGTGCGCGGCCATCTGCAGGATTGCGCCGCGCTCGGCGCAGATGGTTGCGCCGAGCGTGGAGTTCTCGACGTTGCAGCCCGTGTAGAGCGACCCGCTACGCGTCACGATCGCGGCGCCGACCTTGTAATTCGAGTACGGCGCATAGGCGTTCTCGCGAACGAGCTTTGCCTCCTCGACGAGCTGGTCGAGCAACGCCGCGTCGACGGGGAAACCCGGACCGCCGGGCGCCTTCCGCGCCGTCTTCTTCGTGCGCTTCTTGGTGCCGCTGGCGGCGCTGGCGGCGCCGCCGCCGCCCGCGCGAGTCGCTTTCACCGTCTTCTTCTTCGCGCTCATGCTCGCCCTGCCTTCAAGATCCAGCCGCGGAGAAGGCGCTGCAGATCTGCGCGTCGCGCTCTGGCCGTCTCCTCCACTTCCTTGTGATTCAGCTCGCCACCGCTCATCCCCGCCGCCATGTTCGTGATGCACGAGAGCGCCGCGACGGGGACGCGCATGTGACGGAGCGCGATGACCTCGGGCACCGTGCTCATGCCGACCGCTTGCGCGCCGAGAACGCGCAGCATTCGGATTTCTGCGGGCGTCTCGTACGACGGGCCCAGCAGACCGGCGTACACGCCTTCGCGCAGCGGAAGGTTCTCTTCCTTCGAGACCTCGGCGACGAGCGCCCGCAGATCTTTGTCGTACGCGTTCGTCATGTCAGGGAAGCGCGTACCGAGCGCGTCCTCGTTCGGACCGATGAGAGGGTGGTGGTACATGAGGTTCAGGTGATCGGTGATCACCATGAGATCGCCCGATGCCCAACCCTCTTGCAGACCGCCCGCGGCATTCGTGACGAGCACGCACGAGACGCCGAGCCGCGCCATCGTGCGGACGCCATGCACGACCTGCCAGACAGGATGGCCCTCGTAGACGTGCACGCGGCCCTGCATGCAGACGACGGGTACGTCGTCGACGTTGCCGAAGCAGAGGTTGCCCGCATGCCCGACCACTTTCGAGGCGGGCAGGTGAGGAAGCGTGTCGTACGGGACCTTCACGAGGTCCGCGAGCGAGTCGGCGAATCCGCCCAGACCGCTGCCGAGCACGACACCGACTTTGGGGCTCTTGTTCACCTTCGCGCGAACGGCGCGTACGGTCTCTTCGAGGCGCGCGGTGACGCTCGGCTCCGAATGGCTCATGGGCGGGCCACATTATCATGACGAACGTGCGACCTTCGATGCGGCTTCACGCGGTCCTCAAGCACGTGAGCGGCTCGAAACGGCACGTGGCCGTCATGGTCGGACGTGGTGGGGTCGCCACGATGCCGGATCCCGTCGCGCTGCGCATCCTCCCCGACGGCGCCGGCTACTCCTTGCTACGCATCGCGAAGGACGGCACGAGCGTCGCGCACACGTGGCATCGCGACGTCGACGACGCGAAGGCGGCCGCCGCGCGCGCCTACGGTGTTGCCGAAGACGAGTGGACGGAGGAGCCGCGCTCGGCGCCCCCGCCCGCCGACGGGCCCGACAAGGCCTGAGCGCCGCGCGCGCCGCGCAACCGCGCGCTACTTCTTCGCGGTGGCGAACTTCTGCGTGAGCGCGTCGCAGACAATCTTCGGCGCGTAGCGGCTCACGTCGCCGCCGTGGCTCGCGATTTCGCGCACCAGGGAGGCGCTCACGAAGCCGTGCTTCGTGCGCGTCGGCAGGAAGATGGTGTCGATTTGCGGCCGGAGGTCGGCGTTCGCGTGCGCGATCTGGAGCTCGTACTCGAAGTCCGTCGTCACGCGCAGGCCGCGTACGATGACGCTTGCGTTCTGCGCCGCGCAGTACTCGATGAGGAGACCGTCGAACGCGTCGACGCGCACGTTCGGCAGGTGGCCGACGATCTGCTCGATGAGGTGCTTCCGCTCGTCCGCGCTGAAGAGCGGGTGCTTCGTCGGATGGACGCCGATGGCGACGATGACGTTGTCGAAGAGGACCGCAGCGCGCTCGATGAGATCGAGATGGCCGAGCGTCGCCGGATCGAAGCTGCCCGCGTAGACGGCGAGCGCGCGGCTCACTTCGCGGCTCCCTTGCTCTCCGTCTTCGGCGCGTCGCCCTTCGGCCCGGCCGCCGCGCCCGGCTTCGGCGGACCGACCGGAGCCGCGCCCGTAGGGGCCGCCGCGGGGCCGCTCGGCGGCGTCGCGGCCGGTGCAGGTCCCGGGCCCTGCTTGCCCGGTGCAGGCCCCGGCTTCGCGGGCGCCGGCCCAGGCGCAGGTCCCGGCGGGGCACCACCCGGCGCACCCGAGCCACCACCGGCGCCGCCCGGAGGAGCCGCGCCGGGCGGCCCGTGATCGATGCCGGCCGGCTGCGCGCCCATCACCGCGGGATCGAGCTCGAGCCACAGCGAACGGCCGTCTTCGCCGAACGTCACCCGGAATGCGGAAAGGAGCCCGGCGCCGACGACGCCTCCGAGGTCGACGTCGAAGTTGCCCTTGATCTCGCCGAGCGGCGCGCCCTGCATCGCAGGCACCTGCGGAAGATCGAGGGTCCCGAGCTTGAAGTACGGGAGCTGCCCGAGCTTCCAACTCGCCGGCGCGCCCGGCTCCGGCCGGAACGAGGCGAGGTCCGCGCCGGAGCGCTTCAGCAGCTGGTCGTCGAGCGCGAGCGGATAGAACGCCGACGAGTCGACGAAGAGGAGCGCATTGCCCTCGTCCTTCGCCGAGACCGCCGCGCGCATCATCATGCCGCCGCCGCGCACGTAAAAGAGCGGAATGCGGCTCGCGTCCGGCGGCGCGGGCGGATCGTTCTTGCGCACGACGAACTGCGAGCCGCGACGATCGAACGTCACGTGCATGTGCCGGAGCGCGTTGACGCCGATGAGCGCTTTGATCGGCGCTCCGAGCTGCCGCGAGATGTTCGAGAGATCCGTGGTCAGCGCCGGAACGTCTTTGACCTCGAGGCGGTCGCCGAACCGAAGATTCACCCAGGCGGGCTCCTTGCGGCTCGCCGAATCGATCATGAGCTCGCCCATCGCCGTCGCGACGACGGCAAGGATGCGCTCGCCTTCGAGCTCGCACGGAACGACCAACGCCGGGCCGGCCTGCGGCATCTCGACGGCCGCCACGAGGGCGCCGTCGATCGCGAACGGGTGACGGCCTTGCCCGCGGCGCGCGAGCTTCGCCACGTCACGCGCCCAGTTGTCCTTCACCACGGGGTCGCGGAGCATGTCCTCGAGCTCGTCGGCTGCCCTGTCGATGTCGCCGGCGTACCAGAACGCGCGGCCGCGGATGCCGCGCGCTTCGGTGTCGGTCAGCCCCTCCGTGAGTTTCAGCGCCTCGGCGTAGTCGAGCCGAGCGAGCGCGATGCGCGCGCCGAGGAGGCGCGTCTCCGCGTCCTTCGGAGCGGCCTTCAGCGCGCCATCGATCGCGGTGCTCGCGTCCTCGAGGTCGCCGCCGCGGTACGCCGCCTTCGCGCGTGAGAACCACTTTTCCGCAACGGGCGCGCGGCCCGAGGTGTTCGCGTCAGGCCCGCCGCATGCGGCCGCGGAGGCCGCGAGCAGCGTGAGCGAAGAAAGGAGGAGGAGGGAGGTCGGGGAGAGCTCGGTTCGCATGACTCAAGGAGGGTCGGAAGGCTCGGCCGGCGCGACAGCTCCGGCAGGATCGGGAGGATCACGAGGAGCGTCGCGCTCGATGCGCAGGATGCGATCCGCCCGGAGCTCGCGGCGGCCGCGTCCGGGGAGCTGATAGCCGATCACCCTCGGGGGGTCGAGCCCCGCGGACATGGCGACGAGCACCATCTTCATCGGCTCTGGCGGTCGCGAGCGCGGGCGGTACACGACCGTCACCGGCTCTGCCGCCGCGATCGCATCGTTGCATTCTGCAAGGATCTGCTCGCGCGCACGTCGCTCCGCGATGCGTACTTCCCAGACGTCGCGCGGCGTCTTCGGCTCGAGCGTCGCGATGCATTTCGCCCAGACCGCACGCAGCGCCGCGACATCGGCATCGGCGCGGTGCGCACGCGACCGATCGAGGCCGAAGTGCTCGCGGAGCGCATCGAGCGAGTGGCGCGCGAGCCCGAACGTCCGCCGCGAGAGGTTCAGCGTGTCGATGTAGAACGGCAGCGGGAAGGGCGTGCCCGCGCGCGCCATCTCTGCCTCGAAGAACGCCACGTCCCACGCCGCGCCGTGCGCGACGAGAACGGCGCCCGTGAGCAGCTCGGCGACGCGCGGCGCGATCTCCGCGAAGGTCGGCGCGCCCTCGAGCGCGGACGCGAAGATCCCATGGACGTGCGCGTTGCCGACTTCGCCGCTCTCGCTGGCGCCGCCCACGTCGGGCCGCACGAGCGTGTGGATTCGGTCGACGACCTCGTCACCGCGCACACGCTCGATGCACACCTCCACGACGCGGTCCTTCGCCGGATCGAGCCCCGTCATCTCGAGGTCGACGAACGCGAACGGAGCCTCGCCGAACGGCAGATCCCAAGGTGCGCCGGCAGGCGGCGTTTCCCCGGCCCGTGAGGGCGAATTCGTCGTCGAAGGCGCCGTCACCGCTCGACGCACATCGCGATGCCCTGGCCGACGCCGATGCACAGCGCAGCCATGCCCTTCTTCGCGCCGCGAGCGTTCATCGCGTGCACGAGCGTGACGAGCACGCGGCAGCCGCTCGAGCCGATCGGATGCCCGAGCGCGATCGCGCCGCCGTTCACGTTCACCCGTGCGGCATCGAGCTCGAGCCCGCGGATGCACGCGATCGACTGCGCCGCGAACGCCTCGTTCAGCTCGACGAGATCGAGATCTCCGACATTCCAACCCGCGCGGAGAAGCGCCTTTTTGCCGGCAGGGATCGGCCCTTCGCCCATGAAGTTGGGCTCCACTGCGGCGGTCGCGCCCGAGACGACACGCGCGAGCGGCGTCAGCCCCTCCGCCTTGAGGACGTCTTCGCTCACCACGATGATCGCGCTCGCGCCGTCGTTCAGCGGCGAGCTGTTTCCGGCCGTCACGGTCCCGCCCTTGCGGAAGACCGGCGAAAGCTTCGCGAGCGCGGCGAGCGAGGCGTCGGCCCGCGGCGATTCGTCTTTCGCGATGACCGTCGCTTCGCCTTTCTTGCCGGGGATCGTCACCGGGACGATCTCCGCGTCGAACGTTCCGGCGTCACGCGCGCGCGTCGCCCGCTCGTGCGAGGCGAGCGCGAAGGCGTCCTGCTCTTCGCGCGAGATCTTCCACTTCTCCGCGACGTTCTCGGCCGTCTCGCCCATCGACTGCAGCGGGAAGCGCTCGGCCATCTTCGGGTTCTCGAAACGCCAACCGAGGCTCGTGTCGAACACCTTCGGCGCCGAGCGGGCGAACGGCTCGTCGCTCTTGCCGAACACGTACGGCGCGCGGGTCATGCTCTCGACGCCACCTGCGATCACGCACTCGGCGTCGCCGGTCGCGATGCGACGGACGGCGTCGCTCACCGCTTCGAGCCCGGAGCCGCAGAGGCGGTTCACGGTGACGGCGGGCACCTCGTACGGAAGACCCGCCAGGAGGAGCGCCATGCGCGCGACGTTCCGGTTGTCTTCGCCGGCCTGGTTCGTCGCTCCGAAGACGACGTGGTCCACGCGCGCGACGAGCGACGGCGCACGCGAGGCGAGCGTCGAGAGGAGGTGCGCCGCGAGGTCGTCGGCGCGAACGGGCGCGAGGCCGCCGCGGTGTCGCCCGATTGGCGTACGGACGGCGTGGACGAGGTAGGCGGGGCGGAGGCTCGCGGAGGCGGTCATGTCGGGTTCTGGAGCCTAGTCCCGAGAGGTTGCCATCGGAAGCTCTGCCATACGCTGCGATTGCTTGTCGCCCGTTCGGGTGAAAATGAAAACGCTGGGGTGACGTCATTAGTCATCACGGGAACGGCGAACGACGCCGGCGCCCGACGAACAACCCTCGAAAGGACCCTGATCCGTGAACCGCTCTCTGTCTTGCCTTCTCGGCGTGGTCGCTCTCGGCGCGATCGCGCTTTCCGCCCCGGCCTGCGAGGACGGCTCGAGCTCCGGCCCGACGCCTGGTCCCGCGGGTGACGGAGGCGTCTTCGATGCGCCGAGCACGGATTCTGGTCCCGCCCCCGTCGTCATCGACTGCCCGGCGCCCACCGGCGGCCCGACGATGCACAAGTACGACGTCGGCGAAAACGAGGTCTGGACCGCCGCGGGCAGCCCGCACATCGTCGAATACGACGTCTCCGTGCGGAACGGCGCGAAGCTCACCATCGAGCCCTGCGCGCGCGTCCAGCTCGCCGCCGGCAAGCGCATCACCGTGGCGTATCCGGGCACGCCCAACATCGGCGGTACGCTCATCGCCGAGGGGACGCCGGAGCACCCGATCTGGTTCGAGCGTCGTGACGCCGAGCCGTGGGCCAGCCTCTACATCCACGCGCCGGGCACCGCGCGGCTCGCGAACGTCTTCCTCTCGGGTGGCGGCGGTGGCTCGTTCGAGAGCGGCGCCACCATCGACGTGCTCGGCGATTCGACGCTTCCTGCGGATGCGCTGCTCTACGTCGACAACGTGAAGATCGAGGGCTCCGTCGGCACGGGCGTGTGGATGCAGCGCGGCTCCACGTTCATGGCCGGCTCGAAGAACCTCACCGTCACCGGCTCGGGCAACGACGAGTCTCCGTTCCCGCTCCGCATCTCGGAGCACACGATGGATGCGCTCCCCGTCGGCAAGTACACCGGAAATAAGATCGACGAGATCCTCCTGCAGACCGAGGGCTACGGCATCGCGGGCGGCGGCCTCACCGTCGACGCGACTTTGCACGAGCGCGGCGTGCCGTATCGCATGGGCGACTCGCAGGTCGACAGCTTCATCATCGGTCGTAGCGACGACGGGCCCGTTGCCACGCTCACGATCGAGCCGGGCGTCGTCATGCGCTTCGAAAAGCAGAACGCGTTCCGCATCCAGACGTTCACGACCGACAAGCCCGCGCAGGCGGCGCTCCGGGCGATCGGCACGGCCGAGAAGCCGATCGTCTTCACGTCGGCTTCGGCGACCCCGAAGGCCGGTGATTGGGAGGGCCTCTGGTTCGGCGGAATTCCGCTGCCCACGAACCGGCTCGATCACGTCCGCATCGAGTACGCGGGTTACGACTGCGGCTGCATCCTCAACACGTGCAGCAACATCGGCCAGCACGAGGGCGCGATCATCTTCACCGCCCAGGTCCCGAGCGCGTTCGTGACGAACACCGTCTTCAAGGAGATCGCCGGCCACGGGATCACGCAGGGCTTCGACGGTGACTTCGTGAACTTCCGTCCGACGAACACCTTCGAGGGCGTCACCGGCTGCGCGCAGACCTTGCCGCGCGTGAAGACGGGAAGCTGCCCGGACCCGCGCCCGATGTGCGACGGCATGTGACGGCCGCGTCCCGGACGAACGCGCTACGCTCGCGAGCGTGAGAACGCTCGGAAAGACGGGAGCCCAGGTGGAGGCGGTGTCGCTCGGAGGGGAGGGGGTCCTCCGAACGCATCGCCGCGCGGGTGCTGCCGTGCCCGTCGTGGTCGAGGCGCTCCGCGAGGGCGTTCGCTACTGCGATACGGCACCCGCGTACGACAGCAGCCAGGACTACTACGGCGAAGCGTTCCGGCAGATGCCCGGCGCCCGCGACGGCGTGTTCCTCGCTTCGAAGACGCACGAGCGCACGAAGAAGGGCGCGCTCCGCCTCCTCGAGGACTCGCTTCGTCGTCTGGGAACGGACCGCATCGACGTGTGGCAGATGCATGACCTTCGCACGTCCGACGAGCTCGAGGTGATGTTCGGACCCGGCGGCGCGATCGAAGCGGCCGAAGAGGCGAAGCGCGCCGGGAAGATCCGGTTCGTCGGCCTCACGGGGCATCACGATCCCGACGTCCTCCTCGCCGCGATGGATCGCTACGCGTTCGACACCGTGCTCCTGCCGGTGAATCCGGCCGACCCGGCGCGGCTGCCGTTCCTCACGAGCGTGCTCCCGGCGGCGCGCGCGCGCGGGATGGGCGTCGTCGGCATGAAGGTCATGGCGGCGGGGATGATCGTCTCCGATGGCTCGGCGACGGCCGAGGAGTGCATCCGCTACGCGATGGCCTTCGCCGACACGCTGATCATCGGGATGAGCACGCCCGAGGAGGTCCGCGCGGATCTGCACGTGGGGCGCACGGCGAAGCCGATGGATGCTGCCGAGCAGCGCGCGTTCGAGACGCGGCTCGCGGCGCGCGCCAGCCGCTACGCGTACTTCAAGGCGGCCGGCTGACCGCCCGTCCGCCCTACTTCGCGACGGGTTGCCCGTCCGCCCTACTTCGCGACGGGTTGCCCGTCCGCCCTACTTCGCGACGGGTTGCCCGTCGACCCATCGATAGAAGCCTTCGCCGGTCTTCTTCCCGAGCTTTCCGGCGCGCACCATGGTGCGGAGGATGGCCGGAGGGCGGAACTGGTCGCCGATCTCGCGCTGGAGGTGCTCGAGGATGGCGAGGCGCACGTCGAGGCCGACCAAGTCGGTCAGCTTCAGCGGCCCCATCGGATGGCGATAGCCGAGCTCCATGCCGCGATCGATGTCGGCCGCGCTCGCCACGCCCGTTTCGAGCATGCGCATCGCTTCGGCGCCGAGGATGACGCCGAGGCGGCTCGTCGCGAAGCCCGGCACGTCACGCACGACGATGGGCGTCTTTCCGAGGCCGCGCACGAAGGCGAGCGCGCGCTCGACCGTGTCTTCGCTCGTGGCGAGACCACGCACGACCTCGACGAGCTCCATGACCGGCGGCGGATTGAAGAAGTGCAGACCGACCGTGCGCTCCGGCGCGCCGAGGCGAGCGCCGAGCTCCGTGATCGAGAGCGACGACGTGTTCGTCGCGACGAGCGCACCCGGCGCCAGCACGTCGAGCACCGGACGGAGCACGTCGACCTTGAGGGCCATGTCCTCGGGCACCGCCTCGATGACCACGTCCGCACCGTTGCAGGCGTCGCGCGCCTCGGTGCCGGCCGAGAGGCGGTTCAGCGTTTGCGCGCGAAGGTCGGACGTGATCTTGCCTTTCGCGAGGAGCTTCTCGAGCTGGCCGGCGATGCTCTTCACCGCGGCGGATGCGCGTCCCTCGACCGCGTCGAAGACCCGTGTCTGGTGCCCGCTCTGCGCGGCGACCTGCGCGATGCCCTGACCCATGGTCCCCGTGCCGATGACGGTCACCACGAGCGACACGGCCGGTCCTCTGCCCGCCGGATGCCCGCCCGTCCTTGCCGCCGCCGTGCTCTCGTTCTTCGGGGACTCGCCGGTCATCGCCGTCTCTCCTTATGTTTGGTGGTGAGAGCGCGGGAGCATAGTCTAGAACGGCAGTGGGGCGGATTCTCCTCGTCGACGACAGCGCGAGCGCGCGGGCGCTCCTCGGCGTGCGCCTCCGCGACAAGGGGCACGAGGTCGAGGAGGTCGCGCATGCTGCGGAAGCCGCCGAGAGCGCGCTCGGCCGTCCGCCGCATGCCGTCGTCACCGACCTCTGGATGCCCGGCATCTCCGGGCTCCAGCTCTGTCGCCTCCTTCGCGCCGAGCCGGCCACCGCGCACGTCCCGGTCGTGCTGCTCACCGCATCGGACGACCGGCGCTCGCGATTCTGGGCACGTCACGCGGGCGCGGCGGCGTACGTCACGAAGACCGAGATCGACCGCCTGACCGACGTGCTCGAGGACCTCACGTCGTCGCCGATGACGAGGCCACCTCCGGCCGCGCATCCGCAGCTCGTCACGCGCGGCAACGTCCAGGAGCGCCTCTCGCAGCTGCTCGATGCGTCGCTTTTCGAGTCGACGATCGCTGGCGAGGTCCGCGCGCTCTCGCAGAAAGCCGAGGAGCTCGAGCACCTCTTCGCCGACCTCGTGGCGCTCGCGGCGGACGTCGCCGGGTACCGGTGGTTCGCGCTCGCGACCGACGCGGTCGCCGCTCCGCAGGTGAAATACAAAACGCGCCTCTTCGTCCACACGCATCCGGACATGAAGGAGGTCGCCGAGCGCGAAGCGCGCGATGCCCTCGAGGTCGCGCCGCCGCCCGAGCGTCGTAAGCCCGAAGAGGGCCACGCGTTCCTCGTGACCGACAAGCGCGCCGTCGAAGCGGAATGGTCGACGCCTCCCATCGTCCTGCCGGTGCGCTTCGGCGCATCCACGATGGGTCGCATCGCGCTCGCCCCGTCGCGCCGAGGCGCCTCACACGACGATCGCCGCCTCATGGCCATGCTCGGCAACGAGCTCGGCGGACCGCTTCGCATGGCCGCGCTCGTCGCCGAGGCTCGTCGCCTCGCGTCGACCGACACACTCACCGGCCTCCTGAATCGCCGCGCGTTCGTCGAGCGCATCGAGAAATCGCGCGCCGCCCACGAGAACCAGCTCTTCCCGATCAGCGTGCTCCTTCTCGACGTCGACCACTTCAAGAAGGTCAACGACACGCTCGGCCACGACGCGGGAGATGCCGTTCTCCAAGGCGTTGCGCGCACGCTCTCGGGCATGGCGCGAAAGAGCGACTTCGTCGCGCGCTGGGGCGGCGAAGAGTTCGTCGTCGCGCTCACGTCGACCGCGGAAGCCGGGGCGCGCGTCGCCGCCGAGCGCGTGCGCCGCGCGATCGCCGATGCGCGCTACCCGCTACCTTCCGGCGCAGAGCACCGCGCGACCGCCTCGGTCGGCCTCGCGAGCGCCGAGGGTCCCGACTGGCAGCTCGATGACCTGCTCGGCCGCGCCGACAAGGCGATGTACTCCGCGAAGCACCGCGGCCGAAACCGGGTCGAGACCGCCTGACCCGATCGGCGCGTCAGCCGATCCAGATTTCGCCGCTCGCGCCGTCGATGCTGATCGAATCGCCCTTCCCGAGCACGACGTCCGGCTCGTTCCCCGCCGAATCGCGCCAGACGGTGACCGTGCCCGCCGTGTAGTCGACGCGCATCGGAGGGCAGCTCGCGATGCACGGTTTGCCGAGCGTGCGCGCCACGATCGCCGCGTCGCCGGTGATGCCGCCGCGCGTGGTGACGATGCCGGCTGCCGCGCGCATCCCGGGCACGTCGTCCGCGGTCGTGTCGATGCGGACCAGGATGACGTTCTTGCCCTCGGCGGCGAGCGCGATCGCCTCTTCCGATCGGAACACGATGAGACCGGTCGCCTTGCCGGGGCTCGCGCCCATGCCCTTCGCGAGGAGCACCTTGCTCATGGTCATGTCCCTTCCGCGACGGTGTCGCTGCGTTCCTCGACCTCGTCCTCGCTGCCTTCGGCGTCGTCGCCATCGTTCTCGTTGATGCTCCCGCGAAGCGCGAGGAGCGAGTTCCCGCACTTGCAGCGCTTCGGGACCGAGCGCTTGAAGTACACGCGCTCGCAGCGAACGCACACGCGCGCATCGGGCTCGTACGAGATGAGCTTCCCCGTCGTCGCGTCCTTCTTGCCGACGACTTGGAGCGGCTCGAGATCGACGACGAGGCCGGCGTGCGGATTCGCGCCGGGAAGCTTCTCGAGGATGTCGTCTTTGATGTCGACCACCTTCGGAACGCGCTCGAGGGCCTCCTTCACGATCCAGCCGACCGCCTCGGGATGCGACTTCACCGGCACCTTGAAGGTCCAAGAAGCGCCCGTTTCATCTTTGCCGGCGACGACCAGGGCCATGTTGCCGGACTCCCAGGTGAGCTGCGAGAGACCCCACCACGGCATGCGTCGGACCTCACCACGCTCCATGGCAATGCCGGGCGCGCCGACGCGCAGCGGCGTCTCGCTGCTCGTGCCGACCCAGATCGCGGCGCCCGTGAGGATCGCGCCGGCCGCGACGAGATACGAAGGCAGCTGTTTCAGCTTCTCGTCTGCATCGAACGCGTGACCGTACAGGTAGCCCCACACGCCGGCACCGAGGAGCAGCGCACCGAGGCCGCCGAGGATGCGCACGAGCCACGGGTTGTACGCGCTCTGCGCGATGAAGCGCCGCTCCTGGCGACGTCCGGCGCGGCTCTTCTTGCCCTTCTTCTTCTTGTCGGCCTTCTCGGTCGTCTCGACCTTGTCGGCCTTCTCGATGTCTTCGCTCATCGCTGCTCCTCGAGACGCGACAGCTCGTCGTAGAGGTGCGCGGCGCTCTTGATCCCGAGATGGTAGTTCTCGAGATCGATCCACTCGTTCGGTGCGTGCGCGTTCTCGTCCGGCTGACCGAAGCCCATGAGGAGGCACGGTTTGCCCGTCGCATCGGCGATCGTCCGCACGAACGGGATCGAGCCGCCTTCGCGAATGAACACCGTCGGCCGACCGAAGGCCTTGGCGAACGCACGCTTCGCGATCTCGAACACCGGGTGATTCGTCGGAGCGAGGTACGGCCGACCGCCGTGGCTCTTCACGACCTTCACGCGCACGCCCGGCGGCGCCAGCTTCTCGAGGTGAGCGCCGACGAGGGTCGCGATCTCGTCGGGATCCTGATCCGGCACGAGGCGGCACGTGATCTTCGCCATCGCGCGCGCAGGGATGATCGTCTTCGAGCCTTCGCCCTGGAAGCCGCCGGAGATGCCGTTGCAGTCCAGCGTCGGACGCGCCCAGATGCGCTCCAGCGTCGAGTAGCCCTTCTCGCCGGCGACCGCGGGCGACCCGGTGGACTCGAGCCACTCCTTCTCGTCGAACGGCAGGCCCGCGATTTCCGCGCGCTCCGCCTCGGTGAGCGCGAGGACCTTGTCGTAGAAGCCGGGCACGGTGACGCGTCCGTCGGCGTCGTGCAGGCCGGCGATCATCCGCGCGAGCGCGTTCACCGGGTTCGCGACGCCGCCCCCGAACGACCCGGAGTGGAGATCCTGCTTCGGTCCGGTGACGTGCACCTCGAGGATCGCGAGGCCGCGAAGGCCGACGCACAACGAAGGGATGCCCCGACCGAACATCGCGGTGTCGCTCACGCACACGAAGTCGGCGGTGAGGTCCGCGGCGCGCTCGCGCATGAGGCCGTCGAGGTTGTCGGACCCGATCTCTTCTTCGCCTTCGACGATGAGCTTCAGGTTGATCGGCAGTTTCTTCGCGGTCGCGAGGAAGCTCTCGATCGCCTTCACGTGGATCCATACCTGACCCTTGTCGTCGACGACGCCGCGGCCCCACATCCGCCCTTCGCGGATGGCCGGCTCGAACGGCGGCGAGACCCACTCTCCGAGCGGATCGACCGGCTGCACGTCGTGATGCCCGTAGACGAGGAGCGTGGGCTTGCCCGGCGCGTGCATGAACTCGGCGAACACGGCGGGGTGACCCGGCGTCTCCCAGAGCTCGACGCGGTCGGCACCCAGCCGGCGGAGCTCTGCGATCAGGTGCTCGGCATTCTTCCGCATGTCCGCCTTGTGAGCGGGGTCCGCAGAGATGGCCGGGATCCTGACCCAGGCGGAGAGCTCGTCGACGAAGCGGTTTCGATGTTCATCGATGAAGCGGAGCACCTGGTCCATGCGGCCCCTCTTCTACCGCGAAACCCGTGCGGTCAGAAGACGAACGGACCGGCGGCGCCGCGCGTCACTTCGAGAGCACGGCGAGAGCTTCTTTCAGGAGCTCCGGCAGCGGCATCTCGCCGAGCTTGGGGCCGAGCTGCTCGATGGCCCGATCCGCCTCGCCTTGGCGATACCCCATGTTCACGAGCGCGCGGCCGAGGAGGTCGGACGTCGACGACGACGAGGGAGGAGGCGCGGCGGCGACGACGCTCGTCCCACGCGGACCCGCCGCTTCGAGGATCGGGAGCTTGTCTTTCAGCTCGAGAAGGAGACGCTCGGCCGTTTTCTTGCCGATGCCGGAGATGCTGGTGAGCTTCCCGAGCTCCTTCCGCGCGATCGCTTGGCCGAGGTCCGGCGCGGGGAGCGCGGAGAGCACCGCAATCGCCGTCTTCGGGCCCACGCTGCTCACGCCGATGAGGGTGCGGAACGCGAGGCGATCACCGTCGGTCGCGAACCCGAACAGCGAGAACACGTCTTCCCTGACGTGGGTGTGCACGAAGAGCGTTGCGCGGCCGTCCGCGTCCGTCTGCGCGCGACCGATCGTGCCGAGCGGTACGACGACCTCGTAGCCGACCCCGTTGACATCGACGACGATGTTGCCGTCGTCTTCCTGCGTGACCTTCCCGGTGAGGCGGCCGATCATGATTCGGCGCGCACTCTAGTCGTTCTTCGCGCCTTGTGCGATCCACCGCCGGACGATGTCGCGCGTCTCGAGCGGCAGGACATCGTCGTTCTTCGGCATCGAATCCTTGCACGAGCCGCCGGTGCACTGCCCATCGAGCGCGCACTGGCTGCCGTCCATCTTGCGCATCAAGTAGCTCTGGCGCGGGTCGCCGGGCGTGACGAACGGCATTGCCGGAAGCTCGCCGCTCTTCACGTTGACGACGGCGGCATGCACGCGCGCAGCGTCGTTCCCGAGGAAGACTCCGTTCGCCGGGCCGACGTTCGAGCCGTGGCACGTCGAGAATGCGCAGGACCGCTGGAAGATGGGCATCACGTCGCGCGAGAGCGACGTCGCCGGCGTGCTCGCGACGAACGACGCGGGCGGCGCATAGTCGACGCAGCCGCCGGAAGGAGTGGGGTCGTCGCCCGGACAAGCCGTGGTGGCGGATGCAAGGAAGAGGGCGAAAGCGAAGGCGGTGAAACGCACGGGCGAGGTTCTAGCAAGAAGCGCGCAAATGCGCGCCGGCCCCGTGCCGCGCGGGTGACGCGAGCAGGGGCCGGCTTCGAGGTGTGACGGCGCGATCAGCTCGGGCGACGACGACGACGAACCGCGCGCGCGATTGCCATCGCGAGATAACCCGCGCCCGCCGCCATCCACACGGGAGAGCCGGGACGTGCGGCCGTCGAGCACGAGAACGACTCACCACCGCCGTCCGAGCGGGCGATGGCTTCGTCGCGCGGCGCCTGGCCCGCCGAGTCGCAACCGTTCCACACGGGGCAGAGCGGCTGACCGACCTCGTTACGCACCTGGCGGATCGTCGGAAGCGGCGACTGATCTTGCGAAGCGGCCATGAGGAGGTCCTCGTTCAGCGCCGCATGCGTGAGATCCGCGCGGAGGCGCGTGACGCGCGAGCTCGCGGTCGGGATGCCGTAGAAGAGCGTCGCGAGGTCTTCTTCGCGCGCCTGCACGGCCGTCTTCACCAGGTTGCCCTGCGCGTCCTTCACCGGGAGGTAGTCGACTTGCGCGGCGCGCTCCTCGGGCGTGAGGTTACCCGCATCGTCTTGCCCGTTCGGCCCGGGATACGGCGCGTAGGAGCGGCGGATCGCGCTTTCGATCTGCTGGCGGTAGAGGATCGTCGAGCTTTCCGTCTCCCACGCGCGTCCGCCGCCCGCGGCGGTCTTCTGCGCGCGCAGATCGGTGTAGTTGCTCTTGTTCTGCGTCCAATCCCAGACGAGCTCCGTCTCCGGGATGACGAACGACGGGAAGTTCTGCGGCTCGTAACGACCTTCGCCGACGACCCACAGCGAGATGCCGACGACCGCGCCGGTTCCGGCGGCGACCATGCGGAGCGGGAGCACGGCGCTCGCGCCCTTCGTCGTCACGCGCACGGGGCGCATGTCGTTGACGTCTTTCCCGGGCAGGAGCTTCAGCGCGAGAAAGTCGAAGTGCTCGTTCACGTACTGGGAGACGACCGGCTGCACGTCCGGGGGGATCGCGAAGCCGTTCGTCTGGAGCCAGTTCTGCAGCGCCGCAGGATCCGTCGCTTTGAGCTGCACGGTGTCGTACGGGCCGACCACCTCGCGCTTCGTCACCGACACGCCGCCGGCATCTTGCGGGCCGGAGCCGTTCTCGGCGCTCGACGCGCGCGCCGAATCGCAATTCGACGGCCGCGTCGGGCAGTTCCGCGGCGGCGCCACGATCTGCGTCTGCGTCACGCCGTCCAGCGCGGAGAACACGATGTCGGCGCTGAGGCCGACCTCGATCGTGCCGGACGTCGGGAGCACCCACGCGAACGACTCGGGCGATCCCGAGTAGCGGATCTGGTCGTACAGCGTCGACTGCTCCTTCGCGATCGAGAGGATCATCCGGTGATCGGTCACGACCGTCGGATTCTCCGGAGGCGTGAAGCACCCTCCGCACGCATGCGCGTCGGTCGGGACCGCGAGCAGGGTCGTGCCCGCGGCGGCGAGCGCGAGGCTCAGGGCAAGGAAGGTATTTCGCATCTTGGGTCCTCGTGGAAAGAGCGTCAGCTGCGACGGCGCCGCGCGGCCTTCACCATCGCGAGCGCGAGGAACCCGGCACCCATGCCGAGCCATGCGGGAGAGGTCGGCTTCTTCGTCGACGTCGCGCAGGCGAACGATTCGCCGCCGTCGCCGTTCGCGCGCGCGGTGGCCTCGCTGCGCGGCGCCTGACCGGCCTGGTCGCAGCCGCTCCACACCGGACAGAGCGGCTCGTTCACTTCCTTCGTGAGCTGGCGCACGTTGGAGAGGACGGCCTGGTCCTTCGAAGCGGTGACGAGGAGGTCCTGGTTCAGCGCCGCGTGCTGGAGGTCGGCGCGGAGGCGCGTCGCGCGCAGCGTCGTTGCCGGGATGCCGTGGAAGAGCGTCTCGAGATCTTCGTCGCGGACCTGCTGCGCGGTCTTGATGACGTTGCCCTGCTCGTCCTTGATCGGGTCGTAGGTGAGCGCCGCGCGACCTTCGGGGTCGTTCGGGATCGGCGCGCCGCCGTTACCGCTGTTCACCCAGCCGTTCTCGACGGAGTTCCGCACCTGGTCGTTGCTGAGAAGGATCGAGCTCTCGGTCTCCCACGCGCGGCCGGCTCCTTCGACCGTCTTCGCGGCGCGGAGCTCCTTGTAGTTCGATTGGCTCTGCGTCCAGTCCCAGGCGATGTCGCTGGTCGGGATGTAGAACGACGGGAAGTTCTGCGGCTCGTACCGGCCTTCGCCGAGGATCCAGAGCGCGATACCGACGACCGGACCCGTGCCTGCGCTGACCATCCGGAGCGGCAGCACCGCGTTCGCGCCCTTCGTCGTCACGCGTACGGGGCGCATGTCCTGCACGCCCTTGCCCGGGGCGAGCTTCAGGGCGAGGAAGTCGAAGTGCTCGGTGACGTACTGGTCGATGATCGGCGAAACGTCCGCCGGCACGACGAAGTTGTTCGTGGAGAGCCAGTTGCGGAGCGCCGCGGGGTCGGTCGCCTTGAGCTGCACGGTCTCGTACGGGCCGACGACCTCGCGCTTCGTCACCTGGACGCCGCCGGGGTCCGATGACTCGGGCGCCGCCGACGCGCCTGCGAAGCCGTCATTGCGGCTGCAGTCCGGCGCGGCCGGGCAGTTCTGCGGAGGCGCGATGATGCGCGTCTGCGTCATGCCATCGAGCACGGAGAAGACCACGTCGGCGCTGAGCCCGACCTTCACCTCGCCGGAGATCGGCAGCACCCACGCGAACGAGGACGGCTCGCCCGAGTAGCGAATTTGGTCGTACAGCGTGGACTGATCCTTCGCGACGGTGAGGATCATCCGATGGTCCGTCACGACGGTGGGGACCTCGGTAGGCGGGTGGAAGCAGCCACCGCATGCCTGCGCGTCTCCCTCGACCGCGAGCATCGACGTCGTCGTGACCAGCACGGCGAATGCCGCTCCCAAAAGTTTGCGACGCATGTGAAGAGCCTCCCTCGTTGACGCTCGCGGGCCCGCACGCCATTCCGCGGCGCGGGGCAGCACGCGACCCGGCAGGCGCTTCAGCACGGCACGTGCCACCCGCTTCCGAACGCCGGAATGCCGAGCATAACGTGGCTGCGCACCGATGCGCACGGGCACGGGGATCCGGCCGGTCCCGGGCGGAGGCACGAGGTGGCACAGGCCGCGTTTTTGTTGCCGGTGCGCGCGGGCGCGGGGTAGAAATCGCGCCGTCCTTCGCTAGCTTGAGCTTTCACCTCGCGGCGCGTCCACCTACCGGTGACCGCGCCGCGCGTGTTCGGGGCGGACGGAGCGCGGCGGCCGCGAGCACCGCGAGCGCGGGGGTCGCGACGACGTGATAGCGGTCTTCGCCGAAGAAGACGGCGTGCGCGAGCGCGGTCGTGGCGAGGAGGACGAGCGGCAGCGCGAGCCCGGGGTGCATCGCAGGTCGTCCCGGCAGCGGCACGCACGGGAGCACGCACGCGATGATGACGAGCGGCCAGAACGTCGGTGTCCCCGCAGTGAAGCCTGCATAGGCAACGAACGCGACGCCGGCCATCACCGCGAGCTGTACGAGCGCGCCGAGCAGCGATCCTCCGCGAGGGGCACGCGCGCGCGGAATCGCGAACGCCACGAATCCGAGCGCGGCCGCGCACACGAGCACGCGGTGCACGGTGGTGACGATCCCGCGCATGCGCACGCGGCGTTCTTCCGGCCAGGCACGAGGACGCGCTTCGCGCAGATACTCGACGGCGAACGACTCGTGGTCGAACGTGAACGCGAGCTTCGCGGGAACGAGGCGGAGCCATCGCCAGGGGTCGCGACGGATGTGACCGACGCCGTACGCGAACCAGCAGCGATCCTGCTGCACTTGCCCGGTGACCTCGCGGCACCCGTCGTCGGAGCGAAGCGTTTCGAACCGGCCGGTCGCACGCGGGAACGCGCCGATGGCGAGATTCCACCCGGCGTTCGTGCTGACGAGCGCGCATCCGTCCATCACGCGGCAGTTCCTCGCGGTCCACGGGAGCACGGGGACGAGAGCGACGACGCACGCGAGAGCCGCGTACGCGACGAACGCGAGCCAGCGGCGAGGCGCCCGTGGCGCACGGATCCCCGCGGCGAGCGCGAGGAACGGCGCGCACAGCAACGCTTGTGGCCGGACGAGCGCGGCGATGCCGAGCACGAGCGCGCCGAGCACGACGCCGGCGCGAGGTCCGCGCGTTCGCGTGAGGCGCAGCGTCACCCAGAAAGACGCGAGCACGAGGAGGGCGGAGAGCGGCTCGGTCATCACCAGCGCGCCGTAGAGAACGAGCCCGGGATGGAGCGCGACGAGAGCGCCCGCGAGCTTCGCGCGAAGCGGCGAGAGTGCCTCGCGCGCGAGGAGGAACGTGACGACGGCGAGGAGCGCGCCGGCGAGCGCGTTCGCCGCATGGGCCGCGCCCGCGGTCGGCCCGAAGATCTTGTAGAATGCAGCCAAATAGCCACTGTACCCAACGGGATAGTGGCACCACGGATGCCAGACGAGCTGCCCGCCGCGCATCACCTCGTCGGCGTAGCCGAAGCCGGAGGCAATGCGCCGCGCGCCGAAGTCGTAGTAGTGCCCGTCCCAGACCGGCTCGGCCGCGAGGGTGAACGCCGCCGCGAGCCGCAACGCGAGCGCGACGACGAAGAGCGAGATGCCGAACAAGAGGTCGCCCGCGCCGGCCGACGCGCGGACCGCTTCGCGCGACGTGCGGCGCGGAGCGGGCGCCGTTCCTGCGGTCACGACGCGTTCTTCTCCCGCATGCGACGCAGGTACGTGCGCTGCACCTGCGCGGGATCGAGCCGCAGGTATTTCGCGACCTCGGTGACGAAGCCGCGCACGTAGACGATCGCCGGAAGGTGCTCGTACGTCTCTTCCTCGAGCGCGACGAGGTGGGCCTTCGAGATCTTCGTGCGCGAGCTGATCTCGTTCAGCTCGATGCCCTGCGACTCGCGGACCTTGCGCAGGAGCGCGCCGGTGAACTCCGTATCGGGACCGATCTCCCGGGCGAGCTCGCTCTGGAGCATGAGCTGCTCGGCCGCGAGCGCGGGCCTCGGGATGGTGCTCGACTGCGCCGGCGCGTCCGCTTCGGCGAACATCGACAGGTCGTACGCGCGGCGGCGGACCGGATCGAGCAGCGTGTCGTGGGCTTCGTCGACGCGCGCTTGGGCGCTCGCGAGCTCCTGCTCGTCGAGGAGCGACGTCGTCGCGAGACCGCCGCTCGCGTAGACCTCGCGCTGCCGCTTGAAGGCGCGGCGGATCTCTTCGTCGTTCGAGGAGCGGCCGATCCCGAGCACCGTGTAGTGGTCCGGCGTGTCGAGGGCCGCCGGCCCGCGGAAGGCGTGGCCGCCGGGGACTTGCGTGAACAGCGGCGGCGCCGGCGTCGCGCGTTCGGTCTTCGCGGTGAGCGCGGCGACGCGACGCGCGATGCGCTCGATGTTGCGCGAAGCCTTCGAGGTCGGGCTGTCGACGAGGAGCGGCTTCTTGCGTCGAACGCTGAGCCACACGCTGTCGTCGTGCTCGATCCAACCGAGCTCGTCGAGCGCGACCCCGTAATGGCGCCGGCAGAGCGCGCTCATCGACGTGGCGAGCTCGAGGTCCGTGCGCACGCGCGTCTGGTTCACGGCGAGGAAGAGGTGCGTGCGCTGCGCCTCCGCCCAGGCGACCTCGGCGAGCGAGCGGTCGTTCTTCGAGAGCAGCCGGATCAGCTCGAGAGGCGAGGGGAGCCGGCCGATCTCCTTGATGGCGCGGTCGACCAGGGAGAGGCGGAAGCGGTCTTTCGCGAGCGAACGACGGAGGCGGCGTCGGTACGCGGCGCGGACGAACCGGTACGTCGCCTCGATCGACGGCGGCTCCGGCACGGTCACGCAGATCGCGAGGTCGGCCGCGATCATGATGTCGAGCGCGAGGTGCGCGTGCCCGGGCCCGACGTCGATGACGAGGTAGTCGGTCGGCAGCGACTTGAGGCGGGCGAGCCACCGGCTCTTCCGGCCTGCGCGGAGCTGGAGCGGCGGCTCGATTGCGTCGTGAGGGCCAGGGAGGATCGTGAGCCCGGGCACGCTCGTCGGCACGAGCGCCTTCATGAGATCCTCGAGCGTCCCGTCCGTCGGCGCGGGATGCGCGAGCGCGTTCAGCCCGAACTGCGTGTGGATGTTCGCGCCCGTCGGGTCGCAGTCGACGAGCGTGACGCTCTTGCCGAGCTGCGCGAAGTAGACGGCGAGGTTCTGCGCGAGGAGGCTCTTGCCGACTCCGCCACGTCCGCCCCCGACCGCGAGAAGCCGCCGAGCCCCACGTACGCCTTCGAGATTCTCGAGCTCGATGGAAGGCGGGGGGAAGCTCTCCGTCACGGGAACGAGCCTCCGCGGCTGGAGCGCGGGCCAGAGCTGTTCGGCCCGATCGAGTAGCGCGCGAGCCTCGCGCGACGGAGCAGGCCGAAGACGCGCGCGCCGAGCTCGGGCGCGCGGAACGGCTTCGGCAGGAAGTCGTCGGCCCCGCTCGCGAACGCGTCGACCGCATCGCGCGAAGAAGGACGCTCGGAGAGGAACAGCACCGGCAGCGGCGCACGCTCGGGATCGCGGCGAACCGCGCGCACGAAGTCGAGCGGGTCCATGCCCTGCGCGTGGAAGTCGAGGACGAGCGCGTCGAACACGACCTCGTCCATGCGCGCCGTCGCCTCGGCGGCGGTCTCTACGGCCTCCACGACGAGGCCGATGTCGGCCAACATCCGGCGCACCTCGTCGCGCGTCGCCGGATCGTCGTCGACGAGCAGGACGCGCGCGGCGAACGGCACGCGCATCGAATCGATGACGCTCGAGGGCGGCGGCTCGGTGTCGTACGTGGCCGGCGGCACGGTCACGGAAGGCGGCGGACCGCTCGGCGCGGCGGCCGCGATGCGCCCCGACGACGAAGGCGTGCCCCGCTGGATACGCGCCGCGCGCATGTGCTCGCTGCGTGCGGCCACGAACGACTGGAGCCGGTCCCAGTCGCGACGCTCGAACGCGAGATGCGGGTCTCCGGCCGCCCGAACGCCGCGCGCCGCGGCAGCGGTCGCGCGGCGGCGCGAGCCGATCTCGAAGATCGCGAGCACCCACTCTCCGTCCGTGACCGTCTCGCCCTCGGGCAACGTCAGCGAGCCGCCCTGCGCCGATTCCAGCGCGGCGGAGAACGCCGTGATGTCGCGATAGCGGAAGATCACGCTGCGCAAGGTGGGCTGATGTCTAGCCGCATGCGGCTCGGTGCGCAAAGCCCGTCGCGGCCGACCCATCACACCGCAGTCCCCAACGGGGGGCGTGTCTGGTAAGCTCGCGCCCGCTCGCATGGGGATGAAAGCGCTAGCGTTCGGAATCATTGGCCTATTGAGCGTCTCGGGCGCTTCTGGCTCGACGTGCGGGAAGTCGACCGGCGCGGACGACGTCACGAAGGAGAAGCCCGCGCCCGAGGTCACGCTCGACGGCGTCGACACGACGGCGCTCACGCCGCGCGAGAAGAAGGAGTGGGGACAGTACGTCTCCGAGTTCCTCTCGCCGTGCCAGAACGTGCCCGTTCCGATCGCCCAGTGCGTTCAGGAGAAGCGGGCCTGCTCGAAGTGCCTGCCTGCCGCCAAGTACGTCCTCCGCGGCGTGAAAGACGGCATGACGCGCGAGCAGATCGAGAAGAGCTACAAGGGGCGCTTCGACGCTTCGGGCGTGAAGAACGTGCCCATCGACGGCTCGCCCGTCCGCGGGCCCGACGGCGCGGCGGTCACGATCGTCGAGTTCGCCGACTTCGAGTGCCCGCACTGTGCCGAGGTCGCGCCGCTGCTCGACAAGGTCGTCGACACGCACAAGAACGACGTCCGCTTCGTCTTCAAGTTCTACCCGCTGCCCAGCCATCCCCATGCCGACATCGCGGCGCGCGCCGCCGTCGCGGCGATGAACCAGGGGAAGTTCTGGGAGATGCACCACGCGCTGTTCGCGAACCAGCGTCATCTCGAGCAAACGGATCTCGACAGCTACGCGAAGGAGCTCGGGCTCGACGTCGGCCGGATGCACGCGGACATGCAGTCGAACCAGACCACCGAGCGCATCGCGAAGGATCGCAAGCTCGGGGAGGACCTGCAGATCGGCGGCACGCCCACGATCTTCATCAACGGCCGCCTCTTCGACGGCCGGCAGGACATGAACGAGTGGCTCGCGCTCGAGCTCGCGGGGGGCGGCAACGCCGGGACCACGGGCAGCACACCCGCCGCTTCGGGCTCGGCTCCTCTGCTCGACGCGGGCAAGCCGCTCGGCGACGCCGGCAAGCCCGCCGCGGCGACCGACGCGGGCACGAAGAAGTGAGCGCGGCCCGCTCGTGAGCCGCGCCGTCGCCGACGCGTGCGGCTGCTTCCCGACCGGGCGTCACTACCCCGGGATCGCGCACCTCCTCAAGGTGACGATCCGCGGGCTCGCCGAAGGCTTCGCGCCGGACGCGCCCTGGCAGGAGCTCGACGTCGCGCTGCTCGACGTCGAGACCACCGGCCGTGATGCCTCCGTCGACCGCGTCGTCGAGGTCGGCATCGCCGTCGGGCGCCGCGGCGAAATCGTTGCAAGATACAACTGGCTCATCAATCCCGGCATCCCTATGCCCGCCGAGGTCTCGGCCATCCACCACATCACCGACGAGATGGTGGCCGACAAGCCGCGCTTCGAAGCAGTCGCGTCGGAGATCGCCCAAGCGCTGCGCGGGTGCATTCCGGCCGCGTACAACGCGCTCTTCGACCGCGCCTTCATGATGAGCGAGTTCGCGCGTGCGAAGGCCGACACGACCGGCGTGCCGGCGCTCACGCGCGACGTCGAGTGGGTGGACCCTCTCGTGTGGGCTCGTGACATCCAAGAAGGCGAGAAATCGCGCGCGCTCGGCGACGTCGCCGCGCGTCTCGGGGTCACCCTCGAGAACGCGCACCGCGCCCAGGACGACGCGGAGGCCGCGTTGCGGGTTCTCTACCTCCTCGGCCGCGACCCGCGCCTGCCGCGCGCGTACGGCGCGATGGTGCAGGAGCAGCGCCGCCTCGGCCAGCAGCAGGCCGACGCGCGCCGCCACTGGCGCAGCTAGAACGCCCACCGGGGCCGGTGACGTGAAAGGCGTCGTGAACGCGACGCGGGGGCGTCCGGCCGGCGGCGCGCGTACCATGGAGGGATGACCCCTTCGCCGCGCGCGGCGCTCGTGACCGTTCTCGTGGCCGCGATCGCGACCGCGCACGTCGCGTGCGGGTCGAGCGGGCCGCCCTCGGGAGCCGAGCCGACCGCCGACGCCGGCACGGATGCGTCGCCGGGGACCTGCACGCCTCCCTCGTTTCGCGGAGGGGCGGACCTCGCATGCGTCACCGGTCCGTATGCGACCTGCGCGGAAGGCATGCAGCCGCGGGCTTCCGGATGGGGCTGCGAAGCCGTCGTCGCGCCAGAGGCTTGCAAAGGCGCGACGCGCGATGCGTTCGGAACGACGGAATGCGTACCCGTCGGCGATTGCGACGCGCCTTTTCCCCCGCCAGGCGCGACGCATTTCGTTGCTGCCGGCGGGCGTTCCGACGCGACGCACTTCACGACCGTGGCCGCCGCCGTCGCCGCCGCACCGGCCGGCTCGGTGATCGCCGTCGCGGAAGGCAGCTACAGCGGTCAGGTGCTCGTCGATCGCCCGCTCACCGTCCTAGGCCGCTGTCCCGCGAAGGTGACGCTCCTCGGCGGCGAGCAGACGCTCCGCATCGCGTCGGTCGGGGTGACCGTCCGCGGGGTAACCGTCCGCGCTGGCGTCGTCGGGGTGAGCCTCGCGAATGCCGCCGAGCTCACGCTGGAAGACGCGGTCGTGGACGGCAACACGATCATGGGCATCTCGCAGTCGGACGGCGGCTCGCGCCTGACCGCGTCGCGCATCGTCGTCCGGGGCACGAAGACCTCCGGCGGCGTCCGGGGCACGGGCTTGAACCTGCAGGCCGGTGCCGTGGCGACGATTGCCGACGCATCGTTCGCGGGCAACGCGAGCCAGAACGTGCGCGTCTCGTCGACGAGCGAGATCGTTGCCAGGCGAACGATCTTCCGCGACGGGGTCCCTGCACCCGGCAACGATTTCGGCCGCGGCCTCGAGATGAGCGCCGGCGCGAAGGGCCGCATCGAGGCGAGCGCGTTCATGGACAACGCGGACATCGCGGTCGTGGTGGGCGACGGCGTCGTCCTCGAGCTCGCGAACGTGACGATCGCGCGGACGCGCCTCGCGAAGAGCGGCAGCTTCGGCCGTGCGGTCAACGCCTTCGGCGGCGCCGTCGTCCGCGCCGAAGGCCTCCACGTGCACGACAACCACGATGCCAGCATCATGGTGGCCGAAGCGGGAACGTCGCTCCGGCTGCGTCGTTCGTCGGTCACCGATACGGCGTTCGACCGTGAAGGGTACGTCGGCCGCGGGATCGTCGTGCAGGAGGGCGCCGCAGTGGACGTGGAAGACTGCGCGATCGCCGGCAGCAAGGAGGTCGCCTTTGCAGCGTTCGGCGAGGGCACCCGTGCGACCGTCCGTCGCTCGGTGATCACCGGAACCGGCCCGAACGCAGGCGACTACTTCGGCCACGGCGTCATGGCGACGCTCGGCGCCCTCGTCGTCCTCGAGGATGGGGAAATCGCGGCGAACGCCGGCGTCGGCATCGCCGTAGGCAATGGCGCAGCGCGCATCGCCCGCATGCGCGTTCGCAAGAACCAGGTCGGCCTCTACGTGCAGGAGGGCACCGCGCTGCGCGAGGTCGCGGCCGCAGAGGACCCCTCCGCCGGCGAGGTGACGGTCTCGACCGACACGGTGTTCGAGGAGAACGCATCGAAGCTGAGCGCAGGGGTGTTGCCCCTGCCGGAGCCGTCGCGAATCGCGCCCTGATCGGCGGGGCCGCGCCTGCGTGCGACGGGACCGACACTGAACACAGGAGCGTCGCGGAACGCGGCGCCTCGCGCAGCGCCGAGGGTTCGCGACGGGTCGCGGGCACCCGGATGAAAACGAGCGTCGGATTAGGGGCTGACGCGGCGCGTTCCCTTCCCCTATAGTCCCCGCTCGCCGAGGAGGCCGAAGTGGCAGACAAGGTCGAGATCAAGCTGAAAGATTCGTCGTTCGAGGCTCCGGTCGTCATCGGGACGGAGAACGAACAGGCGATCGACATCGCGAACCTGCGGGCGAAGACCGGGCTCGTCACGATCGACCCGGCCTACATGAACACGGCGTCGACGAAGAGCGCGATCACGTTCCTCGACGGCGAGAAGGGCATCCTCCGCTACCGCGGCATCCCCATCGAGCAGCTCGCCGAGCGCTCGCGGTTCGTCGAGACCGCGTACCTCCTCATCTACGGCGACCTCCCGAAGCAGCAGGAGCTGGATCGCTTCTCGAACCTGCTCACGCGCCACTCGCTGATCCACGAGGACATGAAGCACTTCTTCGACGGCTTCCCGTCGACGGCCCACCCGATGGCCGTGCTGTCCTCGATGGTGTGCTCGCTCTCCACGTATTACCCGGAGCAGCACGACATCAACGACAAGGAGGCGATGGACATCACGATCGCTCGCCTCATCTCGAAGGTCCGCACGATCGCGGCGTACGCGTACAAGAAGAGCATCGGGCAGCCGTTCATCTACCCGCGCAACGACCTCAAGTACGCGGCGAACTTCCTGCACATGATGTTCGCCGTTCCGGCGGAGCCGTACGTCGTCGATCCCGAGATCGAGGCGGCGATGAACCTCCTCTTCATCTTGCACGCCGATCACGAGCAGAACTGCTCGACGTCGACGGTGCGCCTCGTCGGTAGCTCGCGCGCGAACCTGTTCGCGTCGATCGCCGCGGGCATCCTCGCTCTCTGGGGCCCGCTGCACGGCGGCGCGAACCAGGAAGTCATCGAGATGCTCGAGCAGATCCAGGCCGACGGCGGGAACGTGAAGAAGTACGTCGACCTCGCCAAGGACAAGAACTCGAACTTCCGCCTGATGGGCTTCGGCCACCGCGTCTACAAGAACTTCGACCCGCGCGCGAAGATCATCAAGACGACCGCCGACAAGATCCTCGCGAAGCTCGGCGTCAACGATCCGCTCCTCGACATCGCCAAGGGTCTCGAAGAGGCGGCGCTGAAGGACAGCTACTTCGTCGAGCGCAAGCTGTACCCGAACGTCGACTTCTACTCGGGCATCATCTATCGCGCGCTCGGCTTCCCGACGAGCATGTTCACGGTGCTCTTCGCCATCGGTCGCCTCCCGGGCTGGATCGCCCATTGGAAGGAGATGATGGAAGACACGACCACGAAGATCGGCCGTCCGCGGCAGATCTACACGGGCCCGACCGAGCGCCAGTACGTCCCCGTCGACCAGCGCTGAGCGGCGCGACGAGCACCACGGAACGGCAGAAAGAGCGGACCTGGCGAGCACGCCGGTCCGCTCTTTCGCATTCGTGGCGCTCGCGTCGCGCTCGCGTCCGGCCCGCCTCGTCGCGCGAGCCAACGCCCCCGTCAGGTGGGGCCGAAGAGCGGTTCGAGACGCGCGGCGATCCAGTCGCTCGCGAAGAGGAGCTCGAGGCACGCGAGGATCAAGAACGGCCCGAACGGGATGCGCGCGCGAGGCGGCTCCGGCTCGGCATCGGCGGCCGCCTCTTCGGCAGCGCGCGCTTCCGCGGTCGGCTCGCGTTCCTTCATCCCGAGCAAGCGCTTCACCGCGCGGACGATGAACGCGTCCTCGTCTTCGGTGAGCGGGTCTTCTTCGAGCTCGCGCTTCGCGTCCTCGTCGCCCGCGGCGGCGGCGCGTTCGAGCTCCGCGATGTCGTCCTTCACTGCCTGAGGCAGGTCCGGCGTGATGCCGAAGAGCTTCAAGCCGCCCGCGTAGATCGTGCCCTGCAGCGCGCCCGCGAAGAGAACGAAGACGGCGCCCTGCCACCCGAACCACGCGCCCGCGAGCGCGAGGAGCTTCGCGTCGCCGAAGCCCATGCCCGTGCGACCGAGCAGCCCTTTGTAGAGGAAGACGAACGGGAACCAGACGAGGAGGAACCCGACGCCGGCGCCGATCGCAGACTCGGTGAACGGAACGCCGCGCAGTGTCGCCGTGGCGAGGCCGAGGACGGTTCCGCCCATGGTCACCGAGTCCGGGAGCGTCATGTGCTCCGCATCGATGAACGCGGCCGCGACGAGCCCCATGCAGAGCGCGAAGTCTGCGCCGTACACCGCGAGCGCGCGCACGGCGGGCAGCGAATCGGGCATCCGCTGGATGACGACCTGCCAGATGGCGAGCGAAAGCGCCCCGCCGATGAGCTCGACGAGCGGGTACCGCGGGCTCATCCGCGCGCCACAGCACCGGGCCCGTCCGCGGAGGAGCACGTACGAGAGCACCGGAACGTTGTCGTAGCCTGCGATCGGCTTGCCGCACCCGGGACAGTGAGAGCCCGGCCGCACGACGCTCATGTCGCGCGGGACGCGGTAGATGACGACGTTCAGGAAGCTGCCCCAGAGGAGCCCGAACAGGAACGCCGCGGCAGGGAGGAACCAGCTAGGGAAGAGGCTGCGGACCTCACCGAGAGACATGCGCGGCCGGAGCGTAACATTCGTGCCGCTCACATCGCGAACGCGCGGCGCGCCTGGTACGTTCGGTGCCGCCGTGCTCCTCGAGATCAACGCAGAACACCCCGAGCCCCGGAAGATTCGGAGGGCGGTCGACGCGCTCGAGGCCGGCGAGGTCATCGGCTACCCGACCGACACGGTCTACGGTCTCGGTTGTGACATCCTCAACAAGAAGGCGGTCGACCGCCTGTACCAGCTGAAGGGCATGGATCGGTCGCATCCGCTCGCGATCATCTGTCCCGACCTCTCGGAGATCGCGCGCTACGCGATCGTCGACAACCAGGTGTATCGGCTCCTCCGCCATCTCTTGCCGGGGCCGTACTGCTTCGTGCTCGAGGCGACGCGCGAGGTGCCGCGCATCCTGCAGACGAAGCGGAAGACCATCGGCATCCGCATTCCGAAGCACGAGGTCATCACCTCGGTCGTGCGCGAGCTCGGACGCCCGGTCATCTCGACGACCGCGCAGCGCGACGGCGGCGACCCGTACGTCGACGCCAACGAGATCGACGACGACTTCAAGGGCCTCGGGCTCGTCATCGACTCGGGCGGCGGAGGCGTGATCCCGACGACGGTCGTGGACCTCACGGCGCACCCACCGGTCGTCCTACGCGAAGGCGCCGGGTCGGTCGAAGAGTTCGTCGACGACGCCCCGCGCTCTCTCCGCGGGATGCGCGAAGCGATGCGGCAGCTGAACAAAGACCTGCGGGACTGAGCTCACGCGAGCTGCGTCACGGCGCGTCTGCCCGGCGGACGACGATGTTGTCGTAGAGCACGCTGCCTGCGCGTTCCGAAGGCGCGGTGCCGCTCATGCCGATGCGGACGTCGACGCCGTCGAAGGGGCGGAAGTCGACGACCTGCGCGTCGACGACCGTGCTGTCGATCGTCACCGTGCGCTCGTACGCGTGCACCAGCCCGGCCACTCGCGCGAGCACGATCGAGACGTGGTGCCACGCGGCGGCTGCGGGGACGTTCACCTTCTGCGGCGGCGTGTCGGCGTCGAGGAAAGCGCCCGCGCCGTACACACTCACGCCGTGCACGGCGAACGCGTTGCTCGGCCCGTAGAGCAGAAACGTCCCGAGGAGGGCGTACTCGTACGCCATCGACTCGATGCGTACGTCGAAGTCCAGCGCGAGCCGCGCGTACGTGCCGGGCGGGCGGAAGCCGCCGCGACGAAGCATGAGCAGGCGAGTGCCCAGGACGCCGTCGATGCTGCGCCGGAAGCGCAGCGCATTCGTCCCCGTCGGCCCGGCGTTCGGCGCGATCTCGACCGCGGTGGTCGACTCGTCGGGACGCAGGAGCTCGGTCCAACCGAACGGGCTCGCGTCGCTGCCCGGCTCGTCGAACGTCGAGCAAAACGCGACCGACGGCTCCTTCGCGAGCGCCACGCAATCCGGCGGTCCCGAGTCGGGCGAGCCGCTGTCCGGCACCGAAGCGTCAGTGGGAGCGCCGCCTTCGGTCGGCGGCGTGGTGCCCGGCGACGGAACGTCCTCCCCGAACGAGCTGCATGCCGTCAGCAAGAAAGCGGCCGCGAGCACACGACGCATCGGACGAAGCTTACCACCGTCAGGCAAAGAGGATGCGGAGGTCGCCGCCGACGTCCCGCGTGCGGAGGAGCGCATCGTGGTGCGCCTTCTTCGCCCACCGAGCGGCGTCGGCGAGCACGCGCTCGGGATCCGCGTGATAGTCCTCCGCGTGCGTTGCGAGCCGTGCGGCGACGAGCGAGGCGAGCGCGCAGCCTCCTCCGTGGAACGCGGGGAGCTTGATGCGCGGAGCGGCGAGCTCGATGACGCGGGCCGAAGCCGAGCGCCGCGGCGCTTTCCTCTTCTTGCCTGCGCTCTTCGGTGCGCGGTCGCTCTTCGGTGACGTGTCGGGGCGCTCGGCGACCGCGATCGCGAGCAGGTCCGTCGCGTGCGGGCCGCCGAGGTGCCCGCCTTTGAGGAGCACCGCGCGGCAGCCGAGATCCAGCAGCGCGAGGGCGGCATCGTGCGCCTCGTCGAGCCGCGTGACGCGCCGCCCGACGAGCACCTCGGCCTCCGGCGCGTTCGCCGTCACCAGCGCCGCGTGCGGGAGGACGCGCGTGCGAAGGACGGAAACGGCGCGCTCCTCGAGGAGACGTGCGCGGCCGCGCGTGGGGACCATCACGGTATCGACGACCGCGGGGATGTCGCGATGGATCGCGAGGAAGTCGCCGACGGCGCGCGCATTGTCGTCGCTGCCCAGCGCGCCGACCTTGATCGCGCAGACGCGCTGGTGCTTCAGCACTTCGGTGCATTCGGCAATCAGCTCGGACTTGGAGACGGCCGTAGCCGAACGCATCCCGGACGTGGACTGCACGGTGAGGACGGCGACGGCCGCCGTCGCAAAGGCGCCGACGTGGGAGATGGCGCGCGCGTCGGCCAGGATGCCCGCTCCGCCCCCGGGATCGAGCCCCCCGATGGCGAGGACGCAGGGGAGCGGCGGCAGCTCGTTCTTGCGGGACGAGGGGCGCGACGACGTGCGCGCGGCTGACGGTGAACGGACGGCGTCCTTCGTTCGAGGCACGCGCTCACGCTCTCTTGCTCTCCTCGCTGGCGCAAGCGATTATGCGCGCCGATGCGACGCGCCGCCCTGCTCTTCGTGGCTGCCGGCGCGCTCGCGGCCGCTCCGAGCACGGCGCGCGCGCAGTGCGTGGACGAAGAGCTCAAGCAGGATCTCGTCGGCGGCCGCCACTACCGCGGCGTGCAGGAGAGGCTCTTCACCAAGGCTTTCCGCCACGAGCTCTCGGCGATGGGCGGCTACTACGGAGCCGATCTCTTCTCTTCGAGCTGGCTCGCGGGCGGGGCGTACACGTTCCATTTCAGCGAAGACCTCGGGCTCGAGGCGAGCTTCCAGCTGACGCGCTTCCGGACGGCGGTGACCGACACGTACGAGCGTCGCTTCCCGCAGGTCCAGGTCGAGGAGCGCACCGACCGGCCTGGCCGCCTCTACTTCGGCCACCTGATCTGGAGCTTCGCGTACGGCAAGCTGCGCTGGATGGGCGGCGGCATCAGCCGCTTCGATTTCAACCTCGCGCTCGGCGCCGGCGTGACCGACGACTCGACCTCGCAGGGGCTCACCGGCAGCTTCGGCTTCGGGACGAAGTGGTACTTCGGCAAGTGGTTCGCCGTGCGGCTCGACATCCGCGACCACATTCTTCGCGAGACGCTCATCGGCGAGGATCACCTCGTGAACGACATCTTGTTCACGGGCGGCTTCAGCATGTTCCTGCCGTTCGGCGGCTGACGCGCGAGGTCAGCCGGCGAGCAGGACGAGCGCCAGAGCGACCGCCGCGGGGCCGGCCTGCACGAAGGCGATGCGCTTGTTCACCGTGATGCCGCCATAGATCCCGGCGACGACGACGCAGCCGAGGAAGAACACCGCGAGCGAGCGCGCCGCGTGGGCTTCGGTCGTCACGAGGCTCCACACGAGGCCGGCAACGAGGAACAAGTTGTAGAGGCCCTGGTTCTTCGCGAGCGCCGCCGAATCGTTCGCGAATTGCGGGTTGGTTCCGAACGTCTTCAGGCCGAGGGGCTTCGTCCAGAAGACCATCTCGAGCAGCGCGAACCACACGTGCTCGAAAGCGACCAGCCCGGTGAGCACACGTGCGGCAATCCCCATGGCCAGGCATCTTCTCAGAGCCCGCCACGGTTCCCGTGATCTTTCTTCGCGGTGTGCCGTAGAATCGGGCCGCTGTGCGGATGACGCGCCTCCTCGCCGCTGCGCTTCTCGCGGGCTCGACCGCGGTGGCGACGCTCGCCTTCGCACAGGGTCGCGGCAAGCCTGCGCCGAAGCCGACGGCGAAGCCGGCGTCTGCCGCGAAGGCGGACGCGCAGCCGCCCGCGATGGTGCCCGACGAGCCCGCGGCAGCGGCTCCGGACGCAGGTCCTGCAGCGCCCGAGCCGCCGCCCGCACCGGAGACGACGCTGGACGGCGGCGCGCGCAGCTCGCCGCTGAATCCGACGGCGCAGGAGATGCCCGGGCCGGTCGCGGATGCCGGCACTCCGGTGGACTACGACCGCCTCCTCGCGGACATCGCGGCGCTCCGTGCGCGCATCGCGGCGGTGAGCGACAACCTGTACCAATCGCGCGTCGCCGTGAGCGTGCAGACGGACGGGGACTACGGAAAGATCGCGCGGCTCAGCGTGGCCCTGGACGATGGCGTCGTCTACACCGCGCCCGCGTCGTTCGCCGCGTCCGATCCCACCGTCGTGTACGACCACGCCGTGGCCCCCGGGCGCCACGCGGTCACCGTCGACGTCGAGCGCAAGGACGCGCGCGACGAGTCGTTCCGCACGTCGCAGCGGAGCCGCTTCACCATCGACGTGCCGCGTGACCACCGCGTCGGCGTCGAAGTGAAGATCGTCGACGATTCGAGCATGGGGAAGGACTTCCCGGCCGACCGCAGCGGCCGGTACGACCTCCGCGTCAAAGTGAAGGCCGTCGCGAAGCCGGCGGGGAAGTGACATGCGGCGGCGCCTCGCCCCGTCGCTGACGATCGCGCTCGCCGCTCTCGCGCCTCTCGCGCCTCTCGCGCACGCGCAGCAACCGACGGCCGGCGAACGCACGGCGCCGACGAGCACGCAGCCGCCGGCGGCGACCGCCACGCCGCCGACGACCTCCGCGGCGTCTGCAGCTTCGACGCCGAGCGATGCGACGCGTGGCGAGCGCATGCGCGCGTATCACGATGCGATGGCGCGCCGTCGTCTCGCTTCCGCAGAGGCCATGCGCGTCGAAGACGTGGGCGCGCGCGTCGCGGAAGGGGAAGCGCTCGTCGCGAGCGGACGCCACGAAGAGGCCGTCGCGAAGATGACGGAGATCGTCGAGCACCCGAAGTTCGATCTCGTCGCGGAGACGCAGCAGGGCCGCGCCGCGCTCTATCTGCTCGGTCACGCGCTCGCGCAGGCCGGGGTCCACGAATCCGCGCGCGCGTACCTCCGGCGCTCGATCGCGCAGAAGGGCGCGTGGGAACAGTACGGCCCGTACGCGCGTCGCGCCGTTCGCGAGCTCGTCGAGATCGCGCTCGAAACCCGCAGCTACCAGGCGGGGCTCAAGGATCTCGAGGTCGTGCCGCAGACCGCGCCGGCCGAGATCCGCGGCGAGGTCGCGTACGTGACCGGCCGCGCGAAAGAAACGTCCGGGGATCCACAAGGCGCGCTCGCCGCCTATGCCGAGGTCCCGCAGTCGTCCCGCTTCTGGTCGCAGGCGACGTATCTCTCCGGTCTCGTGGAGGTCGAACGCGGGCGCCTCCGCGAAGGCGAGAACCTGTTCTGCAAGGTCGCCGACCCGAAGCGGCAGGACCGCACGACGCCGGTGTTCGCCGACGAACGCTTCTTCGCCGTACGCGATCTCGCGCGTCTCGCGCTCGGCCGCGTCGCTCACGAGCAAGGGCGCTTCGACGACGCGCGCTACTACTACTACCTCGTCCCGCGCGATTCGGACCGGCTCGCCGAAGCGCTCTACGAGGCGGCGACGACCCGCTACGAGAAGAAGGACTACGAGGGCGCGCGCGAGCTGCTCGACGAGCTCAACGCGCTCCACGCGCATCATCGCTACGAGGACGAGGCGCACGTTCTCGACGCTTACATCGATCTCGCGTTGTGTCGCTTCGCCGACGCGGACAAGAAGCTCGTCGCGTTCTTGCGCGGCTACGAGCCGGTGCGCGATGCAGCGCGCCGCCTCGGGCAGAGCGACCGCGGCACGCGCGCGGTGCTCGGCGCGGCACGTTCGGGAGCCGACGCGGGCGGCATCGACTCGGCAGGCGCCGCGGTGACGCCCGATCAGCTGCGCGCGGTGGCAGCGCTCGTGCGCGTCGACCCGCTCTACGGCGAAGTGGCGCGGAAGCGCGCCGTGCTGGAGCGCGAAGGCACCGGGCTTCGCCTCGCGGTAGGAACGATCGGCGACATGCAGCGGAGCCTCGCGACGACGGGCGGCGTGCGCCCCGCGGCGGACGACGCCGTCGACCCCGTCGAGAAAGAGCGCGACGCGCGCGCGTCGCTCGACGGTCTTCGGAGGCAGCTCGACGATCTCGAGCAGGTCTCGCGCACGCCGGCGGCGCGCGGGAAGATCGGCGACGGTGCGGTCGCTCCACTGCGGAAGGAGCTCGCCGAGCTCGACGCTCGCCTCGGTGGCGCGAACGCGAGCTCCGCGGCGACCGGCGGTGCAGCAGGTGCAGGGCAGGGCGCCGGGGCGGATTTGCCGGACCTACTCCGCGCCGACGCGGCGCACGCGGGCGCGCTCGCGCGGGATCTCGAGACCGTCCGTGCCGAGCTCGGCGCCGCGGAGACGGCGCTCGCGAAAGACGCGCTGCGGCGACTCGACCTGCGTCTTTCGCGCCTCTTGAGGCGCGCACGCCTCGGGCGCATCGAAAGCGTGCTCGGCAAGAAACGCGCGCTCGAAGTCGAGATCGAGGCGATTAATGCGGGGTTCCTGCCGAAGGACGCGCTCGACTCCCTCGATGCCGCACGCTTTCTGCGCGACAACGAGGAGTACTGGCCGTTCGAGGGCGACGATTGGCCGGACGAGTTCGTCGGCTCCGAGAGCCTGAAGTAGAGCTTCACCGCCCCGCGTTGGTCCGAGACTCGCATCGACGCGAGGCGCGATGGCGAAACAAATCCGTGCTCGCGCTGCCGTGCTCCTCGTCATCGCCTGTGGCTGCAACGCCATCCTGGGCAACGACGCGGCCGAGCTCGCCGAGGTGTCCGCCGTGAACCCCGACGATCGGCCGCGCGCGAGCGATGGTGGCGGAACGTCGGACGACGACGGCGCGTCGCCGGTCGCGCCGCGTCCCGACGGGAGCGCACCTGCCGCGGACGGTGCCGCGCCTTCTCCTCCTCCTCCTTCTCCTCCGAGCGGGGGCGGCACGACGGACGCGGGCGCGACGGACGCAGCGCCGGTCGACGCAGGCCTCGATGCCGCTTCGGACGACGCGAGCGTGCCGCCGCCGCCGGACGCCGGTGTCGACGCGGGTGAGGACGCCGGCGACGAGTGCGCGCGCTGCGTCCTCGGGATCTGCCTCAACGGCCGCTGCGTTCTTCTCTGAACGACGCGCGCGCCTCGCCGGTAGGCAGCGCGCCGACGATCCACGTATCATCGTCACGTGGGCTCCCGCGGTCGCACGCTCGCTCCGCTCGGCGTCGTCGCGCTCGCGGTCGGCCTCGCCTTGACGTCGACACCGGCCGCAGCCGCGCCGAACGACAAGAGCAGACCGCCTCCGGCGCCTGCCGGCGATGCCCCGGGCGCGAGCGCGCCGCCGACCTCGAGCGTCCGTGCAGCCGCCGAGAAGACGATCGATGCGAAGCCCACCGCGAAGCCAGGTTCGGGGAAACGAACAGGCTCCGGCGGCGGCGCGTCTTCGCTGTCGGGCGCTGGCGGGCGTCCTGCCCAGAATGGACCGCGTATTCCCGACGAGCTTCGCAAGCAGCTCGAAAAGCAGCTCGAGGCGCGCATCGAACGCGACGTCTCGCAGATCCGTCAGCTTCGCGGCGAAGCCATCGGGCTCCTCACCACGTTCGTGGCGGAGACGCCCCGGGAAGCCCGCGAGATGCCGGAGGCGCTCCTTCGCCTCGGCGAGCTCAAGTGGGAGCTCGAGCGCGAGCAGTTCGTCGAGCGCTTCAAGGCGTGGGAGACGCGCCCGGTCGATCAACGTGGCCCCGCGCCGGAGCCGAACTTCCAGCCTTCGCGCGATCTCTTCGCGCGCGTCCTCAAAGACTATCCGTGGTTCTCGCAGTACGACCTCGCGCTCTACGTCGACGGATTCCTCGCGTTCGAGCAGGGCAAGCAGGACGAGGCGCTCGCTCGCTTCGACCGCATCCTGAAGGACTACCCGCGTTCGCGGTTCGTTGCCGACGCGCACATGGCGCGCGCCGAATCGCTGTTCAACGGCAAGTACGACTACCAGGGGGCGCTCGTGGAGTACGAGAAGGTCCTCGAGTACAAGAACAGCGACCTCTACGGTCTCGCCCTTTTCAAGAGCGCATGGTGCATGTGGCGCCTCGGCCGCAGCGAAGAGGCGGCGAAGCGCTTCGTCAGCGTCTTCGAGGTGACTGACGCGGGCAACAAAGTCAGCGCCGCGCAGCGGAAGCAGCTCGACGAGCTGCAGAGCGAAGCGCTCAAGTACCTCGTCGAGGTCTTCACCGAAGACGAGAAGAACACCGCGCAGGACGTCTACGGCTTCCTCGTGAAGATCGGCGGCGACCGGTTCGCCGGCAAGGTCGTCCGCGCGCTCGCGGTGCAGTTCTACGACCAGGCGCACTACGACCGAGGCATCGAGGCGTACGAGCTGCTCCTCAAGCTCGAGCCCGCAAGTCCCGATGCAGGGTCGTGGGTGCTCGCCATCGCGCAGGGCTACAACGCGATGGAAGACTGGCCGAAGCTCCGCGCGACGTACGAACGGGCCACGACGGGGTTCACCGCCGGGGGCGCATGGGCCAAGACCCAAGGCGACGCCGCGCTCGTACAGCGGACGACGGCGGACATCGAGCGGCAGCTGAAAGAGCATGCCCTGCAGCTCCACGCGAAGGCGCAGAAAGACCGCACGAGCCGCGCGGAGTTCGACGGCGCTGCTGGGCTGTACGCCGTCTATCTCTCCAAGTTCGGCGGTGAGCGCGGGAGCTACCAGATCGAGTACTACCTCGCGGAGATCCAGTTCCATCACCTGGACCGACCGACCGACGCCGCCACGCACTACATGGCGTCCGCGCGCTCGATGCCCAAAGACGAGGCCGAGCGCGAGCCGCTCCGCACGCAGAGGCACGACGCGATCTACAACGCGCTCGCCGCCCTCGAGCGCGTGCGCTTCGGTGAGCTCGAGGCACGCAAGAAGCAGGCGCAGGGCACGGCGTTCCAGGAGAGCGAAGCCGACAAGAAATACTCGGAAGCGCTCGATCTCTACGCGCAGCTCTATCCGAACGATCCCGCGCTGCCGGAGCTCTTCTTCCGGCAGGGGCGCCAGTACTACGACTACGGCGTCTACGACGCGGCGGTGAAGATCTGGGGCTCGCTTCTCGAGAAGTTCCCGCGGAGCCAATACGCGCTCGCCGCGGGTGAGCTCATCCTCGACTCGTTCAACCGCGCGAAGAACTACGAGAACATCGAGACGTGGGCGCGCCGATTGAAAGCCGCGCCTGCGTTCGCGGGCGAGACGAACCAGAAGAAGCTCGATGCACTGATCGTCCAGGCGGTGTTCAAGCAGGGCGAGCAGAAGTCGGCGGCAGGCGAGCACGGCGAAGCGGCCAAGGCATACCTGCGCGCGGCGAAAGAGTTCCCGAAGGACGCGCGCGCGGCGCAGGCGTGCGTCAACGCGGAGCTGGCGGCGCAAAAGGCGGGCGACACGAAGACGCTCGAGGAGAGCGCACGCCTCGTGACCGGTCGCGAGTACGCGACGCGCCCCGAGTCGCCGCAGGGCGCGTGGATCGCGGCGACCACGTTCCAGTCGATGGGGCTCTTCGCCGAATCCGCCGAGTTCCACGAGGCAATCAGCCAGCACGCCGACCGCGAGCACCCGAGCTACCTGAAGTTCGAGCACACGAAAGACGCGGCCTACAACGCGGTCGTCCTTCGCGTCGCGACGGGTGAGCACGACAAGGCGATCGCCAACGGCAATCGGTATCTGCAGCAGTACCCGGCGAGCGCCGACGCCGACGAGGTCGTCTTCCAGATGGGCAAGGCGCATCAGAACGCCGGCCGGAACAAGGAAGCTGCGGACCTGTATCGCCGGTACGTCGCGCGATCGAAGAACCAGGACCATCGCGTCCAGGGCTGGGTGCTCCTCGCGCTCGCCCTCGTGAAGACCGGCGACGAGCGCGGTGCAGACGAAGCGCTGAAGGCGGCGGTCGACATCGGCAAGCATCGCCGCGGCGAGCTCGGGCCCGAGGGCAAGTACGCCGCCGCCCGAGCGCGGTACCTCGAAGGCGAGCGCGTGCTCGCACGCTTCGACAAGATCGAGATCCAAGGTGACGTGAAGCAGCTCTCGTCACGTCTCAAGCAGAAGGCGGAGCTCCTCAAGCAGGCGTCGCAGGTCTTCCTCGACGTCGTCTCGCTCGGCGTCGCCGAGTGGACGACCGCGGCGCTCTACCAGATCGGCCATACGTACGAGACGTTCTCCAAGGCGCTGAAAGACGCGCCGCCGCCCTCCGGTTTGTCCGACGCGGACAAGGAGGCGTACCAGACGCAGATCGACGAGTTCGTCGTCCCCATCGAAGAGCGAAGCCTCGACGCGTACGAGAACGGCTGGAAGAAGGCGATCGAGCTCGGCATCTACAACCAATGGACCGCGAAGATGCGCGAAGCGCTCGGGCGGCTGAACGCGGAGCTCTATCCTCCTTTCAAGGAGACCGGCTTCGAGACGCGCTCCCAGGGCCCCATGCCCCTCCCGCCGCTCATCGATTCGCCGCGCCGCGCAGGTGAGAAGGCCGCGCTCGCGCCGGAGAAGGCCGCGCCTTCGCCGCCGTCGGCAGGTCACGCGTCCGGAGCTGCGACCGGCGCCGTACCCGCTGCGCCCGCGACGTCCGAGAAGAAGCCGCCGGCGAGTGGCTCGATGGTGCCCGACGAAGACGAAGGCGCGAAAGCGGCGCTTGGTGCTTCGGAGAGCGTGAAGCCTGCGGCGCCGACGAAGAAGCCGGTCGTCAAGCCCGGGGGGAAGAAGAAGTGAGCGCGCGGCTCTCGTGCATCGCGATCCTCGCGGCGAGTGCCCTCGCGTTCGGCGGGTGCGGCGGCGGCGGCGGGGCCAAGGGCGGAGCCAAGGCGGCAGAGAAGGGGCTTCCGCCGGCGAATCCGCTCGCCGTTCAGCGCATGGTCGAGGGCGTCACCGCGGCGAAGGACCCGCGGATGCAGACGCGCGCGATCGCGCTCCTTCGCGAAGCGGTGCAGATCGACCCGAACCTCTGGGAGGCGCGCTTCGACCTCGGTGTCGTCCTCGCGAACGGCGGCGACCTCGCGGGCGCCGAGGAGCAGCTGCGCGCCGCCGCGAAGACCGCGCCCGAGCGCGAAGAGGTCGCCGTCGCGCTCGCCGAGGTCCGGAGAAGGCGCGGGTCCAACAAAGACGCCGCGGCGAGCCTCGAAGACTTCGTGAAGGATCATCCGTCGGCGCTCGAGGCACGCACGCTTCTCGTCGCCGCCTTGCGCGATTCGGGGCAGCACGACCGCGCGATCCAGAACGCGCGCGAGGTGCTCGTGCGAAAGCCGGGCGACGCAACTGCCCTGGCCGAGCTCGCCCTCTGCCATCTCGGGAAGGGCGAACGCGACACGGCGCAGCTGCTCGTGAAGCAGGCGCTCGACGTGAATGCGAAGAGCGCCGTCGCGCATCGCGTGCAGGGTCTCGTGTTCCTGGGCGGTGGTGACGACGCGGCGGCGTTCCAGGCCTTCTCCAAGGCCGCGCAAGAAGACCCCCGAGACACGACCTCACGCCTCAACATGGGCGCGGTGCTCCTCCGCGCGGGCGCGTACGTGAAGGCCGCCGAGCAGTACAAGAGCGCGCTCGCCGCAGCGCCCGAGGATCCGGCCGCGCAGGTCGGCCTCGCCGCCGCCCTCCGCGGAGAATCCGAAGGAAAGAACGCGAAGCAGCTCGAAGAGGCGCGCGTCCTGCTCGAGAAGGTGCTCGAGAAGGACCCGCACAACATCGCCGCGAGCTACAACCTCGGCGTCCTCTACGCCGAGTCGCTGAAGAAGCCCGCGGAGGCGCGGCCGCACTTCGAGCGGTTTCTCGAAGACGCACCGAAGGACCACCCGTCGCGCGCAGACGCCGAGCGGCAGGTTGCAGGTGGCTCGGGCGCGGGGCCGGGGGCGGGCGCCGCAACCGCCGCACCCCCGAAGAAGTGAAGGAGCCCGCGTCGCGCTCTTGGTATCCTCGAAGCCGATGACGCCGGCGAGGAACCGCACTGCGAAACGCGCCGTCGGGTTTGCCCTCGTGGCCGGCGTCACCGCGCTCTCGCTCCTCGCATCGGCGCAGCAGCAGCCGAAGCGCGCGCCCGCGAAGCCCCCGGCCGCACCGGCCGCGCCGAAGAAGCCGCCGCCGATGGAGCCGGACGCGGAGAAGGTGAAGGACGCGGGAGCGCTCGCCTCGAAGGAAGACCGCGCGCCGAGCGCCGCGGTCAAGGACGGTGGCGGCGGGGCCGCCGTCGAGGCGAAGACGCTCGACGGCGGGCAGCGCGTCTTCCGCTTCGGCGAAGTCGAGGTCGAGGGGCGCCTGAAGAGCCCGCAGATCGTCTACTTCCTGCGTCGCGTACGCGCCGAGTTCGCGGCGGGAGACCTCGGGCACCGCAGCTTCATGCGGGAGCTCTCCGAGACGAAGAACGAGCCGGGCTTCTGATGCGCGGCCTTCTCGTCGCGCTCGCCGTCCTCCTCCTCGCGCCTCGCGTCGCCTCGGCGCAGGAGCTCGATGCCGGGACGACTCCGTCAGCTCCGCACGCGGCCGACGCGAAGACCGCGCCGCCCGAGCTTCTGCGTGCGCGCGATGGGCAGAGTCGCTACGTGTATATTGCAGCCATCGGCGGGCTCCTCGTCGGCGGCATCATCGCGTACCGCCAGAAGAAGCGCGTGTAGGCGCGTGTGCCGCGACGCGCGCGGCGCGTGGTGTGCCTGAAACCGGCTCCGCCGCGCTCGGAAGCTCCTCTTCGTCTGGTGTATCGTCGAAGACGATGGCGACCGTTCAACCCGTGGTGCCGAACGCGCTTCGCGTCGCCGCCGTGTGGGGCACCACCGTCGTGGCGCTCGAGACGCTCAAGCGGGGCGAGTCGTTCGTCCTCGGCGAGGGCGAAGACGCATCGCTGCCCGTGCCGGACGGGATCGAGATGTCGCCGACGCCCCTGCGCGGCTCGCCCGCGGGGTGGGAGCTCGACGCGCGCGGATGCGTCGGTGGGCTGCTCACGCTGCGCGGTCGCGGAGAAGATCCGGTCGCCATCGCGCGCTCCGGTGCACCGGTGCCGGTGATGCCAGGCGACTATGGCCTCATTCAATACGGCCAGTTCGCCATCTTCTTCCAGTACACGGCGCAGCCGATCGCCATGAGCTCGTTCCGCGGGCCCGAGCTCCTCGGCCTTCTCGCGGTGTTCTGCAGCGCGATTCTCCATCTCGGCATGCTCGGCCTCGTCCGCACGCTGATGACGCCCCCGCCGCTCGCAAAGCCGCTCGAGCTCACGAACCCCGAAGAGTACGCGGCTCGGTTCGGCCTCAAGCGCGCGGTCGTCGAGCCGCCTCCGCCCGCAGAGATCGCCCAGGCGGGCGACGACAAGAGCGGCGGCAGCGGCGTGAAGGACCCGGGCGCCCAAGACAAGAAGCCCCAAGGCGGCGGCAAGAAGATGAAGGGCGACGAGGGAAAGCTCGGCGCGAACGACAAGGCCGATCGCACGCAGCTCCCCGGGGAAATCAAGCAGGGCACGCACATCGGCGGTCTCAGCGAGGTGCTCGAGGGCGACACCGGCAAAGAGATCCAGAGCACGCTGAAATCGATCAACACGGTCTCGGCGGCGCTCTCGGGGCTGAGCTCGTCGACCGTCGTCCTCGGTAATGGTCCTGGCACTGGCCTCAAGGGCGCGGGCGGCGGAGGCGGCGGCAACGCCGCGGGCGTACCGTTCGGCGGCGGCACGCTCGACACTGGCTTCGGTGCCGGACACGGCGGCGGCTTCGGAACGGGCGCGGGCGGTCCGGGCGGCCGCGGCGCAGGAGGCAACGGACGCGGCGGCGCGGGAGGCGGCGCCGGCGGCGGCAACGGCGGAGGCGGCGGTCCGGGGGAAGCGAAGGTCGCGGTCGGCGCGGGACAGGCGGCGTCGAAGGGCGGCCTCTCGCAGGAGCAGGTCCGTCGCGTCGTCATGGCGCATCTCGGTGCCGTGCGCGCCTGCTACGAGAGCGAAGCGCAGCGGAACCCGTCGCTGAAGGGCGGCGTGACCGTGCAATGGCAGATCGACCCCGGCGGCACGGTGTCGAGCGCCTCGCTCGCGGGCAGCACGCTCGGCAACCCACGCGTCGAAGGTTGCGTCGTGCGCCAGGTGAAGGGCTGGCGCTTTCCAACGAGCGAGACCGCGACCACGGTGGCGGGCTTCCCGTTCAAGTTCGGCGTCGGCGGCTGACCGCCAGAGCTCGCGACGGGCTCGTCTCAGTCGTCATCGTCGTCGTCGCCCAGCGCGCTGCGCACCTCTCCGAGCGGCGCCTTCTGCGCGAGCGTCCACACCTCGCCACCGCAACGTGAGCACGCAGGCACCTGCTTCGACGCCTCGTGCACGAGGCGCTCGCCGCACTTCATGCAGGCGAGCTTCGCCGAGGGCGCATCCGACCGCTGCGCGGCGTACGTCTTCGGCGCTTCGATGTCCCACGGCGGCACGAACGCGAGCCCGGCTTTCACCTCTCGCGGCGGGTAGGCGAACACGCTCAGCGTCCCTGATTGCTCGAGAAACGCCCGCTTCACTTCGCCGAGCTGCGCGACGCCCGAGCCGCGCAGGATCTCGAAGAGCTCCTCTTGCGAGATGCGCTCCCTGTCGAGCGCGTCGACGATGAGCTTGCCATCGCTCACGACGCAGCGAGGCTCGCCTTCGACGAACCGCTCGAACCGATCGCTCCTCCGCACGAGCGCCATGAAGCCCCGGTAGAGGAGGACGATGACGCCGATCGCGACCATCGCATGCACGAGCGGAACGTCGGCCTGGAACATCGGGTCGCCGACGGCGGAGCCGAGACCGATGATGATGGTGACCTCGAAGAGCGAGAGCTGGGCAACGCCGCGCTTCCCGAGAAGGCGCAAGAGAAGCAGCGTGTAGAGGAAGATGATCGTCGTCCGCAGCGCGACCTCGACGAGGAAGAGCGGCGGCTCGTCGCCGATGAACATGCGGCGCAGGTCGAGCGGGTGCGCCGGATCGCTGCCCCCCATCGAGCCGTGAGAAGGCGCTGCTACGAAAGCCGCGAGGCGCGCGGCGACATCGGACGAGCGATTCATGCGACGCCAGATACTTCGCACGACGCGCCCGGAAAGGGCACGATCGCGGCCGTGTGTCTCGCTCGTTGCCGGTACGCGGTCGTGCTTCGTTGCGATTTGCAACGTTCTGCAGATCGTTGGAGCTCCAACGATTTCGCGCCCGAATAATCGTGGCATGATGAGGGCCGCTCGGCGGTCGACGTGCGAGCGACGGACCCCTAACGTGCTGCCTCTCATCATGCGTACGAAGCTCTTGATATCCGGCGTGCTCCTGTCCGCCCTCGCCCTCGCCGGCTGCCCGTCGAAGCAGGTGAGCGCGGCGGAGCAGGACAGCGCGACGAGCGCGCCGCGCGGACCGAAGACCGTCAAGTTCGACCCGAAGACGCTGGAGCGCCTCGGCATCAAGGTGGAGCAGGCAGGCTCGCAGACCGGCGCTCTCGATCTCGAGGTGCCGGGGTCGCTCGAGTACAACCTCGACAAGTACGCCGAAGTCGGGACGCTCGTGGACGGGCGCGTCACGTCCATCAACGTGAAGCCCGGCGACAAGGTGAAGCGCGGGCAGGTGCTCGCGACGATCGTGGTCCCCTCGATCGCAACGGCGCAGGCCGAGTTCCTCGCCGCGGAAGCCTCCGCGAAGATCGCGAAAGACAACGAGGCCCGCGAGTCGGCGCTCCTCGAGCGGCAGCTCACGACGGCCCGCGAGGCCGAGGTCGCGAAGGGGGAAGCGCTCCGCAGCGAGGCCGAGCTCGGCGCCGCGAAGGCGAGGCTCCAGGCGCTCGGCGTCGGTCGTCCGGGAAGCGGCTCGAGCATCACGGGCGCAGGCACGCTGCTCATGACCGCGCCTCTCGAGGGCGTGGTCGTACGCCGTGATGCCGTGCTCGGACGCTTCCTCCAGGCGAAGGAGACCGCGTTCGTCATCGCCGATCCGCGCGATCTGCGTGCTTCGCTGAACGTCTACGAGGCCGACCTGCCCTACTTCCAGATCGGGCAAGAAGCAGAAATCAGCTTCGACGCGCTCCCCGGAAAGACCGTGAAGGGCAAGGTCGTCCTCGTCGAGCCGCAGGTCGGAAAGGCGAGCCGCTCCGCGCGCGCGTACATCGACGTGCAGAATGCCGACCTCAACCTCCGCCCGGGCATGTTCCTCCGCGCGAGCCTCAAGCTTCCGGAAGACGCGGGCGCCGGTCGCCTCCTCGTCGCGGCGCCGGCCGTGCAGCCGATCGGCGACGACGACGTCGTCTTCGTCGAAATCCAACCGGGCGTATTCGAAGTGCGCAAGGTCGTCGTCGCGCGGCGCACCACGCAGGTGGCCGAGATCCGCGAAGGCGTGACGCGCGGTGAACGCATCGTCGTCGAGGGTGCGTTCGTGCTCCGCGGCGAAGTCACGAAGCAATGACTGGATTGAGGAGCCCGCGACAATGAAGGCGCTCGCGCTCTGGGCCGCCAAGAACGCGTTCATCGCGATCATGATCTGCCTCGGCATCATCGGGGCGGGCGTGTACGCCGCGAAGAACCTTCCGATCGACGCCGTGCCCGACGTCACGAACATCCAGGTGCAGGTCGTCACGCGCGCGGCGGCGCTCTCGGCGACGGAAGTGGAATCGCAGATCACGCAGCCGATCGAGCGCGGCGTCGCCGGCGTTCCCGGCCTGCAGCTCACGCGCAGCATCAGCAAGCTGGGCATTTCGATCGTCACGCTGATCTTCGACGACAGCTCCGACGTGTACTTCGCACGCCAGCTCGTCAACGAGCGGCTCATCGGCATCCGCGAGCAGATCCCACCGAGCATCGGAAAGCCGGAGCTCGGACCGATCACGACGGCGCTCGGCGAGATCTACATGTTCGAGCTGCGCGGCGACGGCCGCTCGCCGGAAGAGCTGCGCACGATGGTCGAGTGGCAGATCGGGCCGCGTCTCCGCCAGGTGCCCGGCGTCATCGAGGTCGTCGGCTTCGGCGGCGCGCTGAAGCAGTACCGCGTGACGCTCGACCCCGCGCGTCTCGCGGCGCACGGCGTTTCGATCGACCTCGTGCGTGACGCGATCGAGCGTGACAACCGCGTCGGCGGCGGCGGGTACGTCGAGTCCTCCGGCGAGCAGATCGTCCTCCGCGGCGACGCCCGCTTCAAGGGCATCGAAGACATCGAGTCGACGGTCGTGCGCACCGACGAGTCCGGTGTGCCCATTCGCATCGGGCAGCTCGGCGAAGTGGACACCGGCGGCGCGCTCCGGCAAGGCGCGATGACGCGCGACGGTCGCGGCGAGATCGTCGGCGGCAGCGTCCTCATGCTGAAGGGGAAGAACAGCCGCGACGTCGTCGCCGACGTGAAGCAGGCCATCGCCGAGCTCTCTCCGCGTCTTCCCGCCGGCGTGCGGATCGATCCGTACTACGACCGCGCCGACTACATCGACCGCGTCCTCAAGACGGTCGCGAAGAACCTGACCGAAGGTGCGCTCATCGTCGTCGTCTGCCTCCTGCTCACGCTCGGCAGCCTCCGCGCGGGGCTCCTCGTTGCGGGCGCGATCCCGTTCGCGATGCTCGTCGGCTTCATCGGCCTGAACGCCGTCGGCTACACCGGCAACGTCATGAGCCTCGGCGCGATCGACTTCGGCATCGTCGTCGAAGGCGCGGTGCTCACGGTCGAGCATGCGATGACCGCCGGCGGAACGATCGTCGACAAGCATCGGCGGCGTCGCGCGATCACGCATGCGATGGCCGACGTCGCGAAGCCCGCGGTGTTCAGCGTCATCATCACCATCCTCGTCTTCCTCCCGCTCATCACGCTCGAGGACGTCGAGGGGAAGATGTTCCGCCCCGTCGTCGTGTCGCTCTGCTTCATGCTCGCCGGCGCGCTGTTCTACGCGCTCGTGCTCGTGCCGGCGCTCGGACCTCGCTTCCTCCAGGGCAAAGAAGGCGCGCAGGAGCCGTGGCTCATCCGCAAGGCGCGCGCGCTCTATTCGCCGGCGCTCGACTTCGTTCTCCGTCGCCCGTGGGCGGCCATCGCAGGTGCGTTCGTGCTGACGACCGCGCTGCTCGCGACGGGCGCGACGATGGGCGCCGAGTTCCTCCCGCGCATCTTCGAGGGCGCGTATGCGCTCGATACGCTGCGTCCGCCGAGCACGTCCGTCGGTCAGGCCATCGCGCTCTCACGCGAAGCCGAGCTGACGCTCAAGGAGGCGCCGGAGGTCGACACGGTCGTGAGCCGCATCGGCCGTCCCGAAGGCGCGGTCGACTTCGCCGGTCCCGAGTCGGCCGACGTGTTCGTCATGCTGAAGCCGAAAGATCAGTGGCGGCACGGCATGACGCCCGACAAGCTGGCCGAAGAGCTGGCGGACAAGCTCGAGAAGCGTGTTCCGGCGACGCTGCACGCGTTCAGCCAACCGATCGAGATGCGCGTCAACGACCTCATCGCCGGCGTGAAGGGTGACGTCGCCATCAAGGTGTACGGCGAAGACCTCACCACGATGAGCGAGGTGGCCGACCAGATCCGGAAAGCCGTTGCGTCGGTCCCGGGCGCCGCGGACACGAAGATGGAGATCGCGACGGGGCTCCCGTCGATTCGCGTCGCCGTGAACCGTGATCACGTCGGCCGACACGGCGTACCGCCGGGCGCCATTCTCGACGCGCTCGCGATGGCGCGCGCGGGTCTGCCGGTAGGCGTCGTCCGCGAGGGTGAGCGCGTGTTCGACCTCACACTGCGCATCGGCGGTGAGCGCGTCGACGACGAGCGCGATCTCGCGCGTCTTCCGCTCATGACGTCGCACGGCAACCTCGTGCCGCTGAGCATGGTCGCCGACGTGAAGCTCGAGAACACCGTCGTCATGGTCGGTCGCGAGCAGATGAAGCGTCGCCTCATCGTGCAGTGCAACGTCCGCGGTCGCGACATGGTCGGCTTCGTGAAGGAAGCGCAGGCGAAGGTCGCACAGCTGAATCTGCCCAAGCAGGACATCGAAGTGGTGTGGGGTGGTCAGTTCGAGAACTTCAACCGTGCGAAGACGCGCCTCGCGCTGCTCGTGCCGGTGTCCATCGGCGTCATCGCGCTGATGCTCGTCTTCATGTTCCGGAGCGTCCGGTACATGATCATCTCGGTGCTGAACCTTCCGTTCGCGGTCGCGGGCGGCGTCCTCGCGCTCACCATCCGCGGATTGCCGTTCAGCATCCCGGCGGGCGTCGGCTTCATCGCGCTCTGCGGCGTCGCCGTCATGACCGGCATCGTCATGACGGAGAGCCTCATCAACACGCCGCGGAGCGAAGACGTGGTCGGTCGGGTGCGAAAGGCCTCGCTCGCCGCGTTTCGCGCGCCGATCAGCACGGCGCTCGTCGCCGCGATCGGCTTCATCCCCGCGGCGACCGCGTCAGGCACCGGCGCCGAGGTCCAGCGGCCGCTCGCGACCGTCGTCATCGGCGGCCTCCTCATCGGCATGGTCGTGTCCATGCTCGCGCTGCCGGCCATGCTCCTCATTGCCGCGCGGAAGGAGCAGGCGGAGCCGGTCGAGAAGGACGAGGGCGCCGACGACTGGTCGCCGCTCAGCGAGCACGGTCATGGCCACGGCCACGACGATCCGCACGGTGCGCCCGCCGAGTGACTTCGGTGCCACTCCCATGCCGCGCGCGCGCGTGGCATGGTGAGCGGACCATGGATTGGAAGCTCTTCGCGTCGACATTCGTCGCCATCTTCGTTGCCGAGCTCGGCGACAAGACGCAGCTCGCGGCGCTCTCGTTCGCGGCGGGATCCGCCTCGAAGTGGACTGTCTTCGCCGGCTCGGCGGTCGCTCTCGTCGCGAGCTCCGCGATCGCCGTCGCGGCAGGCGAGGCCGTGTCGCGCGTCGTTCCGCCCATCGCGCTCCGCCGCATCGCCGGCGTCGTCTTCGTGATGATGGGCGTGATCTTCCTCGTACGGAAGCCGAGCTGATCGCGCGGAGTCGGCGGTCAACGCCCGCGTCGACGCTTCAGGCGTAGAACACGTCTTTCACGCGCGCGGCCTCGAGCTCCATGCCGAGCAGCCCGCGCACATGACGGACGAGCACGTCGGGCTCGCACGGACGCGCGACGAACGCATCACAACCCGCCACGAGCGCCCGTTCCACGTCGCCACGCTCGGTGTAGAGCGAGAGCGCCACGATGGGCGTGTCGCGCGTTTGATCGGAGGCCTTCAAACGCCGCGCGACGTCCCAGCCGTCGCCGTCGGCGAGCTCTCGCTCGAGCACGACGAGATCGGGGCGCACACGTGGCGCGAGCTCCACGGCCTCGAAGATCGACGTCACCTCGTCGACGACGAAGCCCGAATCGCGGAGCGCATCCGCGAACGCGGCCCGGATCTGTACGCGCTGACCGACGAACATCACGACCCGCACCCGCGGCCGGACGGCAGACGCATTCGCCATGGACGAAACGATGTCTTGAACGCTCGCGCTACGCAATTGGTCGACGTCGCGACCACGGCACGAGGTCGCGGTGCGGCATGCTACGGCACGACCATCTTGCGACACGCTGCCTCGCGTGCGGGTCCGCCGATTCGCGCGGGAGTCGGCACGGCTCTCGGCTTGCTAAGGGCGTGCTCGCTCTCGTCATCTCGGTAGCTTGCCTCGCGCTCAACGCCTTCTTCGTCGCCGCCGAATTCGCGCTCGTGAAGGTGCACGTCACCGCATTCGAGGCGCGCGCCCGCCTCGGCGACCGTCGCGCGCGCGCGGCGACCGCCGTGCTCTCGCGCCTCGACCGGTTCCTCTCCGTGACGCAATTCGGCATCACGGTCGCGAGCTTGGGCCTCGGCTGGATCGGCGAGCCTGCGATCGCGCACCTCGCAGACAGCGCGACCGTGAAGCTCACGGGCGAGCCGCTCGGCCGAACGGGGCACATCCTGGTCGACATCTTCGGCCTCGGAACGCTGACCTTCCTGCACCTGCTCCTCGGCGAGCTCGTGCCGAAGTTCGTCGCCATCCAGCATTCGGAAGCGACGGTGCTCCGCTCTGCGCGGATCCTGCGCGCGGTCGACATCACGTTCCGCCCGGTGCTCATCGTTCTCGAGAAGGCGCAGAATCTCGTGTTGCGCTTGATCGGCATCGATCCCGCGAAGGCGAACGAAGGCACGCTCTCGGAGCAAGAGATCGTCGGCATCCTCGCCGCGAACGCCGCGCACTCGCCGAACGGTCGCGACAAGCAGCACATCATCGAGCGCGTGCTGCGCTTCGCGACGCGCCCGGTACGGCAGGTGATGGTCCCGCGCGTCGACGTCGTCACCATACCGATCGACACGCCAGGCGCGGTCGCGCACGATCTGCTGCGCAAGCAGGGCTTCTCGCGCGTGCTCCTCACGAACAGCGCGAGCGTCGACGACGTCGCGGGGTACCTCTACGCGAAGGATCTCTTCTTCGCGGCCGACGGGCGTGAGCGAACGACGTTGCGCGGCCTGGAACGGCGCGCGCACTTCGTGCCCGAGTCACGCGACGCGCTCTCCGTGCTCCGCGATCTGCAGCGTGAGGTGGTGCCGTTCGCCGTCGTCGTCGACGAATACGGCGGAACGAGCGGAATCGTGACCGTCGAGGACCTCATCGAGGACGTGTTCGGCGAGATCAAAGACGAGCTCGACGAAGAGCCGGACAGCATCGTCCGCCGCGTGCCCGACGCGAGCACGTGGGAGGTCGACGAGCGCGCGACCATCGACGATCTTCGTGACTTCGGCGTGCCGCTCGGCGAAGGCATCGCGGGCGAGCACGTCGTGAAGGTCGTCGTCGACCGCCTCGGTCACCTTCCCAAGGTCGGCGACGTCGTGAGCCTCGCCGAGGGTGTGGTCGCCGAGATCCTGAGCATCAATCGCCGCCGCGTCCGCCGCGTGCGCGTGCGTCTCGAGGTAGCGCCCGCGTCGGTGCAGTGAGGATGGCGGACGTCAGGGCGGCGGCACGCCGGGTCCGAGGGAGTCGAGCCGGACGCGCGCGACGTTGAAGTGGCTTGCGGCCGTGCCGCCGTCGCCCTCGCGGATCTCGACGAGCGCGTAGAGCTCGTCGCAGGTGAGGCCGAGCGCGGTGCGATAGGCGAAGCCGGTGCTCGGGTCGTCGGGAAGCATCCAGGCGTGACCGTCGGAGAGGCGCACGAGGATGACGATGTTGACGAAGCTCCCGGGCGTAGGCTCGAGGAACGTCGAGCGCGCGGCATACCCGCATCCAACGACGAACGTGGAGGTGCCGAATCCGTAGCCGCTGATGTCCGAGCGGAGGATGCGCGGCTTCAGCGCGGCGGTGCTCGTCGCGTACGGAGAGGTGGCGATGGAGAGCCGTGGGTACACCGCCGACGTGTCGACGCGCTCTCCTTGCGTCCACACGAGGTCCTTGCCGTCGGTGCCGAGGTCGCCGTACCCGCGCGTCTCGTCTTGCCCGTACGTGAGGAGATCGCGCGTGCCCTCGCCGAGCGACCAGACCTTCTGCCGTGACACGCGCAAGTTGCCGACGTTGAAGTGGAGGGTGTCGCCGACGAACGCGAGGCCCTGCATGTACAAGGGCCCGTCGAGCGCATCGAGATCGACCTTCCCGAGGACGGAAGCGTCCTCCCACGAGAGGTACTCGCGGGAGGGCTGGAGGATGAACCCCTTCGGACCGCCGGTCAGGCCGCGCAGCTCTGCTTCTTTGTAGTGGGCGAGCGCGCGAGGACGCTCGCCGATGGTTCCGCCGAGGACCGCGTAGGAGACCGCATCGTCGTTCCCGGCGAGCGATCGTTCGGTCACGCCGTAGAGGAAGCGGCGGTCGTAGCCGCGCTCCGGCGCGAGAGCGCACTTGAGAGTGGTCTGACGGATGGCCGTGCGCGTGGTCTCGCCTTCGACGACCATGCGCACGATGTCTCCGTCGAGCCCGCGTCCGAGCGTGTACACGAGCGTGCCGTCCGCGGCGTGCCACGCGCGAACAGACGCCGCGATATGCCCGGACAATCCGCGCGGCGGATCCCAATCGAACTTCAGCTGCCGGCAGCCTGCGCCGGAGTGAGGCGTGACGGGCGCGCAAGGCTCCCACTTCGGAGAGAGCGTCGCCGCCGTCGCCTCGTCGGCGGCGAGCAGCCCGCAGCGCCCTTCGTTCAAATCGAGCAGTGGCGACCACGCGCCCGCGTCCGCGAGCGCGTCGCCGCCCGCATCCGCGGCCTCCCTGCCCGCGTCACGAACGCCGTCCGCGCCGCCATCCGCGGCAGGCGGCGCCGCCTCGCCGCCCGAAGAGCAGCCCCCGGCGCCGTGGAGCACGGCGCCGAGCACGACCACCCCGAGGAGCGCTGCTTGAATTCTCGAACGCGCGCGGCCGAGCACGATGCGTAGGCTCGCACGTCACCCGCGCGCGTGTCGCCCCGCGCGCGCCGCCCCCCCCGGCCCGTCAGCGCGGGACGGTGAGGCCCGGGATCGGCGGCAGGCCCGGGATCTGCGGGAGACCCGAGGGAACCGCCGGAGGGGTCGCGCCGCCGCCGCAGCCGTTGTTCGGGCGGCTGCCGTTCGGGCAGATGAGGCCGCAGAGGCCGCTGAAGATGTCGACCATCTCGTCGGCGCCGCAATCGTCGTCGGTCGCTTGGCCGGGCTGCACCTGCACGCCGTCGGCGAGCTTCACTTTGTATGCATAGTGCATCCACTTCTGCACCATGCGCTCGCTGACCCACGCGTAGCCGCGGTCACCCCAGCTCACGCCCCAGCTGTTGTGCACGAGGAACTGCCGCCCCTGCGGCGTCTCGCGGTAGCCAGACATCGTCACGGCGTGTCCGCCGTTCGGCTCGTCCCAGTCCGGGATCACGCCGGCCTTCATCTTCGAGTTCGACCACGCGAAGCCGTCGATCTTGAGCGCGACCCAAAGGTCCGAGCCGCTCGCGAGCACGGTCATCAGCTCGTCGCTCTTCGCCGGCATGTCGAGGCGCTCGAAGCTCGCCACGCGATACACGCCCGCGTTGTTCGCCCGATCCGACTTCGCGACGAGCGCAGGGTCCGAGCGCCACGAGCCCGCGACGACCGGCGGCGACACCGCCGTTCCGCAGTCACCGATGATCGGGTTCGCGATCTTGCACGCCTCGGAGTGGCTCTGGCCCCACATGTCGAGCGTCGAGATCGCGCGGCCGACGGTGGCATCGGCCGCGGCGCCCATCTGCGGGTAGCCGTAGCCGGCCCACACGTGATTGGGCGACGCCGCCTGTCCGAGCGCACCGGGATTCAGCTTGCCCGCGCGGATCGCCTGGTTGTCGATCGTCGTCGAGAGTGAGAACGCGGTGCATGCACCGACGGGCCCCTGGTCCTTCACCGGGCCTTCGAGGTTCTCGAGCCGATGGTCGACCGCACCCGGGAAGTTGTCCGCGCGCACGAGCCCGTCCGCCGCGCCCTGCTGCGCCGTCACCGTGCCGGGCGGCGCGTTCGGACGCTGGAACATGTTCTGGCGCATCTGCGCCGCGAACATCTTGTGAGGGCGCCATTGCGCTTGATGATTCGAGACGAGCCGCGCCTTCCGCGGAGAGAAGTGAGCGACCGCGCGGAGGGCGGGTTGGTAGAGATGGCAGTCGACGCGAACCCACACGTTGGGCGCGACCTCTTGGAAGCCGCAGCCCTTCGGGTCACGCGCCTTGAGCGCCTGGATCTGCGCGACGTTCACCATCTCGAACGGCGCGCCCGGCTGCACTTGCTGCGGCGGCGCGTTCGGCATCGGCCCGCGCCCGACGCGCGCGATGCCCGGCTGACCCGGCGGAGGCGCATATCCCGGCGGCGGCGCGTAACCCGGTGCGGCATAGCCCGGAGGAGGCGGCGCCGGTGCACGCGAACGGTCCGTTCCCACGTGCACGGAACAAGCCGCGAGGCTCATCGCGAGGACGGCCGCACCCGACGCGCTGACCTTCTTCATTCTCTCTCCCTGACCGGATCTCTTCGAGCGGCCACGCGCCCCCGACGTAGACGAGCCGAACGGCCATCGTATTCGCCGCCGCCTCGACTTCGAAGCCCGGGGAAGGGCCGAAAAGTTGTAGGTGCTCGCGAGACACTGTTACGCGGGGGGTATGAGCCGGCGAACCGGTGTGGCCAGCAAGTACGCGAGCGTGCTGTCTGGCGGTCCGAGTGACGACACCGAGCGCGAGCCCGGAGGCTCGCAGCCGTTCCGCCCGATGTTGCGTGCGGGCGAGCGTTTCGCGCGTGAGGCGGCGAACCGGCCGATCCTCATGTTCGAGGACGTCTACAAATCCTATCGCCCCGGCGCGCCCGTCCTCCGCGGGATGAACCTCATCATCGAGCGCGGCGAGTTCGTGTTCATCACCGGCCCGAGCGGGTCGGGCAAGAGCACCCTTCTGCGCATCTTGTATGCCGCCGAGAAGCCGGACGAGGGGCGCATCCTCTTCCTCGGGCGAGACATCGCGCGGCTCCGCGACGAGTCCATTCCGTTCCTGCGCCGGAACCTCGGCGTCGTGTTCCAAGACTTCAAGCTCGTCGCCTCGTGGACGGTGTTCGAGAACGTGGCGATCACCCTCGAGGTGCTCGGCCTCCCGAGCCGTCTCATCCGGTCGCGCGTGGGCGAGGCGCTCGAGCGCGTCGGTCTGCAGGGCCGCGGCGGCGATCCGGCGGGCGTGCTCTCCGGAGGCGAGCAGCAGCGCGTCGCCATCGCGCGCGCCATCGTCGGTGAGCCGGCGCTCATCCTCGCCGACGAGCCGACCGGCAATCTCGACCCGCAGCTCGCGCTCGACATCCTCGGGCTCTTCGAAGAGATCCACGAGAACGGCACGACCGTCCTCTTCGCGACGCACGATCGTTCGCTGCTCGACGTGCGCGCCCGCCGCCTCATCGTCCTCGACGAAGGCAAGGCGGTCGACGTGGCGAATGGCGTGGCGACGCCCGAAGAGGATCTCTTCGACAACGAGCTCCCGGTCTGAGGAGGAATACAGCGACATGCTCGATGGATCGATCGGAACGACGCGCCGGGCCCGCCGCGGAATGCTCCGCGAGTGGCGGCTGCACGCGCTGTCGGTGTTCTCACTCGCCGTGGCCTTCGTATGCCTCGGAGCGGCGCTCCTCGTGCTCACGAACCTCCGCGCCATCGAAGACCGCTGGGCGCACGCCGGCCGCGCGTCGATCTACCTGAAAGACAACGCGCCCGCGCAGGACATCGAGTCGCTCAAGGCGGCGCTCACGAACGTCCCCGGTGTGCTCGCCGTCCGCTACGTCTCGCCCGCGCAGGCCCGCGCCGAGTTCGGGCAGAAGGAGACCGGGCCGAAGGCGGAGCTCGCCGCGCTGCCGGTCGACGCGTTTCCCGCGTCGATCGAGATCGACGTTCGCCCCGAGCTCGGTGACGCCGAGCTGAACGAGATCGTCGCGAAGCTGAGGCTGCTGCCCGCGGTGGACGACGTGGAGACGTACCAGGCCTGGACCGAGCGCCTCGCGCGGCTCGTGAAAGGCGGCGTCGCGGCGGCGGCGCTCCTCGCGCTCGTCGTGTTCGCGTCGGTGCTCGCCGTCGTCGGCTCGACGATCCGGCTCGCCCTGCAGCGCCGGCGCACCGAGGTGGAAGTGCTGAAGCTCGTCGGCGCGAGCGACCGCTTCATCAAAGGGCCGTTCCTCGTGGAAGGCAGCGCGCAGGGCGCGCTCGGCGCAACCGGTGCCGTCGCGCTCCTCGCGGCGCTCTTCTTCGTCGTGCGAGGGCGTCTCGACTCCGAGCTCGCGAGCCTCGTCGGTATCGAGCCCTCGTTCCTGCCCTGGTACGTCGTCGTCGGGATGGTCGCGGTCGGCATGGTGCTCGGCACGCTCGCCGCTCTCCTCGGCCTCCGGAGGCTCGTCACCGTATGACGTCGCGCGCGCGCTTCGCGGCCTTCGGTGCGCTCGCCCTCGCGATCGCGGCGACGCTGTCGGCCGACGTCGATGCGGCTCCCGGCGCACGAGGCTCGGCGCGCGCGGCGGTGCAGCCGGCTTCCGATCCCGGCTCCAGCCCGACCAATCTCGGCGTGGTTCCTCTCGCCGCGCCTCCACCCGCGAGTGGAACATCGCCGGCGCTCGCGCTCGCTGCGCTCGACCGTCGGATCGCCGATCTCGACGCGGAGGAGGAGACCTCGAAACGTGAGCTCGCCGATCTCGGCGGGAAGATCGCCGAAGCTCGCGCACGCTCGCTTGCGCGCGGACGCGCGTTCTACCGGCTGACGCGCGCAGGCATGCTGCCGGTCGGCGGCGGCTTCGACGAGCTCGTCTCGCACGCGCTACGCGTCGAGCGCGCGCGTCGTGCGCTCGCCGCCGATCTCGCGGCAGAGAAAAAGCTTCGCGCGCGTGGCGGCGATCTCTCGCGTGCCCTCGAACGCGTGGCGCGTGACCGCGTTGCGCTCGGAAGCCAGCGCAGCGCGATGGACGCGGCGCGGCTTGCCGTCGAAGACGAAGCGCGGAGGCAGTCGGCGTTCGACCGCGCGTTCTCGACGTCGAACGGCCCCACCGAGTACGTCGCCGTGTACGGTGGAAACGGAGCGGCGCCGGACAACGGCGGACGCGGCTTCTCGAGCGCGCGCGGAAGGCTCCTCTTCCCGCTCGCCGGGCGAGCCGAGGTGAGACCGGCGCGTCGCGAGGGCACCGACGGTCCCGGCCTCGAGATCAAGACCTCGATGGGCGCGCCCGTGCGTGCCGTGTTCGCAGGCCGCGTCGCATTCGCGGATCGGTACGGCCCGTATGGCCGCCTCGTGATCCTCGATCACGGTGACCATTACTACACGGTCAGCGGAAACCTCGCGGCCATGGACGTGAAGGTCGGCGACGAGATCTCCGCGGGCGAGCGCATCGGAACCGTCGGCGACGAAGGCAAAGGCGCGATGCTCTACTTCGAGATCCGCCACGGCACCGAGACGCTACCGCCCGGACCCTGGCTCGGCGTCTGAGCGCGCGTCACGCACCGCCTGGCTGCGCGCGCCGCGAGTGGTAGGCTGAGGGCGCGTGTCGCGCGTCGTTCTCAGGAGGACCGTCGTCGTGGTCGCGTTCGGGTCCGCCGCGTGCAATCTCGTGACCGGCGCGAGCGATCTCGTGACCGTCGAGGACGATCCGGTCGACGCAGGACCGCGCGCGGACGCGGCGCCGCCGCTCGAAGCGTCGTTGCCGCCTCCCTCCAGCACCGGAGACTCGGGCGGAGCCGACACCTCGTTCGTCGACGTCGTCGACAGCGCGCGGCCGCGACCGGACGGAGGGAAGCTCGTCTTCGTCTCGTCGACGTTGACGACCGGCAACATGAACGGCCTCGTCCTCGCCGACAAGACGTGCAACGACCTCGCAACGGCCGCCGGATTGGGCGGCAAGTGGTCGGCGTGGCTCTCGATCGACGGCGAAGACGAGATGCGCACGCGCGCGATCGACCGCGTGACGGCAGGCACCGAGTATTACTTGGTCGACGGCACGCGCGTCGTCACGCAGCGGCAGCAGCTCGCGAGCAACAATCTCGAGCACGCGATCGACAAGGACGAGAGCGGCACGCTCCGGTCACCGGCTCCCGTATGGACGGGCACGCGCAACGGCGCTTACTACTTCGGTGACTGCAGCGGGTGGACCAGCGCGAACCAGAACGTGCTGGGCACGACGGGAACGACCGCCGCGCGCGGGCTGGATTGGTCGACGGCGGAGCCGAACGGGTGCGCGGCGCTGCAGCGGCTCTACTGCTTCGAGAACTGAGGGGATGCCGCGAGGCGCTTCTGCGTAGAATGACCGCGCGTGAGAAGCCCTGGAGCCCTCGTCATCGCCGCCGCTGCCGTCGTTGCAACCTCGGGAGCCGGCTGCGCCGCCTGCCGCCGACTCGCGGGTGAGGACACGATCGCCCTCGACAAAGCCGAAGTGAGATCGATGTCCGTCGACATCCGCCGCGCGCAGAAGACCATCTGCCCGCGCGAGGCGGTGCAGATGGCCGTGTTCGCCGAGGTCGTCATCGAAGGCGACAAGGCGCCGAAGCCCGTCGAGACATGGCAGGGCCACGCGGGCGCGAACAAGAACGACAAGCTCGATTTCACCGAGTTCGCGTTCCACTCCGAGCAGGGCACGTTCGATCGCGACGGGTGGTTCTCTCCGAATCCGAACGTCCTCGCCTCGGCCGGCAAGGAGTTCGATCTCAAGACGGTGTACCGGAGGCGGCCGGACAAGTTCTCGTTCACGACCTCGTACAAGCCCGACTACGGGTGCATCCGCGGCAGCGGCGCTGCAGGCGCGTCCGGCCCTTCCGGAGATCACGGCGCATCCGGGAGCGAGGGGCGCTCCGGTGCATCGGGCTCCTCCTCGCAAGCGGGTGGCGACGGCGGCGACGGCGCGCCCGGTACGAGCGGCGGCGCGGCGGGTGACGGCTCGCCGGGCCCGCATCTCGTCGTGTATGCGGCGTACGTGAAGACGCCGTTCTACGACCGGCTCCTCGCCGTACAGATCGAAGGCGATCACAGCGACTTCGTCCTCGCGCCAGCCGATCGCTCGATCATCGTGCGTGCGGCCGGCGGCTCCGGCGGGACCGGCGGCGCCGGCGGAAGCGGAGGCCCGGGAGGTCCCGGCGGCTCCGGCAACCCCGGTGGTCGTGGTGGCAAGGGCGGCGCGGGCGGCAACGGCGGCCCCGGCGGCAACGGCGGGCCCGGCGGGCACATCGAGCTCTTCTTCGATCCCGCGCATCCCGAGCTGCGCTCGCTCGTCCAGCTCGACGTCTCCGGCGGCCCCGCCGGTCCCGGTGGAAGCGGCGGTAGCGCAGGCAGTGGCGGCAGCGGCGGCAGTGGCATCACGCCGACGCACTCGAGCGGCGGCCCGCCTCCACCTTCCGCGAAGTCCGGCGCGCGCGGGCCCGACGGCTCGCAGGGCTCGAGCGGAGCGAGCGGCCACGCCGGTCCGGATGGTCGCGCGAGCGCGGCGCCGGGACCAGCGAAAGAGCGCATCGGCAAGCACCCCGAGGTGACGACGCTTTGAAAACGTCGCGCCGCGCATTGCTCGGCGGGTTCGCGACGTTCCCGCTCGTCGCCCTCGTCAGCTCTCCCTCGCTGCTCGCCGCGTGCGGTGAGCGGCCGCCGGAGACGCCGCTCGCGCACCTCTACGGTCGCGAGTGGGTCCATGGTGCCTACAAGATGTATGGTACACGTTATGCTGCGGTGCAGGCGGCGGCCGACGAGGCGACGAACGACGTCTACGCCGTGCTCGCGCAGCGTGGCGTCGTCGCGCTCGACACGCTGCAGAGCCGAGACGTGCCGTTCTACGTGCGCGTCGACGACGGCGCGCGCACGTTCGCGGTGGAGCGAAAGGTCCCCGAGCGCCTGACGTTCACCGCCGACATGAGCGAAGCCGACCGCAAGAGCGCGGAGGCGGCGTGGAAGAAAGCGCGCGACCACATCCATCACGACTACGAAGAGGTCCGGCGCCTCGACACCGCGCTCACGCATCTCCTCGCGCAGCTCCAGCGCATTCGGAACGCGATCGAGGAAGGGCGCGTGGAGCAGTACCGCCTCGTCGAGCAGCTCGCTGCGCTCAAGAAAGACCCGACGCGGCTGCCGTACGAGCTGCCGTATCAGGTCACGCCGAAAGACTACGAGGAGATCCTCCTCCTCCTCGTCGAGCGGCTCGAAGACGATCGCGTGAGGCTGGCGCGCCTCGAGGCCGACGTCATCGCGGTCGGCATGACCGTGCGCGCGACCGACGCGAACTCGGCGACGCTCGCCGCGAGCATCAAGAAGGTGCTTCTCGCGGTCGTCGAAGACGGCTCGCCCAAGTCTCGCGATCCGCTGTTTCCCGCCGACGAAGGCGAGAAGCAACGGCTCCTCGCCACGGCGCGCGCCCTCGTCGCGAAGATCGAGACGACGCCGGAGTTCGCGGCGTGGCGCGCGGCCGAGCGCGAGAAGCGCCTCGCCGCCTTCGGCGCGTTCTTGCAGGCGCTCGATCAGATGACCGGCCTACCGACCTCGCAGGTGTACCGCACCGTGCTCTCGGTGTGGCGCGGCGATCAGGACTACTTCGGATATCTGAAGACCGTCGTGGCGTTCTTGCCGCAAGGCAGCGCCGTCGCGCGCACGATCGTCGATGCGGTCGAATACACGGAGAAGGCGCGTCAGGTGAGCGGCGTCGTCCTCGCGACCGCGAAGGGCATCGAGCGCGGCGGGCTCGATGCCATGGCCGCGGAAGCGAAAGCGCAGCTCATGGCTCGTGCGACGGCCGAGGCGAAGGGCGTCGTCCTGAACACCGCCTCCAAGTTCGCGCTCGACCGCGCGCCGAAGCAGCTCTCGTTCTTCAAAGACAACGCCGAGGTGCAGAAGGTCGCCGCCGCGCTCGGTGAGACCGACATGGCGCGGCGGGCGCTGCCTTTCTGAAGGTCAGTCGAGCGTGTCGTCGCCGTCGACGAGCGACGAATCGGGCGGCGGCGCGATGACCGACGAAGGCGCCTGCGAACGCGGCTCCGGGCTCATCAGCTTGCGCACGAGGTCGGCGCGGTTCGCGACTCCGAGCTTCGTGTAGAGCCGCCGCACGTACGTGCGAACGGTGTTCTCGCTGAGGCCGGAGATGGCGGCGACGTTCACGCCGCTGTACCCGGCGACGAGGAGGCGCGCGATCTCGCGTTCGCGTTTGCTGAGCCCCTCGATCGGCGCGCCCTTGTCTTGCGGCTCGACGCGGAGAACGGCGCACTTGGCGCCGCCGAACACGGGATCGCCGTCGATCTTGGCGACCGCGACCACGGCACCGGAGGGAAGCCGCGGCGGCGTCGGCAGCGCCTCGCCCTTCGCGCGTGAAGCGAGCGACTGCTCGGCCGCGTCGACGATGTGGTCCGCGATCGGCACCACGTCCGTCTCCCATTCGACGCCGCGTTCGCGGTTTGCGGCCCAGACGACCTTCTTCCGCTCGCGATCGATCACGAACAGCGTGCCGCTCACCTTGCTGAACGCGCGGAGCGCGGCCGCCTCCCGCGAAAGCTCGTCGTACGCGATTTGCGTGCGAACCCCGGCCACCACGTACGGCCCGAGCGCCTCGATCTTCGCGACGTCGCTCGCGGTGAACGCGCCCTCCGTCTCGCGCCGCTCGAGGCCGGCGAGCCCGAAGAGCACGCCGCCTTCGTGCAGGAAGAAGAGGAGCGCGTGGCGCATGCCGTCGGACGCGTGCGCCGCGAAGTAGGGGAGCCGCCGCTGCTCGTCTTCCGGATAGAGCTCGCCCGCTTGGTAGACGCGCCGCGTCGTCTCGACCACGCTGCGCGTCTCGAAGCCGAACGCCTGCGTCAGCCGCAGCGTGCCCTCGCCTTTCAGGCCGGAGACGACGCCGTCCACGAGGCGCGCGGAGTCGAAGTACGCCCGGGAATCCTCGGTCCCGAAGCAGAAGAACGCGCCGGACGCGGGGACGAGGCTCCGCATCGCGTCCATGACACGTCGCCGGAAGCTCGCGCGCGTCCCGTGCTGCACCACGGATAGTCGCGCCACATCGAGGGGGCTCAGCTCGTCCATCGGTCGCTCCTGTCGTCGTGCCGCGGCGGTGCCGGCGGGGAAGCGCGCCGCAAAGCGCGCCGGACGTGCCATACTCTAGACATGTCCGAGTTCGCCACCGAGCGCGATCGCGCGGCCGACCTCATCTTCGACTGGAACGAGGTCAATCGCAAAGGGCGCATTCTCCCGAAGAACGCGACGTTCTTCGACGAGACGCTCCGTGACGGCCTGCAAAACCCGTCGGTGGTCGATCCCGGCGTCGAAGAGAAGCTGAAGATCCTCCACTTGATGGAAGATCTCGGAATCCACGTCGCCGACGTCGGGCTGCCCGGGTCGAGCAAGCGCGCGTTCGAGGACGTGCTCCGCCTCTGCAAAGAGGTCGTCGACTGCAAGATGAAGATCAAGATCTCGTGCGCGGGTCGCACGGTGGTCTCGGACATCACGCCGATGATCGAGGTCTCGCAGCGCGCGGGCATCCCGGTCGAGGTCTACGCGTTCATCGGCTCGAGCCCCATCCGGCAGTACGCCGAGAGCTGGGACGTGAACCTCATCGCGAAGCGCAGCGCCGAGGCGATCGACGTCGCCGTGAAGGAAGGTCTGCCCGTCGCGTACGTGACCGAAGACACGACGCGCTCGCGCCCGGACGTGCTGACGACGCTCTTCCGCGCCGCCATCGATCACGGCGCGTCGCGCCTCTGCCTCTCCGACACCGTCGGTCACGCCACGCCCGACGGCGTTCGGAACCTCATTCAGTTCACGAAGAACGTCATCGCCGGCACGGGCCGCACCGACGTCGGCATCGACTGGCACGGCCACAACGATCGCGGCCTCGCGCTCGAGAACGCGATCTGGGCGTTCGAGCACGGCGCCGACCGCGTCCACGCGACGGGGCTCGGCATCGGCGAGCGCGTCGGCAACGCGCAGATGGAGCTTTTGCTCCTGAACCTGAAGCTGCTCGGGCAGCTCGAGCCCGATCACGACCTCACGAAGCTCCTCGACTACTGCACGACCATCGCGAAGGCGGTGCGCTGGGAGATCCCCATCAGCTATCCGCTCGTCGGGCGCGACGCGTTCCGAACGGCGACCGGCGTGCACGCCGCCGCCATCATCAAGTCGATGGCGAAGGGCGACACGTGGCTCGCCGACCGCATCTACAGCGGCGTTCCGGCCGGGATGATCGGGCGGGCGCAGGAGATCTGCATCGGCTTCATGAGCGGCGCCTCCAACGTGAACTACTGGCTCTCGCAGCGCGGCATCCCCTCGGACGAGCTGCTCGTCACCGAGATCCTGAAAGCCGCGAAGGGCCTCGACCACATCATGACCGACGACGAGGTCATGGCCGTGGTGAACCGCGTCCGCGCCTGACGCTGCCTCGTCGAAGATCGCCGTGAGTCGCGCGTCACCGTGAAGGGGGCGCGGGGCCGCGACCCTTCACCTTCAGCTCGTAGACGTACTGCTCCCAGGCGCGCGCCTCCTGGATGGGGCCCCAGAACTGCACGCCCATGCCTGCCGCCCCCGTCCCTTCGGCGCCGGGCTCGACGATGTGCACGACCATCGCGTGCGCGGAGACAAGCTGCCCGCTCGGGATCGCGAACGCCACCTTCACGAGCTGCCGCAATGCGGGCGGCGCATCGGTGCGGATGAAGGCGCCGCGGAAGCTGACGTCGCTCGTGACGAGCTCGACGTCGCTCCCGCGCCGCTGCACGCGGGCGATGATGCGCGCCGGGAAGCGCTGCTCGCGTCGTTTGTCGCTCGCCGTCATGTCCCGCGCAAGAGGCTACGGCAGCGCGCGCCGCGGAGGGAAGGCTCGACGGCGTCAGTTGCAGTAGTGGACTTCGATGCCCACGCTGTCGATGCCCGCGGTGCCGAATCCGGTGAGCGTGAGCTGAACGCCGAACGTGCCCGCATTCACGTCCGTCGCGGTCCATGCGACGTCCCACGTGTCGGAAGGCGAACCGTACTTCACGTCCGCGAGGTCGGACGCGAGCGGCCAGCCGGCTCCGGTCGCGCGATTCGCTCCACGTCGCAGCGTGACTGCCGACGGAGAGACGAAGCCGTTCGATGCACGTCGAATGGTGACGACGATGCCGACGACGCGCGCCGGCGCGGGAAGAGCGAAGCCGTAGCCACCGGTGACGAGCGGTTGGCTCGTGGGATCGTACTCTGCGGCGGCTTTGTCCGGCGGCCCCGTCGCTTCCTCCGGGAGCTTCCACGCGGCGCCAGTTGCGACGGTCGCGTAGCGCACGCCGGTCGTCGTGCAGCCCGCGGCGTCGAGCGGTGGGATCGACCCGTCGGCCGGCGTGTGCGCGTCGTCGCGGCCGCCGTCTGGGGCGCGTCCGTCGGGGGCGCTCACGACGCTGCCATCGCCCGCGGCGTCTTCTTCCTCTTCGGTCGCCGCAACCCGCAGATCTCCGGCGCCGGAGAGCAGCGTGCACGCGCTCGCCATCACCACGAGCAACGCAGCAGTCGCCGCGCGGAGGAGCGGACGCGAGCGCATCGCCTCCAGTCTACCGCATCCGTTCGGCCGGGCTCAGGCGCCGTAAAGTGACTCGGCGATCTTGAACGTCAGCGTCTCGAGCTCTTGGTAGCTCGAACGGATCTGCGCGAGGTCGCCCTGCGACTCGAGCAGCGTGCGGAGCCGTTTGCAGCTCTCGCGTGTGTTGTCGATCATGATGCCGTCGACGAGGTCTTGGTAGCCCTCGAGCGCGGCCTCCGTCGTGTAGAGCAGCGTCTCGGCTTGGTTCCTGAGCTCGGCGAGCTCCTTGCGCACGGCGTCGCCAGCCTGGTGGCGCTCGCCCTCGACGATGATGCGCTCGATCTGTTCCTTCGAGAGACCGCTCGTCGGCTGCACGTTCATCTGCTGCGAACGCCCGGAGCCGAGGTCCTTCGCGTCGATGCTCACGACGCCATTCGCGTCGATGCGGAACGTGACCTGAATCTTCGGCACGCCGCGCGGTGCGGGCGGGATGCCGGTCAGCTCGAAGCGCGCGAGGCTCGCGTTGTCGGCCGCCATCGGGCGCTCGCCCTGGAGGATGTGGATCGGAACGAAGTTCTGGTTGTCGACCGACGTGGTGAAGATCTCGCTTCGCTCCGTCGGGATCGTCGTGTTGCGCGGAATGAGGACGGTGAAGACGCCACCGCCGGTCTCGACGCCCAGCGAGAGCGGCGTGACGTCGAGAAGGAGCATCTCGACGTTCGACTCGCCCTCGAGCGCTGCGCCCTGGAGCGCGGCGCCGGCAGCGACGACCTCGTCGGGGTTCACGCCTTTGTTCGGGTCGCGCCCGAAGAACTCCTTCACCGCCTTCACGACCGCCGGCATGCGCGTCATGCCACCGACGAGGACGACGGATTGGATGTCCGACGGCGAGAGCTTCGCGTCGTGCAGACACTTCCGGCACGGCTCGAGGCTGCGCTCGATGAGCTCCATCGTGAGGAGCTCGAGCTCGGCGCGCTTCATCGCCTTCTGGACGTGGAGCGGCTCGCCCTTCGAGTTCGTGGCGATGAAGGGCAGGTTGATCTCGGTTTCGAGCGAGGACGAAAGCTCGTGCTTCGCCTTTTCCGCGGCCTCCTTGAGGCGCTGGAGGGCCATGCGGTCCTTGCGGAGGTCGACGCCGTTCTCCTTCTCGAACGACTGGGCGATTGCATCGACGATGCGGAGGTCGAAGTCCTCGCCGCCGAGGTACGTGTCGCCGTTCGTCGCCTTCACGCTGAAGACGCCCTCTTGGATCTCGAGGATCGAGATATCGAACGTGCCGCCGCCGAGGTCGTAGACCGCGATGCGCTCCGCCTGCTTCTTGTCGAGGCCGTACGCGATCGCGGCCGCCGTCGGCTCGTTGATGATCCTGCGGACGTTCAGCCCGGCGATCTTTCCTGCATCGCGCGTCGCCTGGCGCTGCGCATCGTCGAAGTAGGCGGGGACCGTGATCACCGCGTCGGTGACGGTCTCGCCGAGGTACGCCTCGGCGATTTCCTTCATGCGCGTGAGCACCATCGCGCTCACTTCCGGCGGCGACATGTCCTTGCCCGAAACGGAGACCCACGCGTCGCCGTTCGGCGCCTCGATGATGCGGTAGGGGCTGCGGTCGAGCTGGTGCTTGACCTCCTCGGACTTGTACTTCCGGCCGATGAGCCGCTTCGCCGCGTAGACCGTGTTCTGCGCGTTCGTCACCGCCTGTCGCTTCGCCGGCTGACCGACGAGGCGCTCACCGCTCGCGGTGAAGCCGACGATCGAAGGCGTCGTGCGAGCGCCCTCGGCGTTGGGGATGATCTTGACGTCGACCTTCCCCGTCGCGCTCGTCTCCACGATCGCGACGCAGGAGTTCGTGGTCCCCAGGTCGATGCCGATGACCTTGCTCATCCACCCCTCTCGACAGACAAGTCGACGAACCGGTCTCCGGTCAAGACTCGGCCTTCTCGCCGCCTGCTTCGCCCTCTGCCGGCGCCGCCTTCGGTTTGGCCACGACGACCATGGCTGCGCGGACGAGCCGCTCGCCCTGCAGGTAGCCGGGCTGGACCTCCGCGACGACCGTGCCGGGCGCGTGCTCGTCGGACTCGACCTGCTGGATGGCTTCGTGGACCGACGGGTCGAACTGGCTGCCGATCGTCGGCACCTTCGTGATCCCCGTCCGGCCGAGCGTGTCGAGGAACTGGCGAAGCACCATCTTCAGGCCGTCGGCCACGGGCTTCACGTCCTGCGCGCGCTCCGCGCTCGTCACCGCGCGCTCGAGGTTGTCGAACACCGGGAGGAGGTCTTTCAAGAGCTCCTCGCGCCCGGCCTTCCGCGTGTCTTCCAGCTCCCGGCGCGTGCGCTTCCGGAAGTTGTCGAAGTCTGCCGCGGAGCGCATCCACTGCTCCTTGAAACGGAGCGCTTCGGCTTTCGCTTCCGCGACGGGGTCGGATGCCGCCGCCGTGCCGCTCTCGGCAGGGGCGTCGCCTTCGGCTGTGGTCGGGCCCTCGGCGCTGCGAGGGGCGTCTTCGATCGGGCCGTTCTTCTCGTTCGGTTCGGACATCGGCTCTCGCCCGACTATACCGAAAAGCGCTGCAAGATTCACAGGGAGACGCGGCTCCGTGCGCCCGCCGCCCCGCACCCTGGCCATCCGGCGAAGGGTTCGCTAAGCGGTGCTCACGTTGCCCGAGCTGAACACCCCGCAGGCCGAGGCGGTCGCCCACGTCGAAGGCCCTCTTCTCGTCTTTGCCGGCGCGGGGAGCGGCAAGACCCGCGTGATCACCTACCGCATCGCGAACCTCGTGGCGCGCGAGCGGGTCGCGCCATGGCGCATCCTGGCGGTCACCTTCACGAACAAAGCGGCGGGTGAGATGCGCCAGCGCCTCGAGCGGCCGGACATGCTCGGGCCGGTCGCCCGTGACCTCTGGGTCGGCACCTTCCACGCGACGTGCGCGAAGTTCCTCCGCCTCTTTCCCGAAGCGATCGACCGCACGAAGAGCTTCGTCATCTACGACACGACCGATCAGAAGGCCGTCGTCACGCGGGCGCTCCGCGACCTCGATTACGACGAGAAGCGCTACCCGCCGAAGCAGGTCCTCGCCCGCATCCACAAGGAGAAGCAGGAGGGGCGCGCGCCCGAGGACATGAGCCTCGACAACTACATGGATGACGCCATCCAAAAGGCCTACAAGCGCTACGAAGACGCGCTGCGGGCGGCGAACGCGCTCGACTTCGAGGACCTCATCTTGGGGGTCGTGCGCGTGCTCGAGGCGAAGACGGACGGGTCGGTCGGCGTCGAGGTCGTCCGCGCGAAGGAAGCTCTCGAGAAGAAGTTCGACTACGTCCTCGTCGACGAGTTCCAGGACACGAACCAGATCCAGTACCGCCTCATCAAGCGGCTCGTCGGTCGGACGCGGAACGTCTGCGTCGTCGGCGACGACGATCAGTCGATCTACCGCTGGCGCGGCGCCGACGTCCGGAACATCCGCGGGTTCCGGAAAGACTATCCGGACGCGAAGGTCGTGAAGCTCGAGCAGAACTACCGCTCGTCGAAGCGCATCGTCGCGTCGGCGCTCGCGGTGATCGCGCCTTCCTCGACGCGTGAGCCGAAGGAGCTCTGGACCGCGAACGACGACGGCTCGCCCGTGCGCGTCATCGCCTGCGCGGACGAGCGCGACGAAGCGGCATGCGTGGTCCGCACGGTGCGTGACGCGCGCGAGTCGGGCATCGACGCGAAAGAGATCGCGGTGTTCTACCGCGTCCACGCGCAGTCCCGCGTTCTCGAAGAAGCGCTCCGCGCGGTGAACGTGCCGTACCAGATCATCGGCGGCACGAAGTTCTACGACCGCGCCGAGGTGAAAGACGCGCTCGCGTACCTGCGGGTGCTCGTCAATCCGCGGAGCGACGTGGACATGCTCCGCATCATCAACACGCCCGCGCGAGGCATCGGCAACACCACGGTCGAGCGCCTCGCGACGTACGCGTCCACCCAGCGGCTGTCGCTGTTCGAGGCGCTGCAGCGGCTCGATGATTTCGCGGAGGACCTCGGGTCGGCGCCGAAGAAACGGCTCGGCCAGTTCCGCGAGCTCCTCCTCGGCCTCGTCGAGGAGGGGAAGGATCGCGCACCGGCGGAGGTGCTCCGCATGGTGCTCGCGAAGAGCGGCTACAAAACGGCGCTCGAGGCGGAGGACACGGCCGAGGCGGAGGGCCGGCTCGAGAACCTCGCGGAGCTCGAGGGCTCCATGCACGACTACGCGATCGAAGCGGAGGCGCGCGGCGAGGTGCCTTCGCTCGAGGGCTTCCTCGAGCGCGTCTCGCTCGTGGCGGACACCGACTCGCACGACGCCGCCGCCGAGCGCATCACGCTGATGACCGTGCACGGCGCGAAGGGCCTCGAGTTCGAGCTCGTCCTCCTCACGGGCATGGAAGAAGACATGTTCCCGTACCGCACGCAGGAGGGACGGAGCCCCGAGGAGATGGAGGAAGAGCGAAGGCTCGCCTACGTCGCCGTCACGCGCGCGCGGAAGCACCTCGTCATCACGCACGTGAAGCAGCGGCAGATTTTTGGAACGACGCGGTTCGGCACGCCGAGCCGTTTCGTCGGTGACCTGCCGAAAGACGTCGTCGAGCCGCTCGAGACGACCGCGGCGCGCGCCGCCGGGCAGCAGGGGCGCTGGATCGATCGTGATTCGCACGTCGCGCCCACGTCGTGGCGGACCGCGCAGGGCGGGGGGCGTTCGCTCGGTGGGACGGGCGGCGGTGCCGGGTGGCGTCATCCGCAGGGGCGCGGCGCGCCGCCGGCGGGTGCGGGCGCGGGGCGCGAGCCCGGTGAGCGCTTCGTGGAGTACGAAGACGGGGGCGGAGGCGAGGCGCTCGAAGGCGTCGCGCTCCGGCGCGGGATGCGCGTCGTCCACGAGAAGTTTGGCCGCGGCGAGGTCTTGAAGGTGGTGAGCGTCGGCGAAGCGGCGGTCGTCGCGTTCTTCCCGGGCTGGGGCGAGAAGAAGGTTCTGGCGCGCTTCCTCAAGATGGGTTGAGCGCGCGGTTGCGTGCGCGGTGCGTGCGCGCGCTGTCGAGGCGCCGACGCGTGCGTTTCGCCCGTAATTTTCCGCTGTCGTCGCGGCCACTGCACGCGCGCGCGGGACGACGATTCGGATCATGGATCCGCCGTTCCCCTCGCAGCGGATGACCATGCGCGGCCCTTCGCGCAGTCGCCCTTTCAGGATCTCCGCAGGATGACGAGGCGCCGCGTGCGCGAGGCGAGAGGCACGACGCGTGCAGCCTACATCGTCACACAAAGGAGACCTGTCCATGCTCGCCAGACACGAGGAACCGGCCAAGTCGGTCATGCTCACGATCGGTCCCGGTGCGGACTGGCTCGCGGTCGGCTCGGTGATGATCGACCTGCGGACGCGCGTATCCCTCCGGCGCATCGTGCTCGCCCTCGCGGAGCAGCATCGCGTCGCGCCCGGCCGGCCGATCTCGTGCGACGACGTCTTCGCGGTCGGCTGGCCCGACGAACGCGTTAGCCCGCGAGCCGCCGGCGCGCGCGTCTATACTGCAATGTACACGCTTCGCCGCATGGGCCTGCGAGGCATCCTCGTCCGCCGCGCCGAGGGCTATCTCCTCGAACCCGCCGTGCGCGTCGAAGTCACGCCGCAGAGCGGAGCTGGCGGTGTTGGTGGCGGGCCGATGTCGATGCTCTCGTGACCGCTGAGCTCGCCGCAGGGTGCGCGCACAGGGCGACAAACGTCGGGGAGCAGGGCGAGGTCATGTCGCGCTCGCGCGCAGGGGTCTGCGCGAGGTCCTTTGGATCCTGGATAGTCGAGGACCCGAACCACGTCGTGAAGTCGCCCTCCGGCGACGACCGAGGGTGCGCCAGGCGGCCTAGTGCCGGAAGGCGAGCCACGCCACCACGACCAGCGCGCCGAAGACCGCGAGGCCGACGCCGAGGCCGAGCAGGAAGCCGCGCAGCATCGTGTCGTCGCGCTGATGGCGCTGCGCGAGCTCGCGCGTGTACGAGATCTGCGGCGCGACGTGCGGGGCCGGGTACGACGGCGCGGAAGAGATGGAAGTCGGCGTGAGCGTCGGCGACGATGCGGGCGGCAAGGAAGCCGGCGGCGCTGACGGCGACGGCGGATCGAACGTGACCGCGCGGCGCACGCCAGACGCGTGCGTTTTCGGGCCCGACGCGGGCGCCGTGTGCTCGCCGTTCTCTAGCTTCCTCGAGACCATCGCGCTCCGCCCGACGTAGCGCGGGCGCGGGCAGACAGGATCTGAAATGCGCCGGCGGACGCGTCGCCGCGGCGTGGACTCGCCGCGCTAGAACGCGAAGCCGTACGAGACGAACGGACCGCCGGCCACTTCGCCGACGCGGATGCGCTCGATCTCCTTCCGCGCTGCCCACGGCCGCGGCGGCAGCACGTACGGTATCAGCGAGCCGACGAGGCCGCCCGCCATCCCCACGAACACGCGCGCGGTCCGCTCGCTCACCTCCCAGTCGAGCTTCACGGGCCCGAGGAAGATGTAGTCCATCGCCGGCGCGGTCACGGTCGCGAGCAGGGTGATGGCGGTCGCGAGCGGCCAATGCGCGCGGATCGCGCCTTCGGGCGGCGGGCCGTAGGCCCACGTCGGATCGCACTTCGGCAGCGACAGATAGCCGCCGCTCAGGAACGCGCCCCAGAAGAGCCCGATCGACGTCGGCCCGAGCATCCGCACGCCGATCGTCTCGGAGTGCTTCAGCACTTGCGTGTTCATCGCAATCGAGCCGATGAAGCCGGCGAATGCGGTCCCCGTGTACAGCCAGTCGAACTGGGCCGCCCGCTCGCAGAGCTCGATCTCCCGACGCTGCCGCGGCCGGATGTCCGACGCCGCGTACACGTACGCCGGCGGATCGGGCGGGAGGGCTTCCGTCGCAGAAGGAGTGGGAGGCGGCGGGCCGTCCACGGCGGGCGACGCTACCACGCTGCCTCGTTGCAGCGGCCCGGAAAAACAGGCAAGGCTAGAGGATCATGACGGTCCCTTCGCACGTCTTCCGCGAGTACGACATCCGTGGCGTCGCCGATCGCGATCTCTCCGATGAGCTGGCCGAAGGCATCGGCCGCGGCATCGGCACGATCCTGAAGAGCGACGCGGCGAAAGAAGGAAAGTCCGGCACGCTGCGCCTCGCGGTCGGTCGTGATTGCCGCCTCTCGAGCCCGCGCCTCCACGGCGCGCTTCTTCGCGGGCTCGCGAAGGCGGGCGTCGACGTCGCCGACATCGGCGTCGGCCCGACGCCGATGCTGTACTTCGCCGTGCACCACCTCGGCACCGACGGCGGCGTCCAGATCACGGGCAGCCACAACCCGGGTGACGAGAACGGCTTCAAGATGATGCGCGGGAAGGCGAGCTTCTACGGGGCCGACATCCAGCGCCTCCGCGAGCTCATCACGAAGAAAGACTTCGGCGCCGAGGGGCAGGGCAAGGTCGAGTCGGTCGACGTGCAGGACGCGTACGTCGCCACGATGAAGGAGCGCTTCGACTTCTCGAACGCGAAGTTCCCCTTCGTGCTCGATGCCGGCAACGGCGCGGGCGGCCCGCTCGGCGTCCGCACGATGAAGGCGCTCGGCCTCGATCCGGTCGCGCTGTTCTGCGACATGGACGGGAATTTCCCGAACCACCATCCGGACCCCACGGTCGAGAAGAACCTCGAGGCGCTCGTCGCCAAGGTGAAGGAGACCGGCGCGAAGGTCGGGCTCGCCTACGACGGCGACGCGGACCGCCTCGGCGCGGTCGATGCGAACGGGCAGGTGATCTGGGGCGACAAGCTGATGATCCTGTTCTCGCGCGCGCTCCTGAAAGACAAGCCGGGCGCGACGATCCTCGGCGAGGTGAAGTGCTCGCAGACGCTCTACGACGACATCGCGAAGCACGGCGGCACGCCCGTGGTGTGGAAGACGGGCCACTCGCTCATCAAGACGAAGATGAAGGAGACCGGCGCGTCGCTCGCGGGCGAGATGAGCGGCCACCTCTTCTTTGCCGATCGCTACTTCGGGTACGACGACGCGATCTACGCGAGCCTCCGCCTCCTCGAGATCCTCGCGAAGGACCCGCGGCCGCTCGCCGAGATGCTCGCCGACGTACCGAAGACGTTCTCCACGCCCGAGCTCCGCGTCGACTGCCCCGATGCGATCAAGTTCCAAGTCGTGAGCGCCGTCACGCGCCGCTACAAAGAGAAGGGCAACCAGGTGCTCGACATCGACGGCGCGCGCATCTCGTTCCCCGGCGGCGGTGACGCGCCGAAGTGGGGCCTCGTCCGCGCCTCGAACACCGGGCCGATCCTGGTCATGCGCTTCGAGGCCGGCAGCGAGGCCGAGCTCCAGGCGATTCGCTCGGAGGTCGAGGCGGTCGTCGCCGAGGAGCGCGCGAAGCTTGCGAGCTGACCCGGCTCGTGCGACTTGATGCGGCGGGCTCGATGACCGCCGTAGCGCCGAAGACGTGGACGATCGGGTCGCTCGTGAAGTGGGCGATCGACGACTTCCGCGCGCGCGGAATCGAGAATCCGCGTCTCGACGCCGAGCTGCTCGTCGCGCATGCGCTCAAGATCGATCGCATGCGCGTCATCCTCGACGCCGAGCGGCCTCTCGAAGGCGCCGAGCTCGCGGCGCTTCGCGAGCTCGTGAAGCGGCGCCGGTCGTACGAGCCGATCGCGTACCTACGCGGCGAGCGTGAGTTCTACGGGCTGCGGTTCCGCGTCGACAAGCGTGTGCTCGTGCCGCGGCCCGACACGGAGACGCTCGTCGACGTCGCGCTCGCGCGGTCGGCGCACGTCTCGATGTGCATGCGTCAGCTGGACCTCTGTACGGGGTCGGGATGCGTCGCGATCGCGATGGCGCGCCAGCGGCCGACCGCGCAGGTGACCGCGAGCGATTTGAGCCCGGACGCGCTCGCGGTGGCGCGGGACAATGCGCTTCGTTTGGGCGCGTACAACGTTGCGTTCGTAGAGGGCGATCTGTTCGCGCCGGTAGGGGACCGTCGCTTCGACGTCATCACCGCGAACCCGCCGTACATCCCGAGCGCGGAGATCGCGACGCTCCAGCCCGACGTTCGCGATCACGAGCCGAGGCTCGCGCTCGACGGCGGCGGCGACGGGCTCGTGCTCTTGCGGCGGATCGTCGAGGAGGCGCCTCGTCACCTCGAGCCGCGTGGCGTGCTGGCCGTGGAGGTCGGAGCCGGTGAAGCGCCCGATGTCGCCGAGCTCTTCCGCGCGCGCGGCTTCGAGGACGTCCGCTGCGACCGTGACATCGCGCGGATCGAACGCGTCGTGAGCGGCGTGCTGGGCGAGCGGCACTGACGTTCGCGCGCTACGCTCCGCGTACCGCCTTTGCGCATCTCGGCCGTCCTTCTCTTCGTGCTCGTGAGTGGCATCGCGCACGGCCTCGCCGCCATGTGGGCGATGAACGCGTTCCCGTCGCTGGCGCGTCGCCGCAAGGCGGTGCGCCTCGCGGTCGTGGTGCTGGCGCTGCTTCCGGGGGTGCTTCGCCTGGTCGCGCGCTCGCGCGGCTCGGAGCTCGCGGTGACCGTGTTCGCGGCCGCGATGATCGAGGTTTGCACGGTCGTCATCGCCGTGATGCCGGTCACGATCGTCGGCGTCGTGCTGCGCGCGATCGAAGGAGCGCGTGCGCGGAAGGCGGACGCGGCGCGCGCCGCCGCGGTGGGGCCCGCGCGGGCGGGCGTGGGTGCGCGGGCGGATGCGGCTGCGGATGCGGATGCGGATGCGGTCGCGGATGCGGATGCGGATGCGGACGCGGATGCGGTCGCGGATGCGAATGCGAATGCAGACGCGGGTGCGGACGATGACGCGCGTATCGGCCGCCGCCGACTCCTCGAGCAAGTCGCAGGCGTGAGCGTGTTCGCGGGCACGGGCCTCGCGCTCGGGTGGGGCGCCGTTCGCGGGCGTCACGCGTTCGCGATGGAGGAGGTCGTCGTCCGCGTCGCGGGCTGGCCGCGCGCGCTCGAGGGCTACACGATCGCGCAGATCTCGGACATCCATGTCGGCGCCTTCATCGGCGATCGCGAGCTCGACGAAGGCTTCGAGGTGGTCCGCCGAGCAAAGCCCGATCTCGTCGTCGCGACGGGCGACCTCGTCGACTTCCGCGCGGAGGTCGTCGGCCCGCTCGCGCTGCGGCTGGCCAGCGTTCCGGCGCGCGACGGTGCCGCGGCGATCCTCGGCAACCACGATCACTACGCGGGCGCGGAAGAAGTCCTCAGCCTCATGCAGGCGGGCGGCGTTCGCGTCTTGTCGAATCAATCGGCGCGGCTCCGCACGGGCGACGGCGCGGGGTTCGCGCTCGTCGGCGTCGACGATCTCCAAGGGCGCACGCGGCCGTCGCCCGGGTTCGCCGGACCGGATCTCGCGCGTGCGCTCGCGCCGCTTCCGCCGGACCTCCCGAAGATCCTGCTCGCGCATCAGCCCCGCTACTTCGTCGAGGCGGCGGGGCGAGTCGCGCTCCAACTGAGCGGCCACACGCACGGCGGCCAGATCAATCCGGGCTTCCGGCCCGCCGACCTCGTCATGACGTTCGTTTCCGGCCGCTACGAACGCAGCGGCTCCACGCTCTGGGTGAACCGCGGTTTCGGCGTCGCGGGTCCGCCCTCGCGCGTCGGCGCGCCACCGGAAGTGACGAAGGTCGTCATCGTCGCGGCCTGAGCGACTCGCGTGTTCGCGTGCGCGCGGCCTGAACGCCTCGTCTCGTCGCGCGGTCGCGGCCTGACCGCCTCGGCGCGAGCGAAGACGTACGACGACAGACCGTGCGATACTGCGCGCTCCGTTGCGTACGCTCGCTCGGGTCTTCCTCTTCTCATGGGTCGCGGTCAGTGCGCCGGTGGTCGCGCACGCGCAGTCCCGTGGTTCGGGGCAGCCCGCAACGGCACCCGCCGGATCGAATGGCCCGGGCCGGCCCGATGACCTGTCGCGCGCCCGCACGCTCGATCGCGAGGGCGCGAAAGCGTACGCGGACGGCCGCTACAACGACGCCATTCGCTACTTCGAGGAGGCGCACCGCCTCGGCGGTCCGCCGTTCGAGCTCTGGAACGTCGCGAAGTGCCATCTCCGGCTCGATCAGCCAGAGCAAGCCGCCGACGTGCTCGAGCGCTATCTCGCCACGCCGTCGCTCCCGGCAGACGATCGCGAAGAGGCGACCGCGCAGCTCGACGCGCTCCGCAAGCGGCCGAGCACGTTGACCGTCGCGTCCAGCCCGCCCGGAGCAACAGTTTCCGTCGACGGCCGCGCCGAGCCTGCGCGCACACCGATGTCGACGACCGTGTCGCCCGGTCCGCACACCGTGACGCTCACCCTCGAATCCTATGCAGCCTACACGCGTGAGATCGACGCGCGTTTCGGCCGCGCTATCATCCTCGACGCAGGCCTCTCGAAAGACCGCCGCCCGCCGCCGCCGGCGAACCCGTATGCGGCAACCGACGACCGTCGAATTGCGTTGCGAGCGATGCTCGGCATCGCGCTGCCGCGCTTCGGCAGCGTGGGCGGCGGCGTTCAGCTCGGCTTCTCCGCGAACGGCATCGTCCGCGTAGCCGACGTCGGGGCGACGTCGTTCGGTGTCGGCGGCATGCTCTCGGTGACGGGCGACTCGTGGAAGAACACGATCAACGCACCGGGCAACGCGCAGCCGTGCGGACCGCTCACCGGCACGACGTCGGCGACGGCGCTCTCCGCATTCGGCATCGGCGCAGCCGGCTGGGAGCTCGTACCGCAGCTTCGGGTGCATGCGCTTGCCGGCTTGGGCATGGCTGCGTACTTGGCGGGCGACCTCGGCGGCGACGTGTTCGTCCCCACGTGCGATGCCTCGCCGGGCCTCAGGCCCGCAGCGCTGGTCGGCGCGCAGGTCGACTATGCGGTCACGAAGTCGTTCCGCCTGACCGCCTTGCCGATCGCGCTTCAGCTGCACCCCGCTTTCGGCGCAGCGAGGAGCGCTCCGATCGACGCGACGGGCGTGTGGCTGAAGACGACCATCGCGGTCGGAGCGGGCGTGGACCTGTGACCGCGCATCGGCCTTCGCCGCGCGCGAAGCGACTCGCCGCGCTTGCGGCGCTGGGCGTGTGCGCGCTCGCGTCGGTGGGCGCGGGCTCGGCATCCGCGACGCCGGCGGGGGCGGCGGCGCCGGCGGCGCCGGCGGGGGCGACGGCGCGGGCGACGGCGGGGGCGACGGCGGCGGGGGCGGCGGCGCCGGCGGCGGGGGCGGCGGCGCCGGCAATCGCGACGCCGGCGGCGCCCCGTTTTCCGGCGGTTGGCGCGGACGGCTGGCGTGCGGCCGGGAACGATGGTGTCCGCGGCATGACGATCGGGCCGATCGAGAACGCGTACCATCCCGGGGTCGGCTACGGCAGCGCCGCGTACGGCCGTACACTCGACGAGTGCGTCCGCGTGGGTGCAACGTGGGTCGCGGTCACCCCGTTCGGGCGCGTCGGCGATCTGCACGGCCGCGGAGTCGATCCTTCCTTCGAGCAACCGTTCGCGAAGAACCGCGAGGACGTTGCGCGTGCCATCGCGATGGCGCACGCGCGCGGGCTCTCGGTCATGCTCGTCCCGCATCTCTGGGTCGAGTCCGGCGAATGGCGCGCAGAGATCGATCCGAAGACGGATGCCGGCTGGGACGCCTGGTCGAGGAGCTACGGCGCGTTCGTACGGGGCTGGGCGGAGGTCGCGCAGGCGGCGCACGTCGACTTGTTCTCGGCGGGCGTCGAGCTGCGTTCGTGGGTGACGACGTCGCACGCCTCGAGCTTCGCGGCCCTCGTTCGCGAGCTGCGTGCGATCTACAAAGGCCCGATCACCTACTCCGCAAACTGGGACGACGTCGACGCCACGCTCGTTCTGGGCGAGCTCGACGTCATCGGCATCAACGCGTTTTACCCTCTGGCCGACAAAGATGGCGCGCAGTTCCCGACGCTTCTCGAAGGTGGCCGCCGCGTGCAGAAGAAGGTCCGGGACCTCGCGGCCACCTGGCAGAAGCCGGTGCTCTTCACGGAGATCGGCTACACGACGCGGGCCGACCCGGCGATTCGCCCGTGGGAATGGCCCGACAAGATGACCAACGTGCACGTCGACGAGCACGCGCAAGCGGACGCGTACCGCGCCCTCGTCGCGCCACTCCTCGACGAGCCCTCCTTCATGGGCTTCTTCGTGTGGCGCGTGTACGCCGATCCGGACGACGTCTCCCAGGAGGCGGAATGGGGCTTCTCTCCGCGAGGCAAGCTCGCGGAGCTCGTCGTCCGCGACGCCTTCGCAGCTTCGTGGGCGGGAGACGCGCATCCGCGGCGCGGCTGGGCAGCGCGCGCCCTCGTCCCTGGCCTGTATCCCGGCACGCCGCGCTGAGCGGGGCCCGGGCGGGCGCGGGCGCTCGGTGGGCGCGGCTTCGTTCGCCGCCGCCGGGTCGGCACGGGTGGCACGTGGCCGCCGACCGGTGGCGAGGGCGGCGGTCGGCGCCGCGCCATGGGGACGCGCGGCGGGCGGCCGGCGCGACGGGCCGACCGGCGAGTGTCGGGCGGGGCGGAGGGCCCCTCTCGCAACGCGTCACCCGCGCAACGTTTCGGACGCGGAACGTCAGCCAGCCGTCGACCGCCTGCAACGTTCCGCGTGCGCAACGTTTCGGGCCGTGCGCGCACGGGCGCAATCTTCCGTGTGCGAAACGATTCGGGACGTGCGCGCACGGGCGCAATCTTCCGTGTGCGAAACGATTCGGAGCGTGCGCGCACCCGGCGATGCCACGCGCGACGCGTTTCCAAGCGATACGCGCGCGGGCGATTCCTCGTTCGACAGTCGGCGGCAGCCCTGGCGCCGCGGATTGTTCGCCGGCGAACGATCCCCGGGCGAGCAAGCGATGCGTGCTCGGGATCGTTGCCTCGGCAACGATGGCCGGCGACCGGCGCGACGCGCGCTCGGAATCGTTGCCTCGGCAACGATGGCCGGCGACCGGCGCGACGCGTGCTCGGAATCGTTGCCTCGGCAACGAGGCGGGCGGATCGACCCGTGGCGGGCGGATCGACCCGTGGCGGGCGCAGAGGCGGTCGGTACGGCGGCAACGATCACGTGCGAGGAGACGCCTCGCCGACCGCTCCGCCCGAGCCGCCGCGACGATCGTTCGCTCGGCAACGATCGTCCGGGCCAGTGAATTCGCGATGTTGCCGGTCGTTGATGGGGTGACGCGTGCGGGAGGGGGCCCCCGACCCGTCCCGGGCTCGCCGAAACGGTCGCGTCGCGTAGCGACCCGGTCGAGCGGGGCGCTGCGGCGGAGTTGGCCCGGGGCGATTCGGGTTTCGTACGATCGCGTCCGCGTCGATGCCGAGTCTTTTGCGTGCTGCCGTTTTCCTCGCCGGGTCGCTTGCGGCCGGGTCGTGGGTCGGGCTCGGCACGCCCGGCACCGCGGCCGAAGGACGTGTGATCGCGGAGCGCGTCGCCGAGGCGGCACGGGAAAAAGTCGAGGCGCGAGCAGACGGCAGTCCGCCGACGGCGTCGCATGCCGCCGGTGCGGCGTCCCCGCCGGCCGCTTCGCACGCCGCCGCCGGGGCGACCACGCCGCGCCCTTCGCATGCTGACGCGCGCGGCCTGGGTCCACCGGCTCCGCCGGCGCCGCGCGACGATGGCGAGTTCGGGCCGACGCCGCAGGAGCGCGATCCCGAGGTGGCCGGGTCGCCTTCGCCGTGGCCGCGCCTGAACCCGGACGCGAGCCTCACGAAAGCGTGGATGGTTGCGGAGGGGCCGCAGTATTCGGCCGAGAGCGGCCGCCGGGTCGTCACGCTCACGTTCGACGACGGCCCGTTCCCCGAGACGACGCCCTCGGTGCTCAAGTTGCTCGCTCGTCACAAGGTGCACGCGACGTTCTTCGTGATTGGGCGATACCTCGACGGCGACGACCGGCGCACGCGGGCCACTCGGCGCACGCTGGAGCGCATCGTCGCGGGCGGGCACCTCGTCGGCAATCACACGTACGACCATGCGCGGCTCACGTCGGTCACGCATACGCAGGTGCTCGAGCAGATCGACCGCGGGGCTTTTGCGATCGAGCGCGTGACCGGCAAGAAGCCCATCCTGTTCCGACCGCCGTATGGTGAGCTCGACGACTTCGGACGAGAGGCCGTTCGCGAACGCGGGCTCGACCTCCTCCTTTGGAGCGTCGAGAAGCAGGACATGACGCGGGACGATCCGCACGCCATGTTTCGCGAGCTCGCGTCGCAGCTCGAATACAAAGGCGGCGGCATCGTGCTCCTTCACGACGTGCGCCGCACGTCCGTTCGCGCGCTCGACGAGCTCCTCGCATGGCTCCGCGATCACCGCTGGGATCCCAAGCGGCCCGAGAAGATCGGCTATGACGTCGTCGACCTGCCGACCTACCTCCGCGAGGTCGCGGCGGCTCCGCTCCCGTTTGCGTCGCGCGACGAGCTCGAACGCGCACGTGCCGCCGGCGCCACCTTCGCAGCGCCGCCGTCGCACGCGAGCGGCGTGAGCCGCGCGCCGCCGTCATCGCGCGCTGCCGCCGCCAGCAGCGAGGATACGCCGTCGCCCGCCGCACCCGCGCCGGACACGGCGCCGACGCTCGCCGAGGCTGACGCGAAGGCCGCTTCACCGGCGAACACGCATCGCGCCGCGCGGCGTCGGTCTACCCGCCGGTGATCGTTTCGCAGACCTGCGCTTCTTTGCCGACGAATTTTCCGTCGCGCGCTTGGATCTCGCAGTAGCCGCCGCCGCGGATTTGATCGACGAGCTGCACGACCGCGGCGTTCGACCATTCGCGTGCGCCATCGAAGCGCGCGCGGATGACGCCGTTCTTGTCGATGATCCACGTCTCCGGATAGAGGCTCGTGCCGTACTTGCCGCCGACGTGCTTCGCGTCGGGATCGACGAGCACCGCGAAGGGCGGCTCCTCCTTGAGGAGCGACTTGATCGTCGCTGCGGCGTCTTCCACCGATTCGTCGGTGGAGACCGTGACGACCTCCACGTCTTTCATCGGCTTCAGGATGCGCGCGAGGTCGGCAATCTCCGGCATCTCTTCCATGCAGGGGCCGCACGTCTTCGTCCAGAAATTCAGAACCACCACCTTGCCTCGGTAGCTGTCGAGCGAAACGTCGCGGCCTTTGATGTCCTTCACGGTGAACGACGGCGCCTTGCGCTCGTAGCCCGCGTAGTTCGGCTTGAGCAGACACGTCGCGCTGCAGCGGCGGCGCGCCTCGGCTTCCTTCGAGACCGAGACGAACGCATACACGCCGAGCGCCGCCACGACGACGAACGCCATGTGAGCGACGGGGCCGAGCGGGCTTTTTTCGGCGGGTGCGGAATCGCGGACGGTGCGGCTCACGACGGAGAGTCTGGCACGGAACGGAGCTCCGCAGAAGAAGCTGCGGCCGCCGATCGGCCGCGCCGGCGCGCACGCGACGTGCTACCCGTGCGCCCGATGACCGATCCGAACCAGCGGCCGAAGGCGGTGCTCGTCGCCGTCCATCTCCCGCACGCCGACGACCTCGAGTTCCGCTCCAGCCTCGAAGAGCTCGAGCGGCTCGTCTCGACGCTCGGCTACAAGACCGTCGCCACGGTCACGCAGACGCGCAGCCATCTCGAAGCTGCGGCCGTGCTCGGTGAGGGCAAGCTGAAGGAGCTCGGCGACATCACGGGCGGCGAGGGCCGCATCGCATCGGGCGCGCCGCAGAAGAAGGACAAAGCCCGCATGCGTCGGGAGGCCGAGCAGGGCGGCGAGGCCGACGCGGACGACGACTTCGACCACGACAGCGACGACGCCGACGACGGCGACGACCACGACAACGTCTACGACGACGACGGGCGAGAAGCGTCCACCGCGAACGTCGACCTCGTCGCGATCGACCACGACATCTCGCCGAGCCAGGCGCGCAATCTCGAGAAGGCGACGGGCACGCAGGTCCTCGATCGCACCGGCGTCATCATCGAGATCTTCCACCGCCACGCGAAGAGTCGCGAGGCGCGCTTGCAGGTCGAGATCGCGCGCCTCACGTACACCGCGCCGCGCCTTCGTGAATCGCCGGGCGGGAAAGAGCGGCAGCGCGGTCGCGGCGCTGGTGAAGCCGCGCTCGAGCTCGACCGCCGCAAGGTGCGTGACCGTATCGCGGAGCTCCGCGAGGAGCTCGCCGCGGTGCAGCGCGAGCAGGACGTTCGGCGTCAGCACCGGCGGCAGGCGCGGCGCATCGCGCTCGTGGGCTACACGAACGCCGGCAAGTCGTCGCTCATGCGCGCGCTGACCGGCAGCGACGTCTACGTCGAGAACAAGCTCTTCGCGACGCTCGACACCACCGTCCGCGCGCTGCATCCCGAAGCGAAGCCGCGCATCCTCGTGAGCGATACCGTCGGCTTCATCAAGAAGCTGCCGCACGACCTCGTCGCCAGCTTCAAGTCGACGCTCGACGAAGCGCTCGAGGCTTCCCATCTGCTGCACGTCGTCGATGCGAGCGACCTCTCGTGGGAGACGCAGCTCGGCGTCACGCGCGACGTCCTCGCGGAGATCGGCGCTGGCGACGTGCCGTCGACGCTCGTGATGAACAAGGTCGACCGCGTGGAGCCCGACGTGCTCGCGCGACTGCGCGTCCGCTTCCCCGACGCGTGGTTCGTGTCGGCGCACGACCCGAAGGACGTCGCTTGGATCCGCGAGCAGATCATCGCGCTGTTCGAGGCCACCTACGTCGAGGAGGAGCTCGTCGTGCCGTACGATCGGCAGGGCGTGCTCAGCGAGATGCACGAGTCGGGACGCGTCGTCTCCGACCGCTACGAGGACGGGGGCGTGTTCGTCACCTTCCGCGCCGAGCCCGAGACCATCGCCCGGTTCAAGGCGCGCCTCGCGAAGTGACCTCGCGCGCGCGCCGCTACCCGCGCGTCACACCTGCGCGATTGCGAGCGTGCGCCGCGGCTTGCCCTTGCCGACGCGCGTCTCGAGCTTGCCGAACGCGCGCTTGTACGCCGCGAAGTTGCCGCCCTCGCGCACGGCCTCGAGCACGGCGAGGCCTTCTTCCGGGCCACCCTGCGCGAGCACGTACTCGACCCACGCCCACTTCGCGCTCGTCGAGCGCACGTCGGCGCGGCCCCGGAGACCACGGCGTAGCCGGTCGAGCCGCTTCTCGACCACCGAGATGCCCGCAAACGCTTCGCCGTCCATCGGCGTGTTGCGCTTCGCGCAGAACGGCGCGATGCCGAGCGCGACCGGCACGATCTTCGAGAGCTCCGTCGTGAAGCGCGCGCACTCGTCGATGTCGTCGTCCGACTCGTTCGGTAGACCGATCATCAAGTAGAGCTTCAGGCGGTCCATGCCGTGCAGCTTCGCGAGCTCCGCGCAGCGAAGCAGGTGCTTCTCCTTCGCCTTTCGCTCGAGCTGCTCGCGCATCTTCTCGCTCGGACCGTCCATCGCGGTCGTCAGCGTGCGGTAGCCCGCCCGCGCGAGCGCGCCGACGAACTCGTCTTTCAGGCGATCCGGCCGGAGCGAAGAGAGCCCCACCTCGCGTCCTTGCGCCGTGAGCGCGTTCACGATGTCGACGATGCGGGGGTGATCGGACACGGCCGCGCCGACGAGCCCCACCCGCTTCGCGTCGTGCGGGACGAGCCCGAGGATCGTCTCCATCGGGGCGAGGCGCATGCCGCCGTTCGTGGACCGACGCATGACGCAGTACGTGCAGCGCCGCGAGCAGCCGCGCTCCGTCTCGACGAGGAACATGTCGCTCAGCACCGCGTGCGGCGTGCGGATCGCGGCCCACGCCGGGATCATCTCGTCCGGAACCTTCGCCACCGTCGGCAGCACCGCGCCGTGGTGAGCCGGCACGAAGACGTGCGGGATCTTGGCCAGCGCGTCCAGCTGAGCCGCACGTGACGAGGTGCCCTCGAGGACGCGCAAGACCTCGACCGTGATCGCCTCGGCCTCGCCGATGATGATGGCATCGCAGAACGGCGCGAGCGGCAGCGGGTTCGAAAAGGTGAGGGGACCCCCGGCGAGCACGAACGGATGCCGGCCGTCGCGCTCTTCGCGGAGCGCGGGGATGCTCGCCGCATCGAGCATCCGAACGAGCCCGCCGATTTCAATCTCGTACGCGACGCTCGCCGCGATGACCGGGAACTCCTCGAGCGGCCGGAGCGATTCGTAGCTCACCGGCCGCGACTGCACCGCGAGGTCGTTCTCGGCTTCGTCGTCGAGCACCACGCGCTCGCACGCGAGACCGGAGCTCTCCATGATCGCGCGATAGATCCGCTGGTAGCCGAGCGAGCTCATCGCCGCGCCGTACGGAGACGGGTACGTGAGCGCGACCGTGAACGGCGCCTGCTTGTCGAGCCGGCCGACCTCGTCGTGGAGGCGCGCGCGGATGCGCGATTCGCGCGTGTTGCGGTCGAGGGCTGCCATCGAGAAAGAACCCCGCTTCTTACGGCTTTGTGGTGCTTTCGCAAGCCGAAGCGGCCTCGGCGCCCCCTCGTCTCAATCGGGTCGTCACGACGCCGTCACGTGCGTTCGGGGGAACCGCAAGTATAGTGAGCCACTTTTCCGGACCCAATGAAGCTTCGCTACCTCTTCGCCGCCGCCCCTTTCCTCGCACTCTTCAAGCTCACCGGCTGCTCCGATGGCTCGGATCCCAATGGGGAGCCGAACCCGAGCGTCGACGGGGGGCCCGACGGGACGACCCCGAACGGCGAAGGTGGGCCTGATGCCGATGGAGGCCCGAGCGGCCCTCGCGGCGCATGCAACGTCACGAAGGAAGGCACCGCTGGCGTCCTCCTCACCGGGCGGCTCCTCCTGCCGGACGCGCCGCTCGACGGCGAGGTCCTGATCGACGGCACCGGGACGATCCAGTGCGTCGCGAAGAGCTGCAAGACGACGCCGGCGTTCGCCGACGACGCGAAGTACCAGGCTGCGTACGCCGCCGCGACGCAGGTGACCTGCTCGAACGCGGTCATCTCGCCAGGCCTCATCAACCCGCACGACCACATCACGTTCGCGAACACGCCGCCGCTTCCGCACGGCGCCGAGCGCTTCGACCATCGCCACGACTGGCGCCGAGGCATCCGCGGTCACAAGAAGCTCTCCACGTGGGGCACGGGCGGTCGCAACGCGATCAGCATGGCCGAGCTCCGCTTCGTCATGAGCGGCACCACGACGGCGGCGAGCGCCGGTGGCGAAGCCGGTCTCATGCGGAACGTCGACGGCACGATCGCGCAGCTCGAAGGCCTCAAGATCAAGCTGGTCGAGTCGGACACGTTCCCGCTGAGCGACACGAATCCGCCGAACCCGTTCCCGCCGGCGGGCTGCGCCGGATACTCGCCGTCGCGCCGCAAGGCCTCGGCGATCGTGAACTACGACGGCTACCTCCCGCACATCGCGGAGGGCATCGACGAGGCGGCGCACCTCGAGATGGTCTGCCAGACGGACGAGACGAACGACGCCGAGCACTTCCTGCTCGGAAAGCAGACGGCGATCATCCACGGCATCGGCGTCGAGCCGGCCGAGATCGCGAAGTACCACCCGAAGCAGACGTCGCTCATCTGGTCGCCGCGCTCGAACATCGACCTCTACGGCAACACGGCGCCCGTCGTCGAATACGACAACCTCGGCGTCCCGATCGCGCTCGGCACCGACTGGCTGCCGTCCGGCTCGATGAACATGTCGCGCGAGCTCCGCTGCGCCGACGAGCTGAACGAGAAGTATTTCGGCAAGCACTTCTCCGAGCGCGCGCTCTGGAGCATGGTGACGATCAACGCGGCGTTCGCGATCGGCGCGCAGGACGCGGTCGGCATCCTCCGTCCCGGCTATGCCGGTGACATCGCAATCTTCAACGCGAGCTCGTCGAAGGACTACCGCGCCGTCATCGACGCAGGCGTCGAAGACGTCATCGTGACGATGCGCGGTGGCAAGCCGCTCTACGGCGACGCGGACTTCCTCGCCCAGAAGGGCCTTCGCTCCGAAGCGTGCGAGGACCTCGACGTCTGCGGCATCAAGAAGAAGGCGTGCGTGAAGCAGGACCTCGGCTCGGTCACGCTCGCCGACCTGCTGAACCAGAAGGTCAAGAACACCACCGTCAACCCCGCGACCGAGCACCCGATCTACCCGGCGTTCTTCTGCAAGAACGAGACGCCGAAGGACGAGCCGAGCTGCGTGCCGACACGCGGCGCGACGCCGGAAGCGCCGAGCGCCTCGCAGTACACGGGCCCGACGGCGGGCGACAAGGACGGCGACGGCATCCCCGACGCGACCGACAACTGCCCGGCAGTGTTCAACCCGATCCGCCCGATGGACGCGAAGCAGGCCGACGCGGACGGCGACGGCATCGGTGACGCGTGCGACAAGTGCCCGCTCGCCGCCGGCGAGGCGTGCACGCGCCCCAACGCAGAAGACATCGACGACGACGGCGTCTTGAACGGCGTCGACAACTGCCCCGAGCTCGCGAACGCCGACCAGGCCGACGACGACAAGGACGGCAAGGGCAACGCCTGCGACACGTGCCCGACCGAGCCGAACCCGGGCCAGGCGAAGTGCGTGACCGAGTACACCGTCGCGGCCCTCCGCAACCCCGCCGACCCGCAGCACCCCGCCTCCGGTAGCGTCCGCGCACGCGTGAAGAACCTCTACGTCACCGGCGTTCGTAGCGGCGGCGGCGGTCGCGGCTTCTTCGCGCAGGTCGGCACCGATGCGTTCTCCGGCCTTTACGTCGAGACCGGCACGGTCACGCCGACGGTCGTGGTCGGTAACAAGGTCGAAGTCGAAGGCGACTACGAAGAGGTCTTCAACGTCACGACGCTCCGCAACGTCGTCGTGAAGGTCGTCGACGCCGGCACGGCGCTTCCGTTCGCGCCGGTCGTCTTCCCGTCCGCGGACATCACGAACGTCGGCAACGTGCAGGGGCCGAGCGCCGAGGCGTACGAGGGCATGCTCTGCCAGGTCGACGCGCCGACCGTCACGCTCATGAACTCCGACGGGGCGCAGGACTTCGACGAGTTCTCGATCGCCGACGCCAGCGGCGGCAATCTCCGCGTCGACGACTACCTCTACGACCCGCTCGACAACACGTTTGCCGTGGGCACCGCGTTCCAGAAGGTCGTGGGCATCTGCTACTTCTCCTTCTCGAACCGGAAGATCCTCCCGCGCAGCCCTGCGGATTATCCGCAGTGACCTCGCGCTAGTCCTCGGCGAGGCGGTACAACGTGCCGCCTCGCTGACCGCCGAGGTACAGCGTGCCGTCGAGGACGGCCATCGGTGCCACGCAGAAGAAGTCGCCCACCTCGAAGGGCGACTTTTTCTCTTTCGAATCCACGCTCGCGATCGGCGCCGCATCGACGACGTCACCCGTGAGCCCGTACAGGCCGCGCTCGGTCAGCACGACCACGCGGTCGCGGTACCGCGTGATGTCGGTGGGGCGTCCGGCGCCGTCCGGCATCGGCACGACCGTCCAGTGATCTCCGTCGGTCGTCACGCGCAGGCGAATGCCGTCGCTCCCCCACGCGATCCAGTAGAGGCGATGAGGCGTAGCGTGCGTGTCGACCCACCACCGCAACGTGCCGCCCGCGCCGGAGGGCGTCACGCGCACGGCATGCACGTCTTCGCGCGCGAGCGTCGGAGCGTCGGGCGAAGGTGCAAAGTACACGTAGTCGTTCGGGTCGCGGCGGTCGTAGTCCTGGATGCCCGCATACAAGCGGCCGCGGAACCGGACCATGTACGTGAGCCGCCATACGCCGTCGCGCCAAGGGAACGGGTAGTCGACCTCGTAAGTCCAACGTGAGCCGTCGTCGCTCGCGCGGTGGAGCGCACCCGGAGACGCACCGTGCCACGCGCGCTCCTTCGGCGGGACCGAGCCGGTCGACGCATAGAGCGCCCCGCGGAAGCGGATGACGTCGAGCACGTGGTACGCGCGCGGGAGGACGCCTGCGCCGGCGCGGCCGCTGTCCCAGGCGAGGAGATCCGGCGCGGCCGGCGGGCGGAAGTGGGGCGCTCGCGGGGGCGCGAACGATCCCGCAGCATCGGACACGAAGACGTATCCCTCCGTCCCGTACTCCACGAGGCCGAGCCCGTTGTACGGCGGATCGGCATCGGCGACGAAGAGGCGCCCGGCGATGGCATGCACGCGGACGAAGCCCTGACCTGCGCCGCCTCCCTTCGACGGCTCGCCGGGCCGGTTCCAATCGAAGGCGACCGTGAACGGACGCGCGTCGCCGGGGCGGTACCTCGTGATCGTCGCGCCATCCGTGCCGAGCGGCTGGTTCGCGTGCGCGGCATACAGCGCGCCGCGCAAGGGTGTGAGGTCGCAGATCCGGGAGAGCGCGAGGGGCGCCGTTCCGACCTTCTCGAAGTGGCCGTGCGCGGGGGCCGTTCCTGGGCCCGGATCTTCCGGATCGTCGTCGCCGTCGGGCTCCGCGGCGGCGGCCATCGACGCATCCTCCGCGCCGCCGCCACCGCCATCGCCCCGCGCAGCCTCCATCGATGCGCGGGAATCGCCTGAATCAAGTGGTCCGGGCGCCGCGGCGGCCGCGTCGACCTCCCCCGCGGGCTGCGGAACGACGCTCCGCGCGCAGCCCTCAGCGCCCGCAGCGCCCGCGAGCACGAGGCCGGCGAGAGCCGCGCCTAGGGCGCCTTGCAGTAGCCGTATCCCTCGAGGCTGCCGCTCGGCGTGCACGTCCGGCCGATCTCCGCGCACTCGTCGACGGCCGCTTTCAGGCTGCAGAAGCGCACCGCCGTCAGCCCCGGGACCACCGTGCCGTCGCACGTCGCCTGGCACTGCACCGAGCGATAGCCGGTCTGTTGACTGAAGGCCCCGCAGCAGACCTGATTCGCCGGGCAGTCCGTTCGGTCGTCGCAGCGGATCGCGGTGCTGCCCGGGAACGTGCACGCGGTCGGGTTGCTGGTCATGCACGTGAACGTCCGCGCGCCGTCGTCCCGCTGGCTGCAACACAGCTGCGCATTCGGCGTGCAGTGCACCGCATCGCCGTCGTCGTTCGTCCCGCAGAACACGCCCGGGTTCTTCGCCGGTGCGTCTGGGCCCCCGTCCTTCGGCCCGCCGCTCGAGCCACTCGAACCGCTGGAGCCGGAAGAGCCGCTCGATCCCGAGGAGCCACTCGATCCCGAAGACCCACTCGAGCCGGACGACCCGCTCGAGCCGGAGGAGCCACCGCCATCGCCCGTGCCGAGCTGCGGGTCGGTGCCGAGCTGGGCGGAGCCCGGCGGTCCGAACAGGTCCGACGGGCTCGCTCCTCCGCACGCGACAGGCGCCGCCGCCGTCGCTGCGGCAAGCGCGAGGATCCCCATCCCGAGCGACCCAGGCAGGCGTTCGCGTGAGCTCATCGCACGCGAGTGTTACCGGCGCGGTCGCCCTTGTCCTGTCTCGACAACGCATCGTTGCGGAAGGCATCGCCCGGTGTCCGCCGACTGTGACCGTCTCTCCTCGCTCCGCGCGCCCCTCTCGCGTGCAAACGCCCGAAAGCTGTGCCGAAAGGTGGGTGCCCGCGCTTTGCCGACCTGCGCATGCATGCTAAGGAGGCCGGCCCCGCTGACGGGCAGAGCGTCGAATCCCATGCCTCCCGAGACGAATCCCCCCGAGCCCGCCCACGAGGCCGTCGGCAATGCCGACCGCGCGATGGATGCGCTCGAGCTCGCCGCCGTGTCGGCCGAGAAGGGCCGCCTGGTCCAGATGGTCCACGCGGTCTCCCCCGAGGACGTGCGTGCCGCGTTCCGCATCGACCCGCGCGCCGTTCGCTCGCGTCTCGATCGCGTGATGATGGGCGAAGATCCGGAGCTCGGGCTCGACGCGCTCCACGAAGCCGGCGCGCTCCGCGTCATCTTCCCCGAAGTCCATGCGATGGTGGGCTTCGGCGACGGAGAGTGGCGCCACAAAGACGTCTGGAAGCATACGAAGCAGGTCGTTCGTCAGGCCGTGCCGCGCCTCGAGGTGCGTTGGGCTTCGCTCTTCCACGACATCGGCAAGGTGAAGACGCGCTCGATCAGCCCCGACGGCAAGGTCCACTTCCTCGGCCATGCCGAGGTCGGCACGCGCATGTTCGACAAGATGGAGCGACGGCTCCACATGTTCTCGCCGGAGCCTTCGCTGCGCGACACGGTGCGTTTCCTCGTGCTCCATCACCTTCGCGCGAACCAGTACGACCCGAGCTGGACGGACAGCGCGGTGCGCCGTTTCGCCCGCGAGCTCGGCGCGCATCTCGACGACCTCCTCTGCCTCGCGCGTGCAGACATCACGACGAAGCGTCCGGAGAAGAAGCGGAAGGGGCTTGCCCAGATCGACGAGCTCGCCGGCCGCATCTCGCAGCTCGCGGCCGAAGACGCGAAGCAGCCGCCGCTGCCCTCGGGCATCGGCGACGTGGTGATGAAGGCCTTCGGCCTCGCTCCGTCGCGTCAGATCGGCGAGATCAAGAAGCTCCTCGAGGCAGGGATCGAGAAGGGCGAGGTCGAGCCGCACCAGCCGGCCGAGTACTACGTCGAGCTCATCGCCAGCGACAAAGCGCGCTTCGGTCTCTGACGGGGTGCGCGCGCGCGCGCCGTCAGCGCTTCTTCGGGGCGCGGAGCCGGTCTTCGATCGCGGCGATCGTGCGCGCGAGCTGGCCGTCGTGGAGGCAGGCGAGGAGGTCGACGCCGCCGCGGCGGAAGCCTCCTCCGCGCGTGACGTTGTGGGCGGAGAGCAGCGGCTTCAGCACGGCGACGGTGCGTTCGTCGCCGTCGCGCTGCGCGCGCTCGAAGTGGTTTTTCACCGCGCACGAAACGCCCGCGGCATGCACGTCGAGCGTCACCTGTAGCGCGGGCGACATCTTCACGCGCTCGCCACGTGCGAGGATCTGCTTCGCGCGCTCGCGGGCGCGTGGGTACTGCACGCCGGAGGTGCCGTACGCGATGTCGTAGAGGTCGTCCCAGCCGATCGTGCCGAGCTGGTTTTCTTGGATCGCGAACGCCTCGTCCACGGCCGCCTTCACGTTCGGGTCCTTCGAGCCTTCCTTCAGGGCCGTGTCGCGGACTTCGACGCGGAGCTTCACGCCCTCTTCGCTGCGGAGGTCGAACGAAGGCTTCGCCTTCATGACGAGCCCCGCCTCGCGCATCGCTTCCTTCGGCCGATCGGTGCTGCTGTACGCGGCGAGCAGCGCGCGATGCACGTCCTCGCGGCCCTGCACGGCCTCGCCGAGGTCTTCGAGCTTCTTGATGCCCGAGCCGTAATCGCCGCGCTCGATCATCGCGATCGCTTCCTTCACGCGGTCGTCGGTCGACGGATCGACCACGACGACGCCTCCGTCGCTGGTCACCACCACCGTCGCGCCGTCCGCCGCGTCCGGCTGCGGGTCGCGGCTCCGGAGCACGTAGACGATCGTGCCGACCATCAAGACGAGGCCGAGGAGGCCGGCGGCGAGCGCCATGACCCACGCGCGGCTGCTGAGGAGGCCTTCGGTCGTCTTGTTCGCGTCCGGGCCCGGCCGCTTCGCGCTGGCGGGATGGGAGAGGTCGGACGGAGCCGGCGAGATGCCGCTGATGATGCCGGGGTTCGTCATCATGCCGCTCGCCGGCGGCGGAGCGAACCGCGCGTCGATGCGACCGGCGCCCGCGAGCTGCTGCAGCGTCGTGCTGATCGCCTCGATGATCTCGCGCGCGTCGGCGGTGCGCTCGCTCGCTTCTTTCGCGAGAAGCCGCGTGACGAGGGCTTCGACCTCGGGCGGAACGTTCGCCTCGGCGCTCTTCTGGGCCATCGGCGGCACGGGCGCGGTGACCTGCATGCCGAGGAGCGCGACCTTGCTCTCCGCCTCGAACGGGCGGCTGCCGGTCAGCATCTCGTAGATGATGATGCCGAGCGCGTAGAGGTCGGCGCGCGCGTCGACCTCTTGGCCGAGTGCCTGCTCCGGCGCCATGTACTCGGGCGTGCCGTAGACCATGCCCGCTTGCGTGAGCACCGCTTGGCCGGGGCCGCTCGGGTTCCGTTCGTTCGTGCCGAGCTCGCCGATCTGGACTTTCGCGATGCCGAAGTCGAGGACCTTCACGAAGTCCGGATCGCCGTCGCGCTCGACGAGCATGACGTTCTCGGGCTTGAGGTCCCGATGAACGATCTTGAGACCGTGCGCGCGGGAGAGCGCGCCCGCGATCTGCCGGCCGATGTGGAGCGCTCGCCCGAGCTCGAGCCGCCCCGCTGCGATGACCTCGCGGAGGCTCTTGCCCTCGACGTACTCGAGCGCGAGAAAGAACGAGCCGTCTTCGAGCTTGCCGAAGTCGGTCGCGGTGACGACGTGCGGATGGTCGATGTGCGCTGCGGCCATCGCTTCGCGCTCGAACCGCGCGACGACCTCCGGGAGGCGCGTCATCTCCGGGTGGAGCACCTTGATCGCCATGCGCTTCCGCATGAGCGTGTGCTCGGCCTGGTACACGGCGCCCATGCCGCCTTCGCCGAGCAGGCGCTCGATGCGGTAGCGGTCGCTGATCGTGAGGCCGATGAGCGCTTTCGCGCCGCCCGGACGGATGCTCGCCGATTTGTTCTTCGCGGCGCGAGCCTCCGCGCCGTCATGGGCCGTCGGCGTCGGCGCGCGCGGGGCACCGCCGGGACGCGGCGCTCGGGGCTTTTCGTCGGCGGATTCACCCATGATTCGCGGGTTCTCGGGCCTTGCCACCGTACCACTTTTTCCCGCGCATCACATGTCGACGAGAACGCCCAAGCTGAGCCCCACCCCGAAGCGGTCCAGCCCCGCCGGCGCGACGTTCCCGTCCGGGCTTCCGGCGCGGCTGACGCGGGGGCCCGGCGCCTCGTACGCGCTGCCGCTCTCGGCGAAGCCGACCCGCATCCCGAGCTCGGCAAAGAGCTCCCACGGCTTCCGAAGCTTGTAGGATGCACCCAATCCGAACGGCACCTCGAAGAAGTGGCCGCCGGCTCCGTGCACGAGCGTCGGCGCGGCGGGGCTGCCCGGGAGCGTCACCGACGTGCGGTAGCTCTGCGCGTACGTGCCCGCGACTCCGAAGCCGACGAACAGCCAGGCGCGCAACGAGCCGCGCGGCCACGGCGACATGACCTTCGCGCGGAGGCCGCCCCACGTCAGGTTGCGCGCGGCTGCATCACCGCCGACCGGAGAGATGTCGTGACCGACGTAGCCGCCGATGCGTACGAGCGGCAGGAGCGCGACGTGCGCGGCGAGCTGCGCGCTCGGACCGAAGCCCGCATCTTCGCCGCCGGGAGGCTGCGACGACAGGAAGCGCTTCTGCACGCCGACCTGCGCGGCAGCGTCCCAGTGCAGCTGTGCGCGGGCATCTGCCGCAGTGAGCGTGCACGCGAGCGTCGCCCCGGTCGCCGCGACCGCGACGTGGAGACGCGCGCGGCGTCGGCGACGATGAGCCATCGCTTCGTTCGTACACCAACGGCGTGCCGCGCGGAAACCGCGTTCAATGCAGCGTCGTCTTCGCCACTCCGCTCCTCAGCACGGCGAGACGCGCTTCGATCTGCACGACGTCCGGTGCACGCGGCTCGAGCTCGAGGACGCGCGCCAGGTCGGCGCGCGCGAGCTCGGTCGCTCCGATGCGAATGGCCACCGCGGCGCGCTCGCGCAGCATGCGCGCGGAGTCTGGCATCAACGTGACGATCCGATCGACGGCCATGAAGGCGCGGGCGTGCTCGCCGCGCCGCGCCCAGATGCCCTCGAGGTTCGTGAGCAGGCGCACGAGGATCGCGCGGGCGCTCGCCGGAGCGAAGAGCGAGCCGTGGAGCTCGGCGCTTTCGCCGAGCGCGCGCTTCAGGAGCGCCGTCGCCTGATCGTCTTCGAGGACGCGGCCTCCGTCGAACGCGTCCACGATCGCCGGCGCTCCGCGGAAGTCGTCCACCCGCACGAGGAAGTGCCCGGGGAACGAAACGCCGCGCGCGTGGATTCCGGCGCGCTTCGCGAGCGCGAGCCACACGATGGACAGCGTGATCGGGATGCCGACGCGCCGGACGAGGACGTCGGGCAAGAGGCTGTTCTTCGGGTCGTAGTAGTCTTCCGTGTTGCCGCGGAACCCGAGCGCCTCGAAACGTTCGCTGACGCGCGCGGCCTGCTCGCGCGCCGCAAGGGAGGCGGCGGCGAGCCCCTCCAGCGGCTCGCCGAGCGTGGCGAGCTCTTCCAGGAGGGTAGGGACGTCGAGACCGTCGTAGATGTCTTTCGCCACGAGCGCGGCGCCGAGAGCGACGTCGATGCGCTCGTCGGGCATCCGCGCGAGCTCTTCGAAGGAGGGGAGCACGGACGCCATCCTCCGGGATCTGCCGCGGGTTCGCCCACCACGCAAGCGGGTGCTTGACGCGCCTCTCGCCGTCCGCGAAAACCCCGCACCGAATCATGGCGTCTTCTACGGAAAAGCAGTCTCTCCGCAAGGGCTTCGAGCGCGCGCGCAACGTCCATCCCGTCGGCATCACGGGCAAGGAGCGCCCCGCCGACATCATCAGCACGATGTTTCCGGCGTACGTCGGGCGTCAGGAGCGCACCGCATTCGAGCTCATGCAGCGCGCGTCGCAGGACGATTGCTGCACGTTCGTGACGATGTCCGGAGCGATGACGCCGGCCGGTCTCCACCAGTCGTGCCTCATCCCGCTCATCGAGCGCGGCCTCGTCGACTGCCTCACGACCACGGGCGCGAACCTCTACCACGACGCGCACCGCATCATCGGTCACCGCATTCGCGAGATCGATCCGAACGCGGGCGACCTCCAGTACCGGCTCGCGCGCATCATCCGCATCTACGACCTCGGGTTCTGGGAGGAGACGCTCCTCGAGACCGACAAGCTCTTCAGCGCGCTGCTGCTGAAGCCCGAGTACCAGAAGAAGATGACGACGACCGAGCTGCACTACCTGCTCGGTAAGGACATCGCCGAGATCGAGCAGGCGCTCGGCATCCAGGCGCCCTCGCTGCTCTCCACTTGCTACCGCTTCGGCGTGCCGATCTTCGTCGGCGCCGTGCAGGACGGCTCGATCTTCCTCAACATCGTGAAGCTGAAGAGGCTCTACGGCGAGAAGTTCAAGCTCGAGATCGACGTGAACGACGACGTCTTCGAGATGGGCGCGATGCAGCACCACTGCTTCGGCACGCTGAAGAAGAAGATGGCGATCTGGATCCTCGGCGGCGGCGTCCCGAAGAACTACACGCTCCAGGGCGAGCCGCTGCTCGACCAGATCCTCGGCGTACCGACGCACGGCTTCGACTTCGACGTGCAGTTCTGCGTCGACCCGGTCGACAACGGCGCGCTTTCGTCGTGCCCGGCCGGCGAGGGCCACACGTGGGGCAAGGTCTCGGCGGAGAGCGTGCAGTACGGCTCGATGTACGTGCACTGCGACGTCACGGCAGTGTTCCCGTGGCTGACGTATGCGCTCCTCTCCGATGCGCGCGTGCACAAGAAGCCGCGCCGCCTCTACGACGCGCGTGACGCGGCGGTGAAGGCGCTGCAGCGCGAGGTCGACAAGCGGAAGAAGAAGCTGATGGCGACCGTCGAGTTCGAGCTGCCGAAGAAGGGCAAGCCGTCGAAGTCGAAGAAGGCGACGGCGATCACGTCGTGAGCGCGGCTCCTTCGCCTCCGGCTGCACCGCGCGGACCTTTCGACGGGTACACCGTCGCGGGGTGCCGTGCGCGCATCCGGGCGCGGAACGACGAGCTACGCGCCGTGCTCCTCGAGCTCGATCCGCCGCAGCGCGATCCGAGCGCACCCGCCGACGCACCGCTCGCCGGCGTACCGTACGTGCTGAAGGACACGTGGGACACGGCGGGCATCGTCACGACGGGCGGGTCGTGGCGTCATCGTCATCGGGTGCCTTCCGTGTCGAGCCACGCACATCGCGCGCTCTCGGCTGCGGGCGCGCTGCTCCTCGGCAAGTCGAACCTGTGCGACCTCGCGTTCTCGGCCGAGAGCGACAACCATCTGCTCGGCCCCGTGCGCAACCCGCACGATCCGACGCGAACGGCCGGGGGCAGCACGGGCGGCGGCGCCGCTGCGGTGGCCGACGGGATGGCGGCCTTCGATTGGGGGACCGACTTCGGTGGCTCGATCCGCGGGCCGGCGGCGTATTGCGGCGTCGTCGGTCTCCGGCTCTCGCACGCGACGTGGCCGGTCGGCCTCGAGCACTTCCCGCGCATCGCCTCCTTCTTCCACGACTTCTGCGGGATGGGGCCGCTCACGCGCGAGGTCGCCGGTGCGCGCGCCGTGATCCGCGCGGTTCGGCCGGCGCTGCGAGCATCGAGCGACGACGTCGCGATGGATCTGGAGAGGGTCGTCGTCTATGCGCCGGATCGCTTCCACGATGGCGCGTGGGCATCGTTCCTCGACGACACGTCGACGCTCCTGCGTGACGCCGGGATCGCGTTCGAGGTTGCGCGAGAGCTGCCGCAGCCGAGCGTGGTGAACGCGCTCTTCACGGAGTACCTCGCCGCGCATTTCAAGGAGTTCATCGCGGGCGACGAGCTGCCGATCCTGCACGGCCTGCCTGCCGTGCTGCTCGGGATCCTCTCCGGCGGGAGGCTCGACAAGCGCGTTCATCCGAACACCGCCATGCTCCTGGCCGGCACCGCGGGGCTCGCGCTGCGCTTCCGTGACCGCAGCCGGCCGAGCGCGGGGCTCGCCGCGCTGCGAAACGAGCTCGGACGAATCTGGGGACGCGCCACGCTCGTCGTGTCGCCGACGTGCACCGAGCGGCCGCCGCGCCATGGTCGCTCCGCGTTCGCCTACCGCCTCATGAGCTTCTGCAAGCTCGGGAACCTCACCGATGCGACCGCGCTCGCGCTGCCGTTCGGGCGTTTTCCGGCGCGCACGCGGCGAACGGGCTTCGGCCGGCAGAAGGTGGTGAGCCCCGCGATGCCGCGCTCGCTGCAGATCCTCGGCCCTGCGGGCTCGGAAGAGGCGGTGCTCTCGCTGGGCGAGCGGCTCGAACGCGTCATCGCCGAGCGCGCGCGCTACTCGTAGCCGAGCGTCGCGAGCATCTCGAACATCGCGAGCACGGCAGCGGGCGACTCGTAGTCGAAGACCACGCCGGCGCGAGCCACGCTGCGCGTGCGGCCGAACGCGTCGGTGAACGCGAGCTTCGGCGGATGCGCCCATGCAACGACGCCGGCGATGACGAGCGGATCCCAGAGCGTCGGCGTCGCAAACGTGATCGTGAGTCGCTCGCCCGGCACGAGGGGCTCTTCGGTCTCGAGGCCTGCGCCCGCGAGGCTCAGATCGACGACGACCGCTTGACGCTCGGCGCCGGAGCGCTGCCCTTCCACGCCGACGCCGAGCCGCAGCGGCCGGCGCTCGTGCGCGCGGAAATGCGTCGAGGACGGCGGAGGCAAGACATCGTGAACGATACCGTCAGCGCGGGGACTCCGTCACGCGTTGGCGTTTTGGGATCGGTGCGGGTTAGGATGGAAATCCGGCCGAACGGCTTCGAGGCGAGAGAAAATGAGCCAGGATACGCGCAAGGACAAACGCGCAAAGGTCGTCAGCCTCAACGTTCGCTACAAGAGCGCGACGGTCGACGAGTTCATCGAGAACCACTCGCACGACGTCAGCAAGGGCGGCATCTTCGTCAAGACGCCGACCCCGTTCCCTCCGGGAACGCTGCTGAAGTTCGAGATTCGTCTCGCGGGTGACAAGAGCGTCATCTCGGGCGTGGGGCGCGTGGTCTGGAAGCGTGAGCCGACGCAGGCCGCCGCCGACAAGCCGGCCGGCATGGGCGTGAAGTTCATCAAGATCGACGACGCTTCGCGCGCCGTGATCGATCGGCTGATCGCGCAGAAGGCGGATGCAGGCAGCGCGTACACGTCGGAGGAGCCGGTCGACGACGCGGCGCATCCATCGACGCTTCGTGGTCTCGCTGCGGCGGCTCCGGCGGAATCGAGCGCGCCGCCGGCCCCGCACCCCGTCAACGTGCCCGCGCCCGCTCCGAGCGCGAGCGCGAAGCTTCCCGTGCCGCCGGCGGCGTCGCCGCCCGCTGCCGCTCCGCCTCCGCCCGCGAAGACCGCGGGGACCGGCACTCTCGCCGGGCCGCGCACGAGCGGTCTCCCCAACGTCGCGCCTCCGGCGGCGTCGCCGCGTCCGCCTCCGGCGACCGGGCCTGCGCCGTCGGCCGGTGGGATCGCCGCTGCGCCTCCGGCAGCGACGGCCGCGGCGCCGGCGCCCAAGCCAGGCGTCGCGGGTGCGGTCGCGAAGCCCGCATCGCGGCCGCTCGGTGGTCCGCCCCCTCCGGCCGCGAACAAGCCGGCGACGGCGATCGGCGTCGGACCCGCACCCGCGCCGCCTCCTGCTCCGCCCGCGTCTTCGCCGTCGCTGCCCAGCGCGGTGCCCGCGCTGACGGGCGCGACGCCTGCTGCCATTGCGGGAGCGATCGGTGCGGGGGCCGCGCCGATCGCGAAGGACAAACCCTCGGAGCCGAAGCTTCCGGGCGGTGGACCGCCGCGTCCGCAGCCGCCGGCGCGCAAGCAGACGATGCTCGGAATGGGCGCGCCGTCTTCACCTCCGCCGGGTGGGGACGTGAAGGACGCCGCGCTGCCCATTCCGACGCCGCCTCCCGCCCCGGCGTTCGCGTCCGGCGCGGGTGCGGGCTCGGGCTCCGCGTCGCCGGCGCCGCCGAAGGCTGCGGAGCCGATGTTCCCGAGCTTCGATCCGGACAGCGGCCGCGAGCAGGTGCGCGAGCCCACGGTGATGAAGCAGGCCGCCGAGCTCCTCGAAGAGGCGCTGAAGGAGGCTGGCGGATCGCTCGAGGAGATCGGGTCGAACCCGCTCTTCGGCAAGAACGGCGACACGACCCTCGAGCCGGCGCCGCGGAGCAGCCGCACGCAGTCGGGCGACACGGTCGTCCTCGGTTCGCCGTCGGCAGCCGCGAGCATGTCTGCGCCCGCGAGCACCGCGAGCACCTCACCGAGCGCGGTCGCACCGCCGACCTCGGCAGCCTCGCCGAGCACGTCGCCCAGCGCGCCGGGGATCGCCGAGCCGCGACCGACGTCGCCGTCGGCGCCCGCCGCATCGTCCGTGTCGCAGCCGCCGCCTGCGCCGAAGCGGCTCGGCGACGACCTCGAACAGCCGAAAAAGAAGGGCGGCGGCGCAGGCCTGGTCGTTGCGGCCGTGCTCGTCGTGCTCCTCGCCGGCGGCGGCTTCTTCGCGTGGAAGAGCGGAATGCTCGCCGGCGTGATGCGCGGCGGCGGTCCTGCTCCTGGCCCGACGGCAGCGCCGGCAGCATCCACGCCGGCGGCGGCGGCGAGCAGCGCTCCGGCGGCATCCGCTGCGACGAGCGCGGGTGCAGCAGGTGCGCTCGCGACCGGAGCGGACGCCTCGACGACGGCGACGCCGGACACGGGCGATGCCGGCGCCGCGAGCACGACCGCGGACGCGGGCGGCGCGAGCACGACGGCCGATGCAGGCAAGGCCGCCGCGACCGCGGAGCCGAAGCCGAAGCCGACCTACCGTCCGCCGCCGCGCCCGACCGCGACGGCGACGGCGACGGCGACCGGCGAGAGCCCGTCGACCCCGACGGAGTCTCCCGTGCCGACGGCTGCGCCGACCGCGACGCCTTCCAAGGATCCTTCCGCAGAGCCGTGACAGCCCTGACCCGCGGCGCTCACGCGCGGCGCAGGAAAGGGTTTTTCGCGCGTTCGTCGCCGATCGTCGTCTCCGGACCGTGTCCGGCGACGACGACGGCATCGTCCGGCAAGGTCAGGATCTTCTCGCGCAGCGAGCGCATGATCTGATCGGCGTCGCCGCCCCAGAGGTCGGTGCGACCGATGCCACGGCGAAAGAGGGTATCGCCCGTGAACACGCGGGTGCCGTCTGCGGTCCGCACCACGAACGTCACGCTGCCGGGCGTGTGACCGGGCGTGTGTAGAATGCACATTTCGAGGTCGCCGGCGTGAATCGACTGGCCGTCGACGAGGCTCCCTTCCATGTCCGTCTTCTCCGGGAGGTCGATGCCGAGCATCGCGGCCTGCACGGGCAAGAGGTCGTAGAGGAAGCGGTCGCCCTCGTGAATGCATGCGCGGGCGCCGGTCGCGACCTGCACGCCGGCGGTCGCTCCGACGTGATCGATGTGCGTGTGCGTATGAACGATCGCTTCGACCTGCGCCTCGAGGCTGGTCAGGCGCGAGCGGATGAGCTCGAGGTCTCCTCCGGGGTCGACGACGATGGCGCGGCGCGACGCCGGGTCCATGACGATGGAGCAGTTGCAGCCGAGCGGCCCGGTGGGGAAGGTTTCGAAGTGCATGGCGGAGCGGGGTGGTGCCCGCGTCTGCCGTAGCACAGGCTCGCGGAGCCGTGAGGCGACCGCTTGGCCTCGTCCGTACGCTGCGGTAGCGTGAGCCCGTCCTTCCGGCGTCGTCTAATGGCAGGACAGAGGATTTTGGATCCTCTTATCGGGGTTCGAATCCCTGCGCCGGAACCGCGATTCTCGTTCTCGCGTGAGACGCCGCCCGGCGGCGCGCGGCGAGCCTGCCGCGCCGCCGGGGGGCATGCTCCCGAGGTCGTACGGATCCTTGATGTTCGAGGATCCGAACATCCCGCCGAAAGGGCCACCCGCCCCCTCGGTCGGCGGGATTTGCACGGCGCCCCTTACGCGGCGATCTCGCGCGCCGTTCTAAAGCTTACCGGGAGCTTGCCGTACACCACGGCATGGTCCTCGATCCGTCCGTCGCGAGGTCGCCTTCGACTCTTCCGAGCCCCAAGATGATCGTCGCGGAGCACGCCGCCGCCGATGCGCAGCTCGCGGTGACCGCGCGGCCCGTACGTAACCGCATCAACCCCGTCATTCCGCGCGCGCCGCGGCTGCCGAGCGAGTTCCTCGCGGAAGCCGAGCGTCGTCGTCGCGACACGGTTCGCATACGCCGCGGACGTCAGCAGCCGTTCAGCGCAGTCGCCCTTGCCGTCGCGCTCGGGCTCGTCGCCAGCACCGCCGTCGGCGCGGTCGTGGCCGACTGCTCGGGCCCGCCGGACACCGCCGCCTCGATGCTCGCCCGCTAGGCGGCCGGCGGGCCGAGCGTGATCGCGCCCGCGTCGCGAAGCGTGCGGAGCAGTGCAACGACCTCGGCGTCCGGGAGCCCACATACGTCGATGATGGTCTGCACCGTCGTGTGACCATCGACCATCGAAAGCACGAAGCCGGCGCGCGCATCGAGCCGGAGTCGCAGGAGGTCCCGTGCAGGGCGCGCCGGACGAGGGATCGCGTCGGGCCGCACGTCGTCGCCGCCGTCCTCGGCCATGAGCGGCTCGGGTGCCCACGTGGTCGGGCGGCGTATCGTCACGCGATCCGAGCTCAGACGGCGCGTCGCGCGCTCGCTTCGAGGATCCCGGACCGGGCCGCTGGTGCGTCGCGAAGCCATGCGGAACGAGTCCAGCAATTCTAGGCCATCGCGCGCGCGTCCGCGATGCGACACGTCGGCGCGCGCCGCGCCCATCCGTTCCGTCGATGATCAGCATCGCGAGGTTCGATTCGGCCAGTGCCTCCGCGCGCCGTACCGTCCGAGCATGTTCGACGATCCGCTCTCGCTGCCCACGCGCATCACGGTCACGCTCTCGGTCTGCGTCTTCGCCATCCACGCCCGACGCGCCCTCACGGCCCGCGTCCCCTCAGGCGACGGGCGGACGCGGCTCTACTTCCTCTGGGGCGCCTCGGCCCTCGCGCTCGGCATCGTCTTCTCGCACCTGCCTTCGCTCCGTCCGCTGCTCGCCGTCGCGTTCCCGGCCGGCGCCGCGATCGGGCTCGTCGCCGCCATCGCGACCTTCGCCTCGGCCACGATGCGCGCACGCTTCGACGCGCTCACCGACGCCGACGTGCGCTCGCTGCTCGGCTATCGGGCATGGTTCGGCGCGCTCATCTTCGCGCTCACCGCGCTCGGTCACTTCCCGCGCGCCTTCGCGATGACGGCCGGCCTCGGCGATCTCCTCGTCGGTGCGCTCGCCATGCTCGCGCCGGCGAGCCTCGACCCATCGTCGACGTCGCGCGCATCGCGTCTCGTCCGCCTCGTCGTCCATGGCGTCGCGCTCGCCGATCTCCTCCAGGTCGCGGGCATGGCCATGCTCGTCGTGCGGCCGTGGTCTGCCGCGCACGGGGACGCCGCGACGAGCATGACGTTGCCGTGGGTGCTCGTGCCCTTTATGTTCGCGTTCAACCTGCATGGCATCCGACAGGTCTTCGCCGCGAACGCGTACAGCGGCGCGCCGCCCACGGGACCTCGCCGGGATGGACCTGAATCTGCTCGTTGCGTTCGACGCGCTCTACAAGGAGCGTAGCGTCACGCGCGCGGGCCGGCGCCTCGGCCTCTCGCAACCGGCGACCAGCGCGGTCCTCGCGCGTCTGCGTGCGGCGTTCGCCGACGATCTGTTCGTACGGATGCCGAAAGGGCTCGAGCCCACCGCACGCGCCGAGGCGCTCGCCGCGCCGATCGCGCGCGCCCTCGCGGACCTTCGCCGCGCGATCGAAGGTGATGCCTTCGACCCCGCGCACGCGAGCGATACGTTTCGGGTCGGCGCCGTCGACGCAGTGCTCTCCGTGCTGCTCGGCGGCGTCGCGGCGCGATTCCTCCGCGAGGCGCCGCGCGCGCGCCTCGTCGTGCGTCCGACCGACCCCGGGCAAGCGGCAGCCCTCTTCGCCGCGGGAGAGATCGACCTCGCGCTCGCGACGATCCCGAGCCCGCCCGCGCACCTCGCGGCGCGTGATCTCTTCCCCGTCGACCTCGTGCTCGTCACGCGGATCGGCCATCCACTCGGCGAGCGGGCGGTGCGTGCCCGGGGAACCACCGCGCCTCCGCTCGAAGACGTCACGCGCTTCCCGCACGTCATCGTCTCGTTCATGGGACCCGTGCGAACGGCGGTCGACGACGCGCTCGCGGCGCTCGGGCTCGAACGCCACGTCGCCGTCGTCCTCGGCTCGTTCCTCGCGGTGCCGCACCTCCTCGCCTCGAGCGATGCCGTGGCCATCGTGCCGGGGCCGTTCGCCCGCGCGCTCGCGCAGAAGGGCATGCTCGCGATCCATCCGCTGCCGGCGGGGCTGCCCCGGCCGCCGCTCGTCATGCGCATGCTCTGGCCGCGAACCTTGGACGAGTCCGCGCCGCACGCGTGGCTGCGCGGTCTCGTCGAGGAAGTCGCTCGCGAGGCGGCGGGCGAGCCCGCGCGCGCCTAGAAGCGGCCCGATACGCCGACTGCGGCTCCGCCGGTGCGAGGTCCGACGTCGAGGGCGAACGAGGGACCGCGACGAGCCGGGCGCGTCGCGGTCGTCGGCGCGGAGCTCGCGCGCTCCGGCGAGCTCGATCCGCTCGTCAAGAAGAGCACGGTGGCGACGCCGATGGCGGCGACGCCGACGCCGAGGGCGACGTCGGCGACGAGGAGCTCGGTCTTGACCGGATCCACTTGCGCCTCCGTGCAGCTGCCGAAGCACTCCTTCTCGAGCTCGCTCCGCCTCGACATGCCGTGGATGGCGAGCGTCGTGAACGTCGCGAGCCCGGCGACGCCGATGCCGCCGATGATGTACGCGGCGGTGCGGCCACCGCTCGAAGGCGCGGCATCGCTCGCGTGCATCGTCGCCGTAGGCTCGGCCGCCTTCGCCCACGAGACGCTCACGACGCGTGCCTTTTCGCCTTCGCGGAGCACGACCTGCTGCTCGAGCGGCGACTCACCGGCGCGCTCGAACTTGAACGTGTGCTGTCCGGGATCGACCGGGACGGACTTGCCGTCGAGCGCGTCGGTGACGACCTCGCCGTCCATCGACACGCGGACGTTCATGACGTCTTTGCCGTCGGGCCCCTTGGCCGCGAACGACACCGTCGGGAGCGCGGCCTCGACCTCGGTGAGCCAGCGCATGCAATCGGGCTGCAGCACCGAAGGGCAACGATCGCTCGCGCACAGGAGGAGAGACTCGCGCGCGCGACGGAGCGAGCCGTTCTTCCGGAGCGTCTGCCCCGCCTTGTAGGCGTCAGCGCAAACGGCCTTGCTGCTGCTGCCGGTTCCGCTGCTCGTCTCGTGCGGGTCGGCGCTCGCGGGCGCCGAGGACGTGACCACCGCTACGAGGAGCGATGCCATCACCGCTCCGGACGTCACACGACCCATGCTCCTCGACATTCTCTTCATCCTCTCTTCGTCACATGCACTCGGGTCGGATCTGACGAATGCCGTCGGGACCGACCACGAAAGGGGAATCACAGTTCGGCTTGTGCGCCGGAGGGGCCGCGGGTGACGGCGTGCTCGTCACGGCGGGCGGCGCATCGGCGGCGCGCGCGGGAGCTCGCACAGGCACGGGCGGCGGAGGCGGCACGACGGGCGGCACGTGAACGACGCGCGCTTGCTGCCGGCCACTCTCGGCGCGCTGGGCTGCGTCCGGCGCCGCGCTCGCTTCGGGACGCGTCGTCGTCGTCGTCGCGGGCGGGGCCGTGCTCGGCGGCGGCGGCGGCGGCGGCGTCACCACGGCCGGCGGCATCGCGTCGAACGTTGCGGCGGCGATCCCCGCGGACGCGACCGGTGGATGCGCGTCCGTGCTCGTCCGCGTCAGCGTCCGCAGGCCGACGAGCAGCATCGCGACGGTGAACGCGAGCAGCGCCGCCGGCATCGTCCAGCTCCGGCCCGGTGTCGTGGTCACTGCGCTCGCGCCCGTGCTCGTCGCTTCGACGGCGATGAACCCGCTCGCGGTGGGCGCCGTGAAAGAGCCCGTTCCACGCGCGGGCGCCATCGTCCCGCGATCCGGCACCGTCGCGCGCGATGCGCTCGGCGGCGCGCCGTCCGACTCGATGCGCCTCACGATGGCTGCGCGCTGCGCGATGCGGTCACCCGCGACGGACATCACCCACTGGGCGACCTCGCGCGGCAGTGCGGGGCGCACGGCGGTCTCGAGCGCGAGCGCCATTTCGCGCGCCGTTGCGAACCGGCCGTTCGCATCACCCGCGAGCGCGCGCGCGACCACGGCATCGAGCGTCTGCGGGACGTCCGCGCGAATCGTGCTCGGCGGAGGAGGCGGCGGCAGATCGTTCGCGGCGAGCTTCAGGAAGAGCTGGTCGTTCCGTTCCTCGCGCCCGTGTCGCCGCCGGCCGGCGAGCAGCTCCCAGAGCACGACGCCCACGGAGTAGAGGTCGGCGCGTCGATCGACGACGCCGCAGACCTGCTCCGGCGCCATGTACGAGACCTTGCCTTTGACGACACCTTCGCGCGTCTCCTGCGTGTTGCTGGAGGCTTTCGCGATGCCGAAGTCGAACACGCGCGCGACGCCGTCTTCTCCCACCATCACGTTGTGGGGAGACACGTCGCGATGAACGATGTCGAGCGGCGCGCCGTCGTCTCCGCGTGCTTCGTGCGCGCTGTGGAGACCATCGAGCACGTTGCAGATGATGGCGACCGCGACCGAAACGGGGACCGGAGGCCGGCCGTCGCGCGGCATGAGGGCCTCGAGCGACTCGCCGAGGACGTACTCCATGACGAGGAAGACCTCGCCGCCGTCGGCGACCACATCGAGCGTCGAGACGACGTTCGCGTGCTTGAGGCGCGCTGCGAGACGGGCCTCGTCGAGGAACATCTGCACGAAGTGTCCGTCCGACGCGTACGTCGCGTGGAGTCGCTTCACGGCGACGACGCGCGAGAAGCCGACCGCGCCGTGCTGCCTTCCGAAGTGCACGGTGGCCATGCCGCCGGAAGCGATCGGGTCGTAGAGGACGTAGCGCGCCGAGTCGCTCGCGACGCTCGAGGTCGTGGTCGTCATGCTCATCATCGCCTTCGCGCGAAGGCCCTATGCAAGAAGGCGGTCATCCCGATTCGCGGAGGATCGCGACGCCGTTTGCGGGGCACACACCGCGTTCGTTGCAGGGCGTCCCCCGCATGCATTGCGGGAGGGATCCCGCTTCGGTTCCGCGCGCAGCAGGTGGGCACCTGCGCGCCTCGACCATTCGGGAAAACCGCTCCCCTTCGTGATGCGGTGCAATTGCTCGGCTCGCGTCCTGCGACGTCTCGCGTTCGTGGCTCGCTTCCAATTCGCTGGAAAGTGCCGTTGTCACCGTGCTCGCAGCGGTGTCGAGCAAGAGACGGTCCGCTCGCGCTCGCCGCCCTTGCGTAAGCATCGACGTGTCGGTCGGTGGAGGCCCCACGCGTTCTCGTGCGCACGATTCGTCGCCGCGCGCGCTCGCTCGAGCGTCGACGTGGAGAGCTGGATCGCCCTTCGCATGAGGGCCCGCTCCGAAGAGCCCGACGTGGGCTCGCACGCCATCGAAGGAGCTCGCTCAATGACTCACCGTCTCTCCGCCCTCGCGCACATTCGCCCGCGCGCGGGCGCCTTTCTCTTCGTCGTCGCGTCCTCGATTGTTGCCGCCGCAGTCGGTTGCTCCGTCGACACCGATGCCGATCGCGGCGGCGCGCTGCCGACGCCCGAGAAGGACGGCGGCGGCGCCGCGCTGAAAGACTCCGGCGTGACGCCCGACCCCGAAGAAGACGCCGACGTGCCCGTCGCCGACGCAGGCGCCGACGCGTGCGACGACGGCGGCTGCGTGATGGTGCTGAAGGGCTGCGCGGCGCGTCCGACGGCCTCGTTCTGCGACGACTTCGATTCGCCCGAAGCGCTCGTCGCGGGCAAGACGAAGTGGGACTTCGTCGAGACCGCCGCGCAGCCGGTCGTCACGCGCGTGACCGACCGCAGCGTGTCGGCTCCCGCCGCAATCCTCACGCAGATCATCGACGCGGCGAGCCCCGGCGCGAAGTTCGCGAAGACGATCACGAAGAAGAACTTCACGGAGGCGACGTGGGAGTACGACGTCTACCTCGAGTCGATCGGCACGACGGACGGGTTCTTCCTCGACGACTTCCAGTTCACCGATGCGGTCGGACCGGACACGTTCGGCTTCCGCCTCGTGATGTTCGCGAATGCCGGCGCGATCGACTTCATCCGCGTCGAGCACAACGGCAATGCGGCGAACGACCCGTACGCGCTCGAGCCGGCGCTCGAGGCGGGCAAGGTGAAGCTCGGTCAGTGGCACCACTTCAAGCAGACGGTGAAGCTCGCGTTCGGAGCGGGTGACGCAGGCGCCGATGCCGGTGACGCGAACACCGCCGAGTACTCGCTCTGGGTCGACGGCGGCGCGAGCCCGACGTTCAAGAAGCAATACAAGGGCATCACGCGGGCACAGGCCGCCTTCGCGCGCATCGCCGGCATGCCGCTCGTCTTCAACAAGGCGAACAGCGCCGGCCTCAAGATCTACTTCGACAACCAGATCCTCGACCTGAAATGAGCGCACGCTTCCCCTTCGGTCGGCTGCTCCTCGCATCGGGAGCAGCAGCACTCTCTGCCGCTTGCTCGCTCGTCGCCGGCTTCGACGGATTCGTCGGGCCCGGCGAAGAAGCGGACACGTCGCCGTCGGTCTCCGACGTGACGCCGAGCGATGGTGGCGGCGGTCGCGCGGAGACGTCGACGCAGGCGGAGGCGTCCATCGACGCAGGCGCCGACTCGGAGGTCCCGAACCCGAACGTGCCGCCGATCTTCGTCGATGGCGGCACGTGGTGCGGAGAGCAGACGGGCACCACGTTCTGCGACGACTTCGACACGAGCGAGCTCACGAAGCGCTGGATGAAGGAAGGCGCGTTCGCGAAGCTCACGAGCTACTCGCCCAAGTCGGCACCGAACGACCTCGTGGTCGACGTGCCCGCCGCGACGGGCGGGGGCACGTTCGTGTCGAAGATCACGCACGACCTCGAGGGACCCTCGACGAACCTCGTCGTGTCTTTCGACTTCATGCCCGAGAAGGTCTACGTCGGCACGTCGTTCATGATCATGGGCGCGCTCGAGTACACGAAGGGCGCCGCGAAGTATTCGCTGCGTCTCGTCTACTCGAGCGGCGCGATTCGGCTCGAAGAGTCGGACATCACGAACAACAGCAACGACCGCTACCACCCGTTCTTCGAGGTGCCGGTCGGCAAGTGGTCGCGCATCAAGCTCGATGTCGTGACCTCCGGCGCGACGCCAGGCGTGCAGATCTATCTCGACAACACGCCGGTGGGCGCGCGCGAGACGATCACGCCGACGCCGAGCATGGATCCGTTGCCGACGCTGATCCTCGGCGCGGTGTTCGCGGGCAACCCGCACACGGGCTGGGCCCTTCGCTACGACAACGTCTCTGTCTCGTATCGGTGATCGAAAGGTAACGAATGCGCCTGTCGCAAACGATCTACGTCACGTGCGCGCTCGCCGTCGCGAGCTGCAGCAGCGCTCCTGGCGCAACTCCGTCGACGGACGCCGCGGCGGCGACCGAAGACGCCTCGGTACCATCCGAAAAGGATGCCGGTGCGGCGGACGCGCCGGCATCCGACTCCGCTCCGACACCGCCGGCCACGTACAAGAACCCCGTCCTCGCCGCGGACTTCCCGGATCCGTTCGTGCTTCGCGAGGGCAAGACTTACTACGCGTTCGCGACGAACGCGTCGGGTAAGAACGTCCGCGCGGCGAAGTCGACCGACCTCGCGTCGTGGACGGAGCTCCCGGACGCGTTGCCGATCCTCCCTTCGTGGGCGGTCGCCAACGCGTCGCTCACGTGGGCGCCTTCGGTGCTGAAGCGCGGCGAGCAGTTCGTGCTGTACTTCACCGCGCGAGACAGCGTGAGCAACTGGCAGTGTCTCGGTCGCGCCGTGGCGAATGCGCCCGAGGGGCCATATGTCGACGACAGCGAGGCGCCGTTCATCTGCCAGAAGGCGCTGTGCGGGTCGATCGACGCGAGCCCGTTCGTCGATGCGAACGGCGACGCGTACATCTTGTGGAAGAGCGACGAAAACGCGGCCGGCTGCAATGCGCCTGCGCGACTCTGGTCGCAGCGCCTCGGGGTCGACGGCCTCTCGCTCCTCGGCACCCCGACGGAGCTCCTGCGACGTGATCGCAATTGGGAGGCGCCGCTCGTGGAGGGCCCGAGCATGGTCGCGGTCGGCGGCACGTACTACCTCTTCTACTCGGCCGGTCACTGGGAGAGCCCGGAGTACGCGATTGGCTATGCCACGTGCGCGTCGGCAGCAGGCCCGTGCACGAAGAAGACGCTCGACGCGCCGCTCGTCCGCGCGACGGAAGACGTGCTCGGCCCCGGCGGTCAGGAGGTGTTCACCGACGCGAGCGGCAAGCTCTGGATGGCGTACCACGCCTGGCAGAGCCCGATCGTGGGCTACAGCAACGGAGGCGCGCGCTCGCTGCGTATCGATCGCGTCACATTCTCGGGGGGTGTTCCCAGCCTCGTCCCTTCGACGACGGAGCAAGAGCTATGAACGCGAGGTCAGTCATGGCAGAGCAGCGGTCGCCGCGAGACGAGATGATCAACGTCGACACCGTGCCGCCGCCTGCGGGCGAGCGCGATGCGTACAGCGCGAAGACGCGCGTGGCGACGTTGCCCGAGGAGGTCCTCGCGGCGATGCGCGACCCGAAGCGCGAAGCGCCGGTGCCTCCGCGGACGCGCAGCGGAACGCGTAGGATGGTGCCGCGTCCGCCGCCGCTCCCGACCGGCGCGGGCATGGGCGTGGGGGCCGCGGGTGCGGTGAGCGCGCCGGGTGCGCCGCGCGACGAGGACGAGGCGGAGGCGGAGGCCACGGCGGCGGAGCAGGCGAACGCCTCGATCGCGGCGACGCGCGCGATGCCGGCGGGGCTCGCGGAGGCGGTGCTCGCCCGGGCGACGCCGACGCCGGGATCTTCGCTGCCGATCATGGATGCGTACGCGCCGTCGGAGCTGCCGCCGCCGTCGTCGTCGCATCGCGTGCTCTCGTCGGCGCCGCCGCTCTCGGGCATGCCGATCGCGCGGAGCTCGCCGGCGTATGCGTTCTTGCCGATGCATCTCCCCGACGCGAATGCCCCGATCGCGCCGCCGGCGGGAGCGACGCGCGCGTCGATCGTGCGGTCGCTCCTCGTCATCGCGGTGTTCGCCGCGCTGGGCGCAGCGCTGGCGTTCGCGATTCTGTCCGTGGGTATTCCCTAGGCGCGCGCCGCCGGCGGACGCCGCGCGCTGCCACTCACGCGCCTTGGCCCCAGTTCATCTCCAGGCCGCCGTCGATCGTGAAGCTCTGGCCCGTCACGTAGTCGGCATCTTCCGAGGCGAGGTACACGGCGAGGCGCGCGACCTCCCAAGGCTGTCCCGGACGACGCCACGGGATGTTCGGCATCTCCTCGCGGCGCTTCTCGGGGTCGTGCACGCGCTCGGCGGTCATCGGCGTGGCGATGAGGCCTGGCGCGATCGCGTTCACGTTGATGCGGAGAGGTGCGAGCTCCAGCGCGAGGCTGCGCGTCAGCGTGAGAAGGCCGCCCTTCGCCGCGCCATAGGCGGCGTTCTTCGGGCTCGGTATCGCCTCGTGCACGGAGGTGACGTTCAAGATGCGGCCCCCGCCGCCGAGCGCCCGCCGCGCTCGAACGAACGCGCGGCAGCAGAAGAACGGACCGTACAGATCGGTGCGGACGACGAGGTCGAAGTCTTCCGTCGAGGTCTCTTCGATGCCGGTGCCCTTCGAGCCGACGCCGGCGTTGTTCACCAGAACGTAGGGAGCGCCGAGCGCCTTCGTGACCTCCTCGAACCACGCATCGACCGCCCGCTCGTCCTTCACGTCGAGCTGCGCGACGTGAGCGCGCCGGCCGAGCGCAACGACCGCCTCGCGGGTCGCGTTCGCGCCGCCTTCGTCGGAGTGGAACGTGAGCGCGACGTCGGCGCCCTCCTTCGCGAGCTCCTCGGCCGTCGCCTTGCCGATGCCGCTGTCGCCGCCCGTGATCATCACGACGCGCCCGTCGAGCTTGCCCATGTGCCGTCCTCCCGTTCGCGTCTAGACGTGTGCCCCGTGCGTGCGCCGCGCGCGCGTCTCCGCCCTCAGTCGCTCGCTTCGCCGCGCGCCAACGTCGCGAGCGCGCTCTCCATCTCCGGCACGCGCGTCGGATCGAGATACCGCGCCGCCGCCTGGGCGAGCACCGGGACGAGCCGCGGCAGGTCTGCGGGCTCGAGGTCGGAAGCAACCAGGCCCTGGCTGACGCAGACGCGGCGGACGACGTGCGGGGCGAGCAGCGGGGACAGCTTCGTCGCCGCGACGACGCGATTGAAGAGCTCGTCGCTCACGAGCGACTCCGGGAGACCACCTGGCAGACCTCCTGAACATAGGTGCCCGCGAACACGGCGCCGAGGCTGAGGACGTTCGCGCGCAGCTCCGGCGGAGCCGCGGCCGCGAGCTCGGCAGCCACCAAGCACACGTACGTCGCCGACGCCTTCACGAGACTGTCGCCGCTCTGACCGGCCTCGAGGAACGCGGGCAGCGTCGTCTCCATGAAGAACCCGCGCAGCTCGGTCGACTTCCCCTCGATCGCCTCGAGCAGCACGGCGACGAACCCACGGAGAGCCTCACGCAGCGCGCTGTCGTCGTACTTGCCGGCGTCCCACCCTTCGGTGAGCTCCATCGTCATGCGCGTGATCGGAAGCAGCCGGTCGACGATCTCCGGGTCACGCAGCAACTGCTTCATCACCTCGCGCGCCTTCTCCATGGCCATGTTCATACCCCAAGCGAGCCCTGCCGCACGCGCCTCGTGCGCGTGCGCTTGCGACGACGCGCCGCGCCCGACGACGGCTCGCTCGCGCCGACGGCGGTGTCGTGCCGCACGCGCCGCGCGGCGCCGAACTTGTCGAACCTTTCGGCCCTAGCTGCGAGAGCCCGCGAGCTACGCTGACTTCGTGCTCTCCCTCGACGAGGCTCTCGTCCGCGTCCGCGCCATCGCCACGGAAGTCGTCGCTCCTGCCGCGGAGCGCACCGATCGCGACGCGCGCTGGCACGAGGAAGCGTTCCGCGCGCTCCAGTCCGAAGGCCTCGGCGGTCTCGTCGTGCCTGCGCATGCCGGCGGTCATGGCCTCGGCTTGCTCGCCATCGCACGCGTTTGCGAGGAGCTCGGCACCGCGTGCGGCTCGACCGCGATCTCGTTCGGCATGCACCTCGTCGGCTCGGCGGTGATCGCCGCGAAGGCGACGCCGGAGCAGACCGAGCGGCTGCTCGTGCCGATCGCGCGCGGCAAGCATATGACCACCCTCGCGCTCAGCGAGCCGGGCACCGGATCGCGCTTCTACATTCCGGAGACGCGCCTCGAGAAGCGCACCGACGACGCGTACGTGGCGCGAGGCACGAAGTCGTTCGTCACGAACGGCGGCCGCGCGGACTCGTACGTCATGTCCACCGTCGCCGTCACGCCCGACGCGCCGGTGGGGCAGTTCTCGTGCGTGCTCGTGAGGAACGACGCCGAAGGCCTCTCGTGGGGCCCGCCGTGGCACGGCTTCGGGATGCGCGGGAACTCGTCGCGCAACGCCGAGCTTCGCGACGTGATCATCCCGCGGCGAGACCTCCTCGGCGAGGAGGGCGACGAGATCTGGTACGTGTTCAACGTCGTCGCGCCGTACTTCCTCGTGGCGATGGCCGGCACGTATCTCGGCATCGCCGCCGCTGCGCTCGACGATGCACGCGCACACGTTGCTGCGCGCAAGCACTCCTTCGCAGCGACTCCGGTTTCCGGAGCGACGTTCATCCAGCACAAGATGGGGGAGCTCTGGGGCCTCGTCGCGCGCACGCGCGCGCTCGTGCACTACGCGGCAAGCGCAGCAGAAGCGGGGGCGCCGGATGCGCTCCTCGCGCTGTGCAGCGCCAAAGCGGAGGTCGCGGAGTGCGCAGTCAGGGCGTGCAACGAAGCGATGACCCTCGTCGGCGGTCGCGGCTACGGCAGCGAAGCGCGCGTGCAGCGACTTCTCCGCGATGCACGAGCGGCGGACGTCATGGCGCCCACGACCGAGATGTTGCGGACGTGGGCAGGACGCGCGCTCCTCGGAATGCCGCTCTTGGCGGATTGACATGAGCCGCATTGCCGTGGTCAGCGCGATCGACGTCGCGCGCACACTGCGCGAGGCAGGGCTCGACGTTCTCGAGTGCCCGGACGGAGTCGCGTTCGAGAGCAGGGTGCGTGCGGAGGGGGCGACCCTCGACGCGGTCGTCGTCGGCGACGCTGCGCGCGATCCGATCCAGACGACGCAGCGTGCCTATCGCATCGATCCCACCGTCAGCGTCGTCCTGCTTGCAGCGGAAGAGCAGCGTGCGCCCCTTCGGCACGCGCTCATGTTCACTCCGTTCATCGGCAGCGACGTCGAGTGCGTGGCGCCGCGCACGACGCAGGTCGTGGACGAGATCGTCCGCGCGGCGGTGCGCACGAGCACCCGCCGCGCGAGTCGCCTGCGCGTCTTCGCGCTGAACGAGGAGCTCGCGCGTCCGAAACCGAACGTGGCGCAGCGGCGGGAGCAGTTCACCGCCCACATCTTCGACGCTGCGCCGATTGGCATCCTCGCGCTCGATGGCTCACGTCGCGTGGTCGGCGTGAACCAGGAAGCCGAGCGGCTCATCGGGGCGACGGAGCGAGCGCTGCTCGGCGTCGAGCTCACGCCGGCAACGCTCGGCGCCAACGCGACCGCGTGGGATGCGATGTTCTCCTCGGACCAGGACGGCGAAACGACGTTTCGACGCAGCGACGGCACCTCGCTCTCGGCGCGCGCCGGCGCTCTCTCCGGAACGAACGGCGACGGCTGCCTGCTCGTCCTGCGCGACGTCACCGACCAGGTCCGCGCGGCGGAGGCACGCGAGGCCGCGGCACGTCAGGCCGAAGAGGCCAACCGCCTCAAAGACGAGTTCATCGCCATGATCTCGCACGAGCTCCGAACGCCGCTGAACGCGATCGTCGGTTGGGTACAGCTGCTCCGTCGCGGGGCGGTGCCGCCCGCGAAGATCGAGCACGCCCTCGAGGTCGTCGAACGAAACGCGTCCGCGCAGGTGGCGCTCGTCGAAGACCTGCTCGACGTCAGCCGCATCATGACGGGCAACATGCGCCTCGACGTCGCCGACGTCAGCGTCACCGAGCTCGTTCGCGAAGCGGCCGAGTCCCTGCGCGTTGCGATCGACGCGAAAGGCGTCGTGCTCGACGTCGACGTGCCTGCGTCGGTTCCGCCCGTCGCCGGTGACGCCGCGCGGCTTCGCCAAGTTGCGTGGAACGTGCTGAGCAACGCCGTGAAGTTCACGCCGGGTGGGCGCCGGATCCGGGTGACCGCGGGTCTCGCCGGCTCGATGGTCGAGGTGCGCGTCACCGACGAGGGCGAAGGGATCGATCCTGCATCGTTGCCCTTCATCTTCGATCCCTTCCGCCAGGCCGACGGGAGCACGACGCGTCGGCACGGCGGCCTCGGGCTCGGGCTCGCGATCGCGCGGCGTATCGTCGAGCTCCACGGAGGCCGGCTTGCCGCTGCGAGCGAGGGGCTCGGCAAAGGAGCGACGTTCGCCATCGCGCTGCCAGTCGTCTCGCGGCGCGTCCGCACTCCGCAGGGCGAACGCGCAGCCGTCGGCGGCGTCGAGGCCGAACGCGACGTCCCGAACAAGCGCGTTTCGCTCGACGGCCTGCGCGTGCTCGTGGTCGAGGACGACGACGATGCGCGCGAGCTCGTCGTGGTCGTGCTCACGACCGCCGGCGCGCAGGTCGTTCAAACGTCTTCGGCGGCGAGCGCGCGCGCCGCTCTCGAAGCTGGCCGCTTCGACGTCGTCGTGAGCGACATCGCGATGCCGGACGAGGACGGCTGCGCGCTCATCGCGAGCATTCGCGCGCGCGAGGGAGGCCGCGGCGCACATGTTCCTGCCATCGCGCTCTCCGCCTTTGCGGCAGCGGCGGATCGCGACCGCGCTCTCGCCGCCGGGTTCGACCATCACCTCACGAAACCGGTCGATGCCTCCGCGCTCTTGAATCTCGTCGCCCAGATCCGAGCGCGCCCCGCCTCGACGTAGGCGCCTCTTCACGCTCTCGACGCTAGGCGCCACAAAAGCGAACGGCCCGCCCACACCTCGCGGTGCAGACGGGCCGCGTCGTCACGCGCCGCGCGCGCTCACTGCTGCAGGTCGAGCGTCTGCTTCGTGTCGGCGGCGACTTCCGCTTCGGTGAACGCCGCCTTCAGCCACTGCTTGGTGCTGTAGAGGCGCGTGAAGTCGTCGTAGTGCGGCGAGGCCGGGTCGGTCGACAGCGAGTACGTCACGAACGTGCTCGCATCGACGGCGCCGCCGACGTACGAGACGACCTGCATGTAGCTGTTGCCGTAGTTCGTCGGGCCGTACGCGACGTCCGGCTTCAGCGCCGGGCGGCGGACCTGCGCGATCGTGAAGTTGCCCGTGCGCTGGAAGCCGCCCGGGACGGGGATGCGATCGCCCGCGCCGCCCTTGCCGAGGCGGTACGAGATCGCCGAGCGCGGAGTGTCGGGGGCGAAGCCGGCCTGCTCGACGGCGCGAACGGCGGCAGCGAACGCTTGCGCGAGGTCCGGCGCGGCGACGTCGGGATCACGCGGCGTGTTGATGGGATCCGCCGGGTTGAACGGCACCTTCCACGCGACGGGCCCTCCGAGCAGACCTTCGAGGCGGAACCACAGCTCGTCCCACACGAGGCTGCCGCGGCTGTCCGGATTGTTGCGGTTGTCCCAAGCGCGGAGCGCGGTGCACGCGGGCCCGGTCTGGACGTCGACGGGCGGCGTCACGGGCGCGCCGGTCACGGGATCCTTCGTGAGCTGGATCGTCGGCGTCGCGCAGACCGCATCGAGGATCGGCGTCTTCCAGCGCTCGGCCGAGAACACGCGCGAGCCCACCACGATCGCCTTGACCGCGTCGGCGGTGACGGTCGTTCCCGGCAGCCCGTCGGCGCCGGCGAGGCGGTCGAGCACCTGCTGATGGCAGAGGCGCGAGCGCAGCGTCTGCGGATACGCCTCGGCGCCGATGATGGCGGCGAAGCCGGTGATCGGCGCCTTGGTGTTCGTCAGCCAGTAGCTGTCGTTGCAGTTGACGACCCAGTCCTTGCGCTCGACCTTCGGGAGGTGGCTCGGACCGAACGTGCCGGGCTGCGGCGAGTCGGCGTCGACGCGCCAGTCGCACGCCTTCTTCGAACCGTCGAGGAGCGGAAGGCCGGGCGCTGCTTGCGAGAGCGCGCGACCGTAGATCGGAACCTGACACGCTTGCGCGAGGTCGTTCGGCACGTTCGGCACGACGGTGATGTCCGCGTAGTACGCGGTGCCGTTCTTGTCGGCCGCGGTCGTGTTGACCCACGGAACGGCGACTTCCTCGGCGTGGATGCGCCCGAACTCTTCGAGCGACTTCGCCATGTTCCAGCGCGCGTAGTTGCGGATGAGACGGAAGTTCTCGGCGTTCGCGTCGCGAATCGTGAACGCGCGCTCGGCCGTCCACGAGAAGAGCTCGCTGCCGAGATAGATCATCGGCCCGTATTCGGATTTGTAGAGGCGCACGTTCTCCGTGCGCGGCGCGCCGCCCTCGACGGCGACCTCCACCGGGATGTCGACCGGCGTGATCTTCTTCTCCTGACCGTCTTGGATGTACGTGAGCGGATCGCCCGGCTTCAGCGTCAGCGCGTACGGCGTGAAGCGATACGCGGTCGACACCGTGTGGCTCCACGCGAAGGTATCGGTGAAGCCGATGAGCACGAACGGCACGCCGTAGAGGCTCGAGCCCTGGATGTCCATCTTGCCAGGCACGGTGAGGTGCACCTGATAGAGGCGCTCGCCGCCGAACCAGGGGAAGTGCGGGTTACCGAACTGGATGCCGCCGCCGCCGGTGACCTCGCTGCCGAAGGCGTACATGTTGCTGCCGACTTCGCCGTTCTTGTACGCCATCAGCTTCGGCGCGATGCGCTCGAGGCCTTCACGGGCCTGCTTGCCGGCCTGCGCGGGATCGCTCGGCGCCGGAGCGGGCGGACCGATGCGCGCCGCAGTCGGACGCGCGGCCGCGATGCCGTCGATGAACGTCGCCGAGCTGCCGAGGAGCGACAGCTTGTAGAAGCGGAGGTACATGTCCTCGTCGTTGATCTCGCGCAGCCAGGGCGCGCTGCGGCACGTGGCATGGCGGCCTTCGTGCTTGCCCTCCTTCAGCTCGCGGACGTAGCGAGACACGCCGGCGGCGTAGCCGCGGATCGCGCTCTGCATGTCGGGGTCGAGCGTGTTCTTCGTCTTCTCGGCAATCTCCTTCGTGGCGAGCATCTTGTAGACGGCATCGCTCATCAGGTTGCTCGCGGAAGACGTGTTGCCGAGGTCGTACGGCTTGTCGCCGAAGTACTTCGCGCGCTCGCCGCGCACGGTGAGGATCTCTTCGAGGAGGATGCAGACGTTGTCTTCGGCGAAGACGTAGCCGTAGCCGTAGCCGAGGCCGCCGAGGTCGTCGGCCTTCACGTGCGGGATGCCCGCGCTCGTGCGACGGACGGTGGCCTTGAACGACTCGGGCGGCGTGCTGCCGTCACCGCCGTCGGCATTCGGGTTCGGGTTCACGTTGTTGTCGTCGTCGCCGCAGCCGGCCACGAGGGTCGCGGCCGTGGCGGACGCGATGACGAGAACCGCGAGCTTGCTCGACAAGGAAGCTTTCACGGGAAGTCCTTTCGCAGGAGAGGGGTACGGATAGACCCGCGTACGCCTACGCGCGATCGATCGCAAGCGCGTGCGGGACGCGCCGCGCTCGTGACGCGGCGAGTCACCGGGGCGCCCTCGCCGCTCGGCGTTCGTCGTCCGCCTCGCTATGCTCGGCCGCGACGATGATTCGACTCACCGTCGCGGGACCCCAGACCGCGATTCTCTCGAGCCTCTGCGCGCAGTGCTCGTTCTCGCCGGCAGGCTGCTGTACCGCGCCGCCGCGGATCGACCTGTCCGACGTCGGCCGCATCGTTGCGCTCGGCGGCCGCGAGTGGCTGCGTGCGGAGCTCGCCGCCGGCCGCATTCTCGTGGCGGGGCGCTGGCTCGTGCTGAAGCGCGTGAAGCGCGTACCTCGTCCGGACGCGGCGCGCATCGCGACGTGCGTGTACCTCGGCGAGCACGGCTGCACGCTCGGGCAGGAGAAGCGCGCCGCGACGTGCAACTACTACGTCTGCGAAGAGGCACTCGTGAACGGCGGACCGGACGGGCCGCGCGCGCGCGAGGTGCACGCGGAGCTCGTCGCCACCTTCACCGCCTGGGACGAAGAGCTGCAACGGCGCGCGGCAGAGACGTGGCCCGACCCGCTCGCGTTCGACGATCCCGCGTTCCTCGACTGGCTCGGCGCCGCGTTCGAGGAGCTCGCGGCCGGTCAGGGGGCGAGCACCCAGCTCAGCTCGGTTGCGCCGAGCACGGCGACGCCGCCATGCGCGTCGTCGGCCTCGTCCGACATCGCGACCTCACGATAGTGGTCGTGCGCCGAGCGAAGCTCGTCTTCACCGCGGAGCTGCGCGCCCGTGGCCGCGGCCCGCGTCGCTGCGAGGGAGCCTTCTCCGAGCAGACCGCGCTCCGCGACGAGCGCAGGCGCGTCGTCGGCGACCGTGCCGTCGGGCGCCGCGTCGAGGCGTCCGAGCGCCCACAAGAGGACGAGCGCGGAGGCGCCGCGATCGTGGAGATCGTCGAGCTCGTCTTCCGTGAGCCGCCCGACGGGCCGCTCGAGCAACGCGCGGTCGCTCGCGAAGAGCGCGTCGCCGACGCCGAGATCGGTGACCTTGCCGAGCCAGCGCTGACGCATCGCTTCGCGCGCATCGGCCGCCTCTTCGGTGTCGGTCTCGAGGGCGAGACGCTGGACGAGGAGCTCGTACCCGAGGCAGCGGGCGGCGACGTCGGCGGGGTTCCGGAGGGCCATGGCCCTCCTACTACCATCAGCCCGCGGCGGCGGGCGCGACGTCCCCGACCCAGCGGAGCGACCAATGATCGCGACGAGCCGCCGCGAGACGCGCCCGGACGAGATCCTTCGCGTGGTGGGGCGACACCGCGACGACGACGGCGTCTTCCCACGCGGCATCGTCTTCCGGGTCGACCGCGATCACGCGGAACGGGCGAAGCTGCTGCGAGGGCGGCGGCTCGGTCGACTCGGGCAGCTCGGACGAGCCGTTCACGTCGGCGGTGGCGAGAGGCGAGGAGAGGGGAGCCAGCGACATCGACGAGAGCATGCCTCAGGCTGCGCGTCTGTCCAGTACGAACGCGCGAGCGCGCGTGGCGCGGAGCTTACGGATGAGCTCGCTCTGCCTCAGGCTGCGCGTGCCGTACGCGTCCGCGGGGTGCTTCGCGCGCGGCATGCTTTCAGCACTTTCGCGGCAAACGCGGCGCTGATCGCGATCATCCCGCGCTCGATGCGGCTGACGGTGGCCTGTGTCTTCCGGAGCCGACGCGCGAGGTCCGCCTGCGTGAGGCCGGCTTTCCCGCGGGCGGCCCGGAGCTTCCGGCCGAGCGCGACCCGGCGCGCCCGCACGTCGTCGGGGACGTCCGACTGCTTCGTCAGCCGCGCGTACTCGGCGCGCGGCACCACGATATACTCCTCGTCTTCGATTCTCAGCGTCAGTCTTCGCATCGACGACCCACCGGACCTCGCCTCCGCCTCGCGCCACCCGGCAGCGCGGGAGAGGGCACGAGCCGCCCCTCTTCGGGGTGACTCGCTGGTCGACCCGTGTGAACAAGAAATTTCGCCGAATCATTCCGGCCGCGCGCTTTTTCTCTCCCACCCGAGCTGGCGGCGCGCCGCTCTCGCTCGCCTCGGAGTGCGGCGCATCGCTTCTTTCGAGGGCTGCGGGCGCGCGGTACGTTCTCTGCCCCGTGACGCTCCTCCAAGGCATCCAGCCAGGTCTGCTCCTCGCCGCCCCGCGGCTCGGTGATCCCAACTTCGAGGGCACGGTCGTCCTCCTGGGCGCGCACGATGACGACGGCGGATCCATCGGCTGGACGGTGAACGGCCCCGAGATCGACGTCGCGGCGACGATCATCCGGGCGACCGGCCTCGTCGGCCCCTCCGAGCGCCTGCCCGAAGGCTTCGACCGGCGCGCCGCCCGTGGCGGGCCTGTCTCGCCCGAGTCCGTGTGGATCCTGCACCGGCGGACCGAGGGCATGGAGGCGCTGCCCGGCACCGTCGAGATCGGCGACGCCATCGGTGTGACGTCGACGGCGGAGGCGCTCGCGATGCTCATCGCGGGGCAGGGGCCGAGCGACTTCCGCCTGCTCGTCGGCTATGCCGGGTGGGGTCCCGGCCAGCTCGCGCGCGAGATGGCGCAGGGCGCGTGGCTCCCGGCGCCGGCGGACCCCGTCCTCCTCTTCGAAGAGCCGGCGATGTCGCTCTGGCGTCGCGCCTACGAGAAGACCATCGGGACGGGCCCTGGGGCATTCGTTGCCCCGGGCCGCGGCGGCGGATCCAACTGACCCGCAGCTCGTCCTCACCGTGGGCGTGACCGAGCGTTCTCGCCGGCGCCTACAGATCCCCTGAAAGCCCGCAATGTCGGCGCGGCACGTCGCGTGCTCGGGCGGCGGCTCCAACCTCTGAAGGAGCTTTGCGATGTTTCGTTCTTCTCTCTCTGGCTTGTCCCTCGCCGCTCTTCTCGCTGCCGGCTCGGTCGCGTGCAGCGACGACGAAGGCACTCCGCCGACGCTGAAGGACCTCCAGCTCTCGCCCACGAGCCTCGACGTCGGCAAGCAGACGACGCTCGCCGGGACCGCGATGGTCGAAGACAGCGACGGCGACGTGTCCGCGCTGCTGGCCGAGATCACGCTGCCGAACGGACAGGTGCAGGCGCTCCAGCAGTCGAACCTGCCGGGAGCCTCGGGCGCGCGCGCCGCCTCCGTCCAGGTGAACGTCATCCTCGCGCTACCCGCTGCCGGTGAGTACACGCTCGCGATCTGGGCGAAAGACTCGCAGGGCAACGAGTCGGCGAAGCTTCGGCAGACGCTCACCGCGAAGTGACGTCGTCGCTCTACGTAGTTTCTCCAAGCTCTCGCTCGCTCGTCCGACGCGTCCTTCGACGGCTGCGTTCCGGACCCCGCCGTGCTCGACGCGCCGACGAAGGCATTCCGACACTGCGCGTGCGCGCCAGCGCCTGCCACGACGAGCCGTAGAACGCGCACGTGACCGCGTCCCGCTGGCCAAGCGGCCGGACGTGAAAATACGCTCGCGGCCGCGAGATGAAGCGGCCGTCGACGGGGCGTGTTCTGGCGCGAGCTGCTGCCGTTGCGACCTTGGTCGCGGTCACGTCGGCGACCCACGCGCAGCCGTCCGGCCAGGACGTCGCGACGGCGCAGGCGCTCTTCGACGAAGGCAAACGCCTGATGGAAGCGGGCAAGCATGCCGAGGCGTGCCCCAAGCTGCAGGAGAGCCAGCGCCTCGATCCGGGAGGCGGCACGCTGCTTCTCATCGCGCTCTGTCACGAGGGCGAAGGAAAGACGGCGACCGCCTGGGCCGACTTCTCCGTGGCGCTCGGCGAGGCGCGGAGAGATCGTCGCACGGATCGCGAGCGCGCCGCCGAAGCGCACCTTCGCGCGCTCGAGGCGAAGCTCACGCGCGTGCGCGTCGTCGTCACCGCGCGGCACGAAGGCCTCGAGGTCATGCGCGACGGCTCCCGCGTCGGCGATCCGCAGTGGGGCCTGCCCTTGCCCGTCGATCCCGGCGAGCACGCGTTCGTCGCGCGCGCGCCCGGCAAGAAGACGTGGTCGAAGACTGCGATGCTCAGCGGCGAGGGGGCCGTCGTCGACGTCGTCGTTCCCGCGCTCGAGGACGACGTCGCCATGTCCGCCGCGACTGCCGTGCCGGCACCAACACCCGCCGAGTCGCCGCGCCTGAACGCGGACGGCGCGCAGCCCGCGGGGACGGACCGCCTTCCGTGGGTGATCGCGAGCGGCGCGATCGGCCTCGTCGCCGTGGGCATCGGGACGGGCTTCGCCGTCGCGGCGAGCTCGAAGTGGAACGAGGCGGAGGCGGCGTGCCCCGGCAATCGGTGCGTGCGCGAGAGCGACCGCGAGCTCGGGACGACGGCGGGAGCGCGCGCCGACGTCGCGACCGTGCTGTTCGTCGTCGGCGGCGTAGGGCTCGCGACGGCTGCGGTGCTCTGGCTCACGGCGCCGCGTGAGCCGACGTCTTCGCGCAGCGCGCGCGGCCCGCTGCACGTCACGCCGTGGGCGACGGGCGCCGCGGGCGGGCTCGCCGTCGGAGGAGCCCTCTGATGCGTCGTCGTCGCGCCGCTTTGCTCGCGGTCGCATCCGCCGCGATCGCGCTCGGCGCATGCCGCGCCGTGATCGGCATCGAAGAGCTCGGCCTCGCGGATGCAGACGCGGGACGCGATGCGTCCGCAGACGTCGCGAGCGAAGCCGAAGCGACGGCCGGCGATGCCGCCGCAGACGGAGCGCTCGATGTCGCGGCGGTGCTCGCGAAATGCCGCGCGCGAGGCGAGAGCGGCTGCGCGGCGTGCTGCGCGAGCGAGCTCGAAGGCGCTTTCGACACGTTTCTCGCCGGGGACCAAGTCGGTTGTGCGTGCGGTGGACCCGGCGCGCCGGACGCCGCGTGCGGCCCGGATTGCGGAGGGAACGAAGCGGTGTGCCCGGGCAGCCCGAAGCCTCCCGCCGGCGGTCCACCGCAGGACTGCCGCGGCTGCGTCTTGCGGAACGCCGCGGCGCCGCCGTGCGCACGTGCGCTCACGGCGTGCAAATCGGCGGCGTCGTGCGAGCCGGTCGCACGCTGCTTCGAGCAATGCCCGCGCTGAGGCGCGCGCGTCCCGTATACTGACCGCTCCGTGCAAGGGCAGCCTTCGTTCTACGACGCGCTCGTCGGCAAGCGCATCGCCGGCCGCTACGTCGTCGAGAAGCTGCTCGGCTCGGGGGGCATGGGCGTCGTCGCCTCCGCGAAGTATCCCGAGCTCGGCCAGCGCGTCGCGATCAAGTTTCTCCGTCCGGAGCTCGCGGCCGACCCCGTCGTGAGCGCACGCTTCTCGCGCGAGGCTCGCGTGGCTGCAAAGGTCACGAGCGCGCACTTCGTCCGCGTGTTCGACGTCGGCAAGCTCGACACGGGCATGCCCTACCTCGTGATGGAGCTGCTGGCCGGGCGTGACCTCGGCGAGGAGCTCCGCGCGCGCGGGAAGCTGCCGATCGAGGAGGCCGTCGACTGGGTTCTGCAGGCCTGTATCGGCATCGCCGAGATCCACGCGCTCGGGATCGTGCACCGCGATCTCAAGCCCTCGAACCTCTTCCTCGCGACGGGCGGCGGCGCACGGATCCTGAAGGTGCTCGACTTCGGGATCTCGAAGGAAGCCGCCGTGGCGAACGGCGCACCGCTCACGAACACCGATCACGTGCTCGGGACGCCCCAATACATGTCGCCGGAGCAGATTCGTGCGTCGCGCGACGTCGATGCGCGGAGCGACGTGTGGTCGCTCGGCGTCGTGCTCTACGAGCTGCTCACGCAGTCGCTGCCGTTCGTCTCGGAAGGCGGCGGCATCGGCGAGATCTTCGGAAAGGTCCTCTACGTCGACCCCGAGCCTCTCCGCGCGCGGCGAGACGACGTGCCGGAGGCTCTCGAGCGCGTGGTGTTGCGATGCATCGCGCGCGACCGCGACGCGCGCTACGCGAACGTGACGGAGCTCGCCGAGGCGCTCGGCCCGTTCCTCTCGGCGAGCGCGCAGCATCGCGTCGAAGCCGTGCGGAACGCCGCGAGCGCACGCCCGAGCGACGAGCTCGAGGCCGATGCTGCAGAGGCGCTCGGCGATTCGGCGCCGCCCGTCCTCGAGCAGGCGCCGACGCAGGAGTCGTCACCGGCCGCGAAGCGCGAGAAGCTCGTCGCCGCGAAGACGACGCCCGCCGCCGCCGGCGCGCCGGCCGACGGCGCAGCGAACGCGCCGGTCACGGCGATGACATCGACGTCTTCGCACATAGCCGGGGTCCGCCCGCGCACGACGCCGTGGATCGTCGCCGGTGCGCTCGCGGCCGCCGCGGTCACGGCCTTCGCGGTCGTCTCGTCGCGGCCCGACGCGACCCGCGCCCCTGCGCCTGCCGTCTCGCCGCCGCTGCCTGCCGCATCGCCCGCCGAGCATCCGTCTGCGAGCCCCGTCGAGGCTCCAGCCCTCGTGACCGCCGAACCCGTCGCGTCCGCTCCGGCGGCGGCGTCCACCGCGCCTGCTCGCCCGTCCGCTCCGCCGCGCGCCTCTGCATCGCCGCGGCCCCCGCCTCCGCGTCCGGCCGCCTCCGCGTCGGCGAGCGTTCCCCCGGCCGCCGCGCCCGCCCCCACGCTGATCCTCGATCGCAAGTGAGCGCCGGCGTGACCAGCCGGCGCCGTTCACGGTGTGACCGGCCGTCAACGCATCAAGGAACGAACCACGTCGTGCCGACGGTCACGGCGCTGCCCTTGTACTCCTTGATTCGCGTCTTCCCGAGCTCGTCACCGATGCACCGCACCGCAGACACGGGCAGCCCGGAAGGGTCGTCCACGACGACCTTGGAGATGTCGCCGGACGGGTTGAACGTCACCAGCGCGTGGCCGTAGCCGCGCGGCGCACCCGCGGCGCGGCACGCGTCGAGGTCGACGTCGCCGAGCGCTCCGCGCGCGGCTTTCGCGTCGAAAGCCGGCAGATCGTCGTCCTCGGGCACGCGGTCCCGAGGCGAGGCCGGCAGCGGCGGCCCATAGGTCGCCGGCGGCGCGTTCACGTACACGTAGGTGACCTGCTGGGAACGCACCGGCTCGGGATGGTGGGACGCAGCGTGCGCGATGACGCTGCCCACGACGAGCCCCGTCGCGAAGACGGCTCCGGCATTGCCTCGGCCGAAGCAGCCGACGGAGGAAAGGGCGAGCACGGACGCGACGACGAGGACGGCAGAACGCTTCATCGATCGCCCGCTCATCCATGGTTCGTGCCAGGCGCGCGCGCGTTCGCGGCCTTGACGGCGCGGCGACCACGGGAGATGGACCGTCGGCGATGAATGCCGAGCTCCGAGACGGACGGTATGTCCTCTTGAAGACGCTCGGCGAGGGGTCCCAAGGAGAGACCTTCGAAGCCGTCGACAAGCGCGAGGGCCGCAAGGTCGCGGTGAAGCGCTTCCGCGTCGGCAGAGCGAAGGCGTGGAAAGACGTGGAGCTCGCCGAGCGCGAGGCGCGAACGTTGGCGTCGCTCGACCACGCGCGACTACCTCGCTACGTCGAGCACTTCGAGGAAGACGGCGCGCTCGTCCTCGTGATGGAGCTCATCGAAGGCAGGAGCGTCGCCGCGCTCCGGCAGACGGGCTGGTCGGCGAGCGTCGCCGACGTCGAGCGCTTGCTGTCGGACGCTTCGAGCGCGCTCGACTACCTGCATGGCCGCGTGCCGCCCGTCGTCCACCGTGACCTCAAACCCGCGAACGTGATCCGGCGGGACGACGGCTCGTACGCCTTCGTCGACTTCGGTTCGGTGCGCGACCGCCTCAAGCCCGCGGGCGGCAGCACGGTCGTCGGGACGTTCGGGTACATGGCGCCGGAGCAATTCCAAGGGCGCGCGTCGCCTGGTTCGGACGTGTACGGCATCGGCGCGACGGCGCTCGCGATGCTCACCGGCGAGGAGCCGGAGAACCTGCCGCACAAGGGCCTCGCGATCGACGTGGCCCGCGCGGTTCCGTCCGGCACGCCGGCGTGGCTCGTGCGAACGCTGGAGGCGATGCTGGAGCCCGATCCCGATCGACGTGCGCCGTCGATCGCGGAGGCCCTCGCGCGTGGAGGCCGGCGGCCGAGCGACGCGGGGCGCAAGGAGAGTCGTGATCGCGCCCGAGCTCGCGAAGCCGAGGAGCGGAAGGCGCGGACCGAGCGACGTCGCGAGCGGAAGAACGCACGTCGCGCCCGCCGCGCCGGGCGACCGCCTTTCGTCGCGCGCTTCTTCGCGCGCCTCGGTCTGCTGATCGCGCAGATCGCCGTCTACATCGCAGTCGGGATCATCGCGCCGGTCGTGCTGCTCGTGCTCGCCTCGGTGTTCGGTCCGTCCCTGCGTCACGCGGCAGCCGCCTGTCGCCGAGCCGCGGGCCGCGCGAGCCGCGCGATTGGCCGCGCCGGCGATCGCCTGGACGGAGCGAACGACGTGCGCGAGGAGGAGCCGCGCGTTCGCGTCGCGGACGACCCGCTCCGTCGCGTCCGCGCCGTGTCGCCGGAAGAGGCGCAGCAGGAAGCGATCCGAGCGGCCGAGCGGCGCGGCGAAGATGCCGAGGCGTGGGCGCGCGAGCGCGCCGACGAAGAAGTCGAGCGCTGGCAATGGGAGGAGCGCGTGGCGGAAGCGGAAGACGCCGGCGGGCGCAAGAAGAGGAACAAGATCCCGCGTTGAGCCCGCGGACGACGTCGCGTGCGTAATGCATGCATCGCGCCCGCCGCGCTGCGCCATGGGCACCGCGCTTGCTTTTGCGTGTGGGGAAGAGGTTACCCATGGCAAGCAAGCGTCGCAGCAGCAGCAAGAGCACTCGGTCGTGGAAGTTGGAGCGCGCGAGCGTGCGCCGCGGCGGTCGCGCGCGCTCGAACAAGTACAGCAAGTCGGACACCTCTCGTCGTCCGGAGCCGGGCACGCGCTCGCGCGTGTGGGTCGGCGGCTATACGCGCAACGACGGAACGCGCGTCGAGGGTCACTACCGCAACATCGCGGGCTGACCGAACTGCCACAGCTACGACGGGGTTGCGCGAGCCCTTCGGTGTCGGCGAGAGTCGCCGTCACCATGATCTTCGACCACGTCGGCTTCAACGTGAGCGATCTCGCAGCGACGAAGGCCTTCTACACGAAGGCGCTCGCGCCGCTCGGGATCTCCATCGTCCTCGAACAGGAGGGCTGGGCCATGTTCGGCCGGCCGGGGCGGCCTCAGTTCTGGGTCGGCTCGTTCGGTCCGAGCCCCGGCGGCATCCACCTCGCCTTCGCGGCAGCAGACCGCGAGCAGGTGCGCCGCTTCCACGAGGCGGCGCTCGCTGCGGGCGGGAAAGACAACGGGCCGCCCGGGATCCGCGAGCGCTATCATCCGCATTACTACGGAGCGTTCGTGATCGGCCCGGACGGCCACAACCTCGAAGCGGTCTGTCACACCCCCGAGGGGTGACCGCGTCCTCGTCGCGCACTCTCTCAGTTGCGGAGTGCCGCGGGCATCGCCGAGGGCCGCGTCGAGAGGCGCGGCGAAGGCTGAGGACGGCGGCTCGCCGGCAGGATGAAGACGAACCGCGTACCGGAACCGCGCTTCGTCTCGATGTGGAACCGACCGCCGAGCGCGCGGCAAGCGTCCGCGACGGCGCTCATGCCGACGCCGCGGCCGGAGAGCTCGCTCACCTCCGTATGCGTCGAGAAGCCGTCGGACACGAGCGCGTCGACGAGGTCCTGCTCGGTCTTCGCCGGCAAGCCAGCGGCCGAGGCCTTCGCGCGCACGCGCTCCCAGTCGATGCCCCGTCCGTCGTCCGACACGCTGACGACGAGCTCGTCGGCGACGCGGCGCGCGTCGAGACGGAGCGATCCTTGCTCGGACTTGCCGGCAGCGGCGCGCTCTTCCGGCAGCTCGAGCCCGTGGTCGAGCGCGTTTCGCACGCAGTGAATGAGCTCGGCGAAGAAGGGACGGAAGCGCGCGTCGGGCAGGCGCTCGCCGTGATCGTCGATGACGACGGAGACCTTCTTCTCGAGCGCGTGCGCGAGGCGCTCGCCCTGCGCCGCGTACGGGGCGAGGAGTGAGCCGATGAGCCCATGCTTCCAGCTCCGCGCGAGATCGACGAGCTCGCTATGGTCGGCGCGCTGCTCGAGGCGCGTGATGAAGTCCTTGTGCTCGGAATCGAGCACGCGAACCGCGGCGTCGCCCTCCTTCGACAGGAGGGCAGAGAGCGGCTCCATCGCGGCGCGCCAGCGCGCATCGAGCTTCGCGATCTGCTCGCGTGAAAGCGCCTCGTCACCCTCGTCGCGGACGCGGTCCTCGAGGGCGTGGCACTCCTTCGCGAAGCTCGCGAAGCCGTAGATGGCCGTGTTGCCCTTCAGCGTGTGGAGCGCGCGAATCCGCACGGACATCGGCATGGCAGGCGAAGCGAGGCGTTGAAGGAGGGCTTCCGTATCACCGATGAACGAGACGAAGCCGTCGCGATCCCGAAGCAGGTGTCCGACGACGGCGGCGAGCTCGCGAGCCGCCGCTTCGGAGCGCTCGGCCGCCAGGTCCGCGGTGATGTCACGGATGAGGACGACGAGCTTCTCGATCGCGTCCTCCGATGCACCGATGTAGCGGTACGAAAGCGCGTACGTCCGCGACCCGCGCTCGATGCGCTGCGGCGCTTGCGTGCGCGTGATTTCGAAGGGCATCGCCCCGTCCGTCATGCACTCGAAGCCCCAAGCGAGATTCGCGCGAAGGACGTCGTCGTCCTTGGCGAGGTACTCCCAGAGCGTCGCGCCGTCCGCGAGCGGCCCGAACCACTCTTCGACGGCGCGGGAGCGTTCACGCGTCGGCACGCCGTCGCGCTGGCAGACGATCAGGCCGTCGCCCATGCTGTCGAGCGCGGTCTGCAGCGATGCCGTGCGCGAGCGCACCGTCGCCTCGAGCTGCTCGTTCGCGTCCTTGAGAGCGACCTCGTAGCGTCGGCGCTCCGCGGCCTGGAGCGAGCGGCCGAACGCATCCGCGACGTTGGCGGCGAAGTTCTGCTCTTCCTGCGAGAACTTCCGCATCGGGCCGATGTGCTCGCTGCAGAGCACGCCGACGAGCTTGCCGCGGCTGCGGATCGGCGCTTCGAGCATCGAGGTGATTCCGAGCGGAGTGAGGTACACCGACGAGAACTCGCGCGTTGCCGGATGCGTGTGCGCGTCGTTGGCGGCGATGGTGCGGTCCTCGCGCAGCGCGTCGAAGTAGCCCGGGAAGTCTTTCGACGAGAGCTCCGCGCCGCTCGAGTGGACGTTCTTCTCGCACTCGAAAAGGTCGTGGCAGTGAATCTTCGTCTCGCCGTCGGTGTACAACCACACCGAGGAGCGTGCGCAACGCAGGCCGTTCGCGCCCGCCTCGGTGACGAGACGCACCGCCTCTTCGATGTTGCCGGAGTCGAGCGCGTCCGCCTTCGTGAGGGCGAGGAGGATCGCGTTCTGGTGGCGGAGCGTACGCTCGACCTCTTCCTTGTCGGTCGCGACGATCTTCGGCTCGACGTACGCGAAGAACACGCCGGACGCGCGCGGGCCGACGGGCCCACCGAGGATCCGCATCGTCACCTTCGAGCCATCCGGCTTGACGAACTCTTTCTCGAATCCGCCGTCCGCCGCGAGAAGGAGATTCAGCTCTCGCTGGCGCTGTCCGTGTTCCGTCATCTCCCAGTACGTCGGCCACGCCGCATCGGGCGCTCGTCCGACGAGCGTCCAGAACAGCGCATTGGCCGAGACGATGGTCCCGTCGACTTTCCAGACGACGAGACCGCAACCGGGGACTTCGGGAACGTGGGGGGTGGGGTGCATCGCGGACACGGAACGGCAGGTCGTCGCCTCCCTGAAGCACGTTCGCTAAGATCGCGCGCCGTGAGCCGGGACAAGAAGCGCGCCATCGTTGCCAAGCTCGTCGCCCATGTCGAAGCGGAGATCGCCACGATGGCGAAGGCGCACGCCGATGCTCGGCAGGCGGCGACGCACGAAGAGGCGAAGCCGGAGAACGACAAGGACACGCGGGCGCTCGAAGCCTCGTACCTGGCTGCCGGCCAAGCCGCACGCGTGGCCGAGCTCGAGCTCGCTGCGAAGGTGCTCTCCGGAATGGAGCTTCTCACGTTCGGCGCCGCGACGCCGGTCCAAGCGTCGGCCATCGTGACGCTCGAGGACGAAGAAGGTGAGGCGACCCGCTACTTCTTCGCGCCGCACGGTGGCGGCGCGAAGCTCGAGGTCGATGGCGAGACGCTCGTCGTCGTGACGCCACAATCTCCCCTGGGCACCGCGCTCCTCGGCCGCACGCAAGGCGACGTCATCGAGCTACGCGCGAAGGGTCGGGTGCGCGAGCTCACCGTGGCCGACGTGTGGTGAGCGCCGATCAGTCGGTTGCCGCGAGGAGGCCGTGCTTCCGCGCGAACCAGTACGCGACGAGGTACTCGGGAGCCGGCGGTCGCGCCGTGCGCGTGTCACCCGCGTATCGCATCTCGGTGCGGAAGCGGTAGATGTCGAGCGCCTCTTCGAAGAGCGGCACGCTGCGGAGTGCCTGCGTGCGGTCGGTCGTCGTCCAGTCGTTCTTCCACGGCAGGCTCGGGTACGGCGACATGCAGTAGTCGGGGCGAATGCGCAGGTCGACTTTGATGGTCGGCTTCGGGAACGGGAACTCGCGCATGCGCCAGAGCGTGTCTTCTTTCGCCGCGGCGTCGAGACCCGTCGCGCCATAGGCGCCCTCGAGGAGGTTCCACAGCGGCAGACGCTGGCGACGAAGTCCTGCCCACGAGTCGTCGATGATCTTCGTGAACGTCGCCTTGCTGCTGCCGCCGACGTCGTACTCGCCGGCGAGGAGGACGTGGAAGAGCCCGCTGACGAAGCCGAGGTTCAGCCCGCTCCAGTCTGCCGTGCCCTGCTCGTAGAGGAGTGTGTTGTTCTCGACGACCGGCTTCGTCGGCACCCATGCCGCCTCGGCCTTGGCCTGGTAGCTGATCTTCGTCACGACGTCGTTGGTCACGACGGCGGTGAGCCACGACGAATCGAGATCGTCGCTTCCGCGGTCGACGTTCACGTCGTCGGAGAGATGCTTCGCGTTCGCGCGGATGCGCGCGCAGAGCGCCTCGTGCCCGGGCGCCTTGCAGAGCATGCCGTGCCCGAGCACGTACGCGATGTAGAGGCCCTTCATCATGTCGTTGTTGCCGCCCTCGAGCCACTCGAGGCTCGCGAGCGCGCCCGCGCCCGGATGCCAACCGCCCGTCGCGCTGCCCGTTGCCGGTCGAATCGCGCGCGCGAACACCTTCCAGTCGCCCGTGACCTCCTGCAGCTTGAGGAGCCCGTCCAGCGCGCGAACCACGTTCGCCTTCGCCTTGGGCTCGCCGGTCGCCTGGAACCGATAGACCTGGCTCGCCATGTAGATGCCGGTCCAGAGCGCCGCCGAGAAGTGCACCTGCTTCGACTGCCCCGGAGGCGCCGCGTCGAGCAGCATGCCGGTCTGCGGCTGCGTGAACTCGGTCTCGATCTCGGCGTCGAAGCCCGCGGCCTTCTCGGCGAGCGTCATGCGATACGCGTTCGCGCGGTTCAGCGTCTCGCCCAGGCTGATCGCGTCGATGCTCTTGTTCACCACGCGGAGCGCGTTCTTGTTCGCGCGATAGAACGCGAAGTCCGTCTTGTCGACGATGTGCCCGTGCACGGCGGCCTGGAACTCGGGTCGCCCCACGTACGGCTGCACGACGGGGAGCTGATGAAAGGAGCCGTACGTCGCGAAGAGGCCCGTCTTCGTGGCGCTCGCCGGCGGGTCGTGACCGACTTGAACCGTGCGGGCGAAGGAGACGATCGGCTCGGCACCCGAGGGCTCGCGCGACTCCCACGCCTCCTCGCCGGTGACGCCCGTTCCGCTCCACGTCGCGATGCCCTTCCCCGCCTCGAGCCTCACCTTCCCGACGACCGGAATGGGCGCGTCCTTGGCGGTACGCACGACGCCTTCGCGCTCGACGATGAAGTCGCGGTTCTCGAGCGTCACGTCGGCCGTGATCTCCTTCTTCGTGTCGCCCTTGCCGGTGCCGACGAACGCCCAATGGAGGGCGCGGCCGCCCTCGACGGTCACGCCGTCGTACGCAACGGTGCGGACGACGGTGAGCTTGCCGCCGTCGGCGCGGACCTCGGCGCGGCCGCGATACGAGCCGCGCGCGTCCTTGCCGGCGACGGACCATACGCCGACGAGATCCGTCGCGACCTCGCCACCCGGCGTGCCCGATGCACCGCCCGACGACCCGGGCGCGCCGCCGGGCGGACCTCCGGAGGCGCCTGGACCGCCGGACGCATTCGCGTCGTCCCACGGGTCGCGATCGGAGCCGCAGGCGACGAACGAAAGGAGGAGCGAGGCGAGGAGCGGGGCGCGTCGGAGGAGCATGGCGGACGCGAATACTAGGCACCTCCGCCTCTGCGATCGGCGTGCGACAGATGATGTAAGAGCGCGTCACGATTCGCGTCTCCATCGCGACCCCGAACGCGGATCACCTTGAACTTGACCTTGCTGCGGAAAGGGTTCAAAAGGGGCCCCATCATGCTGGGCAACATCATCACTCGCTTCGTTCGCCGCTTCCGTCGCGGCACGCGGCGCCTTCCGCCCGCGCTCATCCTCGCCGGCTGCTGACGCCGTCGTCCGGCTTCGAGAGCGCGCGTCCGTCGCGCGCTCTCGGCCGGACGTTTCGTTTCAGGCTTTTGCCATCGGCAAGAGCGCGAACGCGTTGCGTAGCCGCTGCGCCGTACGGTCGTCGATCGCCCCCGCGACGACGATGCGGGGCGCGCCGTCGTGACGAATCGCGCGAACGGTCCCTCGGTCGACGTGCCGCACGATCGCGCGCACGTCGGCAAGGAACGCCGGTGGCACCTTGCCGCGGGCGACGGTCGCGCGACCGCCCCGCACGTCGATGCGGAAGATCTCGTTCTGCCGTGTCGCGACGTGGATGACGACGACGACGAGAGCGAGCACCGCGACAGCCAAGACCGCGTCCATCGCAGCCTCCTGTCTACTACGCCTTGCGTTCCGCCGTCGTGAACGGCGCCGGACGCGCGCGCCGCAGGCACCCGTGTCGAGGCTCGACCATGGCGCGAGACATGCGTGGTCGTCCGACGAACACCATGCACCGGCGTCTTGGCATCGTCTCGTTCGCTCTCGCGGCGCTCACGTCCTCGGTCTTCGCGTGCGGCGGCGGCGACTCCGGCCTCGCGACGAGCACGGAAGGCAACAGCGGCGGCGTCCACGTCAACGAGGACAAGAGCCCCGATGGGGCGTCGTACGACGACGCTCCCGCGCGCCCGGACGGTCAGACGCCGCAGGACGGCGGGACGCTCGACGACGCCGAGGTCGATGACGCGTCGGCGCCGATCGTCCGCTTCATCGGACGTTTCGACACGCGCGATCCGGCCGGTCCGCGGTGCGCCTGGCCGGGCTGCCGGATCGTCGCGCGCTTCGACGGCACGACGGTGCGCGTCCGCCTGAACGAGCAAGTCGCCGCGTGGATGGAAGGCGGGCCGAGCGAGTGGGACGTCGCGATCGACGGCGTCTGGCAGCCGCGTCTCGTGCTCACGCCCGGCATCCACGACTACGACCTCGGCGTGGGGCTCGTGCCCGGGCCGCACCGTGTCGAGCTCTATCGACGCACCGAGGCGCAGAACGGGATGACGCAGTTCCTCGGCTACGACTTCGCGGGCGGCACGCTCCTCCCGCCGCCGAAGCCTGCGGCGCATCGCCTCGAGGTGGTGGGCGATTCGGCGGCGGCGGGTTTCGGGATCGAGGGCGTGGGACAAGGCCCGGACTGCCCTGGCCCGGACTGGGGCGCGCGTTGGCAGAACTTCCGGATCGCGTTCCCGCAGCGTCTCGCCGACACGCTCTCGGCCGAGCTCCACGGCACCGTGTATTCGGGCAAGGGCCTCGCGCGGAACATCTGGCGCGCGGACACGGAGACGATGCCGGTCATCTACGGCCGCGCGCTCCCGATCGACCCGTCGAGCCCGTTCGACTTGAGCTCGTGGGTCCCGGACGCGGTCGTCGTCATGATCGGCGGCAACGACTTCGCGATCGGCCAGCCCGTCGACGACGGTCCCCTCGCGCTCGCCGACTTCACGCAGGCGTATCGCGGTCTCGTGGACAAGATCCGCGCGCGCGCACCGAACGCGCACCTGTTCCTCGCGACGTCGCCTTCGGTGACGGACCTCGAGCCGCCGGACCGCGCCAGCCGCACGAACGTCATGGCCGCGATCGACACGGTGGTCGGCGAGCGGAACGGCGCGGGTGACGCGCGCGTCTACGCGGCCGCACCGGCCCTTGCGCCGGCTTCGGAGCTCACGGCGTGCAACGGGCACGGCACTCCTGCGTTCCACGATCGCGTCGCCGCCGAGCTCGCGGCCGTGATCAAGGCGAAGACCGGCTGGTGAGCCGCATGCGCGTGGCCGGGTTCTCGACCGCACGCACTCTCCTCCGGGCGGTGGTCCTGGGGGCGACGCTCGCCGTCTTCGCCTGCAGCAGCGAAGGCGCGCCGAGCGCGACGACGACGACCCCGACGGATCCTTCCGCCGGGCAGCCCGGAGCGGTGAGCCCGACAGCCGACGCCGGCGCGACGACGCCGGAGGGTGGCGCGAGCGGCGACGGCGCAGCGCCCGAGGATCCCGGCCCTCCGGCCGTGCGGTTCGTCGGTCGCTTCGACACGAGCGATCCGGCAGGCCCACTCTGCGCGTGGCCGGGCTGCCGCATCGTCGCGCGGTTCGAGGGAACGGCGGTATCGGCGAAGCTCGACGAGAAGAATGAAGACTGGCAGATCGGCGCGCCGAGCGAGTGGGACGTGACCATCGACGGAGTGACGCGCCCGAAGCTGGTTCTCCAGCCGGGTGTCCACACGTACGCGCTCGCGAAGGACCTCGCGCCGGGACCGCACGTCGTCGAGCTCTACAAGCGCAGCGAGGCGCAGAACGGCTCCACGCAGTTCCTCGCCTACGACTTCGGCGCGGCGGGGAAGCTCCTGCCGCCTCCGCTTCGGCAGAAGCGCCGAATCGAGATCGTCGGTGACTCGAGCCCGGCGGCCTTCGGCATCGAAGGGCAAGGCCCCTCGTGCGGCGTCGACCAAGCGGCGAAGTTCCAGAACTTCCACAAATCGTTCGGCGCTCGTCTCGGGGAGATCTTCGACGCAGAGCTCCATGGCACGGTCTACTCCGGCAAGAGCATCGTCCGGAACATCTGGCGTCCGGACACGCAGACGATGCCGGTCCTCTACGGGCGCGCCAATCCGCTGTTCGAGACGAGCCTGTTCCCGCTCGCGTCGTGGGTTCCCGACGTCATCGTGATCATGATCGGTGGTCTCGACTTCGCCGTCGGCCAGCCGTACGACAACGGGCCGACTCCAGTACCCGAGTTCGCGGCCGGGTATGCGACGTTCCTGAAGTCGCTGCGCACGGCATATGCGAAGACGAAGATCCTCGCGGTCGTATCGCCCTCCACCGTCGACTACGACGACCGGCCGATCCGCACGAGCGTCGCCAGTGGCGTCACGTCCGCCGTCGAGCAGCGGCGTGCGGACGGCGATTCCGACGTCTTCGTCGTCTCTCCGAACGTCGCGACGGCGGCCGAGCTCACGGGCTGCAACGGCCATGGCAACCCGCTCTTCCACGAGCGCGTTGCGCAAGAGCTCGCCGCCGTCGTGCGGGCGAAGACCGGCTGGCCGTAGCGGGAGCTGCCGCGCAGGTAGGTACGCGCGATGCAACGCTCGAGGCTCATGGCAACCCGGATGGCAACGCTTCTCCAGGATGGTGCAGGGACTCCCGCTGCGCCGTATCCGCCGGCTCCGAGCTTCGTCGAAGCGCCGCTCGTGGCGCCCGCCTCGGAGGGCACGTCCTCTCGTTCGCCGGTCACCCCGATCCCCTGGGTGCAGCGCCGCCTCGTTGCGCTGCCGACGCTCACCGTTGCGGTGCTCGCCATCGCGGCGATCTGGGCCGGCCTCGCGCTCGCCGGCGTCGTCCTCGCGTTCTCCGCTTCGCTGACGCTGCTCGCGGAGCTCGCGCTGGGCCTGGTCGCCGCGGAGCTCATGGCCGCGGGGATCGGCTGGGTCGCGACGACGAAGCCCGCCTGAGTCACGTCCGTCGCGCGGGCGGGCCGCAAGGCACGCGCACGACGGCGGAAGGGCCCGAGGACCTCACCGGTCCCGGGCCCTGTTCTCGATCCCTCGCCGCAACCCGCTCAGCGCGACGCGCGCTGCTGCTTCTGGCCCTGCGAACGGCTCTTCGTCAGCCCGTTCATGCTGCCGTTGACCGTGCGGAGCTCCTGGCTCTGACCGGTGACGAGCGACTCGATGCCGAGCTCGACCGCCTTGTCGAACATCGCTTCCATGCGCTCGCCGAGACGCTCCAGCTCGCCGGCGTCGATCGCCTGCCGAACCTTCGGGAACATCTCTTGTTCCTCTTCTTCGACGTGGTGCTCGATGAGCTCCTTCAGGACCGTGATGCGGGCCTTCTGGTCCTCGCCCTTCGCGAGCATCGCGCGCGCGAGAGCGAAGCGGGCGACCGTGTGCTCTTCGAAGGACTCGCCGACCATGTCCTTCATCAGCTCGCGGACGCGCGGGTAGAAGACGTGCTCTTCGATCACCATGTGGGCGACGAGCTCGTCGGCGAGCGTGCGGAGCTCCTGCTCGTCGACGTTCCCCTTCTCCATCTCCTCCAGGGCGTTCTTGGTGATCTCGTGCTGCTTGATGAGTAGATCGATCGCGTTCATGCCCGCGAGGAGAGCAAACGTCGTTCCCGCGCGCGACGGACGTGCTCTTCGGCCGCAGAGCGCGCCGGTGACGTGCGGCACGTGCAGTGCAACGAGCGCCCTCAGGAAGGTGAGAAATGGCGCGGATTCGAGCAGCCCTCTTCGACATCGACGGGACGCTTTTGGACAGCAACGACGCGCATGCCCACGCGTGGCTGGATGCGCTGCGCGGCCACGGCCGTGACCTTCCGTTCGACCTCGTGCGGTCGAAGATCGGCATGGGCGGTGACAAGCTCCTGATGGAGCTCGCCGGCATCGACCACGAGTCTCCGGAAGGGAAGTCGCTGAGCGACCGCCGTGCGTCGCTCCTCAAGGCCCACTACTTGTCCGATCTCGGCCCGCTCCCCGGCGCGCGTGCGCTCGTCGATCGGCTCCGGTCGCGTGGGCTTCTCTGCTGCGTGGTCACGTCCGCCAGCAAGAAGGATCTCGCCGATCTGCTTCGCGCGGCTGCGGTCGCCGACCTGTTCGAGCACATGGTGACGTCGGACGACGCGGACAACAGCAAGCCGGATCCGGACATGGTCGAGGCGGCGCTGAAGAAGCTGGAGGTCGGCCCGCGCGAAGCGGTCATGCTCGGCGACACCCCGTACGACATCAAAGCGGCTGCGCGCGCGGGCGTCTCCACGATCGCCTTCCGCTCGGGTGGTTGGAAAGACCGCGACCTCGATGGCGCGATCGCGATCTACGACAACCCTGCGGATCTCGTGTCGCGTCTCGAGCAGTCGCCGCTCGCGCTCGGCGTCGACGATTCGCCGCCTTCGCTGCCCCTCAGCAGCCGAATGCGCGGTCGCCGCGCGGCGATGCGCGGAATCTGACGGCTCCGCCCGTCACGTGCGCGTCACTTGATGGAGCCGAACGAGCCGCCGCGATGCTTCGCGTCGGAGCGGCGCGGCTCTTTGGGCGCGCTCTCACCGAAGCTCTCGTCGTCGTTCGTCGTCACCGGCGCGCCGCCGCCGCCGCCGACCTCGTCACCTACGATGCGCTGGATCTTGCCGACGCGAGGGGTCGAGCCGGCGACGAGCGCATCCGCCGACGTGATCGTCGTCGCCGTCGCGGTGCGGCTGGCGGGTGCAGCGCTGCCGGACGCGCACGCCGACGATGCCGCCGCGATCAGCGCGAAGGCCGCTCCTCGCGTCCATGTTCCGCATGCAGCGTCGAGCTTCACGGTTCCGCCTCCTAGCACCGCCGCGCCCTGGTGCAACCCTCGTTCCCGCCGAGTTCTACGCCAAACCCCGGGAAAGCTTCCTCGGAGCGTGCGGCGGCGCGGCAAAAGCGTCACGCGAGGCGCCGCGGACCGCGCGGCGAAGCTTCCCGCCGCGAGCGCGCCGCGTAGAGCGCGGAAGGGCTTGCGCCCGGGCGACGACGACGTCGGGCACGGCGTTCGCTTCGACTGTCGCGTCATGACTTCGCCGCGCAGCATCGGCATGCTCCTCGTCTTCTCCGTCGTTTCGCTCGTCGCCGCCTGCGCACGAGAAGCGGCGGAGCCGCGGACGGCGGAAACCGAGGTGACGAGCGGCCGCGCCGCACCGCCGCCCGCGGAGGTGATCGCCGCGGACGACGCGAAACAGCGCGCCGTCATCGCTGCGGCACGTGCCGAGCTCGAGAAGAACGAGCACGGGACGTCGGGCGAGCCGAGCACGAACGACACGCCGGCGGCACCCGTCGAGGCTGCTTCCACCAGCACGGATGGCGAGCGCCGGGACTACGAGACGAAAGTGCGCGACCGGGTCGTTCGCCTCGACGCGAAGGCAGGCGACGTGCGGCAGCGCAGCGCGAGGCTCACCACGACGAAGAAGACGGAGTTCGAGGTCGGCTTCCGCCGCTTCACGGCAGAACGGAGCGAGCTCGAGACGCGTCTTGGCGCTCTTTCGCGCGCGACGAACGAGTCGTGGCGCTCGGCGAAGGCTGCCGTCGACAAGAGCCTCGACGACCTCGAGTCCTCGCTCGGCAAGCTCGACGATCGCCTCTGAGAAGCACGAACCCACGAACCCTACGAGGAGAGCACGATGCCCACGTCCCGCACCCCGTCGCCCATCGACGATCTCACCTACGACGTCATCACCGTCCTCCAGAACAAGGCCAAGGCGCTCGAGGCGTACGACAAGTACCTGAGCGACGCGGAGGGCGACGAGGAGCTCACCGAGCTGTTCCTCGAGATGAGGCGAGAGGACGAGGAGCACGTGCAGACGCTCAAGGAAGTGCTCCTCCGGCGCCTCGAAGACGATCTCGGTTACGAGGACGAAGAGGGCGACGACGAGGAAGGCGACGACGAAGAGGGGTACGAAGGCGAAGACGAGGAAGAGATCGAAGAGCCGACCGGCCGTGGTGAGGACGGGCCGCACATCGTCGGCGCTCGCGGGGAGGACGGCCCGAGCGGCGGAGCCCCGCGCCGCGGTGAGTCCACGCACGCGCGGACGCGCTGAGCCGCGCGAAGCGAGCCCCGGAGCGCAAGAGGGACGGTGGTAGACTGAGCGCGTGCGATCCTCGCATGCGCTCGTTCCCCATTTCGGCGCACGGTCGCGCCGGCGGAGCGCGCGGGCGTGAGCGCACCCGTCGAGCGCTGCACCGTCGAGCGGCGCTGCTCGAGCACCGGCATGGCGTGCGGCGTCGACGACCGCGCATGCACGAGCGAAGCGACGTCGCGGGGCTTGCAGGTCATCTGCGAAGACCAGGGCAAGCAGACCTTCGTGTGGTGCCCGCCGGACACGGCGCGCTCCGACTCGAACGTGGTCTGGCTGCTGCTCGCCTTCGCGGTGCTCCTCGCGGTTGCGGGGAGCACCTTCTTCTTGGTCGTGCTCAGGAAGAAGACTTGAGCGAGGCCGGCGCGGGCTTCGCGCCACCCTTGCTCGCTGCGCCCGCTGCGCTGTCGGCCACGAGCGCACGCGCGATGGCGTCCGCACGGTAGCCTTCGCGCTCGGCGAGACGGACCGCGTCTTCGGCCTGGCGCTCCGCGAGCGCGACGCTCGCACGGCCTTCGACGGCCTCGCGCTCGGCGAGGACGCGCGCGAGCCGCTCGAATGCTTCTTTCGACAGCCACGTGACGCCGCCGGACTCGTGCACGCCGAGGTAGGCGCGCCCGCGCGGATCTTCGAGCGCCGCGCCGAGGACCTCGCGCAGCGGACCCGCCGGGAGCGTGGCCGCGAGGAGGACGAGGGCGGCACGTCCGTGAGCGTCGTCCGTGTGCGCGAAGACGTCGACGAGCGGAAGCGCGAGCTCCCACGACCCGATGACCGATTCGCGCAGGGTGGAAGCGCTCGCCTCGGGCGCCGTCTCCACGATGAGGCCGAGCATGGCTTCGACCTGTAGCCAGACGATGAGGAGCTCGACATCCGCCACGCGCGGGGGCGCTGCGGCTTCCGCGACGCCGTTCGCGCCGTTCTCGGCCGTGCCGTTCGTCCCGTTCGTCTTCACCGTCGCCGCGGTCGTGACCGTCGTCGCCGGCGCGCTCGTCGTCGACGCGGTCACCGTCGACGCGGTCGCCGCTTGCGCGGAGCTGCTCGCATTGCCGCGCAGGTAGGCCGCTTTGCCGTCGTCGACGTGGGCGTGCGCGATGGCGAGCACCGCCTCGAGGCGGCGATGCGCCTTGGCGAGCGCCTCGTCGGCCGCGAGCCCGCGCTCCAGGCCGCGCATGTACGCGAGGCCGCCCGCGAAGTTGCGGAGCCGCTCTTCGAGCGCGGTCAGCACCTCGGGCTTCACCTCCTTCTTCGCGGCGTCCCATCCGCCTGCCAAATACGCGACGTGACCCTGCCCGAGCGCTTCGCGCATGGGGACGTGCACCGGCCGCATCTTCAGCGCGACGAGCGCGCGCGCGATCGAAGGAACGCCGCGCCCGGCGAGCTCCGCGGCGAGCTCGCCGTACGGCATCTCCGCCGTCGCATGCACCCCGCGGAACTCGTGGAACACGTGGTACTTGAATGCGCCGAGCTCGAAGAAGAAGCTCTCGCGGAGCTCGTTCATCGGCCGGATGTATTCGAGGCCCTTGGCCATGTCGCGGAAGAGCACCCACTCGCCCTGCGCGCGATCGATGCCCATCGCCTCGGCGACGTGCTTCGGCGCCGTCGAGCCGTCTTCACGGCGCGCAGGAGTGCTCGCAGCGATGCGCCCGCGGGTCTCCTTCCACTTGTTGTTGTAGAGAACGAGCACGCGCTCGTCGCCGAGCCCGTTGCAGAACGCGAACACGTCCTCGTCGATGCCGCCGCCTTCGGTCACGAAGTCGAAGAGGGCGAACTCGGTGACGCCGCTGAAGAGGTAGCGCTTCTTCGCGAGCGGGAAGATCTCCCGCTCGTGGCGGGCGACGAGCGCCTCGTCGGGCTTCTCGTCCCACTTCGGACGGCGGTACTCCATGCCGTACTTCTCGTGGAACCCTTCGACCTGGCCATGGCCGAACATCGGCAGGCCGGGCATCGTGCACATCATCACGCAGACGCCGAAGTACTTGTCGTCGCTGCCGAACTGCGCGACGGCCGTCTCTTCGTCGGGGTTGCTCATGAAGTTGACGAAGCGCTTCAGGATCTCCGGCTCGAAGTCGAGGACGTTCTTGATCGTCTCCCGGTACTTCTGGTTCTCCTCGCGCTTCAGCATGTTCATGAACGCCGAGTTGTAGACGCGGTGCATGCCGAGGGTTCGGACGAAGTAGCCCTCCATCATCCAGAACGCTTCGGCGAGCAGCAGCGTGTCCGGTGCGCGCGCGGCGACGGTGTCGACGACCTCGCGCCAGAACTCGATCGGGATCAGCCGGTCGAACTCCTCCTGCGTCATCGCGAAGTCGGAGCGCGAAGGGATCGCGCCGCCCTGTCCGGGCAGCGGATACCAGAGGCGCTGCACGTGCCTCTTCGCGAGCGTCATCGCCGCGTCGAAGCGGATGATCGGGAACATGCGCGCGACGTGGAGGATGGTCTCGATGACGGCGTGGCGAACCTCCGCGCGGAGGTAATCGAGCTGCGCGGTGTCGTTCCACGGCATGCTGGTGCCGTCGTTGCCGTGATAGATGAAGCGGTCCTCGCCGGGGTTCCGGTCGTGGCGACGGAACACGACCGCCGCGTCGGTCTTCGTCCAGTAGCCCTCTTCGATGAAGACGCCGACGTTGGGATCGTCCGACAGGTCCGTCCCCCCGAAGCGGTAGCTCGGGAACGGGGGCTGCCGCACCTGGACGAACCAGTCCGGGTGGTTCACCACCCACTCGCCGTCGATGCCCACGTGGTTCGGCACCATGTCGGCCGCGAGACGGATGCCGCGCTTCCACGCGCGCTCCTTGAGCCCCGCGTACGCTTCGTACCCGCCGAGCTCCGCCGCGATGTCGTACTTCATCAGCGAGTACGCGGAGGCGACCGCGTCCTTGTCGCCGCGCATCTGCTTGATCTTCTTCGAAGCGCGGCTGCGCTCGAAGAGGCCGATCAGCCAAAGCCCCGTGAACCCGCGCGACGCGAGCAGATCGAGCTCTTCGTCCGGGATCTCGTCGAGCCGCTCGATCGGCCGTCCATACTTCTTCGAGAGCTGGTCGAGCCACACGAAGACGGTCTTCGCGATGAGCACGACGCGCGGCATCCAATCGAGGTCCGCGCTGAACCGCTTCGGCTCTTCGTCCGGACGGCGCTCGAAGCGCATCGCATCGAGGAGCGGCGCACCGGGGCCGGGGCCGCCGCGGAAGAAGTACTTGCCCTCTTCGTTCAGGAAGTCGCGCGCCCAGAGCAGACGGCGCCAGACACCGAGCTGCTCGAGTCCGAACGCGTGGCCCCACTTCTCTTCGATGAAGCGGAGCTGCGCGAGGATGTCGTTCGGAGCTGCGCGGCTCGGCGCGAGCAGGAGGTCGAAGAGGCTCTCGCCCTTCGGCCCCATCGGAGCGGCCGCCGCGAAGTACGCGCGCGCTTCGGCGACGAAGCGCTGGTACGTCTCGCCGAGGTCCTCGTCGCTGACGATCTTCCGAACCGGCTCGTAGGCCGGGTTCTGGTTCGTGAGCCACAGAAGGATCACCTCCTCGGTGTACTCGTCTTCCGCCTTCTTGCCCTCGCGCGCGAGGAGCTTCTCCGGCGTCTCGTCGCCCTCGCCCTGGAAGTGCTTGTAGATTGCAGGCGTCGGGAACGTGCGCAGGAACTTGAGCCACGTCTCGCGGGCACCGCCGCCGAGGCGTTCGTCGACTTGCTTCACGAGCGCGTCGAACGCGCCCGGATTCTGCTGTCGGTACTGCCCGATGACGACGTGGAAGATCTCGTGGACGAGCACCATCGCCGCGAGCTCGGCCGGACGTAGGCAGCCCGGGCCGCTGCGGTCGTCGCGCACGTTGATCTTGTCGGCGAAGCGGCGAGCGTCCCCGGTGTCCTTGAAGGCGATGTCCCCACGAGGCGTGAAGAACGCATCGTCGTACCGGGAGGGGAAGTACGCGTCGCGTGCCGTCTTCCGTGCGTGCATGGTAGGTGTTCTAGCCCCGTTCGTCCCGCGCGTGCACTAGGCGAAAAGCCACAGGGCGAGGCCGTTTTCCCGTATTCGCGTGCTTCGGGCGGCGACGCCTTGACGCAGCCCTCGATGCGAGACGGTCCGGACACCGTCGCGAAACACGAAGAGGTGTCGTGCGTGCGCCGCTCCGGTGGTCGCACCTGAGGCGCGTCGAGCGTGACGAGCGTGAGCGGTGCGGGCGTTCGCGAAGACGAACGCGCCCTTGCGAGCGCTCGCGCGCGTGAAAGCCGGACCGCATGAATCACGCTGCGGCGGCGGGTTGCGCCCGTATACTTCGGGCTGGTCCCGAATGTCCGCGTACGAGATGCCAAAGGTCGGCGACGTCATCGCCGGCAAGTACCGCCTCGAGAAGGTGGCGGGCGAAGGCGGCATGGGAATCGTCTACGCGGCCGAGCATCTCGTCCTTCGGCAGCGCGTGGCCGTGAAGGTGCTCCTCCCGGAAGCCGCGCAATCCGAAGCGGTCGTCGAGCGCTTCGCGCGGGAGGCGCAAGCCGCCGCGCGCATCCAGAGCGAGCACGTCGCCCGCGTGATGGACGCGGGCTCGACGGCGACGGGCGCCGCGTTTCTCGTCATGGAGTACCTCGAGGGCTGCGACCTCGAAGAGCTGCTCCAGCTCGAAGGCGTCCTTCCGCTCGAGGAGGTCGTCGATTGCATGCTGCAGGCGCTCGAAGCACTGGCGCATGCGCATGCCGTCGGCATCGTGCATCGCGATCTCAAGCCGGCGAACCTGTTTCTCGCGGCGCGAGCCGACGGCGGCAACGTCATCAAGATGCTGGACTTCGGCATCTCGAAGACGGTCAAGGCCACGCGTGAAGAAAAAGTGCTCACCGGGCAAGCCGTGCTCGGCTCGCCCGTGTACATGTCGCCCGAGCAGCTGCGAAACGCGAAAGAGCTCGACGGGCGCGCCGACCTCTGGTCGCTCGGTGTCGTCGCGTACGAGCTCCTCACGGGCAAGCCGCCCTTCGACGGCGAAGGCGTCGGCGAGATCTTCGCGGCGATCCTCGAGAAGGATCCGACGCCCGTGCACGTCGTCAACTGGCGGCTGCCGCCGGAGATCTCCGCGATCCTCGCGAAGTGCCTGCAGCGAAAGCCCGAGGACCGGTGGGCGGACGCCGCCGAGCTCGCGCGCGCGCTGAAGCCGTTCGGCAGTGGCGCCTTCGACCGCGTGATCGAGCGTGCCGAGCAAGTGCTCGCGCATGGCAAGATGCTCAGCGTCGTCGACACGCCGATCGAAGCGCGCCGCGTCGTGGACGCGATCGTCGCTGCCGCGGAACGTGCGCGTACGACCGGCGGGGGCACCGTGCCCGGCGTGCCCGCGGTAGCGCGCGCCGACGGCGATGCTCCGCCTCCGAGCTCGCGTCGCGCAGGGCGCGCGGGCGAAGCGCGCGTGGACAGCGACACGCGCGTCGATGGCGTCGCGACGCGCGCGGGCGGTTTCGTCCGCCGCTTGCCGGCGTCGCGCTGGCTCGGTCTCGCGGCTGCGAGCTTCGTCGTCGTCGGTGCGCTCGCCGCGGCCGCCGCCGTCCGTGCGGGGCGACCGGCGACGCCGCGCATCGAGCCTGGTCGAACGCCCGTCGCGGAGGCGTCCGGAGCGGCGAGCGCACAGACCGCGTCGACGGACCCCGATGCACCGGCCGCGCCCGAGGGTGAAGACGCGCCGATGGTGATGGACTTGCCGGACACGCCCGGACACACTGGCGGAGCTCCCCGCTCGCGTGCGGCGAAGCCCGGCAAGCCGCAGCGGCCGAAGTTCCTCAACTCTCGCGAATGATCCCGACGACCCGCCTCGCACCGCTCCGTGCCCTCGCGGTCGTCGGAGCGGTCGCGACGGTCGGCAGCGCAGCGCGAAGCGCGCACGCACAGATCTCCGGTGGCACGGTCGGTGGTGGCGGTCAGGTCTCGAACGAGATGCGCGCGGAGTACCTGTTCCGGTCCGGCGAGAAGAAGTTCGACTCCGGTCAGTACGCCGAGGCCTGCGCGGACTTCACGGAGAGCCTACGGCTGGGTCCGAAGCTCGGCACGCTGCTCAACCTCGCGCTCTGCCACGAGACGATCGGGAAGACGGCGACGGCATGGTCCGAGTTCCACCACGGCGCGGCGTGGGCTGCGCAGAACGGCCAGAAGGATCGTCACGACTTCGCGATGCAGCATGCGCTGGCGCTCGAGACGAAGCTCCCCCGCGTGCTCCTCCAGTTGCCGGCCGGCCACGCGATCGCGGCGGTCGACGTCGACGGTGAGCCGCTCCCCGATTCGCGCTGGTACCTGCCGGTGTTTCTCGACCCGGGCGAGCATTCCGTCACCATCAGCGCGCCCGGCAAAGAGCGCGGCACCGTGAAGTTCCGCGTGACGAGCTCGCCGACGGAGCAGCTCGTCTCGGTGCCGTCACTCGCGGACGAATTGCCGAAGACGCCCGCGCCGCCCATGCCGGCGAGCGATCCCGATCGCGGCCGCCGCACCGCAGGGTACGTCCTCCTCGCGACGGGCGGAGCGAGCCTCGGCGTCGGCGCGATCTTCGGGCTGCTCGCGATCTCGAGCCGCGACGAGATCGGGTCGCGCTGCACGGGCAACGTGTGCACGGAGGCGGGCGCCGCGGCGTACGAAGAGGCGCAGAGCCGCGCGCGCATCGCGACGGTGACGACCGTGCTCGGAGCCGTTGGCGCGGGCCTCGGTACGTGGCTCGTCGTCACGAGCCGCGCGCCGCGCCTACCGGCGAAGGTCGGTCTCGCGCCTCGCGCAGACGGCGGCGCCGAGCTCGGTATCGGAGGATCGTTCTGATGCGGTCGCAGCGCCGCGTCCTTGCGCTCACGATGGCCGCGGCGCTTGCGGCCTTCGCGGCGGGGTGCAGCTACATCCTCGGCGTCGACGACGACCCGGTCGTCAGCACCGAGGGTGGCCCGTCCGCCGCGGATGCGGCGCCAGGTTCGGACGATGCCGGCGAAGACGCGGAGACGGACGGCGAGGCCGACGCCGCGGAGGAAGACGCGGACGAGCCACCGACCGACCCGGACGTCTAGGGCGCCCTGCCCGAGCAGGCCGCGTGGAACTTTCCGGCGGCGGCCGTGTCACGAACCTCGACGATGAGACGGGAGAGCACGCACGCGGCGCGTGGCGCCGTCACGCGTGCGTCCGCCCTGTCGTGCGACGACGATGCGCGTGACTTTGCACTCTCCGCCGAGAGTGTTGCACCATGGCTGGACGTGGCGCTTCCCGACGAGCTCGAAGCCAAGCTGATCGAGCGCCTCGTCGCCCGCGACGAACGAGCGTTCAACGAGCTCGTGCAGACCTACGGTCGCCGCGTGTCTTCGCTCGTCCTCCGCTTTCTCGGCAACCGCGCCGAGGCCGAAGACCTCACGCAGGAGGTGTTCGTCCAGGTGTTCAAGGCGATCGGGACGTTCCGCGGCGACTCGAAGCTCTCGACGTGGATCTACCGAATCGCGGTGAACCTCTGCAAGAACAGGTCGAAGTACCTCCGCGTGCGCCACGCGGGCGAGCAGGACGAGCTCGAGGCGGTCGCCGAGCGCATGCCGCTCGGGGAAGGTGGCCGCGCGAACGTCGCGCAAATCGAGCGGCCCGACGAGGCGATGGCCGGGCGTCAGGTCGAGAAGATCGTGCAGGATGCGATCGCGAAGATCGATCCGACGTTCCGCGAGTGCCTCATCCTGCGTGACGTCGAGGAGCTAAGCTACGAGGAGATCGAGCAGATCACCGGGCTCGCGCTGGGCACGGTGAAGAGCCGCATCTTCCGCGCGCGCGCGCAGCTGAAGGAGATCGTGGAGCGGGAGCTCGGGGAGAAGATCGCATGAGCGACGAGAACGACGTTCCCGAGGCCGAGCTCGAAGAGGCGCCTGCGCTGAAGGCGCTGCTGAAGCGCTCGCTCGCCGCGGAGGCGTCGCCGGAGCCTGCGTCGCCGGCCGCCGACGCGAAGAAGGACGAGGAGCTCCTCCTCGCCGTGCAGCGCAAGCTGAGGCAACGGTCGAAGGGGAAGTTCTACGCGGACGGGTGGTCGACGAGTCAGTCGCGCGTGAACTATGCGCTCGTCGCCGCGGTGATGCTGGTCGTGATCGTCGCGGTGTACCTAGCGCTCGGCCCGATGGGCATCTCGCACTGAGCGAGACACGCACCGGGCCGGAGCGAGGTCAGCGGAGACGTTGCGCGCGGATGCCGCGCGTCGTCCGTCAGGGCGTCAGCGCATCAGGGCGTGCCGCAGGTCGCGATGTAATCGGAGCAACAGTCTCCGAAACCAACGCAGCCTTCGTCGCACATGCAGCTTCCGCCCGGGACGCTGCACGAGTTGTCCACGCCGACGCAGCAGCTGTTCGGTGCGCGTGCAGCGCAGCTGCTCAGCACGGCTTCCGACACGCAGGAAGAAGCGTTCGTGGTCGTCGAGGTCTGACCCATGGGGCACGTCGTGCACTCACGGTCGGACGTCGGAGAACCGGCCGTGCTCACGTAGTCGCCCGTCGGGCAGTTCGACCACGCCGTGCACGAAGAAGCGTTCGCCGACGCGCTGTACGTGCTCGCGCCGCATGCGGCGCAGGTCCGGTCCGTCGTCGCCGTTCCGGCGGTCGCCACGTACGTGCCCGCTGCGCACGTGCTCTTCGCGGTGCATGCCGTCGCCGGATCCGCGTCGTCGTCCCAGGTCGCGCCGCCGCATGCGACGGCCGCAGCCGAGCCGCCTGCGCAGTAGAAGCCGGCAGTGCACGAAGAGCACACCGCGGGCGTCGTGGACGTGCCCGGCGAGGTCATCTCCGTACCGGCCGCGCAGGAGCCCTGCGGGAGGCACGAAGACTGGTTCGCCGCGGAGGTGTACGTGCCGCTGTCGCACGCGGTGCAGCCTCGGTCCGCCGTCGGCGACGGCGTCGACGAGACGTACGTGCCGGCCGCGCACGTCGACCAGGGGTCGCACGAGGAGGCGTTCGTTGCCGTGTTCCACGTCGAAGCCGTGCATGCGCCGCACGCGCGGTCCGCCGTGTCCGTGCCCGGTGCAGTCACGACCTCGCCCGCGCCGCAGGTCCGCCACGTCGTGCAGCTCGGCGCATTCGTGGTGTCGCTGAACGTGCCGGCGGTGCAGCTCGCGCAGACCACGTCGGTGCTCGCCGTACCCGCCGTGGCCACGTAAGAGCCCGCGGGGCACGTCGTGAACGCGGTGCAGCTCGTCGCATTGCTCGTCGTGGAGAACTCGCCGCTCGGGCAAGCCGCGCATGCGCGGTTCGTCGTCGCGTCGCCCTCCGAGATGACCAATTGGCCCGCGGCGCAGGTCGTGCGCGATACGCACGCCGTCGCCGCGTTGCCGTCGTGATCCCACGTGCCCGCGGCGCATGCCGCCTTCGGCGTCGACGCACCGGGGCAGTACGTGCCCGGCTCGCAGCTCGCGCAGACCGGAGGGGACGTCGACGTACCGGCTTGCGTCATCTCGGTACCCGCCGAGCAGCCGCCGAGCGCGACGCACGCGGAGAGATTGGGCGAAGCTGCGTACGTTCCCGGGTCACATGCGGTGCACGCACGGTCGACCGAAGCAGAAGGCGCCGTGCTGGCATACGTGCCCGGGTTGCAATTCGTCCAAGGCGCGCAAGAGGTCGCGTTCGTCGCGGCCGTCCAGGTTCCTGCCGTGCACGCCGCGCATACGCGATCGGTCGTGGACGTCGGGAGCGCAGCGACGCGCTCGCCCGGCCCGCAGTCGTGATGCGCCGTGCAAGCGCTGGCGTTCGTCGTCGAGCTGAACGTGCCGCTCGTGCACGTGGTGCACGCGCGGTCCTGGTTCGCGGCGCCGGGCGAGCTCACGTACTGCCCGCTCGCGCACGCCGTCCATGCCGAGCAGGAGCCCGCATTGGCCGTCGTGCTGAAGTGGCCAGCCGAGCAGCTGGTGCACACGCGGTCGTTCGAGGCAGTGCCACCTGCGGTGACGTACTGGCCGCCGGTGCACGTCGTCCATGCCGTGCACGCCATGCTGTTCGGCGTGCTCGTGAACGAGCCGGCGGTGCACGCCGCGCAGGTGCGGTCGGTCGTGGCGGTGCCGGGGCTGGTCACACGTTGCCCGGAGAGGCAGGTCGTCTTCGCGACGCATGCGGTCGCCGAGTCGCCGTCGTGGTCCCACGTCGTCACGGCGCAGGAGACTTTCGGCGCGGTGTTGCCGGCGCAGTAGGTGCCGGCCTCGCACGGCGAGCAAGTCGCGGGCGTCGACGCCGTCGCGGGCTCGATCTGCATCGTGCCGGGCGGGCACGACGAGGTGGGCACGCACGACGAAGCGTTTGCGACCGGGCTGAAAGTGCCGCCTTCACACGCAGTGCACGTGCGGTCCGTCGTCGAGCTCGGTTCGCTGGCGACGTGGTTACCGGGCGCGCACGTCGACCACGTCGCGCACGCGGAGGCGTTCGCGGTCGTCGAGAAGGTACCGGAGGCGCAGCCCGTGCAGACGCGGTCCGCAGTCGCCGAGCCAGGCGTGGTCACGTACGAGCCGGCGGCGCACGTCGTGTGCTTCGTGCACGCGAGCGCATTCGCGGTGTCCGAGAACGATCCCGGGCCGCACGGGAGGCAGGCGCGATCGCTCTCGGTCGTTCCGTCGACGGCGACCCATGAGCCGGGCGCGCAAGTCTTCCACGGCACGCACGCGGTGCTCGGGTCGCCGTCGTGATCGAACATGCCGGCCGTGCAGTTCACGGGAGCGGCTTCGCCGCCCGCGCAGTACGTGCCGATCTTGCACGGCAGGCAGTCGAGGCCGGCCGTGCCGGGCGCGCAGCTCGTGAACGAGCCGCCCGACCCGCCCTCGAACATCCCGCCGTCGAGGTTCGCGCCGACGCGTGAGTAGCGCGGCCCGCGCGGCGGGGCTGTCGAGTCATCGGCCGGAGCGTCAGCGCCGGGTGATCCTTGGGTGAAGAGCGATTCGCCGAGCTGCTTCGACGAGCAGCCGGTGGCGAGCGCGAGCGCGAGCGTGAGCGCGGCGGCGCTGCGGGGAGTCAGACATGTACGGGCGCGGTCCATTCGTAAGGGCCTCCTCCTCGAGGTCCCGGTGGGAACGGCAGACGCCCGCCACTCGGACAGCGTGGCGCGGACGATTTGTGAGACGGGGCGAGGAGGACGCGCGTGGCGGAAGCAGCGAGCCGCGGCGGGGCCGCTCAGCGCGGGTCGACCGCGGCGGGCCGGCCGAGGAACGATGCGGGAAGGCGGATCTTCCATGTCGAGAGCGCGGCGACGGCGCAGACGAACCCGCCGAGGGACATGCCGGCGCGGGTGCCGAATCGCTCGGCGACGACGCCGCCGATCGAGGAGCCGACCGCCCACGTTGCGAGGTGCGCCATCTGGTAGAGGGCGATGATGCGCGCGCGTTCACGGTCCGGCGCCCACATCTGGCCGAGCGCCGCGAGGGAGGAGAACGAGCCAATCCAGCCGACGCCGGCAGGCACGAAGAGCACCATGGCGTACCCGATCGTCCCGACGCGGGAGACGGCGAGCGCGCTCAGCGCGAGCACGAGCATGGTTCCGGTGAGGAGCGCGGTGGGGGAAACGCGCGCGCGGAGCGGCTTCAGGACCGTGGACCCGACGACGGCGCCCGCGCCCATCGTGCCGATCATCACGCCGTAGGAGAGTGCCGTTGCCCCGAGCGTCTCCTTCGCGAACGCCGGCGTCAGCGCGTAGAAGCTCGCGGCGCCGAGCGTGAAGGAGAGCATGGCGACGAAGATCGAGCGGAGCTCGCGGTCACGCACGATGCGCGCGAGCGGGGCGGTGAAGGAGGCCGCGATGCGAGGGGGAGGGGGAGGGGGAGCGGGCGTTGCGGGGCGCTCGGAGGCTGCGGGGCCGGCGCGGCTGGGCGTTGCGGCGGGTGCGCGAGGCGGGTGGACGGCGGTGCGGTAGACGACGAGCGGGACCATCACGGCGACGAAGCTGGCGGCGTTCAGGAGGAACGACGTGGTCGCGCCGAAGCGAGCGAGCACGATGCCGCCAACGGCGGGACCCACGGCGCGCGCTAGGTTGAAGGCCACCGCGTTGAGGGCGACAGCCTCGGCGACGATGGCGCGCGGCAAGATCTCCGGAAGAAGCGCCGCCCACGCCGGAGCGCCGAGGGCCATGCCGACGCCGAGAACCGCCACGCACGCGATGAGCGCAGAAGGCGTGATGTGCCCGGTGTACGCGAGAGCGGCCATGACGAGCGCCGCGAAGGCCTGAACGACCTGCGATGCGAGCGCGACCTTGCGCTTGTCATAACGGTCCGCGAGCACGCCGGCGGGCAACATCACGACGACGGACGATCCCACGAACGCCGTCGCGAGCATGGCGACGGCGAGAGGACTCTTCGTGAGGTCCAGCATCAGCCACGCCTCCCCCACGTTCTGCACGAACGACCCGACGAAGGAGATCACGCCGGCGAGCCAAAGCCCGCGAAAGAGGGGATACGCGAAGGGCGATGCGGGGGTCGGGGCGGCGGGCGTCGCGGGCGTGCTCGAGGGCGCGCGTTGTGGGGACGGTGGTGCGCTCATCCGGGCGTGCGGCGGGGCGGCCGCGGCGGACCCGAGTTCTAGGGGTGCATCGCGGCAACTTCAAGCCGGGCGCGGTCAGCGGACGACGCACGGATGCGCATGGCCTGTGGAGCGGATGCGGCGGGTGGGTGGACGTCGACGGTCGAGGCGCGGATGCGGATGACGGATGGGGATAGGGATGCGGAAGGGCAGGCGGATGCGGACGCGGGTGCGGGTGCGGATGCGGATGCGGATGCGGAGGCGGACGCGGATGCGGAGGCGGAGGCGGATGCGGACGCGGAGGCCCACGCGGAGGCGGAGGCGGAGGCGGAGGCGGATGCCGATGCGGAGGCGGAGGAGACCTCGACCCGGCGACGTGCATCGCCGATTCCGCTGCCGTGGTCCTGGTCGGTTGCTGCCACGACCCCGCTCGCCCTGAGCGCGCCCCGGACGCGGTCCACCGCCGCGACCTCGCTGCCTCCCCCCGACACGAGCGCGCGGGTTGACCGACGGAGTGAACGCCCGAGCGCCGCGGCATCGCCAATCCGCGGCAGGAAGTGCGGGCGGGGCAGAGTCAAAGGCCCGCAGAGGGCGCCGGAGAGCAGCGAGCGCAGGCACTGCCGGCGCCGACCGGACGACCGCGCAGCCGCCGCAACGCGCCGCAGCACGGGCGCGCAGCACGCCGGCGGCGATCTCGCAGGGCGACTTGCGCCGGGGGCACCGCAGGTTCATACTATCGCCCAGGTTCAAGATGCGCCATCTCGTCACCACCCGCGCTGGCACACCCGTCCAACGTGACGCGAAGTGGTGCGCTCGACACGCCGCCGCGCGCGCGGCCGCCGCCGCCGCCAGCCGCGCAGCCGCGGTCACGGGTGACGCTCCGCACGCCTCGGACGATGCCCCGCCGGCTAGCGGTAGCGCCTTGCCGTACGCTGCCGCCGGGCACGCAGAAGGTGACTCCCCGCAGGCGCCGGGCGACTCGCCGCATGGCATCGGCCAGCGCCGCCCGTCCAGCGTTGCCGCCCCGCGCAGCGATGCCGCCCCGCGCGCCGAGCCGCCGGCCCGCACGCCGACGGCGCGCGGTCCTCGCAAGACGGTGAAGTCGCGCACGCATGCCGGGCCGAACGGGCGCCGCCCTCGCCGCGGAGACCAGCTCGAGATGCGCGTCGTTTGCGAGTCGACGGGCGCGAATCCTTCGTGGGGCGGCGCGCGTCGCGGTGCAGGGGCGAAGCGGCGCGGGACGCGGCGCGTTCCTCATCGCGCCCGGCCGCTTCACAAGGACACGAACCCGGTGCACGTCACGTTGCGGGCGCGAGCGGGCCTGCCTTCCTTCCGACAGCAGCGCGTGCACGCGATGCTCGTGCGCATCCTTCATCGCCAGAAGAAGCGCGCGTACGCCGGCGAGTTTCAGGTCGTCGAGTACTCGATCCAGAAGAACCACGTTCACGTCATCCTCGAGGCCGAGGACAAGACGTCGTTGCGGTCGGGCGCGAGCGGGCTCGCGATTGCCTTCGCCAAGCAACTGAACAAGCTGCTCCTTCGAGCCAAAGGCAAAGTCTGGGCGGAGCGCTATCACGCGCACGAGCTCGGCACGCCGCGCGAGGTCCGCAACGCCCTCTCGTACGTCTTCCAGAACTACAAGAAGCACGGGGCGGTCACGTTCGGGCACGTGGTCGACCGCCATAGCTCCGCGGCGCTCTTCGACGGCTGGGCGTTCCCGGTGCTCACGTTCCCGGACGTCGAGCCCTGGCGGACGCCCCCACTCCGAACCTGGATGCTGCGGACGGGGTGGAAGCGCCATGGTCTCCTGCTGCCCTCGGACCGCCCCGCATCGCGACGGTGAGGAGGCTCGCGCAGCCGCGCTGCAATCGGCGGGGGTGGCGAGCGCGGCGACGTCCAGCATCCGCGTCTTGCAGCAGACCAGAGCGGTAGCGAGACAGAGCCACGCGAAAAAGCAGAGGCGCCGGAAGACGGCCTCCGGACGGCGATGGTCCAGCGCCCGCGCCGGCGACTCAGCATCACGACTGCGAGGACGCCGTGGGATCGGCTCGCCGAGCGCGTCGCGGCGCCATCAGCTCGCGCGCGGCAGCGGCGTATCGGCGTCCGGCAGCGGCGCCGCCAGCCGCCCACGTCGCCGCGCCCAATCGCGCTTCGGCCGTCGCGCTTCGGAGCGCGCCGTGCGTTGGCATCGGTCACGGCGATCGCGCCCACCGCCTCCGCTCCTCACGGCATCGCCGAGCGAGACCTCCTCGCCACGCGGACGCGCTCGTCGCGACCTTCGTCGCGCCCCGCACACGCACCCCGCGCCGCCGCCGCCACCCCGCGCCGCCGCCGCGGCGCCGCCGCCCCCTCACATGCCGTCGTCGACCCACCTCGCCAGAATGGCCGTGATGTTGTCGGGGCCGCCGTTTTCGTTCGCGCGCTCGATGAGCTTCGAGGCGGCGACTTTCAAGTCGCCGTAGCGCGTGATGATTTCGAGCATCTCGGGATCCTCCACCGGACCCGACAGCCCGTCGGAGCAGAGGATGTACACGTCGTTCGCGCGCGGGGTCTCGAAACGCGTGTCGACCTTCACCGTGTCCTTCATCCCGAGCGCGCGGACGATCACGTTCTTGTGCGGGAAGTTCGCGATCTCCTCGGGCGTGAGGCGCTTCATCTTGATGTAGTCGTTCAGCAGCGAGTGGTCCTCGGTCAGCTGCTCGATCTTGCCGTCGCGCACGCGGTAGCCGCGCGAGTCGCCGACGTGCGCGACGTACACGCCTTCTTCCACCGCGAAGAGCACCACGATGGTCGTGCCCATGCCGCGCTTGCCTGCCTCGCGCTGCGCCGTCTCGTAGATGCGCAGGTTCGCGAGCTTGATGCCGGTGATGAGCCGGTTCTCCTCGTAACCCTTCGCGCGGTCCATCTTGTACGGCCACGTCCGCTCGGGATCCTGCGCCGTCGCCGCGAAGAACTCGCGTAGCGAGTCGACCGCCATCTTGCTGGCGACCTCGCCGGAAGCGTGACCTCCCATCCCGTCCGCGACGACGTAGAGGCCACTGTCCTCGATGATCGAGAAGTTGTCCTCGTTGTGCGTGCGCTTCATGCCGACGTTCGTCTCGCCGGCAACCTCGATGCGAAGTCCCACGGTTGAATGGTCGTGGGGCTGGCCCCTCCGTGTCAACCGCGTCGCGACTCGCGTCGCGCGTCCACTCAGGGAGCGGCGCGAAGCGTAACCGTCGTCTCGCGGAATTTGCCGCCGCTGTAGACGAGGAGCTTGACCTGCTGCCCGATCGCACGCTTGCCGATGACATCGGCGAGCTGCTCCGGCGTTTCGACCGGCTGACCGTCGACCGCGATAATCGTATCCGCGCCGTCGCCCGCCTTCAGCCCTGCCTTCTCGGCCGGGCTGCCCGGAGCGACGCCCATCACTTTCACGCCCTTCACGCTGCCGTTCTGCTCCGGCGCGCCGCCGAGCCCGAGCCAGGGCGCGGGCTGCACGGCATTCGCCGGCGTCTTCACGAGGAACCCGCGGATCGCATGCACGGGCACGCCGATCGTCACGCCGCTGCACGGAGGCGTCGCTCCTGCAGCGGCAGGCGCAGCCGCGGCCGGAGAGCCGCTCGGCCCTCCGCCCTCCTTGCACGCCTTCACGATGACGCCGACGACGCGTCCGCTCGCGTCGATCATCGGGGCGCCCGGCACCGTCGTCGCGCCCTTCAGATCGACGTCGAGCGCGCTCTTCAGCGCGTCGCCTTCCTTCGACTTCGCATCGACGCGGCCCTTCACGCCGACCGGGGCCGGCGCGAGCTTTCCCGCCTTCGGCAGGAACGAACGAAGGTCCGCGCCGAGCGGATCCGCGTCGGTCGGCATCAGCCCGTCGAGCCACTTGCCGGTCTGCGGGACGAGGAGCGCGAGGTCCCACGCCTTGTCGCGGTGACCGATCTTCGCCTTCACCGTCGTGCCGTCGGCATACCGAATTTCCGGCTGCTCCGTCCCCGCGAGCGCCGAGAGCGAGGTGATGACGCGCCCGTCGCGCGAGAGCACGGTGCCGACGGCGAGCGGCCTTCCGCCCTGCTCCACCTGCACGATGCCCTTCCGCACCTGCTCGGCGGAGAAGCCGAGGAGCTCGCCGCCACCGCCACCATTCCCTCCACCTGCCTCGCCGCTCGGCTGCGATGCGCCCCCGGCGGGGAGCGCGGGCAGCTGCGGAGGCGCCGCCGAAGCAGCAGCCGACGTGAAGAGGACGACGAGAGCGGCGAGAGAAGCGAGGCGCGCCATTCGGGCCTTCAATCTAGCACCGCGCGTGCCGCCGGAACGGCATGTGCCCCCGCGGCGGCAGGACTCGGCTGGGCCTGCGGCGGCCGTCGGCTCGTCCGCGCCTTGACACCACGGCGCGAACGGTGGGAAACACGTGCTCAGCCATGAGCGCAAGTGAGGGAAATCAGGCCGGTTCGCACACGGATTCCCACGCTCGCGGCGGCGCGCACGCGTCTCACGACGCGCATGCGCACGCGGCTCACGGCGCGCACGATGCGCACCACGGCCCGCCTCCGCCGGCCGAGCCGCACACGCCGATGTGGTTGCCGGCCGTCGGCGCGGTCCTGTTCCTGACGGTCGGGCTGCTCTGGGCGCTCAGCGATTCGACGCCGAATCCGGCGGATCCCGCAGCTCCGCAAGCCACGACGACCGCGACGGCGACCGCCGCTCCCGCCAAGCGTTGAGCTCCACCGGGCCGCGCCGCGCCGCGCTCGCGGAGAGCCGACTGTGAAGCGCCGGTCATAGTCGCGGCGAGAACGAGAAGAGAGATCCCCGATGTCGGACGAAGGACGCTCCGCCGGAAACATCGCTCGCACGGACGCGACCGCGCGCGCGGAGATGCTGCCCGAGCTCGTCGCGTGGACCTCTTCGCTCGCGCACGATCGCACGCTCGTGCGCGAGGATCTCCTCGGTAGCGCCGCGCACGTCACGATGCTTCGCAAGGTCGGCATCGTCGATGCGGAAGACGCGCGGCAGCTCCGCGGCGCGCTGCTCGCCATGTTCGACAGCGCAGTCGCCGGCGAGCTCCACTTCCCGGACGGCGAAGAAGACGTGCACATGGCGATCGAGGCGCGCCTCACGCGTGACCTCGGCGACGTCGGCAAGCGCCTGCACGCGGCGCGCTCGCGCAACGATCAGGTGGCTCTCGCGCTGCGCCTCCACGTTCGCGACCAGGCCGCGCGCACGCTGGACGAGGTGGCGACGCTCGTGCGCGAGCTCGCCGATCGCGGCGCACGCGAACGCGACGTCATCCTCCCCGCGTACACGCATCGCCAGCGCGCGCAGCCCGTGTCGGCAGCGTTCCTCTTCTCCGCATGGGCGAGCCAGCTGCTCCGCGCGGCCGACGCCGTCACGCAGGCGGTGGTGCGCGCGAACGAATCGCCTCTCGGCTGCGGCGCGTGCTCGGGCACGTCTCTCCCGATCGAACGTGACGTCGTCGCCGACCTCCTCTCGTTCGACACGCTCACCGCGAACGCGCTCGACACCATCGGCGATCGCGACTTCGCGCTCGACTGGACGTGGGGCGGAGCACGCGTGCTCCTCGCGCTCAGCCGGCTCGCGACCGACGTGATCGACTTCACGACGAGCGAGTTCTCGTTCCTGAAGATCGGAGACGCGATCGCGGCGGGCTCGAGCATGATGCCGCAGAAGAAGAACCCCGACGTCTTCGAGCTGGTACGCGGCAAGACCTCGCGCGGGGTCGGCAACCTCGCAGCCATGCTCACGCTCGTGAAGGGGCTACCGACGGGGTACGCGCGCGATTTGCAGGACGACCGCCAGCCGGTGCTCGATACCGGGCCGCTCGTCCGCGGCGCCCTCCGCGCGGTGCGCGCCTCGATGGAGCATCTCGCGTTCGACGCCGCTGCATGCCTCGCCGCCGTGTCCGACGGCTCGACCCAAGCCACCGACGTCGCCGAAGCGCTCGTCCGCAGGGGCCTGCCGTTCCGCGAGGCCTACAAAGCGACGGGGCAGATCGTGCACCTCGCACGTGAGCGTGGGGTCCCGCTCGCCGCGTTCCCGCTCGCGGACGCGCGCGCCGTTCACGCCGCGTTCGATGCGTCGGTGCTCGCCGTCCTCGATCCGCGCGTCGCCGTCGCAGCGAAGAAGAGCACCGGGGGCACCGCGCCCGAGCGCGTCGAGGAACAGCTCGCCGCCGTGCACGCGAAAGCGAAGCTTCTCGCCGAGCGAGCGTCGGCAGTACCCTCGCTCGCGAGCCTCCGCGCACGGATCGAAGCACACGCCCTCTGAGCGTGCGACCAACGCGGGCCTCACACGCGTTTGCCGCCGCTGGCCTCGCGCAGGTCGAGCACGCGGCGTACGGCGCGCACGACGTCGTCTGCACCGAACGGCTTCTCGAGGAAGGGCGCCTCCCCGCGTTCGACCGACTCGCGCAGCTCGGCGTCGCCAGCGTAGCCCGACATCAGGAGGGCCGACACGCGCGGACGCGTCCTTCGCAGCTCGTCGACGAGCGCAGCGCCGCCGAGCCGCGGCATCACCACGTCGGTGACCACGATGTCGATCTCTCCTTCGTACGACGCGGCGAGCTCGAGAGCCGCCTGCCCATCGGCGGCAGGGAGCACCACGAACCCGGCGGTCTCGAGCGCGCGCACCACGAGGCGGCGCACGGCGTCCTCGTCTTCGGCGAGCAGCACCGTCCCGCGCGTCTCCGAGCTCGGCGGACGCTCTCTCCGCGATCGCGCCGCCGTCGCGCGGAGCTGCGCGGTCGACGGGAGGTACACGTCGAAGCGGCTTCCCTTGCCGAGGTCCGTCGTGACGCGGATGTCTCCCCCGGCCTGCGTCACGATCCCGTACACCGTCGGCAGCCCGAGCCCCGTGCCGCGCCCCGGCTCTTTCGTCGTGAAGAACGGCTCGAAGAGCCGTGCGCGCGTCTCTTCGGTCATCCCGCTGCCCTCGTCGATGACGCTGATCATGATGTAGCGGCCGGGGCGAACCGCGATGCTCTTGTCGACGACGTCGACGTCGCGCGTCGCGACGGTCACCGTTCCGCCGGTCGGCATCGCATCGCGCGCGTTGACCGCGAGGTTCAGCAGCACTTGCTCGAGCTGCCCCGCATCGACGAACGACGTGGAGAGCGAGCGCAGGTCGGTGCGAAGCGTGACCGACTCACCGACGAGACGGCGCAGCATGTTCTCGGCGTGCCGAATCACCGTGTTCGGATCGACCACCGTTGGCGTCGTCACCTGCTTCTTGCTGAACGCGAGGAGCTGCCGCGTGAGGGCCGCGGCACGTTCTGCCGCGCGCCGGATCTCGAGGAGGTCGGAGTACAGCGTCTGATCCGGAGCAAGCTGCGAGAGGGCGAGGTCCGTGTACGACGTCATGACGGTGAGCAGGTTGTTGAAGTCGTGCGCGATGCCCCCCGCGAGCCGGCCCACCGCTTCCAGCTTCTGCGCTTGCCGGAGCTGTTGCTCGAGGACGCGCCGGTCGGTGAGGTCTTGCAGCGTGCCCGTCCCCATCAGCGGGCGTCCGTCGGGCGTGAACGTCCACTCGGCGCGGCTCGCGATCCAGCGCACCGTGCCATCGGGGCGCACGATCCGAAACTCCGTCTCGGCAGAGCGGATGCGCGCGTCCATCGCCGCCGAGAGCGCTGCGCCCACGGCGGCGCGGTCGTCCGGGTGAACGATCTCCATGTACGAATCGATGCCGTTCGCGAGCGAGCCGAGGTCGATGCCGAAGATCGACGCGAGCGTGGGCGACGCGGTGAACCGCTTCGACGGGATGTCGAACGTCCAGCTACCGAGACCCGCGAGCCGCTGCGCCTCGTGGAGGCGCGCTTCGCTCGCGCGGAGCGCCGCCACCTCGGTGTCGGTGGACACAGGCGCCGTCGCGCTCGGAGGGTCGTCCGAGGTCGCCACCTATCCAGTTTCGCACAGCGTCTCCACGGCGCAACGCGCCGTTTGGCGTTCCGAGCGTGTCAGTGCGAGCGGCGCGGGCTCGAAGGGCGGGCAAGATCGCGCAAGGACGCGTCGCTATCCTCCCCAGGGGGTATGACTGGGGCAGCCGCGGGCGCGCGCGCCGACTGCCGGCGTTCCAGCTTCCCGACATGGCGGATGTCTTTTCCGCGGACCATGAACACCACCATCTCGGCGACGTTCGTGGCGTGGTCGGCGATTCGCTCGATGTACTTCGCGATCGATTGCACGCGCGTCGCGCGGAAGATGTTGCGCGGGTTCTCCATCATGTACGTGAGGAGCTCGCGGAAGATCGTCGCGTAGTACGCGTCGACCTTCGAGTCCCGCTCGACGATGGCGGTCGCGCGGTCGGCATCGCCGGCGACGAAGGCATCGAGGCCTTCGCGCAGCATCTCCTGCGCGGCCTCGGCCATGTTGACGACCTCGACGTACGGCTTGAGCGGAGGCTCTTCGTTCAGCTCCATCACGCGCTCGCAGATGTTCACACCGAGGTCGCCCATCCGTTCGAGATCGGTGACGACCTTCAGCGCCATCGTGATGAACCGGAGATCGCTCGCGACGGGTTGCCGGCGGGCGAGCACGCGCAGGCACAGGTCGTCGACCTCCATCTCGAGCCGGTTGATCTGGCGGTCGATGTAGAGCGTCTTGTCGGCGAGCTCGGTGTCGCGCTCGACGAGAGCACGCATCGCTTGGCCGAGCATCTCCTCGACCTTCGCGCCCATCATCAGCAGCATCTCGCGGATGCGCCGGAGCTCCCCCTCGTACTCGCGGTCGGTGTGCAGGCGCGGCATGCGTCGTTCGTCCTCGGACGTCCGTCAGCCGAAGCGCCCCGTGATGTAGTCCTCGGTTCGAGGGTCGGAGGGCTTGGTGAAGATGACGTCCGCGTGATCGTACTCCACGAGCTCGCCGACGTAGAAGAAGGCCGTGTAGTCCGACACGCGCGCGGCCTACTGCATGCTGTGCGTCACGATCACGATCGTGTAGCGCTCGCGCAGATCGTGGATGAGCTCCTCGATCTTGGCGGTGGCCACCGGGTCGAGCGACGAGCAGGGCTCGTCCATGAGGACGACCTCGGGCTCGAGCGCGAGGCAGCGCGCGATACAGAGCCGCTGCTGCTGACCGCCGGAGAGCGCGCCGCCCGGCTCGTCGAGCGCGTCTTTCACCTCGTCCCAGAGTGCCACCTGACGGAGCACTTCTTCCGCGAGCGCGTCGGGATCCGGCGGGACGATGCCGGCGAGGCGCAACCCGGCGAGCACGTTCTCGCGCACGCTCATCGCTGGGAACGGGTTCGGCTTCTGGAAAACCATGCCGACGCGCCGGCGCACGCGTACCGGATCGACGTCGCGCGCGTAGATGCTCTTGCCGTCGAGGAGCACCTGGCCGTCGGTGCGCGCGCCCGCGACGACCTCGTGCATCCGGTTCAGGCAACGGATGAACGTCGACTTTCCGCACCCGGAGGGTCCGATGACGGCGGTGACCTTGCGGTCGACCAGCGGCAGCGTGATGTCCTTCAGCGCACGCTTGTCGCCGAACCACGCGGACAGACGGTCGGCCTTCATCTTCTCCGGCCCGCGGGGCGGCGGAGGAGTGCTGCGCGTGATCATGCGACCCTCCGCGTGCGCAGGATCCGCCGAGCGCCGACGTTGAGCGCGACGACGATGGCGACGAGGACGAGCGCGGCGGCCCACGCTTGCGCGTGCCAGTCGTCGTAAGGGCTCATGGTGTACGTGAAGATCTGTACCTGCAGAGAGGACGTCGGGTCGAAGAGCGACTCGTTCCAGAAGCGATTGTTGAACGCGGTGAAGAGCAGCGGTGCCGTCTCGCCGGACACGCGCGCAACGGCGAGCATGCAGCCGGCGCGAATCCCGGGAGCTGCCGTACGGAGGACGACGTGGATGGCGATGCGCCACCGCGATGCGCCGAGCGCGAGCGCGGCCTCACGGAGCGAATCGGGCACCGTACGCGCGAGCTCGTCGGTCGTGCGCGCGACGAGTGGCAGCATCAGCACGGCGAGCGAGATCGCGCCGGCGAACGCGGAAAAGTGCTTCATGCGGACCACGACGGTGGCGTACACGACCACGCCGACGAGGATCGAAGGGACACCCGCGAGCACGTCGGCCGCGAACCGGATGATGCGCGCGAGCTTCGTCGCGCGGTACTCGGCGAGGAAGAGCCCCGCGGCGACGCCGACGGGAATGCCCATGACGCTTGCGAGGAGAACGAGCTCCAGCGTGCCCACGACGGCGTTCACCATCCCGCCGCCGGTCTCGCCGACCGGGCGCGGCAGCTGCGTGAAGAACGAGATCGAGAGCGCGCCCGCGCCGCGCCGGACGACATAGAGGAGCAACGCGAGGAGCGGAACGAGGGCGACGGCGACCGCGACGGAGCACGCGAACGTCGCGATGCGCGAAGCGAGCTTGCGACCGGCGTAGGCCGTCCCTGCTTCCGGCGTCATGCTTCGTCCTCGCGAGCCGCACGTGCAGCATAGGCGGGCCCGCGAACGCGGGAGACGAGCACGCGCGCGCCGACGTTGAAGCTGAACGTGACCGCGAACAGCAGCATGCCGATCTCGGCGAGCGCGCCGACGTGGAGCGCGGTCGTCGCCTCGGCGAACTCGTTCGCGATGACACTCGCCATCGTGTAGCCGGGGGAGAGGAGAGAGCCCGTGATCTCGGGCCTGCTGCCCACGACCATCGCCACCGCCATCGCTTCGCCCACCGCGCGACCGAAACCGAGCAGCACGGCGCCGAACACACCCGCGCGTGCGTGCGGGAGCACGACGCGGCGCACGACGTCCCAAGGCGTGGCGCCGAGCGCGAGCGCGCCTTCGCGGAGCTCGCTCGGAACGGCACGCAGCACCTCTCGCGTGACGGAGGCGACGGTCGGAAGGATCATCACCGCGAGAACGAGGGACGCGCAGAGCAGGCCCACGCCGACCTTCGGACCGCGGAAGAGCGGAAGGAACCCGAGCGTCGATTCGAGGGCCGGCTCGATGGTCGTTCGGAGAAGCGGCGCGAGGACGAGCGCCGCCCAGAGGCCGTAGACGACGCTCGGCACCGCGGCGAGGAGCTCGACGAGCGCGGCGACCGGACGGCGGAGCGTGGGCGGCCCGAGGTCGGTCAGGAAGATGGCGACACCGAGCGCAGTCGGCACCGCGAGGAGCAGGGCGACGAGCGACGAGACGATGGTGCCGTAGAGAAACGGGAGGGCGCCGAGATCCCCGTGAACCGGATCCCACCCGCGTCCGAGCACGAACCCGGCGCCGAGCGCGCGAAGGCTCGGAAGCGCGAGGGCCAGCATCGCCATCGCGATGACGAGCAGCACCAGGCCGACGAGGACGGCCGAGGCTCCACCGACCGCGACGAGCGCGCGATCGACGAGCGGCGCCGTCGGCGCTCCGAACGTGCGCGAGCGAGGCGGGAGCGCGCCGCTCTTCGGCGACAGTGCCGCCGGGTCGTTCATCGATTCGCCACCGGCGCGAGCAGCGGCCGGCCGTCGGCGCGGAGCTCACCGAGCGCGCGCTCGGCCCGCGCGACGAGCGCAGGGGGGAGCGGCGCATAGTCGAGCGACGACGCCGTGCTCTGGCCCTCGTGCACCGCCCACCAGAGGAACGCCGCGAGGGGCTCCGCTTTCCCGCGGTCGCGTGACTCCGCCGGGAGGACGACGTACGAGACCGCCGCGATCGGGTACGCGCCTTCGTCGGGCGCATCGACGAGCGAGATGCGCGCCGCGGGGTCCGCCGGAATCGTGGTGCTCTGGGCGGCGCGCGTGATCGCGTCGACGGACGGCGCGACGAACTTGCCCGCGCCGTTCCGTACGCTCGCCATCGCGAGCTGCGCTTGCCGCGCGTACGCGAGCTCGACGTATCCGAGCGAGAGGGGCGTCGACTTGACGAACGCGGTGACGCCCTCGTTGCCCTTCGCGCCCACCCCCACGGGGAAACGCGGCGACGTGCCCGCGCCGACGATCGTGCGCCACGCCGGGCTCGCCTTCGAGAGGTACGTCGTCAGGGCGGCGCTCGTGCCGCTTCCATCCGCACGGTGAACGACGGTGATCGGCGCCGACGGTAGCGCGCGCGCCGGATTCACCGCCCGGATGCGCTCGTCGTCCCAGCGTGCGACGTTGCCGAGGAAGATGTCGGCGACGAGCTCCGGCGTCAGCGCGAGCTCGTGCTCGCCGGGCACGTTGAAGGCGAGGACGACCGCGCCGATCGTGGTCGGCACGTGCACGAGTCGCGTCGACGCGCGGCGCACCTGCTCGTCGGTCAGCGGCTCGTCGGTCGCGCCGAAGTCGACGACGCCGTCGGTCATCTGACGAATGCCCGCACCGGACCCGATCGACTGGTAGTTGATGCGGACCGCAGGGTCGACGCGCGCGTAGTCGGCCGCCCACTTCGAGTAGAGCGGGTAGGGGAGCGTCGCTCCGGCGCCGACGAGCACGCGAGGCGCCGCATCGCTCGCGCCGGAGCTCGCGCGCGAGCAGGCGACGTGCGAAGCGAGCGCAAGCGCGGGCACGAACGCGAGCAGGAGAGCGTGCTTCACGCTGCGTCCTCCTTCGCGTCGCGCGTGAGGTCGCCGGAGGAGCGGTCGCGCGTGCGCGCGCTCACGTCGGGGAGGAGGACCTCGAACGTCGTGCCCTTGCCGACGCCGCTTCGCACGTCGATGGTCCCGCCCATGGCCTCGACGAGATGCTTCACGATCGAGAGCCCGAGCCCCGTGCCGCCCATCTCGCGCGAGCGGCCGGCGTCGACGCGATAGAAGCGCTCGAAGAGACGTGGGAGGTGCTTCTCCTCGATGCCGCCTCCGTTGTCCTCCACGCGCAGACGTGCGCGCCCGACGCTGCCTGCCTCCTCGAGGCGCTCGGCGTGGACCGTGACGGTCGAGCCCTCCGGGCAGTACTTCACCGCGTTGTCGACGAGGTTCGTGAGCACCTGCTCGAGCGCCCGCCGGTCGGCGTCGGTCTCGAGGCCTTTGGTCGCCTCGAGCTTCAGTGTGATGCGCCGCTTGTCGGCGCGCTCTCGGAACATGCCGAGGAGATGGGTCGCGAACGGCTCGAACGCGAAGCGCTCCGGTCGCAGCCGGAGCTCGCGCGATTCGATGCGGGAAAGGTCGAGGAGATCCTCGATGAGGCGCTGCAGGCGCGCCGCGTTGCGCTCGATGATGGCGAGGAACCGTTTCGCCGCGTCGGGATCGCGCGTGAGCGCGCCTTCCAGCGTCTCGGCCGCCGAGAGGATCGCCGTCACGGGCGTGCGGAGCTCGTGGGAAACGTTGGCGACGAAATCGCGACGCAGCGACTCGAGCCGGCGGATGTCCGTCACGTCGAAGAAGACCGCGAGGAGGCCGCCGCCGCCGTCCGCGCGCGCGCTGCCGTCACCGCGTGCGAGCGCCGGCGCCTCTTTCGGCGTGAACGCCGTGCCGCGCACGAGCAGCCGGCGCGGCTTGAGCCCGCCGAGCTCGACCTCGCCGGAGCACGTCACGCGCGTCGTGCGGGCGCGATCCAGCAGCTCCTTCAGCTCGGCGTGGCGGACCACCTCGAGCAAGGGCTTGCCGATGACGTCGGCGCGGAGGAGCAGCATCTCGCGCAGCGACGGGTTCATGAGCGCCACCTTCCCGTCGTTGTCGAGGAGGAGCACGCCCTCCTGCATTCGATCGAGGATGTGGCTCACGAGATCTCGCTCGGACCGGAGCTCTCCGACCGTCTGCGATAGGCTCCCTGCGAGCTGGTCGAAGGCGGCGCCGAGCTGGCCCACGTCCTCGCTGCGCGCGACGCGCGTGCGGACGTTGAGGTCGCCCTCGTGCATCCGTCGCGCAGCGGCCGTGAGAGGCCGCACGGCTTCGTCGAGCCATCGCACCGCGAGCTCGCTGACGACGAAGCCGACGATCGCGCCCGCGCCGAGCGCGAACACGAGCGCCTGCTCGGGTCGTCCCGCCCGGCCGAGCAGCGCGAGCGATGCGTAGACCGAGATCGTGACGAGAGCCGAGGTCGCGACCAGGAGACGGACGCGAAGGCGACCTCTCACCCGGTGGCCTCTTCTGGGTTGTCCGCGAAGCGGTAGCCGACGCCGCGCACCGTCTCGATGTACGCCCCCGCGTCACCGAGCTTCTCGCGCAGCCGCTTCACGTGCGTATCGACCGTGCGCGTCGTGATGTCCGCGTCGATGCCCCAGACGTCGCTGAGGAGCGCGGCGCGCGTTTGCACGCGGTTCTTCCGGTCATAGAGGGTGACGAGGAGCTTGAACTCGAGCGCCGTCAGCTCGAGCTCGGACTCGTCGGCCCACACGCGATGCGCCTCGCGGTCGACCCGAAGGCGTCCGAACTGGAAGCCCTGCGCGATCTCCTGCTCGCCTTGCGACCGCCGCAGGATCGCCTGCACGCGGAGGAGGAGCTCGCGCACGCTGAACGGCTTCACGACGTAATCGTCGGCGCCGAGCTCGAAGCCGACGACCCGATCGATCTCTTCGCCCTTCGCCGTGAGCATCACGACCTGCGCGGTCTTGGTCGCGGGGTCGCTCTTCAGGGTCTTGCAGATTTCGGTGCCCGGGACGTCCGGCAGCATGAGGTCGAGCAGGACGAGGTCCGGCTTCTTCTCGCGCGCGATGCGCAGACCCTCTTCACCCTTGCCGGCGAGGAAGACCTTGTGTCCCTTCTCGCGGAGGTTGTAGTCGAGGATCTGCTGGATGTCGGGCTCGTCCTCGATCACCAGGATTCGCGCCATGATCCGCAGGTACTCTAGCCGTGTGACGACCGTGTGTCATGGGCGCGTCTTTGTCGCTGGATCCGCGTAGATGCTCGAGGGATCCCGCGTCGTCGTCGTGGTTCCTGCGTTCCGTGAGGAGGCGCACGTCGGCGGCGTCGTGCGGTCGATGCCCGCGTTCGTCGACCGGATGATCGTGGTCGACGACGGGAGCGACGACGCGACCTCCGCGCGTGCACGCGATGCCGGTGACCCGCGCGTCGTCGTGCTCCGGCATCCTCGTCGTCGCGGCGTCGGCGCGGCGCTCACCACCGGATACCTCGAGGCGCTCCGGCTCACCGACCGCCCGACCGACGCGCTCTGCGTGATGGCCGGCGACGGCCAGATGGATCCCGGCGATCTCCGCCAGGTGGCGCTGCCGGTCGTGCGCGGTGAAGCGGACTACGTGAAGGGCACGCGCTTCCGCGATGCGGAGGTGCGCGCTTCGATGGGGCTGCCGCGCTGGATCGGCGGCCAGGTCTTCTCCCGGATGACGGCGCTCGCGATCGGTCACCCCATCACGGACAGCCAGTGCGGCTTCACGGCGCTCGCGCGCGGGGCGGCGGAAGCGCTCGACCTGCCCGGCCTCTGGCCGAGCTTCGGCTATCCGAACGACCTCCTCGGCCAGGTCGCCGCGCGCGGGCAGCGCATCGCGGAAGTACCGGTGCGCCCGATTTACAGCGGCCAGGACAGCAAGCTTCGCCTCCGGCACCTGCCGCCGATCTTCTGGCTCATCGGTCGTGCCGCGCTGCGCCGTCGGAATGCCGCTCGCGAGGCGCGCGTCACCCGAAAGGATGACGAAGGCCGCTCCGCGTTGCGGAGCGGCCCGCGCGTATCATCCTGAACGGAACGCGAATGCGACAGACGCCGCGGCACGTCCGCTCGGGTCGGGGATTCGGCACGCTCATCGGCAATGGCTGGCTGCGCGAGTCGCCGGTGAACGTCGCGTCCGACGCCAGGTGGGATCCGCGCGGCCGCTCCGCTCTCCGCAAGTGCATCTTCATGCCGGTGCCGGACGCGGTGCGCGCGCTCGCGCCGATGGTCTCTCCTGCGGCGCTGCCGCCGGTGCCCCGCGCGCCGAAGCCGGAGGCTCCGATTGTTCCTCATCGTCACGATCCCGCGCGCGACGTGCGCCTGATGCCCGTCTACGGCGGACCGCATCCCGACCTGGCCCGGGCGCAGGAAGCAGCGAAGCTGCGCGCACGCCCGGCAGAGCCGGGGGCTTCCGCGTGGTGGGAGGATCCGATGGCGATCGGCTCGCTGCTCATCCTGCTGCCGCCGGTAGGTCTCGCGGCGGTCTGGTCGAGCAAGCGCTATTCGAGCGACGCGCGCTGGGCGCTCACGGTCATGACCGCGCTCACGATGTGTCTGGCGACGTCGGTGGTGATCGCCGTCATCGCGATGCGCTGAGCGCCCGGCCGGGTCAGCCCGCGCTGCCGACGGCGCGTTCGATGATCGCGGGCACGTGCCGGAGCGCGTGCTCGATGTCGAACAGCTCGGCGAGCTTTTCGCCCGAGAGCTTCGAGGCCACGTCGCCATCCGCGGCGAGGTTCTCTCGGAACGCGCCTTCGCCGCGCCACGCGCGCATCGCATTGCGCTGCACGAGCACGTACGCGTCCTGCCGACCCATGCCCGCCTCGACGAGAGCGAGGAGGACGGCCTCCGAGAAGTAGAGCTCCGCGGCGCGCGCGAGGTTCTGCGCGAGGCGGTCTTGGTAGACGACGAGACCTTCGACGAGGCTGCGCGTGCGGTCGAGCATGAAGGCGAGCGTCGACGTCGCGTCGGGAGCGATCATGCGCTCGACCGACGAATGCGAGATGTCGCGCTCGTGCCAGAGCGCGACGTTCTCGAGCGCGGGCGTGCAGGCGGCGCGCACGATGCGGGCGAGGCCGCAGAGGTTCTCGCTCAGGATCGGGTTCCGCTTGTGCGGCATCGCGCTCGAGCCTTTTTGCCCGACGGTGAACGCCTCTTCCGCCTCGCCGACCTCGGAACGCTGCCAGTGGCGCACGTTCGTGGCGAACCGTTCGATGCCCGCGGCGACGAGCGCCATCGCGCAGAACAGCTCGGCATGTCGGTCACGCGGGACGATCTGCGTGCTGACCGTCTCCGCCCGTAGCCCCAAGGCGCCGAGCGCACGGGCCTCGAGCTCCGGCGAGAGGTGCGCGTACGTGCCGACCGCGCCCGCGATCTTTCCGAACGCGATCTGCTCGCGCGCGCGGACGAGGCGCTCTCGGCCGCGCGCGAGCTCGGCGTGATGGCCGGCGAGCGCCAGCCCGAACGTCACCGGCTCGGCGAAGATGCCGTGGCTGCGCCCGATCATCGGTGTCTTCGCGTGCTCCCGTGCGCGCTTCGCGAGCGCAGCGAGCAGGCGGTCGGCGCGCGTGACGAGCGCGTCGGTCGCGTCGCGGAGGAGGATGGCGAACGCGGTATCGAGCACGTCGCTCGACGTCATCCCGCGATGCAGCCAGCGCGCATCCGCGCCGGCGAGCTCCTCCACATGCGTGAGGAACGCGATCACGTCGTGCTTCGTCGTGCGCTCGATCTCGTCGATGCGCGCGCTGTCGAGCACGAGCTTCTTCGCGCGAATGCGACCGGCCGTGCCGGCCGGAACGAGGCCGGCTTCCTCCAGCGCTTCGCAAGCGGCGAGCTCGACCTCGAGCCATACCTGGAAGCGGCGTTCGGGCGACCAGAGCGCCGCGAGATCGGCGGGCGTGTAGCGGGGGATCATCGCGGCGCGCCTCTTAGCACGCCGGCTTGACGGGCGCGCGCCGCGCGCGTCTCCTCGCAGCATGTCGAAGGCCCTCACGGCACACGACGTCTTCACGCCGAGCTCGTTCCCGGAGCACACCTACGTCGCGCGCGGCGACGACGACCTCGAGGCCAAGCTGCGCTTCGCGCTGAAGACGAAGGGGCAGATCGTCAGCTTGTCCGGGCCCTCCAAGTCCGGGAAGACCGTGCTCGTCGAGAAGGTGGTCGGCAAGGAGCTCCTCGTCCCGGTCGTCGGCGCGGGCATCCTCCACCCGGACCACGTGTGGACGCGCGTGCTCGACTGGATGGATGCGCCCGCGGAGGTGAGCTCGCAGAAATCGTGGCAGCTCTCGACCGGCGCGAGCGTGGGCGCGAAGGCCGGAGGCAACATCATCGTCGCCTCGGGCGAAGCGTCAGGCGATCTGCAAACGCGCTTCACGCGGCGCGAGGTCGGCGGCGCGCGCAAGGCGAGGCGCGGTCTCGAGCAGGTCATCGACGATCTCGGCGGGACCGAGCACGTCGTGCTCGTCGACGACTTCCACTACATGCCTCGCGACGTCCAGGTCGAGGTCGCCAAGCAGCTCAAGGAGGCCGCGCGGCGCGACGTGAAGGTCGTCACCGCAGCGGTCCCGCATCGAGCCGACGACGTCGTGCGCGCGAACCCCGAGCTGCGCGGCCGGGTGTCGGTCATCGACGTCGGCTACTGGCGCCCGCGCGACCTCGTGCGCATCGCGACGAGCGGCTTCGACGCCCTGAACGTCGAGATCGACACCGCCGCGGCCGATCGGCTCGCGATGCAAGCGGCGGGCTCGCCGCAGCTGATGCAGGCGCTCTGCCTCTATGCGTGCTTCGTGCTCGGCACGATCGACCGGGTCTCGAGGCGCACGCACGAATCGCTGAAGCCGGAAGACCACGTGAAGGTGTGTCGCCTGACGTCGACGGTCACCGACTTCCGCTCGCTGGTCGACGCGCTCGAGGCCGGTCCGCGTGCACGGCAAGGCGATCGCAAGACGTACCGCTTCGTCGACGGAACGCACGGCGACGTCTACCGCGCGATCCTGAAAGCGATCGCCGACGACCCGCTCGCGCTCTCGTTCGACTACGAAGAGGTGCTCCGGCGCGTGAAGGCCGTGTGCGATGGGGAGTCGCCCGCCGGCTCGAGCGTGACGGGCGCTTGCGCGCACATGGCGCGGCTCGCCGAGGAGCAGATCCCCAGCACGCGCGTCCTCACGTGGGACGAGCAGAGTCAGGTGCTCGAGATCCCGGACCCGTACCTCTCGTTTTACCTGCGCTGGTCCGATCGTCTCCGCGGCGACTCCGCCTGAGCGGCGCACGCGCGGGCGTCACGGGTACGGCAGCGGATCGACGAACGAGGTGCCGTTGCCGAGCGACGGCCAGCCGTTCGCTTCCCACGTGATCGGCGCGAGGAGGCCCATCCTCCCCTTGGTTTGGTCGTGACCGCCGTTCGGGAGCGCAGGCCATGCGTGGTGGAAGAAGAGGTCCTTGCCGTTCACGTGCAGTACGGTGCCGTGACCCGGGCCGACCCATTTCGCGTTGTTGCCGAGGATGGGCGCGCCCTTCTTCGTGAAGGGACCCTTCGGCGATTTCGCCCGCGCGACGCCGGTGCGGTAGCGGTCGTCGTAGACGTTCCCGCTGTAGAACATGAAGTACTCGGTGCCGTGCTTCACGATCCACGGCGCCTCGACGACGCCGCCCTCCCACGTGCTCGCGTCGTTGTTCAAGACTTCGACCTGCGTCGAGCCGGGCGCGAAGCGGAGACCGCTCGGCGCGAGCTCGCGCACGTAGATGGGCGTGCGCTGCCCGACCGAGTTCCCGTCGATCTTGTAATAGAGGTACTTCTTTCCGTCGGTGTCCTCGAAGTACGTGGCGTCGATGACGCCGAGCGGGTGCTCGACCATCGGAGCGCCGCAGTCGGTGTACGGGCCTTGCAGCGCGTCGGCGTGCGCGCACCCGATGCTCAAGCGATCGGCGGCGTTCACGGCCGTGTAGTACGCGACGTACTTCGCGCCGACTTTGTGGATCTCGGGCGCCCAATTGCGACCGCCGTTCGCCGACCACGCAGCCTTGCCGCCCGGGAGGATGCGTCCTGGCGAGTCACGCCACGTCACGAGATCGTCGGAGACGCGCACGGGCATCGCGCCGCCCGTGCAGACCATGCCGTAGAGCGGGTGATCGCCGGACGTCGTCGCGATGAGGCCTGGGTCCGGGCAGTCGAACGGAACGGCGGGGTTCGCGAAGAGTGGGCGCGGGCCCTCGAGCGTGTTGCCCGTTTCGTCTGTCGGCGCGCTCGTGAGCGGCGTGAGCGAGGCTTCCGGGATCGGCGCGCGTGCACCGCCGGGAGGCTGCCATTGCACGGAGAGCGTCGCCGAGCCGCGCAGCTGGTAGTGCTCGATGCGGATCGCGTGCTCGCCGGCAGATAAGGTCACCTTGCCGAGGTCTTCGCGCGGGGCGTGGGTCGACCACGCGTCGACGACGATCTCGTCGTCGATGTACAGCCGCACGCCGTCGTCGGATCGGACGACGAACGTGTGCTCTCCGGCCGTCGTCGTGACCCGTCCGGACCAGCGCACCGAGTAGAGGATCCCGCGTACGCCGGGAGCGGGCGACGTTCCCTCGTCGTGCTGGAGCGCGGCGGCCGGCTCGTAGCGCGTCGTCTTCTTCTTCGCGAACACGTCGAACCAATCGGCTCGCAGTCCGTGCGCAGGCGCCGGTGGATCGGCAGACGTGTCGTCGTCGGCGTCCCCCCGCGGCGTCCCTTCGACGTCCGGCCCGGCGGCCGGGAGCGGGCTCTCTTCGTCGGGAGTCGTCGCTGCGTCGCTGCTGCAGCCGGCGAGATGCGCAAAGATCGGCGCGAACGCCATCGCGACGAGGCGCGAACGAAGCGACATGCGCGCGGCCTGTGCACGCCCTGCACCAAGACGCCGCACGCGTGACGCGGGGCTGGCGCTCCCGCGAACCCACGAGAATCACGCAGCGCCGGCCGCGCGCGATGGCCGGACCCCGCACCGGTTGCGGGCTGCTCCCTGGATCGACGGCGCGCCGGCCGCCCGCCTTCAGCCGTAGAAGCGCCTGCCCTTGCGAGCCATGTCGACGAGCAGGGGAGCCGGCTCGAACCGCGCGCCGAACCGCTGCTCGAGGGCGCGCGTCCGCCGGAGGATCTCGGGCGCGCCGAGCACGTCGACGTACCGGAACGGGCCGCCACGGAACGCGGGGAAGCCGAGGCCGAGGACCGCGCCGACGTCGCCGTCACGGGCGCTGCGGAGGACGCCTTCGTCGAGGCAGCGTAGCGCTTCGTTCACGAGGAGGATCGTGCAGCGGAGCGCGATCTCTTCGGCCTTCGGCTTCGCGTGCGGTCGGATCCGCAGCGCTTGATACACCGTGTCGTCGACCCGCTTCTCGGCCCGTTTGCCGCGGCCGTAGAGATAGAAGCCGCGCCCGTTCTTCCGCCCCTTGCGGTGATCGTCGGTCAGCGCGACGAGAGCTTGCGGTACGCGCATGCGCTCGCCGAACGTGCCGTGCATCACGTCGGCGACGTGCATGGCGACGTCGATGCCGATGTCGTCGAGGAGGTGGAGCGGCGCGATGCGCATGCCCCAACCGGCGAGCGCGTCGTCGACGGCGTCGACCGAAACGCCTTCGGTCAGCACCTGCGTCGCCTCGTTCAAGTACGGAGTGAGGATGCGCGTCGTGTAGAAGCCGGTGCCGTCGCGAACGACGATGACGGTCTTGCCCTGCTTCTTCCCGAGCGCGACGGCGGTCGCAACGGCGCGCGGATCGGTCTGCTTCGTGCGGACGACCTCGAGGAGCGGCATCTCGTGGACGGGGCTGAAGTAGTGCATCCCGAGCACCCGCTCGGGGCGCATCGCGCCTTCCGCGATCTGCGAGATGGGGATCGAAGACGTGTTCGAGGCGATGACGCACGTGTGCGAGACGAGCCGTTCGACCTCGCGGAGGACCTCGTGCTTGAGCGCGAGGTCTTCGAACACCGCTTCGATGACGACGTCCGAGGCGGCGACGCCGCTGTAGTCGGTCGTGCCGGAGAGCCTCGAGAAGGTCTGGTCGCCCTCGAGCGCGCTGAGCGCCTCTCGCACGACGCGCTCGTCGAGGACGTGGCGCACGTAACGAAGGCCGCGACCGACCGCGACGTCGTCGGTGTCTTTCATGCGCACCGGCACTCCCGCCTGCACGGTCACTGCCGCGATGCCCGCGCCCATGAGCCCGGCGCCCACGACGGCGACGCGGTCGACGGCTCGCGCGCTCGCGGCGCTCCGCTCGTCGTCTTCGACGCCCGCATCTTTCTTCACCGCGGTGTGCGCGAAGAACAGCTCCATCATGCGATGCGCGCTCTCGCTGACGACGAGCTCGCCGAAGAGGCGCGCTTCGAGATCGGCCGCCCTCCCGAAGCCCCGGTTACCGTAGCGTTCGAGCACGTCGAGCATGCGAAGGACGGCCGGATAGTGGCCGCGGGTCTCCTTCGCGGCGAGAGCGCGCGCGCGCCCGAAGAGGACAGCGCGTCCGAGTGGGTTCCGTTCCATGACGAGACGCTCGAGGCCGCGGAGACCGGGGGTGTGCTTGCGCGCCGGACGCTCACCGGAGGCGAGGCGCAGTGCGAGCGCGCATGCTGCGTCGAGCACGATCGCGGGGGCGACGACCTCGTCGACCAGGCCGAGGGCGAGCGCGCGCCTCGGGCGGAGGCTCTTGCCCGACACGCCGAGGTCGATCGCCGCGCGGAGGCCGGCGCGTTCGGCGACGCGGAGGAGCCCGTTCGCCGCCGGCATGAGCCCGAGCTTCACCTCGGGGAGGCCGAGCACGGTGCGAGGATCGTCGCTCGCCACGGTCGCACTGCAGGCGAGCGCGAGCTCGAAGCCTCCGCCGAGCGCGGCGCCGTGCACGCAGGCGACGACGGGCTTCGGTCCGCGCGCGAGCGCAGCGAACCGCTTGCTGACCTCGCGCGCGGCGTCCTCGGCGTCCTTCGCGAAGCGCATGGCGGCCACGAATTCGATGTTCGCGCCGGCGAGAAACGAGTCCTTCTTGCCGCGGATGACGACCGCCTTGGCGCTGGCGTCCGCGAACGCCGCATCGAGCGCTGCCGAGAGCTCGGCGCCGAGCTGAGGCGTGATCGTGTTGTGGGCTTCGCGCGGATCGTCGAGCGTGATCACGGCGACGCCGTCGGGGCGCACCTCGGTCCGCGCAATGGAAGGCGCCCGTACGACGGTGCCGAGCGCGACGCTCTCCATCCCTCCCGCAGACGAGTCGCGGGACATCACGAGACCTCCAACACGACGGAAGCGCCGAGGCCTCCCGCCGCGCACGCCGTCGCCAGACCGAATTGCCCGCCTCGTCGCCGGAGCTCGCGCAGCACGGTATGCATCATACGCGCACCCGTGGCGGCGAAGGGATGTCCGAGCGCGATCGAGCCGCCGTGCACGTTGAAGCGGTCTTCCTGCACCTCGCCGAGCGCCTCGCTGCGGCCGAGCTTGTCTTCTGCGAAGCGACGCGACGCCATCGCCTTCGTGTTGCACAGCACCTGCGCCGCGAAGGCTTCGTGCATGTCGACGAGGTCCATGTCGGCGAGACGCAGGCCCGCACGGTCGAGCGCCTTCGGCGTCGCGTAAGCCGGTCCCATGAGCAGGCCGTCGTGCGGGTCGAGCGCGGCGTACGCCCATGACCGCAAGTAGCCGAGCGGCGCGTAGCCGAGCGCCTTCGCCTTCGACTCGCGCATGAGAAGGAGCGCGCTCGCGCCGTCGGTCAGCGGCGACGAGTTCCCCGCGGTCACCGAGCCGTGCGCCTCGTCGAACACCGGCGCGAGCTTCGCGTAGCTCTCGGCGTTCGAGCCTTTCCGCACGACGTTATCTTCGGCGATCGATCGATCGAACGCCGGTGGCGGGAGCACGTGCATGACCTCGTTCTCGAAGAGGCCGCGCTCCCACGCCGCCGCCGCGCGCGTGTGGCTGCGGTGCGCGAGCTTGTCTTGCTCGGCGCGCGAGATGCCCGCTTGCTTCGCCATCTGCTCCGCGTGCTCGCCCATCGTCAGACCGGTCGAAGGCTCGCGCAGCGCGGGCGGCTCGGGAAGGAGATCGCGCGGCGCGAGATGCGCGAACGCGCGCAGGCGGTCGAACGTGGTGCGCGCCTTCTGCATCGCCACGAGCGCGGTGCCGAGCTTCTTCGAGACGGTGATCGGCACGTCGCTCGCGCTGTCTGCGCCGCCGACGATCGCGACGTCGTGCTGACCGGCGAGGATGGCCTCCGCGGCGCTCGTGGTCGCCTGAAACGACGTCGCGCACGCACGAACGACGCTGTAGGCCTCGATCGATTTCGGCAGGCCCGTGCGGAGCACGACTTCGCGCGCGATGTTCGGTGCGCGCGGATCGGGGACCGCCTGTCCGTACACGACGAGGCCGATCTCGCGGCCATCGAGCTGCGTGCGGGTCACGAGCTCGCGCACGACGACGCTCGCGAGATCCAGCGCGGACATCGAGCGGTACGCGGTGCCTTGCTTCGCGAACGGCGTGCGAAGCCCCGCGACGACAGCGACGCGATCTCCACGACCCGCGGTTTCTGCGGCACCCATGCTCGCCCTCTACCTCTCTCCCCCGCCGCGTACGAAGAAAGCCGCGAGTGAATCGCGATTCAGTCGTTCTTGACCTGGTTGACGCGCCGTGTCAAGTGCGGGAGGCGCCACCATCGGGACCCCGCGTGTGCTATCGCGGGCATCCCTTTTCTCCCGCAACAAACCACGAAGCGAGGACACACCGATGTCTCTTGTCGACGCGCTCACCAATCAGACGAAGAAGCCCGAAATCGTGAAGGACTGCTGCGCGCTCATCGACGAGGAGGTCAAAGACAAAGGCGGCATCTCGGGCCTCGCCATCAAGGCGGGTTACGGCGCCGTGAAGGGCATCAAGCCCGGCTTCGTCGAGGGCGCGGTCGAAGACCTCCTGCCCGAGTTCGCGAAGGCGCTCGACCCGCTCTACGGCGAGGCGAAGTCGCAGGGCAAGCCGGTGAGCGAGTTCTTCGCGTCGAACGCGAGCCGCGTGGCAGACGCGCTCCTCGCGATCACCGATGCGAAGGCGCAGCGCGCGAAGAGCGGCGTCGCGAAGGGCGCGTACGAGAAGCTCCGCGGCTCCGCCAAGAAGAACGTCGAGCAGGCGGTGCCGCGTCTCGGCAAGCTGATCGAGAAGTACGGGACCTGACCGGCCTTTTGCGCGCGGGGGGCCGAGGTCGATGCGCGTGCGCGTGCTCGGACCCGCCCTCGCGCTCGTCCTCGTCGCGGCGTGTCGCGCGCCCACCGCGTCGCCGCCGCGCCCGGTGGTTGCCGCTCGCGCGGCCAGGCCTGCCGCTGCCGCGACGGGTGCGCCCGCGTTCGAGTATTCGGCGCGGTGGAGCGCAGGAACGTTCGCGCTCGAGGTCGAGGCTCGCCTCGCAGCCGGTGCGGGGACCATGCTGGGGGTCGAGCGCGGCGCCGAGCGGTTCGTCGCCAATGCCGCGTCGTCGCCGATCGATGTCGATGCGTGGGCACCGATGCCGCGACGCGGGCGTCTCTTCGAGGCGACCGCGTGTGCCGCCGGCCCGTGCCGCATCCGCTACTCGTTCGCGCTGCGAGACGCCGCCGACGCCCTCGACGACATCGACACGGCGACCGTCGAGGGCGAGATCGTCGAAGCGACGCCTTCGGTGTGGCTCCTCGCACCTGCGCGCGCCGACGGGGCATTGCGGCTCCGGTTCCGCGTGACGTCGCCCGCGGGCTCCACGTTCGTGACGGGGGTGTACCGCGCGCCGGACGGAAGCGACGGTTGGGAGCTCTCGCTCGACGATCTCTGGAGCTCGCCGTACTCGGCGTTCGGACCGATGCGCGTCGAGCGCATCGCCGTGGAGGGCGGCAGCATCGAGCTCGCCGTCGCCCGCGGCACGCTCGCCGTCACGGAAGAGGAGACGCGCCGCTGGGTCGTGCGTTCGGCGAAAGCCATCACGTCGTACGTCGGCGCGTTTCCGTTGCCCTCCGCGCTCGTGCTCGTCGTCCCCGCACGCGGCCGATGGGTCGGAGGAGGACGAACGCTTGCCGGTGGCGGCGGCACCATCTTCATGCGCCTCGGTGAACGCGCGCGCTGGCGGGACCTCGAGAGCGACTGGGTGCTCGTGCACGAGATGGTGCACCTCGCGTTTCCGTCTGTCGGACGCGAGCACGCCTGGGCCGAAGAAGGGCTCGCCACGTACGTCGAGCCGTTCGCGCGTGTGCGCGCCGGCACGCTTTCGGAGGAGGACGCGTGGCGCGGGCTTCTCGAGGGACTGCCGAACGGGCTGCCGCGCTCGGGCGATCGCGGCCTCGACCGGACGCACACGTGGGGTCGCACGTACTGGGGCGGCGCGCTCTTCTTCCTCCTCGCCGACGTCGAGCTCCGGAAGCGGACCGAGCATCGCGTCGGTCTCGAAGACGCCCTCCGCGGCATCCTTGCGGCGGGCGGCAACAATGCGACGCGCTGGCCCCTCGAGGACGCGTTCGCGGCAGGCGATCGAGCAACGGGCACCGCTGCGCTCGGCGAGCTTCATCGCGCGATGGGGACGGCGCCGCACCCGGTGGATCTCGATGCGCTCGCCAAGGCGCTCGGCGTCGAGCTCCGGGCGGAGAGCGTCCGTTTCGACGATGCTGCGCCGCTCGCGCGCGTTCGGAAGGCGATCGCGAACGGCCGTCGTCCGTAGCCTCGCGCGCTGCTACCTTCGGCGCATGAAGAAGCGCGTCTTCGTACCCACGCTGCTCGGTTTCGCGCTCACCTCGGTGCTCGCGCAAGCGCAGTCCGCGCCCCTGCCTCCGTCGTCTCCGGCGGTCGTCGCGCCGGCCGATGCGCAGGTGGTCGTCGCGCCGGGCGCCGCGCAGGTGGTCGTCGCGCCCGCAGCGCCGGGCAACGTGCGGCTCCACTTCCACACGCCGCGAGACAAGGGCATGGCGCACGTCTACACGCGCCAGGTCGATGGCCGCTACGCGCTCGTCTGCGCCGCGCCGTGCACGGCCGACATCCCGGTCGGTGCCCAGCTCCGCATCACGTACGGCGACAGCGAGGAGGAGGCGCACGAGCTCGGGGTGAGCGGCGCGCTCGGGAGCGAGGTCGACGTCGAAGTGCGCGGCCCTTCGGTCGCGCCCGTCATCGGCGGTACCATCTTGATGGGCGTCGGCGGCATCTTGCTCGTCACCGGCGCCGTCCTCGTCGCGATCGGTCGAGACTCGAGCCTCGCGGACCGCGCAGGCGTGGACGTCCTCGGCATCGTCTGCATGGGATTCGGCGTCGGCTCCGGCGTCGCGGGGCTCGTTTGGCTTCTCAGCCGCTCGCACGAGCCGCGCGTCCGTGCCGAACCGTACGCCGACGATCCGTATCGCGGGCACGATCGCGATCGCGACCGCCGGCGCAAGCGTCGGAACCGCGCGGAGACGTTCCTCGGCGACGAGGCGAGCGCGAAGCCCGTCGACGCGCTCGCGCCGGTCGGACCGAGCGCGACCCCGCTGCGCTTCGGGTTCTCGTTCTGAGGCGCGTGCGTCAGTCGAAGCTCTTCACGCGCACGGGCGTGTGCGATTCTTCCGTGCCGGTTCGTCCGCCGTTGCCATCGCCGAGCTGGCCGCCGCCGTTCGTGCCCCAGCACGCGATGGTGCCGTCCGTCTTTCGCGCGCAGCCGTAGTCGGCGCCGGTCGCCACCTCGGCGACGCCGCTCTCGAGACCGACCACGCTGCCCGCGGGCTGGTACGTGTAGAAGGTGGGGCCCTCCGCGAGCCCGAGCGCAGACGATTCGCCCCAGCACTTCGCCGCGCCCGCGATCGCCGCGCACGTGAAGTCGGAGGGCTTCGACATGCTCGTGACGCCGGATGCTCCGACGACGTCGGCGGGGACGACGACGTTGCGTTGGATGCCCTTCTGCCCATCGCCGATCTGTCCCGCGGAGCCGTCGCCCCAGCACTTCGCGGTGCCGCTCTTCAGGATCGCGCACGTCGTGTTTCGTCCGGCGACCACGCTCGCCACGTCCGAGCCGAGCGCCGTCACCTCGACGGGCACGCGCTTTTCGGCAGCGTGGTCCTCGCCGACGCCGAGCTCCGCGACCATGTTCGAGCCCCAGCAGTAGAGACGTCCGGCCGTCGTGACCGCGCACGCGTGCGTATGGCCGACGCTGATCTGTGCGGCGTCGTTCAATCCGACGACTTCGACCGGCGGGAGGTAGACGGGAAGCGTGTCGCCCGGCACCTTCGCCGAGTCGTTGCCGAGCTTGCCCCAGCCGTCTTGGCCCCAGCACATCACCTTGCCGCTCGCGAGGACGGCGCACGCGCTGTCCGTGCCAGTCGAGACGTCGACGACGCCGGAGCCTAGCCCTCTCACGTCGACGGGAAGGGAAGACTGCTGCTCGCGGCTGTCGGTGTACTCGACGCCGGTCCCGAGCTGACCGAGGTCGTTGCGGCCCCAGCACTTCACGCCGCCGGCTGCGGTGAGGGCGCACGAGAAATCGCTGTAGGTTGCAACCTTCTGCACGCCGGACGTGAGCCCGACGACTTGCATGGGAACGGCGGCGGCGTGCTTGCCTTCCGGCTTCTTCGCCCCGCCGTCGCCGAGCTGCCCGACCTCGCCGTACCCCCAGCAGCGGACGGCGCCTTCGGCCGTGACGGCGCACGCGTGGAGGCTACCGACGGCGAGCTGCTTGGCCTTCGTGCTCGGCAGGATGGGGAGCTTTTCGACGTCGCCTTCGCCGTTCGACGTGTCGGAAGCGGGGGGTGAAGCGTCGTCTTCGGCGACCATGCAGCCCGCGTTCAGCGACGCGAAGATGCCGGCGGCGACGATGGCGCGAAGAACCGCGGGAGTGATGCGCGACGCACGAGCGGGAGGAGCGGGAGAAGGAGACTGGGCGAACGAAGCGAGCGGTTTCCGCATGACCGCTCGTCCAGCAAGCGTCGCGCCGCTGCTCCGCGCGGCTGCTCTCGCGCGATTTCGCCGGCGAAGTCACGCCGCGCACGTCCTCTCGGGCGTGGTCACGGTCACGGTCACGATGGAGGTCACGGCGTGACACCGCACTCGTGATGCGCGTCGGCTCCCGTGCGCCCACCGCCTGCTACGCTCGCCGCTCGCATGGCCGACGAGCAGACCGGGGCGATGGCAGGAGAGCCGACCGCGCGACATCCGGCGGAAGGCGATCCCGGCCTCGTGCTCGTCTTCGCGCCCGACCTCGATGCCGTGCCGTCGGTCGTGCCGCTCGCGCCCGGGTCCGTCGTGCTCGGTCGCGAGCCTCCACGTGGCGGCGTTGCCCTTCGACTGTCGTCGGTGTCGCGCGTGCACGCGCGGGTCACGCGGAAGGGCGAAGGCGTCACCGTGCACGACCTCGGTAGTCGCAACGGCATCTTCGTTCGCGGGGTGCGCGTCGAAGACGCGGAGCTTCGTCCTGGTGACGACGTGCGGATCGGCGACGCGCTCTTCGTCTACGCCGCGCGCGGCGCGAAGCTTCACGTCGGCTCGCGGATCGACGGCGCGAACGATCCCCCGTATCCGTACGCGGAGCTCGCGTGCGGACCCGTGACCCGGCGCGCGTTCGACGAGCTCGTGCCGATCGCCGCCTCGGACCTGCCGGTGCTCGTGCATGGAGAGACCGGCACGGGCAAGGAGCTCGTCGCGCATGCGGTGCACGCGGCGAGCCGTCGTCGCGGTCCGCTGCGCGCTCTGAACTGCGCGGCGATTCCGTCTTCGCTCGTCGAGAGCGAGCTCTTCGGCGCGAAGAAGGGCGCGTTCACCGGAGCCGACCGCGATCGCCCTGGCATCGTGCGCTCCGCCGACGGCGGCACGCTGTTCCTCGACGAGATCGGCGACCTCGCCCCCGAGGTGCAGCCGAAGCTGCTGCGCCTGCTCGAATCGAACGAGATCCTCCCGGTCGGGGAGGTGAGCGCCGAGCGCGTCGACGTCCGCATCGTGTGCGCGACGCATGCGAACCTCGCCGAGCTCGTCGCGGCGAAGAAGTTCCGCGCGGATCTCTACGCGCGCATCCGCGGGCACGTGCTCGTGCTCCCGCCGCTCCGCGACCGCAAAGAGGATCTGCTGCGCCTCGTCCGCGTGCTCCTCGCGCGGCTCGGTCGAGAGACGACCACGACGTCGGTGGCCTTCATGATGGCGCTCGGACGTCACGACTGGCCGTACAACGTTCGCGAGCTTCTCACCGTGCTGCGGCGCGCCGTTGCGCTCGCACCGCCCGGGACGATGCTGGACGTCGAGCACCTCCCTGCCGAGCTCCTCGCGGCGCCTGCGCCGGAGCGCACGGCCGCCCCTCGCGCATCCGGAGAAGACGAGAAGCCGCCGGCGCCCTCGGCCGACGAGCTGCGTCGCGCGCTCGAGGAGCACGGCGGAAACGTGGCGGCGCTCGCACGCCTGTACCGTCGCGATCGCGCGCTCGTGCATCGCTGGCTCAAGCAGCACGCGATCGAGCCGGAAGACTACCGCCGCTGAGCTCAGGGCTTCGCGAGCTTCAGCACCCCGCCGCTCGCGGCGAAGTAGATCGCGCTTTCGTCGACGGCGATGCCGCGCGGGAAGCTCGCGGTCGTGAGCAGTGACGACGCGCCCGCGCAGCCTGCATGCGGGCAGGCGTGCACGCCACCGCTGACCGCGCCGCCGTCGGCGAGCCGAGACCACGCGGTCCAGTAGACGTACGTGTCGTCGACGGCGAGCGCCATCGGCTCGCCGCCCGCGACGGAGACGAGCTCGCTCGCGCCGCCTCCTGCGACCGGTGCGCGCGCGATGCGACCCGGCATGCCGGGATCCTCGGCTGCGCCCCAATACGCGAAGCCGCCGTGGAGGACGACGTCGCGACCGGACTGGCCGTTCGCGCCGACGAGGACGTTCTCTCCGCCCGCGCCACGACGGTGAACCTGCCCGCTGAAGTCTGCGATGTACACGACGTCGGCGCCGGAGACGGCGACGGCGACGGGGAGATCCGGCGGCACCGCATACGCGTCGTCCGCGGCGCCGCCGAGCAGCCGGCGGCCGATGCGCTTGCCGTTGTGGTCCGCCCAGTAGACGTGACCGCCGGCGACCGCGACGCCGACCGGCTCCTCGGGGCTCGCGAGGACCTCCGGCGCCGCCGTGCACCCACCGAGGGGACAGCGTGCCACCGCACCATCGAAGAGCTCCGAGCTCACCCAGTACACGTGCGCTCCGTCGACGGCGACGCGCTTCGGCAGACGCACGGCAGCGCCGCTCGCGAGAGGCGTCACCGCCCCGCCGCCCTTGGGGACGCGTGCGACGACGCTCGGCGCGAGCGACGTGAAGTAGACGTGCGTAGCATCGACGGAGATCCCGGACACGTCACCTTGACCCGTTGCGAGCACCACCGGCTCGCAGCGTCCCTTCGTGCACGCGCCGCCGAGACAGGAGTGGCCGCAGCGTCCGCAGTTCGCAGGGTCGGAGAGGGTCTCGCACGACGCGTCGGTATCGCTCGCGTCCGCCGCATCGGCGGCGTTCGCGTCGGAGGGCGCGCTTCCGTCGCGCGCGGCGTCATCGCTGGCGTCGGCGGTCTCGTCGACCGGCGTGAGATCGCGGAGCCCGAGGACGGCGCTGCACGCCGGGAGCGCGACCAGCAGTACGGTGACGAGCACGCGCCGCCTCACCATCGCGCGAGCACTCCCGAGGGAACGACCGCGACGCGTCGCGGTGCCGTGAAGTAGAGAACGGCGGCGGTCGCGAGCGACGCCGCGGCGAGCGCGAAGCCGACGGTCGACACGGCCGCCCAGTCGTGCGCCGCGTCGTTCGCCTGGATGGCGGCCCGGCTGGGGCATGCGCCGTCGTTAGGGCAGTCGCGCATCGACGCGTCGTGCTCACCCATCGCGACGAGCCCGCCCGTGATGCCGACCGCCAGCGCGGCGAGTCCGAGACCGCCCACGCCGAGCGCGGCGATTCGCTGCCGCGAAGCGGAGGAGGGAGGCGGCGAAGGCGGCGGCGAGGCAGGGGGAGCGTCGTTCGCCACGCGAGGCGGCGTGCTCGCGGGCGCGGGCGCGGGCGGCAGTGGCGCGAGCGTGACATCCACGACCTTCCGCTCGCCGAGCGCGACGTCGACCTCGGCATCGAAGTCGGCGCGGCCCGCGGCGGCGGCGTGGATCGCATGATGGCCCGGGTCGACCGGGATCGGCACGTCGAGCTCGGAAGCGACGACGGCGGCGCCGTCGCGCGTGATGCGGACCGTGGTTTTGTCGACCGGCGGTTCGACGCGGATCGTGAGACGAGGCAACGAGGGTGCGAGCGCGTCTGCTCGGGCGCGTGCGCGGCTCTCCCAGTCCGCTCGGTTCGTCGCCCTGTACGTCGAGGCTGCGCCGAGATACGTGGCCCATGCGCTCGCGACGCGGCCGCTCTTCTCGTAGCAGAGCGCGAGGTTGTACTCCGTGCCTGCAGCGGCCTCGAGCGCGCGGCTACCCTCGAACGCGGCGCACGCGGCAGCGAAATCTCCGCGTGCCATGGCGGCGCGTCCTTCCTCGAAGAGCGCCTGCGCGGCGGCGGGATCCGCAGCGTGTGCGCGTGGGGCGGCCAGCAGCACGGCAGAGAGCGCAAGGGCAGAGAGAGCGGCGCGGCGCATGATCAGCGGCGGTCGGTGGGAGCTTCGGGCTCCGGTGGACGGGGCGAGGGACGCGGTGCGCGCCGCACGAAGGATGCGGATGCGGATGCGGATGCGGATGCGGACGAGGGCGCGGATGCGGAGGCGGATGCGGATGCGGGCGCGGATGCGGAGGCGGAGGCGGATGCGGATGCGGATGCGGAGGCGGAGGCGGAGGCGGATGCGGATGCGGATGCGGATGCGGATGGCGGCGAAGGGGCGCGGAGGCTCGCGGCCGCTGCGAGCGCCGCGACCGCAGCAGCCCCGACCGCGATGCCCACCCGGTTGCCGCGCGAGCGATGCCCACGATGCACGAGAGCGTCGTCCGTCGTCGCCTCATGCGCGAGCGGAAGAGGCGCACGCATAGGCTCTTCGGGCGGCACGCTCGTGCGCTCGATCGCGCGAATGGCGGCGGTGACCGCGTCGAGCGCGCCGCCTGCGCGCGCACGCACCCATCCGGCCACTTCGCTGCGCGCCGCCGGAGCAACGACGCCGAGCAGCGCGCCGGCGAATGCGTCGGCCGTCGCAAAACGTTCCGCGGGATCACGGGCGAGCGCGCGCGAGAGCACCCCGTCGAGCGCGGCGGCATTCTCCAGAGGCAAAGGACGGTACGCGCACGCGACGACGAGCGGCAGCATCGCCGCCTCGTCCTCCGCGCCGAAGTACCGCTCACCCGCGAGCAGCTCCCAGAGCACGACCCCAGCGCCGAAGACGTCGGCGGCGCGCGTGCTCGGGCCGCCCTCGAGCCGCTCCGGCGCCATGTACGCGAGCTTGCCCTTCACGGATCCATCCGCCGTCGTCTGCAGGCGTCGCGCCGCCTTGGCAACGCCGAAGTCGAGCACGCGCGCCTGACCATCGAGGCCGACGAGAACGTTTTGAGGAGAGACGTCGCGATGGACGAGCCCGAGCGGACGGCCGCTCTCGTCGCATGCCTCGTGCGCTGCATGAAGCCCATGGAGGACGTCGAGCACGAGCGCGACCGCCACGTCTCGCGGCATCGCCTCGCGCCCGCCGCTGTCGCGCGATGTGAGCTGCGCCAGCGTACGACCGTGCACGTACTCCATGACGAGCAGCGTCTCTTCTCCATCGACGACGACGTCGTCGATCGAAACCACGTTCGGATGGCTCACGCGCGCGGCCAAGCGAGCCTCGTCGAGGAACGCCTGCGTGAAGGCGACGTCGGTCGCGAGATGCGGGTGCAGGCGCTTCACGGCGACGAGCCGCGAGAACCCCGCGGGTCCGACACGGCGGCCCAGGTGAACCGCCGCCATGCCGCCCGAGCCAATCCGCCCGAAGAGCATGTAGCGGCCGACGAGGCCTTCGAGAGCGGCGAGGTCTTGCACCAGCAGGCTCGATACTAGCGTCCGGAGCCACGCCCGTCGCCGAGCGCGCGTTGCCTTCAGCGCGGAAGGTCTCTCGCGAAGCTCGCGCCCCACGTGTCGTGGTCCCAGTCGTACGAGGCGACCGTGAACCGCTCGGACGTGACGTGCACGACCGCGAACGTATGCGCGCCGCCCTTCACCGCGCCGGGCTTCACGACGTCGATGCCGTCCCAGACGTAGTGCCCCGTCGCGTGATGGTGCCCGTGGAAGATCGCGGCGGTGAACCGGCCACGGAGAAGCGCCGCGAGCCTCTTCTTGTAGTCGCCGTCGCCGAACCAGTGGCCGGTCGACCAGGGACCCTCGAGCGCGAGATGGAAGAAGAGGAACACGGGCACGTTCGTGTCGACACGCTCGAGGTCCTTCGCGAGAAAGGCGAGGCCTTCGTCGTCCGGCGCTTCGCCGAGCGCCACGAGATGCACGTCGTCCCAATCCCACGCGTAGAAGCGCCCGCCGTGCCGCTTCGCGACCTGCTCTTCCACCCACGGTCCGTGCACCTTGTCGTGGTTGCCGATCATCTCGAACACCGGCATCGCGAGCTTCGCTTCCGTCCCGTGGAGCCCGTACGTCGCGACGAACGGCTGCCACTCCTCGACCTTGCCCCACTCGGTGAGGTCGCCGGTGACGACGAGACCGCGCGGAACGCCGACGTTTCCGCCGACCGACCGCGGATAAGGCCGACCCGCGGTCGCGTTCAGCTTGGGCACGAGGGCGTCGTGCTCCTTCTGGATGTCGCCGAAGCCGAAGTGCGTGTCGGAGACGACGAGGAACGTCACGTCGGTGCCGGGACGTCGAACGCGCTTCGGTGGCGCCGCATCCGCCACCGCCACCGTCGGCGCGCTCGCCGGCGGCGCACCAGCGTCCGTCACGGCGGTAGTCGCCGGCGGCGCGCGCTTGCACCCGCTTGCCGCCAGCAGGGAAGCGGCGACCAAGAACAGGCGGCACGGCGCGTTCGTCACGGCAGCATCATCGCGCCCCTCGGGCGCCGCGGATCCATGGATCGGACGGCTCCCGCGCCGGCCCGCGCCACCCCACGCCTGCGCGGTAAAGGCGTGAAGTTTCGAAGGGAGTTCCAGTGTAGGTGTAGGTATGCGCCGTGCCTGGAGGACAGGCATGAGCATCAAGGGAAGGACGGGGCTCGGGGTTCTCGCGGCGCTCGCCATCGCTGCGTGCGCGGCGCCGGAGGAGGCCGACGTCGCGTCGTCGGAAGCGGCGAGCACGTCGCGGCCGTACGTGCAGGAGAACCGGCCGTACTGGTGGGCCGACTCTTCGTACGACGAGTTCGTGAGCGCGCAGGCGCGGACCTTCGGCCAGACCCTCCCGGCCGCGCTCCCCGACGACGACGCGCTCACCGTGCGCATTCAGACGTGGCTCGACCGCCTGCACGCGGTCGTGAAGCGTGATGTCGAGCGAAGCTCCGGGCGGCCCTTCGCGGCTCCGCGCCCGATCGCGAAGGTGCTCCTCAGCAAGGCGACGTTCAACGCGTGGGTCAGCGGCGTACCCGCGTGCGTCGGCAGTCCCTTTGGTCGCCCGCAAGCGGTGACCGGGCTCGCCGCGTATCTCGATCGCGACCGCGTCATGCCGATGGTCGCCGATGGCTGCGTGCGCGCGCCGGGCTGGCGGAAGGCAGAAGCGGTGTCGTTCTGGAACGAAGGTCGCCTCGCGTGCGCGCTCTCGGACGACGGCGACTCGGTGTCGGCGCGCGGCAGCGGGTGCTCGGTCGAGGCGCAGGCATCGGACGACGTCGCCATCGCCGCGGCGTCGCCGTTCATCCAGTTCACGACCGACCTCGTCTCGGAGCTCGAAGAGAAGTCGCTCGTCGTCGTCGCGGCGCACGAGCTCGGCCACTACTACCGCGGCCACGCGACCGTGCGCGGCCACGCGAAGTACGGCTTCTGGTACGAGCGCGAGAACGGCCGGAAGACGCTGCCGGTCCCCGCGAGCAACGCCGCCGAGCTCGAGGCGGCCTACAAAGAGGTGGTGCAGGAAGGACGCGTGCTCGGCGGCCCTTCGTTCGCTTCCCGCTACAGCGCTCGCTCGCGGCGCTTCCTCCTCACCGGGCTTGCGCCGCTGCTCGCCGCGCGCACCGAGAGCGGCTTCGTCTGCGCGGCCGCTCGCGACGCGCTGGGCCCGTGGACCGACGCGATCCTGCAGAGCGAAGCGCCTTCCGAAGAGGCGCGCGCCGCGTATCTCGCGTACGAGTCGAAGCTCGCCGCGTGCGCCCCGCGCCTCGCGCTGAAAGGCGACGTGACCGCGACGTCGATCAGCGCAGGTAGCGTCCTCTTTGCGGCCGGTGCCGCGCGTCCCGGCCCGAAGGCGAAGATCTCGCTCCGCATCGGCGACACGCTCGGCACGTTCCTCGACCGCTTCGACGCGCAGGCGAAGGAGCTCGACGGAAAGGCCGCTCGCTTGATGGCGCGCCTCAAGGCGAACAAGATTGGCCTCTACACGACCGAGCAGGAGGCCGATGAGCTCGCTCTCGAGCTCGCCACGAAGGTCGGCCTCACGAGCGCCGAAGTCTTGGCCGGGTGGGTCGACTTCATGGGCGCCGTCGACCGGGTCTATGCGCGGGCGTACGCGCCGGAGGACCTCGCCGCATGGCGTGCGTCGAGCGGTGAGCTCGACGCCCCCACGTGCGAGGCCCTCCTGCTCCGCGACTTCACGAAGAACGGCGCGCCGGTCACCGTCGGCATGGGCCAGCTCGACGAGCCCCATCACGCGAGCTGCTACCGCCTCTTCAACATGTGGCGCGAAGCGCGCGCGCGGCAGTTCGTCCCCGCGGCGCCGCTCGCCGAGCTCTCTCCGCCGTGGGAGACGCTCCGCACGCGTGCAGCGCAGCTCTCGGCCGAGCAGGCCGAGTGAGGGGACTGCCTCAGTAGCCGAAGTTCTCGCCCGTGATCGTCATGCTCGCGAACGATGTCCCGTCGTACTGCTTCGCCCACGCGCGCACGCGGTAAACGTACGTTTCGGGCGAGGTGTAGCTCTCGGAATTGACGCGGTTGAAACCGACGTTCGGCACGTCACAGTGCCCCGCATTCGGCGCGCCGAATTCCCAAACCCAGTGGCCCTTCTCCTCGATGTAGCCGTACGGAACCTGCTCCCACGCGCCGGTGACCTTGTCTTTCCGTTGGAGGCGTGCGGCGGCGGTGAGCTTCTCGCAGTCGAACGGATTCGTTGCCGTCCAGAACGCACCACGCGCCGCGAAGCGATACCGCCACGCGTTCGCGCTCGAGACGTTGAAGTCCACCACCGTCGTGGTCCGATGGTTCGCCGGGTCGAGCGAGGGGCAGATGTTCTCGATGTACTGCCACGGGCGCGTATAGCTGTCCGTGCTGCCGACGCCGAGGATCGAGCCGATGGCGTTCGCGGTGGATCCGGTCGCGCAGTTGTCGATGACGGTCATCGCCGCGGCGGCCGTGTCGACGTCCTCTTCGTCAGCTGCGTTCCCTTCGACCGGCGGCGCGCTCGCCGCGCATCCGCTCAGGGTTGCGACCATCACGCTCACGACGACTGCGATGCGCTTTTCCATGTGACCTCCTGTGTCCCTCGCGGGAGAGCCAGGATTACCAACGCCGCTCGCCGGCGAACTTCAGCGCTCCATCAGCAGTCGGTGAGCGCTCGCGCGACGCGTTCTCGCAGCCTCGTGAGCGCGGCGCCGGCGGGCACGTGGCTCAGCGCGGTGCGCGCGAGCTCGGCGAAGCGAGCCGCCTCTCGGCGATCGTTGCGGCTTCGTGCGTCGTCGTGGGCACGAAGCGCCGTCTCCACGGCAAGGGCGGCATCGCCGAGAGGGGCGGCATGGACGAGATGCGGGGCGAGCTCGGCGGCGTGCGACTCGTGCTCGGGGCCCCAGGATTCCGTGAGAGCGCGCGCGACTCGCGCGTGCAGCGCGGCGCGCTCACCGTCGAGGAGCGTTCGATAGAGCGCATCGCGGACGAGCGGCTGGGTGAAGCGATACGTGGTCTCGTTCGCCCGCGCGACGACGCGCGACGCGAGCGCTTCGTCGAGCAACGCGACGAGCGTGCCTCGATCGACGTCGAGAGCGCTCGCGAGCGGTGCGAGCGCGAACCTCGGGCCGAACACGGCAGCGACGGTCAGCGCGCGGGCGACGGCTGCCGTGAGCGATGCGACTTGGTCGGCGACGGCCGCCTTCACGCCGTCCGTCGCGAGCATGGCCGTCGTCCCCGCCGCGGGTGCTTCCCACGCCAGCACGCTCGCGACCTGCGCGACGAGCGCCGGCACGCCGCCCGTCTTTTCGAGCATGCGGCGGACGAGCTCCTGGCTCGGCGCCTTGCCCGCGAGCGACGTGAGTAGCGCGGCGACCTCGTGTTCCGTCATGCGTGGAAGGTCGATCGTCGTCGCTCCGGGCAGCCGCGCGAGCGTTCCCACCGGTGACGGAGCAGAGGCTCGCTCCGGGCGTGCGGTGACGACGAGGACGACCGCGGCGTCGCGGAGCTCACGCGCGACGAGCACGGTCAGATCGGTGACCGCCGGCTCGGCGGCGTGCACGTCCTCGAGGGCCACGAGGAGCACGCTCTTCGCGGCGGCGGCGCGGATGCACGCGACGACCTCGTCGGCGAACCGCAGGCGCGCAGCGGGATCGACGGCGTTGGTCTCGCAGCCGAGCCGGCGCGCGATCTGCATCCACGGCCAGAGCGGCGGAATCTCCGCGTCGCGCCGGTGCGCGTGTCCGCGAACGAATTTCACCCCGCTCGCGCGTGCTTCGAGCTCGTCGACGAGCCGAGTCTTGCCGATGCCTTGCTCACCGAGCAGGAGGACGACCTGCCCGTGACCTCCGCGTGCGCGCGCGACGGCTTGGTCGAGGTGCGCGAGCTCGGTCGGCCTTCCTACGAAGGCGCCGCGACCGCCCGGTGACGGCGCCACCGGTGAGCTCGCGGCGCGAACCTCGACGCGCGCGTCGAAGCAGTATCCGCGGCCGCGCACCGTCTTGACGAGGCGCGGTGTCGGTCCGTCGTCGTCGAGCGCTTTCCGGACGGTGAGGATCGCTTGCGAGATGGCGGCGTCCGCGACGACGACGCCGGGCCACACGTGGCGCAAGAGGTCGTCACGCGTGACGACCGCGCCCTGGGACCGCACGAGGTGCAGCAGCAGATCGAACGTCCTTCGCTGGACGGCAAGCGGCGCTCCGTCGCGACGGAGCTCGAACCGCTCGTCGTCGATCTCGAAGCGGCCGAACGCGTAGATCACACGTCGCGAGGCTATCAGAAACCGGGATCGCGAAAGCGTGGGCCGTTCGCCGTCGCCGAGACGGTCGGCGACGTCGGCGCGCTCGCCGACGCATACACCGGAGGCGGGCGCGGGGATGCGCGGCCGCTCGGCAGCGGACGTGGCGTGAGCGCCGAAGACGCGGAAGGCGCTGCCGATGCGTGGGCCGGGGCGACCGCCGACGGTGTCGGCGCGGTTTGGGGCTCGGGCGCGGACCGCGGCTCCGCGCGCGCGTTCGCTGCGGAGGCGGACGCCTGGCCTTCGCGCGCTGCGACCGAGCGACGTGACGTCGTCGTCGCGCCGATTCCCACGCCTGCCGCCAGAGCGCCGAAGGCCGCGAGCGTCGCAACGACCGCCGTGCGCCGCCCGCCCCGCGTGCCCGCACGCACGGGCGCCGTTTGCGCTTCGCGTGCGGCCCGTTCGCGTGCGTCGCGGCGCGCATCGCACGCGTGCGCTGCATCGCGTAGCGCTCGGCGCCGCTCGGCGCGACGCTGCTCGAGGATGCGGGTGAGGATCGGGCTGTCGTCGCGGTCGGCGAAGCGCTGGAGGAACCCGTCGAGCGCCACGACGAAGTCGAGCATCGACGCGAAACGATCGTCCGCGCACTTCGCGATCGCACGGAGCACGATTCGTTCGAGCTCGCGCGGATACGACGGAACGAGCGAAGAAGGCGGCGCCGCCGGATCGGTGCTCGCGATCGCGAGGAGCGTCGCGAGGTCGCTGCCGCGACGGAAGGGGTGTTTGCGCGTCGTGAGCTCGTAGAGCAGCACGCCGAGCGCGAAGACGTCCGTGCGCGCGTCGACGTCCGTGCCGTTCACCTGCTCCGGCGCGACGTAGGCGACCTTGCCTTTGATGAAGCCGGATTGCGTCGTTTGGTCTTGCTCGATCGCCGCGCGCGCCACGCCGAAGTCGACGATTTTGACCGCACCTTCGGCAGTGACGAGCACGTTCTGCGGAGACACGTCCCGGTGCACGACGCCGAGCAGCGCGCCATCCTCTTCCGACCGCAGCTCGTGCGCAGCGTGGAGCCCGCGGCCCGCGTCGGCGACGATCCGCACGCACGCGCCGAGCGGCAGAGACGCGCTCGCAGGCGCGGCGGTCAGCACCGAAGCGAGCGAGTCACCGTCGACCCAATCCATCGCGAGGAAGAGGATCCCGTTCGCCTCGCCGACATCGCTGATCGCGCACACGTTCGGGTGGTCGATGCGCGACGCGATCGCCGCTTCGCGCAGGAACATCCGCTCGAACCGCGCGTCCGTCGAGAGATGCGGCAGCATCATCTTCAGCGCGACGAGCTTCGAGAACCCGCGCGAGCCCTTCTGCCGCGCCGCCCAGACCACGGCCATCCCGCCACGACCTACCGGCGTCAGGAGCTCGTAGCGCCCGAGGGTCTGCTCGCTCTCCAGCGAGGCGAGCGCGCTGAAGACGGCGGCGTCATCGGGCACGGCTCTCGCCGACGATGGCACAGGAGATCGCGGGTGCCAAACGCGTGCGCACACGGCGCGCTCCGCTTTGGGTATGTTCCAGAAAATGAGGGGGAGGGGGTTCCTGCTCGCGGTAGCCGTTGGCCTCGCGTCGGCCGCCGAGGTCACGGCGCGTGTGGCTCACGCCGAAGGACCCGCGCCGCAAGAGGCTCCGATCGACGAGGCACGCCGCCTGTTCCGCGAGGCCGTGGAACGGGAAGACGCCGGTGACCTCGCCGGAGCGCTCGCTCTCTACGAACGCGCGCGGCTCCTCGCCGTGTCACCGCAGCTCCTCTACAACCTCGCGAGCGTCGAAGAGCGGCTCGACCACCTCGTTCGCGCGCGGGACTTGTTCGAGGCGGCTGCCGCGGAGGCGGCCGCGCGAGCAAACGAAGACGTCGCGCGGGAAGCTTCGTCGCGGGCCGAGCACGTCGCGCAGCGCATCCCGCGCGTACGGCTGCGATTGCCGCCGGGCAGCGCAGGCGCCGTCGTGACGCTCGACAGCGTCCCGGTCGACGCCGAGCCGGATCCTCGAAGCGTCGACCCTGGCGAGCATCGCGTCTTCGCGCGCGCTCTCGACGGCGCCTCGTTCGAGCTCGCGTTCACCGCGGCCGCGGGCGAGGAACGCATCATCGAGGTGGTGTTTGCGAGGCGCGATGCGCCGGAGCCGCCGAATTCACCTGTCCCCACCTTGCTCGAGAAACGCGTGCCGGCGAAGCCGAGCTACGCCCCCGCAGCGATCGTCGGAACGGGCGCGGTCGTCCTCGCGGGGCTCGCGGCCGCCACGTTCGCGGCCGGGCGAGCGAAAAAAGAGCTCTACGTCGAACGGAACGACGCGCCGACCGCGGCAAACCTCTCCGAGCGGGAGGAGCTGAAGGCGGCGGGAGAATCGCTGTACACGGCGAGCACCGTCTTCGGCGTCGGCGCGGTCGTCGTGGGCGGAACGGCCGTGTACCTGCTCGTGCGCACCGTTTCGGGTCGCGGGACGCGCGGCGCGGCGCGCGCGCTGTGGGTGATGCCGGCGTTCGGCGGCGCCGCCGTCGGAGGGACGCTGTGAGAGCGGCTCTAGGGCGGCACGGTGGCAGGGTCGCGCTCGTCCTCGGGATGGCCGCGTGCTCCGCGGCATGCCTGCTCCTCGATCCGTTCCCTTCGTTGTCTACGCTCCCGAGTGAGGCGGACGCGGAGGCCGACGACGGCAGCGCCCTTCCGTCGGACCCCGACGCGGACCGCTTCGACGGAGCCCTCGCGAGCGGTTGCGATGCGGGCGCTACGGTGTCGTGCGGCTTCGAGCAATGCACGGGCGTTCGGCGATGCGCCGCGGACGGCACCTGGTCCGAGTGCGATGCGCGGAGACCTTCCGTCGAGCTGTGCGCGACGACGGCGGACGAGAGCTGCGACGGCGAGGGACGCTGCACGGGCGCGTACGGATGGGTGAGGGCGTTCGGCGACGGCCTCGCGCAAACCGCGAGCTCGGTCGCGGTGGACGACGAGGGCAACGTCTATGTCGTCGGCGCGTACGCGGGCGCGCTCGCGGGCGGTACGCCGGACGGTGGCGCCCTCGCGCACGGCCTCGACCCGGGCAAAGACGATGCCTTCGTCCTCAAGCTCGACGCAAAGGGCAAGGTCCAGTGGAGCGTCTCGGTGCATGATGCACGTTTCACGGCCGTTGCTGCGACCGCGGATGGGATCGTGGTCGGCGGCGGCATCACGGCAACGACCACCCTCGCCGGCTGCGGCGTCATCCCGTTCACGGGCGGTTTCACCGGCGACATCGTTCTCGCGCGCTTCGACCGGGCGGGAAGCTGCGTGACGGCGAGGAGCTTCGGAAACGGCGGCTCGCAGTCGCTCGTCGGCGTTGCGGTCGACACGAAGGGCGACGTGCACGCGGTCGGCATGTTCACGGGCGAGATCTCGTTCCGCGCGGCGGATGCCGGGCTCGGCCTCGCAGACGCCGGGACGGAGGCGTTCTGGGTGCGCACCGATCCCGCGCTCGTCGCGCGCGCCAGCCATCGTATCGCCGTCGACGGCCGCGTCCTCGTTCGAGGCGTCGCGGTCGATGCGAAGCAGCGCGCCGCCGTGGTCGGCGCGTTCGCGGGATGGCTGGGCCTCGAGACGTCGCGCGGCAGCCAAGACGCATTCATCGTCACGCTCGACGCGCAAGGCACGCGCTTGGGCGTCGCACGCTTCGGCGAGGAGGGGCAGACCGACCCCGCGGCCGTCACCTTCGACGGTGCAGGCCGCCTCGTCGTCGTCGGAGGCTTCCAGAAGGCGATCGATCTGTCGGCGAAGGGTGGCCCGGTGCTCACGGTTCCCCAAGGCAGCGGAGCCGATCTGTTCGTCGTTCGCTCGCAGCTCCCCGTCACCGTCGGCAGCCCACTGCAGCTCGGGCTGCAGGCCAAGAGCTACGGAGGTGCCGTCACCGAGGTCCCTCGCGATGTCGCGGTCGACGGCGCCGGTAACATCGTCATCGTAGGCGAGGTCGTCGGCGGAGCCGCCGGCGCGACGGCTTCGCTCGGCGGCGCGCCGCACGAGCCGCGAGGTCGCGACGCATTCGTCGCGAAGCTCGGCTCGTCCCTCGAGCCCGTGTGGTCGGCCTTCTTCGGCTCGGATGCCGAGCTCCAGCGCGCGGCGGCCGTCGCGACCGACGCTCTCGGACGCGTCTACGTCGCGGGTCCGTTCGCAGGCAGCGCCTCGTTCGGCGATGGCGGCGCGACGTTCACCGCGGCGGGGCCCGGTGTGACCAACACGGACGCGGTCGTCTTTCGACTTGCGCCGTGAGGCGCTGCGCGCCGCGAGCGCGATGCCCATCCAAGGTCGAGCTCGCTCCCGCGAAACGGCTTCGTGCGGACGAGCGTGCGAGAGGTGCTTGACACTTCGCGCGGTGAAAAGTAAACCGCGTCTCCTCTCGAGCGGGCCAATAGCTCAATTGGTAGAGCAGTGGACTCTTAATCCATTGGTTTCGGGTTCAAGTCCCGGTTGGCCCACAAAGTCAGGTTCGTGAAAGGGCGGTCGCCCGTTCCAATGCGCGGAGCGGCGGCCACGAGGGAGGCCAAGGTGCTCGCGGAGCCCTTGGCCTTCGCGCCTTGTGCTCCGCCGCCGGCTCGCGGACATGGGGGACCGGGACGACGCGGGGCACGCGCTCTGCGTGATCCAGGCGTGCACCTCGAGCGACGAGACCTCCGCCGCTTCGGATGCCGGCGCCTCGGAAACCGGAGCTGCCGACGCCAACGTCCCGGATGGCTCCTCGAGCGACGCGAACGCAGCGACGCCTTCGGACGCAGCTTCTGACGCCGTCGCAGTCGGAAGTGGGCCCTTCGTCGTCCCCCTCGACGTAATCGGGCTGAAGGGGACCGGCCTCGTGCTCCAGAACAACGGCGGAGACGACTTGGCCGTGTTGCCCAACGACGCCGGTACGCAGACGGTCAGCTTCGCAACGAAGATCGACCTCGGCAAGGGCTACGCCGTCACGGTGAAGACGCAGCCCTCATCCCCGCCGCAGACGTGCACCGTCGTCGGCGGGAACGGGGCTGCCGTTGGGGTGCCGATCACGGGAGTCACGATCACGTGCGTGGGCCTGGACGTGCGGACGTACTTCGGCGCGTGCTTGACCCAGCTCGCGTTCGGCCAACACCGACAAGGTGTTCCGCTTCTACGTGGACACGATGCGCAGTCCGGCGGGGAACGGGGGCGCTGACAATGACGTGGAAGATGACGCCGCTCGCGCTCGGTCCAGATGCCGGCCTCCCGCCTCGTTCACGACGGCCGCGACCGTCGGAACCACGGTGACGGCATCGGGCGTCGCCGTCGACGGCGCCGGGAAGTTCACCGCCCCGCTCGGCACGCTCACGATCCCGGGGGCGGCGAATCCGATCACCGGCCGGGACGTCGTCATCGAGGCGGCTTCGTTGTCCGGCACGCTCGAGACGACGACGTTCTGCGCGCGCCTCGCCGGCAATGTGGTGCAGCCGATCAGCGTGACGCTCGACCCCGCGCAGAACCCCTGCGTGTTCATACGATCCGCCGAAGGGGACCCGGTGCCTCCTCCCGTCACCAGCCAGACCTTCGCGACGATCTGCGCAGCGAACTAGAACACGACGCCGGGGGTGGCTCCGCACTTCAGTGCGGAGCTGCCCGACTCCCGACGCTCCTTAGCTCCTACCTTCGTGCGCTGGCTGACGCGTGCGACGGGAGCGACTCCAGCAGTGGCGCATCCCGGCGGGCCGTGAACGCCTCAGGTCTGCATTTGTGATGTCCGTCATCCGGGGCACTGGAACGGTCCCCGCAAGATGGCTTCGCGCCGAGGCGACTACGTGCCTAGGATGTGCCATGGCGACGGCAGACCAGCTCAAGGCGCTCATCAAGAGCCATGCGGAGGGCGACGACTCGCGCTTCTACTCCGTCGCCATGCAGGTCGCGGCCCACGCGGCACGGGGTGGGCACGGGCGCCTCGCGGAGGAGCTCCGTGAAGTCATCGACAAGGCGAAGGCGGGGGCTCCGCAGGCGAAACGTCCCGTCGCACTCGTCCAGCCTCGTGGAGAGCTAGCCGGTCTCCTCACGGCCCTGTACCCGAAGACTCGGCTCTCGGACATGGTCCTCGACGGCGGCCTTCGTGCTCGACTCGACCGCGTCGCTCTTGAGCAGCGCCAGCACCGTCGGCTCGCCGAGCACGGGTTTGATCCTGCGCGGAAGCTCTTGCTCGTGGGACCGCCCGGCACCGGCAAGACGATGACGGCGGCTGCCCTCGCGGGTGAGCTCGGCCTGCCCCTCTTCTCGATCCAGCTTCACGCTCTCATCACCAAGTTCATGGGCGAGACGGCCAGCAAGCTACGTCTCATCTTCGATGCCCTTCAGCAGACGCGCGCCGTGTACCTCTTCGACGAGTTCGATGCGCTCGGCGGAGCGCGGGGTGTGGGGAACGACGTCGGTGAGGCGCGACGCATCCTCAACTCCTTCCTGCAGTTCCTCGACCTCGACGACTCCCAGAGCGTGATCGTCGCTGCAACGAACCATCCCGTGCTGCTGGACGAGGCACTCTTCCGACGGTTCGACATGCGGATCGACTACTCGTTGCCGACGCCGCCTCTAGCCGAGGCGATGATGCGAACGCGGCTCGCCAGACTCGATACCGATCGCGTGAACTGGCGGGCAGTCGTGCGAGCATCCACGGGTCTGAGCAACGCGGAGCTAGTACGGGCTTGCGAGTACGCCGCGAAAAACGCCATCCTTGCGGAGCGAGCCGACGTCGACACGAAGTCGCTCGTCGAAGCGCTCGAGGATCGGCGTCGTACACGGGGTTCTTGATGAGGGGGAGGCGTGCCGCGCAATCTTGCTCACCTTGTCGTTACCCAGCGCGCGAACGCTGAGCCGTACCGACCGCATGACCGCCGCATCGAGGTCGAGGCACCCCCTTCACCGCCCAACCCGAACGCGCACGCGGCGTCTCTAAGGAAGGCGCTTGAGGTGGCAGCCCTGGCCGGCGAGGCGCGCAGGGCTGCTGCCGCGGTGTCCGTCGAGGGAGCGACGCCGGGCCTCTACGTTGAGTTCGACAGCCTTCCCGGCTTTGCTCTCAAGCTCGAAAGCCTCAGCAACAAGCCTTCGGGCATCGAGCTGGTGACCGTCATGCGCACGTCTGGCGGGGTGGAGCGCGCGACTGCGTTCGTGCCTGAGGGGAAGCTGAACGTCTTCCTGAAGCGTGTCGACCAGTACGCGAACGAGCGAACGGCGAACGGAGAAAGGAAGAACAAGGCGTTCGTCGAGAGCGTGGCCGAGATCCGACTCGCGACCCTTCGCGCCCTCTGGACCGATGTTGCAGCGGCGTTCCCGAAGAAGACCGAAAGCATCTGGTGGGAGGTCTGGCTGCGGGCCACGGACGGCAACGAGGAGCGGCGCCTGCGGAAGTACGCCGAAGCCGCCGGCCTCTCCGTCGGCCCGCGGCGCCTGACGTTCCCGGACCGCGTCGTGTTGCTCGTCCAGGGCACGGCGGAGGCACTGAGCGCGTCGCTCGACGTGTTGAGCGATATCGCCGAGCTCCGTCGAGCAGCAGAAGCTGGCTTCGAGTTCTTCAAGATGGACGGCCTCGAGCAAGCAGACTGGGTTGATGATCTGCGCAGCCGACTCCGCGTCGCGGGAGTCGACGCTCCCGCGGTGTGCGTGCTCGACACGGGGGTGAACCGGGAACATCCGCTCCTCTCCGATTCGCTCGGCGCCACAGACCTCCACGCCGTCGACCCGGTGTGGAAGGCAAGCGACCATCACGGTCATGGGACGGAGATGGCCGGACTCGCGCTTCTCGGCGATCTCACACCGCCATTAGTCAAGGGCGTCACCGTCCAACTCCTCCACGCGTTGGAGTCCGTGAAGGTCCTGCCTCCCTCAGGACAGAATCCTCCAGAACTGTACGGCGCCGTCATCGCCGAGGCGGTCTCTCGGGTCGAGATCAGCGCTCCGCAGCGGCGGCGGAGCTTCTCCATGGCCGTCACGGCCAAGCATCTACGCGATCGGGGACAGCCGACGTCCTGGTCCGCAGGTTTGGACGCCATCGCCGCCGGGCGCTCGTTCGACTCGACGACGAAGGGCCTCGAGTACTTCGACGATGAAGGGGAGCTGCCGCGTCGCCTTTTCGTTCTGTCGGCGGGCAACGTGGACGCCATGGACATCGATCATCTCGCGCGCTCCGACACGGAGTGCATCCATGATCCAGCGCAAGCTTGGAACGCGCTCACCGTGGGTGCGTTCACCGACCGCTGCTCCCTCGACCCGACGGATCACTCGCTGCGAGGCTGGTCCCCAGTCGCAAAACCCGGGGATCTCTCGCCGTACAGTACGACGTCGCTTACGTTCCAGCAGCAGTGGCCGATCAAGCCGGATGTCGTCTTCGAGGGCGGAAACAAGATCCACGACGGCACGAACGCGTATCAGCACGACGTGCTCTCGCTCGTGACGACGTACTACAAGCATCACGAGAGGCTTCTCGTCCCGACCTGGGCAACGAGCGCGGCGACCGCGCAGGTTGCTCGATTCGCGGGCGTGCTCTCGGCGGAGTATCCGTCCCTCTGGCCAGAGACACTGCGGGCGCTCGTCGTTCACTCGGCCGAGTGGACGCCGCGCATGCTCGAGTACGCGCGCGGCGCGAACAAGGCGCAGCTCGGCCCGCGCCTGCTTCGCCGCTTCGGGTTCGGTGTTCCCGACCTTGAGCGCGCGCGTCGAAGCGCGTCAAACGCCCTCACGCTCATCGTTCAAGACGAGCTTCGCCCTTTCGAGGACGGCAAGTATCGCGACTTCAAGGTGCACGAGCTGCCGTGGCCTGTCGACGAACTGGAGCAGCTCGGTGAGGCGATCGTCCGGATGCGGGTGACGCTCTCGTACTTCGTGGAACCGAACCCAGCGCGGCGGGGATGGCGCTCACGCTATCGCTACGCGTCTCATGGTCTTCGATTCGACGTCGCGTCGCCTACGGAGAGCGTGGGCGAGTTCAAGAAGCGACTGAACAAGATGGCGCTCGGCGAGGAGGAGCGTCGTCCGGATCGGTCAGAGGTCGGCAAGTGGACGCTTGGCCCTCAGGTCCGCCACCGCGGCTCACTGCATGCCGACATCTGGGAGGGCGCGGCGGTCGACCTCGCTCGCCGCGGAAGAATCGGTGTGCTGCCGGTCGCCGGCTGGTGGAAGGACGACCCGAAGAGGGACAGGAGCGAGTTCGGCGGCCGCTACGCGCTGGTCGTGTCGATCGAGGCTCCGTCGGTGGAGACCGACCTGTACACGCCAGTGGCGACCAAGATCGGGGTGCCAGTGACAGTAGCCACGTGAGAGAAAGGTCGCCGGTGAGCCGTTCCCGTCAACTCCCCTGGAGGACGTCTCCAGCCCGCCAGCGGCCTTGAGCATTGAGGTTCCGATGAACAAGGTCGAGCGCTCCGTCTTCTTGTCGAAGTGGATCCGCCCCTCGAGCGACAGCGAACAGGATCGGCAGAACCGCGCCGAGCGGATGATCCGCGAAGCAATCGAGCGCCACGACGTCTTCTCCACCACCGACGTCGCGATCTACGCCAAGGGTTCGTACGCGAACAACACGAACGTCCGCCTGGACAGCGACGTCGATATCGTCGTGGAATGCCGCGACTGCTTCTACTTCGACTACTACCCGAGCAGCATCCAGCCGAGCGTCCCTAGCTCTGCCTACACCGGGAAGTGGACTCCCGCACTCTGGCGGGAAGAGGTGCTCGCCGCCTTGGCGAAACACTTCGGCCCGCGTGAGGTCGACTCCTCAGGTGCCATCGCGATCGTCATCGCTGAGAAGTATGGCAGCCGTCCAAGTGCTGACGTCGTTCCCAGCTTCCGCTACCGCCGCTTCTACTCGGCAGACCGCAGCTCGTACGAGGAGGGCAGCAAGGTGTTCGGCACGACCGGGAAGGACGTCATCAACTGGCCGCAGCAGCAGCTCGAAAACGGCCGTGAGAAGAACAGCGCGACGGGCGGACGCTACAAGAACTACGCGAGAGCGCTCAAGAACGCCGAGAACGTACTTTCCGACTCGAAGACCATCAGCGCGAAGCCCTCGTACCTCATGGAGTGCCTTGCGTGGAACGTCCCCGACGACATCCTGACGAGCGGAGACTTGGACGATGGGTTCCGGGCGACCCTCGGCTGGCTCTACACGCATCTCACGAGCAAGTACGAGCGAGAGAACTGGGTCGAGCCGAACCGCTTGAAGTACCTGTTCGGTCCCTACCAAAAGTGGAGCGTCGACGACGGCAAGGAGCTCGTCCACGAGACCTGGAAGTTCCTCTACGCATGAACGCCGGCAAGCTTACGCACGCCGTCGCTTTCGTCGTGACGACGCTCTACACCGTCGCGATGTACCTCACGAGCTCGTCGTTGCCCTCGGACGCCGCGAAGCTGGTCTCGTACATCCCGACCGTCGTGGGGTGGGGGCTACTCCTGTTCGATCTCTGGGTCTGGCGCTTCCCGATCATCCATCGGTTCGTGGGCCGGCCGCGAATCGACGGCGCCTGGGTCGGCACGCTCACGCCACGCGAAGATTCACACATCCCAGAAGGTGGGAACCGAGGCCCGATCGAGATCGCGATCATCATCGAGCAGACGTACTGGTCCGTGGGCGCGACGCTCATGACCGCGGAGAGCGCGTCGCAGTCGACGGCTTCATCGATTCGGTCGGATCCAGAGAGCCCCGGGCGGCGCGTCCTCTCGTACGCCTACGCCAACACCCCCGACCAGAAGCATCACGCGCGTAGCCGTCAGCACCTCGGCGCCGTACGCCTTCGCCTTGCGGGACGTCTGCCCACCGAGATGAGCGGAACCTACTGGACGGACCGGCTCACCGCTGGCGACATGAAGCTGACGCTTCTCGACCGCGAGAAGGACTACCCCTCGCTAGAGGCGGTCAAAGCAGCCAAGGAAGCTGGCGTGCCCTGAGCTCGCTCGGCGCCGGTTGAGAGGCCACGAGGGACGCCAAAGCGGGGACCAGCCGGGACGCCTCCGGACGCCCTGAGACGTATCGGAGGCCCCAGAAGCCCCAAAGGAGCGTCGAGAGCCCCGTCCCCTAGCCCCCCGGTTCGTTGGTTCAAGTCCCGGCTGGCCCACAAAGTTCGGACCGTGAAGGCAGGGCGTTCGTAGGGCACCACCCACGAGCGCCCTGTTCGCATTCGGGTCGTCGGCTCGCGGCGCGCGTGAGCGAGTTGGCGTAAGCTCCCCGCCGCCATGCTCGGTCTGTACAAGAAGGTCCTCGGTCACCCCTTCGTCTACGACCAGATCCGTCCGCGCGTCGTGGGCGGAATCGACATGAAGCCGCTCTACGAGCTGCTCGGGCCGGAGGGTCGGCGCGTCGTGCTCGACGTCGGCTGCGGGACCGGCGACGCGCTGAAGCATCTCGGCGACGTGGAGCAGTACCTCGGGGTCGACACCGATCCCGTCGCGATCGAGGCGGCGCGTGCGCGGTACGGCAGCCGGCCCAACGTCCGCTTCGAGGCGCGCATGCTGCGGTCGGCGGACGTCGCCGAGCTCGCGCCCACCGGCGTCGTCCTCTCCGGCGTTCTCCACCACCTCACGAACGAAGAGGCGGAAGGCGTCCTCCGCGTGGCGGCCGGCTCACCGCGGCTCGCGCGCATCGTCACGAGCGACATCGTCTTCCTGCCCGGCAAGCTGTTCAACAACGTGCTCGCCATGATGGATCGCGGCCGTCATTGCCGGCACCCCGACGCCTATGCGGCGATCGCGCGGCGCGCCGGCCTCGACGTGCAGCGCGCCGCAATCATGGATTCGAGCCCGGGCAACGATCGCGTCCAGTACTACGCGATGGCCCTCGTCCCGACGCGCGCCAGCACCGAGGCGGGAGAGCCGCGCGCGTGAGGGCGCTCGTCACGGGCGGCGCCGGCTTCGTCGGCTCGCACATGGTGAAGACCCTGCTCGATGCCGGGCACGAGGTCGTCGTGGTCGACGATCTGTCGACCGGGCACCGCGAGGCGGTCCTTCCCGCCGCGCGCTTCGTGTTCGCCGACGTGGCGAGCACCTCCGAGATGACGGCCCTCCTCCGTGCCGAACGCATCGACGCGGTCTTCCACTTCGCCGCGAAGATCCGCGTGGAAGAGAGCGTGAGCGCGCCGCGCGTGTACTGGCGCGGGAACGTGACTGCCACGCTCGGCCTGCTCGACGCGGTGCTCGATGCCGGCACCGTGAAGGCGTTCGTGCAGTCGTCGACCGCGGCGGTGTACGGCACGCCCGACGAGGTCCCCATCGACGAAGAGCACCCGAAGCGGCCCGTGAACCCGTACGGCGAGACGAAGCTCGCCGTCGAGCGCGCGCTTGCCGCGTACGGCGCTGCCTACGGTCTTCGCTGGGTGGCGCTCCGGTACTTCAACGCAGCGGGCGCGGCGCCGGAAGCGGGCCTCGTCGAGCGTCACGAGCCCGAGACGCACCTCGTGCCGATCGTGCTCGACGTCGCCGCGGGCAACCGCCCCTTCGTTGCGATGTACGGCACCGATTGGCCGACGAAAGACGGGACGTGCGTGCGCGACTACGTGCACGTGATGGACCTCTGCGAGGCGCACCTCGCGGCCGTCGACCACCTCGCGCGTGGCGGAGAGAGCGGCGCCTTCAATCTCGGCGCCGGCCAGGGCTACACGGTCCGCGAGGTCGTCGAGGTGGCGCGAGCCGTGACCGGGCGGGCGATCGCCGTCACGGAGGCTCCCCGCCGGGCGGGCGACCCCGCCGTGCTCGTCGCGAAGGTCGATCGCGCCGCGCGCGTGCTCGGCTGGACGGCCAAGCGCGCCGATCTCACGCGCATCGTCGCCGACGCGTGGGCCTCGCGTACGAGCGGCGCGAAGCTGAAATAAGCCTGAGAAGACCACGAATTGGGTTAGAAAGGCCGAACCGGCCGATGCCCCGCCCCGAGGTCTCGCTCGTCATCCCGATCTACAACGAGGAGCTCGTGCTTCCTCGTCTCGACGAGCGGCTGCGCGAGCTGCTCGAGCGCATCGGGGAGCAAGCCGAGGTGCTCTTCGTCGACGACGGCTCGAAGGATCGCTCGCTCGAGCTGCTCCGCGCGATGGTCGCGAAAGAGCCGCGGTATCGCTGCCTCTCGTTCTCGCGCAATTTCGGGCACCAGCGCGCGATCACGGCGGGCATGGACGCGACGCGCGGCAAGGCCGTCGTCGTCATGGACGCCGATCTCCAGGACCCGCCGGAGGTCATCGTCGAGATGATCGCGAAGTGGCGGCAGGGCTACGACGTCGTCTACGGACGCCGCCGCTCGCGGGAGGGCGAGACCTGGTTCAAGCTCTTCACCGCCAAGATCTTCTACCGAATCTTCGCGGCCATGATCCCGATCGAGGTGCCGCTCGACACGGGTGATTTCCGCCTCATGAGCCGCCGCGTCGTCATCGCGATGCGTGAGCTGCGCGAGACGCACCGCTTCGTCCGAGGCCTCGTCGCCTGGGTCGGGTTCAAGCAGACCGCCGTGGAGTACGATCGCGCCGCACGCGCCGCGGGCGAGACGAAGTACCCGCTCCGGAAGATGATGGCGTTCGCGCTCGACGGCATCGCTTCGTTCAGCGTGCTGCCGCTTCGGATGGCGACGTACCTGGGCCTCGTCGTCGGCGCGCTCAGCGTCCTCTACGGACTCAGCGCCCTCTTCGTCCACGTGGTCATGCACGCGACGGTGCCGGGCTGGACGACGACCGTCGTGCTCGTCTCCTTCCTGTTCAGCGTGCAGCTCCTCATGACGGGCGTGCTCGGCGAATACATCGGCCGGATCTACGAGCAGGTGAAGCAGCGCCCGCTGTACGTCGTCGGCGAGAAGATCGGCTGGAAGCGTCCGAAGCGCCGCGTAGGCACGCAGGACTGGAGCTCGGCCGGCCAGGTGCTGCGTGCGACCGATCGGCCACCGGCCGGGACGGCTGCTCCGCCGCCATCGCGTCCGGTGCGCACCGCGGACGTACCGAGCGACGGCGACGAGTGACGCGATGATCCGCTCCAGGCACAGCCGTGCGCGAGCCCTTCACCGGCTCTTCTTCGTGCTCGTGCTCGTGCCGATGCTCTGCGTGTTCCCGTACCTGCGCGGCGTGAACAACCCGAACGAGTTCGTGCGCGTCTTCACGTCGATCGCCATCGTCGAGAAGGGCACGTTCGCGATCGACGAGCCCGTTCAGATGTGGGGCTGGGTCAACGACATGGCGCGCGTCCGCTCGAAGGACGACGGCCAGCAGCACTACTACATGGTGAAGGGCCCCGCGGTCGTCTACGCGAGCCTGCCCGGCTACTTCCTGTTCTCGAAGGTCGTCGCTCCGCTCGTCGGGCACCGGTATCCGACGCTCCAGTCTTCGCAAGAAGAGCGGCTCTGGTGGCTCCGCATGAGCACGTGGGCACTGCGGATCACGACGACGCAGATCCCGTGCTTCCTTTTCCTTCTCTGGTTCGAGCGCTACCTGCGCGCGTTCACGCGTGACCCGGCGATCCGCTACATCGCCGTTGCGGCGGCCGGGCTCGGGACGAACTACCTCGCGTACGTCCACATGTTCGCGAGCCACTCTCCGTACGCGTCGCTCGCGTTCATCGCGTTCGCCACCATGGAGCGGGAGAAGCGTCTCTCGTTCGGTGACGCGCGCCGCCGCCGCTGGACGAGCGCGATGCTGGCCGGCTTCTGCACCAGCGCGTGCGTCGCCTTCGAGTACCAATCGCTGTTCCCCGCGATCATCCTGAGCCTCTTCGGGCTCTCGGTGTTCTGGCGGCCCACGCGCCTCCTCGCGTTCGCGGCAGGCGGGCTCGTGAACATTCCGCCGGTCATGTACTTCCACTGGAAGGCCTACGGGAACCCGTTCACGCCCGGACACCAGATGCTCGAGACGGCGACGTTCGCGGCCGAGCACAAACAAGGTCTCTGGGGCATTCTCTGGCCGAGCTGGGATCACGTCGTCGCTCTGGCGACGAGCCCGGCGTTCGGCTTCTTCGGCATGAGCCCGTTCATGTGGCTCGGCCTGCTCGCGGTGCCGCTGCTCGTCTTCAGCCCGAAGGGCTCGCCGTCGATGCGCCGCTCGCTGCGCGTCGGCACGCTCGTCTGGGCCCTCGCGTGCGGTGCGCTCATCGCGGTGAACGCCGGGTTCATCGAGTGGCGAGCAGGGTGGACGGTCGGACCTCGCTACCTCGTTCCGTTCGCGCCGTTCTTCGGGTTCGGCGCCGCGTGCGCGATGGAGCGGCTCGCGAGCGGCAGTCTCCGCCGCCGCGCGCTCGTCCGCGGGCTCGGCGGCGGTCTCGCGCTCGCGAGCGTCGTCACCATCGGCACCGTCGGCATCCTCTACGACACGCTCCCCGAGTCCATCGGTCGCCCGTTCGCGCAGTTCTCGATCCCGCTCGCGTGGACCGGCTTCGTCCCGCATCACGTCGGCGAGTGGTTCGGCTGGAATTCGACCACGCCTTGGTACCTCGTCTGCGCGGCGTTGCTCCTTGCGCCGACGGTGCCGGCGCTGTGGCCGCTCGGCGATCGCGGCCGCACGTATCTCGCGCGCGTCGCCGTGTTCGTCTTCGCCTTCGCGGTCGCGATGGTGCCGGCGTTCACCCCGCCCGAAGACAAGTCGCCGCTCTTCGTTCTCCACCGCGACACGCGCGGCTTCATCAACGTTTGGGAACCGCCCGGCCGCGATCGCCTCACGCTCCTGCGGAACGAAGCGGAGCGCTACGGACCGCGGCGCCCGTGCATGTGGTACCAGGTTGCCGATCTCGACCGCATCGTCGGCGGTGACGTGCAGGCGGTCGCCGACGAGAACCGAGCGAAGGCGCCGCGCGACTACGCGACCTGCCCGCGAAAGCTGTAGCCGCGAACGGCCCACCCGCGCGAGGTGCGTGGTACCCTCCGCGCGCCCTCGTGAGCCGCCCTGCTGCCGAGCGATCGCTCTCTCCTACGTGGCTGCGCGTCCTCGCGGTCAGCGCGCTCGGTACGCTCCTTACCGTCTACGCGTGGTGGCCGATGTTCGTGGCCTATCCGAAGACGCCGGAGGAAGACGGCCGCCACTTCTTCTTCCAGTTCGAGACGGTGAAGGCGGCGATTCGCACGTACCGCGAGCTGCCGCTCTGGAACCCGTTCGACTGCCACGGCATCCCGCTCTGGAACCACCCGGAGTCGATGGCCGGCGCGCCACTGCTCCTGCTCACCGCCGGGCTGTCGACGACGGTGACCATGATCTTGTGGAACGTCGTCCACGTTGCAGCGGGCTTCGTCTCGATGTGGCTCCTCGCGCGAGACGACGTGAAGCTCTCGCGCCTGGCCTCCATGGTCGCCGCGACGATGTGGGCCTTCGGGACGGCGCACACGTCGCAGTACGCCGGTGAGCACGAGACGCTCGCCGGGTTTCTCTACGCGCCGCTCCTCCTCTTCCTGTGGCGCAAGGCGGAGGGGAGCTGGAATGCCCGCGTCGGGCTCGGCATCGCCGTCGCGCTGCTCGTCTTCGAGGGCGCGACCTACCCGCTGCCGTACACGCTTCTCGTGCTCGGCCTGGAGACGCTGACGCGCGTGTGGCCACCACGGCGGCTCGCGAAAATCGTCGAGGCCGGCTTCGTCGTCGCCGTCGTCGCCATCGTGCTCTCCGCGGGTCGTCTCCTGCCGCTCGTCGACGAGCTCCGCGCGCACAAGCGCCCGATGGAGCCCGACTTCGACCACTTGCTCCGGCTCCGCAGCCTCGTCGACATGTACGCACTGCGGACTCCGCACTGGCGCGCGCGGTTCGGCGAGCAGCAGTACGTGATCGGGGAGTACATCACGTACATCGGTTGGCTCGGCCTCGCGCTGGTGCTGCTCGGAATGGCGATGGCGACGATCGAGCACGCCTGGCTGCTCGCGCTCGCGGCCATGACGTTCGTGTTCATGCTCGGCCACTTCGCGCCGTGGGCCCCGTACACGTTCCTGCAGAAGCACGTGCTGCCGTTCAAGTCGATGCGCGTGCCCTCGCGCTACCGCATCCTCCTCCTCGTGCAGCTCTGCCTCTTCGTCGGCCTCGCGATCGACAAGCTGCCCGTGCTGCTCCGGCGAACGTTCGGCGCGCCGCGGCTCGAGGGTGCGGCGCGCGCGGCTTTGGTAGGCCTGGCGTTCGTCGCCGCGGGTGACGCGATCGGGCTCGGGCAGGAGATCCTCCTCTATCGCTTCAACGGAGCACCCGAGCAGCGCGTCACGCGCGCCGCACACTTCCAGTACGGCGGAGCAGGGATCGCGCCCGACTTCATCGACCAGCCGCGCCAGAACCAGGCGTGGCTCGGATGCCGCCACTACACGTGGGCGTTCGCGGCCGATGCGCCGGTCTGGACGGGCGACGTCCCGCAGGCCAAGGCGCTCGACGAAGGTGCCATCGTGGAGGCTTCCAGCCGAACGCACAACACGTTCACGTTCGACGTCGTGGCGACGCGCCCGTCACGCATCGTGTTGAACAGCGCGTACGACCGCGGCTGGACGACGGACGTGGGCACGATCGCGGAGAACGGCGACAAGCTCCTCGCGGTCGACGTGCCGGAGGGCCGTCATCACGTGCGCGCGAAGTACTGGCCGCGGTACCTGACGCTCGGCCTCGCGTCGTCCGGCGCGGGGACCGTTCTCGTCCTCCTCTTCTTCCTTCGTGGCTTTCTCCGCGAACGGCTCCGCCGGCGCGGCAAGCGTCGCGCGCGCGCGACCTGAAGGTGGCGACGCAGCGCTACGCGCGAGCCCCGCCGTGCGCGCTCAGATGTACTTCGACCAGAGGCACTGGCCGGTTTGCTGGTGCCCGAGGAACCAGCACAGCTCGACGTGCCAGTAGTGGAGCAGGCAGAGCACCGTCCAGATCGCCAGCGCCGCGGTGCGCCCGCGGAACGTGCGCGCCATCACGAGGAACAGCGGGAAGATGCTGAAGATGTACCGCGGGATCCCGAGCCAGTCGCCGCCGCGCGAGACGAGCGAGGTCATGAGGAAGCCCGTGTACAGGATCATGTAGACGCGCTCGGGGCTCCGGAACTCCTTCAGCACCGAACGAGCGGAAAGCGAGCAAAGGAGCGCGATCATCATGATCATGAAGCCCGCGTAAGGAACGCGGAAGCTCATGAAGATGGAGTAGGCGGTCGTGCCGTCGCTGTTGCCCGGCACCCAGCGGAGCGCCCACGCCGAGTGCATGTAGAGGAGCGGATCGCTGTACTTCCACCAGTAGAACGAGGTCAGGAGCGCGCCGCCCCAGCAGCAGGTGAGCAACGCGAGCACGCGGCGCGCGAGGTCGAGCCTCGTCTTCGGTGCGTCGGTGAGCAGCGAGAAGAGGAGGGCTGCCCCATACGCGATGCCGATGCCGGTGCCGCGGAAGTGCAGGCCCGTGCCGACGCCGGCGACGAGCGCGCCGAGCAGATACCAGCGGTTGCGGAGGAGCACGAAAGCACCGAGCGCCGCGAGGAGCATCGGCGACTCGGTCATGATCGTGACGATGTAGAAGGCGCTCGGGAAGATCGCGAAGAGGTACACCGCGATCAACGTCTCCGTCGCGCCGAGCGCCGAGACGATGGCCTTGCTCGTGAACAGGTAGACGGCGCCGAGCCCGCACGCGACGGAGATGAGGAAGAGCGCCCAGTCGACCGGGATGTGCAGAACGCGCGCGAGCAGCCCACCGGCGAAGCCGTACGGCGGGTAGAAGTTCACGTTGCAGCGCTGGATCACCTCCATGAAGTTGGCGTTGCGCATGTCCTGCTTCGGACACTGCGCGTAGCCCTTCAAGGCGACGAAGATGTACTGGCCCGAGTCCCAGCTCGAGATGGCGAGGCGCTTCCAGTTCGCGATCGTGAAGAGCGATCCCGAGGGGCCGGTCGAAGGGCCGGGCCCGGACAGCACGAAAGGCCGACGGAAGACCAGGCGTGCCTCGGCCGCAACGGCGACGAGGTGCGCGATCACGACGACGAACGCGAGCACGAGCCGCGCGAGGCGGGAGCTCGTAATCCTCGTGGCGAGCCAGCGCATGGGAGCCCGCGGGATACCACCATCTCGCGCCGGCCGGGAAGGTCCTGACGGTCAGCCGCACTGCGGCAGTAGAGGCTGCTAGCCTTGTGAGCGATGGGACGTCGAGGGTGGGGGCTGCCGCGCGCGTTGGCGTTCGGCTCGCTGGCGGCCGCGTCGTCCGCGTTCGCCGCGTACGCGTGCTCTCCGTTCGCGGGTGACGAGACCGCGCGTGAGGCCGAGGGCGGGTCGGCGGTAGACGTGGGCATGCCGCCGATCGACGGCACCGTGGACGCTCCTGGAGACGGGCCACCCGGGGTGACGCCCGAACCAGGCGCGTGCGTGCCGGGCTCCGCGTTCGGCCCGCCGCGGCAGGTGACGGTGGGCGTCGCCACGTACGCCATCGAATCCGCGCGCGTCGCCGCCGACGGCACGCACGCGGTGCTCGCCGCGGGGCCGGAGAATGGGGGACCCGCAGCGATGGAGCTCTTCGCGGCTCGGCGCATCGACGTCGACCGCTTCGATGTCGAGCAGCCGTTCGTCGGGAACGCGGCCGCCGCGTACGACGCGCACGGCATGATCGTACCGCCGGCAGGTCGGGTGGTGTTCGCGAGCGCACGCGGCGGCGTCGGCCTCCAGATGTACGGCGCTCCCGGGCTTCTCGTCGCCAGTGGGCCGCCCGCCCCGTACACGCTGCCCCCCGGCGTCGATTACGCGAGCGGCCCCTTCGTCACGCCGGATGCGAGCGCGCTCTACTTCGCCGGCGCGACGGTCGACGGCGGATCCCGCCTCCGGCGTGCGCTCCACCGTCCAGGCATGGACTTCGACGTCCCCAATGCGGTCGCGGTCGTGGGCGTCGATGCGTCGGTGAACAGTCAGGAGCGCGCGCCGGTCGTGACCGCGGACGAGCGCGAGATCTTCTACGCGAGCAACGGAGACGGTGCCTCGCCGACGACCATCTGGTCTGCGGTACGCACCGGAGCCATGGCGCCGGGGACGTTCGGCGGGAAGGCGCGAGTCGATGCGCTCGCCGTCGGTGGCTTCTCGTACCCGACGTGGGTGTCGCCGGACGGCTGCGAGCTCTACTTCGTTCGGAAAGAAACGAACGAGGGACCAGGCCTGCTCTTCGTCGCCGTGCGCGCGCGCTGAGCCGTCGTCGTCCTCTTCACTTCGGCAGTTTTTTCACGCGCGGGCTCGTACGCGCCATGCGCGCGGCGGCCAGCGGGAGCGTCGCCCCGAGCGTCGGGACCGAGAGCGCGAGCAGCGCGAGGCCGAGGCGATCCGGGCCGGTGACGGCGCGGCGCGCCACCATGCCGCCGACGGTCTTGATCGTGCGCGGGATCTGCTTCTTGTAGACGATCTTCGAGACCTCCTCGCCGTAGCGCGAGGGGCTGGGGATGAGCGCGAACGTCGCCCGTAGGCGGCGGAACTCGGCCATCATCGTGTTCTCGAGATCGTAGCCGTCGGCCACCGCACCGAAGTCCATCTGGCGCATCACGCTCGTGCGCGCGAGGAAGTAGCCGTGGAGGACGTCGCTCATGCCCCAGTAGCCGAGCGCGAGCTGCATCACGAAAGAGACGCCGCGGTTGCCCCATTTGCGGAAAGGCGGCATCTGGTAGAGCGACTCGGGGTGCATGAAGCGCGACCCCTTCGCGACGTCGACCTCCGGCATCTCTTCGAGGATCTCTCGGAAACGCGGGATGAGCTGCGGGTCGAACTGGTCGTCGGAAGCGAGCACGCCCATCGCGTCGATGTCGTCTCGCTCGAGCAGCAGGCGGAAGCCGTTCTTCACCGCGCCACCGATGCCGGTGTTCGCCTGGTGGATGACGTCGATCTTCCCGGCGTGCTCCTTCGCCAGCTGATCGGCGATCTCGCCCGTGCGATCCGTGCTGCCGTCGTCGACGATGACGAGGCGATCCATGAGGGCGATGTTCGCCTCGACGGTGCGCCGGAGGAGCTTCTCCTCGTTCAGGGCAGGGCTGACGAATGCGATGCGCATCGGGCGATCACGAGCGAACAGGCGCCGGAAAGTACCACAGCCCTCGCGCGCTCTACACGCGGAAGACGCGGGCCGCGGCTTCGGCCACGTACTTGCCGATCGCGAGGGACGCGGTCGCCGCCGGTGAAGGCGCATTGAGGACGTGCAGCATCGCCTCGCCGGAGACGATGCGGAAGTCGTCCACGAGCGCGCCCGTCGGCTCGACCGCTTGCGCACGCACGCCGGCGCGTCCCGGCACGAGGTCCTTCGACGTGACCTCGGGCACGAGCTGCTGCACGGCGCGAACGAAGGCGGACTTCACGAGCGAGCGATACATCTCGAACATGCCCGTCCGCATGTGCCGGCTCGCCATGCGCCAGAATCCGCCGTATCCGAGGAGCGAGCCCACGTCCGACAGGGAGAAGCTCGTCTTGGTGTAGCCCTCCCGCTTCATCGCGAGGACCGCATTGGGACCGGCCTCGACGGTGCCGTCCGTCGCACGCGTGAGGTGCACGCCGAGAAAGGGGAACCGCGGGTCGGGCACCGGGTAGATGAGGTGCTTGCAGAGTCCACGCTTCTCCGGGACCAGGTCGAAGTATTCGCCTCGGAACGGGATGATCGCGAGCTTCGGGTCGGCACCGGCCATCCGTGCGATGCGGTCGGAGTGGAGCCCGGCGCAGTTGACGATGTTCTTCGCGCGGATCGTGCCGGCGGGCGTCTCGAGCACGAACGCATCGCCATCGCGCGCGATCGCGGTGACGCGGGCGTTCCGGATCACCTCGCCTCCGCGCTCCTGCACGAGGTCGCCGAGCGCGGTGAGCACGGACGAGAACTTCACGATCCCGGTCTCGCCGACGTACAGACCGGCGACGCAGGCGACGTGCGGCTCGCGCTCCTTGATGCGCTCGGCGGGCCACCGCTGCGGCGCGAGGCCGTTCGCGAGCCCGCGCTCGTAGAGGACGTCGAGCTGCGGGAGCTCGGCCTCGCTCGTCGCCACGATGACCTTGCCGCAGCGCTCGTGGAGGATCCCGCGTTCCTTGCAGAACGCAAACATCGCCTCGCGGCCGGCGGCGCAGAGCTTCGCCTTGAGCGATCCGGGCTTGTAGTAGATGCCGGAATGGATGACGCCGCTGTTGCGGCCGGTCTGATGGAGGCCGAGCTCGGCTTCGGCTTCGAGGACGGCGAGCGGCCGCTTTCCCATCGCGAGGAGCTCGGTGGCCGTCGCCATGCCGACGACTCCACCGCCGATCACGGCGACGTCGAGGATGCGTGTCATTGGGTGAGGTGCAGGGGAAGCGTCTTGCGCGTCTTGAACGTGGACAGGTACGCGAGCGTGTCCGGGATGTCGTCCGCCGAAGGGACGTTCAGCTTCGGAGTCGCGTACTCGAGATAGAGGTTGTCGTCGGTCGAGACCAGGTCCCCGAAGCTGGTCCCGAAGCGCTCCTTCGCGTCGTCGAGGAACGCATCGACGTTCGCGTCGTCGATGACGATGCCCTTCACGAAGTCGGTGAGGTGCCCGCCGTCGAGCGTCTCCTTCACGCGGCCGATGCTCTCGAGCGCTTGGAGGTTCGCGCGGCTCGCGGTCAGGTGCTTCTTGCTCGCGATGAGCTGCCCCTGATGCGCAGTGACGGCCACCATGACGTGCGGGAAGACCGCCCGCAGGGTGGCGATCTGCGTGCTCACGATGCGGCGGTTCGTGTGATGGAGCTGGAACCACTGCTGGAGCACGCCGTCGTCGGAGAGATGCTTCGCGACGAGCTCGTAGAACTCCCGGTTGTAGAGGTTCGCGGCGCCGGCGAACCAGATGCTGGAGACCTCGATGCTGACCACGTCGTACTGGTCTTTGCCGACGAGGAGGACGTTGCGGCCGTCCTCGAGGAGCACGTGCACGCGCGGGTCTTCCATCACGTGGTAGTTCAGCTCGGAGAAGATGGTGCGCGCCGCGTCGACGATGGCGGGCGAGAGCTCGGCGACGTCGATCCGCGCGAAGTCGTACGCGGCCATCGTTCCGGCGCTCGTGCCGGTCCCGAGGCCGATGACGAGGCCGTGGTTCCGCCGTTTCGCGAACGCGACGGGCAGGTGGACGAGGCCGCGGTTCACCCCGATCTCGTGACCGTCGTTCCCTTGGAACTTGCCGTTCGTGAGGAGCGTGCGCATGCCGTCGGCATCGCGGACGACCGTGGTGACGCCTCCGTGCACGTCTTCCTGGACGGTCTCGATGACGCCTCCCGGAACGGTGCCCTCGTTGAAGTAGACGTTCGCGCCGCTCGTGAGGCGCGCGAGGTTCCAGCGCGGCATCAGGATGGCGGCGAACACGCCGAGCGCGACCAGGCGGAGCACGCGCCGTCGCGATCCGTCCGTCGAGGGCCGACGCGCGGCGAAGGCGGCGACCGCGAGGTAGACGACGCCGATGGCGACGAGGCTCCGCTGCGATCCGAGCCGCGGGAGGACGAAGAAGCCGGCGACGATCGATCCCGCGATGGATCCGAGGGTGTTCGCGACCGTGAGGCGGCCCACGTCGGCGCTGACGCTCGCTGCGCGGGCGGCACGGAGGACGAGCGGGAAGGTGGTCCCCATCGCCACGACCGGGATCGCGAGGGCCAGGAACGCGGTGATCCCGCGCGTGAGCTCGCGCGCCGTCCACGTGCGAACGGCGGGGCCGAGCGCGATGAACAAGGTCGGCAGCCGGTCCCACACGACGAGCGAGACGACGAGCGCGATGCCGGCGCACGCGAAGCCGACGGCGGCCGCGCTCCTTCCGAAGCGCGCGGCGAGCCGCGTCGCCACCGGCGTGCCTGCGCTGAGGCACACGAGGAAGATGAAGAGCATCAAGCCGAACGCGTAGACGCTCGTTCCGATCACGACGGCGAGCACGTGGACGAAGACGACCTCGCACGAGAAGACGAGCAGGCCGGACGCCGCGCTCAGCACGACCGCATCGCGGAACGGCATACCGCCCGCCGCGACGTCGCCCGCGGCGTCCTCCGGCGCGTCACGGGCGTCGCTCGTCTCTTCCGGCGCGACCCTCGGGATGAAGGCGCGCGCGCCGAGCACGACGGCAACGACGCCGATGGCGAGGCTCACGCTGGCCGACGCGCGCATCGTCATCGCGAGGCCCAGCGTCGGGATGACGACGTACGCGGAGACGAGCGAGCCCACCGCGCCGCCGAACGTGTTCAGGGCGTAGAACCGCGCGAGCCGCCGCTTCGCGCGCACCGGGTCTGCACCTTGGACGAACCGCGCGAGCAGCGGGAGCGTGGCGCCCATGCCGGCCGCGGGAACGAGCACGACGAGGACGGCGAGCGCGGCGCGGAGCACCGAGAGAGCCGCGAGTGACCCGGGCGTCTTCGCGACGGCAGAGACGTAGACGTTCGTCAGGGCGGCGAACGTGTGGGGTACGAACATGCAGAACAGGCCGATGACGAGCTCCGCCACGCCGTACGCGAGCAGCGGCCGCTCGATGCGCGGCTCGATGCGGCTCGCAAGGTGCGCTCCGAGGGCGAGACCGCCCATGAACGCGACGAGCACCGCGCTCGATGCGTACGCCGTCGCGCCGAACACGTACGCGAGGTACTTGTTGAACGCGACCTCGTAGACGAGCCCGAGCGCGCCCGAGAGGCCGTAGAGCACGGCCACGACCGCGAGGCTCTGGTCACCGGGCGCGCGCGATGCGCCGGCGCGCGTCGCCGCGAAGGGACCGTCACCGGGGAGTGCCTGCGCTGCCATGAAGGGCGCGGGAGTATAACGCTATCGACCGCTCTCGCCGCCGCGCTTAAAAGCGGAGGCACCTCGTCCGGCAGTACGCACATGGATCGTCTCGCACTGCTCGTGCAGCGGCTCGAATCTCGGGACGCGGCGGTCGGGGTCATAGGTCTCGGCTACGTCGGCGTCGCGGTCGCTACCGCGCTTGCGTGGGCAGGCTTTCGCGTCGTCGGCGTCGACCGGCGAGTCGACGGTCGCGCCTGGAACGATGGAGAGCCTCGTGGTGCCGTGCCTCGAGAGCGCGTCGGGCCTCGTCGCCGGGGAGGACTTCTACGTCGGGCGCTGTCCGCAGCGCGTAATGCCCGGAAAGCTCCTCGCGAACCTCCGGACGTAACGAGCTCGCACCCGTGTGTGAAGCGGCGGCGGGGGACTTCGGGCGCGTTCGCGAGCTCGTCATCGGTCCCGGTGGCGCCGCAAGCGACGTGCTCTTCGCGGGAGGCGGAGTAGGGGGGCACTGCCTGCCGAAGGACCCGTGGCAGCTCATGCAGGGCGCAACGGCGTGGATCCGCGTGTCGTCCGTGCGGCGCGCGAGCGGGCCTCGCGTTTCGCGCCGTGGGCCTCGGTACGCGTGAGCACGAAGACGCGGCAGGCCGCGGAGAGGGAAGAACGCGCCGCGTCTGAGCGTAACGCGTCCGAACTGTGCCACTCATCGGACGCCACCGCGTCAGCACCTTCACGGGGGCTCGGGCAACGTTGCGCGAAGGCTTGCGCGAAGGCTCCGCGCGCCTCGGAAAAACGAGCGATCCGTCTTCGTGGCATGCGCGCTGCTACGTCCGGCGCCATGATGCTCCGCTCGCTTTCGTTCGGGTCCCTTGCGCTCGTCGCCTTCGCGTCTGCCTTCGCGTCTGCTTGCACCACCACCACCGTCGTCGATGGCGGCGCCGGTCCTCGACCCGACCCGAAGGTCGCCGAGCGCGCCTGCGAAACGACGGGCGTGACGAGGTGCGAAGGCGCGAAGGTCCAGACCTGCGAGGACCGGGGGGACGGCGGGACCGCCTGGAGCGCCGCCGTCGAGTGCCCCGGCGATCAGAGCTGCCGCGAAGAAGCGTGTCAGGACCCGACCGAGCGACAGCAGACGCAGGCGAAGTCCATCGACGCGCTCGTCGATGCCCTGGCGAAATACTCGGCATGGCACGAGGCCGTCGATGCCGCCGCCGTGAAGAATCGCGAGCGCTCCTCGATCGTGAAGGGCGACGGCGCGGACGCGACGTTCTTCGCCGCGGCGTGGCGAACGATGAATGCCTTCCCGCAAGGGCACCAGTCGCTCTCCGCCGCCGGCAGGAACGTCTGCGGGAAATCGATGGCCGTCCAGCAGTCGTCCCGCTTCGGCGTCTGCGGGCGCCCGGCGAAAGACGGCCTCGCGGTCACGCACGCTTCCGCCGCGAACAAGCTCGGTCTTCGCGTCGGCGACGTCGTCGTGTCTGCCGACGGCGAGAGCGGCACGGCGATGCTCGAGGCCGCCTACGCGCGGCCGGTCTGCGGGGGTGTCTTCCCGGCAGCGTCCGGGCGGCAGTACGCCGGCGCCGCGTCGTTCTTCGGATCTGTGCCTGCGGGCACGAAGCTCGTCGTGCGAGCCGTCGACGGATCCACGCGTGAGGTCGTCGTTCCGCCTGACGCGGATCCGGCGCTCACCGACTGCACCGACCCGTTCGCGCGCAATCGCGCCGTCTACGCCGAAGCCCAAACGAGGCCGGACGGCGTGGCCGTGATCCGGCTCCCGAGCTTCTTCCCGCACGACAAGCCGTTCCCCACCGATCCGTCCGAGTACGAGGCGTTCCGCGCGGCGTACGAAGCGGAGATCGTCAAGGTGTTCGAGACGGTGAAGAGCGCGCCGGCGATCGTGTGGGACGCGCGAGGCAACACCGGCGGGCTCACGCTCGTCGGCCTCGCCATCGTCTCTGGCTTCCCGTCTGCGCGGGCGACGCAGCTCTCCTTCTGCCGGACGCGTGCCGAGGGCTCGTCACCGCCGTCGTTCGACCCGCCGAAGTACGCCGAATACGCGATCACGCCGGGCGGTCCGTTCACGTACGCCGGCAAGGTGGCGGTCCTCACCGATGGCCTCGCGTACAGCGCGGGCGATTACTTCCCGTTCGCCGCGATCAAGGCGTCGAACGTGCCCGTTTTCGGGTCCGCGACGGCGGGAGCGTTCGGCGGCGGCAGCAGCCGTGTCGAGCTCGACGGACCGCCGCCGCTCGTCGCCAGCTACGACGTCACCGGGTGCTTCGATGCTTCCACGGCGAAGCCGCTCGAAGGCAACCCGCCCGTGCCCACCGTCGCCGTCGACTATGAGCCGAGCGACCTCTCGGCGGGCAAAGACACGGTCCTCGAGCGCGCCGTGAAGGCGCTGGGGTTCTGACGCGGGCGGTCCGCGGAGGAGCCGGTCAGCGCGCGCGCGCGTGGATGCCCATCACGTCGCCGAGGTTCAGGTAGATCGTGCGCTTCGCGGCCGGCTTCAGAGCGACCTTCGCGACGGCGGTCGCTTTGCCGAGCGCGCCTTCGCCGTGCAGGTACGCGAGGCGGTCGAGCACGTACCCGACGCGGTAGTGATGTCCGAACGTGCGCGCGCCGACGACCTCGAAGCCCGCCTCTTCGAGGAGCCGCGCGAGGTTCCTCCGGTCGAAGAGCACGATGTGCTGCACCGGATCGAGGTAGTGCCAGCGTCCGCCGAGCCCGCGCGCGACGGCGCTGCCTGCATCCGGGGTCGAGAGGAACAGGCTGCCGCCCGAGCGAAGAACGCGACGGAGCGCCAGCAGCGCCTCCTTGGGCTCCGGCACGTGCTCGATGACGTCGAACAGTGTCACCGCGTCGTACGGTCCCCGGAGATCTTCCGGCAGGTCATAGAGCGACGCGGCATGGTTGTTCACGCCGAAGTGCTCGCGGCTCCACTTCACCGCTGCGCGCGAGAGCTCGATCCCCACCGCGTCGTACCGGTCACGCGCGACGCTCAAGAAATGGCCGAAGTTCGCGCCGGCATCGAGGAGCCGCGCGCCGCGGTCGACGTGCTCGCCGATCCATTCCACCTTCTGACGGCACGAGACGAGGTTCGTCTCGTCGAGGTAGTACTGCTCGTTGCCGTCCTGCAGGAAGATCGGCGTGTCGCCCTCGTAGATGCTCGCGCCGGCTTCGTCGACGACGAGCCCCTCGGGGACCCAGACGAGCCGGCAGGAAGGGCAGCGCCAGACGTCACGTCCGGCCTTGCGCGTCCAGAAGCGCCCGCGCGCGCCGCAGACCATGCAATCAGACTGCACGACGTCGCCTCCGCTTCACCTCACGGACGGCGAGGCGTGCCGCCTCGTACGCGAGCATCACCACGATGCCCGCCATGACGAGATGGAAGATGCCGTACCAAGGGATGCCGCGGTCGCAGTAGACGATCATCGCGGTGGTCACGGTCGGTAGCGTGAAGAGAAGAAGCTTCCACGCCATCTTCGCTCGCGCGAGCAGCGCGAGGAGAAGCAGCGGCAAGAAGAGCTTGCTCGACAGGAGCGGTACGTTCCAGAAGCCCGTGCGCGTCGAGAGGCGGATTGGCGTCGCCTGCGTGAGGATGCGGTCGGCACGCTTGTAGAGAATGTCCGCGTACCACTTCGGGTCGCTCTTGATGTCCGAGAGCACCTTGTCGCGGATGATCTCGTTGTAGTTCTCGATGTCGTAGGGAAGCTTCTTGTAGAGCCCCTCCGGTCCGTCCCAGTACTCCTCGAACGTCTTCGGCGCGCCGAAGAACGCGGCCGAGGGCACGTACTGGTGGAACTTCTGCTCGAGGATCGGGCGCGCGTACGCGAGCGCCATCGTGTCCTCCCACTGGTAGCCCTTCTTCTTGTCGAAGTCGCCGAGGCCGCACCAGACCGGGTGCCAGAAGTGGTGGTACATGCGGATGTTGCCCGGGTACGGGTGTCCGCCCACCTTCGTGAGGAGCGCCGACGCCTCTTCGTGCTTCGAGAGGAAGTACCGCGTCCAGAACTGGTGCCCGACGAAGAAGAACGCGAAGAACGTGACGATGAGCGCGCCGCGGCGGAGCCACATCTCGCGCTTCGACATCTCTCCGGCGAAGCGCACGAAGAGGTAGGCCAGGAGCGCGCCGGCGAGCATCGGCATCGGCTCCGAACGGAACGTGCGGATGGTCGACATCAAGATCGCCGTGCCGATCGGCCAGAGGAACGCGAGCCGCCGGTCGACGCGCTTGTTCGTGAGGAGCGGCAGATGGATGGCGAGCAGCAGGATGGCCGTCGTGATGCTCCAGCCGAAGACGTTGTCGTTCCCGTTGACCTCGTAGATCTGGAGTGGATTCGAGCCGAGGAAGAGAACGGTGAGGGCTCCGAGCCCTGGCCGTCGGGTGCGCCAGAACGCGAACCACAGGCTGGAGAGCGACACGATGAACATGAGCCGGTGGAATGGCTTCACGCTCGGCTTCCACGGGGCGCCCTTCAGCCACGTGTCGAGCATGTAGAGGAAGATCTTGCCGCGGTCGCCCGCGTACCAAGTCCACGAGCTGTCCATCACGAGCGTGCTCGGCTGGTTTTTGATGATCGCCTCGGCGGCCTCGTGCGAGAGCGAGCCGGGGAGCGGCGCCATCGACTCCTGCGTCGGCGAGCAGCGGTACCCGCAAGGCTGGTACGCGAGCGTGCTCGAGACGGGGAAGAGGCCCGTGTACCAGAAGAAGTAGACGAAGTAGACGTCGTTGTGCATCCCGCTGGCGGCAGTGATGCGGTACGTCGTGTCGATCTTCGCGTCGTGCCGCGTGAAGCCGTACTGCCACGCGACGATGGCGAGGATGCCCGTGAACAGCACGAGCTTCCGGCGCTTGCCGCGCGGCGCGGTCGCGCGGAGGAGGAGGTAACGGATCGTCCGCCAGATGCGGGCGAGCAGCTGGTTCATGGCGGTCAGCGGCTCGCGGCGTTCGGCTTCGTCCCCATGACGGTCCACGAGTAGCCGTGACGATGATGGAGCCGCACGTCGGTGAAACCCGCGTCTTCGAGGAGCGCGCGCGCTTCCCGCTCCTTGTAGTACTTCGCGTACGCAGGGCAGAGCTGGTCGTAGATGACGAGGCGGCGGTGCTCGCGCGTGAGGTTCGCGATGACGTTGTTCATGTACCCGGCGAGCGGTACGGGAGCGCGCTTCGCGAGCGGCAGGTAGAGATCCATGCCCACGTTGAGCACGCGGCTCATGGCTTCGAGCGCGCCGTGCGGCAGGTGCGTCGTGAGCTTCCGCATGGGGAGCGCGACGCGCAGGTACGCGGCGTTGCCTTCCCAGCCGTAGAGCCAGGCGATCATCTTTCCGCCCGGCTTGAGCGCGCGGAAGCACGCGTCGACGACGGGCTTCGGATCGTAGATGTGGTGGAGGACGCCGTACGTGACGACGAGGTCGACGTCGGCATCGGCCGGGAGCTTGTCGCCCGTCGCATGCACGTACGTGATGCGCGCCGCGTGGTCTCGCGTGTTCTCCTTCAAGACTTCGAAGGCGTCCGAAGGCTCGACCGCGACGACGTGACCCGCGCCGAGCGCGAGTAGCATCCCGACGATGCGCCCGGAGCCGCTGCCGATGTCTGCCACCTTCTTGCCGGCGATCTCGGACGAGGGCAGCAGCGCGCCGAATGCGTCCTCGAACAGCTCGGTCGAACCGTAGAAGCCGGAGTTGTCGCGGTAGTTCGTCCACTGCTGGCCGAAGTCCTTGATGGTCTGCTGGTCGATCGGCTGCACGCGTGACTCTCTCTATCCGCGGATGCTCTGCTCGGCCCCGATCCGCATCTCGCGCAGAGCCGTGCGCTCGCTCGCGCGAGCCGCCCGGGGGCCGAGGGGCGCGGAGCTTACCACGCGTGCGCGATGCCACGCGACGAGCACACAGAGCCCCCAGACCTCGAAGCCGAGCGGCTCCTTGAAGACGAGGAGCCGATCACGGACGCGGCTCACCGCACCCTCGTCCAGGAACGGAAGCGCCTTCAGCGACGAAGGCGAGAGGAGATCCTCAACGAGATGACGCGCCGGTCCGCGGAGCCACGCGTGGACCGGGATGCTGAAGCCCTGCTTCTTCGCCCGCGACACGCGCGGGCCGAACGTCTCGTCGGCGAGCGTGCGCAGGAGCCGCTTCGGTGGGTGCGCGATCGTCTGCTCGAAGCGCGGCGTCGCCGCGAGCGCGAGGCCGGCCAGGCGATGGTTGAGGAGCGGCGCGCGGCTCTCGAGCGAGTGCGCCATCGTCATGCGGTCGACCTTCGCGAGGATGTCGTTCGGCAGGTACTCGCCTGCGTCGACCTCTTGGAGCTCGCCGAGGTGCGGATGCGCGGAGATGCCGTGCCGCGAGGCCATGCGCTGGACCGCGCCGCGCGCGAGCTCCTTCGCCGCGTCGCCGGAGACGAGCGACGCGGCCTCGCTCGGCAGCCACGCGCCGTTCCACGTGAAGTGCGCCTCACCGGGCGGAAGAGCGGCCGCGCGCAGGAAACGCAGGAGCTTGTACGTCGTCGACACCTTCGTCTCGCGCGCGCGTATGCGCGGAGCCGCGCGAGTGAGCGCGCTCCGTACGGGCCCGAGCCGGCTCGTCACCGCACGATGAACCGCGGTCGCCTTGTACGTGAGGTAACCGCCGAACAGCTCGTCGCCGCCGTCGCCGCTCACGGCGACCTTGAACTCTTTCGCCGTCGCGCGCGCGAGCTGCCAGACGGCGACGGCCGACGAGTCGGCAAGCGGATCATCGGCGTGCGACACGATCGAGAGGAAGTCTTCGAGCACGGACGGCCCGAGCGGCACGCGCTCGAGGCGGAGGCGAAGTCGATCGGCGACCCACTTTGCGTTGTCCCACTCGCTGAAGCTCTTCTCCTGCACGTCGATGCAGAAGGCCGCGTGGAGCGTGCCCTGGCGGACGGCGCTCTCGGCGACGAGCGAAGAATCGATTCCGCCGGAGAGAAACAGCGCGAGCGGCACGTCCGCACGGAGCGCGACGCGTACGGCGTCGTCGAGGCGGACGCGCAGCTCGTCGAGGACGGCGCGCATGTCTCCGCGCGCGACGCGGTCGTCGTGATCCGGCTTGGGGCGATAGTAGCTGCGCGCGGAGAGGAGACCTTTCGGCCCGTACTTCCGCAGCGCGCCCGGCGGAACGCGGCGCACGCCCGCGAGGAGCGTGCGATCTCCGGGCACGAAGTTGAGGCACAAGTAGCCGCCGAGCGCGTCGAGGTCGACTTCGCGGCCTTCGTGCGCGTACGCGGCGAGCGGCGCGAGCTCGGAGCCGAACACCACCTCGCCGTTCGTCTCGCGGTAGAGGAGCGGCTTCTCGCCGAAGCGGTCGCGCGCGAGGAGGAGCTCGCCCTTCGCACGGTCGGCGAGGGCGAACGCGAACATGCCGGTGAGCCGCTCGAGGAGAGCGTCGCCCCACGCGTCGTAGCCGTGGAGGAGCACTTCGGTATCGCAGTCGGTCGCGAAGACGTAGCCCTTCGCTCGCAGCTCGTCGCGGAGCTCGATGTAGTTGTAGATCTCGCCGTTGAACGTGACGACGTAGCGCCCGTCTTTCGTCGCCATCGGCTGCGCGCCGGCTTCGGAGAGGTCGATGATCGAGAGGCGCCGGTGCCCGAAGAAGTACGGGCCTTCGCTCCAGTACCCGCCGCCGTCCGGGCCGCGATGCTGGAGGAGGTCGACGAGCGGCGCGAGCTCGTGCGGATCGTTCGGAGCGGCGTTCCAGACGTACCGCCCGAAGATCCCGCACATCAGGCGGCCTCGTCCATCACCGCGTAGCGACGACGGACCTTGTACGGCGAGTGCTGCGTGCGACGCGTGCGCGCGAAGTAGATGCGCGCGAGCACCTCGGCGAGGATGCCCGTCATGAGGAGCTGCGTGCCGGTGACGAAGAGGAGCACCGCGAGGTAGATCCAACCGGTGCGCTCGTAGACGACCGGCGTGCGATACACGATCGAGATCGCGCCGAGCACCGTGACGATGGTGCTCGCTGCGAAGATGAGCAGGAACGCGAGCCCGCCGAACGCGCGAATCGGGCGGTCGAGGTAGCGGACGTAGAAGTAGAGGAAGAAGAGGTCGAGCCAGACGTTGACGACGCGTCCGATGCCGTAGTTGCTCTTCCCCTCCGGCCGCTCGATGTTCTCGATGACGAGCTCCTCGATGCGCGCGCCGGCAATGTTCGCGAAGACCGGCACGAACCGATGGTTTTCGCCGAGGAGGCTGATGTCTTCGACGATCTCCCGGCGATAGGCGCGGAACGTCGTGCCGATGTCGTGGATGGCGAGGCCGCTGATGCGCCGGATCATCCAGTTTGCCGCGCGCGAAGGCCAACGGCGAATGGCGCCCTCGCGACGCTTCTTGCGCCAGCCGCACACGACGTCGCATCCGGCTTCGATGCGATCGAGGAACGCCGGGATGTCCTCGGGAAAGTGCTGGAGGTCGGCGTCCATCGTGATGATGATGTCGCCGCGGGCTTCGTCGAGGCCGGCCTGCAACGCTGCGGTCTGCCCGTAGTTGCGCCGCAGCTCGACGACGCGGAGGCGGGGCTCCTTGTCGATGAGCTGCTTCTCGACGTCGAGGCTGCCATCCCGGCTCCCGTCGTCGACGAAGACGAACTCGAAGTCGTACCGACTGCACGGGCCGTCCGCGATCTTCACGAGCCGCTCGAGCAGCTCGGGAAGCACCTTCTGCTCGTTGTAGACGGGGATCGCGACGCTCACGAGCGTCTTCTTTCCCTCGCCGACGACCTCGACGACCACGGACGGGTTTTCATCGCGATCCCTCGCGAAGTCAAGGAGAGGACCAGGGCCGGGGCTCGACCGCCCCGCGCGTTCGGGCTAGCTTCGCGCTCCTTCGCATGGCCACGTACTCGCTTCCCGACTGGGTGAGGTGCCCCGCCTGCCGCGGTGCGCTCGAAGGCGCCGCCGACCTCGATGCCGCGCGCGAGGTCGCTTGTCCGCGCTGCGAGACGCGTTATGCCGTCGAGAAGGGCATCCCGATCCTCCTCGACGCGGCGACGCGCAAAGAGGCCGAGGCGCACGCTGCGAAAGAAGATTTTTCCGGCTACCACGCGGCGCGGCACGTCGCGCCCGCGAACGTGCAGTACTACGACTACTGGGTCTCGGATCTGCTCGCGCGCATTCCGTGGCGGCCGTACACGCGCGTCGTCGAGCTCATGGCGGGCGGCGCCGAGGTGAGCCGTCGCGCGCGCGCGCTACCGAAGCCGATCGTCGCCATCGACATCAACCACGGGCTCCTCGCGCTCAGCAAGCCCGAGCTCGTGCCCGACATCGTTCCGGTGTGCGCGTCGGCGGAGAGCCTGCCGTTCGAGGACGGCTCGATCGATCTCGTGCTCATCCAAGGCGGGCTGCACCACGTCCGTAAGCGCGTGAACGGCGTCGTGAAGGAGATCGCGCGCGTCATGGCGCCGGGCGGAACGCTCGTGGCCAGCGAGCCGCGCAACGACAACGTCCTGAACCGCGCGGTACGCCGCGCGTTCTATCATCTGCATCCGATCCCCGAGGCCGACGAGGAAGACGGCTTCACGGAGCGCGAGATGCGCTCGCTGATGACCGAGGCAGGGCTCACGCTGCGCGAGTACGACCCGTTCGCGTACCTCGGCTACATGCTCATCGGCAACACGGACCTCGTGCCGCTCCTCGCGCGCATGCAGCCGAACGCGCTCTCGTCGTCCCTCATCGCGCTCGACCGCGCGTGCACGCGGTTGCCGCTCGCGAAGAACCTCGCGTGGGCGAGCCAGATCGTCGCGGAGAAGCCCGCCCGGAGCTGATGGCTGCGCGCGCGCGGTGACCGTCGCCGCCGCAGCGCCATCGCGTCGCCGCGTGCCGCCACGAGGTCGGCTCGCGGCGCGCCGACGCTTGCCAAACACGTTCGTCGCAGATGCTGCAGCGCGGCAAACGCGCGCAGTCGCGCACCGCCACGCGCGGGGGCAACATGGACCACGTACTGGACCGCGCGGACGGTTCCGCCGGGCGCGTTCGGGTGACGGCGAGGCTGTCCAACGTCCGCGGAATGTCGGGCTTCGTGGGCGGCGTCCGACGCGCGCGCCGCTGTGAACGCTCGGCTTGGTCCGACGCGTGCAATGCGCCCGCCGCCGCTGCGCGAGAAGCCAGCGCGACTCGAAGTTTTGCTTTCTCCAAGGAGCTCTCATGCCCGCGCGTACCCGTTTCCTGTCCCTTGTTGTTTCCACGGCTGCGATCCTCGCGTTCGCACAGCCTGCTTCCGCACAGAACAATGAAAAGGGCGGTAGTGGCAGCGGTGGCGGCGCGGGCGGTGGCGGCGCCGTGGGCGTCGGCTCCACCGGAGCGCCCGGCGAGGGCCCGACCGTCAATGGTCAGAGCCTCACGATGCAGACGACGAACAACAGCCCCGTCGACCAGTTCGGCACGAAGGGCACGATCGCCATCTCGAGCGATGCCGCGCTCAGCATCTCGAACACGTCGCTGAGCGGCGTCGATGGGTCGTCGACGCAGATCATGCTCGCGCCCGCGATCGACTGGTTCGTCATCCGCAACCTCTCGATCGGCGGCTCGCTGCTCTTCAACTACCGCACCGACGGCACGGGCAACTCGACGAGCTTCGGCATCGGGCCGCGCGTCGGCTACAACATCGCGTTCTCCGACCTCCTCTCGATCTGGCCGAAGCTCGGCTTCTCGATCGCGCGTTCGAGCGTCAGCACGGACGGCACGCCGCAGAACCCGGCGACGGGCACCGTGAGCAACACCGCCGTCGCGCTGAACGTCTTCGTCCCCGTCATGCTCCACCCGGCACCGCACTTCTTCGCGGGCTTCGGTCCGTTCGTCGACGCGGACCTCACGGGCGACAACAAGGCCACGACGTTCGGCGCGAAGCTGACGCTCGGCGGCTGGCTCTGATCCACAGCGGCGCGCGAGCGCCGCGGCGAGAAGCGCACGCGGAAATTCGTCACCGGCGGCGACCCTAGCCGCCGGCGACGAAGCAGCTTATCTCGTAGTGGATGAGCGACATGGGGGGTGGGGGCCGCTCGGTGCTCGTCGTCGACGACGACGAGGACCAAGCGTTGATTCTGAGCACGTTCCTCGAGAGCGTCGGCTACGAGGTCGAGATCGCGACGTCCGTTGCGACCGCGCGCGCCGCGCTGACGACGCGCCCGTTCGACGTACTCATCGCCGACCTTCTCCTCGGAGACGGCACGTCGCTCCGTCTGTTGCACGGCCTCGCTGCGTGCCGGCCGCGCGCGGCGATCATGCTGACGGGCTGCGATGCACCGGAGGACGTCCTCGGCAGTCGGCGCGCCGGCTACGATGTGCATCTCGTGAAGCCCGCGGAGCTCGATCAGATCGTCGCGGCGATCACCGAGAGCCTCGCGAACCGCAACAGCGGAGTGCGTCTCGCGAAAGCGCATGCCGCGCTGGGCGACGTGGACGAGAGCGTGCACGTGAACGGCTCGCGCGCCGCGCGGAAGGCCGGCGGCGAGTCGACGTAGCGCCCGTCCCGCGGTCGAGTTGGCGATCTCCTGAGCCGTGCTAAAGAAGCGCGGCAAGGGGTCCCTCATGAACGCTCGTCCTGCTTTGAAGATCTTCGGTTCCGCCCTCCTGCCGATCGCGGTCTTCGTCGCGTGCGGAGGCTCCGACAAGCGAAGCGGGTTCGGAACGGAAGAAGACGGCGGCCCCATCGGCTTCGCGGAGGCGGGCGGCTTCGAGGGCGGCACGGGAGAAGGCGGCGTGCCGCTCGGCCGTGACCCGGTCACGTGCGACGAGGCGCGTGAAGCGAAGACCTACGTCGGCTGCGATTACTGGCCGACGGTGACGGCGAACCCCGTCCAGAACGTCTTCGACTTCGCGGTTGCCGTCGCGAACGTCGGCACGGACGACGCGAAGGTCACCGTCACCGGCCCGAACGGGGTCAGCGAGAGCGTCACCGTGAAGGGTGGCTCGCTCGAGAAGATTTACCTGCCGTGGGTCACCGCCTTGAAGGGCGCGCAGAACACGGGCGCGATGTCGTCGGTGCTCGCGAAGGCGAGCGCGTATCACCTCGTTTCGGACAAGCCCGTCGTCGTCTACCAGTTCAATCCGCTCGAGTTCCGCGCGCAGGGCGGCCCGCCGGGCAAGAACTGGAGCGCGTGCGTCAGCCAGTCGATCAACGGCGAGTGCTACTCGTACTCGAACGACGCGTCGCTGCTCCTGCCGAGCACGGCGATGACGGGGACTTACCGCATCATGGGCGCGCAGGGCTTCTCGCGGCACCCCATCGATCCGTTCACCGGCGAGGTCAACCCGTCGGCGCCGCTCCAGCACAACATGTCGGCCTACTTCGTCGTCACCGCCACGCAGGACGGGACGAAGGTCGACGTGAAGCTCGGTCCCAAGGGCAAGGTCGTCGCGGGCGGCGGCATCATGGCGGCGCCTGCGGGAGGCACCCTGTCGTTGACGCTCGATGCGGGCGACGTCGCCGCCGTCGTGAGCGACAAGGGCCGCGACTTCGACTTCTCGGGCTCGCTCCTCACGGCCGACAAGCCGGTGCAGGTCATCACGGGCGTGCCGTGCATGGACTTCCCGCTCGACGTCCAGGCCTGCGACCACATCGAGGAGACCGTCTTCCCGGCGGAGACGCTCGGCAAGCACTACGTCGTCACGCGGCCGACCGGGCCGAAGGCGAACAACGTCGGTCACGTCGTCCGTCTCTACGGCAACGTCGACGGCACGAACCTCACGTACACGCCCTCGAAGCCGGCGGGCTGCCCCGACACGCTGAGCGCGGGCCAGGTGGTCGACTGCGGAGAAGAGGTCACGACCGACTTCGAGGTGAGCGGCGACAAGGAGTTCGGCGTCGGCATGTTCATGCTCGGCGGCGAGAAGGCCGATCCGGACTTCAACCCCGGTTCGCTGACGCAGCCGCAGGGGGATCCCTCGCAGAGCTTCGCGGTCACGGTGGAGCAGTACCGGAAGCGCTACGTCTTCCTCGCGCCTGCCGACTACAAGACGAGCTACGTCGACGTGGTCGCCTCGAACGGCACGAAGCTCAGCGTCGACGGCACGGACGTGTCGAGCCAGCTCACGAAGATTGGCGGCACCTCGTGGTTCATCGCGCGAGTGAAGCTCGGCGCCGGCAAGGACGGCGTGCATGTCCTCGAAGCCGACCAGCCGGTGGGCATCCAAGTCATCGGCTACGGCGACAACACGAGCTACATGTACCCGGGCGGCCTGAACCTCGGCCAAATCGCCCCGCCGCCGGTGAAGTGATCGCCCCCGGCCGCCGTCGCGCGGCGTGACGGCGGCGTCGCGTCGTCGCGGGCGTCGTCGCGTCGTCGCGTGGCGGCAGCGCGTCGTCGCGTCGTCGCGTGGCGGCAGCGCGTCGTCGCGTCGTCGCGTGGCGGCAGCGCGTCGTCGCGTCGTCGCGTGGCGGCAGCGCGTCGT